>Ga0068714_10000059_pt1 | contig 223467 bp, 230 predicted proteins | sample MTBNYHSulfiMetaG_FD_62988 | JGI IMG/M metagenome (GOLD analysis project Ga0068714, IMG submission 62988) | Enrichment culture microbial communities from rom New York Harbor, USA that are MTBE-degrading - MTBE-NYH (New York Harbor Sulfidogenic)... | ecosystem: Environmental > Aquatic > Marine...
AAAGTCTAATCATCAGTCAATGGGTTTCCTCCAAAGGCTCACCAGCGTCATGTTCTATGCAGCATTACCTCTATTCATACCCCTGATTTACGGGCTTTATCTCGGCGAGGACGTGCTTGCAATAGCCGTCGCCATCCTCGTGCTTATTCTTCCATTCATTCCGGGCCTGCTCATCGGGATTTTCAGGAACGTGAGGGATTTCATCATCTCGCTGTTCAGGAAGGAAACCCCATGGAACTACATGAGCCTTACCGAAATCGCCGGAATAGAGGCGAAGCTCGCGGAGCTGAGCCTTGGCGAGGCGCTTGCGCTGACGTCATTCGCATGGATACTAATACCGGTGATATGCGCCTATCCCTTTGTCACGCTCGGCATGGAGCCCCTTGACGCATTCTTCGAAAGCATGTCGAGCTGGACCTCGACAGGACTCAGCGTTATAGACCTCCCTGAAAATCTCCCGCAGAGCATGATACTGTACAGGAGCACGATGCAGTGGGTCGGAGGACTGGGAATCATAGTCTTGATGCTTGCAGTGCTTAAAGGGAGAGAGGCGAGATGGCTTCTAAAGGCGGAGGGAAGGGAAACCATAGAAGTGGGCATAGGAAAAACCGTGAAGAGCTACTGGCTTCTCTATCTCCTGCTCAGCGTAATCGCATTCGGGGTGCTGGCATATCTGGGTATGAATTATTTCGATGCAATCAACCTTACATTCTCAGGAATCTCAAACGGAGGGTTCTTTCCCTTCTCCCATTTCGATTTCACGGAGATGCAGAAATACGCGCTTGCCGGAATAATGCTTGCCGGCGCGACGAGCTTCGTTTTCTGGAGGAAGATTTTTTCAGGAAAAATACTCACTGCCGTAAGGGACGAGGAATTCATTTTCTACATCCTGCTTATCGTTATTTCCGTGGCATTGATTTTCTATGTGGGCGGCGAGACGATAGACAACACCATACTCAATGCGGTCTCTGCAGTCGCTTGCGGAGGCTTTGCCATAGGCGACCTCGCGGTAATGCATGAATTCTCGAAATACATGCTCATACTACTGATGCTTGCCGGGGGAATGTACGGAAGCACGACCGGAGCAATCAAGCTCTGGAGGATACTGGTTGCGTTCAAGTCAATCCTGCTTAGGGTGAAGGCGGTTTTCCTTCCGAGCACCGCGGTGCAGGTGGTGAAGATAAACAACATGCCCGTTCCAGAAGAGGCAATCATAGACTGCGTCGTTTATATCTTTTCCTACGTCGTGATAATCCTTTTCGGCGCGGGGATATTCATAGCGGTCGGATACACCATAACGGATGCGCTTTTCACCGTATCTTCTGCTCTGGGAAACGTCGGGCTTTCAACGCTGGCCGTTTCAGCCATGGGGGCCAACGGAAAATCGTTTTTAATATTCCTTATGTATGTAGGAAGGATAGAAATCTTCCCTACGCTCGCTCTTGCGAGATACGTAATAGACATGATAAAAAGGTGAGATGAATGGCAAAAATCGTTATATTCGGGGCAGGAAGGACGGGGCATGCTCTTCTCAGGATACTGGAAAAAAGCGGAAACAACAAGATAACCGTGGTCGAGGAGAACAAGGAAATCTGCGACGAGCTTGCAGGCGAAAGCAACGCACTGGTAATCCACGGCGATGCCACGGACCCGGAGGTGCTTGACGAGCTGAAGCTCAGGGATTCCGACTATGTGTTCGCTGTTACCGGCAACGAGGAGACGAATTTCCTTACCAGCATATACGCGAAGCAGGAGGGCGCGGGAAAAGTGGTATCAAAGGTAAGCGAGGCGAAGCACTCCTTCCTCCTGGAACGCCTTGCCATAGAAACCGTGATAGCGGAATACACGCTTGCCAAGGAGCTCGCGAACCGCGTCGCAACGCCTACAATCCACAAGATGCTGAACCCCCTGGAGAGCCACGTCGAGATGGTCGAGAAGATAGTTGAAAAGGACATGGCCGGTAAGAAGGTGAGCAGGCTCAACAAGGACAGGAAGTTCAACATAATAGCCACTTTCGAGGACGGGATGTTCAAGGTTGCAAAGCCGGACCAGGCCCTGAGGGAGGGCATAAGGGTCATCATAATAAGGGAAAGGCAATAAAACCATCGCAATAAAATTCATCTAGCCGGGGGAATGAGCCAACCTGGTATGCTGCCAGCTTTGGGTGCTGACGCGGATTTGCTCTGCGCCTGGCAAAAAGAGCTGGTTATCTGAGTTCAAATCTCAGTTCCCCCATTCAGTTCGGCCTTTTCTTCTCGAGCACGTGGACGGTGCCGAATTTTCTCACGATGAACCCGTATTTCTCGTAAAGATTCACTGCGGGGTTCATGCTCTTGACCTTGAGAACTATCTTCTTGTCCGTCACTTCCGAAATCTGCTCTACCTTCTCCATAAGGGCAGTGCCGGCGCCTCCCCTCCTGTGCGTTTCGTCCACTCCGAGGCCCTGGAGAACGAAGCATTCCTCCCTTTCCACCAGATGAAGAAACCCGACTATCTCGTCTTTCAGCGTTGCCACGAAGAATAGGTCGTCCTCGCCCACGTCAAGGCAGGCGTGCGGAAATATCTTCTTTATCAGCGGTATGACCCTGTATAGCTCTGATTCGTCAAGTTCTTTCACTGTGTACATCATAGGCATTACCTTAGTTCTATGAATGATGCCGATATTTTTTTATTCTTTGCCTCAACCACGCAGGCCTTCATATTCTTTGCCGCGGGCACTTTCACGAGCGTGGTATGCCCGTTGTCCTCGCTGCCTTCCTGCTCGTGTATATGGCCGAAGAACGCTGCAAGGGGCTTCCTCTCCTCTATTATTTTCAGCACGGACGAGCTTCCGGCATGCTCTCCGCGCACGAAATCGAAATGCCCCTTCGGCGGGCAGTGCAGGAGCAGCAGGGTGTTTGCATCTATATCAAGACTTTTCATCCTGTCGTAAATCTCCTGCTCGGTAAGCTCGCCGTAGGTCCCGAATGGCGTCTTGTTGCTGTAGCCGAAGCCCACGAGGTTCAGCCCCTCCTCGAGCTCCACGCTCTTCTCATTGATGCAGTTCCTGTTTTTGGAAAGAAAAGCATTTGCCTTCTCCCCCTCCCAATTGCCGGGAATAAGGAAAAACCTCGGAAACGAGTCTATCAGCTCCTCAAGAAAGGAAACCGCCCGGGAGTTGTCCCCGCAGCTGAGGACGTAGTCGAAGTTTTCCCTGCGGGCCAGCTCCCTCAGGCTCTCCAGCGCATATTCCTCCCCGTGAAGGTCGGAAAAAACAAGAATCCTCATTCCTTTCCCTTTCTGTACTGCTCCATTATCTCCTCGTATCTCTCGTCGAAGTCCTTTTTCAGCCCTTCGGCTATGAAGTTCTTGGTGAATGCATCCGCCCTTGCGGCCAATGCAATCTTGTTCGCAAGCGCCCGCGCTATCTTTCCGCGCACCGCCTTTGGCGAACTCGATATCCTGGGATGCTGGAAGATTATGCCGTGCTTCGGCGGGGCTATCTTCCTGTTCCTGAGGTGCTTGAACAGCGCCTTCTCGGCGCCCAGCACCTGTATGGTGCTTGAGGGCATGATTCCCAGCTTGTGGACCGAGCCCACGTGCGCCACGAGCTTTGCCGCTATGTCCGGGCCGGCAACCCTGCAGATGTTCGGGCACACCTCCTGCGCGAGCGAGTTCTGGTATTTCTCCAGCTCGTCCGAAAACTCGTAAAGCTTCAGTATCGCCCCGGCTATCTCCTTTATCTTGTTTATGTCCCTCTTCTCGAGGTCCGCCCCGAGGCTCCTTCCCGCCTTCTCCCTTGCCTCCTCCGCCTTTTTCTCGCCGATTATCCCGGCAAGCGCCGCGACGTCCATGTCGCTCCTGTCTATGGCAAGGACGGCCGTGACGTACTTCTTCCTGTCCTCCATCGGCTCGAACTCAGGGAAGTATACGCCGTAAACCTCCTCGAGCTTCTCGGTTAGCTGGTTTATCACCTTGTGGGTGGTGTCTATGGTCTTGGCGACATTGCCAAGCATCATGTCCCTGCTCCTCAGCGCCTCCTGCACGCTGAGCTTGGATTTCTTGAGGAACCTCTCCCTCTTGCCTTTAATGTTTCCTTTCATATTTCTGAGATTTGCTCGCTCATATTTAAAAACCTACTAATCATCGTATATTAGATATAATACGGCTTGGCCACGGCTTTCCGTCCTTTAACGTAGCCGTTTTACGCCAAATGTCTTAATTTAAACCGAGATTTATAAAATGGAGTTTAGGTGTGGGACTAATATTTATAAACATTACGATGAAGTGTTTCTCAGAAGCCGAGAGAAGATTTACCATCTCTCTTGCCGAAGGATATTTTTCTTCGGAGTTTTGGACCGTGTCCTTTCGTAAGACTACGGGAGGGCGAACAGCAACCGCCGTTAGTTATTTTTTGAGACGGTCCAGGGGCGGTTGGAAAAAAAAATGAGGTGAAAGAATGAAAGTGAACCTTAAGAAAATCGGTGCGATTGTCGCCGGTGCTACCATCCTGGCTAGCACAGCAGCATTTGCAGGTCTCTACTTCGGAGACACAATGCTGGTTGACGACAACGGAGCGCCAACAGCCAAGGTTGTCCTTGGTGAAAAAGGATACGACGGTGTGGCAGGTTCCATAATTGCAGGCAAGCTTGTAAGCGAGTCTTACAAGACAGAAACCTTGACTGCGTCTGTTGTTGGAACGGCTACATGCGGCGAAGGAGGAGAAGGTACAGGAACATGTGCCATCAGCAACGAGAAGGTGAAGCTGGAGATTACCGTACCCGGTGCATTATCCGAGGGAACGTACACCATCAACAACCTGATCGGCGACTACCTTAACAGGAGGCTGACGGACAGGCTGAACAATGTTGGTGTAGCCGACCCGCAGTTCACCGACGCGGCATACCCCATAGGGGGCTCTGATGTATCAGAGAATGCAAACCCGTTCACTGACGGAATCGGGGGAAGCGTCGGACCAACCGAGGTATATATGTTCAGGGTATCGGGAAGCATGTTTGCTCCCTTCGCAACCCAGTCCGTGACTGACGACTCCGCGGCAAAGACATATTCGGAGCAGCAGGACTTCTGGATAAGGGGAAGCAGCTACTACTCTGACAGCGACGACGATGTGGTTGGTGACGTAAGGTTTGTTGCATACACCTTGAAATTCAAGGGTGCATCGGACGACCTTGGTATCCCGGTGTGTACAACGCCGAATGGCCAGGACTACACCTACTGCAAGACGGGCATGACGGACGCGAACTTTGATTACGCAACGGAGTCTCACAAGGTAAAAGTAGGATTCCTTGGAGAGCCCTGGGTAATCAGCGAGATGGCTCCGCCTGCAAACGCACCTGGCGCAGACGTAACGTCTGAAACCCAGATTTATCCGGGTGGGTATGTCAAATTGGCAAAGGAATCTGTCTCTGGAATTCTCAACCAGGGCGAATCACTGCCGGTTGACGACCTTAAATTCCACCTTGATGACCTGGAAGCGCACGGTGACACCACAGCGGCGATTATCTCCGTTCTGGACGCAAACGACAACATCCTGAAAAAGGACAAGGTTTCTCCGGGAACGACGAAGGAGTTCAACATAGAGGGAACGATTTACAGGTTCCACGTGTACAAGGTTGCTCCTGGTTATACCTTCGGAGCGAAGTGGGCTGATGTAGCCATCTTCTCAAAAGAGCTCAAGCTCGAGGATGGTCAGCACCTTGACCCGGACTACGACTCCAACATGGACTGGCAGGTCGCAGTTGGCTGGAAAAACAAGGGAGCGGCTGCCTCAACAGGCCTTTTCCCGCCGTACGAGGGACAGGTAGACCACCTGAGGACGCTTGTCATCTATGGTGATGACATTGCCTCGCTCTCAAGCAGCGGAGACAGCAAGCTCGAGGAGAACGACTACGTGCCGATTGTCGAGGACCCCGCAGCATGGAAACTTACCTACGGAGGACTCAGCATCGACAGCTCCAGCAGGAACAGCTTCAAGTACCAGCTTGAAAGGACCAGCGACTTCACAATCTCTGCGTCAAAGGGACCGTTGACAAACGACGGTACGCCGCAGAGGGTATCCTGTACAGTGTATGCGCCGTACGTGAAGGTATCAAGCTCAAAGAGCGGAAGCACCTTCGAGATTACGGACGGTGACACCGGTGAGGGTATTGTGACGACGCTTTCGGACAGCCAGTTCTATGTCGCAACCAGCAATGTAGGACAGGACCCATCGGGTATACTACCAATGCCTGCTCCGCCCCCTCCGGGACCGTACATAGATGGTATTAGCTGTATGGCAGACAGCGATGGTGGATGTCCGGCTGGTTTCGCACCTTGGGGTATAGATGCAACCTACTGTGAAGTTCCGTGGGCGGCATCGACCACGTACTATACCGATGGACCGGGTACTGTCTTGATGAAGCTCTCTCCGAGCTCGCAGTACTACGGCTACAGGCTGTACGACTGGTCAACACCCACCTCGACTACGGTGCAGTTCGCAACGATCGGCGACGGTGACACGACCTGGCTTACCGGTGGTTTGATCGAAATCGGCGACTACTGGAACGTCTTGGCCGGAAGCCCCGGTGCGGGTGATGGTTTCTGGATGGCAGACATCAGGGACCCCTTAGAGACAACAAACTGTGTAGCTGAAGGTGGTACCGAACCGAGATGTTTCGGTGTACTCAGGCTTGCAGTAGCAACTGCAACGCTTCCTGACTGGTACTTCGCGGTATCGGAAAAGGCAGGTGTCGACACGTCAAACAACTTCGCTGACTACGTCCTGAACGGCCTTTACCTCGGTGGAGGAACTCCTGGAGACGCAAGCTTCAACTTCGACTCCCAGGACGGTCTTGGCCCGAACTATGTTACGAGAGAAGACTACACTCTCTACATGTTCGCAGGACCCGTAAGCAACAGGGGTTCGGCGTCAACGCTTGAAGAGGGCGGAGTCACGGAAAGAGGCTCTGTGTTCAGCGCGGTTGATGACACGTCGGTGACCTACTACATGGCGAACGACCTTGGTTTCTCTCAGTTCATCCTTGCATCGTCCGAGATGGCAGAGGCTGGAGCAAGCACTGCGATCAGGACCCTTGCAGAGGGTGAATCCGCAACAGTAAGCGGAGTTACCGTAAAGGTGCTTGAGATAACGGAGGACGTAGGTCCGTGCACTGGCGGAAGCGGCACAACGGCATGCGGAACAGCCGACATGAGCGGAGTGTCTGCAGTCATTATGCCTGACAACGCGGCAACGGTCCAGAAAGTCGTACCGTATGCAAACGCATACAAGAACCTCGTCATCCTCGACAGGGACGCAGTGGGAGTCAACACTGTGATTTCAGTCGGTGGAGACAGGGTCAACACGGTTACGGCAGAACTTCTGGATGGCTCTGTTGACTGGACAACGACCAGAAAGGTCGTCAAGGAAGTCGTGCAGGGTTCGAAGATCGTCGTTGCAGGTACCGAGATGGGAGACACCATCGAGGCTGCGAATGACTTCGTCGGCCAGCTGAGAAGGGCGTAAAGTCCTTTTCTTTTTTCTTTTTCTTTTATTTTCCTTTTTCCCAATCCTATAAAATCCTTCGCCGGCAATACTTATCATGGATTTTTCCGCTCTCAGCCATATTTCCAAAACTCCGGGCATAGGGGGCTCCATAAAGAATTCGCCCGAGGATTTCATCGTCGAGGAAATCGGCGGCGACGGCATGGTTTTTGAAATCGACATGCGCATTGAATACCCGGACGAGGACGGGGACTTCACGAGATTCATACTGCAGAAAAGGGACTGGACCACCGAAGGCGCCATAAGAAGGATCGCCAAGGCCCTGGGGGTCGGAAAGAAAAGATTCAGCTATGCCGGGAACAAGGACAAGACCGCGGTCACGACGCAGCTGGTTTCCGCGTTCGGCATGGAAAAGGAGAAACTCCTCGGGCTCGACCTGAAGGACATACGGATAAACGGGGCGTGGAAGGCCGGGGACAAGGTCCGCCTCGGCGAGCTGCAGGGGAACAGGTTCACGATAACGGTAAGGGATGCTGAGGGCGGTGCGGATGCCGTAAGCGCGATATACGAAGAGCTAGGGGGACGATTCCCTAATTATTTCGGGGGGCAGAGGTTCGGGACGACCAGGAAAAACACGCATATCATCGGGGAATACCTGATACGGGGCAGAACCGACAAGGCGGTGCTGGAATACCTGTGCGGCAGCGGGGGCGAACTGCATGAAGGCGCGAGGGATGCGAGGGAGCGCCTGAAAGAGGCAATGGATTTCTCCGCGGCGCTGGACGGATTCCCGAAGCACCTGCGGCTTGAAAGGAGCATGCTCGTCCGCCTCGGGAAAAACCCGAACGATTACGCCGGCGCGCTGAGGGCGCTGCCGAGAGGCACCCTGCTAATGTTCGTGCATGCTTTCCAGGCATACCTCTTCAACCGCCTGCTTTCGGACAGGATTGCGGAAGGCCAAATAGTCCAGGAGGAAGGGGAGCGCGCCAGCGACGGGATTATCCTGGGGAAACTGATAGGCTACGAGACCGAGCCGAACGACCGGGAAAAGGCGCTCCTGGAGGAGCTGGACGTGAGGGCCGGGGATTTCAGGATAAGAAGCATGCCCGAGATATCTTCGAAAGGTGGCCACAGGGCGCTTTTCGCGCCGCCGGAGGGGTTTTCTTTCGGGGAAGGCGTTTTCCGCTTCACCCTCCCGGCCGGAAGCTACGCAACGTCAGCATTAAGAGAGTTTCTGGACGTGAAAAAAGCATGAAGGAAGAGGCGGTGGAGTTTTCGTTGTCCAAAAAAGTGTTCTACAATCCGGCAATGACGTTCTGCAGGAGCATGTCCTCGCTTGCGGTGGGCGCGACGGGGAAAAAGCTGGACCTGTGCGACAGCTTCTGCGCGACCGGGATAAGGGGAATACGCTATGCGAAGGAAAACAGAAACGTGGAGTCGGTCACGCTCATAGATATAGAAAAACCGGCCGCAAGGCTTGCCGGGAAAAACGCGAAGAAGGCGAAGATAAAACACCGCGTCCTGGAGGGAAACATCTCCAGGCTTGCGTTCGACGTTGCCGCGGATTTCCTTGAAGTCGACCCGTTCGGCTCGCCTGCGCCCTACCTTTACGATGCGTTCAGGTTTTTCAACCCGAAGAAAACCGCCTATCTCTCGGCAACGGCCACGGACGTCGCGGTGCTGTGCGGCGGGAAGACGAAGGCATGCATGAAAAACTACCATTCAAGGCCCCTGAACAACGAATTCACGCACGAGAACGGCCTGAGAATACTGGTGAAGAAAATCGCGGAAACCGCGGCGGAGTTCAACATGGGCATAAGGCCCCTCGTCTCCTTTTCGGACAGGCACTACCTGAAAACCATCCTGGAGGTGAAAAGGGGCGCGGAGCTCGCCTACGAAAGCATGATGGCGCTCGGCTACGTCGAGTTCTGCCCCTCCTGCGGCTTCCGCGAAGCGGTCAAATTCCCGAAAGGAAGCTGTGGGTGCGGGGGAAAGACCGATTATGCGGGTCCCCTGTGGCTGGGCGAGCTGTGCGAAAAGGATTTCGTCGCTGAAATGGAAAAGCTCAACGGAAAGAGGGGATACTCGCACAAAAGGGAAATCTACAAACTGCTCGGGCTCCTGAAAAACGAAATCGGGATGCCGCCGTATTACTATAGTATACATGCTCTTTCGAAAAGGAGGGGGAAAGGCAATGTCCCGAAAATGGAGGAGATAGCCGAAAAGCTGAGAAAGAAGAATTTCAGGGTTTCAAGGACCCATTTTTCCCCGGTCTCGATAAAGACGGACGCCCCCTACGAAGTCATCTTGAGTGTATGAACCTTATCATTTCCCTGCTCGGATAGGAATGCTTCGCGAGCTGCCTCGACACGACCTGCCTGAACCCGAGCTGGTACGCCTCCCTCTCGTAGAATTCGAAAACGTCCCTGGGAACGTATTCAAGCACCCTGAGATGCCCCTTCGTGGGCCTCAGGTACTGGCCTATCGAAACTATGTCCACCCCTGCCCTCCTCAGGTGCCTCAGCGCGGCGAGCACCTCGTACCTGTACTCCCTGAAGCCGAGCATGAGCGACGATTTCATTATTATCTTCATGTCGAGCTCCCTTATCGACCTCAGAACGTTGAGCGAGGTCCTGTAGCTCATCTTCCTGTCCCTCACTATTGGCTGGAGCCTCTTCACGGTTTCTATGCTGTGCCCTATCATGTCGGGTTTGGCGTCAAGGACTTTCTTTATCAGGTCTTTCCTTCCCTGGAAATCAGGTATGAACGCCTCCACTATGACATCCGGGTTCCTCCATTTGATTTCCGATATGCATCTTGCGAAATAGCCGGCGCCCATGTCCTTGAGGTCGTCCCTGCTTACCGCGGTAAGGACGACGTGCCTAAGCCCCATGCTGCTTACGAGTTCGGCTATCCTTTCCGATTCCTCGACATCGGGTTTTCTGGGCCTGTTGTGGAATTTCACGGAGCAGAACCTGCAGTTTCTTGTGCAGTGCGGACCCATTATCGTGAATGATGCGGTGCCTACCTTGATGCATCTTGAGAAATTGTGGCAGGACTGGCATGGCGATGCGAGCTCCCGGCTGCGTATAAACTCTTTTGCGGTCGTTTTTATACTTTCTATGCCTGCATAGGGGATGTGTACGGCACTGTTCGCCATGCCCTAATAACCAAGGCAATTATTAAAATACTTCCCCTCAGGCGCCGACAATCATGCGCAGGACGTCCCGTATTCCGGGCGCGAACCCGATTATCATCAGCACCAGTGCGATGTAGTTCCTCTCGTCCGTTTTCATCTTCTCCTTGGTGAGCAGGTATGCCGCAGCGAAGGAAATCGCCACCTTGACCAGGTAGAAAAAGAAGAAGCTTCCGCCCAGAATCCCGAGCGACTCCGAGAAAACGTGCTGCTCTGAGTAGAATATTCCCGTGAATCTGTGGAAAACGTCTATGGCAATGAATGTTGCCGCGCCGTCAAGCGAATGCCCCGCGACCACGCCGGCCATTATCCAGTTTCCGAAATGCCTGTAGGTGAAGTAAGCCGGTATTGCTGCAAGAAGCAGCACCGGCAGCGCGTAAATCCAGTACTGCATGAAAGGGAGAAGCAGGAGGAAATTGGGAATCCAGATCAGCATGCCGACGTATCCGAGCAGCTCCATCCTCTTAATACTGTAAAGGACTGCCATCGAAAGCAGTAGAACCGCCGCAACCACCACATATATTCCGGGAGAGACGGTCAGATAGCCGTAATCGTATAAGTGGCTGTCAAGGGCCCATGCATGCAGCGGCGTCACCGGTTCCAGAACCCCGCTGTAAACCGCATCGGTGACAACCCTGGCCGTGGAGCCCAGGAGCACGAACCAGAGGACCGAGCAGATGAATTTTTCGTCGATTTTTATCCTGCCCTGGATCGCCCTGTAAATCGCATAAACGGCGGCTATCGCTATGACGGCGTAGGCCAATGTATTCACAACATTATACCCGCTATGACTCCAAATCGGGTCTATGAAATATTCATTAATAAAGTTTTCCATCGAACCAACTACATGGAACATAGGCGAAAAAAGATTATAAAGCAGAGCGTCGGAGACACCGTGAAAAAGCTCATTGACGAGGCGCACAGCGAGTACCGCCGCGGAAACAGGGAGCGTTCGCACAGGCACATCAAGATGGCGCTCTACCACATCAAGAAGCACAAGGCCCGTGTTCCGAAGGAGTACAAAAACGCGTTCTGCAGGAAATGCTGCGTCGTGTGGGTGCCCGGCAAGACCGCCCGCGTCTATTTCGACAGGAAGCACAACTGCCTCAGGATAGAATGCATGAAGTGCGGCTTCTCGAAAAGGCTCTGATTTTTAAGGTTTGCATGCGATGTGTAAACAGCTTTTTATTGAGGTGAATCCATGGGCATATTGGACGAAAACACGAAGAAAGAGGTTTCGAAAAGGCTGGAAGGAACGAAATCCGAGGTCACGCTTGTTTATTTCGAAAGCAAGAGCGAGCTCAGCGAGCAGATAAAGGCGCTTCTTACCGAGCTCAGCGGCCTTTCGGAAAAGGTGAAACTGGAAGTCCACGACCTTGACAGCGACAAGGAGGCTGCTGCAAAATACGGGGTTGAAAACGGTCCGGTAACTATATTCAAAAGCGAACATGTAAAGGGCGACGCAAGGTTCTACGGAATTCCCGCAGGGGGGGAATTCGGGACATTCGTTGAAGCCTTGAAGATGGCAGGAGGCGAACTGAAACCCAACGGGGAAATGGCGAAATTCTTCGATTCCACGGACGGCGTGAAGCTGGAGGTTTTCACCACGCCGCAGTGCCCGCACTGCCCTGCTTCCGCATATGTTGCGTTGAAATTCGCTATGATGAGCCCGAAAGTGAAGGGCTGGGTTTACGAGGCGATGGAATTCAGGGAAATTGCAAGCAAATACAAGGTGATGTCCGTTCCGAAAACGGTAATAAATGAAGGAAAAGGGGAATTCGTCGGCGGATATCCGGAAGACATAGCGTTCATCAAGATAAAGCAGGCGCTTGGGGCCTAGATTCTGTCTATCCTCTGGTTGGGCAGGGGAGCCCATTCCTCTGTTTTCATTGCCGGTTTTCTTTTTTTATACATTACCTCCCCGGCATACGCAATCATCGCACCGTTGTCCCTGTTGAACTCGTCGGGAGCAACGCCGAATTTAATTTTGTCCTCTTTGCACATGGTTTCCAGCATCTTCTGCAGCCTTCGGTTCTGCGCGACCCCCCCGCAGATTACAAGGCTTTTCTTCCTGGTGAGGAACAACGCCCTTTCCGTCGCCTCGCAGGTCATCGCGAATGCGGTTTCCATGAGCGAATACGCAACATCCTTTTTGCTCTCTTTTTTTGCAACCTTCTCGGCATGGGTGAGCAGTCCTGAGAAAACCAGGTTCATTCCCTTCACGGAATAAGGCAGCTCCACGTATTTTCCCCCGTGCGCAAGCCTCTCCAGCTCGGAGCCGTGCGCATGCTTCATGCCTATGGAACGCGCGAAGTTATCGAAAAGATTGCCTATCCCTATGTCTAGGGTTTCACCAAGCACATGATACAATCCGTTTCTCTGTATTATTATCTGGCTGTTTCCCCCGGACAGGTAAAGTATGAGCGGATTTCTCATCCCTGCGAGATGCTCGCTTATTTTCACATGCGCGTAGCAGTGGTTCACCCCGATTAATTTTTTGCCGTATTTTTCAGCAAGGTATTTCGCGGCACCGCATCCTACGGCAAGCGCAGAGCCTATTCCCGGCCCCTGCGAGAATGCGATAAGGTCCACATCGTCCATGCCTGCCTCCGCATCGCCCAGCGCCTTGCGGAATACCCCGGCAAAGACGGCCGCGTGGTGGTCCGCAAGCTCCCGTGGAATCATTCCCTTCCCTTTGGGCGCGCGGTACATGTCTATCGCGTTGGAGAGCACCCTGCCGTCCCTTGTTACGCCTATGGAAAGGGTGTGCGCGGTGCTCTCTATGCCGAGCGTTATCATATGAAGCCCCTCATCACCATTATGGAGAGGAAATTGTATACCAGGTGTATGAACATCGGGGGAATAACACTCTGCGATTTCCAGTATACGAAACCGAAAATAAGGCCCACGGTGAATACGCCTACGACTTCCACCACCGAACCGTATGAAACGTGGAAAAGCGAGAATACCATCGATGAAACTATTATCGCAAGAGCGGCGGATTTCGTGTACTCGCTTATTTTGTTTATGAGCAGTGCCCTGAAAAGAAGCTCCTCGGTGAGCGGGGCCACGACTATCGCCATGAGCACTATGTAAAGCGGAAGGTCGACGACTATATCTGTTATCGCCTGCTGGTCGTCCAGCCCGTAATAATAGAGTATGGCCGCAAGAACCGGAAGGACTACGAATATCAGCGCAAAGCCGACAACTGTGTAAATGGCATTCCTTTTCAGGTTTCCGGGGATTCCCAGTGCCGTGAGCGTGGTTTTCAGGTCCTTTTTCCAGAGGAAATACATCGCAAATGAGAACATCCCGAGATGGAGGGGCGCCTCGTAGACATAGGTATCATGGAAAAAGTAGGCAAGCGGAAAAAATGAGACAAGCGAAAATACGAAAAGCGCAAGGAATATCTTTTTCGCTTCCATGTTATTTCTTCTCGAAATACCCGCATTTCCCGCAGGAGCGCCTTTCCTTGTGCTCGGCAAGCCTCACTCCGGGACCGCATTTCGGGCAGTACTTGTGCTGGGCATACGGCTTTATGGGATTCTTCCTTTTTTTCTTCTCGGTCTTGGGCTTCTCTTTTTTTCCGGCCATGTTTCAAAACCTCCGGTTTCCCAAATGTCCGAAGGACATTGGGCACAGAGAACACAGTTCTCTCGTGTGAACAGTCAAAATTGTAAACAATTTTGCCATTATTATTCACCTTTTTTCTCTTCCTTCTTCTCAGGTTTCTTGTGTTCCTCTTTAGGAGCCTCCTTCTTCTCCTTCTCCGGAGCCTCGGCGGGCGTTTCCCCGCCGGCCTTTTCCCCCTCTTTCTTCTCGGCCGGCATTCCTATGCCGTCCCTCTTCCTGAGGTGCTCCGGCTCGACCTCCGCCAGCTTTTTCACGTCCTTGTAGGCATGCGCAACAACGCGCACTTTTTTCGCCCCGAATTCGTTCGCCATGCTGCTCAGTATCGTGAGGTCTGGATTCAGCCCGACTTTCGTGCTCACCGATTCCCTGATTTCCTTTCTCGTGGGCGTAGGACCCTCGAAATGAACGACTGCGTTGATTTCCTTCCTGTCAAGAAGTTTGTTGTCCTTGCTTGATATTATTTCGACTTCCATACTTCCGTCACCTTATTCTTTCCATTTTTCTTCTTCCCATCGCTTCGAGCACTTCGGCTTCCTTGCCTGCCACGGCTTCGTCCGCGAGCTCGTCCGGAATCTCCATCTCGTACATTTCATAACTCTTGCTGTCCATCACCTGTGCGGTCTTGCCGCTTACGGACATTATCTGGACCGTTTTCCTGTCTATTATCGGGACGTCTACATCTGCGTCGCCGGGCGTGAGGAGCGTTTTCTTCTGCCCGTCGAATATCCCTATGCCGGTTATCCTCATCTTTGCCGACCCGTGCTTCCCGGGCCTTGAACTCTCAACATCAACAACCTTGCAAGGTATATCGTCTATCAGGATATACTTTCCTACCTTAATCTCCTTGCCTATCGAGTAAACTTTCTCAACCATCAAAACACCCTGATAATTCGGAATTTTCGAAGGTTATATTATAAAACCTTAGTCTTTTTAAATATGGTCATGCCTGTCCTCGTCGATGCGCACTGCCATCTCATGGATATGAAGGATTACTCGCCGTCGAAGGATGTAATCCCGGTGGCGGCGTCCTACTCGCACAACAAGAACATAAAGAACGTCGAAATCGCAAAAAAATTCAGGGTTCCCTTTACCCTCGGCATAGCCCCCCAGTCGGTGATAGGGGAGCGGGACCTGACCGCGCTGGACGAGTGGATGGATTTCATAAGGAAAAACCGCCCGAATGCCGTAGGGGAGATAGGCCTGGACTACCACTGGGCAAAGGGGGAGGAGGACGTCAAAAAGGAAGAGCTTGTTTTCGGGAAAATGCTAGGCCTCGCGGAGGAGATGAAACTTCCGGTGGTAATCCACAGCAGGCAGGCGACCCCGGATATAATCGATACGTTCAAAATGAGGGGCTTTTCGCTCCCCATAATGATGCATTTCTTTTCGGGAACGGTTTCCGAGGCCAAATGGTTTGCAGGGCGCGGGGATTTCATATCGATAACGCCCGTGCACTCGAAATCCAGGCGGGAAGTTATAAGGGAAACGCCGCTCGAGAATCTTCTTGTCGAAACGGATGCACCCTATGTCGTGAGGACGCCGGAGCAGGTGAAGGGTGCAGTGGAATACATCTCAGAGGTGAAAGCCCTGGATTTCGACGTTGTCGCCGAGCAAACGGCAAAGAACGCACATAGCTTTTTTAAGTTTTAAGCGGTTAGTCCATGCATAACCATTTTTACGGTGGCTTTTATGTTTGATTCTATTCGAAAGGCATTAAGGAAAGAACCCAACGTCGCTCTTCTTGTTGACGGCCCGAATACGCTGAGGAAAGCCTTCAACCTTGACATAAGGCAGATAAAGGAGGAGGTCGCCAAGTACGGCAGGATAAGGATAGCGAAGATATACCTTGACCAGTACGCCTCCGATAAGCTGATAGAGGCGATGATAAACCAGGGCTTCGATGTGGAGATAACCACTGGCGACGTGGACGTCACGATGGCGATAGAGGCGATGGAATACGTTCTCGACCCGGAAATAGACGTGCTGGCGCTGATGACAAGGGATACGGATTACAGGCCGGTGCTCGTCAAATCCAAGGCGCGCGGTAAGAAGACGATAATAGTCGCCACGGACGTCGCCTTCAGCGCCGCTTTGAAAAACACCGCGGACGTGGTGCTGATTTTCAGGGGAAAGAACAATGTGGAAACGATCCTGAACAAGTAATCCTTTTATAAAACCTATGAATGATGATAAAGTTGTTTTTGTTTTTTGAGGTGAAATAAATGGCGGAGAAAAGACCATTTGATGTCTTGAACAATGCATTGAACAACACAGTGATAGTTGGAATGAAGGGCGGATACGAATTCAGGGGCGTAATGGTGGCATACGACGTCCACATGAATCTAGTGCTTGAAAAGGCGGAACAGCTCCAGGGCGGGGAAGTCAAGAGAGGAGTAGGCACGGTTCTCGTAAGGGGAGACTCGGTAACGTTCATTTCCCCTTCGTAAATCCTGGCTTTTGATGCTTCAGGCGTAGTGCCAGATAGGGCCGGTAGATCAACGGTAGATCGTTCGCTTGGCGGAGCCTTTTGGCATCGGTTCTAAAAAGGGCAAAACCCTCGGGAAAAGCCCTGAGGAATCCCGATGCCCGCTCCAAAATGCGGAAGGCTGCGGGTTCAAATCCCGTCCGGTCCAATTTTTTCAAAAATTATTTTCTTTTCGCGACCCAGCTTACGAAATTCCTCAGCACGCGCACGTTCGCATCCGCGGACCTTAAATGCCCCGGTTTTTTGTTTCCGAACATCTCCGGATGCGCCTCCAGCATCACCTTCACGTCCCTTGCGACCCTTTCAGGATGGAACTGCACCGCGAACGTGGTTTCCCCCTTGCAGAATGCTGGCGCCTGGTCGGGTATGTCAGGGCTGGTCGCAAGAAGCTTGGAGCCGAAGGGAAGGGAGCTTTTGTATATCGCCCACTTGTGGAAGAAAGCGCCGTAGAACTCTCCGGGCACGCCTCCGAAAATCGGGGTTTTGAATTTTCCGTTCACCATTATTTTTTTGAACCCGCTCTCGAATTCCGCGAGCTCGAATGCCTTTGCGCCGAAGGCAACGGCAATCATCTGGTGGCCGAAGCAGATGCCCAGCTGCGGAATCCCGTTCTCGTGCATCCTTCTTATGAAAGAAAGGAGGTTTCTCATCCACGCGTATCTGGTTATGGAATTCCTGTCCGGGTTGTAGTAGGAGCCCGAGATTATGCAGGCATCGAATTCTTTTTCGCTAACGGGAAACTCACCGAAGCACGCATTGAAATTTTCCGTTTCGACATTGCCGAAGGACTCTATTCTTGCCGACAGCAGTTCGGCCTCCCCGACATTTCTCCCGCTGAAGTTGAAGAGAGTCTTGGCCGTATCGTAACAATTGAGTATAGCTATCCGTGGCGCCATTGCAGAGTTTTCTCACGCAAATATTAATAAAATCGTTATTTGTGGAACTCCCCTGCCCAACTTTTATATATTTTTGGTGTTTATCCCCTACATGGCACTTGACACTTTGAATTCCATGGTCATAGGAGCGGCGGTGTTTGCGGTTTCATTCATCGTCCTCTACATCGCATGGAGCATCTTCCTCAGGGTTACCCAGTCCTTTTTCTCGAAATCCAAGTTTTATTTCATACCGAGGCTTCTCAAGGAGATAGGGAGCTCGGTGATGTTCGTGATACTTCTTGTCAGCGTCTATCTGGGCATACATTTCTACGACCCCGCGCTTCTCGACGGTACGATGATAAAGATATGGGGCATACTTCTGATACTTGTAATCACAGAGATGGTGGCTAGGATTCTGCTCAGCACGATGGACATCTACAGGGCGAAGCTGAGGGGAGCGCCGACGTTCCTTTCAAACAGGATTCCCCTGCTGAAAACCCTGGTGGGCCTTGTAATATACGGAATAGCGATACTCGTAGTAATCAATTACTTAAGTTCGGAGATAGGCTCCGTGGTTACGCTGATAGGCCTGCTCTTCCTTGCCGTGATTTTCGTGATATCCTACGAGCCGGTGAAGAACATAGTCGCGGGAATGCAGCTTCCGGACAGGATGCAGGAGGGCGATTACGTGGAAGTGGCGGGCAGGAGCGGGTTCGTCGAAAAGGTGCTCGACCAGTATACGATAATACGGGACATCGACGGAAAGAGCGTAACGGTGCCCAACTCGCGGTTTGTGAAGGAGGTAATGAGGAACAGCTTTTTCTCGGAGGGAAACCTCATCTGCATGCGCGTGCGGATAGCGGGCAACGGAAAGGCGAGGGAGAGGCTTACGGGCGTGTGCGGAAAGGTCGCCCTGAAGCTGGACGACGTTTTCAACGACTACAACCCGAAGGTTTTCCTTACTGGCCTTGAAAACGGCGCTGGCATCTACGTCGTGAAATTCATAACCGCACCGAACGCGGACATGAGAAAAATCACCGATGCGTTCATCTCCGCGATAAGGGACGAATTCAAGAACAGCGTGACCGAGATAAGGATGGAATAATATGCCCGTGCAGAGAAAGTCAATGGTAGGCCTTGAAGTCGAATTCTTCGTGCTTGACGAACACGGCAGGCCTGTGAACGAGTCCGACAAAATCCTGAAGCATTTCGAGGGAAAGAGGCTCGGGAAATACCTCAAACCGGAGCTGTCCAAGGGAATGCTCGAGCTGGGCGCGGCCCCTAACAGGAGCATCAGGGAGTGCGCGCTCGCCTTCATGGAAAACGTCTCCGACCTTGTCGAAGGGACCGAGAAGCTCGGGTTAAGACTTCTCCCGCTGGGCGTCCATCCCGCAAAGGAGAATCCGGTGCTGAGGACGAGCCTGTGGTACGACGCCAAGAAGGCCGTGCTTGGAATAGACGACGCGAAGAGGGAGGGGAAAATCTGCGGCTTCCATTTCCATTACACCCTGCCCGAGGGGATAGTCGCAAAGGATACCCAGATGATAGAGAGCCTTAAGCGCTCGAAGGCGAGGGAGATATTCCTCCAGCAGTACAATTTCCTTGTTGCCGCCGACCCGGCGGTGCTCACGTTTTCCCAGTCCTCCCCGCTGTGGGACGGCTATTGCTATGCGAAGGACACGCGCGTCCTTGTTTACAGGGACACGAAGCTCACGAGGGGAACGCGCAAGCTCCGCGGACTGCATTATTACCTGCCGATGTTCGGCGCGCTCCCGAACTACGAATTCACGCTCAAGGACCTGAGGGTTTTCGCGGACGTGAGGAAGAACGAGTGGCTCAAGATCCTGGAGCAGAAGGGCTTCCCGACGAACGAGATAGCCGCATACCCGACGCTGAAGTTCATGTGGGGGCCGCTCAGGGTCAACAAGATAGGCACCTTCGAATACCGCGGGCCGGACATGAACCATCCGATTTACATATTTTCGATAATGAGCCTCCTCAGGTACGCGCTCGAGGCAATAGAAACGCACGAGTATGAGGTAAGGCCTTCGGACATAGGAATAGACGAGCCGTTCGTGCTCGAAGATGATGTGATATACGTTCCTCCTAGGGCGACCCTGAAATATCTCGAATTCAGGAGCGTGACGGAGGGCTTCGAGAGCAAGGCCGTGCACGACTACGCCTCTGCGCTTCTCGAGCTGGTGTCGAAGATATCCAGGAAGGGAAAAACGAAAAACCTCGGGCTGATACGGAAAATGCTGAAAGAGAAGAAAAGCGTTTCCGACGAGATAATCCAGCTCGTAAGGAAAAACGGCTACTCGCTTGAAAATGAGCTGCCGGAAGGGATACTCAACTACATCGCGTTGTACCATTCCGAAAAATTCTCATCCGAAACAGGCGGCACGATAAAGGCCTTGGAAAAATTCAGGGATTAAAGATAGCTTATTGTGACTTCCGGGTCTTTTATGTGTCTGGAGTATTCTTCGTGACGGCCATCGGTGAAAACCGCCTCCCTTTCGTCGAAAAGCCCGCGGACCAGGAGTTCAAGCACGTCCGGCACGTGCCCTGCGCCCGTCACCGTGACTATCAGGTCATGCATTTTCCTTTCAGCGACCTCGGTTATCCTTTCGGCATGCAGGATGGAACGCGACCTGAGGGAATAGGAAATTTTGGAAAGCAGCAGCATCATGTCATCGTACATGTCAGGGGGAAATTTCGAAAGTATTCTTTTGTTCTCCCCGCTGTCTTCGCTCATATGCAGGATATTGACCTGGGGAAGGCGGCCTTCGGTGTAGTTCAGCGAGGTTCTCAGCTTTATCGTCAGGTCGAGCGCATCTATGTATTCGCCGAGTATGGTGCTCTCGGTGAACGTGATGTCCTTCCAGTTGTATGCAACGGATTTCATGAGCCGGCTGAACGTTTCGAGGAATTCCTTTTCGCAATTGTCTATTTTTTCAAGAAGGCCTATCTTCAGAATCCTTGGCAGCAGAAGAAAGGCAGGGGATTCTATGTTTTCGGTGTTCGCCCTGAACTTTTCAAGCCCCCGCTCCTCCAGGTAGCTTTTCTCCTCTTCCAGAAGCGTGGTTCCATACTCCTCCTTCCCCATCCGCCTGAAAAGCCTGAGGAATTCAGCGGTCGGGGCGAACATGATGTTGCTGTACAGGGACATTCTCTCCATGAGCGTCGGAAAGGGCCCCTCGACGAGTATCAAGAAGTTTTTAGACTTGAGTCTTTCCATCCTGTTTTCCAGGGCCCTGCCTGTCCTTTCGAGCTTTTTTGAAGAGTGCCCCTCGCCTATCATCAACAGCTTCGCCATTATTTTATTATAAAAACAACAATTTAAAAATCAGGGGTTTGCCAGCCCTTCCAGCTCCACCTTCGTGACCGATATGTTCCCCTTTACGGCAAGCTCGTAGTAGTCCGTGCCCTTCTCCGGCTTCACCGTCTTTCCGCTAAGCCAGTAATACGGGTTTCCGTGCGGGTCCTTCCTTTTTTCGATGGTCGCGGCGGTTCTTATCCACTGGTGCTTTTTCGCAAAAACCATCTTCGCCTTCCCGAGGTTCTTCTCCTCCGGGAAATTCACCACATAGAATTCGCCTTTCTTCAGCTTCGGGCCGAGCGCCTTCCAGACCTTCAGGACCGCATCCCCCAGCTCCTCGCGGCCCCAGTTCTCCTTTTTCTCCCAGCCGAGGCGGTGGTAGGGGCGGTAAACGGAAAATGCGATTGCGGGCACCTTGTAGATGGCGGCCTTCCAGCAGGCGCCTATCGTGCCCGAGCTTAGCAGCGGGCTCAAACCGCAGTTGTCGCCCCAGTTTATGCCCGAGAAAATCACGTCCGGCTTGGGCAGCTCCCTGGAATGCAGGGCGAAAAGTGCGCAGTCGGCCGGGTTGCCGTTGAGCGTGTAAATTTTTTTCCTTAAGTGCGTGAGGCGGAGCGGCTTGTGCAGCGTAAGCGCCGTCGAGACCGCGCTTCTCTGCCTGTCCGGGAGGACCGCGTAAGCCTTTCCCATCTTTCCAGCGGCTTCCAGGAGTATTTCAACCCCTTCCGTGTAGCCGTCGTCGTTGGTTATTGCCATCGTTTTCATGGCGAAAGCCTCGTCCTGTCGCGCGGGAAAAGCATGGCCTCCCTTATGTTCTCCTGGTTGCACAGCCTCATCGCGAATCTTTCAAGCCCGATGCTCCAGCCCGAATGCGGCGGAGCGCCCATCCTGAACGCATTAAGGTAGAACTCGAAATTCGCGGGGTTCATCCCCCTTTTCTTAAGCTGCTTCTCGAGAACATCGACAAGGTGGATACGCTTTGCACCGCTCGCTATCTCGAGCCCCCGGTAGACGAAATCGAAGGCATGGCATATCTCCTCTTTTTTCTCGTCGGGCATGGAGTAGAATGCGCGCACGTTCGTGGGCCAGTCGTATATGAAATAAAGCTCATCTCCGAGAATCTCCGTTATCCTCTTTTCGGCCTCCTTCGAGAAATCCTCGCCGAATTTCATTTCGAATTTCTCCGAGTTAAGCCTGTCCACGAGTTCGGAATAGGTATGGCGCGGCACTTTCTTGGGGACGGCAACCTCCTTTCCGAAAACCGCCGCGATTTCATCGCCGAATTCCTTTTCCGCCTTTTTCAGCATATGGAGCGTGACTTTTTCAAGCACGTCCATGACGTCCTGGTGGTCCGCAAAGCCCATCTCTATGTCCATCTGGGTTATCTCGTTGAGATGCGTTATGGTATTGTGCTTCTCCGCGCGGAACACCGGCATCGTTATCATCACGCGGTCCAGCCCGCCTATCACCGCAAGCTGCTTGTAGAGCTGCGGCGACTGCACGAGGTATGCCTTCGTCTCGAAATACTGGACCGGAAACACCTCGGTTCCGCCTTCGGTGGCCGCGCCGGTTATCGCGGAGGGATGTATCTCCACAAAGCCGTTTGAAACAAGGTATTCCCTGAAGCCGGTTATGAGCGAGGATTTTATCCTGAAAAGCAGGTTCACGTCCTTTTTCCTGAGGTCTATGTACCTGTAGTCCAGGCGCGTGTCAAGGTCCGAAGGAACGTGGCCCGTGGGGTCGACGGGCAGCTTTCTGCCCACCCTGTTCAGAAGCCGGAAGCCGTCCGGGACCATCTCCACCCCGTCCGGGGCTATCCTGTTCTCCTTTATCTCTCCCTCGAACGACACTATGTCCTCCTTGTTGACCTCCACGGAATCGAGCAGGGAGTCCTCTACGACGCCCTTTTTCATCGTTACCTGCATTATGCCGGTGCCGTCGCGCACGTGCACGAATTTCAGCTTGCCGAGGTCCCTGACATCATGGACCCATCCGGCTATTTTTACCTTTTTGCCTTTCATGGTTTTTGCGTCTGCAATATAGTGGTCCCTGTCCATCGGAACTACCTCAGTTTTATTACTAAATGCAACCTTTTTATAACTAACAGGGTATTATTTCATCTGGTTATAATGGACTTCGCACTGGCATTCCTATTGCTACAGTCAGTCATTCCAGAGGGGGCCGCAGCCGTAATGGGCCCGGTGATAATGTCATCGCTGTTTTTCGCCGGAACCGTCGCGGCCATATTCTACCTGGTAGCGTATTTCCTTGAGAGCCCCCAGCTCAAGGCCGTGGCCAATGAAGAGCTCGCGGCCTTCCTTTTCAGCATATTCATAATACTGTTCTGGGTCACGTCAGACTCCTTTTTCAACGGCATAGTAATCGGCCTGCTCGGGGGCAGCCTTCCCGCGGATTATACCATTCCCGGCGGCACCCTTACATCGGCCCACGTCCACTACGCGGTGGCGACCACGACTATATTCATAGAGAAGCTGAAGGACCTCTATTTCACGATGTACCTGTACGAGATACTCATCGGGTTCCTTTCGACAATCAGCTTCCCCATGGGCATGCTTTTTTCCGGGCCGGCGATAGTCTCGTTTTCGTTCATGCCCTTTGCTTCGCTGGGAATGCTCAGCAACGCGCACACCAGCGTTGTCGAAACCATCGGCCTGCTTACCGCCGCGGTGTTCGCAAAGGAGTTCGTCCTCATTTTCGTAAGGGACGCCATACCGCTTATCTTCCTTCCGCTCGGGCTCGTGCTCAGGGCATTCCCCTTTTCGCGCACGACCGGCTCGAGTATCATAGCGGTCTGCTTCGCGGCGTATTTCGTCTTCCCGATGGCCGTTCTTTTCTCGCATTACGTGATTTTCGACATGTACGAGCCGGACGAGCTCATTTACACGCCGTCTTTCGTCTCCCCGTTCAAGACCTCGATGACGCAGGACCAGCTCGAGGAATTCCAGCGGGGCACGGAACAGGAGGGGAGAAACCTCCAGGATCAGTACGCACAGACGCCCGTAGTGGAACAGGTCGCCACGACCGATGAATGCGCGGGCCATGAAATACTGTGCGGTCCGCTGAAGCTCATAAAGGGAATATGGAAGGCGGGCGCCAGCTTCTTCTCGACGGTCTGGAACGTATGGCTTTTCATGATGGGCTTCATGGGGGACTTCCTTTGGTCGGCGGGCAACAACCCGATAATGCCGACAAGCTCCTCGGCAGGCCTCTATCATTTCATAATAAAGGAGGTGGAGCACGTATCGCAGTTCGTCGTGGTCGTCATGGTCATGACGGTGATCGAGCTGATAATAACGCTTACGATGTACAGGAACATCGCGACGCTTATAGGCGGAGAGGCGGAACTCGCCGGAATAACCAAGCTGGTGTAATCATGAGAAAACTCCTTCCGCTCCTGCTTCTCTGCATGCTCGTCCTGCCGTCATTCGCGCAGTTCACGCCCATAGGGGAGGCCGAGCCGAGGACGGAAACGATAGGATGGTTCTACTTCGTGCAGAGCCTGCTGATTCTCATGATGATTACCGCGGCGATAGTGGCGGCCGCGGGATACATGTTCGCGCAGTTTTTCGGCGCCGAGCTCAGGGCGAAGATAACCACGTGGTCCACGAGCCTTCTGGCGGCCGTAGGCGTTTCCGCGCTGGTGATACTCGCGCTGTACTTCTTCGTGACGATATTTCCGGGCGGTGCGGAGACTGCCCCCGGCCTGCTCAACCTCCCGGAAGTGATCAGGAGCCTTCTGTCGATTTCCCAGCAGGCGCTTATCATGATGATAATGCTGCTGACGGTGATAGCCGCGCTCGCCTACGCGATAGGCCAGATAGCCGGAACCGCGCAGACGAGGGCCAAGGCCACGGTGTGGGCGCAGATTCTCATCAGTTCCTCGGTGATAGCGGCGATAATCTACGTCATAGTTTTCCAGATACTCTTCCCGCTCACCGAAACGATACAGCTCCCCTATCCGTTCCAGCTCGGGCCGGAATACAGCCAGATAATAGCGCTCGTCATATTCCTCATAGCGGTAATCGCGCTCATCACCTATCTTGCAGCCAAGCTGTTCAAGGTTCCGGAATGGGAGGCCTATCTCAATATAGAGCTGGGCAACCTGGTCACGTCGCTTCTGCTGATAGTGTTCGTGGCCGGCTTCTTCGCAGCAAGCAAGGTCGTTGCGCTGGGAATAACGGGCGCGGATTCGCCTCCCCAGTCCGCGATAGCCGTGCTCACCAAGATAACCGACAACGTCCAGAGGGGGATAAGGGACGTCTATGCGATACAGAGCTGCACCGCGATACTCGGGACGTTCCAGAGAAGAATCGGAGAGGCCGTGCTTACCCCTACCTTCAGGGTTTTCCCCGGGATAGACACCTTCGTCTCGATAACGAACGTGCTGGGCCTGGGCTTCGTGATGACTTTCGGCAGCCTTTCCGCGCAGATTACAGTGCTCACTTTCATCGATTCCGTAGTTGAAATGTTCCTGCTTCCGGCAGGCCTTGTGCTGCGCTTCTTCCCGCCGACAAAGGAGGCGGGCGCGTTCCTCATCGCGATGTCCATCGGATTCTACATAATATTCCCGCTCGTCTATCACATAAACTTCACCGTTCTCGAAGAGCTGAGGATAGAGGAGTACAAGAGCCCCACGCTGCTGATAAGCTCGCTTTGCGGGCTGAGCTACGTCTATTTCAGCGTGCCTTCCGTGGTCCTGGGGGCGCTTGCGCAGAGCACCGTTTTCAGGGCTGCCGGGCTTAGCGTCGGGACCGCAATGATTTCCACGCAGATAGGGATAATATTCAACGAGGCGTTCATAAACTTCCTGAACATGTCGATGTTCATTCCGATACTCAAGGCGGTTGCAAGGCTTTCGCTGCTCGCGCTTTTCGCGCCTTCGGTTTCGATGATTTTCACGATCGCGTTCATAAACGCGTTTACAAAGTTCCTGGTGGCGAAGGGATAGCATGGCAGACCTGATAACACCTATGTTCCAGGCATGGATGCTCATCGCGATAGGGGCATTGATGATAGTCACCATCCTGGTGGGCATAGTTTACATGCTCGGCGGGCTCCTGCTCAACGAAAAGATGAAGACCTGGGCGAAGATGGAGCTCGTGGAGGTTTTCTATTCCGCGATGATACTCGTCCTTGCGGTAAGCGCAGTCCCACTCGTGGATGCTCTAGTGCAGGGGGCGATAAGCGGGCAGGATTACGACTATACCTATCTGAGGGACCCGGGAGCGGGCATACCCTATGAGATGGGTGTATCCATCTGCGGCGAGGAGATAGCAGCCGCCCCGCATTCCGTCTATCATGACATCCAGTCCTGCCACATCAGGCTCGCGATCTATTACCTGAGGGAGGTGTTCTCCGAGGGCAAGGAATTCGCGTTCAGCGTCTACATAAGCTACATGTGGACCGCGATAGCCGCGGAATTCTCGATAAACGTGGAAACCGTCTGGGAGCAGACCGGTTTCGCTACGTGGAACCCCTGGCGCGGCTTCTTCACGATGGGCAACGTGATGAAGGAGCTCGCATTCAGCTGGGTGATGAAGATAATGATGCTCACCAAGTTCCAGGAGATATTCGTGAGCTTCGTCGCAAAGGCGCTTTTCGCCCCGCTCTTCGTTGTAGGTGCCGTGCTCAGGACATTCGCATTCACGAGGAAGCTCGGCGGACTTCTTCTTGCAATAGCGATTACGCTGTATTTCATCTATCCGGCTTTCTATGCCTTCGGCGGCCTGGTCATGCTCGACCTGAAGAACAAGGCAAGGCCGGAATGGGTTGCGAACACGGAAGCCAATCCTTCGGGAAGCCAGAACCCGCCGATAGCGAACAGCCTGTACGCGACGGGGACGATACCCATGTTCGGCGGGGACATTTCCATGGGCGACGTGCGCAACCAGCTTTATGACATGGAGATGATGAACGACGAGGACCTCAACCGGTTCTACCGCGAGGGCGGGGCGAATCCGATGAACGACATGGACCTGGGCGACCTCTCGCACAAGGACGATTCTATGACAGCCAAGGCCACGCAGTACGTCGAAACACAGAAAAAATTCCTCGGGTGGTTCGGCGAGCTGTCAAGCAGGAACTGGTACGACAAGATTACGCCCGGCTACTGGAAGGCGAACGGCCTGCTGGAGGTCCTGGCAAGGCTGACATTCTTCTCGCTTTTCTTCTCGCTGTTCGGAATAATAGGGGCAATAGCGTCGGTAAGGTCGCTTTCGGCGACCTTCGGCGGAGACCTTGAGATCGCGGGGCTGACGAGGTTGTTATGATGGGGAAACTTGCATTGCTTGCATTGCTTTTCATACTGCCGCTGGTCCACGCCGAAGACGACAACACGATGGAGGACTGGAACAAGGAAACGATGGACTTCCTCGAGACGCAGGGCGAATCCTTCAGGGACTTCACCACCACCGCGGCCCACGTTCCGCTCGGCATGACCGGCACGGTATTCGATGCGTTCAGCCCGGGATACTGCGAGCCGGAGTGGCTGGGGGAGAAGGCGTCTATTTTCGCCACATGGTTCGCGCCCGCGATATTCATGGCGCTGGCGGTCTTCTTCGGAATAGCGTGCATATACATGCTCGGCCAGCTGCTCAGCTCCCCGAACCTCCTTGCGATGGCGAAGGACGAGTTCTGGCAGAATTCGATCACGCTCGTCCGCGTCGTTTTCATAGCATCGATACTTTTCACCGGAAACATCTGGTTCGCGCTCAAGACGGACGGCACCACAGACCCGGTTTACAGGAACAAGGACAACATGATAGACGCGGCGATGGCGTTCTCGAGGCAGATGGTCGTCGAGATGATAGGGACCTACAGCACCCTGTTGATATACAACACGGTCATACACACCATCTATTCTTCGACGATGTGGGTCGGCGTGAGCTTCAGGGCGATGTACAACTTCAACCTCGGTCCGGTGCTGAAGCCCATCATAGACATAATAGGCACCTCCCTGCAGTACCTCTCGCTCGCGATAAGCGAGTGGATGGTGCACAACATCATACTCTGCTTCATAAAAAGATGGACGTGGGGCCTTTTCATCCCGCTTGCGATATTCCTGCGCGCGATACCCTACACGAGAAATGCAGGCGAGGCCCTGCTCTCGCTGACATTCGCGCTCGCGCTCATATACCCGCTCATGTTCCTGGTGAGCTACGAGGCGCACAAGCTCGTCTCGGTGAACCTTGCGGACAACGAGAGCGCGCTGTCGGCTTTCATAACCAGGAGCGGCATATTCTCCATAGCCGCGGCGCTCGTGGCGATAGCGCTTTTCGCGGCCGGGGCGATACTCCCGTTCTTCCTGGGCGGAGCGATTACGATAGCATTCGATTTAGTCCGGAGCAGCGTCTATTACATAATAATAATGAGCATGCTGGTTCCCTTCCTGAACATATTCATCACACTGACCCTTGCAAGGGAGTGGGCGAAGATATTCAACGTCACCGTTAACTATATGTCGTTCCTTAAGATTATCTGAGGCAAATACATGGCAGAAGCAACGATAATGGACGTCGTCGGTTCGTTCAGCGCCACCTCGGGGTACGGCTACTGGGACTGGCTCCCGCTTGTCGGCGCGGCGCTGTTCGCATCCATAGCCCTGCTCGCGTTCATCTACATATGGGCCACGCTTTTCAGGGACAACAACCTCATCTCGCTCGTGAAGCTTGAATTCTACGAGATGGTGGTCACGATAATGCTCGTATTCTTCCTGCTGATGGTCGTGGGGTTCATGACCGGCCTGAAGGTGGGCAGCTTCATGCCCGCGGCGCTGATACCGTCCGCGGTGGACCCGAACATGAACATCTACCAGCTTACCGAAAAATATTTCAACGAGGTCGGAACGAGCTTCGCGGACTGGCTGAACCTCAACTACATAGCCAACGTGTATGTCGACCAGGTCGCCTCGGTTACACCGTATTCCAGGCCGATGGGCATCGGCCTTATCGCGTCTCCGATGGCAGGTCTCGCCTCGCCGATAAAGCAGCTCCTTTACAACGCGACGAGCGCGCTTTCCGTGGCGTACGTGGTGAATTACGCGCAGTACTACACCTTCCTTTTCGCGACGGCCGCATTCCTGAAATACTTCCTGCCGGTGGGGATATTCCTGCGCGCCTTCACGCCGACAAGAAGGTTCGGCGGCAGCATAATAGGGGTCTGCATGGGGTTCCTCCTGGTTTTCCCGCTGCTGATTACGCTCACCTACTTCGTTTTCTACAGCAACAACGGGCCGATGGTGACTTTCGGCAGCTTCGTGAAGGATTACATATACGACAGCGCGGACTTCTCCTCGCTGTTCGGGACGTTCATGAATCCCGCCGGCTTCACCGGGTTCGCGGACTTCTTCAGCGGCGTGCTGGGAGGGCTGGGGACGATGATAGAATCGGTCTTCAAGACCGTTTTCCTGGGGATAATGATGTTCCCGATAGCGCTGGTCGGACAGGCGTTCGTGATAGGTTTCGTGATGCCCGCATTCAACATACTGATGTTCACGCAGGCGACGATAGCGCTGAGCAAGAGCTTCGGCGAGGAAGTCGATATAGGAGCATTGACGAGGATGATATAGATGGCATTTGAAGCGGCAAGCTACGCGGACTGGTCCACCATCGCGATAACGGTGGCTGCGATAGCGGTTGCAGCCTCGGCCATGCTCATAATACTTTCAAGGGCCTTCGCCCTGCGCAACCTGGAGCAGACCGCCAAGATGGAATTCGTTTATGCGGTTTCCACGGTGTTCATAGTCCTGATGGTCCTCGGCCTGATAGAAGTCGGGGAGCCGCTCCTCGGCCAGGTCGCAAGGTCCCTTTACGTGCAGAGCTTCGGATGCGCTTCAAGCGGCTTCGGAACCCTTTCCTACTACGTGGACCCGAGCCTTCCGCAGGACCAGATGAACGACCCGACCAACCTCATCCCCGTGACAACGATGATAGACTACATGAAGCTTTACATGCAGCCTCCGGTGAAATGCGCGCAGGACGCGCTCGATTTCCTTTACGTGATGAGCATACCGGTTGAAAGCGTCGCGTCCGTTTACATCGAGGTCTTCATGAGCGAGCCCGTCAGCGGATACGGCATAAAGGCCACCGCGGAAAGGATAAAGAACACCACCCAGATGCTTTCCTTCTTCATATACTTCTACTACATCCTGGTCCATTCGTTCAATTTCATAAAATACTACGCGGGCTTCTTCTTTTCGGTCGGAGTCGTGCTCCGCGCCTTCCCGCCGACAAGGGGCGCAGGCGCATACCTGATGGCCGCGGCAATCGGCTTCTATTTCGTGTTCCCGCTCAGCTACATCATGGTTTCCGCGTTCTCGGTTACCCAGGGCGACATAGCCATGCCGCCGCCGGGAGGCTGCGACCTCGCGCTTGGCAGCGGCGGGCTGCTCTACAGCTGCATAACCCCGGAACTTCCGCCCTACATGGACGACCCGTGCGGAGCCACCAGGTTCTCGAGCTTCTGGACCGCCAGGGAAATCGTGAAAAACGAGAAGGACAAGCTGCAGGAGTTCCTGAATCCGCAGAGCGGCTTCGTGGGCAAGCTTTTCAACCGCCTCGTGACCGCGGTGTGCCTCGCGCCTTTGATAGCCATGGTGCTGACGATGACATTCATACTGAACGGCACCAATCTCCTTGGAGGCAACATACCGGAAATAGGAAGGGGCCTGGTCAAGCTTATTTAGCCTTGATCATGTCCAGCATTTCCCTGAGCATGTCAGGGTTGAGCACCGGCTTCCCGAATGCCTCGACGTCATCCGCAATCCTGGGGCATGCGGTGTTTACGTAGCATTCGAATTCGGTGAAATTCGCAAGTGTGAGGGGCGACAGTTCGTTCGCAACAAGGACCTCCGCCCTTTTTCCTTTTGCCCTGAGCTCCCTTTTCAGCTTTTCCGCGAGCTCGGGATGGAACTGTCCTGGTTTTGTGCTTAAAAGTATCGCGAACATTTCGCATTCCAGCGCCTTTGCAATCGAGCCTTTCCTTCGCTTCCTGTATTTTTCAATTTCCACCGCGATATTCCGCACAGCACCGCTCTGCGGCTGGATTACGTAAACCGGCTTTCCGCTCTCCACGCCTATCGCATGGAACATGCCATCGCCCACTATCACTATCACATCCGCATCCCCGAACTGCGTCACTGCAGCAACATCACAGCCGAGAATCTGCCCCTCGTAATGCGCGAGCGTTCCCCTGCCCGTGAAAACCCTTTTCCCAAGCGATTCGAAAATCCGTTTCATGGCAGCAAGCTGGTGAACGTGCTGCACCGTGGTCCCCAGCGCTATCTTTTCCTCTTTTATCCGCCCGGCAGCGTTTTTCAATGCATCAAGATTGACGTCTATATGATATTCGGCATACTCTACTTCCACGGGCAGTTTCCCCTTCAGGAAAGGGGCGTGCCCGAAGTGCACTATCTTGTCGGCCCTGATCGCCTTCGCTTCGTCCAGCGCAAGGTCGCAGGCGCCGTAGCATGCGCTGCCCGAAAGGAAAACCTCGTGCCCTTCCTTTTCGTATTTCTCCGCGTGCGAAAGCGCTTCCTTCTTCAAACCTTCCGGAAACTGCAACAGAATCCGCATAACAGGTTATTGTCCGAATAGGAATTTATAGGTTGCTACTCCGCTCTGAGGTGCAGGAACCCCCTCGATTCCTTGAGCCCCTTCCAGCTTTTTCCTATCTCCTCGTCCGTGAGGTAGCGCAGCATGTCCGTCTCGACCTCATTCAGCCTTTCGCCAAGAACCCTTTCCACGAATTCGAGCTGCGTCTCGATTTTCGCCTTCAGCCCTAGGGAGATGAAATCGAAATTCACGTCCGTGGTTATCTGCCCGCCGAATTCCCTTATTATGGCATTGTTCCACATTTCCGCAGGCATTTCCGTTATCTCCTCCTTCCTGAACCCGTAATCGAAGACGTCGATGCATCCCTTAGCCTTGGATACGCAGTAAGCAAGATGCCTTTTCGCAACGGTATTCAGGGGTATACGGTATCCTTCGGGCATTTTCATCATGTATTCCTCCAGTTCTTCGTCCTTGCACTCCTGTAAAATCTCCCTGCCGTTCTCCATGAACAGCTCGCTTGTTTTCTTTCCTTCCCTGCGGAGGATCTTTGCGGGAATGTCGTCGTAAAATTCGTTCATGAGCACGTAGTCCGCATCCGCAACGAACTTCGGCTCCTCCCTTGCAGCATCATGGATTATCCCGTTGGTGTTGAAGCCGAAGGAGTCCGCGCGGTTCACCGCATTCAGCACAAGCCCCTCGGAAAAATCGCAGAAATTATATATCGTCCTTTCAGAAAGCTCCCCGCCGAGTTTCCTCAGCTCCAGCATGAACCGGGTCCCCAGGCTTCCGTCCCCCACGCCGAATTCGTATATGCGCACGGCTTTCTCCCCGCTACTGCCCTTCATCCTCCGGTAAAAATCGGTCGCGAGCGCCTTCACGAACCTGGGGTCGGATGCGAACGTCCTGAACTCTTTTGCAAAAGCAGTGCCCTTTCCCTTGTAGAATTCCTCGTTTTTCTTTTGCTGGTATTCGTCAAAGGGAACGGCCATCAGTGCCTTTCGCAGCAAAAGGTTTTAATTCTGTTATGCGATAGTCCAGCATGCCAGAGAGAAAATTCGTTATCGATACGTCGCTGTTCGTGAATCCTGCAGCCAGGGGGAAATTCGGAAAGACTCCGGACGATGCTGTAAAGAACTTCATCAGGATAATCAACGGCCTGGACGTTTCGCTTTACATGCCGCCCCTCATCTTCAAGGAGCTGTCCAATTTCATCAAGCCGAAAACGGCCGAGCAGCTCGACATAATCATAAAGAAGAAATCGGCGAACATGCATGCAATCTATCTTCCCGCGGCCGTCTTCGAGGATTTCATAGAGGACTTCCGCGCGAGGACCTCGAAAGGCCTGAGGCTTGCCGAGGAGTTCGCGAAGGACAACAGGCCTGACAACGAAACCAAGCTCAGGAAACTCAGGGAGAAATACCGCGAAGCCCTGAGGACAGGCATACTCGACAGCAGGGAGGACTTCGAACTGCTTCTCCTTGCAAAGGAGCTTGACTCCACGATCGTCACTTCGGACGAGGGCGTGATAAAATTCGCGGACAACATAGGGTGCGAATGGATAAACGCGTCAAGATTCCACAACCTGCTCATGAAGCTGAAAAAGAAGAGATAGTCAGCTGCCGTATTTTTCCGCCTTCTCCATGAGATTCAGTATTATCGGCATTATGTCCTTTCCTTCAATGTGGCCGAGCCCGCCTGTCATGCAGCTGAGCTCATCGAATTTCTTTACCTTGTCCGTCCTTATGCCCTTGCCGTAAATCAGTATGGGCACCTCGTCTCCGGAATGCGCCTTTCTCGAGCACGGCGTCGAATGGTCCCCAGTTATTATGAGATACGCTCCGGTCTTTTCGAGCACGGGAATTACCTCACGGTCTATTTTTTCTATGACCTCCTTTTTGCCCCTGAAATCGCCGTCATGGCCGTAATTGTCCGTTGCCTTGATGTGGAGGAATATGAAATCGTAGTTTTTAATCGCGTTTTTGACCGCCTTGATCTTTTCGTCAAACCTCGTGAGGTCTGCGGACGGGTCCCCCACTATCATGTAAACATCCATGCCTATGTAGGTCGCCACTCCGCGGTAAAGCGCTCCGCCGGCTATGCACACCGAATTGAGCCCGAACCTCTCTATCACGCTCGGTATCTTTTTGTATACTCCTGCGCCCCTAAGAAGGACCGCATTCGCCGGATGAAGTTTTTTCCTTATCCTCTCCTTGTTTTCAGGGGCTTCCGACAGTTTTTTCATCGCAAATTCCATATACTTATTGACTATCCTCGCCGTTTTCGCCGCTTCTTCACTCGGATCGCACGGCCTGCACTCCATTACTTTAGCCTCTTCGTGCGGGTCGGTATCGAATATGTCCGGGCTTAGTCCCTTGCCGCGCAAAATCACCGCGCCCCTGTGCTGAACCGAATGCTTGAACGTTATCTCCACGTCCTCGATTTTCGTGCTCAGGTATTTCTCGAACTCCCTTGCTTCCTTGGTGTCTATCCTTCCGGCCCTTCTATCGACAACCACGCCTTTTTCAACGGTCGCGAAATTCGTCCTGAAGGCGACGTCGCCCTCCTCGAGCTTCATTCCGAGCCCGAGCGCCTCAAGAGGGCCTCTCCCGCAGTAGAATACATTCGGGTCGTACCCCAGAATCTGGAGATGGCTGGTATCGCTTCCCGGAACCACGCCTCTGCCCAACGGGCTCAGCAGGCCCACGCATCCGTTTTTCGCAAGCCTGTCAAGATTCGGTTTTTTCGCAGCCTGCAGGGGCGTCTTCGGCGTCGGAAGGTCCCCTATTCCGTCAAGAATAACTAGTATGGCTTTCTTCATGCCATCGCCCTGGCCGTGTCGACAGCGGCCTTTCTGTAGGCTTTAACCACTCCGATGCTTACGGAGGGATGCATATTGTCAAGCATAAGGTCCGAAGAGTCGAGTTTTGAAATATCGGAATTCATCTTCTTTACCATGTCAAGAACGTTTTCGTCGGTAATAGTACTCTGCATCGCGGTAAGCTCCTGCTTGAGGTGCTTTTCGAACTGCTTTTCGAATTCCTTCTTGTTCCCCCCTTTCTCCTCAAGCTCTTTCTTCGCCTTCTGCGCCTCTTCAAGCTCGTGCGCCAGGGCCTTCTTCTCTTCCGCGGTCATCTCCTCTTTTCCGTCGAACATGGACGTGGATTTCCTGATGTATTCCTGTATGTACTCCTCGATGTTCTTCATGAGCTTCGCAGCATATTCGCCGGCATGCTTCATGAGCACTGCGGGGACGATGTCCTTCATTACGGAAGGCGGCTTCCAGTCCTTCAGCTCCAGCCATTTGTTGTTCGACGCCTCCTGCACCTCCCCAAGCGAGGCTGCAAGGTCTGTTTTTCCTTCTTCCACGAGCCTTGTCTTCTGCTCCTGCACGTAGGCGTCCCAGTCGCTCTTGTTCTTGGTTTTCAATGCGCCTTCAAGGACCTGCTCAAGCTCTTTTGCACCTGCCATGTCCCCGGTTTTCTTTATCTTTTCGACTTCCGTGAGTCCCGCGACGAGCGCTTCCTGCCTTCTTAATGCTTCCTTGAGTATCACGGTGGCAAGTTCGCTTGCGGCGACGTGCATAAGTGCAGGTTCCTTGGCATGTATTGCCGTCAGCCCGGCATCCAGCCTAAGGGCGTTGAATTTGCCTAGGTCGTTCTTTGCGAGCATGCCGAAATAATTCGTAAATGTATCATGGGCTGCATTGAAATTTTCCTTTGTCTGGTTTTTGAGCAGGTTTTCAGAAGTAGTGTTAAGTTTTTCTTTTTGTTCGATTGGTGCGCCCTGAATATTCTTCTGAATAAATTCAATAGAATATTGATCTGCTTTCTGCTGGATTTGCTCTTCTGTTACTTCGGCTTTTTTTTCTTCTACACCTAGCTTTCCCATAGTTCAAGAATTAGAAGAAAAGAAATATAAACGCTTCTTACTTCTTCGCGACGATTTCGTCTTCACTTCCCGTTTTTAAAGATGCAGTAATTAGATTTCCGACGGTGCCGCTCTCCCACTTACCATTTTCTGAATTAGGGGCCATCTGTACGACTTCAATTGGCATGCCTGCTTCTATAATTCCTTTTTCAACCGCTTTCTTTGAGTTCGCAGGGATAACGTAGAACTGAACGTATTCATCCTTGCCTTTGCCATCGTGTTCTACTATTACATGCACATATTTCAGCTCTTTTCCAGTCATTTCTTTACATTCTCCTCTCAGCTTATCGAAATCTATTACCCAGCCAGCTATTCGTTTACCTTCTTTGACGTCGTGTAATGTAAGGAATATATCGCCTGCCTTATCTCCTCCTTGTTTGAGGTCTTCCTCTTTGTGAGAAACACGTGCCATTACAACCAGCGCTTTTTTCCCTTCCTTAAGATATATTGGTTTCTTAAATGCAACTTCAACATAAAATCTCTCGTCTGTCTCAGAAACCAATTCGTAATACCCTCCCTGCTTTTCCTTGAATTTAAGCTGGTAGGCCTTCAGCTCTGCAATGGAAATCTCGGTTTTCTTTTCCACCTTGCTTTTTTCCTCTACCTTTGTAGGCCCTTCCTTGTCAGGAATTACAATCGTCTTGCTTTTCGTGTCTGCCATCGGGACGTTCACAAGGCTCGCAAGCTGGGGCGCAGCCGCAGCTCCGCAACCAAAAGTTAAAACGGTGCTTCCTATGACGAGATATTTGCTGATAACAGACCTTACTGAGCGTGAAGAAACAGCATGCGCGTCCTTAAGCGCTCCTTTATGGAGTTTCTTTTCTTTCACAATCCCACCGCACAATTAGTATTGGGTGCGGAACCTTATTTAAAGCTTGGTATTTGTGTAAAAATGTGTTAAAATATGCATACTATTACGTCGGAAAACGGCCTGCAAAACGTCGCAAAAACGCGGTTTGGGGCTAGGGTTTACTGTCACAGTAACGCACGCGCTCCACCTAGAAAATTTATATTCCTTTACGCGGATAGCTATCAGGTATGTTTGAGTATTTTTTCCTGATCGGCGTAGTGCTGATCATAGGATTCCTGGCGACCATAATATTCGAGCGCACGAGGATATCTACAGTGCTTATACTGATGGCATTCGGTTTCCTGATAGGGCCGATTTTCCACATAGTGGACGCCAGCGAACAATCATTGATAGCGCAGATATCCCCCTTCATAGCGACGCTCGCTTTAATCATACTTCTTTTCGACGGAGGGATGATGCTCGACATAAGGAGCGTCCTGAGCGCAGTGCCCAAGAGCACGATATTCACTTTCCTTGTGTTTGCGGTAACTCTCATATTCATAACGCTTTTCTGCTGGATGCTGGGGTGGAATCCTCTTCTGGGAGCGCTTCTGGGCGCGATAATAGGGGGAACGAGCTCCGCTATAGTAATCGCGATGGCGGACAAGTCCGGAATATCAAGGGAGGCGAACGCGTTCCTGACGATAGAATCCACGATAACCGACGCCCTGTGCATTATCAGCGCCATGGTGGTTGTCGAGATAATAGTGACCGCATCCATAGTCGCGGGAGACATAGGGCACATGTTCCTTGCGTCCTTCCTCATAGCGCTTTTCATGGGGGTCGTCGCTGCGCTGGTATGGCTGTTCATGCTGCAGAAGTTCAGGATAGAAAAGTACTACTACATGCTCACCCTGGGCGTGGCGCTTATGGTGTATTCGCTCACCGAAGGGATAAGTGCGAGCGGGGGGTTCGCGGTCTTCATTTTCGGGCTGACACTGGGCAACGCGAAATCGGTCGTCAGGAAAATATCCGTGAACCCCGAGCTTGCGATGGCCAGCACGACCACGCTCAAAAGGTTCCAGGAGGAGGTCACCTTCTTCGTGAGGACGTTCTTCTTCGTTTATGCCGGCTTCATGATACTGCCCAGCTATTTCACGTGGGGCGTCATCGCGGTCGCGTTTTTCGCAACCCTGCTTGCGCTCGCGGCGAGAAAAGCGGGACAGCTCGTGGTGATGAACGGAAGCAATTTCACCAATCAGGACAAAACCATAGTTATGACCACGATGCCTAGGGGGCTTGCCGCGGCAGTGCTCGCAACCAACCCGGAGGTCATTTCAGTAACGGGCAGCGATTTCGCGCCGATAGTCCTCGGCGTAATAGTCTTCTCGAACATAGTCGCGACAGCGGGCATATTCCTTTTCAGCGGCAGCAAACCCTGGGGCGAGCAGCTTTTCCACAAGGCGAAGTTCATCTGGGAGAAGCTCAACGTTCCGGACGAGGAGCTCGAGAAAATAGAAAAAGAGGAGGCCGAGAGGAAAACGGAGGAAGAAACGGAAAAAGAGCAGAAGCAGAAAAAGAAAGAGCAGAAATACGAGAAAAAGAAGAAAAAGGTAGTCCTGGAAGAGCTTGAATGGGAAGTAAAGGAAGAGGAAAAGGAAATCAAAGAACTGAAAAAGAAAATAGAAGAAAAAAAAGAAGAAAGCTAGGACTTGGTAATTATCTCTATTCCTTCGGGAGTCTTGTTCACGTTGCCCAGCTTTATGCCCACGACCGTCTTGACGCCCTGCTTGGCTGCAAGGTCGACAAGCCTCTGGGTTATGATGCCGTCGAATATCAGCGCATTCACGTCCCTGCTTTCGCTGAGCTTCTTTATGACGTCCCTTACCGGAGCCTCGGCAACCCTCCTGTATTCCGAATCGTAGAATCTCGCATTCAGGCTGTTTGAAAGCTCCTCCAGCTCCTTGAGGAAGTTCTCCCTGCCCGGGACTATAGCCGGCAGGTTCTCCTTGGGCTGTTCCTTCGGAGCCTCCTCCCCGCGAGCGGGCTTTACCGGCATTTCCGTTCTTTTCCTGAACAGCTTCGGCGTGTGCTCCTCCTGCGGAGAAGCGGGTTTCGGCCTGAATTCCTCCTGTCTCGGCCTGAATTCTTCATGCGGGGGCCTGGGCCTGAACTCCTCCCTCGGCCTGAACTCCTCCCTTGGGGGCCTTTTCCCTTCCCCCTGCTCGAACGGAACCTTGTTCCTCAGGCATTTGATGAGCTCCTTTCTGGTAAGCTCCTCGACCTCCATTCCGGAAGGCGCCCTTGCAACGAAGTCTATTTCGGCTCCGCCCTGGATGAGCTCGTTCAGGATTATGTCTCCTCCGCGGTCGCCGTCAAGGAAAACGGTTACCTCCTTCTTCTTCGTGAGCTCGATTACGCTTCTCGGGACCTTTGCGCCCTGCATCGCAAGAACGTTGGTTATGTTGTTCTTGAGCAGGTTGATTACGTCGGCCCTTCCCTCGACCACTATCAGTTCGTTGCTCGCGTATATGCCGGGCCCTGCCGGAAGCCTTTCAGGCCCGTATTCCGTTATCTCGGCCACCTTGACCTCGTCCCTCACCATATCCGATATCTCCCTGCTTTCCGGAATCTGCGTATTCACGAGATGCCTCAGCAGTTCCTTAGCCCTTGTAAGCAGAACTTTTCTCTTCACGCTTCTGGTGTCCTCGACTTTGGTCACCTTCAGCTTCGCCTCGCACGGGCCGACCCTGTCGACCGTTTCAAGCGCCGCCGCGATGATGCACGTCTCCACCATGTCAAGGCTGCTCGGTATCTTTATCGAGCCCAGGGTCTTTCCGTCCCTTCCGTGCAGCTCGACCTCTATTCTTCCTATCCTCCCGTTTTTCTGGAGGTCCCGCAGGTCCAGCTCGTCCCCGAGAAGCCCTTCCGTCTGGCCGAAAATTGCCCCGACCACATCCGGCTTCTCCACGAGCCCGCCTATCTCAACCTCCGTGTATACAAGGTATTTCACAGTATCTATGTATGTTTTCGCCATGTCAATCACCTATATCTGGTTTTTCTCAACCTCTTCCATAAAATCATCAAAACCCCTTTTCGCGTCCTCGAAATATCTTATCTTCAGTATCCTTGCCAACAGCACCCTCGTCTCGCCGTCCGCCCGCACCGAACAGCCCTCGAGCTCCTCCCTTGCGCGCCTCGCCATCTCGTTGCCGCGCCTGTCAAGGTCCGTTGCGATTATGACGACGTGCTCGCCGTCAAGGCTTTCGCAGACATCCCGTATCCTGCCCGATATGGTTATCACGCGCCTGCAGCCCAGCTTCTCAAGGGCGCTCTTGTCCCTTTTGCCCTCTACCAGCACGACGCTTCGCTCCATCTTGTCGAGCAGCCTTCGCAGCTTCTTGTATTTTTCCCTCAGTTGCCTTTTATTCCCGTATTTCACTTCGCTTACCCAAGGGTCAGACAAAATCAGTAGGAGAGTAATGTGCTGTGCATTGTTGACCGGACCATCACGGCTTTAAGCTCCGGCGGCCATCCGTGCACAGCATGAGCGTTATCTCACGGCTGCCTTTTCCTCTATGAGGTCTATCACAAGAGGAAATATCTTCATAATGTCCCCTTCGCTGATGAGTCCGATGAGTTCGTTCTCCTCGTCGACCACCGGAAGCCTCTTTATCCTGTTGTCTCTCATTGCGCTTGCGGCCTCCTCTATGGGGGTCTCGGGTCTTATTACCCTCAGCGGCTTGGACATTATTTCCTCAACCGTGGTTTTGTACGGGTCATTTCCCTTCACCAGGACCTTCTGTACGACGTCCCTTTCGGTTATGATTCCCCTGGCCCGCTTGCTTTTCTCGTCCTCGACGACGATTACCGAGCCGACCTCATGCTTTTTCATAAGCTTGGCTACGTCCTGCATGTTTTTCCCGTACGGGATTATTATGACCTTCTTAGTCATTATGTCTCCTACCTTCAAATCTGAACCCATGGTATAATAAGAGCGTGTGCGATTTTTAAATCTTTCTGGACCTATCTAAATCAGACGAAAATATCCAGATTAATCCGTATTTTTGCCGGCAACAGGTGATTGAAATAAAGAAAATACTGATAACATCGGCCCTGCCGTACGTGAACAACATCCCGCATCTGGGAAACATCATAGGGTGCGTGCTGTCCGCGGACGTGTTCGCGCGCTATTGCAGGCTCCGCGGCTATGACAGCATGTACATCTGCGGAACGGATGAATACGGCACTGCAACGGAGATAAAGGCACTTGAAGAAAAAGTTACGCCGGAGGAGATATGCGACAAGTACTACAAAATCCACAAGGAAATCTACGAATGGTTCGGGGTGAAATTCGATTATTTCGGAAGGACATCAACGCCCAAGCACACCGAGATAACGCAGGACATAATACTCAAGCTGTATAAAAAAGGTCTCATAACCGAGGAGGAGATAGAGCAGCTTTACGATGAAAAGGCGGGAATGTTCCTTGCAGACAGGTATATAGAAGGAACCTGCCCCTACTGCGGCTATGACAAGGCGAGAGGAGACCAGTGCGAGAAGTGCGGCAAGCTGCTCCACCCCACCGAGCTCGGGAATCCGATAAGCACCGTGACCAAGACCAAGCCCGTTCTTAAAAAATCCAGGCATCTTTTCATCAACCTTCCGGAGCTGGAGCAGGAAATCGAGAAATGGGTCGATGAGCGCTCAAAGGAGGGGTTCTGGTCCGAGAATGCGACCGCGATAGCGAAATCCTGGTTGAAAGAGGGCCTGCGGAAAAGGGACATAACGCGCGACCTGAAATGGGGCGTGAAGATACCCATCAAGGGCTATGAGGATAAGGTAACATATGTATGGTTCGAAGCTCCGATAGGCTATATCTCCATAACCGCGAATTACACAAAAGATTGGGAAAAGTGGTGGAAGAATCCGGGTGAAGTGCTTTTGTATCAGTTCATGGGCAAGGACAACGTTCCCTTCCATACGATAATATTCCCTGCTACTTTGATGGGAACGAAAGAGCCCTGGACACTTCTTTACCATATCAATACTACTGATTATCTTAATTATGAAGGGGGGAAATTCTCCAAATCGCGCGGCATCGGCATTTTCGGCGACGGTGCGATGAATTCCGGGGTGCCCGCGGATGTCTGGAGATATTACCTTCTTGCGAACAGGCCCGAAAGGGCGGATACTAATTTCACATGGGAGGATTTCCAGGAAAAGACAAACAGCGAGCTGATTGCGAACCTTGGAAACCTTGTCAACCGCACCCTCGTGTTCTTGAAGAATAATTTCGAAGGAAAAATACCTGAGGCGAAAGAGCTCAGGGACGACGACAGGGAATTCCTTGAAACCCAGAAGGACGTGATAGCGAAAATCGAAAAGGAGCTTGACAATGTTTCAATCAGGGAAGGCCTGCACATAGTCGTGGGCAACTTCGCAAAGAATGCAAACAGGTATTTCCAGGACAACGCTCCGTGGAAGACGATAAAGGAGGACAGGGAAAGGGCAGGAACGGTGCTGAACGTGCTTGCAAACCAGGTGAAGGATGCGGCAATACTCATAGAGCCATATCTTCCGCACACCAGCGATGCGATTTTCAGGCAATTGGGCCTTGACGTTTCGGAAAGGAAATGGGACAACCTTGAAAAGCCTCTTGAAGCAGGGCATAAGATAGGGGAGCCTGCAATTCTCTTCAGGAAGATGGAGGATAAGGAGATAGAAAACCTCAGGAAAAGATTCGGAGGGGTGCAGGAAAAGGCAGGGCCCACGTTCATGGACCTTGACCTTGAAGTCGGCGAGATAACCGAAGTGGAAAAACATCCCGATGCCGAAAAGCTCTACATAGAAAAGGTGAAGATGACTGACGGGGAGAGGCAGATTGTTTCAGGGCTAGTGCCTTATTTCCAGGCGGATGAACTTCTAGGAAAGAAAATAATAGTGGTGAAGAACCTCATGCCCGCAAAGCTGCGCGGGGTTGAATCCCAGGGAATGCTTCTTGTCGCAGAGGATTCGGAGGGCAACCTTGAACTGCTTTCTTCAGGCGAATGGAAGCTTGGCGAAAAGGTCACGCTTGAAATCGAAAGCAGGCCGAAGCCCCACATAGACATCAAGGAATTCGCGAAAATAAAGCTTGAAGTGAAAGACGGAAAGGTGCTTGCCGACGGCGACCAGCTTTACATAAAAGGAAAGGAGCTTAAGACAGAGAAGATAAAGGAAGGGAAGGTGTGCTGATGAAAATCCAATACCTGCTTTCAATCGCATTTATACTGCTCTCCTTTGCAGCCGGCATCTATCTTTATCCCCAGCTTCCGGACCCCATGCCTTCGCACTGGAACGCTTCCGGCGAGGTAGATGGCTACATGGCAAAGGATACGGCGCTTTTTCTCATGCCCTGCATATCGATATTCATCTTCGGCCTGTTCCTTCTGATTCCGAAAATAGATCCGCTTAAGAAAAACATAGAGAAATTCAGGAGCTATTACGACTGGTTCATAGCATTCATGATTGCATTTCTGGCCTACATGTATTTTGCAACCATAGCATGGGCGCTCGGCTACAGGTTCAGCATGAACGTGGCTATACTGCCGCCGATGGCGCTGCTCTTCTATTTCATAGGGATGCTCTGCGAGAATTCGAAAAGGAACTGGTTCATAGGCATACGCACGCCCTGGACGATGAGCAGCGATAAAGTCTGGGAAAAAACCAACAGGCTTGGGGGTAAAATCTTCAGGGCAATGGCGGTAATCCTGCTCCTGCTGATTTTCATTCCGTCCAACTCGATAATAATCCTGATAGCTCTTGTCGCGGTTGCTGCGGTATATCCAATAGTCTATTCCTATTTCGAATACCAGAAAGAGATAAAGAAAAAATAATGTCTTACTTTTTACTGTCGAATTCGTTCATGGCTTCGACCACTTGCTTGACACCGTTCGCACGGCTTATCCTGTCCCTTACTGCAATGGCCTTGTCATGGTCGGCAACCGCCTTCCCCAGCCTTTTTGCCAGCTGGACCTCGGAAATGGACATCGGCTTATTCTGCTTCAGGCTCGTCTCGACGCATCTCCTTGCGAATTTTTCCGCCGGGACATCTGGTGCATTGTAATAGGCAACATCTACAGCTACCGTAAAAGGAACACCGGCTGCAAGCGCTTCCGAAGACAGGGCCGCAACACGTTCCATCCCGATTTTTTCCTGCTTTTTGGCTGCCGAGAAAACGATGCAATCAGCCATCTTTGCTGCCTGCTTCTCCTCAAGGCCGTGATCTGCCACGAACCTGGAAATCAGCCCCTTTCTTGCCGACAGAGCCTCCTTCGGCTCGTCGAAGAGCTTTCCGTATTCTGCTGAGAAAAATGAAGTAACGCCCTTCTCCTGGACCGCTTCGACGACTTTCCTGGCGTTCCTGAGCTGCTCTGCAAGCTCTGTTTTGCTGCCGCTCCTGCGTGCAATCCCTTCCACAAGCGCCTTCGCATGGCTTTCCTTTGCAAAAACCCTTACGTACTGCTTTGTAAGCTCAGTCTTTACGTCTTTTGGAATATTCCTGCTTCCCATGCTCCATCACCGCAAATTACTATGTTTAGAAACGTTTTAAAGTATAATGCTATAGTTATTATAAGGGGAGAAGAGTGAAATTAGTCCAAAAACAGCCCAATGAGCGAAGCCGATCTTCAGGACGTTCAGGGGACGTGCTGGCGGAGGGGATTCGGAAAAAACAGAGGAAATGGAAAGCAATGTCCGATACTGAGTTGATGGCGTACGCCAAAAAATTTATAGAAGAAAATGGAATAAAGAACAGATGCGGTTTGCAAAAAACAGATAAGAGTTTGTACGAGCTTATAAGAAAAAGAAACCTCCTTGACGATGTTATTCTAGGAAAAATGCTGAGAGACTGGTCTTCAACGACAGATAAGGAGCTTATTATTCATGCTAAAAAATTCATAGAAGAAAATGGAATTAAAAACAGAAAGGGTTTGGAAAAAGCGGATCTGGGTTTATATAAGGTTCTAATAAGAAGAAACCTCCTTGGCGCCGTTATTCTAGGAAAAATGCTGAGAGACTGGTCTTCAATGACGGACGATGAGCTTATTTCACTCGTCAAAACTTTCATTAAAGAAAATAAAATCAAAAACAGAAAAAGTTTGGCAAAAGCAGATTCTGGTTTATATTTCGTTCTAAGAAAAAGAAACCTCCTCGATACAGTTATTCCTGAGAAGCAGGAATACAGAGACTGGTCTTCGATACCTGATAAAGAGCTCCTTTCCTACGCTAAAAAATTCATAGAAGAAAATACAATAAAAAACAGAAGCGGTTTGCAAAAAGCAGATTGTGGTTTGTGTAATATTCTAAGAAAAAGAAACCTCCTCGATGCTGCTATTCCAGAGAAACGAGATAGAAGAAAGCCACGTAGCTGGTCTTCAATGACGGACGATGAGCTTGTTTCCTATGCTAAAACCTATATCAAGGAAAATGCAATAAAAAGCAGAAGAGGTTTGGAAAAAGCAGATAGAGGCCTATATGAGATTCTAAGAAAAAGAAACCTCTTAGCTTCTGTAATTCCTAAGAAAAGAAAATTAAGAGGTTGGTCTTCAATGTCTGGTGAAGAACTAATTTCACATGCAAAAACCTTCATAGAAGAAAATGCAATAAAAAACAGAAGCGGTCTGGAAAAAGCAGATCATGGCCTGTATCAAGTTCTATGGAGAAGAAAACTCCTCTCTGCCGTCTTTTCCGATATCGAACACGCAAAGAAAACAGAAGCCGTCAAGCAAGTCTTTGATGCAATGAAGGAATTCGGTGGTTCAGAATGAGACAGAAACGAATAACCGGAGACAAGCAAATGCAAAGAACTCCGAGAAAAGAGCCGATGACTGAAATGATACAGAAAAAGAGAAGGGAACAAAGGAACTGGAAATCTATGAGTGACGGGGAACTAATAACTTACGCTAAAAAAATAATTAAAGAAAATGGAATAAGAAACAGAAACAATTTACAAAAAGTAGATCAGGGCATGTATTATGTTCTACGTAGAAGAAACCTCCTAGGTAAAATAATACCGGAGAAACAAAAACGAAGAAACTGGTCTTCGATGACGGATGAAAAAATTATTTCTTACGCTAAAAAAATAATCGAAGAAAATAAAATTAAAAATAGAAGTAATTTGAGAAAAGCAGACAGTGGTCTGGGCTATGTTCTTAAAAAAAGAAAACTCATGGTTATTGTAATTCCAGAGAAACAACAAAAAAGAAACTGGTCTTCAATATCAGAAGAGGAACTTATCCAGTTTTCTAAGAACTTCATAGAAGAAAAAGGAATAAAGAACAGAAAAGGTTTACAAAAAGCAGATTATAGTCTGTACGAGGTTCTAAAAGAGAGAGACTGCCTAAATACTCTTATTCCCGAGAAACGCAGACAAAGAGATTGGTCTTCAATGACAGACAAAGAGATTATTAAATACGCTAAAACTTACGTTGAAAAAAATGCAATAAAAAACAGAAGAGGTTTGGCAAAAGCAGATATGGGTTTGTATACTATCTTATGGAGAAGAAATCTCCTCTCCGCCGTCTTCTCCGATATCGAAAAATCCAGAAAAATCGAGGGCATAAAGCAAGTCGTAGACGCTATGAAGGAATTCGGTGAGAAAAAATGAGGCAGAAGCAGATAACCGGCGACAAGAAAATGCAAAGAGCTGCTAGGAAAGAGCCACTAATGGAAGGGATTCAGAAGAAGAGAAGATCTCCAAATTTTTTCACGCGAATGAGTGCTAATGAGCTTATATCTTATGCTAAAAAAATCATAAAAGAAAATGGGATAAAAGACAGAAAAGAATTATCAAAGAAAGATGGCAGTCTGTACAATATTTTAAGAAAGCGTAAATTACTTGACATTATTATGCCAAAAAAATGCAGGGGGGCTTGGACTTCAATGTCCGATGAAGATGTCTTATTCTATGCCAAGAAATTAATTGAAGAAAAAAGTATACCGACCAGTAATATTCTCCGTAAAATTGATGGTTCTCTGTTTAATAATTTGCTAAAAAGAGAACTTCTGGAAGTGGTCTTTCCTGATAAAAGAGTTTGTAGGAAGTGGATTTCTAAGACTAACGAAGAGGTTATAGAATATGCAAATGATTCCATAAGTAAAAATAAAATAAAAAATAGAATTGCTTTGGAAAAACTGGATCCAGGCTTGGTTAGAGTTCTTAGGTATAGGGGACTATTAGATATTGTTATTCCAGATAAGCTTGGTAGGCAATGGTCTAAAATGAGTGATGAAAAGATCATTTCTTATACTGAAAATTTAATGGAGAAAAAAGGAATAACAACAAGACCGGAATTGAAAGAGGAGGATACCGGCCTTTATCGAGTTTTATATGTCAGAGGACTTATGGATGCTGTCCTACCAAGCTCAAAGAGGGACTGGCTTTCAATATCTGATAAAGGGGTAATTCAATATACAAAGGATCTTATGAGGGAAAACGGAATAAAAAACATATCCCGTTTGCAGAAAGCAGATGGTGGCCTGTATCAAGTTCTAAGAGCAAGGAATCTACTAGACGCTGTTTTTGCTGATATCGAACACGCAAAGAAAACAGAAGCCGTCAAGCAGGTCGTAGATGCGATGAAGGAATTTTAGCCTTTCCTACATAGAAATACAGTTTAAGCAACCTTTTAAAGCGTTACCTGTTATAATAAGTAGGTATGAGAGGAGATGCTGACGACGGCATTCAGCGCAATCGATGGGAGGCATATCTCAAGCAGAACAAGCCTGAAGGCTATAAAGTCTACATAGAATGCAAGAAAGAGGCCATAGCGAAGGGCATAGACCCTATACGCCACTTCAGGGACGTGGTCAGGAAACATCTCGGAGAAAGGGCCGCGATAGAGTTCTGGATGGTTGCAATCGCAAAGCGGGTTGTCGAGCCCGAAGAGTCCGACGTCGGTTTCCTGCGCGATGCCCTTACAAGGAAAGACCTCGACCTTGACAAGCTCGTCGAGATGTTCGGCAAGAGAAAAGCGGCGGATCTTATATGCGCTCTGCACCTGGATAAGCTGATAGGGGCCGATGACGATTCCGTCTACTGGACCATAGACAAGCTGGTAAGGACAAAAGGGAGCTCCCGCACCGCAACATCCGTCGGTCCGGCATTCTTTGATGATATACCCGAAGAGCTGATACGCGACAATGTGGATGCATTCGAACTCCTGGTTAAATACGGCATAGAGGAGCAGCAGAAATGGTTCCAGAAGGATTTCGATAATGCTGAAAGCGTTCTTGGGCTGAAAATCGATTCTGAAACAGACGGCGCAAAAAAGGAGATATACCGGAAGGTGCTGGACTACTACAGGGAACTGAGACACCTTGAAATTCCCGGGGTGGTCTCCGAAACAATCGATGCCGACACAGGAGAGACGGTCCCATTCCCGGCTTTGCACCAGAAAATAGCAGCACGCTTCATAGCAGAGCAGAAAAGGGCGCTTGTTGCTGACGAAATGGGGCTTGGAAAAACCGCAGAAGCCATAATAGCAAAGAACCTTATCGAAAAGACGGAAGGAAGGAAGATAACCGCCCTTGCAGTGGTGCTGAACGAAGGGCTCCATAAGGACAGATGGCCGGACCAGATAGCGAAATGGAACACCGGTAAAAAGAAGGTAGTGCTGCTGACTAGCAAAAACAAGGAAGAGGCATTCAGGGAAATAGAGAAGGGGAAGCCGGACTTCATACTTGTTTCGTACGACATGATTTTCAGGAAATACAACGGAAAAAGAATATGGGAGAAGCTTGCCGGCCAGGTCGATTACCTGATAATCGACGAGGTGCATAATGCAAAGAACATCCGCGCCAAGAGGGCAGAATCCCTGCTTGCCCTGTCCGAAAAGTCCGAATACGTGGTCATGCTCTCAGGCACGCCCACGCCGAACAGGGTGGACGACATGGGCGTTATAGCATCAATTCTCTGGAACCATGAATTCGAGCCGGGCGACTTCAACAAGAGGTATGCAAAGAAGCCCAGGGTCGTAAGGGAGCTGATAATCCCGAGGATGCTCAGGAGAAGGAGGGAGGATACGTTCGGCAGGGGCGAATGCACGATTCATGAGGTACAGCTGAATATGACAAAGGAGCAGGAGCTTGAGCACGAAAGGATACTTCTCAATAAGGAAAAGCGGGGTGCACTTGACCTCATACAAAGGCTCAGGAAATGCTCGCTTGACCCCCGCCTTGTTGGAATAGATGCAGATTCCCCCAAATACAATGCACTGGCCGAGATGCTTGTAGAGGCGCATGACGGAAAGACGAAATCGGTGGTTTTCAGCAGCGAACTGAAGGAGGGCGTTCTCGACCCTCTCTGCGAAGAAATCGGGAGCTATGGGTTTGGCATAGCAAGGGTTGACGGCAGCATAACAGGAAAGAAAAGGGCCGCCGAACTGGAACGCTTCAAGAGCGGGGATGCGGACATGCTTGTCGCAACCCTTAAAACGCTCGGCGAGGGATGCGACCTTACGCGGGCATCCAGATGCTTCTTCATAGACGCGCCTTTCAACGACGCCCGTTTCAGCCAGGGAATATCAAGGCTTGACAGGAAAGGGCAGAAGCTTCCTGTTGACGTTTACCTGCTTGTATCAAAGAACTCGATAGACGAGAGCCTTCTGAGGCTGATAGAACAGAAAAAGAGGCTTCAGGAATTCCTTCTTGACGGAATGGAGCTTACCGATTTCGAGAAAAGGATTCTGGAGCACGGGGAAAGGCTTGTCGTAAGCGGCCAGGACACCTTGAGGAAACTCTATCTCTTCTTCGGAATCACCACCAACAGAGAGAGCGACAGCATAATAGCAAGGCTGAAGGACCCGTACATATCCTCATTCATTGCCGAGGAATACTGGAAGAATTTCGAAGGCTCCTTCTACGGAAATACAGCCAACCTCATAAAGCAGATGGTAAAGGCAATGAAAAAGGAAGGCCGCAGCTTCAATTCAATACTTGACCTGGCTTCCGGACCCTGCTGCCTGGCCAGGGTTCTTGATGCCAATATAGTCTCGCTGGATGCCAATGCCGCAGCCCTCAGGGTAGGCCAGCAGAACCTTGAGGGAAAAACCAGGGCGGTATGCGCCAGCTTCATGGACATTCCCGCAAAAAGCAACAGCTTCGACCTCGTTGTCTTTTCTCTTGCACTGCTCCATTCTGCCGCAAACGAGCGTGAAAGGCTGTTCCGGGAGATAAACCGGGTTATGGACGACAACGGCATGCTTATAGTAACCCTCCCGAGCGGAAGGTATGAAAAACTCTGGCGGGCGCTTCCGCAGCTCGGATTCGAAGTCCTGCCCGACCTTACAGGCACGGTACGCGACACGGATAAGAAGAGATACGAATGCTTCGTCCTCACCGCAGTCAAAAGAGGGGAGCCGCAGACCGAGTCCATTCCTGCAGAATTGTTTGATTTTTCAGATGAAGAGACGTCCACCGAAAGCTGCGAAGCCAGCGTTTCCTCACGCGTCAAGCGAATCGAGTATACGGAATTCGAAATCGACAGCGAGGAGGTAGGGGATGCAGTTGCATCCGCAAAGAAAAGCCTGTCGCCTGCAAAGAAAAAGCCGCCAGTTAGGGAAATCCGGAGAATTCTATCAAGAAAATCCCCAAATGTTCAGGAAGCCCCGGACAATCCCATCACGTTTTTGAAGGACAAGTACGGCGACATCAGGGGAGTATTTGAAGAATGCCCGGACCAGGAACTCAAAAGGCTGGGCGTTTCAGTCTACAAAAAGGGCAGTTCGTACATGATAGGGCGGGACTATGATACTGAGATGCGGAGCAAATACAAGAGGTTTGTCAAAAGGCCTAACGGAAGTCCAAAGGCCGCATCTTCAGAAAACAAAAAGGAGATATTATGAAGCGGTTGAAGCATTCCTCTCAAAAAAATACTCCAAATCCGAAGCATTCGGCAGAGGTGTTGGCGGAAGGGATACAGAAAAAGAAACATAGGTGGGTTTCTATGAATGACGAGGAACTTCTCTCTTACGCTAAAAAAGTCATAAAAGAAAATGGAATAAAAACCAGAAAAGGTTTGGCAAAAGCAGATCCTGGTTTGCATGCAATTTTGTATAGAAGAAACCTCCTAGATGCTATTATTCCTGATAAACGTAAACAGAGAAACTGGTCTTCTATGAATGATAAAGAACTTATTTCTTATGCTAAAACTTACATCTTAAAAAATACAATCAAAACCAGAAGTGGTTTGGAAAAATCAGATCGTTGTTTATATCGGATTCTAACAAAAAGAAACTTCCTCGATATCCTTATTCCTAAGAAACGAAAGGCGAGAGATAGAAGAAAATGGTATCCAATGTCCGATGAAGAGCTTGTTTCTTACGCCAAAACCTTGATTGAAAAAAATAGAATTAAAAATAGAAAAGATTTTGGAAAAACAGATAGTGGTCTGTACGGAGTTCTACTGAAAAGAAATATCCTCGATGCGGTTATTCCTGAAAAATACGGAAGAGATTGGTCTTCAATGAACGACAAAGAATTGATTTCTCATGCTAAAAAGTTTGTTGAAAAAAATGAAATAAAAAACAGGACAGGCTTGAAAAAAGCAGATATGGGGTTGTACAAGGTTTTATGGAAAAGAAACCTCCTAGGCGCAGTTGTTCCCGAGAAACGAGAAAAAAGAGACTGGTCCCCAATGATCGATGAAAAGCTTGTTTCTTATGCTAAAACCTTAATTGAAAAAAATGGAATAAAAAAGAGAACTGATTTGCATAAAGCGGATCAGAGCTTTTACCAGGTCCTAAGAAAAAGAAATCTCTTAGATGTAATTGTTCCTGATAAAAAAGAAGCAAGGGATCCTAGAAATTGGGCTTCAATGTCTGATGTAAAACTCATCTCTTACGCTAAAACTTATATCGAAGAAAATAATATAAAAAACAGAAAGGCTTTGGAAAAAGCAGATGGCGGCCTAAACAGGATTCTAAGAATAAGAAATCTCCTAGATGCTGTAATTCCTATGAAACTAAAAAGAAGAAACTGGTCTTTAATGACCGATGAGGAACTAATTTCCTTCGCTAAGAAATTTATTACGGAAAACGAAATCAAAGACAGAAGCAGTTTGAGAAAAGTGGGTGGCGGCCTGTGTACTATCCTAAGAATAAGAAACCTCACCGATACTCTAATTCCTGGAAGAGAACAAAGAAAACGAAGAAAACAAAGAGATTGGGTTTCAATATCTGATGACAATCTTACATTACTCGCCAAGAAATTCGTAGAAGAAAACGGGATAAAAAATAAAAGCAGTTTGGACAAAGCAGATAGAGGCCTATATGAGATCCTAAGAAAAAGAAAACTCCTCGACGCCGTCTTTTCCGACATCGAGCAAGCAAAGAAAACAGAAGCAGTAAAACAAGTAGTAGACGCAATGAAGGAATTCTAGCTGATTAGAACGCCGTTCACAACTCCGTCTTGGCCCACCCTGTTCGTGACCTTGACCTTGCCTATGTCTGTTTCAAGCACGGCCCCTTTCGTGATTATGTTCATTCTGACGTATTCCGGGTTGTGGCTCTCTATTACGCGGATTACCTTGGCCTTCTTCGCTTTTCCTTCCTTGGTTATCACATTAACCGTCGCCGCTTTCTTGAGCTTGAGCGAGGCCTTTCCGCCCCTCTTTCTCTTCTTGACGCGGACATCCTTGTCCGAGACCTTGGTCGCGGTGGGCGCTCCCCCGATGTGCGCAAGCTTCTTGTCCCTGGCCTTTTCCCTTTTGCCTCCTGTTCCGCTGCCGACTTTTTTAGTATGTGGTCTGTGGTATTGCTTCATTATATCTCACCCATTAGGAGTTAATTTATGGGAAGATGGTTTTTAAATCATTATCCTCTCTCCTATTCAGGTATGGAAGAGGAGCTTTTCATAGACCCGGCAAAGGTGGATACAAGGGAGGAGCTCGAGCTTGCGCATCTTCTTGCAAGGGACGCGTTCGGAAAAAGGAGGAATATCGCAAAACAGTTCAGGTACGAGTTCCTCTTATGGCTCTCGGGAAAGACGGATATCAAAAGCGCCCTGAAATGGGCGGGGCATCCGAAGGACGGCATAAAAATAGCGTTCAGGAACGGGAAAATGAGCGTCAGCTCCCCGAAAAAACTCAGGAAAAAAGCCGGGCCGCTGGAGCTTGAAAGGATATCCCTGAGCAGGATAAGGAACTAGATTCCGAGCTGCCTCTCGAGAACGGTGCGGTCTATCGGAAGCTCTATTCCCAGCACCTCGTGTATGAAAAGGAACATATCCACTATCTTCGCTTTTTCCCGCGTTACTTTCTCGGCCATCTCCTTGATCGTAAGGTCCTTTCCTATGAGTTCGTAGAGCATCAGCCCCTCGCGGCCGTATCTCTTGTAAACGGTATAGCCGTCGTCGCCGTACTTCTTCTTGACGTCGTTGCGCGTGACGGGCTTCATTATTATAATCTCGTTATCCAGCATGAAACCGAGTATGTCGTAAAGACGGTAAAGCGGGGTATTGAGCTTCAGCGCGATGTCTATGACGTCCTTCCTGCCGTCTATCTCCTCGAACACCCTTCCGCCTTCCTTGAATTTGAGCAGTATCTTCGCCTTCATCTGGACCGATCTGACTATGTCAAGCGGCGCCCTTACCGGAATCTCGACCGGCGAGGGTATCGTTATCATCTCCGGAACCTCCTCCTCGCCTAGCATCGGGCCGAACGGCTCGGTGGCCTCCTTTCTCTCCTCATGGGTCGGCTCCTCGGCCTCCTCCTTTTCCCTTGCCTTGGGATAATCGAGCTTGATTATTCCCTGGTCGTCCATGAAGTCGAGTATCTCTATCAGCTTGGATTCGCTCAGCCCGGTCTCCTTCATTATCTCTTCTGCCGTCTTCTGGCCGTCTATGAGATTGTACACCTGCAGCCCGATGTCGCCGTACTTGCTCTTGATTATCTTTTCTATCGGGGTCAGCTCCTCGCCCTCCTCCTCGGGGGTTTCGGCCTCTATCTCCCCGAATTCGTATTTTTCCTCTTTCGGAGCTGCTTCTTCTTCGGCTTCCTCTTCTTCCTCAGGCGGAACTTCCTCCTCTTCTTCAGGAGGCGCTTCCTCCTCGGCCTCCTCCTCTTCGGGCGCCTCTTCCTCCTGCTCTATAACTATCGGCTTTATCTCTTCGGCGAATTCCTCACCCTCTTCCCCCTCGGCCTCCTCTTCGGCCTCGATTTCAGGCTCCTCGATTTCCACTTCCTCCTCAGGGGTTATCTCCTCCTCGGCCTCCTCCTCTTCCGGGGGAGCGGGCTCCTCTTCGGGCGGGGCTTCCGGAGCCTCCTCCCCGACTTCCTCGATAACCTCGGGCTTCTCCTCCTTCTTTTCCACGCCCACGGGAGAAAGCTCCACCATTCCGGCTTCCTGAAGGTAGTTGATGATGGAGTCGAACATGTCCTTCTCTATTCCAAGGTCTTTCTGGAGCTCCTTGACCGTCCTCTTCCCGGTTATCGCCCTGTATATCTTGAGGCCTGTCTCGCCGAATTTCTTGAGTATCAGGTTCTGGTTCTTAAATCTCTGGAGAGGACCCTTTTCTGTTTTCGTTATGCGGTAATCGTTTCCCTTCGCCATCTTCATCACAGATTACTTTTTCTTACACTATAATACTGCTTTTAATTATTGCTATTTTTTAACCCAGCCCTTTTCAACCATCGCGTCCATCACGCGCCGCTTTGCGATTTCAAGGGCGGCTTTTCGCGTATCCCTTCCGTCTATGTTTTCTGCATGCTCGAGCATCACCTTGGTGTTGTTCTTTACCTTTTCCTCAACCACCTTGAACATCCTGTCGGCATCCCAGCCTTCGGTTTCGCACCATGAGCTTATCACTCCGCCCGCGTTCGCAACGAAATCCGGAATCACCGTAACCCCCCGTTTCATCAGCACAAGTTCGGTCTCGTAGGGAATCGGAAGGTTCGCGGCTTCGGAAACTATCTTCGCCTTGACCGCATTTACGTTTTCGGCCGTAATGACGTTCGGCCTTGCGCCCGGAACCAGAATGTCCACCGGAAGCCCGAAAAGCTCCTTTGTCCCAAGCACCTTCCCCTTCCCGTATGCGGTGACCGTTTTCTTCCCGCTTTTCGTTTCCATGAGCGCCCCGTAATCCAGGCCGTTTTCATCGTAAATCGTTCCCCTGGAATCGGATACCGCAACGACCTTCACCCCCATTTCGTTAAGGAATTTCATCGTGAATGTGCCGACATTGCCAAAGCCTTCGATGGCCGCGGTAAGGCCGTTCGGGTCAAGACCCAGATGCTCTACGGCGACTTTCGTGGCTACTACAACTCCGTATCCGGTGCTCCCGAGTTCGTGCGGAAGCCCCCCCATCCCGGCAGGCTTTCCGGTGGTGACTTTCGGGTTTTTCAATTCGTCGGCAATCTGGCCCATCTCCAGCTCGGTCATGTTCATGTCCGGACCAGCGATATACTGCTCCGGCATGAGCTCTGCAATCTTCCTTGCAAACGCGCGCACCACCGCCTCCTTCTGCTCCGGAGCCATCTGCTTGTCGTTCGCCTTTATCCCGCTTTTCGCCCCCCCGAAAGGGATATCGGCCATGGCGTTCTTCCACGTCATCGCCTTTGCAAGCCCCATGACCTCTTCCGTAGTGATGTCAGGAACCATCCTTATCCCGCCCTTTCCGAGGCCCCTTGCGGAATTGTGTATCACGCACACGCCCTGCATGCCCGTTTTCTGGTCATAAACCTCGACGATTTTTTCGAATCCGAATTCATCCTCTTTTCTCATGGAATTCCCTCTCCGATAATTAGTTTTAAACGCCTCTTGGTAGGATTTCGACGTAATATTTTATAAATGATAACGCTTAAACTGAAATAAGGGAATATGCACCCGTGTTAAATACGATTAGTTTATGTGCATCCAGAGGCAGATGTTTCATGACTTTCAAAAGAAGAAGCATAATCAGGGAGTTTTTCACGCTGGTCAGGAGGCCTGCCCCTGTCCCGCTTACAGACAGGCCTGACGACAGGATGATGGAGCTTGTCAGGCAGCTTAAGTCCAAGGACCCGGCCGAACGCAAGAAAGCCGAATTCGAACTTAACCGGGACAGGGAAAGGGCAAGGCCGTACCTGGAGATGCTTCTCAAGGAGCGCCCGGACTTCGAAATCAGCCTTTCGGCAATAAGGATACTCGGCGGAATCGGCGGCCCCGTATCTGCAGCAGTAGAACCCCGCATTGCGCGCTCCAAAAAATGATTTTATCTAAGCGCCAGCCCGCTGAAGACTTCTGAAAATTCCCTGCTTGCATCGTACATGAATTCAAGGATATGGTCCTTTTTCTGCGCAAGGCCGGTGCACGTGCTGAAAAGAATCGGCCGGCTTTCCGCAGCTTTTCCCGCCGCCTTCAGGGCGATTATCCTGCGTATCCTGCATTCACGTATGAAATCCGGAAAACCCGGCAGCGCCGCCGCCTCTTTCCTGCTTATCACCGCAATGTCAACCGCCAGCCCGCATGCAGCCGCCGCCTCTTCGATGTTTTCCACTATTTTTGCAGAATGCAGGCTTGCCCTCAAGACAGAGGCCATGAACATCCTGGCCCCCTCATCGCACGTTATCTCCTGGAATATATCCTGCTCCGGAACCCCCAGGGACATCGAGCACTGCTTGGTTATCTTCATGAGCTCGTAAGGTTCCATGAGCCGTGAGAATGCGGCCCTCAGCCTTCTTGTGGGCGGCGCGATTTCCAGCCGGGCCTGTTCCCTTGCCTGTTTGCCAAGCCGGCGGAATTCATTCAGTGTCTCTAGCAGTTTTGGTTTTGCCATTGCGTTTAAGTGGTTGTGCATGTTTATTTAAATTTTGCGGCCGCAGCGAGATATAAAAAAACTTTCCTTAGAAAGGTAAGAGCATGGATATTCCTGAAGTCGAGAAAAAATGGCGCGGGAGATGGAAAAAGGAAAAGGCATTCGAAGCCGATGCCAATTCCAAAAGGAAAAAGAAATATCTCACCGCGGCATTTCCCTATCCGAATTCGCCGCAGCACATAGGGCATGGCAGGACTTACACGACTACGGACATACATGCAAGATACCTCAGGCTCAAGGGATACAACGTCCTTTTCCCGATGGCGTTCCACGTTACGGGTACGCCCATAATAGCGATGGCGCAGAGGATTGCCGAGCGCGACCCTGGAGTGCTGAAGGTCTTTACGGAGATTTACGGAATACCCGAGAAAAAGGCGCTTTCGCTCACCGAGCCCGAAGAGCTCGTCACCTACTTTTCAAAGGAGATAGAGGAAGGAATGAAGGAGATGGGGTATTCCATAGACTGGAGGAGAAAATTCTACTCATTCGATGCGAAATTCAATGCCTTCATACAATGGCAGTTCATGAAACTGAAAGAGCTCGGCTATCTGATAAAAGGCGAATACCCGATTGCATGGTGCCCGAACGACAGGCAGGCGGTGAGCGCGCACGATACCCAGGGGGACGTGGACCCGGAGATGGAGCAGGTTACGGTTATAAAATTCGCGGCAGAGGACGGCAGCGGCAGTTTTATCGCTACGACCTATCGTCCGGAAACCGTTTACGGCGTCACGAACATATGGGTGAATCCCGGAGTGGAATACGTGAAGGCGAGAATAGGCGGCGAGACTGTTTACATGGCAAAGAAAGCCGCCGAACTCATCGGCTATCAGGTTGAAATAGAGGTCCTTGAAGAGGTTTCTGCTGAAAAGCTCTCGAAAATGAAGGCGAAAAATCCGGTGAACGGCCAGCTTGTGCCTCTTTACCCGGCGAGCTTCGTGAGCGAGGAGGTGGGCACGGGCGTCGTGATGTGCGTTCCTGCGCATGCCCCTTACGATTATCTCGCGCTGCGCGATTTGGGAAGAGGAGGCATGGAAATGCCGCAGGTGATAGAGCTTCCGGGCTATGGGAAGAATCCTGCCAGGGAGGAAGTTGAGGATCTTGGCGTCAAGGACCAGAACGACCCGCTTGCGGAAAAAGCCACGAAGGAAATATACAAAAAGGAGGCGCACGAGGGAAAAATGGTAATCAGCAGGTACAGGGGAATGCCCGTCATGGAGGCAAAGGAAAGGGTTGCGGACGACCTTGTTGCCGAAGACAGGGCGTTCAGGATTTACGCGATTGCGAACTCCCCAGTTTACTGCAGGTGCGGCGAGGAAGTCGTCGTAAACATACTGAAAGACCAGTGGTTCATCGATTACGGCAATGAGGAATGGACGGAAAGGGCTAAGGAATGCATAAGCTCGATGAGCGCCATTCCGGAGGAGACGAGGCAGGTCCTGCTTTACACCGCGGACTGGCTGAAGACAAGGCCCTGCACGCGCGCGAAGGGGCTTGGAACCAAATTCCCTTTCGATGAGAGCAAGACGATAGAGGCGCTTGCGGATTCGACGATATACATGTCATTCTATACGATTTCTCACCTCCTTTCCGATGTTGACGAGAAGGAGATGGACGAAGCCTTTTTCGATTACGTCCTGCTTGGAAAAGGGAAGGGAAACGAAAAAGCAAAGAAACTGCGGGAAAGCTTCCTCTACTGGTATCCGCTGGACTCAAGGCACAGCGGCGCCGATTTGCTTAGAAACCACCTCACGCTTTTCGTTTTCAACCACGTCGCTATATTCCCCGAGGAGCTATGGCCTAAGCAGATAGCGACCAACGGCTTCGTGCTGATGGACGGGACCAAGATGAGCAAGAGCATGGGAAATATCCTGCCGTTGAGGAGGGCGGTTGCGGAATACGGCGCGGACGTGATAAGGTTCTCAGTCGTCTGCGGCGCCGAACTGCTCAAGGACACCGATTTCAACAAAACCGTTGCAGAGGGAATAAGGAGCAGGATACTCTTCATGGACGATCTTCTGGACGAGGCGGTGAAAGCGAAAGGAAAAGGGGGCAGGGCGGACGAATGGCTGCTTTCAAGGCTCAACAGGAAGCTGAAAAATGCGGATGCGCTTTATGAGAGCATGGATCTGCGCGGGCTTTCGATGGAGCTTTTCTACGACATGGTTTCGGATCTGAAATGGTACCTGAAAAGAACGAAGAAAAGGAACCTAAGGGAATTCTTCGAAAAATGGACCGTTGCGATATCCCCGTTCATGCCGCACATCGCGAATGAATTCTGGGAGAAATTAGGGCACAAGACGCTCGTGGATTTCGAGAAGTTCCCTGCGCCTGACGAAAAGGCAGTCAGCGATGAAATCGAGCGGGCCGAGGAGTTCATAAGGCAGACGAGGGACGACATGGAAAAGATCATCGGGCTTGTGGAAGGCAAGACTGGGAAGAAACCCGGGAAAATGACGCTCTACGTTGCGGGGGACTGGAAGAGGAAGGTCCACGATGTCCTGAGAAAGGAAAAATCGCTCGACAAAGTGATGAAGGAAGTGCAGGCGGATGCGAAACTGAAGCAACATGCAAGGGACGTTCCGGCGATGCTTAAGCCTTTGATGAAAAACGTGCACACCCTGCCGGAAATAAAAATGGATGAAAAAACAGAGCTGGAAATACTCGAGGATGCGAAGGAATTCTTCTCCGGGGAATTTTCCTGCAAGGTTGAAGTGCTTCCGGATTCCAGGCCCAAGCATGAAAAAGCAAGGAACGCGATGCCCGGAAAGCCGGCGATAGTTATCGAGTGATCCGTATGGTCAGCAAACAAGAGACTGGAAAACACGCTAGACAGGAAATGAAAAATCCCTTTCCTAAAAAACCCCCGAAGCTCGATACTTATAACGGGACAGGAGACATTTCGTTCGTCCTTTCCTTGGTGTTGAGCAGTGCTTTCCTTAAGCCGAATGAAACACAGTCACAAACCGGAATCCTGGTTCCTCCGAAAGAAAAAACACGGGATGAGCCCGCCTCTGCGGACAGTATCATGCTCGGCATAGCGCTTCTATTGGCTTATGCCGGAACAATGGTCAAATGCGGGATACCCAGCGAATCCTTCAAAAAAAGTCGGTAAAATACTTCAATCCGCTTCAAGCTTCTTTTTTATCTGCTCAATCTCGTCGTGAAGGGCCCGGTTTCTCTTGAGCGGATCCATCCTTGCCTTTTTCTCAAGCTCCTCAAGCCTTGCCTTCAGGGTTGCTTTCCTTCTCGATATGTCTTTTTTGCTTATTCCCATTTTATCACATCAGTAAAATCCAAGAATCATTCCCAGCAGGAAGAACAGCAGCATTCCGAAAACCAGGGGCGGCAGGGCCGGGAGCACCATCTTCTTCCTCCAAACAAGCGTCATGAAGGCGGCAAGCGAAACAAGCGCCCCTGCGAAAACGAAAAGGGTTGCCGCAGGGCTGTAGCTCAATGCCGACACCTCGAAAATCACGGGCGCTATGAGGTCCCCGGTTCCCAGGTCTATCCTCCTCTCCTTTCCCTCCACTATCGCCTTGGACGTGACGGTGAACGCGAGCTCCTTCTTGACGACGAAATCGGCCATCTCCACCATGTGCTTCGTCTTGAAGACCGAGATGTAGTCGTATATCGCAAGAAGCAGGAGGAATATTATCACCGGCAGGGGCGCAAGCGAAATCCCGAATATGACGCCTACCCCGGCAGTCGCAAGCACCGCAGCCGCATTCTTGAACGAGGGCTTCAGCAGCTTTGCCGACGCTAGCGCAAGGCCAAGCAGTATTCCGCCGAGCGTGCTGATCTCATACCCGTAGAAAATCCTCAGGAATGAATAGAAAACTATTGAAGACGCGGTGGAGATAAGGAGGAACTCCATAATCCTGAATATTATCAGGTGGAGCCCGAATTTCCTTATGAGTATGATCATGACTACTGCGCCGACAAGGACGTAAAGCATGAAAAGCAGCGCGTTGAGCGGGCTTGCGGCATCGCTCGTCACCACAAGGGAGCCTACGTAAGGGTTCCTGTTTATGTCGTTGAGTATCACCACTCCGGTGTACATTCCGAGAATCTGGGACAGGATGAAGAAAAGTATTATCCACGCAAGGAGCCTGCTCATCAGCCTTCACCAACTATCCTGTAATGGCCGTACTCCTTTTCATATATGTCGCCCTTGCGCTTGAGCTCGGCTATTATCTTCCTTGCCTCGTGCTCATCGATATCGTAGGAGGCGGCATCCTTTATGACCTCCTCTATGTCGGCGCTGTCGGTGCGCTTGAGGTGCTCCCTCATTATGTCCAGTATGGTGTCGGCCTTCTGGAGCTTGTCGCGCATTGATTTCGGCTTGCCCGTTGCAACGACGTCCACGTCAAGCAATCCAGTCTCCCTGTCGATCATTATCTGCTTCATGACGTAGTTGAAAAGCGATATCGCCGCTTCGGCATCCTCAGCATCGACGTTTTCGCTGAGCCTGATCTTCGCGTTCGCCTCGGCAAGCCTCACAAGGCCCTCAAGGTATCTCGGGGTTATCGCGATCGAGCCCGCATCCTTGCTCTTCGACCTGAGCTCCACGTAGAATTCCCCTATCCTGTCGGATGCCTCCTTGCTGAGCTTAGGCATGACGTATCTTCTTGCATATGAAATGTATTTCCTCATGAGGTCCCGGTCTATGAACACCACCCCTGCCTCCTCCTTTTCCTCTCCCCTGTGGGTGGAAAGTATGTGCTCCGCGAGCTTGGAGTCCTTCTCCTCGTCAAGCACGTCGACAATCGGGAATATCAGGTCGAAACGCGACAGCAGCGTCGGCGGAATGTCGAACTGCTCGCCCAGGTTCTTGTTCTGGTCGAACCTCCCGTACTTCGGGTTTGCCGCCGCGAGCATCGCGGTCTTTGCGCCGAACTTCGCGACTATCCCCGCCTTTGCGACGGAAATCGTCTGCGTTTCCATCGCCTCGTGCAGCGCCGCCCTGTCCTCCTCCGCAATCTTGTCGAATTCGTCTATCTGGACCGAGCCGCCGCTTGCAAGCACCACTGCTCCGGCCCTGAGGGTCCAGCCGCCCTCGCCAAGCTCGTCCTTTTCCGCGCTCACCGTAAGTCCGGCGCCGCTCACCGATTTTCCGCTGACATAAATGCTCTTCGGCGCAAGCTCGCTGACGCTCAGCAGGAATCTAGTCTTTGCAATTCCCGGATCTCCGATGAGAAGTACGTGAATATCATCCCTTATCTTCGCCCCGCCCTTCATCGTCTTGCCTTTCGTCCCCCCGAAAAGCTGGAGCGCGAGCGCCTTCTTGACCTCGTCATGCCCGTATATTGACGGAGCTATGGATTTCGATACGTATTCGCCTATGTTCGGGTCGTTCGCAAGCTCCTTTATCCTCATCTCGTCCTCCTTGGTAATCTCTATCTCCTCGAAATCCCTCTTAAGGCTCTGGACGCTGTTCACTTCTATGTATCTGCTGTAGACGAGTTCCTGCTTCTGCCTTATCTTCATAGGCTGCTTGAGCCGCATTATTCCCGAGAGCTCGATGTTGTCTCCGGGGGCTATGACGTTCACGATGTCGTCCTCCATAAGAAGCTCGACGTGCGCGGCAGGCGCGCCTCCCCTCACCCTTTCGAGAAGCTCCTGCACCTCAGCCCTCTGGATGTCAACGAAATCGCTCTTTTCCTCCACCTGCCTCATCGTGCCGATTTTATTACAGTGGTCGCATTTCCTCGGCGCGGTGAAGCCCCTGTCCACGAAGAATTTCGCCTCCTCGTTGCACATGATGCACCTGTAGACGGCAACCTTCACCTTGTGCATGACCTCCGCCCTTCTTGTTACGACGCCGCGGAACGCCACCGTCTCGTTTATGTTGGAAGAGCTGAGGTGCTCTATGAGGAAGGTGTCTGAAGGCAGGTTGAAGAACCGCACGTTCGGCTTGAACAGCACTCCGCCGGGGATGTAGGGCCTGAGTTCGCTGAGAGCCTCCTTTGCCGCGGCCACGACCATCTCAGGCTCCGTTATAAGGCGGTCGGCCATTTCCGGGTTTACGAGTTCGAGGTCCCTGTAGTCGACGTAAAGGCTCTTCTGGTCCGGATAGACGAGCTTCAGCTTGTCGGTTTTCTCCTTGTACTCTGCAGTGAAGAAATCATGAAAGAAGGATACCACAGAGGAAATATCTTCATTTTCCAACAAACCCACCCGCGAACAATACGATTAGACGCAGCTATGAACATTATATAATATAGAAATTAATAAAGGTTTTGGCTGTTTAAGGAACCCCAACCCTTTTAATTTATACACCTGATTTTATTACGGGGGGCATATGGATTGACCGACGAATCGGTCAATTATTGAATGTGGAGATTGCAAAGCAATCTCAACAGTTGAAAACCCCGGGTTTTCAACAAAATGGTGATTTTTCAATGGATTTATACCGCTCTATCGCTCCTGAACTGGCAAAGGTCGAGAAAGAAATAGAGAAAATGCTGAGGGGCGAGCCCGAGGAAGTATATGGAATGCTCCATCCCTTCATTAAAAGGGGCGGCAAGAGGATAAGGCCCGCGCTCGCGATACTTTCCTTCAATGTCGTCGGGGGGAAAGGGGACGAAGTTATTGCACCCGCGGCATTGATAGAAATGTTCCACAACTTCACGCTCATACACGACGACATAGAGGACGATTCGCAGTTCAGGCGGGGAGAGCCGACCCTTCACAAGAAATACGGCATACCGATGGCCCTGAATTCGGGCGATGCGCTTTACACGCTTATCTGGGAAAAGCTCGCCCACCTGGACATCGACTGCGAGAAATTCCGCACCCTGGAAAGGCTTTTCTCCTCAGACTTCAAGAAGGTCGTGGAGGGGCAGGGAATAGAGCTCGAATGGGAGCACAACAGGAAATTCGACGTCAGCGAAGCGCAGTATTTCGACATGATAGGCAAGAAGACGGCGGCATTGATGGGGCTCTCCTGCGAGACGGGTGCGCTCCTCGGCAACGCCGGCAAAAAGGAAAGGGCGGCGCTCAGGAAATTCGGCGAGGGGATAGGCGTTGCGTTCCAGATACAGGACGACGTGCTTAACATCCTCGGGGATTTCGGGAAGTACCAGAAGGAGATAGGCGGCGATATAACCGAGGGCAAGAGGACGCTGATGGTCTCGCACTGCATGAGGCACGCGGAAAAAGACGAGAGGAAAAAACTCCTTTCCATCCTGTCTGCGCACACCGGCAGTAAGGAGGATATTAACTATGTAATAGGGCTGTTCAGGAAATACGGGTCAACCGATTATGCGAAAGGGCATGCGGAAGGGATGGTCGCGGACGCAAAAAAGCAGCTGGAAATCTTCAGGGATTCGGAACACAAAAAATCACTCGCGTCCATTTCTGATTTTGTGGTCAGCCGTGAGAAATGAGAGAGATAAATTTAAATATATATATAGGCAATACCTAAAACATGCGACCAAACCCGTATACGCTTTTAGCCCTATTCTTCCTGCTCTCAGGAGCAGTTTTTGCGTTCATGCCGTCGGATTATTTTTATCCCGATGAGACCGTGACCGTCACCCGCGAGGCGTTCGTCTACGACGGCGACGACTACGAGCTGCTTTATTTCAACGGGGAGGAGACGTTCCTCCTGAAGGACAGCGAGCCGATTGACGACAGCGACGAGATAAGGCAGGTCCTTTACGCCTATTACCGCGAGAAGTACTATCCATCCGAGGCAGACCTGGCGGAGATACGGGCGCTGGTCGAGGAATTCAACACAAGCAGGAACAACGGCTATGATTTCAAGAAAAAGGAGGAATACTCCTGCAGGGAAGTGATTTTCACCGACAAGAGGATTATAATCAACAATGAGCCGGTATGGTGCCATGACGACGAATCATGCATGAACAACGCGCTCCTTCTCTACTCCGCATACGGCCAGGGAATGGGCTGGGGGAGCTACACGGTCATCCTGCAGCCGCTCAAGGATTTCTCCTACGCGAGCTACGGCATAGACTTCATACTCCAGAACATCACCTACAAGCTGGACACGCTCGAGGACCAGGACGCGGTGGATGTTTTCGAGTACATAGACGATTCGATTCCGAAGCTGGAGGATTACGTAGAGGACATCGAGGCAACGGTGTTCAGGACGCCGAGGCTGAACGATTCCGCCGACCGCGAGGCATGCAACCTGAAATGCTATGCAATCTGCCCCTCGTTCGACCTTGACGAGGACGTGCTGGACGAACTGCGCGAGAAATCAGGCGACATACTCGATGACATAGGGCCTTATGCCGAATACGAGGAGACCGCCCTGAAAATCCACGACAACACCATGATAAGGTTCGGATACCATGAGAATGCGACGACCGCGTCGCAGTACGATTCCGTTTTCAAGCCGCTTGAGGACAGGGGGATAGAGCTCGAGGAGTACGCGGGCACCGCATCCCGGCTGGTTCTCAATACGTCATTCATGATTAAATTCGAGAGGATGAAGGAGCTCAGGTCCACTATACGCGGCGAGATAGACGGCAACGAATTCGCGTCGCTCGATGCGGAGATGGACGAGTATTCCGGCCTTCTCGACGAGGTCGAGGAAGGGGCCAACGCCCTTTATGCGATATACAACGAAACCGCCGAAGCCAAGAATTCCGCGGAGCTGCTTCTGTTCGAGATAGGGACGCAGGACCTGGGCCCGCTTGAAAGGGAAAGGCTCGAGGTGCTCAGAAACCAGACCGCCACGCTCGACAGGGAATTCGGTTCCGGCATGACAGCGACGCAGCTTGACGGACTGCAGGACAATTACACCATGATTGGCAGGGAGGCGCTCAGGCTTCTCGGCTCGGTGGAGTCAAGCGGAAGCTCGCAGGCCATAGTGTATTTCCGCGCATTTGCGAGAAAGATGAACGACGGGCTGGCGCAGTTCGCGGCGACCACCGAAATAACGAACGTGAGGGACATTCCGGAAAATACGCTGGCATTCGGGGGCTTCAGCCTGCTGGTATTCCTTTCCTTCGGTTCCATCACGCTGCTGTTCTTCCTTTACCTGCTGAGGGCATACAGGCACTCGAGCATAAAACTGATAGTCGTCACCGGGATGCTCGTATCGCTGCTCCTCATAGCGTTTTTCTCGGGCTCGCTTTTCTTCTTCATGCAGAAGACGTCCACGGATGCAACCATGGATGAATTCCTCGTGGATTTCCAGGACAGGGAAACCGCGGCCATAGTGGTTGACGCAGACCTTCTCACCAGCACCGGCCTGAAAACCGTTTCGGGCTGCGCCGAAGACCTTGCGCAGACGCTCAGGACGGGCAACAAGACCGTCTATGTATACACGCTGAGCGGGGGAAGCTGCACCAAGGCGCACGACACCTACGACGAGAACCTTGACAGCGAAACCTGCCTCAACGAGATATCCGAAAGCGATTCCGTGATATACCTCAAGCCGTCCTCTACCATAGATGAGCCCAAGCTGACAACGACCTACCTGAGCAGGGCGGAGATTTATGCGACCGAAAACTACTACAAATACTGCCCGCTCGTCGCGATGTTCAACTGAGGGTGATTTCCGATGAAGCTTTCAGACAACGCAAGAAACCTGATAGTGGTCCTGCTCGTCCTGATTGTGATGGCTTACTTCGCGCTGTTCCATGCGAAGCCGGCCGAGCCCTTCGACAAGGGCGCGGAGGTGAACGCGGAGACGTTCCTGCATCTTCTGAACGACGCGGATACGATATACATAGTCATGGACATAAGGAACGTTTCGAACGGCGACACCAAGAAGAACATCCTGCAGTGCGGGGTGGATTTCGCGAGCAGCGTCGGGCTCGTGGACAGGAACGTGAAATACATGGCGCTCGACCCCGAGGACGGATGCATACTGGGCGACTTCAACGATACCAGCATAGGCGGAATAGACTCCTGCCTTTCGATGCTTAACAACGGGGTAAGCCTTTACGTGTCCGAGGGCAGTTCAACAAAATACTATACGAAAGCGGCGATGGTCGGGATAGGGGAGCACTACGAAGTCGGCACCTGCGACATAAGCATAAGCTATTCCTGAAATCACCTTGTCTTGTATCTGAGAAGCGCGCCTATCCCGCCGAATCCGGTAAGGAACTGCATTCCCTCAGTGGTATTGGTCGAGATTATCTCCACTTCCATGTCGTTCTCCCTTGCAAGCTCCTCAAGGTCGTCAAGAAGCGGCTTTTCCTTTTCAAGGCGCATTTCCGCATTGCATTTCGGACAGGGAATCCTCTCCTCGGGCTTTTCTTTGGATATCTTCCTTTCGGTGTTTCCGCAGGACGGGCATTTGTACTCCGCTGCTGTATATTCAAGGCCCTCGGAAAGCAGCACCTTTTCTGCCTGCCTGCTTGTTATGGCCTCCCTCACCTGCTTTTCACCGTAAGTCGCAAGGCCTTCATGTATGACCTCCTTCACGAACCGGTCTACAAGGATTTTCTCCTTTATCGCTTCCTGCTCCGCGAGTATCGTTCCGCTTTTCTCAAGCACTTCCCTTACGCCGTATTCATCTGTATAGCCGGTATCCACAACGCCGAGCATCTTTATCTGGTAGTTGAACGGGCTCATCTTGATGAAGAAATCCTTCGTCGGCCCGGGCCCCCCGACTATCACCCCCTTTACCTTGCCGAGGAACGCCTCGTCCATGCTTTCCCCCACTCGTTTGTAGTATTTCTCTATGCTTTCCTCTATCAGCCGCTCATAGCGCCTTGCCGACTGGCCACCCTTCCTTATCTTCGCATGTGCCATCGAATTCAGTTTCTTGATTATCTTGGTTTCGGTGCCGCGGATCATTGCGATGGTCGCCTCCCTCCCGTCCATTACGACTACGCCGTAGCTGTCCCTGGTCTCCATCATGTTCTGCAGCGGCTCGAGAAAGAAGCGCGAGTCGCACCTGTAAGTTCCTATCCTGAGCGGCTCAGGCGGCTCGAGCGAGAAAAGCTGGATGTCGGTTTTAGCCGGATTGTCCGATATGTTGCCTGCAAAAACGGCGATTCCGTTCGGCGGGGTCTGCCTGAAAAGCTTGATGTGATTTATTATCCTCTCCAACGCACCAAGCACGTTGGTCCTGGTCTGCTTTGACTTTATGTTGCTGGCCTGGCTCATCTCCTCGCGGAGCTTGTTGCTCATCTCGTGCATTGGCGAGCCCGCCGGTATGTAGACGGATATGAGCTGCGTTCCGCTGCCCACGTATTTCGAAAGGGTCTTCACCCACTTCCTCAGTTCGTAAAGCTTTTCGCTTTTCGTCCTTTCCGCCATGTTTCAAAAACCTCTCGTTTTTGCCATTGGATTCTACTCCATAATCCTGGCTTCCCCTGTTTCTAGATGGTATTTCATAACAACTATTTTAGCCTTTCCCCCGTCCACAGCCTTTTTGACAATCGGGCTTCTTGCAAGAATATCATGGGCAACGTCCCTTGCATTCTGGTCTATCGCCGCATTGACTTCATTGTTTGCTTTTTCGGCAGCGGGCTTGATTTTTTTAACCACGCTTGCGAGATTTCCTTCCACATGCCCGCCCTGGCAAGTCGCGGTCACCGCCCCGCATTTCGTATGCGCAAGCACTACGAGCAGGGGGGTATGGAGATGCTCAACGCCGTACTCGACGCTTCCGAGTCCCACTTCGTCGAGGACGTTTCCCGCGGTTTCTATGAGGAATATCTCCCCCAACGTTGCATCGAATATGTATTCGGGGCACACCCTCGAATCCGAGCACGCAATCATCGTAACGAAAGGATGCTGCCCTCCGACAAGCTCGTCTCTTCTCGCAGGCAGGTCGTATCCCTTCATTTTGCCCTCGACATACCTTTTGTTTCCTTCGGCTAACCTTTGCATTGCCTCTTCCGCGTTCATGTTTTCACCTATAAATCGTCTTTTCTGTTACTCTTTTCATTCCTTGGTTTTAAATATTTAGTGCCGGCACGTGCAAATCAGTTACATATTTAAAATGTTGTTTAAAGCATAATTAGCTGTCCCAGAACACACAAAAAGATATGTTTAAAAGCAGTTTTATACACTATATAACACAATAATCGTATTTAAACAAGGTGTCAAAATGAGGAGACTGAACATCCCGAAAGGAAAATTCTGCGAGGAAAAGACGGCCCCCTGGAGGAGAGAGGGCCTTGACCGCGGCATACTCAAAAAGATGGCTGCACAGGAACCGCTCAGTGCGGACATAATAAAGGAGCATTACATCCAGGCCAACCGCCTTTTCGTCGAAAGGGTGAACAGGCACGAACAGGAAAAAGGAAGGCTCCCGGACCCAAAGCCCGGGGAATATATGATGGCTATCAAGAGATGCACGGATGCCAGGCAGGCTACCGAAAGCCTTGAGGTATTTTTCGAGGTCCCGGTCATACACGAACATACTGCAGGAAGCATAGTGAGGGGAGGGCACGTATTCCAGGTTCTAGCCCCCGAAGGCTTCGGAATCGTCGAAGGGCATTATTCCTGCGGTGCGGCCAATGTCGCACACCAGCTCCACGCGGACAAGTTCCACGGGGAGCACGACGAGAATGTCATCAGGATACTTAATTCGATTCCGGCGGCGGTAGCGGCCCCGGAAGACCCCTCGGTAAGGGACAGGAGAAACGCAGTCCACCAGGCGGCGATGGCGAAATATACCCTCGAAGACTCGAACATGAAACAGCCCGTTTATCCCACCTTCTTTACGTGGGAGCACGGAGTCGATTACCAGTGGCTCAACGGAATGCCGAATTCATGGGTTCCGTCCATGCTTGAGAACGAAGTAAGGAAAATGATAGATTACGCGCTTGCCGAGGGCAGAGAGTTCAACCCGCAATACTCGACCATGGCGGTCATGTACGACCCCTACAGGCTGGGAAGGTACAACGACCCGAGGATAACCATGGACGCGCTCATGAACGAATTCTTCTCGATAACCTTCGATTTCAGGAGGGTGCTCAACGGCGAGAGAAAACCGCTCTCAAGGACCGGGATGGGTTCGCTGATGTATTCGAACTTCCATGACGGCAAGGGACACGTAAAAGGAGTGGGCGGGGAAAACGGCACGAGGATAGTCGGAATCGTGGACCCCAGCGAGGGCGTGCTGGAGCGCGTAAAAGACGAGCTCCTCCAGACTCCGCAGGTAAGGGAGATGACGAGGAACGGAGAGACCATCCTTACGATCAAATACGATATCGACACCCGCCTGATAAAATTCGTTGACTGATTCTTATCTTTCTTTTGATTTTCCGCGTATCCCTAACTCTTTAAATAAATATACTTAGAAGTCTATTTCTATTGCTTGGTGGTCAATCTGTGCGGGATTATAGGCTATATAGGCAGCCAGAATGCTTCGGAAATCCTCGTGAAGGGCCTGAAGCACCTCGAATACAGGGGTTATGATTCCGTCGGCGTCGCCACGGCCGCAGAGGAGGGCATAGACCTCAGGAAAGACAAGGGCATGATAGGCCGGGTCGCCGAGGAGCTCAGCTTCGCCTCGATGAACGGGCATCTGGGGATAGGCCATACGAGATGGGCAACCCACGGCGCGCCGTGCAGGGAAAACGCGCACCCGCACTTCGACTGCCATAAGAAGGTAGTGCTCGTCCACAACGGCGTGCTGGAAAACTACCAGCAGCTCAAGGAGGAGCTGGCCGCAAAGGGCCACAAGTTCTCCTCGGAAACGGATTCCGAGGTGATCGCGCACCTTATGGAGGAGCAGCTGAAGACCGACAAGCCTTTTTACGCATTCGTAAAGTCCTTAAGAAAGCTGGAGGGCTCCTATGCGCTGGCGGTTCTGTTCGCCGACGACAGGGAGCATCTCTATCTTGCGAGAAACGGGAGCCCGCTCATCATCGGCGTAGGAAAAGGGGAGATGTTCTGCGCCTCGGACATACCGGCGATGCTCAACTACACGAAAACGTTCGTTCCGCTCGAGGACGGGGATGTCGCCACGATTTCCAAAAACGGATACAAGGTATCGGACATCGAAGGCGGCCCTGTGGAAAGGAAATCGATAACCGTGGACTGGAACATGGAGATGGCGGAAAAGGGGGGCTATCCGCACTTCATGCTCAAGGAGATAAACGACCAGAGGCATTTCATAAACGAAACGCTCGCAACCGATGTCGCAGGAGCAAGAAAAATGATTGACGAACATGACAGGATACATATCATAGCATGCGGAACTTCATACCACGCGGGCATGCTGCTGAGCTATCTCCTCATGAGAAAAGGGAAGGAGGCGCGCGCGTTCATAGCGAGCGATTATTCCTTCATCGCGAACCCGGACGAAAAAACGCTGGTGATCGCGATAACGCAGAGCGGGGAAACCGCGGATGTCATGCAGGCGGTGAAATTCGCGAAGGAAAGAAAGGCGAAGACCGCGGGCATAACGAATGTCGTCGGCTCGAGCATAACTAGAATGGCGGATGCGATTGTCTATCTTAATGCCGGACCCGAAATCGGGGTGGCGGCGACAAAGACCTTCACCGCGCAGCTCGCAGTCGCGTACCTGCTTGTTTACGATAAGGAAAAGCTGGAGCCGGTGCGGTCGATAATAGCGGCGATGCTGGAAAAGGAGAAAGGGATAAAGGAAATCGCCGCGAGGCTGAAGGGGGCGCACGACGTGTTTTTCATCGGCAGGGGACTGAGCGTTCCGATTGCATACGAGGGTTCGCTTAAATTCAAGGAGATTTCATACATACATTCCGAGGCATATCCCGGTGGTGAGCTTAAGCACGGCACCCTGAGCCTGATAGAGCAGGGCATCCCGCTCATCGCGGTTGCTCCGGACGACGAAACGGCGCCGAAGCTGCTCGGCAACATAAAAGAGACCAAGGCAAGGGGCGCGATGGTTGTAAGCCTCACGGACAACAGGGAGATCAGGAGGGAAAGCGATTTCGTCATCGAGCTTCCAAAAATGGACAAGGACCTCTATCCCTTCGCTGAAATAGTCCCGCTGCAGCTTCTTGCATATCATGTAAGCGTACTGCGCGGCAATGACCCTGACAAACCGAGAAATCTTGCAAAATCAGTGACTGTGGAATAATTCAGAGGGATGCTACTTTTCTCTCAAGGGTCCTGACGTAGTTTAAATCTTCCTTGCGCTCCTCCCTGTCAAACCTTTCCCTCATCTCCTCTATGTATTTCCTGTCCGCGTCCTTTTCCTTTCTGTCCTCCTTTTTCTTTTCGGAGGGGGTCGCGAGAATAGTTTCGGAGGATAATATCACCTTGAACAGGTTTATCTCCTCCTGAAGCCTGGGATGGATTCTTATTTTCGCGGTTATCTTGCCCGGCCTGATTTTTTCTGGAACGCCTAGTTTTCTATCCTGGATTACGTCTGCTGCGGTTGCCATCTTCATCACGTACGCATGGGAGCGTAGAGGTTATCCCTCGTAAATAATGTTTATAAACCTATCCCCATTTTTTGCACAGGAACAGCCACCCCCGTGCCTGGAACCCAATCTTTTAAAAAGAAATCCCGTTCAATAGAGAGTATCAATTTCTAGGGTAGATAGGAATGGAGAAAACGATTAATGCGATAGTGGACGGTGGAAAGGCGACTGCGGGTCCGCCTCTTGGACCGGCACTCGGGCCGATGGGCATAAACGCCGGACAGGTGGTTGCGAAGATAAATGAGGCAACGAAGGATTTTGCCGGGATGAAGGTCCCCGTAAAGGTCATAGTGAATACCGAGACAAAGGGGTTCAGGGTAGAGGTGGGGGCCCCTCCGACATCCGAGCTTATAAAAAAGGAAGCGGGCATAGAGAAAGGCGCCGGAAACAGGGACGCGCCCGCAGGGGACATAAGCCTTGAAAAGCTCGTGAAGATAGCCAAATCCAAGAGCAACTCCCTTGGAAAGGACGCCAAGTCCACGCTCAAGGAGGTCTGCGGGAGCTGCCTGAGCCTCGGGGTTACGATAGACGGAAAAAGCGCAAGTGATGTGATAAGGGAGATCGACGACGGAAAGCACGATTCCGTTCTCAAGGGTTGAAACAATGAAAAAACCCCTCCTGGTTTTCGCCCTCCTCGTCTCCCTTTCATTCTCCTCTCTCATATGGCAGACTGGAACCGGAGGCGCGGTGGTGACAAAGCCGGTTGTCTTTGGAGGGAACATAGCTGTGGGTTCGCTTGACGGAAACGTCTATTCGCTGAATCCCGCGACGGGCTCACAGGTATGGAAGACCGCGGTGGGAAGCGGCCTTCTCGATTTCACCTTGTTCGACGGCGGGCTGGTCGCCCCGACAACCGAAGGCAGGATAGTCAAGATAAAGACCGACGGCTCAAAGCAGTGGGAGGCGTCGCTTTCATCCTACAACGCCAGTTATGTTTACGGCGTGGATTCCAATTCGAAGAACGTCTATGTTTCCGCGGACAACGGCATCTATGCCGTCTCCAAGGGCGGAGCGGTCTCAAGGATTTACGCAATCACGGAGGGCGTAACGCTCACCAGGCCCTATTCGGGAGAGGGGTACGTGGTTTTCGGCTACGGCAACACGATTCTCAAGATAGACGAAGCAGGCAAGAAACTCTGGGAAAAGAAGCTTGAAGACGGCAACTTCTGGCTTTCCGCCCCGATGGTGGGGGACACATCCATTTTCATAGGAGCACTGGACAACAGGCTCCACGTCTATCATCTCACCGGTGGATACGAGAGATGGAGCCGCCTCACGGACGGTTGGGTGCTCTCCACGCCCATTTTCGACGGAACCTCGGTTTATTTCGGGAGCGATGACAGTTATGTTTATTCCGTCTATTCGGAAAGCGGCGGGCTGAACTGGAAGACAAGGCTTCCGCTTGCGGCGATATCCGAGCCGGAGAAGGGGTCGATGGGCGGCGTTGAGGCCGTTTACTTCGGATGCACTGACGCCAACATCTACGCGCTGAGCGCGGACAGCGGAAGCATAATATGGAAGGGCTCCGCGGCAGACAGGGTCGGCTCCCCGCTTTACTACAACAAGCGCGTGATATTCGGCTCTGCGGACGGGTTTGTATACTCATACAGCACTGAAAGGGCGTGCTCGATTGAATCGCCCTCTGAAGGGGAATACGTCGGAAAGAAAGAGGTCGTTATAGATGGACAGTCGGTTTCCGAAACGGGCTCCCAGACCGTGCAGGTAGACATCAACGGGTTCGGCTGGCAGGACGCAGAAACCGGAGCCGGCGGCGCCTGGCAGCTCATAATAGACCCGAGCCAGGAGCTCGTGGAGGGGCTCAACGTGATATCCTGCAGGGTGGTGGATGCGGCCGGCGAGGAGGCCGGAACCTCTTTCACTACCGTGAGCATAATAAGGGACTCCAACATACCGCTGGACGAGTTCGTGGTCAGGAAATCGACCGACAGCCCGGTGGAGGGCAGCGAGCTCGTGATATACGTCAACAGCAGGTCGGACGGTTCGCCCGTGGACAGGTTCACGCTTGAAATCGACGGAAAGACATACGGGGGCGACAAGAACGCGACGGTAACGCTCACCGAATCGGGCTCCTACCGGATGACCGTCAGCAAGATAGGGTACGAGGAATACAAAACCACTCTCAACGTCCAGCCCGCAGGCGTGCAGACCTGGCAGATTGCCCTCGGAGGGCTGGCCATTCTGCTTCTGCTCTGGGTTATTTACACAAGATTCGTGAAAAAGAGGGCATAGCGAAGTTTTTTAATTTTTCAAAAGGGATACTTTTGGGTGTTTCAGTGTTCAACAGAAACAAGTTCAACAAATTCGTAGTGGACAACGGCGTAATAGGATTTTTCAAAAACCCGATAGTCCTTAAATCCGGCAGGGAGTCGCACTGGTACGTGAACTGGAGAACGGTAACCAAGGACGCTTACCTTACCGACAAGCTCACGGATTTCGTGCTCGCATTCGTGGAGCATGAGAAGCTGAAGCCGGACTGTTTCTACGGCGTTCCGGAAGGCGCGACCAAGCTCGCGGTCATAACGCAGTTCAAGTGGGCAAAGGAGCAGAAGGATTACGGGGCCGACAACTATGCGCTTCCGATGGGCCGCGGAAAACCCAAGGAGCACGGCGACCCCAAGGACAGGTATTTCCTCGGAATGCCGCAGGGCGATACCATAGTCATGGAGGACGTCACCACCACGGGCGGCTCGCTCATATCGGCAATACAGGTGCTGAAGAGCGCCGGCGTGAGCGTTGTCGCCGCAATCGGCCTGACGAACAGGATGGAGAAGCGCGACGACGGGAAAAGCGTTGAGGATGCCGTGAAGGGGCTCGGGGTGAAATACTATGCCATGAGCGATGCGGCAGAGCTGCTTCCGCTCGCATATGCCGCGCAGGACCCGGGCGAGGAGATAGGTGCAAAGGTGGAGGAATACTTCAGGAAATACGGCACCAGAGAGGTTGTTTTATGAGCATAATCAAAAGAGACAGGAGCATAGTGATAGCATGCGATATGCCCTTGGATAAATACGAACAGGTGCTTAAGAAAACCGCCGATATAGATGCGGTAGGCGGTTACAAGCTCGGTTTTTACCTCGCACTTGAGCACGGTCTGCCGAAGCTCGTTAAAATCGCAAGGAAATACACGAAGAAGCCGCTAATATACGACCACCAGAAAGCCGGCACGGACATCCCGGACACCGGGGAGAAATTCGCCGAGGTATGCAGGAATGCGGGCATCGATGCGGTCATATTCTTTCCGCAGGCAGGGCCCGAGACCGAAAGGGCATGGATAGCCGCGGCGAAAAAGCACGGCCTCGGGATAATCGTCGGCGGGCTCATGACGCACAAGGCCTATGTGAAAAGCGACGGGGGATATCTGGATGATTCCTCGATAATGAAAATGTATCTCAATGCTGCGGACCTCGGAGTCGCAGAATTCGTCGTTCCCGGAAACAAGCCTGAAAAGATTTCTGAAATAAGAAAATCGCTTGAGGCGAAAGGAATCAGCCCGGTTTTCCATGCCCCGGGCTTCGTTGCGCAGGGCGGAAGCATAACCGACGCCGCGAAAGCCGCTGGAAAAAGCTGGCACGCCATCGTGGGCAGGGCGGTTTACGGGGCGAAAGACGCCAGAAAAGCTGTCCTTGAGCTTTCATCGCAGCTCTAGAAGAATTCCTGCAGTTCCTTTCCGCCCAGCTGCGCCTTTTTCCAGGAAATGCCGAAGCTTTTCTCGCTTTCTTTGAACAAAGATAGGGGGACGAACCGCCACTGCCTGCCCCTTTTCCTCCAGGCAACGTAGCACGTTATTCCCGTATTCTCCTCCCATTTCCTGAGATTCACGAACTGCTCCCTGTCTATGTTCAGGTTGTCCTTTTCTATCGCTTTGGATTCGAAAGCGTACTGCATGCCACGCCTGAATGCGAGAAGGTCCGGGCTTAATGAATTAACACCGCTGCCCGCAGCCCTTATCACGGAATAGCCTTTGCCTGAAAAACAGTCTATAAGCTCCCTTTCCGCGCGGGAGCCTTTCCTGTAAGTGCGCATGGATAATATTCTCAGATTAGAATTAAAAGCTAGTCGTCCGCGGAGAGCGCTTCCTTGTCCTCACCGATGTTTTTCGTAAGCTTTGCAAGCCTGCTGAGCATTATCTTCTTCTCGGCGCTCTGGACTATTCTCCTCGTTCTTTCGATGGCATCCGGATTCACTGAAATGCTTGTTATCCCGAATTCCACAAGCTTCTCTGCAAATTCCGGATAGACGCTCGGCGCCTGTCCGCATAGCGAGCACGTTATGCCGTGCTCATTGCACGTCGTGATTATCCTTTTCAAAGCCCTCAGCACCGCCTCGTTCCTTTCATCGAATTCCTTTGCCATTGTTGCGTTGTCCCTGTCTATTCCGAGCACAAGCTGCGTCAGGTCGTTCGTTCCTATCGAAACCCCGTCTATGCCCTCCTCGCAGAACCTGTCTATAAGGAACACGGTGCTCGGAACCTCGACCATTATCCAGAGCTTGAAATCCCTCGTTCTGTATACGCCGACTTCGTGCATGAACTGCTTTATCGCCCTGAGTTCGCCCACCTTCCTTATGAACGGAATCATGAGCCAGAGGTTCCTTAGGTTGTACTCCTCCCTCACTTTCTTCAGGGCCTTCAGCTCCATCTTGAATACGTCTGTCTCCTTTATGTATCTGGCTGCGCCCCTGTATCCCATCATGGGGTTCTCCTCGTGCGGCTCGTATTTTTCACCGCCGGGAAGGTTCCTGTACTCGTTGGTCTTGAAGTCCGTTGCCCTGTAAACAACGGGCCTCGGATAGAATGCCGCGGCAAATCTTCTAAGGTCCGCTGCAAGCTTGTCCACGAATTCCTGCTCCTTTCCGTCTTCGATCATTTTTCTCGGGTGCTGGCCTATGCCTGCAATCATGAACTCGGCCCTGAGCAGTCCGACACCGTCCGCGGGCAGTCCGGCCACCCTCGCCGCCTGGTCCACATCTGCAAGATTAACGTAAATCTTCGTGCCTGTTATCGGAATGTACTCGCCTGCTCCGGCCGTTGCCTCCTCTTTTTTGGTTTCTGGGGCGGAAATCATGCCCTCATAAACGATGCCGTGCGTTCCGTCCACGCTTATGGTATCACCTTCCTTCAGAATCTCCGTCGCCTCCTGCGTTCCGACTATACAGGGAACGCCCAGTTCGCGGCTCACAATCGCGGCATGGCTCGTCATGCCTCCTGTGTCGGTGACGATTGCAGCAGCTTTTTTCATCGCAGGGACGAAATCCGGCGTTGTCATCTCGGTAACAAGCACGTCGCCGCTTTCCATTCTTTTAATATCCTTCGCGGATTTTATTATCTTCACGGTGCCTACGCCCATGCCCGGCGACGCCCCCAGCCCCCGCACGAGTATTTTCGCCTCGGATTCGATTTTCGCCTCCATCTCTTCACCCTCCTTCTCCCCCTTTTCAGCGGCTTTTCCCTCAGCCAGGGTCGTTATCGGCCTTGACTGCACGATGTAAAGATTTCCTTTTTCAAAAGCATATTCGATATCCTGCGGAAAATTATAATGCTGCTCTATCTTGGCGCAGATTTTCGCAAGGTCCCTTATCTCCAGATCGCTCAGCTTCTGGTTACCCTGCATATCCTCCTTGATTTCCGCATGCTGGTTTTTGCCTTCGATTTTAACAAGCATCCATGACTGTTTTGCTATCTTCTTATCGACTATCTTGAACGTATTCTTGTCAACCGTGTATGTGTCCGGAGTTACGGAGCCGCTTACGACTACTTCGCCCAGTCCGTATGCCGCTTCGATGGATATAAAGTTCCTGTCCTGCGTAATCGGGTCCACGGTGAAGACGACGCCGGCCTTCTCGCTCTGAACCATCATCTGCACGACCGCAGCCAGCCCGACCTTCATGTGCTCGAAGTTGTTATGCACCCTGTAGAAAATCGCCCTCGGCTCGAAAAGCGACGCCCAGCAGTCCTTGACCGCCTTCACGACTTCCTTCTCCCCGAAAATATTGAGGAAGGTGGACTGCTGCCCTGCGAAGCTCGCCGTAGGCAAATCCTCGGCGGTTGCGGAACTCCTCACTGCGACGTAAACCTGCCTTCCCGCCATCTCATTGAGCTTTTTGTAGGCATTGACGATATCATCGTGTATATCCCTGGGTGTCTGTCCCTCTATTATCATTCTTTTTATCTGCTCGGATGCGTGGTTCAGCGCCTCGGAATCGTTTACGTCAAGGCCGTCGAGTATCTTCTTTATCGGCTCCCTGAGATTGTTCGCGTCAAGATGCTTGAAATATGCTCCGCTGGTCGTGACAAAGCCATTCGGTATCGGAAAACCGGCATCGTACATCTCGCCGAGGTTGGCCCCCTTTCCGCCGGCTTCAGCCAGACTATTCCTATTCAGCTCTTTGAACCACATCACGTTTTTCATATCGCCCTACCTCTGAAATACAAACTGATTAGCTTTCAGAGATTAGGTTTAAAATAGTAAGTGTGATAGGTGGAGAAAAAACCACTCTAATTCTTCATCTGAGCTTCTATCTTATCAAGCGCTTCCCCGGCAGCTATCCTTACATTCATATTGCTGTCTTTCAGCGTCTCTTTCAAAGAATATCTGATTTTTTCTATAGCTTCCTGGGGCATCTGGTGCTTTTCAATAATATCGCCGAGAGACCTGGCCGAATTTTCCCTTACCCAGGCCATTTCATCATTGAGCGAACGGATAAAGAGAACGTAGGTTTCCGCGTACTCTGCGAATAGTTCGAATATGGCCCTTCGCGCCAGGTTGCTTTTTGCTTCATACAGCTGGCCGTTAATCTCCAGTTGGTTCGGGCCTCCTTTGTCTGGGTTCGGGCCTCCCTTGTGTGCCTGCCTTCTCTCCTCAGCTTCCCTCCGCATCTCTTCAGTCATTTCATCCGAGAGTTTCTGGTATATTGCACCTACTTCCTTGCGGCTTATTCCGAGTTTTTTTGCTGTTTCATCCGCTAATCTATATTGAGATAGTTTGATGAGTCTTCTGATTTCCTGCAGTGCTGCTTCATGTCTAACTATTTTGAGGTCACTTGATTCCCCAGATGCCTCTGCTTTTTCTTCCGGATTCAAGGGTTTCTGCAAATGGTCCAGTTTTACACATCCTGGTTTAACGATTAGTTTTTCGGCTTTTTTGATATGGGATTTGACACCCTTTCGTTTTTCTATCATGTTATTGTATATGTATAAAAGTGTTTATAAACCTATTGTTATGGGTGAAGCTGACCTCCAAGAAAATAAAAAAAATCAGAGAAGAAAAAACTAATCAACACCCGTGAATGTTATGGACGTCAGAGCATCTCCGGTTTCTCCGTAGTTTAACGAAACCCGCCATCTTCCGCTTGCAGTCTCAATGACATCCCCGTCATGCAGCTGCTTTTCCATCTTAACAATTCTAATGCGGACTACTAAAAAGTCGTCGTGAGTAGACGGCACTATTGTAACCCGGTATGTAGCTCCAGAATAATCATCAAAAACTGCTGTTCTAGGTTCATTTATATCATATGTTTGTGTAGTAACGCCGTCGCTAAGCGAAATAAGTGCTTCTATATTGTTTTCATTCGTATTAATACTCAAACTCTGAACATGAGTTACAAGACTTTCGAATATTTCGCTTTCTCCCTCCCTAAGGTATTGTTCTGTAAGTGATCCCCCTAAACCAACAGATGCACTGTTAGGGTCGATGGCCAGAATAAGTTCTTCCTCAATTACATCAAGATTTATGTTACTATAGGCAGAAACATCACGAAAACCTCTAGACATACCTGCTATCTGTATTCCTTTCGAAAATGAAACTTCAACCTGCTTGTAATTGCGGTCTTCGTATCCTTCACATGCAGGGTTGTCTATTGCCTGTGCATGAACATCACTCTCAACTATTGAAGCATTGACTGCCACATCAGTTGTAGTTGCCCAAATTTCCACATTGGGTTTAAGCTCTCCGTCAAGGAGTGCCCATTGTGCAATAACAAGAGAGCCACAATATTCTGATAATGAAGGATAATACGATTCACAATCATATGGAACCTCAGGCAAAAATGGAACGTAACTAGGACTATTAGAACGCAGAATGCCTTCTGAAATATCTGCATCAGGTCCGCCATCTATTGAAACTTCTACGATATGGCCGCTCCATCCGGTGCTTTCCGGTCCGCGGTTAACAGAATCTACAGTTATTATGAAATTTTCAACTACTGCGGAATCTGACTCTCTCATTGTTGCAACGAAGTCTTGAAAAAGCGCAATTCTCTGTCCTGATTCACTAACAGGAGTTACTTGGGTAGAATAGCATTCCGGTGGATTTGGTTCGGGCTGATTTTTATCTTGTGCACAGGCGCTAATGAGCAATAATGCTCCAGAAGCAACAGCGGCACGGAAAAAATTTCCGCATTTCTCTCTTGCTTTTTGCATAGGTTTTCTTGCTTCTTTCTCGCCCTGCCCGTCAAACCTAAGTTTCATGTTATATAATATGGATAATAGTGTTTATAAACTTATTGTTATGGCTGAAGCTGACCTCGATAAAAAAAGAAAAAGTGAAGAATGTGAAAAGGAAATGACAGAGAAGATACCACTTAAGAGTAGTGGGTTCTGAAATAGGCCTTTAGTAACCGCATGCTGAAAACCTCGCTTGCGCTTAGTTCTTACACATCGGTCCTATCAAACGGATCTGCTATCCGCGGCATTGCTTCCTCGTTTTGAGAGTTGCTTCGACCTTAGATGCTTTCAGGTCTTATCAACGTAGCGCGTAGATGCCCGGCGATGCAATTCACAACCGGTAAGCCAGAGGCGCCGGATCCCCGTTCCTCTCGTACTCAAGGATCCTTGCTCTCAAGAAGCAAACACTCCCAGAAGATACTACCGTACTGTCTCGCGACGTACTGAACCCAGCTCATGTGGGACTTTAATGGATGAACAACCCAACCCTTGGTGGCTCCTGCACCACCAGGATGTCCCAAGCCGACAGCGATGTACCAAACCGCGGGGTCGATAAATACAAACTTTAGCTAAAGCTAACGCTTGTTTGCGAAAGTTTTGTGTACTCTCGCCCGCGACGAGCCTGTTACCTCCAGGGTAGCTTGTCTGACAGCTTGAATCCTCATCAAAGGGATATCAAGGTTCGCTAAGCCCGACTTTCGTCTCTGCGTTCCGCGCTTTTAGGAACACAGTCAGCCCTGCATTTGTCTTTCACCCTCTACAGCGGATTTCTGACCCGCCTGAGCAGAACATTGGGCGCCCTTGTTTCCTTATCGAGGGCGTACCGCCCCAGCCGAACCATCCACCTGACGCTGTTCCCTTTCGGGTAAGCAATACAAAACATACTAAGTGGTGTAACACTTTCGCCTCCACGGTCCCCGGGAGGACCGCTTCGATGGCTCCCACTTACGCTTGGTAGTACATTCCGTACCACAACATCAGGCTATGGTAAAGCTCCATGGAGTCTTCGTTTCCCTCTAGGAGTCCCCGGCATCTTCACCGGGCAGTGATTTCACCAGGTCCCAAGCAGGGACAGTGGGAGAGACGTTACGCCATTCATGCAAGCCGCCAATTAAGCGGCGAGGTATTACGCTACCTTAAGAGGGTCAGAGTTACCCCCGCTCTTTACCAGCCCTTCTTCCCGTTGAAACGGACGTTCAGGTACTGGCAGTGAGCAGGCGTCAGCCACCATACACAACCTTTCGGTGTTGCGGTGACCTGTGTTTTTGGTAAACAGTCGCTCTCCCCTAGTTACTGAGACCTCCACATTACTCATGCGAAGGCACCCCTTCTACCAAGGATACAGGGCTAACTTGCCGAGTTCCCTTGCTTGAGTTCTCCTGACACACCTTAGCCTTCTCAGCTAGAGCACCTGTACTGGTTCTCGGTACGAGTGCAAAGGATCGATCCACTCTCATTTTTCATGGTTCCCCGGATTCAATGAAGTTTCCCCTTGGAGTTTCATCCGCTTCTCCTCATAATAAGACTCCACGGACCTACTCTCCTCAGACGGCCGAAGCCGCTTCACCTATCCAAAGAAGTCAGAGAATGGCTTGAGTTGCCTCACCTACCTCTGCAGGGCAGGAATGTTAACCTGCTTCCCTAATTTCGGATTTTCGGAATTACCTGAATCCTTAGGATCGCCTAACCCTCAGCTGAAGAACGTGGCTGAGGAAACCTTGCTCTATAAGGTGTCTGGAATTCTCGTCCAGATATGCTGCTACTTACACCAGGATATTCATAACAGGATGCTCCATAGGACGTTACCGACCTACTTCTGTGCAACCCGTTCGCCCCCCTACCCCTAAACTTTTGGTTTGGGTAAGGTATCGGGATCTGGCTTAGCCCCGTGAATCTTCAGAATCTGCACTCTCGACCGGTCCGCTATTACGCGTTGTTTAGAGGGTGGCTGCTTCTAAGCCTACCTCCCGGCTGTTTTCGAATAGAGACTCCTTACCGATTAACACTTAGCCAGAACTTAGGGCCCTTAACCTCACGTACGGTCATTCCCGTATAGGTCTACAAACTTACTCCGTAAACCCCACTGCTTCCTTCTCAGAAGATATGGTATTCGGAGTTTGAGAAAGCAGTGATTCCTTTCGGAACCGCTCTGCTTAATCAGTGCTCTACCACCATATCGTTCTCCAGAAACGCTGTGCTGAGACACATTTTGGAGGGAACCCGCTATTGCCATGTTCGACAGGACTATCACCCCTACACCCAAGTCACCTAAGGGGAATATACCACCACTAGTTGCGGACCTCCACCAGCCGTCAGGTTGGCTTCGTCCTGCTCAGGTGTAGCTCACTATGGCTTCGGGTCTGACAAAAGTGACTGCTCGCGAATTACCACGACGCCCCTGACACAACAAGTGTGCTGCGGGCACTTGCTTTCGCTTCGATTTAAGTCTCGCCACTTCTGTAAACTCCCTGGCTCTTGCTTCGAGAAGTAAGACATGACACTGGTTAAACCGTGTCGTTTCCTCAGTTACCAAAGGTCACTTCCACGGCCCTACCCTTTCGCGCCATGCCATTCTGTCACCACCTAATTTCAGGTTCTTTTCACACTCCTCCCGGAGTGCTTTTCAGCGTTCACTCGCGTTACTGATTCGCTATCGGTCTTACGCCACATATTTAGATTTGGATGTTGATACACCCATCTTCATGCCCCCGAACCAGGGGACACTACTCTTCCTGGTTAGCTCCCTCTTCCTTCTCCTACGGGACTATCACCCGCTAAGGCGCGCCATTCCAGGCGACTTCGGACCAGAAAAAGGATGCACCCCGCCACATCTGCCATCGCATTGCTGCAATGGAATTCAGCCTGATCTCTCCGGATTTCACTCTCTGTTACTGACCGGATCCCAATTGGTTTCTTTTCCTTCCCCTACTAAGACGCTTCAATTCAGGGAGTTGCTACACATTACTGTGCACAGCCAAATCTTCGGTTCAAAGCCTGCTTGCGGCTACCCGAAGCTTATCGCAGCTTGCCACGTGACCATGCGGGCATAAGCCTAGCCATCCACTAGGTGGTTTGCATTTCATATCTGAACCCACTACTGTGAAATTATATCACTACCTTGACAATTATTGCCAAGGACTCTTAGTGAGTATCTTCTATACTCTGTCATCCCTTCACACTCTTCTTACTCTCTGAAAAACAGAGAGAGAACAAACTCTCTAAGTAAGAGATTCCATCACGTATAGATTCACGCTCATAGGAATTAGCAGTTTGTAGCCATTATTAGAGCGTGTTCTCTTTATAAATCTTTCTGAGGTTTCAGCTCCTGAGCAGCGTCATTCTCTTTTCCGCGATTTTCTTGGCATCTTCCGGATAATCGCCCTGCATTATGCTGTTGCAGACATGTATCGAATAAGTATGTGCCACCAGGTCGTAGAAGTCACGCATGCCGAGGTCGTTTATCTCCCTGGAAAGGGCGGCATTGCTTTTCAGCAGCTCTACGCTTTCCTCTACGCTGAGATAGCCTTCTTTCAGCACCCTTTCAAGAATTTCAATCCTGTCGCACAGCCTCTCGATTTCCTTGAATTCGCTGCCTATCTTTGCTACCTTCTTTTCCGCAAGCTCTTTCGCTTCCTCAGGGTATTCGCCGTTGAGTATGGCCATGCATACGGCTATGGAATTCGTATTGCACGCCACGAACTTCAGGTCCTCGCTGTCCAGATAACCGAGAGCTTCGGTTACATCGACATTCTTCTGTTCCAGTGTTCTGGTGACATCTATTAACATCTTCACGTCTTTCAGTCTTTGGTCAACAAGAGGCGGTTTTGGCTTTACGCCCAGAATTTTCGCGACCTTTTCCGGGACGCCCTTTTCCCTGAATCCAAGCTTTTTTGCCATAACATTCACTGTTATAATATATGCACTGAAGTGTTTTTAAATGGAACGTTTGGAATAAAAAAGGAAAAAAATCAGCTGTATTCGGGAACGCACTGGTCGTCTATGCAGCTGTCGTTCATGCAGGTGTACGTCTTGGATTCCACGCTGTTCCCGTAACAGTAGTACTCCCTGAGCCTCGCATCGGAAACGCAGACGTCCCTGTATTCGTCATCCTTGGTCTTGAAAGTTATGGTTCCGAAATGCTCGGGGTCGTCTCCTCCATCGGTTTCCTCGCATTCGCTTCTTACGCATCTTCCGTCATCGTCAGGGCATCTCATCCCGGTGCCGCAGTAAAGAAGTTCATAGCCCCCTGTTCCGTCTTCGTAGCATACCCATTCCTTTACCGCCCCCTCATCCACGCACTCATCGTACTCATCGAGGATGGGGTTTATTCCCTTTGAAACCACTATGCGCCCCTTGACCGTCGTGTCGTTGCCGAAAGTCTTGCTGCACTTGTACTCCATCGGCCTGCATATCCCGTCCCTGCAGTCATAGCCGTTCGGACATTCGGTGTTTATGTTCGCAACCTCGCCGTCCTTGCAGTAGTAGTCCTTTACCACTGTTGCAAGCGCGCACTCGTCGGTGTAAATCTTTCCCCTGAACCAAGTCTCGTTCTGCACGTATATGTCATACTGCGTCTGGTTTGGCCCGACGCAGCCGGTTGCATTTTCGTAGACGTCGACCTCTTCGGTTCCGGTTTCCGTTTCATTCGTTTCGTTTTCAGGAATAATCAGGCCGGTGCATCTCCAGTTTATCTCCGCTGTTTTTGTCAGTTCGTCAACAACGCACGCCGGCGCGCATCCCGGCTTCTCAGCATCGGTGTCAAGCCACCAGGTGTGCGTATTATTATTGTAAGTATATGTGCCGGTAAGGTTTCCCTCTTGCATGCAGGAGCTGTTCATTGCTATCGCCCTTGCCTCGTCGAGCGTTATACTTCCTTCAACGCAGGGCTCCTCCCATGTGCGCAGGCATTTCTGCTTGACCTCGCACCACGTGTATCCTGCTGACGGAATACATCCATGCGCATCCCGGTCCCCGCCGATAAGCGGCTCCTCTTCCCCGGGCGGTTCTTCCGGCGCAGCAGGTGCGCATCCCGGACATTCCTGGTCGGTGGTGATTACTACATCTTCACCATCGCCTTCAGGCGTCACAGGGCTTATGCACCCGAAAACCAGCAGCAGGATTCCCATCAATATAATATATATGCCTCTCATGAATAGAGAGTGAGAAGGAAATCATTAAAAAATTAGGTTATTCCATCATCATGCTTAATTTTTCATTATACCTGCTGCTTGCTTCCCTCAGGAATTCCTTCCTGCTTATCCCCATAGTTTTCAGGACTTTTTCCAGTTCCGGGAATCTTTTGAACTGCTTTCTCCATCCCCCGGCGCTGAACCCGAGGGCGTCTATGCAGCCGAGGCCCCCACCGTCGTTCCGCATATGCTCCATTATGATGTTCTTCAGCCTTTCATGCACCGCTTTCTCCACTTTTTCGGGCAGTCTGCTGAATGTCCCGCTTCTCAGCTCGAAAAGGAATTTTTCCTCGCTCCAGGCGTTAATACGGCGCAGCTGGAGTTTTTCAAGCTCAGCCTGGCCCACAGCATCGCGGATTGTGCCGTCGCTTACCATCAGGCCGCAGGTTCTGAGGGCCCTCTCCAGCCGCTTCGAGCTCGGGAAAATGTCTCTTTCGTCTTTCAGCAGCTGCCTGACTCTTCCCCGTATTTCCTGCCTGCCCCAGGCCCAACCTGTGTTCATCACCCTTCACCGTAACAATATTAAGTCTGAAAAATTATAAAAACGCTAGCCTATCTGCGTATGGAAGGACTCGAATTTTTCCCTTTTCAAAGCCATCATTATTCCCTGCGCAGCCACTTTATCCCTTGCGAGCGCTATGCAGCATCCGCCGCCCCCGCCGCCGGTAAGCTTCGCCCCAAGCGCGCCTGCATCGAGCATTATTCTCACGACCTTATTGTTAAGCTCGTCGGAAACTCCTATCTCGGAGAGCAGCGCCTGATTTTCATTCATGAACTTGCCTATCTCCTCTACCTTGCCCTTTTCTATAGCCGTCTTTCCGCGGTAGACAAGGTCGGAAACCTGGTCCATCAACTGCGTCCACTGAAGTTCGTCCTCGATTTTGTATCTTCTTACCTCCTCAATCATTTTCACGGTCCTGCTCAGCTTGCCCGTAAATCCTACGACCATATCCAGATTTTTTCCGGGCATGAGCCTTTCGAAATAGCTTTCCCCGGTCCCTTTCCTGAAAAGTATTATTCCCCCATATGTGGCCATAACGTTGTCTATTCCGGAGGGATTTCCATGGAATGCCTTCTCGCCTTCGTAGGCGTACCTGTTGACTTCCTCATCGGTCAGCGTGCTCCCCCTTTCCTCTGCCACGGCCCTTACGAGCCCGACGCAGAATGCCGCTGAAGAGCCAAGCCCTCCGAAAGTGGGAAGGTCGCCCTCAAGATAAACATCGAATTTTTCCTTCACGCTCATGGCATCCAGCACTTTTTGTATGCCTTCAAGGCTCATTTCAGGAACGACCTTCTGCTTTGTAAGTATGCTGTTCTTGTCTGACTTCACGACTTCAACAACAGCGGAATTCATTATTCCTGCCGCAATAGCAGGCGCTCCGTGCACAACAAAATGCTCCCCGAACAATATTATTTTTCCTCTTCCTACTCCCCTCCCCATAATCATCCCTTCGGCATCCTGCCCCTCGGTTTGGGCGGTTTTATATCGGGATATGCCGCAGTCAGCATTCCCGGATTGGCATAGGGCGCATAGCCCAGGTTCTCAAGGGCTTTAACGATGGTATAGGCATCCTTGCCCGCAAGCTCCCCAAGCAGGTCCGCTGCAGCCCCGAAAGACTTCCTTCTATTTCCCAGCGCCACATCGCCGCTCTGCCCGGCAAACTCGAAAGCCTTGTTCAGGGCGGTATGCACTATGCTGCTCAGCACCCCGGAAACCTCCCAGTCCTGAGCCCCGTCAAGCCCCAGCTTTTTAATTGAAACCCATTTTCCGTATTTTCCTACGAATACAATCTGCCCTTCAACACTTTCCTTTTCCGGCTTTATTCCTGTCGAGACGTTCGGCAGTATTGAAACTCCCGCATTTGCAAGCGCCCTGTTGAAGAAATAGCTTTCCGCGGCGGTAACCAGCTTCTCCTCCTTCACGGTTCCCTCGAGCATTTTCCTCACACTGTTGTCCCTTATGAATTTGGCAATCGAAGGCAAATCCTTTCCCGCGCCGGCTGCGATACCCTCGATTTTTTTGCAGTCTATCCCCGAAAATCCGTATGCAAGGGGCTCAATCTTCTTCACTACCTCGACCAGCACGCCGGCAACGTCCTTCTCGCCCGCGTCCTTCAGGTTGTACCTTATTTTAATGTCTAGCTCCCTGTACTTTCCTGAGAAAATTATTTCGTCATCGCCAATCATGTCTCTTCCCTGTGAGATATGCGAGAGCAAATTTTTAAATAAGTAGTTCCAATTGTTTAACCTATTTTGCCTCTGTAGCTCAGCCCGGTAGAGCGTTCCCTTGGTAAGGGAAAGGTCGCGAGTTCAACTCTCGCCGGAGGCTCTCTATTTCTTCGTCGCCATTATGTAGGGCACTGCATCCCAGATGTTTGTTTCTACCAGCCTGGGGTCACCCTTTCCTGCCCCGGCCAGCAGGTCACATTCGTTATTTGCGCTTTCTATTGCCAGATCTATGATGTCTTCCCTGAGCTCCCCGCTATCTATGCCATTGAGCCTTCCCTGATGTTCCGGCCGGAGCTTTACGACTTCCCGGATAACCTCTTCTCTTCCTGAAGTAACAAGGAATGCTCCGGTTTTGATGTCTTTAAAACCAGCGTTTTCGAACACTTCCATCAGGGAATCCATAGAAAGAGGTGGTTTTTCAGTTACCGGTTGCGGTTCATGTCCTGTGATTTTTGAAACAATACCGGCAATTTTTTCATATACCGTCTTTACAAACGGATGTCCGTCTATGGAATATTCGGATTTTTTCTTTCCGTCTATCTCTTCATCTGGTGAAATCGCTATGAACGCAGTGCTGGTGCCTGACAAGAAGATTCCCCCCGCAGCAAGGCTTTCATTTATTGCCTTCATGGTTTCAACGGCGGGCAATCCGTTGTCGCCTGCATTGAGCCAATGTAATATCTGGAACCCTACAATTAAATCAGCCCGATCTGCAATAGTGGTTGGCATTCCTTCAACCGGTGAATTTACAAATGCGGCTCTCTTCCGGAAAGGTTTTGTATCTTCCTCGAAAGAATCCAGGAATCCGTCGGGCATTTCTCCCAACAGCCCTGTTATCTGTTTGATTTCATCCGAGGATGCCACGCCGAATTTTGCTTTTGCTATAAGCAGCGCTTCTTTATATTCCTCTACCCCAATGATTCTTGTTTTATCTGATGTTACCTCCAATATCCCAAGGGTAGTGTCTCCGTTTCTGCATCCCAAGTCCACCGTTGTTCGCAAGCCCTCAAGTTTAACCCCTGCACTTTTTAACAGACTTTTCACGCAAGTTCGCTGTATTTTGGTTCTTGCTTCATACGGCTGCTGACTAATCCCCCCTTTTCTCTCAACAGGATAGTTTGGTTTCATAAAAATCACTAAGTATAATAAAATAAAACATTTAAAAAATTACTTAATTTTCTTCTAATCAGTCATGCCCTTTCCGTTCAGATATGCGCGGAGCAGCCTTGTCGTCCTCAGATAAATCTTCGAAAACCTGATTCTAGTCCCGCCCTTTTCCTTGCGCCTGGAAATAAGATTCAGCTTCACTTCCTTACCCGCATGCCGCCTTATCTTTTCCCAGGCATCCCCGTCCTTGACAAGAATCTCGAATTCCTCCTCTATGTTTTTTCCGGAGGCCATATCATCGAGCGCCCTCATCAGGCCCCTGTAATAGGAGTTGCCGAGCTCCTTTCCATATTTTTCCCTGTCCAGGCCATAATCCCGTATGAAAAAAGCGGAGCGCAGCATTCTCTGGTTGAAGAATCCGAAAGGCATGTCAAAAAACATGTATGAGCAGCTGCCGATGTCGTCTATGTCTGCGTTTGGATTGACGTACTTGACAAGGTCCTTCCTGCTTTCCGATTTTATCACGATGCCCTCCTTTCTCGCTTTATTGAAGTCGAGCACAATCCTGTTCAGTTTTTTGAAGTCATCGGTTTTGAATTTTCCTATCAGGGGAACGGAAGGAATATCGTATTTTCTCAGAATTTCATACTTCATTTCGCATGGAAGATAGTTGTTATGCCCGTCGTTAATGTCGAAAACGAAAAGCCTGACATCGAATTCCTTTGTCGGCTTCGTATACGGGGTATTTCCAATCATCTCCCCGCAAAGAATGTATTTCGGATGGTCTTCAAAGAATTTTTCAAGTTCCGGTTCCCGCACCTTCTCGGTCACGAAAAAATCAAGGAAACCCCCGCGGCTGAATGCATAGATTTTTCCGCCGATTTTTGCAATCCTGACATTGAATCCGTCTATCTTCTCCTCAAGATAAACCGTGCCTTCGCTTATGTTCCTCCTCATCCCTTTCTCAAGGGTGAAAATCCTTTTGATGTGCGGAAATCCCCAGATTATCTTTTTGCCAGGAGCGATGACCGTGCCTCTTTCAACGCCCTTGAAACTGCTTCGGAATCTTATGTAGTTGATGTCCTCCTTCTTGAGCTGCGCCTTGCCCTTTTTGAGCGCTTCCTCCAGTTTTTTCTTATCGATATTACCAAGGGACATTCTTCAACCCCGCGCGGTTTGCTATGAAATTGGTGAGCGGATGCAGTACAACCGTGAGTACTAAAAAGAATAAAAGGTTAAGCGGTTCGTAAAGCGAAAGCTCCGCAAAAGGATAAACCAAGGCCAATGCAAATACAAGGAACATTATGCTGTCAAGGAAAAACGGCTTGCCCGAATCGATCCCGAATCTCCTTTTCACAAAGCTTCCTGCCGCATCCCCGAGCATCGTTCCTAGGGAAAGGGCAAAGGCCCCGAAAAACTGCAGTTCTGCGCTTGCAAAAAACGGCAGTAAATAAAACTGCGTTATTATTATCCCAGCAAGCGTTCCAGCGAACACACCAGCAATAAATCCCCTCACCGTTTTCCCGTTCCCGAAAAGCGGTTTTCCGTCAATCCATTTCACGCCAAGGTCAAGCGGCTTCCCCCCGCCCAGAACCACTGGAATGGCATTTGCAACGTATACCGGAATAAGAAACAATATCAATGAAACAATGTCCAATCCATTCACCTGTATAATATATCCTCAATATCCCCGAAAACAACTTTCTGCTTGCATAGGTTCGGTAAATATTTTGCGGCCTTACCCGAATTTGCACCGGTAATATTAAATCCCATCTCCTTCAGAGGGCATACCACCATGCACGTATCGGCAACCAGTATTCCGCCCGCCTCTTTTATTATCTTATCATAGCCGAGCTCCACGGCCCTTTCCTTCGTCTTTCTTGCGGTGCATATCCAGAATCTGCAGGTCGGCTTTTTCCTTTTCACAAACTCCGCAACCTCTTTTATCTCCTCAACCGAAGCATGCGGGCATCCCAATGTGACCAGGTCCGGCTTCTCCTCGCAGTCAAGCTCGTCCTTCTTCTGGTTCAGCTCGTCATCGGTAAAAACTATCTCATCCGCCTCGTCGCTCACGACATATTCCGGAGTAACTCCTTCAACATAAAATAACGGAACGGAGCCGGAAGCGGCCATTGCTGCGCCGAGCAGTTTAAGCTTGTCCTCGCAGGGTTTTATTCCGGTGAATGCAGGATAACTGTCCCCTATCTGCTCCCCTATGAAATAGCCCATCGCGCCGTAATCGTTATCGGTTTTCAGCTTCGCCTCGACCTTTACCTTCACGCCGGCAATGCGGTTCCCCTCAAGGTGCAGTCCGTAATATGGAGTAACTCCGCATATGCCCGCACACAAAGCGCTCGGTCCTCCCTCCCGGTTGGTACGCGCGCCAAGAACGGAATTCGCAAAAGCCACCGCTGAGCTTTCGGCCCATGCGACATGCTCTCCTTTGCCGGGCCTTATTCCGATAAGGTATGGCGTGCATGTGTATGAAGCCATTATGCCCATTTTACGGTAGGCGTCAAGGATTTTCAGCTGCTTCTCAGCAAAATCCGCAGGCACTCCCATTTCCTTCCACTGCTCGACGTCCATGCCCGCAGGATTCAGAAATGTCGGAATCTCGACCTTTGCGCCTTTCGCAGCCATCGTTTCCAGGTATTCGAGTCCCGCATCGCCTATCGTCTTGTAGGAAACTCCCGCAACCTGCACCGATGTGACCGGAATCATCCTGTCCGCTTTGTAGATTCTTCCCAAAGCTGCAAGTATATCCATCGCAGTCTGCTTCGCCTCACCGAGTTCTCCATCGAGCATCTGCTGTTCTTTTTTTGTTAATTCCAACGCCTCACCGTTATGCTTAATCAGGAGCAATAAGTATTTAATTACTTTAACTTTACATAACACTCGAAGCCAGGTTGACAGATCGGCTATGTGGCCGCCTGCAGTTGTTCGCTTTTCTGAGGCGAAAGCCTGTGAATGGCATAAAGCGGCATAGAGGGGTTCGACAGGAATGCCCGGAATTCCCTTACCTGGCTTTTTCTTTTTCTCCAACTCTTACGTCGTGCAAAACCCAAAGCAATATTTATAAATTTTCCTTTCCATACTCTACTGCGCAGTCGGCGAGTAAAATTGCGAAGATGTTTTGAGATTGTATCAATGACGTCTTTTGCGTTCTCTGGACTTCGGTTCTTAGGGCCGGCTGCTCTCTTTTCTTATTTTATCCGCATTTACTGTCAGTGCCGCAATCAAGTCCTTCCCTGCAGTCCTCGGCGGTTACGCAGAATTCCCCGGGACCCGCCTTCATCGCGGCTCCGGTCCTGTCTGCCAGCGTGCTTGACTGTTCGCTTATCTGCTCACCGGTATCTTTGGCAGTAGTGAGCAGCTGGCTTGCGGCAATCGCAACGATTGCCAGCACTACTGTTATCAAAATCAGCATTTCGGCGGAAAGTTGCCCCCTCATCACATCACCAACCCTATTTTGATGTGAAAAGTTTAAAAACTGCTTTTATTTTGCTGTTTTTTGCACTTCCTGGAGTTAATAGAGGTTTTGGCTGTTGACCGGGTAGTTTGTAGACACTCTTATGTCCTTTGCCTGAAGCACGCTCTGGCTTATCCTGTTGAAGCCTATGCCGCAGCCCGAATGGAGCAATGGATTTTTCTTGACCATGCTAAGATAGCCTTCAAAATCGTCGATTTTCTTTCCCCGGTTTTTCAATATTTTGTACATCGGGCTGTTCAGCAGCCTTTCAACGAGTCTTTCGTAATCGTTTTCCCTCTCGGCCGATCCTGCGCTTTCACCGCTGAATGGCATTATCAGGTCAGCACTATTCACTATGTTCTCGTCATCGTCATTCACCCGCATGTTGAAGAACTTTATCTCCTTCGGGTAATGCGTTATGAACAAGGGCCTTCCGCCCAGGGCATCAAGGAGGAAAAGCTCGTGCCGCGATTTCAAGTCATCCCCCCATCTTATGTCAAAGACCGCTTCGAGCATTTCAATGGCCTTCGTGTAGGTGATTCTATTGAATTTTTTAGCATAGGGGGATAGTTTTTCGCTGTCAACGCCTATCAGCTCAAGTTCCTCCCTGCTGTCGTCAATGGCTTTCTTCACCATGCTTTTTACCATTCCTTCTATGTTTCCAAGGAGCATTTCGAGATTTCCCGCGTGTTCGAACTCCAGAAGCGTGAACTGGTTCAGGTGCCTGCCATCGACCTGGTGCTCGGCTCTAGAACTCGTTATCACCGTCCACACCTTTTTATGCGAGGGGATTTTTGCTTCAAGGTAAAGCTGGCCCGTCTGTGCCAGATACGCCTCCACCCCGAAATGGTCTAGGCAGTAAAGCGTATCCACGTTTTCACATGCACCGGTTATCTTCGTTATGGTCGGAACTTCGACCCAACAAAATCCGTTTTTGACCAGATACTCTATAGCGCCGGTATAGAGGCTGCTGTTTATCCTGTCCACCACGTACATCTCGTTTGAGTTTATTATCTCAAACCTGTTTTCGGTTTTTACAAGCTGTTCCAGCATTTAAACACCATAACAGCAGAAGCCTATGGTCTATTTAAAAATGTGTTGTAAAAATATTTACAACAGTATGAAAAACATTACGGGGATTCTGCAGAAGTCCGGGCTTTCGATGAACGAGGCGAAAGTCTATTTCGCCCTCCTCCGGCTGGGCTCGTCCAAGGCCGGCAGGGTTTCGAAGCTTGCGGAGATAGACAGGACCTCCACATACAACTCGCTCAAGCTCCTAATCGAAAAAGGGCTTGCGAGCTACGTCGTGATAGGAAAAACGAAATGGTTCCAGCCCGCCCCTCCCGAGAAACTTCTTGCCCTGGCCAGGGAAAAAGAGGAAAGCCTCAGGAATATCCTTCCCATGCTGGCTGCGGAGTACAAGGAGAAGAAGCTCGAAGAAAATGTAAGGTTGTTCAAAGGGCTCAGGGGGGTGAGAACAGTGCTTGAAGACATACTTTCCGAAGGCAAGCCGAACCTTGTCTTCGGTTCTGAGGGACAGCTGGAAAAAAACATGCCCGTATTTGCCCCGAAATTCGTCAAATCCCTGAGAGGCAAAAAAATAAAAATCAGGAGCCTTGTCAGGCAGGGAAGGAGGGACTTTTCCTCAAGGTCAGCGGAAGTGCGGTTCGTTCCGAAAAATGTGCAGTCAAACGTCGTAACAAACATATACGGGGATAAGATTGCGATAATAATATGGAGCAAGACCCCGGAAGCGATACTGATAGAAAACAAAACCGCTGCAGAAGCCTACAAAAGCTATTTTGATTTCATGTGGCAGAATGCAAAGTCATTCTCTCGTTAGCGAATACCCAATCGTCCTGTACACGAGTTTTGCGGCAAGGAAATCAGACGCAACCTGCCCCTTTATCGGAGCAAGCTCGACAACGTCAAAGCCTACAACATTCTTCTTTTCCGCAACTTTCCTGAGCAATGCGGTCACCTCATCCCAGCGTAGCCCTCCTGGCTGGGGAGTGCCAACGGCTGGAACTTCCGAAGGGTCGAATCCGTCCAGGTCTATGGTGATATATACGTTATCCGAAAGCTGTCTGACTACCCCATCGGCATCGAATTTCGTTCCGTAAACAAAACCGCGGATTCCTTCCTTTCCGATGTATTCTTTCTCTTCCGCGCTCATGTCCCTTATTCCTACCTGCACGGTTTTCTTCGTGATTTCGCGCACCCTTCTCATAACGCAGCCATGGCTGTTCCTGCTGCCTCCAAGCTCATCCCGCAAATCGGCATGCGCATCTATCTGCAGGACAGAGAGGTTATTGTATTTCTTTGCAGCGGCCCTGACCGCGGGAACGGTTACGCTGTGCTCTCCGCCGAGGATGATTGGAAGCTTGTTTTTGCTGAGTATTTCCGAAACGCGTTTTTCGATTTCCTCATACCCAGCTTCTTTCGCGGTATGGATTTTCACTTTCCCGCTAATCTCATAGCCGAGTTCCACATCAAAGCCTTCCAGCTGCATGCTTGCATCGATGATTGCGGCAGGTCCTTTTGCAGTTCCAGGCATGTAACACACGGTCTTTTCGTAAGGGACTGGAAGAACAACTACATCGCTTTCATCAAAAGAGTGTTCGCTTCCTATGAATGGCATTTTTTCACCCAAGGTATCTCTTTGCAAGCTCCCTCAGCCTTGCCAGCGACTGCTCGGGAGTCTCCACCGTATTCAGCAGATAAACAGGAACATTTCCGAAAAGCTCATTCAGGAATTTCTTCTTCTGGTCTATGCGTGCTTTGCTCCTTACCAGCTGGTGCGGGTTGCAGAAGTCGTTCTTCAGCATGAAATCCAGAGCCTCCTTCCTGCTCAGCTTTCTCAACGGGAGTTGCCCCTTCTTCCTCATCAGGATGACGAAAAGACTGAGCGTGGAATCCTTTCTTATCCTGTCGCTGCCGAACAGTTTCCTGACATCAAGTATGGCTCTTTCTTTGTTATCCATCTTCAGGCCGCTGAGTTTTTTCTTCAGCCGCGGCCATGTTTTGGCAAGGTCGCTTCTTACGTATGAATTCTTCTCGGAGGAAAATACAAGTATGTCGCTTTCGGTGAGCCTTACGAAAAACCAGTCGTCAGTGAGAAAACTGAAATCCTCGTCAAGAAGCAGTCCGTAGGTAAGCGTGGTTTTTCCTGAGCCCGACGTGCCCACGATTCCTATGCCCCGTCCTCCTTTGTCTACAAAAGAGCCGTGGATGGAATATCTTCTATGCTCGGAAGTGAAATCATCCATGAAATCCGCGACCAAGGCCAAACCAATGCTCTTTATCCAGCCGTAGTAGTCGCAATTCTTCACTATAGCCGTTTTCGAAACCGGCTCGTACAGCACCTGCAGACCCCTTCCGTCCCTGACCGCAAAAAGCCTTGCATGCGGCCTTATGGTGTCGGGCATGGGCTCGAAGTTGTCCTCCCACATCTCCTTGAATTCCTTGTTGTCCGTAAGGAACTTCAGGCACGTGCCATGAACGGCTGCCTTCAGTTCGTAAGGCCCCTTTGAATGGTATTTCTGCATCAGCTTTTCCTTTTTCTCCCGGCTTATTATTTTCACGGAATATTTCTTCATGAGAATGGAATTGGAGTATCCTTCTTAAAATACTTACATTTAAATAGTTTTGGATATATATTCATAACTATGGTGAGGCCCAGAAAATGCAGATTCGTTTTTGCAGAGCCGGATGTCACGTATTTCAAGCCCAGGGGAGTTCCGCTGAGGGAGCTCGATGAGGTCGAACTCAGTGTGGAGGAATTCGAGGCGATAAGGCTAAAGGACCTTGAAGGAAAAGAACAGACAAAGGCTGCAAAAACGATGGGCATCTCACAGCCTACGCTCAACAGGCTTCTGAATTCCGCAAGAAAGAAAATCGCGGAGGCGCTCGTGGGGGGAAAGGCAATCAAGATAAAAGGCGGGGTTTACTCGCTTAAGAAAAGGTGATATATCATGCCGTGGGGAGATGGAAAAGGCCCTTGGTGGGCAAGCGGAAACTGGACATGCAGAGGAGGACGGGGAATGGGTCCTGGGAGAGGCATCGGAAGAGGAATGGGTAGAAGAATGTTCATGATGCAGCCCCCCAATAAGGGAACTGAAATGTCCATGCTTGAAAACTATGTAAAAGAATTGGAAACAGAATTGGAAGCGGTAAAACAGAGGATTTCAGAGCTCAGGAAGTAATTTTCCTGCGTTCTACCATCATGCACCTGTCCATCACTACTTCCAGGCCATTCGCTCTAGCAAGCGCAGCCGCTTCCTCGTTCACGATACCGAGCTGCATCCACACGACCTTGGCTTTTTTCCCTATTGCCTCGCGGACGACGGGCATTACTTCGGAAGAAGGCCTGAAAATATCCACAACGTCTATTTTGTCGGGAATGTCAAGGACGCTCTTATAGCATTTCTGCCCTCCTATCTCATCGACATTTGGATTGACCGGATAAACGGTAAAGCCATGGCCTTTCAGGTATTCGAAAACAATCCTGCTGTCCTTTGCTTCGTCGCGCGAAACGCCCACAACGGCAACGCGTTTGTATTTTCCCAGTATCTCCTCTATTTCCATGCTATTCGAACCTTATCGAAAAAGTTACCCTGTGGAATCTTTTGCCCTCCTTCAGGCCGACAAGCTTTCTGGTTATTTTTCTTTTGAGGCCCAGCTCCGCAACCGCCTCGAGAACCGCCCTCGTGCTTCCGGTGCAGATGTCGATTCCGCCGTGCTTCTCCTCGGTTTTGGTGATGAACGTCTTCTTCTTCAGCATATCCGTGAGAATCTTCGAGTATTTAGCCACTTTCTTCTCGTCACCGCGAAGCTGGATTATAGATTCGTAATAACCGCCGGCTATCTTGGAGCAGTCCGGGCAGACGGTGATTTTCTTTTCGAACTCAAAGGGCTTCCTGATTTCGACCGCGGCATCGCCCTTCCTCACGGTGAAAACCAGCTCCATCTTTTCGCTGTCATATCTCACGCTTTCGAAGTCGCCTCTCGCCTTGCTTGCTATATGTTCCTCGATTTTCCTACTGTTGTAGGGAACCCACTCCCCCCTGAGCCTCATCCTGTTGCATCTCTTGCAGACCTCTATCCCGACCTTCCCGGGAAGCTTCAGGTTGAACGGGTAGCAGTCTACGCAGAACGCCTCCATGAATTTCACTTCCTTTTCGTTTCTTCCGCACTTGGGACAGATTAGCATGGTTTTAAATTCTTAGGAATGAAATAAAAACTATGAGGAACAACCTGAGGAAGGCGGTAGACCTAACGTCCTATCTTTTCACGCTTCCCCCGACGCCTGTAATAGTGCTTGGAATGGCCGTGGCGGCGGCCCTGTTCGGGTTCATAATAGGGATAGCCGCAGCCTCCGGAAACATAGTGGTCGACACCCTGAGGAACGGCGCCCTGCTGTTTTTCATACCCGCCCTCCTTACCGCCCTCATAGTGAAGATATTCATAAGACGGATGCCCCTGAAAAGGATACTTGCAACCGCTTTCGGCGGGGAGGTCGTTTTCGGGTTTGCCTACGTGGTCGCGTTCCTTGTGGCGGACATAAGCGAGTTCTACGGCGAGCTCATCCTGCTTGTCGGGGCGGCATTGGTCTTCATCCTGTGGTACGTCATCGCAAGGCTAGTGTTCATCCTGAAATACCGCTCGATACTGTTCGCGATAATCCAGCTGCTTTTCTACTCTATATTCCTTTTCAGCTTCCAGACAATGGCGATTGCGGACGAAACGATGTTCGAATGGGCGGTTAAGGCATACATCTCATCGTTCATACTGCTCGGCGCGCTCTATCTCTTCTTCCTGATAATAAACGCGCCGATGAAGAAGACATTCGGGGTGAGCAGCACGGATGCGTTCTCGCTTTTCCTGAACCAGTGGATTTACAGGAAAAACGACCTTGAGAAGGCGTTCGAAAAGGTCGGCGAGACCGCAAGGACGCTCGTAGGAGTGGTCTGCTTCAGGAGAAAGAAGGACAGCGTGCTTTTCGTAGTTCCATACGTCCATTTCGGTCCTTTCGGGAATCTCGGAGGAAGCGAGTTCTCCTATCTCATAGCGGAGGAAGTGAAAAACAAGTACAAGGCAGATGCATTCGTTTTCCATGCTCCGGTTACGCACGACCTTAATCCGACTGCATCTTCCGAAGCAAGCAAAATCACGGCCGCGATAGGGCGGATACTGAAAAGGTCGAAATACGAAAGCGGAACCGTTGCACTGAGCAGGGGAAAGAGCGGGGAATGCATTGCGGAAACGCTTGTTTTCGGCAACGACGCTTTCGTCGGGGTGAGCCGTGCGCCGCTCGTGACAGAAGACATAAATTTCGGCCTCGGGCTCTCAATGCTTCTCAAGGCGGAAAAGCACGCAGGAAAGGCGATAATAGTCGATCAGCATAATGCTGAAACAGGCGAGATAACGAGCTTCGAGCCCGGCAGCACGATAGGCTACAATTATATCAAGGCCGTGGAGGATTCGCTTCTCAGGAAAGCAAAACAGCAGAAGCTGAAGCTGGGGATTTCGGAAAAGCATCCCGAATCTACAACGCTAGGGGGCGCCGGGATAAAAATCGCAGTGCTTTCAACCATGCCGAACTATGTAATCGTTCTCATGGATGCAAATGGAGTAACGCCGGAATTCAAGGGCAGGATAGAAAACGAGGTAAGGAAACTGGGCAAATACGAGGTAGGCGTTTTCACCACCGATACGCATCAGACCAATGTCGTCCGCGGAGTGCTTAATCCGGCAAAAGAGGAGAAGGAAATAATCAATGCAGTGAAGGAAGGGGTGAGGGAAGCGGTTGCCGATATGCAGGACGCCTCTGCGTTCGTGGACAGGGAATGGTTCGATATCAGGGTGCTTGGCGCAAAGCATTCCATAGAAATCGTGAGCACTGTCAATTCCATTGTTGCAGTTGCGAAGATAACCGCGCCATTGATACTCATAGGGGCGATTCTTGTTCTGCTTGCTATTCTTTCTAAAGTATAAAAAGAAAATTATTCAGGACGTCTCTTGGAAATATCTATACCTGCTCCAAATGTGTTTTCGAGTTTTTCAATTGTGGAAAAAAATCTTTTGGTTTCTGAAGCGAGCCTTGCCGCAGCATCCCCGTTCCCCGTTTTTTCGACTTCGGCACCTGTTGCTTTTATTTTATCTTCAATGGCCCTGATATAAGCCAAACCACGGGCATCGAGAATTTCTTTCATTTCCTTATCGGTTATCAGGGCGCGGAGGATTTTCAGTACAAGCGGTTCGGCACTAATCAGGTTGAAATAATCCGCAAACAATGCGGTTTTGCTGAGCAGCTCAATGGTATCCGCCTCTTCGCCCAGAAGCTTCAGGTATCTCTCTTCTTCAAGGCTGTCTGCGCGGCTTATCACCGTTCTTCTGTCTTCTGTACACTCCCACCTGCCGATTCCAAATTTGTAGCCGGCATCCTCACGGAGTTCCCCCTTGTCCGGCAGGAATCCGAAAATGATTCCGGTTCGCTTACCCTCTGGATTGTATGGGAATTCTTCGTCCGCCGGACAGACAACCCTCCATAAAAGCTCCCTGGGCGGCGCAATGCTGGTTCTTTGAACGAAGAGAGTCGGAGTCGCGATCTGTTTTCTGATATTCTCAATAAAGATGGAATACAGCTCATCATAGGAAAACTTTTCATCGATTGTTTGAAAAAACAATAGTCTCGCCTTTAAAAGCTGATTTTTAATTTTTATTTTATAGACGTCTTTCAGTGCTTCTAAATCTTCATCATCGATCCTGAATTTACTCTGCAGGCCCATTAATTTATCAGTAATCGTGAGCTTACCTTTTGCAGGGTCGTAGTGAGAGCGCGAAACCATGGAAGTGATTGTGGAATGGGGCACGCCAAGGGCATATAGGCCGAGAAGTGTGTTAAGTCCTTCAACTGCATTTGGATCGAATCCATACTGCGGGTTTGTCAATGCGCTGGCTATCCAGGTGAAATTCTTATCCGAATATAACAGGTCCAGCAGGTAAGATTGAGCTTCCTTACTGATGGTGTTGCAGCCGCTGTCTCCCGGAACATCGAACTGCTGCTTGTGTAGCAGCTCATGAGCTAAATCGATTATCGTCGGATGGATATGGCCGTTCAGCATAAAAAATAAAAGCCGGTTTCTGGGCAGCGGCATGTTTCCCAGCAGTCTGATTCCTTCATGAACTGAAAACGTTGCCCCGAATTTTCCGCCTCCCAGAAATTCTGCGTATAACGAACTGGATGCAAAATCTATTTTTACACTTTCGCTATAGCGACCGGTAAATATGTCGATTCCCATCTCCTTGAGGAATCCGAATTCCCCTCCTTCGCGCTCGACCTTTCGAAGCCACGCGTCTGTCAGTTTTCCCAGTTTTTCATCATCGATAACTGGTTTATCTGACACATAACTCAAACTAACCGAATACACCAGCGGCTGGTAGCGGCTCAGGGCACCTTCCAGCTTTTTTCTCTCGGAAAGGACGCCATCGTACATCTTGCCGATATCCTTTTTCGTATAGAGTTTTCGCCTTCCCATCTTCATCTGTCATACTATATCGAGTGCAAAGTATTTAAATATGGTGTTAAAAGTATAAAATTGTGCTTTAAGATAGTTTACATTTTAAAATAAGAAAATAAAAAAGAAAAACTAGTCTTCGCACCTTGTGGATATTGTGAACTGGGCCCATTTAGAACCATAAGTATATCCGGCAGTGGCCTCATCCACACGTATTCTGTATACATCAAAGTAGACGTGTTCTCCCCTGGGTATTCTGAACCTATCATAGACAACAGTATTGTCTATGTTTAGTATAGAAACCGCTGCTGCAGTTTCTCCGGGAACGGTTACATCAAGGTCGTCGAGGTGCAATCTGTATACATCAAATACAAGCGATTCTCCCTGATTCAGTATCCCTATCCCGCTTACCCCTTCGCATATGATGTCCACTTCGCACATGTTGTCGCAGCTTATGCTTATGGAAGCGTCAGCCCACGGATTGGAGTCGGACAAATGCACGGTATCTACCGTTACTGCGTATGTCACACCCTCAACAATGATCTCTTTCGTGCTTCCTTCGAATGCTTTATCTCTTTTCAAAACATTGTCGCATTCGTCGACAACATCAATGACTGCGGCCGGATTTCCGTCGTGATCTTCTGTGCCGTATAATTCAAAGGTTATATTCCCTGCCACGAGCGGTTCATCAAGGGTCATGACACCCTCAGCTATCGATTCGCTCGAATCGCACGTTGTTGGCGTAAGGTCAGCAACACATTCCACTTCCTCTTCCACAACGTCCTCTTCAACAACATCAGCCACTTCTTCGGGAACGTCCGCTTCCATTTCTTCCTCAACAGCGTCCTGTTCGACCTCTGCTGCAACGTCCTGGGTTCCGCTGTCTGAACAATAATAATTATTTGTTATTTTTTCACCGCATCCGGTTGCAGTCGCGAGCATCAGACCCGCTGCGAGAACCGCTTTTGTAATAAAACCAGGTTTCTTCTCTCTCTTTTCCTCAGTTTTTTCCTTTCCTTCCTTAGCTTTTCCCTTCTCCTCCATCTCGTTCCTTAAGTTCTCCATAGCCATTATCCATCACCCACATTAATTTTAAGTGTTAGTATATGTGAATAGAAGGGTTTATATATATATATCGCTTCCCGTCAGCCCTTCTCTATGGTTAAATGAATCCTCTCTATCTTCACGACAATACCTTTCTTCTTTTCGAGCATTTCCTTTCTGTCAAAAAGAGCCTTTCCCATTCCTATGAATTTTCCCGATTCCGAATAAATGGCAACGGTTTCATCCTTGCTTACGTTTTCGGCGTCTTTCAGCCCCGGAGCCATGAGCTGCGCGCCCGAAAGCAGGCTTCCAACCGCATTCTCCCTTACAATAACTTTCTTCGCATCGATGTAGTTCTCGGGTTTCTTCAGCATCCTCAGCAGCTCCTTGGCATCGCCCTTCTCTTTCCACAGCCATGCCGCGTCTATAAGCTCCTGCATGGTTACGGCTTCTTTCTCGGTTATCCTACCTACGGAAATCCTTCTCAGTTCCTCCATCCTCGCACCGCCGCATTTCCCTCCGATGTCCTCGCAAAGGGTCCTGATGTATGTTCCTGCATCAACCTTTGCCTCAAAAAGAACAAGCCTTCCTTTTCTTTCAATGAATTTCAAATAGTATATTCTTCTTTTCCTTGGGATTTTCCTGACAGCGCTTATTTTCGGCGGCGTCTGGGTTATCTCCCCGGTAAACTCTTCAAACAACTCCCTTATCCGCCCGTCCGTTATCTTCTCGTCCTTAAACTTGATTATTCCGACATAGGTTTTCGTTTTTCCTGCGATATAGCCGACAAGCTTCGTCGCCCTGCCGATAGCTACGGGAAGAACCCCTGAGACCTGCGGATCGAGCGTCCCCGCATGCCCCGAGCGCTTCACGCAGAGAATCTTTTTCACAAAAGAAGTTATTTCATGGCTTGTCTGGCCGGGTGGTTTGTCTATGATGACGATGGAGTCGTCGAGCAATTCACCGATGTTCATTTTACTGCCTTTCCGGTTTTCTGTTTTATTACTGCGAGCGAGATTTCGAGAAGCTGGTGCGGCTCGTAGATTCCGCCGTTGAGGCAGGCGTCGAAAATTTCCTCGTTCATTATGTCTATATCATAAACGGCCTTGTATCTCTTCCTGTTGTTTTCATCGCGCTCCTTTATGTGCTTCATCGCCTGCGCGGGTGTCATCTTGTCCCTGGCAGCTATCCTTCTCGCCCTTTCCTGGTCCGGAACGAAAAGCTTTATCCTAACGTCCGCATCGAGCATCCAGGGGCCGAGCCACGTCGTAACGACGCAGTCGCCCTTCGCGCACTCCTTCTTGAGGAGCTTGTCGAATTTCCGGTCTATCCGGTAGTCCTTTTCCGCAAGCTTCTGGAACTCCATCAGCGACATGCCCTCCGCCTTCGCCACGTCCTTGAAGGTCGGGCAGACGTGCGCAAAGCCCAGCTTTTTGGCAATCAGGCTGCCAACGGTGTTCTTTCCGGCTCCGGTCAGGCCCCAAACGGTTATTTTCATATCCGCACCTATTTCTTTATTCTTCCCAGTATGAAAGATATCGTGAGCCCCAGCACGAGCGAAATCAGTATGAACCACCAGTAGGGCTGGTATATCCTCTGCACGTTGAACAGCGGCAGCGTGAAGGGTAAATCGACATAGAACCACGTCCCATGGTCGAGCGTTGCGGTTACGCGCGTTGCGGTTTCCGGAGGAACGGATGCGTAAAGCTTCACGGTGTCCCCGGGCTGGTAGAGTTCCTTGTCGGTGCTTAAGGCCACGGGGGCGTCCTTTCCGAGCTCAACGTACCTGTCCGAATCCTCCTTTCCGTAAAAGAAGTATGTATGGTTCATTCCAGCCTCGCTCATGCCGTTGTAGGCCTTCGCGGTGTAGGTCCATTTCCCGTAATTGTTTCCGCTTATTTCGTAGCAGGCAGAATACATGCCATCGCCCGCCGTCCCGTCGCAGCCCTCCCCCCTGTCGTTCATGTCAATCGTAACATCATCCTGCTTCGTAGGGTCTATCGAATTTATGGCGAAAGTGAATGCAAGGAAGAGCAGGAGTATCACGACCATGGGCTTGAACTGGCCGAGCATCACCTTGTTCATGCGCGGAAGGAGCTCCATCTGCAGCTTCATTATTTTTTCCATCTCCGCCTTGTCCTTTCTCTGCGTCGCCTCCTTGTACTCCTTGCCGAGCTGCTTGGATTCCTTCTGTATGTCGTCCATCTCCTTTTTGTTTACGAGCTTCCGCTGCAGGTATCTCGTGATTCCGGCATAAATCATGGCTGCGAATGCGACTAGCCAGACGAAAAGCTGAAGATCCATATCTTTTTCTTTTAAAGCGAAACATTAAAATTGTTGGCTTATAAGTGTTGCTTGATGGAAGGAGAAAAGGCTCCGGGCATTGATGCAGAAACCAGGCTGCGACTTTACCTGCTGATTCTTAACCGCTACAGGGACCTTATCAGGGAAAAGGAGTCCAAGACCGTATCCGAGATAAGGCAGCTCGTTTCGCCCTACAACAGCGAATTTGTGAAAAGGAAAAAGGAGGAGCTGCTTTCCGGCATTCCCGGCTACACCTATGAAAACGATTTCCTCAGGGCGGTGGAAAAAACGATCGACTACCTGAAAAAAATAAGGACCTGCGAGTTCAGCATCCCGTTCTGGATGTCCTTCGAGGAAATCGAGGAGCTGAAGATAACCGATTCGGCGAACAAGGCGGTCCTGATAGCAGCTCTTCTCCGTTCGCTCGGCTCCGAAAACGTCAAGGTGTTGGTCACGAAAAACCGGAAGCAGTACGTAAGGTTCGAATGGGAAGGGGAAAACTACCTCGTTTTTCCGGAAACGGGTTCTCTTCTGAGGGGCGAAGATGTTATGAAGCTGTTCGAGTCCGACGCCCCGGCCTATGCCTTCAGCGACCTGTCATATGAAAATTACGAGGAGGAGTAGCTAGAGCTCCACGACCTCCATCCCCTTTATCGTTTTCTCAACTATTTCCCCGATGCCGATTTTTTCCTCCTCGTTTTTAACCGCGGGAAGCTTAGCCCTTGTGGCCGGATGCTTTTCGGCTACAAGCGAGCAGCAGTCCCGGTATTCCTGTATGGAAATATCGTATGTCCCTATCTTTTTCGCAAGGTCGACTATCTCCTGCTTGTCGTGCCCTACGAGGGGACGGTATACCGGATAATCCGATGCTGCGGTGGTTGCCAGCAGGTTCTCCAGGGTCTGCGAAGCCACCTGGCCGATACTGTCACCCGTAACGAATCCCAGATGCCCTTCCTTTTCCGCTATCCGGTTGGCAAGGCGGAAGATGAATCTCCTGAAAAGGACAAGCTCGCTCCTGGATTTCATTCCGAATGATTTTTCGTAGAAGCTTCCGTAGGGCACTAGGAAAAGCCTTATTTTCGGCGGTGAGTATTCCTTAAGTTTTTCAGCCATTTTCATTATCTTGGATTTTTTCGCCTTTTCGTTCGTGGGAAAGGCATGGACGTGCAGGAAATCCACGCTGCAACCGCGTTTCATCGCAAGCCAGGATGCTACCGGCGAGTCTATGCCCCCCGAAAGCATCGAGAGCACCCTTCCGCTGCTCCCTACGGGCAGCCCGCCCAATCCCCTTGTTTTTCCGAAAGAGACGATTGCCGAGTCCTTCAGTATCTCCAGGTATATCCTCGCTTCAGGATTCTCAAGGTCGACATTGAATCCTTTTTTCTCCAGCAGCATGCCGATTTTCCTATTCAACTCGACGGAAGTGAGCGGATACTGCTTGTAAGCGCGGGTGGTTTCAAGCTTCATGCTCTTTTTCTTCAGTCCGCCTGCATTCTTAACTATCGCATCGAGTATATCCTCCGGTTCGTTGCCCAGACGAAGCGATTCCGAAAACCATTCTATGCCGAAGGTTTTCAGCAGCCCTGCCTCTATCCCTGCAGCCGGGGTCTTTCCAGGGTGCAGGATGAAGCGGCCGCTCGCCTTTTCTATTTTCCTGCAGCCAGCAGCGCTTCCTATATTGTCAATAAGCCTCTGCTCAAAGATGTGCCTGTTCCTTCCCTTCAGCGCTATCTCTCCCACATGTATGTTGTAAATCCTTTCAAAAGCCACTTAATCACTTAGTCGCAGACTTCGGTTTCAACTGCCCGCAGTCTTGTTACGTTGCTGCAGTCTATTCTCGTCTTTTCAACATCAACGCATACCTTCGTTATCGCCGGATAAATCACGGTAACGCTGCATGTGGCGCTTGAAGGCGGCGAACCAAGGGTGTATATCTGCTGGAAATCGAAAATATGGGATTTTCCGGGGTCTATCTCCTGGCTCTGCGGATTTTTGACGAACGATGCGCCGTTGTAGCCGAAAGCTGCTCCGACCACCCACGTTCCGCTGTACTTGTCTATGTTGGTGATGTTAAGCCTGCATCTTTTCATTGCCCTCTTGCAGGTGCTGATGCATTCCGTAAGCTGCTTGCCCACACACGCCCCGTCATCCACGCAAAGGTCGGTTACCGCTATCTGGCCGGATGTGTAGTTGAGCTCCTTCATGTCGCATTCCTGCTCGGTGAAACTTACCTGGTTGCAGACCTCCTCGACGTAGGGTTCCTCGGTTATTACCATGCGGCATTCCACAGCCCCTCCGTCAGACGGCCTGCTGTCCTGTTGTGCCGGTGCCTGGTATGCCGGGGGCGTTATGCAGCCTGCCAAAATAAACATAAGCAATGTGCCGAGGATGTAATATCTGTTCATCTGGTATCACCGTAGGTAGTTCAAGGATGAGGTTTATAAGTATTTTGCTCAGCCGTAGTGCGTTACCCTGAGTTCCTTCGTAAGGAATTCCTTAAGTTTTTTCCTGAGCGCCTTCTTTTCGGCCGCGGGCATCCTTATGCCCTCGAGTTTCTCGTCCCATTTGGAAAGCGCGGACGCGAGCCGCTGGACGGTCTTTTCGTTGTCGGAGTTTCTCGCGTATTCCAGAAGGGCTTTCAGGGCATAGGGCGACTTCGATTCGCCCAGCGCCTCCAGAGCCGAATTCCTGAGCACCATGTTCGCCTCGCTTTCCATGGAGCAGAACCTTGTGTAATGGTAGGTGAGGAGCTTTGCCGCGTCCTCCCCCTCCAGCTCCCCGAGCAGGCCCAGGAGCTCGATGACCCCCTCGAGCGAGGTGTTGTAGTTGAACATCTTCTTGTATACGTTCATCCTTAGCTGGGACGGGTCGCCGTGCGGGTTCCTCGACTTCATGTATTCGAAAGTGTGGGGCATCCTGAACTCCACTGCCTCGGAAATGTTTTCGTGTATCATGTAGAGCAGGACCTGCCTTCCGGTTTCGTTGCCCTTTTTGTAAATCTCCCTGAGCTTCGATACGGCATCGTCCTTGGCCTCCCTGTCGACCGCGACCGGGTAGAACTTGACGGAGAAAAGGCTTTTCTCTATCTCCTTTACAAGCGATTCCATCGTTTTATCGTCTTTTTTCTTGTTCTCTTTTTCCGCCATTTGTTTCGCACCTCACAGGATTATATGGGGCCGCCGAGATTTGAACTCAGATAACGAACTCCCGAAGCTCGCAGGATAACCAGGTTACCTCACGGCCCCGAATACAAATAATTCAGGAATATTAGTCTTCATCCGAATTTGTTTTTAAATAATTCGTATTTCAGGAAACAGTCTGCATGTAGGCTATAATCGTTTTTGCTATCTGCTGTCCTATCTCGTTATCAGGCTTTGGATTGAAGCTTACATCATCCTTGTCTCCGGTATGGTACATGATCAAGTCGTGTCTTTCAAGGAATTTTACAACATCCCCCCACTTATCTTGGTATGTTTTTCTGATATTTTTTTCAAAATTGACTCTTTTGAAATGGGTCTTGCCCATTGCCTTGGTCCCCTTTGCGAGATTGAAACTGTAAACTATCGCGTCGCCTAATTCTGTCGGCTCGAAACCGGCGCGTCTTATCGCTTTCCGCGCATCTTCGGGAAACTCCACTTCGTATCTTATCTCCCTCTTCTTCCCGTTGCCGTTTTTCTTCCCGTTCTTTTTCCTCTTTTTGGGCTGGCTGTAGGATAGGGATTCGGGAATCCTGTAGTCCGGCTTTTCTTCTTTGTATGGCAGCCCCGGAACATAAATCTCTTCCATGACGGCCTTGCATTCCTTCGGGTCCAGTATCCAGAGAAGCTCCCTTGCAACGGCATGCTGTTCATGTTCTCCGAGCATTTCGACGTGCCTGCTCCATTTCAGTCCTCCCTTTGCATGCGGTATCATGTCCGCGAATTCCGGCCGCGTAAGAAATTCAAGCACCGCATTGGGTGTTTTTATATTCAGGGCCCTTGCGGCGAGTATAGCGTGCGTAATGTCCTTCCGCAGCAGGAGAAGCTGGGTCGCCGCTCCGACCACCCTGTCCAGATACTCGGATACCGCCTCCCTGCGCGAAAACAGTTCGCGAATCCTTGCGGTGGCCTCCTCACGGAACCCCCTCAATACCTTCTTCAGGTCTTCGTTGTGTAGTTCTTCGTCCTGTGCCATTCTGCACATTGCGGAAGAGGTGCAGAAATACGGAAGAAGCGATTCTATGCTGTCCAGCCTTCTGGCGACTTCGTATTCCATGACAAGCAGTTCGAGTTTTGCATCCGGGGAATCCGCCCACCTTTCCGCTGTCTTTTCGAAAAGCTTCAGATCCTCCATCCTGGCGGCATATTTCGTGAATTTGCCCTCAAGTTCGCTGCTCTTATGGCCTATCCTCTGCTTTATGAATAGCTCTATGCGCGCCTTAAACACCTTTCTCATGTTATATACTATCTATAATAGTGTTTTTATACTTATTGTTAATTAGTGTTTAGATTTGGGACGTGTCCTCGCTGCCGAAAGGGGAGGGCAGGGTTTTCCCTATCTCCTCTATGGTCTCGTAGTCTATCTTGAACTGCTTTTTCTCTGTGCTCATCTCCTGCTGCAGCACCTTTGCCATGGTTTTGAGCTTCGCGACCTTTTCCTCGGAGTATTTCCTGTAGGTCCTTTTCTTCCACTGCCTGGTCACCCAGTCGTCAAACCGTATTACGGTGTTGGAGAGGAATTCCCCGAATTTCCTGCTTGTTATGTAGAACGCTGCACTTGCAATTGCCGCTCCGGCAAGCGCTGCATAGATATCGCCGATGGTATTCCTCAGCGCAATGTACATGGCGCCCCAGAAGCTTGCTCCGGTGAATACGCTGGCGCCCCACCTTGCAGCGGGCCTGAGCTGCATTGCCATCCCCGGAATCTCCTTAAACAGGTATTTCATCCTTTTCTTCCTTGCGCTCTCGAGCATTTCTATTTCGCACCTGTAATTCTTGAGAAGCTGTTCAAGGCCCACGAGCATTCCGGCCATTATAAGCTTCACCGGGTCCTTTATCTTTTCCTCTATTTTTTCCTCGTATGGCGCCGTTTCGTCCTCCCCATCATAATATCTTTGGAGCACTGTGGCATTTGCTGCTATCACAAGGGCCATCGGGCTTACGTCATAGTCCTCGCTGGAAATCTCCTTTTCGCTTTCAACAAGCAGCCGTTTAGCCTTTTGCGGCCTTTCCTCTACGACGTCCTTGAGCTTTGACAATTCGATTTCGACGGAAGGAGTTCTCTTTCTGGTGCCCTCTGTTTTTGCAACCCCCTCCTTGGGGCCCTCTGCAGCCTTTTTCAGCTTCTGAGCCATGCCCCTCACCCGTATTATATTATGGATGGATGTGTTTTTAAATACCCCAGAAATCCCGCGTTCAGGAAGCATAAAATCTTATAAATGTTAAAGCAGTTCCTAGGGCATGCGAATACTCCTATCCCTCGCAATCCTGCTGTGCATCAGCCAGCTTGGATTTGCATTAACCTATTTCGGACCAGGAACCGCTCTTAACTGCACAGACGCGCCCGCTCCCATCGTGATAAATGTCTCGGATTATTACCTGTGGAATCCAGGCGGGTCTGGCGTAATGACCTCCGACGGGAAGTCACACTGCATAAATGTTGATACGAATGATGTGGTTATCGACTGCACCAGTGTGATCGGGCAGGGCAACATGGACGGCAAACAATCTAAATATTCCGGCATTTACATCTCTCCGGGAAGAAGCAACATAACGATATACAACTGCAGGATTCTGGATTTCTTCGGCAGCAATATCTACATCGACGGAGCGGGAAAGCTCACGTACAACGTAACGATAAACAATACCGAGCTTACCTATGACAATTCCATGAGCAATCCGGGAGACGATATCGCATGCGTGGATTCAAGCGACATAACCATGGACAGGGTAAATGCGATAACGAAGGCATCACACACTGTCGACCAGTCCGGTTTCGGGAACGGTGCGGGAGGGCGTGCAACCTGCGAAAATGTGACTGTTCTAAATTCCAATTTCAGCCATAACATGAATTTCGGCATTTATCTTGAAGGCGACAATTTCAGAATGGAGAATTCCCACATAGAAAGCAACGGCCTGGGTTCGCCTGGAGTGCAGGACGGCCTGAATGTTATAGGGGAAAACCATTATATATACGGAAATACCTTTTCTCTGAATGACGGAAGGGCACTGGCGCTATACGGAGCGAATAACTCGGATGTGCTCCTGAATATCCTGGACCAGAATAACGAGGACGGAGCGGTTTTTGAAACCGCTGATTTCCTGTATGTTTACGGCAACAACATAACGGACAGCGGTGCTGCAGGGCTGGTTGCAAAAGACGTGCGCAATTCTACTTTCGAGTCAAACAGGATATGGAGCAACGGCAAATATGGCATTTACATAACTCCGAATATTCTGACGTATAACGAAAGGGTAAGCGTGCTCTCAAACGACATTTACGATAACGATTACGGGGTCGATCTCGAGGGCCTCACCAATTCGGTGATAGACGGCAACGACATATATACCAACGATAGGGGAGGAGTTGACCTCAGCGAGGTATACGATAGCGACTTCACGAACAATTATATTGACGACAACGGCGGATGGGGAATACATGGACGGGCAGGAGTGAAGCTCGACAATATTACGTTTTATAATAATATGATAAGCAATAACACCGGAGACGGCATTCTTATCGAGAGCACCACAAAGCGCCTGGTGTTCGAGGAAGACACGCTGGTGGACAATAGCGGCTACGGAATGCTGGTGGATGAAACATCCGGCATTGTTTTGAATAAGACAAGGATTTATGGTAAAATCAGCAATTATTTTTATGTTGAGGGCACCTCTACGTTCGATACCCATGATTTCTGGCTCGGCTATAATGATACTGTAGGCATATTGTGGCCTGCAATGAAATTCGACAGCGTGGAAACCGATGTTACCAACAGCAATCTGCTTCTTGGGGAAGATTTCGTTTCCCTTGACGCATCAGACCCCTTTGCGGCAGAGCTTGACGAGCCCGCAATCGTCAGCGTAACGGTCGACGGCTGCGCATTCGTGAGGTATTATACGAAAGCCGGATTCCCTGCGAGCAGGGATGAGATAATACAGACGGGAGTTCTGTTCATACCTGCGGGGCCTGCATGCGTGGGGACGCTTGCGACTTTCCAGGTCCCTGATTTCTCCGGATATACGGCAAACGGAACTTCGCTTGCCCCACAGCCGCCCGGAGGCGGAGGAGGTGGCGGTGCAAGGCCGCTTGGCGTTTCTGCGGAAACAATCTGCCCTGACAATATCGTTGAATTTACTGTGATGAGTGGAGGGGTTCCTGTAAGCAGCGTGGATGTGCAGCTCACCCAGTACGACCCGTATGCAGGGCTTATAGGGGAAGAGCTTACCGACGGTTCAGGAAAAGTGCAATTCACAATGCCGCAGGATGCAGTCTACCGCGTACGCTTTGAAAAAGACGGATATTACTATGTGAATCCCTATGTTCTGGGGTATGCGATGTGCGAAGAGGAAGTCGTGGAGGAGGTTCCGCAGGAAATGCCTGAAGAGCAGCCGCCCGTGCAGGAGGAAGAGAAGCCCCCCGAAGCCGTAGTAGAGCCGGAAATCGTGCCTGAAGAGCCCGTGGAGGAAGAGGAGATTGTTTCAGAGCCCCAGCCCGAAGTCGTTCCTCCGGAAGAAGAGGCCCAGCCGGCAGCAGCAGAGGAGGAAGGAAAGGAATTATGTCCGATGCCGGTGCTTTTGATTGTTCTCCTTGTCATCGCAGCAGGAGTTTATTACTGGTTCGCGATGAGAAAGCGAAAATAATTAAACCTGTCTCAATAATTCTACAGTTACACGGTGAATCAAATGTATGATGTTGCTATAATAGGCGGAGGGCCGGCCGGGCTTTCCGCAGCGATGTATGCAGGAAGGCTCAAGCTGAAGACTTTAGTGCTTACGAAGGAAAGGGGCGGAACGATAACCACCGCAAGCGAAGTCATGAACTGGCCCGGAATAAAGAAGACGCAGGGCATGGCGCTTGCAAAGCAGCTTGAGGAGCATGCGCTTGAGTACAAGGATGTGGAGATAAAGGACGCGATGGTTGCAGGAATAAAAAACAAGGACGGCGGTTTTACCGTCACTACGCAGGGCGGGGAATATGAGGTGAAAACAGTTATTCTCGCTGCTGGCACTGAAGTAAGAAAGCTCGGAATTCCCGGAGAGGAAAAATTCGCGGGAAAAGGGGTGCATTACTGCGCACTGTGCGACGGATTCTTCTACAAGGACAAGACGCTTGCGGTAATCGGAGGAAGCGACTCGGCGGCAAAAGAGGCGCTCGTGCTTACGCAGTGGGCGAAAAAAGTCTACATAATATACAGGAAGGAGAAGATAAGGGCAGAGCCGGTAAATCTTGACAAGGTTGAAAAATCCGGGGAAATCGAGATAATAAACAATACAAATGTCACGGAGATAAAAGGAAAGGAAATGGTGGAATATCTCGTTCTTGACAAACCATATAAGGGAAAAAACGAACTGAAGGTTGACGGCGTATTCGTTGAGGTAGGCAGGGTTCCGGGCACGGTTCTTGTAAAGGACGTAGGGGTTAAGCTAAATGAACAAGGAGAGGTAATAACCAACAAGAAAGCGGAAACCAACGTTCCCGGCTTCTTCGCAGCAGGAGACATAACAGACTCCGCGTTCAAGCAGGCGATAACAGCATCCGCGGAAGGCGTAATTGCTGCATACAACGCTTATGTCTATCTGCAGAAGAAGGGCTAATCCGTATAATAATATTCATTATTCTCTTTCTGTTCCCTGTCAAGCACGCTTTCAGGCTTGTTAATCCTCGGCCTTTTTGTATCCTTATCGCGCCTCATGGTGATTCCGGCCATGTGCAGGAATGCATTCATCCCCTCCCTCTTGCTGTGCGGGGCAGAGGCATGGCCCTCCACCGAGCTTTTTCCCTCAAATACAAGCAGCCTGTTCGCAATCGCATCTATGAAAACTATGTCGTGGTCTACAACGAACGCGCTCTTCTCGCTTTCGCTTATCACCTTTCTCAACAGCGAAGCGAACTCGAACCTCTGCTCAATGTCCAAAAATGCAGTGGGCTCGTCAAAAAGATAAATATCGGCATCCCTGCTCAACGCAAGCGCAATCGCAACCCTCTGAAGCTCCCCACCTGAAAGCTCGGTCAGTTTCTTTTCCATGAACGAAGTCAGCTTCAGCCTTCTCTTGCACTCCTCCAATATCAGCGGGTTGATGTCTTTTGAGGCGAATATTTCGTTTACCATGACGTCCTCTGCGCTTATGTACTGCGGCTTGTAGGAAATCCTGAAGCCGAGCGCCTCCCCCTCATCCGGTTTCTCAACTCCGGCAAGCATCTTCACGAAAAGGGATTTGCCAAGGGCATTCTTTCCAACCAGTCCGAGTATCTCCCCCTTCCTTATCTTTCCCGCATCGCTTTTGAAGGCAAAGCCCTCGAATTTCTTGCTCAACTCTCTGTATTCCAGCTTAACCGGTGCTTTTATCTCCCCTTCGCTGTGTCCTGAAAACCCTATTTCGTATTCCCTGAACCTTACGTTTTCGTCCTTGAGGAATCCCTTAAGGTATTCGTTTATCCCTGCACGGACGTTCTTTATGCCTGAAACCACACCATAAACGTTCTCGGTCCCGTAAACGATATGCACATAGCTGGAAATATAATCCAGTATCGTCAAATCATGCTCTGCCATAAGCACGCTCTTCTTTTCTGCAAGCTCCTTTAGCAGAACGCCCATCTTCAGGCGCTCCTCGATATCCAGGTAATTCGTCACTTCATCGAAATAATAGATGTCCGCATCCTTTCCGTAGACTGCGGCGATCGCGACTTTCTGCAGCTCCCCCCCGCTCAAATGCTTCACGTTCCTGTCGAGTATCTCCTTTATCCTGAATTTTTCCACGATTTCTTCAAGCTTTCCCTTTTCAACGGTCTGCTTGAGCAGCTCTTTCACCGTTCCGTCAAACGCCTCCTGTATCCTGTTTATGTACTGCGGCTTCATGCCCACCTTCAGCTGCTTTTCCGTCTGCTCGAAATACCTTCTCTGCTCCATGGACAGGTGTTCCGTTATCTCTCTGTCGCTGAACTTCTTTTTCACTTCGCCGAAATTGGGCTTGATATGCCGTCCGAGCAGGTTTATGGCAGTGGTTTTTCCTATGCCGTTTTTTCCTACAAGCGAAACCGCGCCTTCTTTAGGCAGGGGCAGGCCGTAAAGCCTGAACGCATTGACTCCGTACTGGTAAATCGGCTTTTCCAGCTCCTTTGCAAGATTGATTATCGATATGGCGTCAACAGGGCATTTCTTCACGCAGATGCCGCATCCTATGCAGAGCATTTCAGAAATAACCGGGAACACCGGCTTTTCCTTTGTTTTCTCCTTCACTATGCATTCCTGGCCCATTCTGTTCACTGGGCATACCTTCATGCACATGTAACCGCATTCCTCATGCGTGCATAGGTCCCTGTCTATTACGGCTATGCGTGTTCCCATCTGAAAAACCTGTAACTGAATGTGAAACGATTTCAATTAAAAACCCTTACTCCTCTTAGTGTATTCATGAGAATCATTAAACTTGGCGGCAGCCTTATTACTAAAAAATCCGGTTTCATGGAAGCCGACAACGAAACGATGGACAGGCTTGCGGACGTGATAGCCAAAGTATGGAAGGACGGGATAAAGGACTTCATACTCGTCCATGGGGTCGGCTCGTTCGGCCACCCGGTGGCAAAGGGATTCAAGATAACAAGGGACGTAAGGACTCCCGAAGAAAGGCGCTCATTCGCAATCACGCACGTGACATGCACTCAGCTCTCGGCACTGCTTATTGAAAAGCTTGCGGAAAGAGGCGTTCCTGCAATATCCCTTCCGCCGCTTGCGCTCGGCTACCAGAACAACAGGAGAATCACGGAATTCAACCATGCGATCGTGCTGAAATTCTCGGAAAAAAACTTCCTTCCCGTGCTTTACGGCGACATGCTTCTTGACGATGAGTTCGGAGGCTCGGTATGCTCAGGAGACCAGATAGTCTCCTATCTTTCGAAATGGGTGGATGAAGTGATTTTTGCCACGGATGTTGACGGAGTGCTTGTTGACGGCAGGGTTGTTGAAAAGATAACCAAGGAGAACCTTGATGAAATCCTCAAGCATGTAGGCGAATCCGAAGCGACCGATGTTACAGGCGGAATGAGGGGCAAGCTGCAGGAGGCAATCAATTCCGGCAAGACAACCTACGTTGTCAACGGAAGGCATCCAGAAAGGGTGGAAGCGCTTCTGAGGGGAGAAAAAACGATATGCACCGAGATATCCCCATAAACCAAGTTCTTAATACAATGCTTAAGGAGGCGGAGAAAAGAAACGCCCCTGTTTTTACGATAGAAGGTTTCAACGGCGACGACCCGTTCCGCTCCTTGATATTTTCAATCCTTTCAGCGCGCACAAAGGACCCCACCTCGCTGAAGGCAGCGAAGAATCTCTTTTCCAAATATCACACTGCACGCAGCCTTGCGAAAGCGGACAGGAAAAAAGTCGAGAAGCTTATCCATAATGTCGGCTTCTACAGGCAGAAAACCAAATACGTTATCGGCGCAGCGAAAATGGTTGTTGGCGAGTTTGGGGGAAAGGTGCCGGACGATTACGATGAGCTTGTGAAGATTCCGGGCGTGGGAAGGAAGGTTGCAAACGTACTGCTTGCCTATACCTTTGGCGAGGACAGGATACCGGTTGATACGCACGTGCACCGCATAAGCAACAGGCTCGGGTGGGTGAAAACCAAAAAGCCCGAGCAGACCGAAATCGCGCTCATGAAACTCGTGCCTAAGGGGCTGTGGACAAAGGTGAACAGCGCCATGGTCTCATACGGGCAGACCGTCTGCCTGCCGCGGAATCCGAAATGCGGGGAGTGCAAAGTAAAACAATATTGCAGGTATTATCGGAATGTATACCTGCCGCACTTGTCCTAAACATAGGTTTATAAACATAAAATCGCATTAATACATATATAAACACTATGGGTATGGGATATGACAAAGAAAACACCGACACCAGTTACAATCCTAAAGGAGGCCACGGCGCCTACTCTAGCTGCAAAAAGCGCCCCCTCCGCAAGCTTTAAAGGAAAAACGAAATCCGAATCCATCCGCAAAGCAGCTCCGTTGTCAGCTGCCGCGGAAAAGCAGATGCTGAACGAAAAGCTGCTGACCGCTGCATGGAGCGGCGACATAAAAGAAGTATGGGACCTGCTTGATAAGGGCGCGGATATAAATACTAGGAATCACCTGGGGGAGACGGCTCTGCACCTAGCTGCATTCGGCGGGCATTCCGAGACGGTCGAACTTCTTCTTGAAAAAAGGGCGGATATAAATGCGGTTGATAATGAGGGCAATACCGCGCTCATACTGGCCTGCTGCTTCAAACAGACCAATGTTATCCTGGTTCTCCTGGAAAAAGGGGCCGACGTGGGCATCGCCAACAAAAATGGATGGAATGCCCTGAAGTATTTGGTCAGGCTTGCAAAGGAGAATAGGGACATCCTGAACGTCCTGGAACAGGGAGCAAACATGCACGGCGTAAGGATACGGTTTGTAGCCAAAATAATACCCAAGGGAAATGCCGGAAACGGCCAGGGCAGCTGAAAGTAAGCCAAAAACCTGACAGTTTCTTTTTCTTTATAAATATATTATATCCTAATTCTAGACATGGACGAACGCGGAATTGAAGATGCGGTCGTGATGGACCAGAAGACTTTCAAATCGCTTACTTCAGAGACGAGGACCGCGATACTTAAACTGCTCAAGAAAAGGAACCATACAATCTCCGAAATCGCAGAGAAGCTCAAGATTTCGAAAACCACCGCAAAGGAGCACATGGACATTCTTGTCGAAGGCAGGCTTGTCGAGCCCGTGCCTTCCACGAACATATGGAAGTACTATACCCTTACAAAGGACGGGAAAAAGCTCGTGGGCGAGGAAGGTCCGAAAAGAGTGGTCATAACGCTGGTGACTTTCGTTATAGGTTTCCTGCTTTCGGTTTACGGATTTTCAGGATTCTTCGGCCTGCCCGCGGAACAGGCGCTGGCTGCGGATGCTGGAACGCTTGAAGCTCCTGCTGCAGGGGGTGCGGAATCCTTTGAAGCCGAAAAGGCTGTTGCTCCCATGGCTGTTGCGGAAGAAACCGCGGATGCCAATGCTGCTGCAACTGCGGCCGTCCAGACTGCCGGAGAGGTGCGCGCTCCTGAAGCGGATTATACTCCGCTTGTGTTAGGCATAGCAGGAGTTGCGCTTATGGCAATAGCGCTTATAATGATTCTTAGAGCAAAAAAGGAAAGGTCGGTAATATGAGATTAATACTCGAAATAGTATTTTTGGGATTGCTTTTGGGTTTCGGATGTATCGATACGCAGCCCCCCGTCGCATGCACGCTGGAAGCAAAAATGTGCCCTGACGGAAGCTATGTCGGAAGGGTTGCACCGGACTGTAAATTCGCGCCGTGTCCTATACCCAAATCCTGCGATGCGCTTAATCCATGCGGTGAAGGATACGGATGCTACAGCTTCGAAGATAGCGGCGGGCCGATATGCTACATGGGAGACCCGTGCCTGAAATGTTCCTCCGGAACCTGCAATATAGCCGAATCATATCCTATGCAGGTATTCTGTACCGGTGAACTTTATGGTGAACCCCCTTGCGACGAAAACAACCAGTGCGAGATAGGCGAATGCTACAAATACGATGACAGGGATTATCCGATATGCTGGGAAGGGGAGCCGTGTTCAAGATGCACTTTGGGCAAATGCAATCTCATAGGTTCGGACCCCCCGGTGGTGGAGTGTATCAATGAAGGAATGCCTGCCGATGAATTCTGCGGATGGTCGACTGCGGGCGTCTGCTCCAGCAATTCCGATTGCATGGCAGGAGGATGCTCAGGACAGGTATGCCAGTCAACAAAAGAAGAGCCAGTTGCCACGACCTGCGAATACATGGACTGCTATGACGCCGAATCTTACGGCCTTTCCTGCGGATGCGTGAACGGAAGATGCGACTGGAACAGGAACTGCACTTCTTACGATATTTCCGAATGTCCTGCAGGATGCCAGGTATGCCCGCCATGTCCGGAGTGCAGCTCTTTGATATGCATGGATGAGTGGATATGCCAGGGACTGGGTTTTGACAGGGAATGGTCTGAAACAGTGACTCCGCAGTGACTTAGTCCGTTTTTTATTCTTTTTCCTATAATTCTACTTCATGGCTGGGAAGAAAACCTGCGAGAGAGACTTGGGCCCAGAAATACCTAAGGACAAGAAATGCTCGAACTGCAGCGGAAGCGCGGCGGTTTATCTTCCCTATGCGAAAAAATACATGTGCAGGAGCCATTTCTACAAGCACTTTGAAAAACGTTTTCTTGATACTGTCCGCGAATTCAAAATGATCAGGAAAGGGGATAAAGTCGTTCTTGGATTGTCTGGAGGAAAGGACAGCACCACCCTTCTTCACATGCTTCACAAACTGAAATCAAAACTGCCTTACGAATTGAGTGCGGTTACGATTGATTTGGGAATCGAATGCGATTACAACAGAAAAATAATCGGCATTGCAAAAAGCGAATGCAAAAGGCTGGAAATTCCGCACCATGTTTTCAGGCTGAAGGATGATATCGGCTACACCCTCGACGGGCTTGTTGAAAAGACAAAAACGAAAAACCCTTGCAGCGACTGCGGGGTTGCGAGAAGGTATCTGCTCAACAAACATGCGAAAGAGCTCGGCGCGGATAAACTGGCGATAGCGCACAACCTGAACGATACCGCGCAGACAGTGCTGATGAACATCCTGCGCAACGAGCCGATGAGGCTGCTGCGCTACAACGAGCATCTGGTGCAGGACGAGAAGCTTGTTCCGAGGATCAAGCCGTTTTTGCGGTTGCCGGAGCGCGAGGTTGTGCTTTACGGAAGGCTTAAGGGGCTGGAGCTGCTCGACAAGAAATGCTGTCCGTATTCCAGCTATGCTTTCAGAAGCTTTGTGCGGGACGAAGTGGAGCGGCTTGAAAGCGAATATCCGGGCTCGATGTTCAAAATCCTTAACTCCTTCCTATCGATGCAGAGGATTTTCAGGGAGAACGGAAAAAGCGGAGTGCGCATGAGCTATTGCGTGAAATGCGGGGAGCCGAGCGGTTCGGGCACCTGCAAATTCTGCGAACTGCTGCAGAGGCTTGCCTGACTGTCAGAAATATTTATTAATCTACATTCTGTAATTCTCCCATGGTTGAATTCGACGAGCTCCTGATTACAACAGGTGTTGACGCCCTTGTGAGGCTCGTAAAACAGAACGAAAGGATAGAAATCGAGGAAGCTTCCAGGGAGCTCAAGATTCCGGTGGACACGCTCGAGGACTGGGCCAGGGTCCTTGAGGAGCAGGGGATAATCACCGTGCAGTACAAGCTTACCAAGGTCTATCTCGTCTGGGTCACTCCGACCGAGGCGGAGGTGGCGAAGGAAAGGGAATCGTTCTACAGGGAAAAAGCCGAGCTCGCGAAGGAGATAGAAAAGGCGAAGGAAAAAATCAAGCCCGAGATAGAAACCGTCGCGAAGCTTCATGATAACTTCCTGGATTTTTACAAAAAGGTCCATGACAAGCTGGACGAGATGGAAAAAAGCATCTCCCCGGGCGTGGCCGCAAAGGCGGTTTCGGAGGAGGGGTTCGACGAAAGCCTCAGGAAGGTGGACGACACGCTTGCAGCGATACAGGTCGTGAAAGGCAACCTCGAGGAGCTGAGAAAAGAGGTAAAGCAGATGGAAAAATCTGCGGAAAAGACGAAAAGCGAGGTTTCCTACGAGAAAATACAGAAGATAGAGGGCGAAATCTCCTCGCTCCTTTCCGAAATGGCCGGGCTTAAGGAAAAGATGGCAAAAGAGACGGAAGCGCTGACAAGGGGCGTCCAGATACCGACCACCACGGAGCTGAAAAAGAAATTCGACCAGCTCGCAAAGGACTTTATGGAGATAAAGAGGAGAAACGCCGAGCTGCGCGAGGACATGCGCAACCTCAAGGAGAGCACCGAAATAGTGGACATGGTCGGCAAGGAGCTCAAGGGCTACGATAAGAACACCACTAAAATGAAAAAGGACCTCGCAAAACTCTCCAAGCAGGCGGACGAGATGCACAAGAAGGCCGAGGAGGCGAACAAGAACCTGAAAAAGAACCTTGACACGATAGAGAGGTTCTCCGAATCCCTGGACATCGCAAAAAGCATAGTCACGAAATTCCCGTCCCAGAAGCAGCTTTCCGACGAGCTCAAGGCGCTTTCGGAAAAGGAGAAGGACATCGAAAAGAAGACCGAGACGGTGAAGAAGCTGCTCGATATGATGGGCGGAAAGCAGCTCAGCGCAAAACAGGCCGTGGACGTAACCAAGAAGGTCGAGGAGAACCTTGCCCACCTGAAATACGAGTCCGAGAAGCTGAATGGGGCGCTCGAGGCCGAAAAATCCATGTATGCAACGTTCCAGGGCATAAAGGAAAGGATAGTGCCCTCCATACACAAATACAACACCGAGATACAGAGGCTTGAAAGCGAGCTGGAAAAGATAAAGAAGACTTCGCTGGAGCAGCAGGAAAGGCTTAAGGAGGACACGAAGAAGTTCGCCGAGGGCATGAAAAAAGGAGAAGTCCAGAACATGGTCAAGTTCGCCCAGGACATAAAGGAGAAAAAGCATTCGCTGGAAGAGATAAAGGATTCCCTTGCATCGCTTGCGGACATGGCCGACAACCTGAACAAGAGGCTCGTCCTTCTTTCAAGGGAGGCGAAGCTGCTTGAGCTCAGGGCGGCGGAAGGCGCGACTGCGGCGGAGCTGGGCGAACGGGAGAAGGTCGTAAAGGATCAGCTCAAGCTCACGGAAAGGGAGGAGCTGGAATTCAAGAAGAAAAGGGAGGAGCTGAAGAAGCTCATCCAGCAGCTCTGGGAAGAGCAATAATGCCGTCTTAGCCGTATATTTAAAAACTTCACATTCTAATCTTATCCATTCCTACGGTGATTCAATGGCCAAAGAGGATAAAAATATTAAGGAAAAAATCAAGGGAAAGCTCTCAAAAGTCCCTAGAACTGCTTCTGCTGAAGAAGAGGAAACCCCTCCGGAATACGAGGAAAGGCACAGGATGACCCGAAGCGACCTGACCCTGCTCTCTTCCTATTCCTTCAAGAACGAAGGTCTTCCGGTGGAAGTAAGGATAATGAGGAGGAGGGATTTCGTTCCGAGGTACGAGGTGACCATCCCCGGCATAGCCGAAGGCACCAAGCTCATACTAGAGACGAAGCTCAAGGGCGAGCTCATCTCCGAGGTGAAGCTGGACATAAGCGAGATACTCGACCCGAAGAAGTACGAGGAGGTGAAATCCAAGTTCCTTGCCGCAGCGCACAGGATACTCAAAAGGAACTTCCCCTCGCTTGCCGACGACAAGAGGGAGATACTCGCCGTTTATCTTCTGCAGAACACGCTTGGCCTCGGAGAGATGGAATCCCTGCTTGCCGACGAGCAGCTGGAAGAAGTGGTGATCAACAATTCAAGGGAGTCGGTGTGGATTTACCATAAGAAATTCGGATGGTGCAGGACCAACGTCCGCATAAAGGACGAGGAGATGATTTACGATTACGCATCCATGATTGCGAGAAAAATCGGGAGGCAGATAAGCGTGCTCAACCCCACGCTGGACGCGCACCTGCCCTCCGGGGACCGTGTGAACTCCACATTGTTCCCGATATCAAGCTTCGGAAACACGATAACGATCAGGAAATTCTCAAAGAATCCCTGGACGATAACGAATTTCATACGCTCAAGGACATTATCATCGGAAGTGGCGGCGCTCGTATGGCTCTGCATACAGAACGAACTCTCGCTGCTCGTAACCGGTGGAACCGGCTCCGGTAAGACCTCTTTCCTGAACGCGATGGCAGGGCTCATTCCTGCAAACCAGAGGATAGTCAGCATAGAGGACACAAGGGAGCTCACGCTTCCGAGCTTCCTCCACTGGGTTCCGATGGTCGTGAGGGAGCCGAACCCGGAAGGAAAGGGAGAAGTGAAGATGCTCGACCTCATGGTAAATGCCTTGAGAATGAGGCCCGACAGGATACTCGTCGGAGAAATAAGAAGGCAGAGGGAAGCCGAAGTGATGTTCGAGGCAATGCACACGGGCCATTCCGTTTACGCGACGCTGCACGCGGACAATGCGGAGCAGACGATTTCCAGGCTTACGAATCCGCCGATCAACGTTCCGAAGGAGATGCTAGACGCCCTTGCAGGCATGGTCGTCACTTTCAGGCACAGGAGGTTCAACATAAGAAGGGTTCTCGAATTCGCGGAGGTCGACAAGGGAAGGGCAAACGTTCTCTACAGGTGGGAAGTCAAAACAGACAGGATTAAGGGCGTAAACAAGATGGGAAGGCTTGCAACGCTGCTTTCGCTCTACGCCGGAATGGACGAAAGGGAGATAGAGGAGGACGTGGAGGAAAAGATGCACGTGCTCAACTGGATGGTCAAGAACGATTACGATAGCGTGGACCAGGTGGGGGAGATAATCTCCTCGTTTTACCTGAACCCCGACGAGGTTCTTGACGCCGTGAAGACAAACAAACCATGGGAATTCAAGAGGATTTGAAATGGAAACCGGAGAGGAGTACTTCACCGAAGCCGTGGATGCGGCGGTAAGATACGAGAAGAAGGCGATAAAGTACAAGGAGTACGCCGGAGAAGTGGAGATAAGGAGGGACATAGACCTCTATCCCGCGGATTACGTGGACGTGGACTACACCGACATGCTCACTCTTTACGACCGGGCAAACAAGATAATCAGCACGCAGAGGAGATACGCAAGGCCGCCGCCCAAAGTGTCCGTCAAGGGAGTCCCGGCGCCCCCGATCGAGGGGGAGGCGCCTCCGGAAATGACCGAGAAGGAGGCAAAGGACATCGAGGAGGTCGAGACGAGGCTCAAGGGAATCACGGCCGAGGCCCTCAAAAAGGCGCAGGAGATAGCCGAAGTGAGCAGGGAGGCCGAGAAGAAGCCCGAGGAAGTAGCGGAGATGGAGAAGATAGAGTTCGAAAGGGAGGTTCCGCCTGCGCCCGCCAAGGAGCTGGAGATAGAATTCGAGGAGAAGCCCCCCGAGAAAAAGGCCGGGGAGCTGGAAATCGAGAAGCCTGAAATCGAATTCCCGGAGGAGAAGGCGATAGTCGTGGAAAAGCCGGCCGCAAAGCCGGTCGTGAAGCCTCCGGCGGAAGAGGAAATCCTGCCCGAGGAAAAGGCCCCTGAGGTAAAGCCGGAAGTCACAATGCCCAGGATACTCGAGAGCGCGGACGAGGCTGCGGACAAGAAATACCAGCGGATAGAAGACGAGATAATGAGCGCACTGGGCAAGGAGGTGGACGAGGCGTCGATAAAGAAAAGGATGCTCGAGCTCACCAAGCAGCTGTTCAAGGAGAAGAGCGTCAGCGCAAGGGAGAGGATAAAGCTGGAGATAACCGTGCTGAAGAACATGCTCGTTTCAAAAAAGAAGGGGCTCACAAGGAAGGTGGAGGCGAAGACAAGGAGGAAAAAGGGCGCAGAGGAGGAGGTGGCGCACGCCCAGCTGCTCGAAACGTTTGTCTCCACGCAGAAGACCGAGATAGCGCAGACAAAGGACTCCATAATAAGCTCCTACAAGGCGAAGGTCGAGGAGCTGAAGAGGAAATTCTACGAGGACGTGGGCATCACGGAGGACCCGAACAAAAAGAAAAAGCTTTACGATTCATTCGTCTTCGCGCTCACCAAGCTTAGCGAGGAGTTGCCAGCCGTGGTGGACAAGTACCGCGTTTACACGAAGAAGAAGCACCTGACGGAGATGGAGAACATAACCCGGAGGGTGGGCTCGAAGGAAAAGGACGTTCTGGAGCGGATAGGGGAGCAGATCGACGTGATAGAAAAGAACTACGATTCCGAATTCAGCGTGGTGAGGGACATCCTTTCCAAGGAGATGGACGGAATCATAAGGACTGCGGCAAGGGAGGTTTTCGCGGAAAAGGAGGAAGAGAAGAAAACCATCACCGAAAAGGAGGAGGAGAAGGCGGACCAGCTCCTCAGGGAGATAAACGAGCTGGACGAGGGAACCCTGCTCTATTACCTGCATTCCAAGGACCCTGAATACTACAAAAAGTACGAAAGAAAGCATCTTTCAAAGGCCGAAGCCATCTCCAGGTCCAAGGTTCTAATGGCGAAGGAGAAAGGTTTAAATGATGAATTAATAAGAAAATACTTCGGCAATTCGGAGGGCTAGTTTATGGATTCGAAAAAGGAAAAACACGGATTTTTTTATTCGATCGGGGAGGTTCTCCTTCCGAGATTTCCGCAACTGAAGAAGAAACTAAAGCTGGCCAACATTGGAAAAACCCCGGCGGAATTCCTTGAAACTGTGGTAAGGTCGGCCTTTTTCCTTTCGATAGCGCTCATACTGCTTTCCGCATTCATCTTATACTCGGCGGAAATCTCACTGCTGTTACTGATTCCGGTCGCGGTCCTGATAATCCTGATAGTTTTCTTCTACCTCATGCTCTATCCCGAAGCGAGGGTGACGAGAAGGAAAAGGGAGCTCGACTACGAGATAGTCTTCGCCGGAAGGCACATTGTCATTGCATTGAAGTCGGGCATGCCTCTCTTCGACACCCTTGTGGGCGCTTCTGACGGCTACGGGGAGGTGAGCGTTGAGTTCAGGAAGATAGTGGACAAGATAATACTGGGCGTGCCCACCACCCAGGCGATAAGGGAGGTTGCCCTGGACAATCCCTCCAAGTATTTCGTAAGATTGACGATGCAGATTGCGAATTCGGTTGCAAGCGGCGCGGATGTAGGTGAGTCGCTCGAGGCAGTCCTTGACCAGATTTCAAAGGAGCAGATGATACAGCTCAAGGAATACAGCCAGAAGCTGACGCCGTTCGTGATGTTCTACATGCTCTTCGGAATCATAGTCCCCTCCATAGGGGTGGTGTTCGCAACCGCGCTTCTTTCGGTGATAAGGCCCGGAAGCTTCCCGGTCACTTCGGCGATACTGATCCCGGTGTTCCTGCTGATCACCATACTGCAGTTCCTGTTCCTCGGCCTCATCGAGAATTCCAGACCGAAGTATCTGATATAGGTGATATTGATGCCGGAAACGATATTTGAAAAGGTCGGACGCCTCCTCTTTACGAGAAAAAGGATAAGGGGCCTTGAAAAGGAGCTGAACAATGCTGGTATAGACACGCCCGCGGACGCATTCGCAGGCTACGTAATCCTCAACGTCCTCGTGCTTTCGGTATTCATTTCGCTAATACTCATGGTGTTCAAGCCCGCGGCTGAGCCGATACAGAATACGATTTCCGGGATAATCGAGCTGCCTTCGGCCGCGGTATGGTTCGTGTTCTTCATAGTGCTGCTTATAGTTTTCTACTTCCTCGCCTTCATACTCCTCTCGGCATACGTCGTGACGAGGGTGGAGGACAGGAGGGACAAGCTCGAAGCGGTCCTCCCGGATTTCCTTATGCTCGTTTCGTCGAACATAAAGGCGGGCATGACGCTCGACCAGGCTATGTGGTATGCGGCAAAGCCGGAATTCGGCCTGCTCGCCGACGAGGTAAGGGGCGTCATAAAAGGGGCCTTCAGCGGAGAGTCGCTCGAGGACGCTCTCGACCGTTTGGGCAGGAGGTTCGATTCCAAGATATTCAGCAGGACCCTCCTTCTCATGAAGCAGGCGACCGCGACGGGCGGGGAGCTCACCGACATACTCGAAAGGACCGCGGAGGATGTCAGGGACACGATAATAATGAAGAAGGAGATAGCGGCATCGCTCGTGATGTACGAGATTTTCGTTCTTTTCGCGGCCGTCGTCGGAACGCCGTTCCTTTTCGCGGTGGCGGCAAGGCTCATAGAGGTGTTCGAAAGGATATCCGTCCAGGTGCCGGCCGGGGTGGGCGCGGGAATGCCCGGCTTCCTTGCAGGGGTCTCCCTGGGCCAGTCCGTGGTCATAACATCCACGGAATTCGTGTATTTCACGATACCGATAATATTCGTTACCGCGCTGATATCCTCGTTCATAATAAGCGCGATAAGGACGGGCTCCAGGGTGCAGGGGATGAAATACTTCCCGTTCGTGCTCGGCATCGCCTATCTGGTATACTGGGGGGTAACGGAATTCCTTTCGGCGTATTTCGCATCATTTTCATGAGGTGGATTTAATGTTTGGAACATTGAAAGGTCGGACAAGGAAGGGACAAGCGGCCATGGAATACCTGATGACGTACGGATGGGCAATACTTTTCATAGTCATCGTGCTCGCTATCCTGATGTACTATCTCGGCCAGCTGAGGCCTCCCGAGACATGTTCGTTCTTCGAGCCGGGGTTCAGCTGCGATGTCAAGAAGCCGGTGATAGTGTCCGAGGCCGGCACCAATGACGTTTACGTTATCTTCAGGCTCGACAACCAGCACGGTCAGGCAGTCGACATAAAGGGCGTGCTCTGCACTACCAAGTCGAGGGGCGACATAAGAAAGGACGAGGCGTATGCGGTTAGCGGGCTGAGGCTCGTTTCCGGCTCAAGCCACGAATTCGCTACCGACAAGATTTACTGCATTGACGACAAGGGCGAAAGGGTCGTGCTAGGTTCGAATGCCAACTTCAAGGGGACGCTTGCGGTGGTCTACAACTATGTCGACGAGGTAACCGGCGCTCCGGAAAGAATGGCCACAGCCACCCTGACCGGAACGGTCCTTGAAGAGTAATCTATTTTTTTATTTTCTTCTTTTTCGGGTGATTTCATGAAGGAAATCCAGGCAAGGCCGATTTCAAGGGGCAGCGGAAGGGGCGAGGCGCTGGTAAGCGGCGAACCCTTCTCTTTTCTGGGGGGAGTTGACCCCAAGACGGGCATAATCACGGAGCCGGGCCACGAGTTAGAGGGGGAGTCCGTTGCAGGGAAGGTGATGGTTTTCCCTCACGGAAAGGGCTCGACCGTGGGCTCCTACGTGGTTCTTGGTCTTGCAAAAAGCGGGAACGCACCCGCGGCGATAATAAATTTCGAGGCCGAGCCGATAATAGCCGTGGGCGCGATACTCGCTAAGATACCCATGGTTGACCAGCCCAAGGACGATGTCTTCAAGCTCCTGAAAAAGGGGGCAATGGTTGAAGTGGACGGGGACAGGGGAATAATAAGGTTCTAGGGCGGGACGAAGGCCCTGAGCCCCGCGTATATCGAATCGTAAAACAATGCAGCCACAACTATAATCAGAAGAATCGTGAAAACAAGGACTGCATGCGCGGGGTCGTGCTCCTCTTCCCGCGGCTCGGGGTTCTTCAGCTTTTCCCTAAGGATGTAAACATACCCCATAAGAGTAATTAGGTTGCATCGTTTATTTATTCCTTACTCAAGCACCCTTCTTGTCTTGAGGTGTATGGTCGCGTTGAACTTCCTTTTGAGGAAGTTTTTCAGGGCCTTTATCCTTTCCCCGTTCCTTCCGATGGCTATCCCCCTGTCGGCCTCGTTCACGACGACCAGCAGCGCGTTCTCGTTCATCACCTGCCTGGATTCGACGTTTATTATCCTTACGTTGTTCAGGTAGTTCCTTATGAACGCCTCGGGCTCGTCGCTGTCCGCAACCACGACGACCTTTTTGTTGAAGGTCCTTTTGAGCCTTTCGATGTTTGAGCCCTTCTTCCCTATCGCCTTGCCGAGCTGCAGGGGGGTTACCACGAATACCAGAAGCTCCTCGCCCTCGTTGTAATCAGAGGGGATGACCCGGGTGATTTTTTCAAACAAAGAGAAAAAGCTCAGGCCCTTCTCAGTAAGTTCGAGTTCGCTCATTTTACCATCGTCTTTGCAAGATTCATTATATTGGAAGTGCCCTCTTCATAAACCGAAAGGACCGATACCGGGAAGGGCTTTCCGCACACCGCGCCGAGCTGCATCGTGCTTCCCCTGAATTCCACAAGCGGGATGTTCTTTTCCTTTGCCTGCTTTCTGACATCCACCCGTATCCTTTCCGGAGTGTTCTGCGCGATAACGTAGAGCTTGGCGTCCGTCTTCATGCCTCTCCTCGCGCCGAAATCGACCTTTCCGCTTTCAACAGTGAGCCTGATTGCGCCCACCATCGGATTTTCCTTTTCCTTGGTGGTCTTTCTTCTCCTGACGACCTTCTTTTTCTTTGTTTTGGTTTCCTTTGTCTCCTCTTCCTGGATCTCTTCCTCTTCAGCCATTGCAATCACCATCACTTCGTTCTCTTCATGAGCAGCTTGATCTTGCCGGTTCCGACCGGCACGGTCTGCCCGACTATGATGTTCTCGGTCACGCCGACAAGGAACTCCTCCTCGGCGCTGGAGCTTGCGTTTATCAGGTGCTTGACCGTCTCCTCGAAAGCCGCCCGTCCGAGAACGCCGACCTTCTCCCCGCTCAGCCCGTGCCTTCCTATCGATTTTATCTCGCCGTAGTGGGTCATCGCGTCGGAAATCAGCATTATGTGCCTTATGTCCACGTAAAGCCTCTGCATGTCCATGACGTCCTTCGTCTCCTTTTTTATGGCGTTCCTTGCCGCCTCGATGCCGTAGATGCGCTCTATCTCCTTTATGTTGTTTGTGTAAACCCTTGCCGGGTCGACCGCCGGGTGAGCCGAAGCCTCTATTATGTTATATCCGCTCGCCCTGATGAAATATTCCCCCTCGCTGTTTCTTACTACGACCGCCCTGTGTATGCCCTTCACGCCCTTCACTATGGCGTCCTTTATCCTGTTGCCGAGCCTCCTCACGTATTTCGCGGTTACCGTCTTCTCCTCCCCTTTCTTGGTTTTCGACGGCTTGGGCTTGATCAGGATCCTGCTGCTTGAAACCCTCACGTTTTCCGAGAACTCCTCAACCGCCTTCTTGAGCATGTTGAAGGTGACGCCGAGCATCTTTCCGTCTTTTTCGGAGAACCTTACCATTATGCTCAGGTTCTCGAGGTCGTCGTTCACGCTGGCGACGTCGGATACGAAAACGCTTCCCAGCTCTTTCGCGACCTTCTCGGCCTCGGACTGGCTTCTCGAGTATGATTTCTTGAGATAAATGTCTATGATGGGCTTCTTGGGCGCTTTCTTCGCATCCACTATCTCTATGAGCCTCGGAAGCCCGGTCGGCACGTGCTCGGCCACACCGGCGTAGTGGAAGGTACGCATCGTCATCTGCGTTCCCGGCTCCCCTATGCTCTGCGCGGCGATGACGCCGACGGCTTCATAGGGCGCTATAATGTTTTTCGATTTTTTCGCGGTAGCCATGATTATCACCTATGCTGTATCAACATCATCCTGCTTCACGCCTTCGACCGCTTCGGTCTCGGACGATACCATCGGGTCCTTCCCGTCCCCTCCATAAATGGACTGCACTATGCTGAGATCGGCGTTCCTTACCGTGAGGTCCTCGAAAACCACAAGGTCCTGCAGCGCGTTTATCAGCCTTCTCTGCATGTAACCAGAACGCGCGGTCCTTATCGCCGTATTGACGAGCGCCTCCCTTCCTCCCATGGAATGCGCAAGGAACTCGTGTATCTTAAGGCCGTCCCTGAAGGAGGAATAAACGAAGCCCCTCTCCTTTCCGGTGAGCTCCCCTTTCCTGAAATATGGCAGCAGTCTTCCCCTGTAGCCTCTCGCGGGCCTCTTGTTCCTTACGGTCTGCTGGGCGACGACCGCGCTCATCTGGATCGCGTTGAGCAGGCTTCCCCTCGCACCGATCTTGGCCATGATGATGGACGGGTTGGATATCGTGAGGTCCTCCTCGACAATCTTTCCCGCCTCGTTTCTGGTCTCGCTCGTTATCTGGACTATGAGTGCCTCCAGCGTTTCCTTGAGCGTCATTCCCGGCGCCCTGTCGAGCGATTTGTTCTTGTACTGCATGACAAGATTGTCTATCTCCCTGTTCATCTTCTCGAGCGTGTCCTTTATCCTCTTGTTTGCCTTGTCAGAAAGCGAGTAGTCCTTCAGCGAGACACTCAGGCCGTGTATGGAAATGGCCTCAAGCGCCAGCCTCGTGGATTTGTTAAGGAAATCCTGGGTGAATTCCGGTCCGTAGAGCAGGAACATCCTCTCCAGCACCTCGCCCTCCATGCTCTTGCTTTCGAGCTCGCCCTTGACCAGCTTTCCGGCGCGAATGGTAATCTCGCCCCCGAGCTTTGTATCCTTTATCTTCACGCTGAAATCCTTGGGGAGCAACTGCGAGAAAAGCAGCTTTCCTGAATACCTGCCGCTCTTCCTGTCATGTTCGGGCATTTCCGTTATCCCCACAAGGTAGAGCAGGTTCGAGGCCTCGGACTTGCTGAAGTCCATGTCGTCGTGGGTAAGGAAATAAAGCCCGGAGACGTGGTCCTCCTGCGGCTTGATTATCGCGTGCCCGTGCCTTGGCGAAAGTATCTGCCTGTCGACTTTCATTAGATACCTCGCCTCCGCCTGTGCCTCCTCTGTCTGCATTATGTGGAGGTTCATCTCGTCTCCGTCGAAGTCCGCGTTGTAGGGTACGCAGACGAGCGGGTTGAGCTTGAACGTCCTTCCGGGCATCACCCTCACGATGTGCCCCATCATCGAAATCCTGTGGAGCGAGGGCTGCCTGTTGAATATAGAAACGTCGCCGTCGACAACCTGTCTTTCCACTATCCACCCGACCTTCAGGTTTTCGGCTATCTCCTTTTTCAGTGCCTCCTCGTCGCCGACCTTTATCCTTCTTCCGTCGGCCCTGATGATGTATGTCGCCTTGGGATAGCCCTCGGAAAGTATGTATTTCTTCAGGTCCTCGACATTCCATTCCGTCACGGCCACCGGGATGGTGAGCTCCTCGGCAATCCTTGCTGGAACGCCTATCTCGTCCATGCCTATCCTCGGGTCCGGCGAAATCACCGTTCTTGCGGAGAAATTCACCCTCTTTCCGGAGAGGTTGTACCTGAACCTCCCCTCCTTTCCCTTAAGCCTCTGCGCAAGGGTCTTGAGCGGCCTTCCGCTCCTGTGCCTTGCAGGAGGTATGTTCGCGGTCTCGTTGTCGAAGTAAGTGGTTACGTGATACTGCAGGAGCTCCCAGAGGTCCTCTATGATGAGCTGGGGCGCTCCGGCATTTATGTTCGCCTCGAGCTTCTGGTTTATACGTATGATGTCTACGAGCTTGTGCGTGAGGTCGTCCTCGCTCCTCTCTCCCGTTTCCAGCGTAATCGACGGCCTGACGCTTACCGGCGGAACCGGCAGGGTGGTGAGCACCATCCATTCTAGCCTCGAGAACAGCGGGTCGAACCCGAGCCCCCTCAGGTCCTCGTCGTTTATCGATGCGAGCCATTCCCTTATCTCGGTGGGCAGCATCGTTTCGCCGTTCTTCAGGAAGCCCGTCGGCTTGAGAATCTTCACGTCCGGCAGCTCCTCGCCGCAGTGGCTGCAGAACTTGCCCGTGGTTTTCTCCTTCGGCTTCTCCTCTGCCTTCTTGGGCTCCTCCTTTTTCTTTTCCTCCTCGATTTCCACTTCCTCGAGCAGGGAGGGGATCTCGCTCTCCTCGGTCTTCGGGGCCTCCTCCTTTACCGGCTTTTCGCCGGGCTTTTCCACAACTTCCGGGGCCTTGGTCCTCGGCTTTCCCACCAGCCTGTGGCATTTCGGGCACGTCGCCTTGAGCACGGCATAGATGTTCTTCACGAACCCGACGTGTATAACCGGCCTTACCAACTCTATGTTTCCGAAATGGCCCGGGCACTCCTTAACGCGCCCCCCGCAGGTCTTGCACCTGAGCCCGGGGTCGACGACACCGAGGCGCGTGTCCACAAGGCCGCCGTCTATCGGGTAGCCGTCGTCGTCGTAGGTGTCCGGCACTATTATCTTTGCTGCGGACATCTTCCTTATCATTTCCGGAGAGAAAATCGAAAATTTTATCTTGTTCAGGACGTGCTGGACTTCCATAACCATTACCTCACTCACCCTTCTTCCCGAGCATCAGCCTAGGGAAGATATACATCGATTTGATTTCGTCAAGCAGAAGTTTGAACGCATAGCTGATTTCGACGGGCTGCACGTTTTCACTGCCGCATATCTGGCAGAAGTCCCTGTTCCTTGCGTAGTCGTGCGTTGCAGTGGAGCCGCACTCACTGCAGACCAGCTGCACCGTCTTGTCGCTCTCCTCGAGCAGCCTTTCCTTTATCAGCATGCTGGCGCCGTAGCCGAGAAGGCAGTCACGTTCCATTTCACCGAACCTGAGGCCTCCCTCCCTTGCACGCCCTTCTGTGGGCTGGTGCGTGAGCAACTGCACCGGTCCCCTGCTTCTGACGTGCATCTTGTTGGATACGAGGTGGTGCAACCGCTGGTAATAGACCACCCCTATGAATATTTTAACCTTTATCGCCTCTCCGGTGACTCCGTCGTAGAGGACCTCCTCCCCGAATTCGTCGAAGCCCGCCTTTTTGAGCGCCTCCCTGTAAACCCCCTCGCCGTCCCCGCTGAATGCGGTGCCGTTCCTCGTCTGGCCGGTTATCGCCCCGGCCTTTCCGCCGAGCATTTCCAGAAGGTGCCCCGCAGTCATACGGCTTGGGATCGCGTGCGGGTTTACTATGAGGTCGGGCGTTACTCCGCCCGCCGTGAACGGCATGTCCTCGTGCGGCACCATAAGGCCGATTACTCCCTTCTGCCCGTGCCTTGATGCGAGCTTGTCCCCGACCTCGGGCGTCTTTATCGCCCTTATCCGGACCTTTACGAGCCTGTTGCCGCTCGGCCCTTCGGTTATGAGCACAGAATCTATCTTCCCCTGCTCCCCTGATTTCAGCGGAAGCGAGCTCTCCCTTTTCTTTTCCTCGATGGCCCCGAACACCGAAATCTCCTCCAGGAATCTCGGCGGGGATGTCTTTCCGACGAGAACGTCCTTTCCGGTAACCTGGCTTTCCGGAACCACTATCCCGTCCTCGTCCAGATGGGAGTATGCCTCCTCTCCCCTGTAGCCCACCACTTCCGGGGTGGGGAGCTCGATGGTGTCTTTCTGGCCTCCAGGATAAAGCCTTTCCTCGGTCTCGTAAGTCTTGAACATGACCACCCTGAAAAGCCCCCTGTCGATTGAGGAGCGGTTGACAACGATTGCATCGGCCATATTGTATCCGTGGTGGCTCATAAGGGCCACGACGCAGTTCTGGCCCGCGGCCTTCTCCCTCAGGTTAAGCGCCCTGTAGACCGACGTGCTGACGGTTGGCTCCTGAGGGTAGTACATCGCATACGCCCTGGTATCGTACCTTGTCCCGAAGTTCGTCGCATAGATGCCCAGCGACTGCTTTGCCATCGCGCAGGCCATGGTAATCCTCGGCGAGGAGTTGTGCTCCGGATACGGAAGAACCGATGCCACTATCCCGAAGATGTTGGACGGGTCCACCTCGAGATGGGTGTGCTCGTCCGTTACGTCCTCCTCCTTTGACGCTATGAGTGCGTTCTCCTCCTCCTGCGCGTCCATGTATTCTATTATCCCCATCTTCACGAGATGCTGCCAGCCGAGCTCGTTGTTCTTCACCCTTTTCAGTATCTCCGGGGTGAGCCTGAGCTTTCCGTTTTCTATTACGAGGTAGGGCCTTCTTACCCTCCCCCTGTCTGATATTATGTGCAGCTCATTGACCTTCTCGTTGTAGTAGACATTGACCTGGTAGTTGAGCTCGTTCATCCTCCTCCTTTCCTTCAGCCTGTTCGCAAGGCTTTTCCCGTCCGGATGGTAGCCGACGAACTTTCCGTTAAGATAGACCGCGGTCCTCCCTTCTTTCTGTTTCTTGGCCATGTCTCAAAACCTCCGGTTTCCCAAATGTCCGAAGGACATTGGGCACAGAGAACGCAGTTCTCCCGTGTGAACTGTCAAAATTGCTTGCAATTTTGCCATAATCATCACTCTTTTACGTCGTACGATTTGAGGATGCGCGTTACCTCCTCCTCGTCCACTCCGGTGGACACCTCAGCCATTATCGCGAGATTCTTTACAAGCGAACAGCTCGGTCCTTCGGGGGTCTCGTTCGGGCAGAGCTTTCCGATGTGCGTTCCGTGAAGGTCTCTTGCCTTGAAGTGCGGGTGCTTCTTGCTGAGGGGCGAAATCACCCTCCTGAGATGCGACACCGTCGAAAGATAGCTTACCCTGTCCAGAAGCTGGGAAACGCCTGTCTGGCCGGCAATCCAGTTTCCTGTCGCCATTGCATATCTTATCCTGTCGGCAAGCGCATCCTGCCTTACGAGCGTATGCACCTGCAGCCTGCGGCCCCTCGCGTCCGCCCTGGAAGCCTGGTATATGAGGTCCTTTACGAGGAACTGGAATGCATACCTGAAAAGCTCCTCCATGAGGTCGCCTGCGAGCTTTACCCTTTTGTTCGCGTAATGGTCCTTGTCGTCCGGGGCAACCTGCCTGTATGCGACTCTCGTAGCCCTTTCGGCCATCCTTATAAGGAACCTCGCCTTGTCCATCCTCCTGCTCTTGTCCACGCCGACGTGCGGGAGGAGGTAATTGTCTGTGAGATTCTCCATTCTCGTAAGCCTGAATTCCGGCGGCTGCCCGGGCGAGAGCTTCCTGCTCAGCGCGTCTACGGCCTCCTCCTTGGACTTCGACAGGCCCTCTTCGAGGTTAAGCGCGATATCGTTCCTGATCATCATGTCGTCGGAAAACGCCTCTTTTATATCCTTGTCCGTGCTGAGCCCGAGCACCCTGAGAAGCTGTATGAGGGGTATCCCGGGCGGGGTGGAGGGGAATTCCACGGTGTAAAGCCCGTCGTTGTTCCTTTCCACCACGCACCTTGCCCTGAAGCCGAAGTGCGTCGAGAAAATTTTCGAGACGATTCCGTTTCTCTCTTTTGTGACCATGAGCTTGTTCGGGACGAGGTCCTCTATGCTCACCAGCACCCTCTCCGAACCGTTGATTATGAAGTAGCCGCCGGGGTCGTCCGGGTCCTCACCGTTCTCCATGAGCTCGCTCCTGCTCATGCCCGAGAGATAACAGAGCTTGGACTTCACCATGACGGGTATCTCGCCTATGAACACGTCGGAATAGACCGGTCTTTCTATGCCGTTGAAGAGGGGTACTATCTCAAGGAAAACCGGCGCGGAATAGGTGATGCTTCTGCTCCTCGCCTCCTGCGGGTGGATGTGCCTGTATCCTCCCCTCACTTCGTAGTACCTGGGCTGTTCTATCCTTACCTTTCCGAGCCTGAGTTCGAATCCCTCGACGTTGGTTTTTATCGACCCCATCCTGTCTATCACTTCCTGCATTCCCTTCTCGAGGAAGCGGTTGTAGGACTGCAGCTGCTGATTAACCAGACTATTACTCCTGAAATAGGCGCTTACAAGTGTGTCAATCATATTAAGACCTCCGGATAAGCGTTAGGCAGAAAGCCTATTTTGGCCAGACAGCTCTGTATGCGGTATATTTTCCGGTGCCGTCGTCTCTCTCGATTTTTATAAGGTCCCCTGGCTCTGCCTTAAGCGCAACGACCGCCGGGTCGTTATGTTTGAATCTCGGCAACTGCCCCATGCCGATGCCGAATTTCTTAAGGACTCGGTTTTTCTCTGCTTCGCTCAAGATCTCCATCTTCGGAACGAGATGATACGAGAGAACATCCATCTCCTCTTTAGCTGATTTTTTGGTTTTTTTTGCCAAACGGAACCACCTAATTATAAGACGTAATCCTCAGGCTAGCCTGCCATGGATATAGCGTATCGTATATTTCCGAAGGAAATGTTTATAAATATACCCTTTCAACTGCAGAATCGGAATCCTACATCCGCACAGGCGGCCTTTTGCAATTTTGCAATATATCATATAATATATTTAATGATTTGTAACAAAATCCCTTTCATGCTTTTCATCAAGGTGCCAAAAAAACAGGCCGAATCAGTCAGAGAGAAGCTAATGGCAGAAGGCCTCTACGCAAAGGACTGCAAGGCGTTCCATGATGAAAAATTCGTATATTTTCCTGTCCTGCGTGCGGTGGAAGGTTACGAAACTGTGGAGATGGAGGGCGAGAAGTTCCAGCGCGCCAAAAAGCTCCGCGAACTGCTTTCAAAAATTCTTACAGAAAAGGAGCTCGAAAACCTAGTTACATCCTATGATGTTATAGGGGATATAGTGATAGTTGAGATTCCCGAAGAGCTTGTAAAAAAGGAAAAACAGATCGCGGATGCAGTCCTGAAAACGAACAAAAGGCTCAAGGTCGTCGCAAAGAAGCTTGGAAGAGTGGAAAGCGAATTCCGCGTCCGGCCCCTGAAAGTGATTGCAGGGGAGAGCAGGACGGAAACAACATACGTCGAGCATGGCTGCCGCATGCGCCTTGACGTTGCAAAGGTCTATTTCTCAATCCGCCTCAGCCATGAGCGCAAGCGCATCGCGGAGCTCGTAAAGCCCGGGGAAAACATCCTTGCATTGTTCGCAGGAGTGGGGCCCTTCCCGCTCGTAATCGCGAAAAATCATCCCACAGCCAAAATAATCGCAATCGAACTGAATCCCGAAGCTGTAAAATACATGAAGGAAAACGTAAAGCTCAACAAGGCGAAAAACATCTTAGTTGAGAGCGGGGACGCGAGGGGAATTGTTTTCAGAAAGTATCGCGATTTCGCTGACCGCATTTTGATGCCGTTGCCGAGAAGCGCAGACAAGTTTCTGGACGCGGCATTGGCAGGAGCAAAAAACAACTGCATAGTCCACATCTACAATTTCGCGCCGATTGAAAAATCATACGATGAAATCGAAAAAAAGATTTTTGCGGAAGCTAAAAAGGCGGGAGTGGGGGTGGAAATAGTAAATAAAAAAATAGTGAGGCCCTATGCACCGAAGATAGTCCAGGTCGTGGTGGATTTCAGGGTGAAAAAACCTACTTCATGACCGCTGAAAGAATCTCGTACGCCTTGTTTGTATTCGATTCCTTGACAACGAGCAGGGTATCCGTATAGCAGGAAATGAACTCCACAACGTTTATCCCCTCATAGGCAAGCGCATTGAGTATGAACGCGATGACCCCAGGAACCTCTTCCAGCTCCTCGCCGCTTCTTACGGTGATCAGATTCAGGTTCTTCTGCACGCTCTTCACGCCCCACTCCTTTTTCACTTTATTGGCTTCGCTTTCTTCTAATATATAAGTAGTATAACCTCCGCTTCTTGAATAGGAAATCGCCTTCAGCTCGAGCTCCTTTCTGGAGATCACGACCGCGACCTTTGTCTGTATGCTGATGGAGCTTTTCCTGAGCAGCTCTATCACTTTTTCTTCGAGGCCTATCTCCCTCTCGGCAACCTTCTTCGAAATACGGGTAAGCGCGACCTTCACTGCATCGAATTTCTCGTCCGGCAGCCCCATCTCATGGCAGAGCATTCTTGCCAAAGCGCTGTGATTGACTATGCCGTCGCGCAACGCCGCCTTCACTATCGGCCTTCTTTTAATATACAGCCAGACCGCTTCGCTTATACGTTCCATATCACCATCTATGTTATATTTGTAACAAATATTTTATAGATGTAATCTTTAGAACCAGGATTCGGAAATAATCAGCTTCCTGTGTCTTAAACTACACTGCCTTTTTCTCAAAAAGTGCCACTGCCTTTTTCGCATATCCGCGAATCTCCGGATTTCTGTCAAAACGGGCAAGCCTGAGCGGTTCTTCTGCAGCTTTTATGTTCTGGTCCTTATTGCCCGCCATAACCAGCGTCTTCACCGCATTAAGTACAACCCCCCTGTCCTTGTCTTTTAATGCGTTTCCGAGGGCCGGTACGGTTGGTGTTATATCAAACCCTATCTCTGCGGCAGTGAGAATCGCCAGCACTGCATTGAACTTCACGGCTTTATTTCCTGTCAGCAACGCATTTCCAAGAGCGGGTATTGCAGGCGTTATATCCGATCCTTTCTCCATCGCGCGCAAAAGGGCCCACGCAGCCATCTCATTTGAGCGCGCATTTTTGACTGACAGTTTTTTCACGAGCAGGGATGCCGCAGTTTCCTGCGCATTCCTGTTTGAAAGCGCACCGACAAAAGCATTGGCTGCATTCATCCTGATCTCTTCGCTTTTGTCTCCAAGGGCATCGCCAAGAGGCTCAAGCGCAGGCCCTGGGTACTGCCCCTTCTCGATCCCGGCAGAAATCGCCCAGCAAACCGCCAGCTTCAACTCTAACCCGGACTTCCTGTCCACCAGCATTTTGCCAAATTTTTCCATTGGTATTTCCAACCCGTTCGGTGCCGCGTAGCCAAAAGCGCATACGGCCTTTATCCTGACGTCTTTGCTCGGGTCTTCGAGGGCATCTGTCAGCTCCTGACAGGCTCCCGTGATGTCTAATCCGCCTTCTGCCATATCGGAAAATTCCCCGGCTGCAATCACGCGCACGTCCGCATTCTTGTCCTTAAGCGCCCTGGCGAATGCGGCGATGCCAACGCTCCTTGTCTCCTCGTTCTTGACCGTATTTCTCAAGGCATTGGCTGCAAGCTCCCTTGCGTATCTCTTTTTGTTCGCCAGCGCATTCTTCAGCAGGTCGACTGCCATGTCGCTGGTCTTCTCATTCTCAACCGCATACCCGAGCGCTTCCGATGCATTTTCCCTTACCAACACGTTCCTGTCCGAAAGCGCACGTTCCAGCATCGGTATTGCGGAGGAAATATGTATCCCGTTCTCGGCAGCAGCTTTCAGGACAGCGCTTGCGGCTATTCTTACTTCCACGTTTTCGTCGTATAGCGCGTTGCCAAGCGCAGGGATAGCAATGGAAATATCCATCTTCTTCTCGGCGACCTCGGAGAGCGTGCGTGCAACGAGCAGCCTCACCTCTGCTTTCTTGTCCGAGAGCGCATTTCTGAGCACGGAAATCGCCTCGTCTCTCGTTTTCTCGTTGGCCGCAGCGTTCAGGAGGGCCTTTGCCGCCTCATCCCTCGCTTCCTTTTCGTCCGGGAGCAGGCTACCAAGGCCGCGGATTGCCGCAGTAATGTCTATCTCTTTCTCGGCCGCACCCGCAAGCGTCTTTGCGGCATTAAGCCTGACGTTCTTCTCCTTGTGCGAAAGGGCGCTCGCAAGAAGCGATATCGCCTTCTCCCTCGTTTTCTCGTTGGCCGCAGCGTTCAGGAGGGCCTTCATTATCCGCTGCTGTATCTCCTCGTTCGGATCGGAGAGCACATTCCCTATCGCAGGAAGGGCGAATTCTATATCGCGGCTCTCCGAAACTTCGGAAAGATGCCATGCCGCAGCAGTCCTTACGATGGAATGCCCACTTGTCAGAAATTCATCGATTTTCTTGCCATCGCTGTTCTCCACATGGAAGCGGACCAGCGCCCTTGCAGCCTCGCTCCGCACCATCTCATCTGAGAGGAGATGCTCGGCATATGAGCAGTTTTCCGGTGTTTCCTTGAGCATGGTATATGCAGCTTCCATGTCGCTGAGGAGGGTCTCCTTCAGTTTTTGGAGGGTTTCCTGTGAAAGTTTATCTTCCAAAGGCAGCTTCCTGCCGTTGAGCGGCGAAAGACTGGTTCTGGAGTTGCGTTGAAGCAGTGTCTTGTTCAATATTGTTTTTACGATGCCCATTTTCTTCCCATCCATTAATTATCACAAATGATATTTAAATATAACTATTCACCATCGCTCATTCCGGACCTTTCCTGAATGCTGCTTTCAACTTCAGGCTCTGCATTGTGGAAGTAATCCATCGCCATGATTCCTGCGGCTGCAGCCGCCGCAAGAAGGGTTCCGGCTATGATGCCGGCACGGATTTTTGAATTCCTTGCGCGTGCCGACTCCATTTCCCTGATTTTGACAAGCCCCTCGAGCGACCTGCTTTCGGGCTCGGTTTCGATGAATATTTCTTTCACTATGGGCTTGTGCTTTGGTGCAGGGCACTTCCGGACGGCGTCTTCTAAATCCCTGATGCTTCCGAAACGCTCTTCGGGCAATTTCTGCAGGGCTTTCAGAATTATCGCTTCAACATCCTCCGGGATGTTGGCTTCCGGTCGCCTCGCCCTGGGAGGTACGGGCGGCTCTGTGCAGTGCATATTCATTATTTTCATCGCATTCTCCCCCTGGTTCATCCCGGTCTTCTGCGGAACATGAAAAGGGGGCTGCATTGTCAGCATCTCGTACATCACGACCCCAACAGAATAAATATCAGCGCGGTGGTCCACTTCCTTGCCCTGGCACTGTTCAGGCGACATATAGTGGGGCGTGCCTATGATCATGCCTGCACTTGTGCCATACAAGCTTATCTGCGATTCGGCCGGTTCTGCCGTTTCCGCTACTTTCTTCTCGCCAGGCGCCTCGGCAAGAAGCTTTGCGATGCCGAAATCCAGGATTTTTACTGATTCCTTTCCATCTGCCCGTTCCACAAGGAAGATGTTATCCGGCTTCATGTCGCGGTGGACGATTCCTTTTTCATGGGCGGCACCAAGGGCATTGCAGATCTGCAAAAGGATGTCTTTCGTGCGTTCATCCCATGCGAGGCATCCTTCTTCATAGAGAATTTCCCCCACGTCTCTTCCTTTCAGGTATTCCATTACGTAAAATGGCGGCGTTTCGGTTACAATAAAGTCTGTGATGAAGACGATACCCTCATGCTCTATCTGCGATGCAAGCTTCGCTTCCTGGACAAATCTCTTGGCTATCTCAATATTATTCGCAAAGGAGTCTGGTAGCATTTTCATGGCCACCTTCTTGCCCAGTCTCTCATCCGTTGCAAGATAAATATTCCCCATTCCTCCCTCTCCGATCTTTTCCAAAATCAGGTAACGGCCCCCGAGCATTTTTCCGATAAGCAGGTCTTTTTTGTCTTCATTCGTTCCGTGGGCCCTTGCGAACTCCCTTTGTGGTCTGGACTTTGCAGAATCAACGGTTGGAGCATTCATAATGCTCTGGCCGTTCTGTTTTTGCATGTTGTAAAATATGTTAGAAAGCATTTTTAATGGTTTCCAACAGCCTTCTGATGAAAAGCTTTAAACCGAAGACGTGAAATAATTACCAGACGCCCTCATAGTCTAGCCTGGACAGGATACGAGCTTCCGGAGCTTGGGAGCTGGGTTCAAAACAGAAAGTGAAAATCCCAGTGAGGGCGTTTTCTAAATCATTTCGGCGGCAATTATTATAACGGCGATTGCGGCCGTGTGCAGAACATACGCAATGACCATGAATTTCCTTGCGGAAATTTCTTTTATCGACGCCATCATCGTAATGCCTATTTCCGTAGGCAATGGAGATGCGATTATCAGTGCCGCAACTGCCATATAAAGACATTTTTCAATCCTGTGCAAAAGGCTCTTGTTTTTGCTTCCAAGGAATTTTCTTGTGGGCAGCCTGTCCATTTCGTCTTTGAATTCATATCTCATGAACAGGAAAAGAACAATGTCGGCAAGCAGCGCGCCGAAAGCCGCGGCAGCGATGGCCAGAAGGGGATTATGGTCCTTTGCGAGTATGAGTATTGTCGCCGTAGCAGGCACCGAAGTCAGGCCGTAGACATAGAAAAAGCCGGCAATGAACAATCCCGCATACCCCAGTGTCGCAACGAAGTCATGGACCGCGCCGAGGGGACTGCTGCTGAAAATCAGCCATGCGATTATCACGCTGAGCAGGAACAGCAGCAACTTCGGATATCTGAATCTGAAAAGCAATCTGTGCATGGCAACACTCCTTTTCATGCTCGGAATTCAGATTCCTTTTTTCCTTCCAATCACCATGTATGTAATGGCAACCGCAGCAACCGCTATTATCAGTGCCACAAGCACTATGTCGGGTATTCCCTCCGCGGGCGCCTCCCCTTCCGGAATTCCTACAGTAACGTTTTCCCCGGGCTGCACCGGTGGTTTCTCCTCTTCAGGAACTTCAGTCACGTTCTTTTCCGGAGGCTTCTCGGGAGTCACTTCCTCCGGTGCTTCTTCCGGAACTTCGGGCGGAACGTAAAGGCAGTAATGGTTTTGCACCTTGAAATTCTCCGGGCAGACAACTTTAACGCACGAGCCGTCCGAACACATCTCATCAAAAGCGCAGTCCTCGTTAACGGTGCATTCCGCTTCTGGCACTATCGCATGACATTTGTGATTTTCTATCGTGTATCCCTCCAGACCAGCGCAGTACAGCGGAACACACACGAATGCTTCACAGGTTTCATTATACCCGCAATCGGCAGGTGACGTGCATTCCGGCTCGGGAATGCATTCGTGGTTGTGCGGGATAGCTCCTTCCCCGCATGTAAGAGGCATGCACAGTCCCGAGGTGCAGTATTCCTCGGCAGCACAGTCATAACTCCATGCACAGCGTGTACCGGCAAGGCCGAACAGCGAGTAAATGCTTCCTTCGTCCTGGCATGTAAATTCGTATCTTACATCTCTTGTGTGGTGCATTCCCTCCGGAGCAACAGCGGTCACCCAGAGTTGTACTCCATGCACGCAGTTCACGGTTGTCCTGTAATATCCATTCTCATCGGTAGAAGTATGGGCTACTTCGCTATCATTCTCATCAAGCACCGTTATCCTGATGTATTGCAGTCCCAATTCCCCCTCGTCCCGCATGCCGTTTACGTCCAAATCCGCGTAAACCGTTCCATTCACTCTCACTTCAGAAAGCGGAATCATTATGGCGCTAGAACTACCCAGGATAAACAACGCCACCATCAAAATCAAATTCCTCATAAGACACTACCTCCACTCTAAGAACGTTTTCTGGAATATCCCCTTCCGGAAATTCCCCCCCTGTGGGCGCAACCGGCGGCCGCACTTCGTCTATCTGCGCAGGCGGCTGCTCTTCAACTACCTCTTCGGGCCCTTTCGGCTCGATATTCGGAACCGCATCTGTGGGAACAAAGTTATCAACCATCAGCTCGGCAAACCAGTACTTTATCCCCTCGAAGAACCCCACGCCTTCGATTTTTATCCTGTCTCCCTTGTAAGCTGCAATCGGATTAAGCATTCCGGAATCTATCTCCTGCAGCGTCGTATAATCGGTGATTATCTGGACCGTCGGGTCGGCAACGACTCCCCCGCCGATTTCGTAAATTTCCGCATCGGCGGTCAGCACGTGGTAGTTGTTTTTCCCTTTTATTATAATGTTCGCCCTTTCATTTCCCATGTAATCGCGCAGGGTCGGCATCGCAAGCAGCCCCTGCTCATACAGCCGCCTTATCGCATCCAGCTCCGCATTCCTGGCAGCATGCATCTCGTCGCCTATCTGCTTGATTTTGGTCGGGTCGTATATCTTTTCTTCCACAACCACCTGCACCACGCAGTCCCAGCATCCGGTCTGGTAATTGTAATAGCATTTGGAACCCGGGCCACAGCTCGCCTGGCACGCGGATTCGCTGCCGTATTCGCCCCATTCGGGGAAGCATACTTTTCCGTAGCAGTGGCAGCACACCGGGCAGCAGTATTCGTCGCTCGGGCATCCGCCGACCATCGGGTCGCACTGCTCATTTTTATCCCTGTCAATCTTTCCGTTTCCGCAGCAACACCTGTCGGGGCAGGCGTTTCCGCCGCATATTTCATTGACTATCTCGTCAATGTGCGCCTGGGTCGGCTTGGCATTCGGTCCGCTGGTCTCGTTCATCAGCCCCCCGTCCCCGTCCTCGAGCCCCATCATGTGCCCAGCCTCATGCGCGAAATCAAGATAATGCTCGCCTTGCGGGTTATTCGGGTCAACGGGCCTGCTCATGATGTTGGACCACCATCCCTGCTGGCTGTTTCCGCCATTACCAGTAGCTATCCCGTACATATATCCTATGTAAAAAGTCGCACCCGTCCAGTTCGTCTGGTTTCTCGGCGGATTGGAATTGTAATCGGTAACAGTAATACAATGGTATCCTGCAGGCGGATTATTGACGCAGTCATTTACCTTCTTCGTCTCCACCTTGAAGCTTACGGGGCATTTGCAGTCTCCGAAAACCTGGCCGTCCGGGCCGTTCCACACATCTTCAATCTCATTCTTCGCATCATTGATATAGGTGTCATTCGCCCCGGCAAATGCAATCTTCAGGGTAATCGTTATCTTGCAGTCCTTAACCTCGCATGTGGTCTCCGCCCATGAACAGGAAAAAAGCGAGAGCAGCACCAGTCCGAAAATAAGCTTATTCACGCTCATGTAAAGTGCAATTCAACGAATGTTTTTATCCCTTTCCATCCGTTTCAGCGGGACCCGTATAACTCCCGCGCCTTGTTCCAGGACTCCACTGCGGTTTGCCCCTCCAGCTCGTTCAGCGGCATCCATTTGCCGTTGCCCACCTTTATTACCTGGACGAGCATCGTTTTCCCGCCCCAGCTGCGGTTGATGAAGAACCTTTCGGTGTCGTCGCCTATTCCCTCCATGATTGGAACACCGTAAATGTCGTAAAACTCCTTTCTGTACAGGTTTTCCCCGGAAGCATCGACTTCGTAAGCCTCTTTTTTCCAGTGAAAAGGCCCGTCCCTTGCCTTGCAGCCCACGACGCATACCTCCTCCACCTTGCTGACCCTTATCTCTTTTTCGCCGTGATTCCCCTGCGCCATCTTCCTTACCTCATCCGCTTTTACCTTTTCCCTGTTCTGGTAGGAGCAGAGCGGGGTTCCGAGTATGGCCACCGTTATCAGGAGGCCGCTGCCGGCTTCCAGAAGGCTTCTCCTGAAGGTTTTTTTCTCCCTGTTTTCGCGGAGCATCCGCCTTATTTCGAGTTTTCCGGTATTATCGCTGAATCGCATGAAACTAACATATGTGTGAAAAGATTTAAAAATAAGATACCTGATATCCCGGCTGGTGATACACGCCTTTATAAGCTTTTTCTCTCTATAATATTCTCAACACATATAGTAAATGGAGGTGAATTGTGTGTCAAAGAAGAATGAAAAAAGGTGGTGTCTCTTTTAGGCGGCGACCAGGCCAGAGGTAGACCCAGAATAGTTGATGAGGAAAAAAGGAACCTGATTTTGGAGCTGTACTGGAACAGCAGTTTGGCGATAAGGGATATAGCTGATTCTGCCGGCGTCTCGACGATGACCGCATGGCGCGTAGTAAACTCCTGCGAACCGGGAGGTGAAGCCGTATGAGAACAATGCAAGGAAACAACGGAAAGCACGTGAGTGCAAGGGAAAAAGTGGACCAGATGATAAGAGGAAAACCGAGGGACCAGCAGATAGCGGTATTGAACCGCTACATCGGCGAAAACAAAAACAGCTACGCAAAAGAGCTTGACGTCTATGTGGAGGCGGTAAACAGGAAAGTGGCGCTGGAAAACAACGGGATTTCCAAAAAAGTGGAAAAACACAAGCCCGAAAGCGAAGGAATCATGAACGAGAGGGGACTTGTCGCAGCCATGGCCCTTTCAGGCAGCGGAGGCTGCTGATTTCTTTTTTTATCGATAAGCTCCGTGTCCTCTGAGAAGCTCCACAATTTCTGTGTCCCACCAATAAGAAGCCTCCTTCAATGCAGTCCGGCCATCATTGGTCCTTGCATTCACGTCTGCTCCATGCGTAATCAGAAACTCCATAGTTTCTTTTCTGTTTAAAGCACGACAAGCCTTGATCAATGCGGTTTCTCCCCGCTCATTTTTAGCATTCACATCCGCCCCCTTTGCAATCAGAAGCTCCATGATTTTTATACTACGTCCCTGATAAGAAGCCCACATCAGCACAGTAGTGCCGTCATCATCCCTTGCGTTCACGTCCGCCCCCTTTGCAATCAGAAATTCTGCGATTTCTATAAATGACATAACAGTATTCATCAGCGCAGTACCACCAGTTCTACCCCTGCCATCAACATCCGCCCCCTTTGCAATCAAAAGTTCGGTTATTTCCTTATTTCCAAGTCCAGAAGCCCATAGCAATGCAGTACTCCTATCATAAGACCTTGCATTAACATCCGCTCCTTTCTCGATTAACATTTTCAATATTTCCGTATGCTGCTCTATAGTGGCCCGTATCAGCGGAGTAAAACCATCAATATCCTTAGTCTCGATATCTGCTCCCTTTTCCAGTAATTCCTTTACTTCCTCTATCTCTCCTTTTTTAGTCGCTTCCAAAAGCTGCTTGTTCAATTCTTTTTTTGACTCATCAGTAATAAGTTTAGCTGTTTGCGGAGGTTCCGAAGAAGGTTTCTTGGGTTTTAATCTGGTTCCCAACTCTTTCTTTTTCTTATTTTTTATCCACTTTTCAACCTGCGCACGCGCCTTGGCTTTCTCTAGATCGATTCTGATAACACCCATGGCATATATATTACAGCAAAACAAATATATACCTTACCATTTTCTCCGACTTATAAAAAAATAAAAAAATCAAAGCGCTTTCCGCTCTGGTTTTGGCTGGGGTGCCGGGCGCTTTATCTCCTCGATGATGTAAGCCGGCATAAGGCTTTCCAGCAGCACTCCTTCGCAGTTGCCATGCTCCTGTATCCTGCTTATCGCGCTTCCTATCCTGCACAGACGCCTTTCATCATGCCTCTGCATCTCGTAATTCAGCAGGATATCATCGAAGTTGGTAGACGCCCTCTTCGCGGCTTCCGATTCCCGGATCATCTCCTCGGTCCGGTTCTTTTCGCGCAACAGCATCTGCATCGTGCAGTGCTTTCTTTTGCATCCTTCATGCCCCCTTCCCCTTTCGGGGTTTTCCACGTTTTTTCTCATTTCCAGTTTTCCCATTAAAATCACCTTTTATGCCTCCACCAATACTGCCAGAGGCTGCCTGTTCAGCATCCTGTAAACCGTCATGTGGGAAACGCCCATAATGTCGGCTATGCTCCTGATGCTCATTCTTTCTTCCACATAGAGCCTCAGGGCTTCGCCTGCAGCTTCCCCGCTAAGCTTCCTTTTTCCTTTGGTCCGCGAAAAATTAGTTGTGCCAGGCCTAACGCCAAAGGCAAATCACGGGCTGTAGCATTCGTATGTTCCTTCTGTTTTCGTTTTTCTTCATCTACATACACCTCCGTGATTTATTCGTTAACCTATTTCAGGAACGCACCAGATATATAAATGTTTGTAACACCCGGGAGCAGATTTAAATACATATAGTTTATTTAATTACAACATGGTTGAAACGTTCAGGATTGCGATTCTCGATTATACCCCTCTTGAATATACGAAATACAGCGAGCAGCTCGCGGGCGGCGTTCTTGCTTCCGCCGTGAGGGAGTCCTCGCCAAAGGAACTCATCATCAGCCCCCAGTATTTCCGCTGTTTCAGGGACGGCATGCCCGAAGGGGATTACGACATGTTCCTGATTGCCGGAAGCCCGCTTTCGCCGCTGGAGCGTTCCGGGGACCTTGACACCGCCTTAGGGCAGTTAAGCGAAATAATAGACGATGTGCCTACCCTCGGCATCTGCTTCGGCCTGCATGCCATCGCGAACATCACCGGGAACGGCTCGATGATGATAAGGGAATTCGAGATAGGGCCGAAGGAGGTTCTGCTTTATTCGGACATCGAGGGCGTCGGGAAATGCGGCGAAATGCTTCTTCTCCCAGTGAACCATTTTTACAAGATTACGAACGGAAACAACGCGTTGAAGGTCCTTGCGGTAAGCAACGGCGGGATACAGATCGCGGATGCGACGGAATTTTTCAACGGCAATCCGGTAATGGGGCTGCAGTTCCATCCGGAATTCGCGGCTTCCGAGATAGGGTGGCGCGCATTCAGGAAAATATACGGGAAAACCCTGGAGATGATTGTAAACGGGGAGTGCGATGCAACTATCGGCCCGGTGCTTGACGCCCTTGACAAAAACGTCCGCAAAAGGCTTCTTGAAACCGTTCCAGGGCCGGACTCGCTTGTCGGAAAAAAACTTACCAAGGAGCAGAGAGACCTGCTCATGAGCCCGTTCCACAACCTTGACCACCGGAAGAAGCTTCTCGGGAAAAAGGAGAGCGGGAGAATGCATTACCGGCTGCGGAACAACTGCACGGCGGTCATCGGCCATTTCATCGAAAGGGCGGCCGCCAAACGCACGGGCGCGCAGCTCGAACTGCAGCGGATTCCGAAGGATTCCCGCTACGACATGGATTACGTTGCGGAAATGGAGAAAATCGCAAGGAAGGGCGGCCTGAAAAGGCTGGGAGAAAAGAGGCCCTTCGTAAAAAGGGGAGTCCAGCTGAAACTCACGAGATAACGCTCCCCAAAAGCCTTTTATAACTATTCTTCGAAAGCCAAACGGAGGTTTTGAGGCATGGCTAAAAAGAAGCTTAAAATTCCCAAAATCCAGATTCCTGAAGACACCGAAGAGCTTGAGGAAACTGTAAGGTCGGAATTGAAAAAAGGGAAGAAACTTATTGGCAAGGAGCGGGACAGGCTTGAAGCCGACATAAGGGAGCATCCGATGGAATACGTCGTGGGTGCGTTTGTCGTGGGCCTGATACTCGGCAAGCTTACGAAGTGATATTATGTTGAGCGACATATTGAAGGCGGTTGGAGGGGAGGTTCTCGGCTACGCGAAAGAGGGTTTCACCCACAGGCTCGAGGAATCCGTGGAAAAAATGAGCATGGAGATGCGCGAGACGTTCAAGGAATACACCATCAAATCGCAGAAAATGATGGTCGACACCGCAGTGATAGCGGCAATGCTCGTAATCGGCTTCTATTATCTTGCGGGCGGAGTCACAAACCTGGTGGATTTCTATTCGGGAATCAGCGGGCTTGGCGGACTCGTCCTCGGCGCGCTTTTCGTGCTGATAGGAATACAGCTCTACAAGAAATCGCAGAAGTACATACAGGGCTGATTTTTCTCTTTTTTATCAGTCTTTCAGCCCGAGCAGCGCCTTTATCTTCTCTACGTCGAATCCTATCATTATCGTTCCATCTATGTCTATGACAGGTATCCCCGCCTGTCCGCTCTTATGGTAGGCCTCCTCGGCAAGAGCCCTGTCTTGGACGTCCTTCCATTCGAATGCCACCTTGCGCGATTCAAGAAACTGCTTTGCCTTCATGCACCAGGGGCACCATGGCGCCCCGTATACGATTACCTTGGCCATATTTTCAACCCCTCATTATTATTATTGTTCTCTGCACGACGGTTATCGCGGAAAGGGCCGTCGCAAGCATCACGGCATATATGAAATAATCCATCGATACGAATATGCCCGCAGCCATTCCTGCCGCAAGCAGCAGCACCCTCTCGCTCCTTTCGAATATCCCCCCGAGCGCCTTGGCCTTCTCATGGCTTATCACCTGGTTGTGGTCGGCGTACGCCCTTACGTAGGAAGGCATGCACGTTCCGAGGAAGACGAGCAGCGCAAGCCAGATTTTCGGGTCCATCCAGATGTAGGGCAGGGGATAGAACATCATCGCAAAAAGAAACAGCGCTTCGACAAGCCTGTCTGATATGCCATCGAGAAAAGCGCCCAGTTCCGTGACTTCGCCCCTTGCCCTTGCCACTGCCCCATCAACCATGTCGAGCGCTCCTGCAAGGATGAAAAGAACGAGGCCATACACCAGTTCGCCTATAACTATTTCATATGCCGCGGTTACGGCAACAAGCAGGGCAACTACGGTCCACTGATTGGGGCTGAGCGGGATGAACGAGAGCATCCCGCCGATTTTCACCTGAATGCTTTTCGATTTTTCGTTTTGCTTCAGCATCGGTATCTTTTTCCATGCTAAACTTATAAAGAGTTACTCCACCTTCATGCCGAATACTTCTCTTGCGTCCTTGCCCATCATCCAGTCCGAATAGCAGGAACAACCGGCGGCTTCGGATGCAGGCACAGTTTCCACCGACAGTTCCCCCTCTTTCAGTTTTATCCTGTAAACGCTGAGCCACGGCTCTCCGGTATTCATCCTTCCTGCCAGGAATATGCCGGTTTCCAGGTTTTCCCCGCCGACGTACGGGTCGTATATGCCCCCGTGCTTTTCTATCATCTTTTCGAGCGATATGCTCTTATGGATTATTTCCCCGCCTTTCCTTATCTGTATCAGTTGGGCGGTTCTTTTGCCCTTGTATTCCATATTGTCGGCGACCAGGAAAACGCCGAAGGAGTCTTTTGAGTAGACTATTTTCGCAAAGGGATGCACCTGCGGTTTTCCCTCGTCGTGCTTTATTTCGAGTTTTGAAAGGTATCTGCCGTCCTTGAAAAGATACAGGTAGTCCATGAAATCCGCAGTGACCGCGCTGACCACGCTGCCATTGACGTATCCTTTCGGGCAGATGATGTTGGTTGCGCCCTTCTTTCTGAGCATGCCTATGAACGAATCCTCGCTGCTTTTTTTCTCCAGAACAAGCGTTTTTTCATTAATGTCCGAATACCTCTGGTTCTGGTAGTTCGGCATGTAAGCAGGAGCGCAGGACGTCAGCAGGGTCAGCGAGGCGCAGAAAACGACCCTGGCCAAGACCGGCGCTGTCTTTTTTGCGGTTTTTCTCCCCCTCATGATGATAATAGGTCATAAACACTTTTTAAAGCTTTTTGGCACAATACTTACTTTATGGACGAGAAGGACTTACTGCGAAAGATAGACGACCCCGAGGCGCCGTGGTTCGAGAAATGCATGGCAATAAAGGAAGCCGGCGACAGGAAGATGAAGCAGATGGAGGATGTATTCACCATCATGATTTTCAGCGAAAAGAACATGGAGGTCTGCGGGGCTCTGGCAAACGCGCTCGTAAGCATATGCGGAAGCGGGGATGCGGTGCTCGTGAGGTCGTTCGGCATGATGCTCAAGGACGAGAACGAAGCGACCAGATACGGCGGCGTTGTGGGGCTTAGGCTTACGGACGGGGACGAGTACACCGGCGAACTGCTCACTATGCTCGATTCCGAGAACAATGCGGATATACGCAGGGAGTGCGCAAGGACGCTCGGCGGGCTGAAAAACCCCCGCCACCCGGAGATACTCGTCCACGAGCTTGAAAGGATGGCCGAGAAGCCAGAAAACGGCGGCATAAAAAGCATAATCCAGGAATCCATCTCCAAGCTCAACGGAAGGGCGGCAAGGTCGGTTTCGGACAAAAAACTCCCTGAAGCGGCACCGCCCCCGTGGCGGGGCAAGGCCCTTCTGCGAAACAAATAAATCCTTTCTTTTCCTTTTCAGCAGCATGAAACTTCTTGACGGAAAGGTTGCAGTCGTGACCGGGAGCGGAAGGGGAATAGGCGCCGCCATTGCGCTGGAATTCGCAAGGAACGGCGCAAAGGTAGTGGTGACCGGGCGCGATGCCCATGAACTTGAGGAAACTGCAGAAAGAATAAAGGAAGCGGGCGGCGAGGCGCTTGTTGTTGAGGCGGATGTTACGAAGCTCAAGGATATCCGCGGCATGCTTGATAAAACCGTGAAAAAATTCGGAAAGACAGACATCCTCGTAAACAATGCCGGGATACTCCATCACGGCCCTTTCGCGGATATGCCGGACGACATGATAGATGCAATAGTAAATGTGAATCTTGTCGGCCTGATGCACTGCACGAAAGAAGTCATACCGCATATGAGAAAGAACGGCAGCGGCCTGATAATCAATATCTCCTCCGTCGCGGGAAAGCAGGGTTTTGCCGATATTGCCGTGTATTGCGCGACGAAATTCGGCGTGATAGGATTCACGGAATCGCTCGCACAGGAGCTTGAAAAAGACGGGATAGCAGTATATGCGATATGCCCGACTTCGACGCAGACGAAAATGTGGAAGCAGATTTCAGATCAGCCTGCGGCGCACGTTCCGGAAGACGTTGCACTGGAGATAATGAATTTGATAAAAAATAGGAAGAAGATACCAACCGGAAAGGCGATAAACGTGAGGAAGCACGCCTAGTCCATTTCCTCGAATGAAAGGACCTGGTCTATCTCCTTTGTCTTGTTTATTGTGTGGGTTATGCCTTTTATCAGCGCATCGGCGACCTTGTCCCCTGATTCGTAGCCCACGGGGATAAGCGCGACAGGAACGTATCTCTCCGGAATCTTCAGCGCTTTGCTGAGCTTCTCCGCGGAAAAGCCTATGGTTATGCATGCCCCGAGTCCGAGGTCGGTTGCCGCAAGAAGAAGATTCTCCATCGCAAGCCCCATATCTATGAGATAGGTTTTCTGCTCCTCCCTTCCGTAGAAGGCCGTGCTGTCCGCCAGTGCGACTATTATCACCGGCGCCTTGTTCATCCAGCCGTTATAAACGGAATTGGCGGTGAGCGCCGTCTTCCTGCCTTTCTCTTCGGTAAGGACAAGGAAATGCCAGGGCTGTCTGTTCATTCCCGAGGGCGCGCGCCTTGCCGCATCCACCATCGCGACCAGCTTCTCCTCCTCAACGGGCTTGCCGGAAAAATCCCGCACTGAATGCCTTTTTTCCATTGCGTCGAGCGTTTCCAATTTCCCCCTCTAGCCTTCTTTGAGTTTTTTGTATTCCTCTTCGCTCATTTCCTCGGGAAAGCCCTCGTATCCGCATTCCGGACATTTTATCTGCGTGTCCGCGTCCGGAGGCTCTGCCGTGGGATCGTCTATGTTCGGCTCGGTGGATATCCTGCTCCTGCAGTTAGGGCACACGAGAACCGTCATTGCTTTCTCCTCGCGGCTATCTCCTCAGTGTCCGCCATCGCGATTTCATACTGCTCCTCGAGGGCATCCCTGGTCTCCTCATTCGGGGGCGTCGCATCGCCGAAGCTCGCCCTGTAATCGTCCACCCTCCTTTTCGCGGCGGTCGCGTTCTTTCTCGCATCCACCACCTGCTCCTCGATTTCTTCCTTGTCCTCGTCCGAAATCGAGCTTTTCAGCGTGTTGATGAGGTGGCCGAGCTTTTCCAGCGCATGCCTGTAGTCGCGTATGAGATTAGTGTATTTTTCAACATCAGCTCCGGGAGCGTCCTGGTCTTTGCTGAGGTCCAAGTCGGGCTGTTCGTCCATCTCCTGCTTTTCATCCTGCTCTTTCTGTTCGAGGCTTTTCTCCTCATCAACCATTTCTTCCCTTTCCGCTTCCTCGTCTCCCATTATTATCACCTGCCAACTAAATCGATGTAAAAGCTTTTAAAAAAATCCCCCGTAAATATCTAAAGCTAAAAATTTTGAGGTGAGGAAAAAAATGTCGTCAAAGAACTATCTCTTCTCTTCGGAATCGGTTACCGAAGGCCATCCGGACAAGATATGCGACCAGATCAGTGACGCCATTCTTGACGAGATGATAAAGCAGGACCCGAATTCCAGGGTCGCGGTGGAAACCGCCGTTACAACCGGTCTTGTAATGGTGATGGGCGAGGCAACCACGAGGGGCTACGTCAACGTGGCCGAGGTTGCGCGAAGAGTGATAAAGGAGATAGGATACACCTCACCCGAATACCAGTTCGACTGCCATTCCTGCGGCACTATAGTTTCCATACACGAGCAGTCCCTGGACATAGCGCAGGGGGTAAACGCCGCGGAGGGAAAGGAGCAGGGCGCCGGAGACCAGGGGATAATGTTCGGCTTTGCGACAAACGAGACGCCGGAGCTGATGCCGCTGCCGATAAACCTTGCGCACAGGATGGCGCTGAAGCTTACGGAGGCAAGGAAAAGCGGGACGCTCAAATACCTAAGGCCCGACGGGAAAACGCAGGTCACGGTAGAATACGCCGACCACAAGCCGAAAAGGGTGCATACCGTCGTGGTTGCGGCACAGCACGACCCCGACGTTACGCTCGAGCAGATACAGAAGGACGTCACCGAGCACGTCATAAAGCCGGTCTGCGGGGAGTGGTTCGACGACAAGACCATAGTACACGTAAACGGGACAGGAAAGTTCGTGCTCGGAGGGCCCAGCGGCGATTCCGGGGTGACGGGGAGAAAGGTCATAGTCGACACTTACGGCGGAAGGGGCCACCACGGGGGCGGCTGTTTCTCCGGAAAGGACCCGTCCAAGGTGGACCGTTCAGGGGCCTACATGGCAAGGTACGTCGCCAAGAACATAGTGGCTGCGGGCCTTGCTGACCAGTGCGAGATACAGGTAGCCTACGTCATAGGGTTTTCAAAGCCGCTCTCCATTTTCATAGACACCCGGGGCACCAACAAAATCCCTGTGGAGAAGATAGAGGAGCTGGTGCTGAAGCACTTCTCGTTCAAGCCCGCGGACATGGTAAGGAAGCTCGACCTCCTGAGGCCGATCTACAGGAAAACTGCCGCATACGGCCATTTCGGAAGGAACGATTCAGACTTCACATGGGAGAGGACCGATATGGTGGAGGCCCTCAGGAAGGACGCAGGGCTTGGATAGATAAGTTTAAATACTATAAGCTCTCCAAATACAACAGGTACCCATGCGTAATTAGATCGTTTGGGTAGTATAAAATAGGTGAAAATAGAATGAGTGAAGATGAAGGTGGAAGCGGCTACGAAAGAAAGATGTACGATGCCGTCTGCTCGAAATGCGGACAGCCGTGCCAGGTGCCGTTCCAGCCAACGGAAGGAAGACCGGTCTACTGCAGAAACTGCTACAGACCGAGGAGACCAAGGTACTAAAATAGGTAAAAAGTCTTATTTTGGGAAAAATTGGCAATAATATCTTTTGATTTTTTGTTCTTTGGATTATGCCGGCTGTTTGCCGGAGGTGTGGTGATCGGGATGTTTGAAGGAGGAAACAACTGCAATATCTGCAGGAAGGAAGTGGAAGGAAAGGACAGATTTTTCGGCTTAAGCCTTAGCGGAAGAACATATACCTTCTGCAAAAAATGTTTTGAAGATAAAAAAGAGGATGTGCAGCGGATGCTGCACGACTGAAGTCTATTCCTGATATGCGACGAGGAAAGCCCACCAGGGGCCCTGCTCTTTTTCTATTTTTCCATCCTGTGCGTGCAGCTGCGCCTGCACCGGGACGTCCACGTCAAACAGCCAGAGAAGTTTTCCCGCCTTTGTGCCGTTTACCTCGTAATACGGATTGCCGTTCTGGACGTAGAGCCTCACATGCTCCATGTTCTTGAATTTTAATTTTTCCTGGATGCCTGCAGGCAGCACGGTCACGTTTACATCGCCCGCAAGGAATTCCTGGTTTCCAATGTGGAGCGTTTCCCTTGTCCTTACGCGCGTGCCCTCCTCCTCGATTTCGATTTCCTCTTCCTCTTCAGTGCCGTTGAAGGCGAGCACATGCTCCTGCTCCTGGACTCTCAGTCTTACCCTCAGCGTGGCGTTGAGCGGAATGGTTTCGTTTTCGACCTCTATAACTCGGTTCTGGGCGACTATCCTCACGACCTGCCCCTGCGGCACTTCGAGAGTTCCCTCTTTTCTTTCCTGTATTATCGCATGGACCTGCGCGGATATTCCCTGCCCGTTGCCTGCATGTACCTGCTCCATCTCCTGTTCCTGAACCATAATGCCATGGCCGTCTCCGGTTTCATTCTCTTCATAGAGCGTGGGTCCTGCGCCATCATTGTCCGCTCCCACGGATTCGCCCACTTCCATGACGGTTCCGCCCTGTTCGTTGGAGTCGTAAGGAGCCATCACTATTCCAATCAACAATATTCCGAGCAATAAAACCCTTTTCATCAAATACACCTGTCTAGTCTTTCTCTAGTAAGCCTTTAAAAGATTAAGAGTTTTCTCTTCTTATGACAATTACGAAACGTTTATCCGGAAGGGTGATAGGTGTTTTCGCGCTTGCAATGATTAATATCGCCGCGATCGCCAGTCTGAGGGGCCTGCCTTCGATGGCCGAATACGGTTTCGCCTCCGCGTTTTTCTATATCGTTGCCGCATTGATATTCCTCATACCCACCTCCCTCGTAGCCGCGGAACTGGCAACAGGATGGCCGAAAAGAGGCGGAGTATTCATATGGGTAAGGGAGGCTCTCGGCCAGCGCTGGGGGTTCGTGGCGATATGGCTCCAGTGGATACAGAACGTCGTATGGTATCCAACCGCGCTTTCCTTCACCGCAGCAACCCTTGCTTACGTGGTAAATCCCGGATTGGCCGCAAACCCGATTTACACTGTAGGGGTAATACTCGCCGTATACTGGGGCGCCACTTTCGCCAATTTCAAAGGAATGAAAACTTCGGGAAAAATAACATCGATAGGTGTCGTTTCCGGAACGATTCTTCCCGGCCTGCTCATAATCCTTTTTGCAGTCCTCTGGTTCTTAAGCGGAAACACGGTTCAGATGGACATCTCGTGGGATGCTTTCTTTCCTGACATGAGCGGCATGCGAAATATTGCACTGGCGGCAGGCGTGGTGCTGGCATTCGCGGGAATGGAAATGTCGGCGGTCCATGCGCAGGAAGTGAAAAATCCGCAAAAAGACTATCCCAAGGCGATACTTATAGCCACCGGCATAATACTCGTCGTAATGATACTCGGGACCCTTGCAGTATCGATGGTCGTGCCGCAGAAGCAGATAAGCCTTGTTGCCGGCGTTATGCAGGCATTCACCGATTACCTCGACATGTACAATCTTGCATGGCTTATACCTGTCGTAGCCGTTTTGATTACTTTCGGGGTGGTAGCGCAGATAGTCACGTGGATAGGCGGACCGAGCAAGGGTATCCTTACGACAGCGCATTATGGAGAACTGCCCCCGTTCTTCCAGAAGGTCAATGAAAACGGAGTGCAGGTGAATATCCTTCTGGTGCAAGGATGCGTCGTGACCTTGCTTTCCCTCATGTTCCTGCTGATGCCCGACGTAAGCAGTTCTTACTGGATTCTGAGCGCACTGACAGCACAGCTCTACCTGATAATGTACGTCCTTATGTTCGCATCCGCGATAAAACTGCGTTATTCCGCTCCAAACGTCAAAAGGCCGTATAAGATTCCGGGGGGAAATGTCGGAATTTGGATCGTTGCCGGCATAGGACTGCTTGCATCGCTGTTCGGAATAGCGCTCGGATTCTACCCGCCGTCCCAGCTTGATACCGGAAGCGTATTGTTCTATCATGCGTTCCTTTTCTGCGGGATATTCGTGCTTGCCGGCGCGCCCCTCTTGATACACCACTTCAGGAAGCCGAGCTGGGTCAGGAAGGAGGAGGGCCCCGCGGTTGCTGCGGCGCCGAAAAAGAAATCCAGCAAGAAAAAGAGGAGATAAACATGAAATTCAAAATCGATTTGAAAAAACTCGGAAAAAGGGAAAAGGCGCTTCCGACGACATACGGCACAAGATATTTTGATGAGGAGATACCGAAATACGAAGTGCCTGAAAACGGGATGCCAGAAGAGGCGGCATACAGGCTCATCCACGACGAACTTGCGCTCGACGGCAATCCGTCCCTGAACCTTGCAAGCTTTGTAACGACCTGGATGGAAGGCGGTGCAAACAAGCTTATCGCGGAAAACATAAACAAGAATTTCATAGACCACGACGAATACCCGAAAACAGCAGAGCTTGAAAAGCGCGCCGTGAACATGCTCGCCAGGTTGTTCAATGCGCCTGAAAACGCAAAATCGGTCGGCGTAAGCACCATCGGCTCTTCGGAGGCGATAATGCTCGGCCTTCTCGCTCATAAATGGGCATGGAAGAACCGGATGAAGGCAAAAGGAAAACCGTATGACAAGCCGAATATCGTCATGGGAGCGGACGTCCATGTCTGCTGGGAGAAATTCGCGAAATACTTCGACGTCGAGCAGAGGCTGGTTCCGATGGAAAAAGGGGATTATATTCTCACTGCGGAGAAAGCGGCAAAACACATAGACGAGAATACAATCTGCGTCGGCGCTATTTTGGGGACGACGTTCACGGGGCAGGCGGATGAAATCCAGAAAATAAACGATTTGCTTATAAAAGTAAAGAAAACAAAGGGCTGGGACATTCCGATACACGTAGACGGTGCAAGCGGAGGCTTCATAGCGCCTTTCATGTACCCGAATCTCAAATGGGACTTCAGATTGGAGAGGGTGAAGTCTATCAACGTATCCGGGCATAAATACGGGCTTGTTTACCCCGGTCTCGGATGGCTTGTTTTCAGGGACGAATCGAACCTTCCGAAAGATCTTATATTCTATGTGAATTACCTCGGCGGGGAAATGCCGACCTTTACCCTTAACTTCTCGAGGGGAAGCGCGATGGTAATTGCGCAGTATTACAATTTCATACGGCTCGGAAAGAGCGGGTATAAAAAGATAATGAAGAATATTCTCGACAATTCGGGCTACCTCGGCAATCTTCTGAAGAAAACGGGAAAGTTCGAACTGCTTAACGACGGAAACATGCTCCCGATAATCGCGGTCACCCTTAAAGGCAATCCCGGATTCACCGTATTTGACCTTTCCGGCAAGCTCCGTGAGAAGGGCTGGATAATTCCCGCGTATACTCTGCCCCCGAATGCAGATAAGATAGCAATAATGAGGATGGTTGTGAAGGAGAACTTCAGCCACGATATGGCGGATATGCTCTACAAGGATATCATGGAAGCCTACGAAGTGTTAGGCAGAATAAAGCCCCAGGCAAAACCAAAAAAACCGGTCCACCACAAGCATACGCATAAGATTTGTTAGTGTCGTAGTAAATGGAAACATATATAAATAGTTGCGGACACAATTAGTATATGGCAAAAGCACTGAAATTCAGGGATACTCCGACCCGTTCGGTTAAATTGAAAAAGTCCGACAAAATCGTATTTTTTGCGCCCCACACAAGCGAATATCTCGCATTGGGCCCGCTTATTTCGAGGCTTACAGACACGCTTAGGAAAGAAGGCAAGGACGTAAAAAAAGAGATAACGGATGATATGCGCCTGCGGGTTCTGAGAACAACGAACCAGCTTTCGGAGAAAGACCTCTCCAAGGCCGAACTGGACCTTGTTGAAAAGCTGTTCAGGCTTGAGGATGCGTGGGTGAGGCTGCAGAAGATAGGCGAACTGATGGAGAAAAACCCGGACGCGGTCATTCTCGAGATTCATGCTCTTGACAAGGACTATAGCGAGAACAGCGAATTCCGGATGGCGGATTATTTCCAGAGGCTGCCCGGAACAAGAGTGCTGGTTCTCAGGGACATAGAACAGGAATACACTTATCCTATAATAGATGGATTGGCAGCCGTTGACGGCAAGAACGAGAGGCATCTGGCCATAGCAGGACTATTCTCGGAATTCGTACTGAAAAAAGTGGCTGAGGAGAACAGAAGGCTGTTCGAGATGCTTTCAAAGAATACAGAACGCATTGCGATGATAGAGATACCCGCCCCAAGCTATTCCCACATAAGGAGGACCGGAATAAAGCTCATCGACGGACTGATACTCAGGCTAGCCGGCTTCCCCTCGCACCTTACAAAATTCGAAGAGGCCTATGGCATAAGGTCGTCCGACATGGTGGCCGTAAGCGAAGCCGACGTACAGGGCATATTGCAAATGCTTTCGGGATAGACAGCAAAAGCGATATAAGCCTTATCACAGAATATAATCTGCCATGGCTGTAAACTGGAAGGACCTGTGTCTGACGTATATTGCCGGATGGGCACTCATTATTCTGATAACACTGGCCATAGCAGCGGCCGTTCTTTCCGAAATCCCCATTCTGTCCGATAATTCTGCCCTGCCGCAGATCGTCTTCATGGTCCTATACGGGCTTCCCCTCGCCTTTTACTTCTTGAGAAACAAAACAAGGCCCAGGGAGGGCGCTGCAATTTCCTTTGCCTTCGGAGCAACGCTTACGCCGTTTTTCCTTTTTTCCGTTTTTCTGTTCTATAAAATACTGTTTTTCATCCTGCAGACCGATTATCCGCTCGACCTCTCGGATGTGAACTGGATTTTCATGATAACCGAGCTCCTGTTCAACGGAACGCTCGTGCTGATTTACGGCCTTTTCCTCTGGTTCGTCATTAAAGAAGTGCATCACGACAAGGAATACCGGGAAGCCAGAAGCGAAATACTAACAGATTATAAGAATTTCCTAAACTCTTTTGGAAAAGGCAAAAGAAGGTAAAATACCAGAATATGCACTTAGTGCACGGTATTTAAATACTGCCAGTTAGAATAATATTAGAATTCCCAAGCCATAGGTTCGGGATATTAAAAAAAATAGGTGAAAATATAATGGGAGAAAGTGAAGGTGGCTACGGCCGCGGCGAAAGGAAAATGTACGATGCAGTTTGTGCAAAGTGCGGACAACCCTGCCAGGTACCGTTTCAGCCAACGGAAGGAAGACCGGTATATTGCAGAAACTGCTATAAACCGAGCAGGCCAAGATACTAGAATAAGCAAATTATTTTAGAAAAATTGGATAAATATCTCTTTTGTTTTTTGTTCTTTGACTAATTCTGCAAAAATGCTTCGAAAACAGGAAGGACGACGTACAGAATATCCTGCACGACTGAATTACCAAAATCTTACTGGAAATTCCAATACTTTTTTGGAAAAGATAAAAATAAATAGGAATTATGGTGAAATAGGATTATGGTTGAGAAAAAGGATTCATTCAATGAATTTCTTTCTGTATGGGAACATTCAATTAAAAAAATTGAAGATACGCCAATGGATTCCTCAGAATTGAATTATCTTATCAATACATATCATACTAATGCCCAGTTTTTTATTACATTTGAAAAATTTGAAGATAAATCACTAGACAGGTACTGGAATCGGCAGAAACAATACCTTATTACATCAAATAAACTTATAATCGCAGCATCAATATCATTATCAAAATGGAAAGATAAACATCCAGGTATTCACGAACTTTTCTTTTCCAAGTTGAAAAATATAAACATTGGAATCAATTTACCAGATATTAAATAAATTATTAGAAATTCCAAAACTCTATTAGAACCCAAAATCCGTAGATACCAATACAGTAAACCAACCTTTCCTTTCATTTCCAGTTTTCCAGTAATATATCATTATAGTAAACCAAGTTTTGGAGCAGCTGGACCATTTCCACAGCTATGGTTTACCATTACAATATGATTTGGAAAAACTTGAACGCGCAATAGGGCTTGCGCAGGCAAAGCAGGGGAAAAGATTGGAAAACAGCATGAAAGCATGAATTTTATTATTGTATCAGTAAACCCGGCTTTTGGAAGCAGCTGGAAAACAGGGTTTTGGTTTACTGCTTCAGTATCTATATTATATTACTATATAATATGGTGGTATTTACTGCAATATTTTTTCAGGTTTTTTCCGCGTGAAGTATAGGTTCTGATTTGAAAATGGTCAAAAGACTGGAAAAGAGAAAAATTATCGAGGTGAATTACGAAAGCTCAATCACAGTTATTTCGGGCGGAGCTAAAAATCTGGGCCCGCCGCCTATTCCGCAGGTTGTATAAATTCGGCCACCATCTTCAAATTCGTAATAACCCGCATCATATTCCCCCCTAAATCCAAATAATTTCGGAACAGAGCCGATTAGTGGAAGTCTAACTTGACCGCAGTGCGTATGCCCAACAAGTATCAAGTCCCACTTGACAAACTCATTTCTGGGAACAGCTTCCTGATCATGCGTAACTAGTATGGTAGTTCCGGAAAAATCAACTCCTTCGATTGCCTTTTCATAATCGTCTTTGCATGCCCATTCATTATCAACCCCAACTAGAATGAAATCCCCTGTATCTACTCCTTCATTTCTCAGAACAATTATTCCTGCTGATTCGAAAAATTGCGTTATCCCCCCGCCGGTTTCGTTAACCGATGTTGCACGAGTCATTTCATAATATCCATAATCATGATTTCCCAAAACAGTATAGATGTCTTTCTTTGAATTAAGATTCTGTAATGGGGCAAGTCTATTCCTAGTAAAACTTATGGAATCAGTATAATCTCCTCCAAGCAGAATATAATCGGCTTCTTCTGCATTTGCTGTCTCGATGACTCTCTCTAAGAATTCGTCTGAGATAGTTTCTATGTGGATATCAGCTATGAAAACTATTTTGACTGATTCGTTCAGCCCGATATCAAGATTCATTCTTTTTACAGTCAAAGCATTAGGTTCGATGAAAAATATATAATATCCGATGATAAGGATGCCAAGAAGTACTGCGATCCAGAATGTCTTTCTAAGTTTTTCTTCATCAGCTGGTCGCATGCTATTATTATACAAAATAGGATTATTAATTTGTTTATCCAAAACTATCTTAGAATTTCTAAAATACTATTGGAACCTACCATTTGAATCCGAATTTTACCATCGCAGACTCCCCAGGCTTGAAATTAACAGTGAATGTGTAAACCTTTGGAGTTATCATCTTTACCCAGCCTTTCTGTTCGGTTAATGGAGTAACGGTCAAACCATCAGTTCCAATAGTAAGGATGGCATGGTCGGTTGTTACGCCGAATTTGTTGGGAATTTTTAATACATGAGTAATCTCAGTAGGGTTTTTGCTCCAGTTTCCGTCTTCGTCTTTTACCAATCCGAGATTGTTCTTCATGACGTCTATCTTTGCCCTGTAACCTGGCTTGACACGGCTTCTGCATCTTTCCATTTCTTTTCTAAGATTTTCAATTCTGCCGACTACGAATTTGTCAATGGATTCGGGAGACATGATAAGCGAGGGGGCGGTTACGTCCTTGTACCATCCTATCAAAAAGGATGCGTTTTTATCCTTTAAATCCAGCTCCATAAGTCTGAGGTCTCGGCCTGAATCTTCTATCCTGATATTAACCTCAACAAGCGGAGGAACCCGCATTCTGTTCTCTATTCTTGGGTTCCTTATTGTTCTTCCTGATGTTCTTGCCTCGGGCCCTTCAGGTTCGAATCTTACTGACCTTATCATCAGCTGTCTTCGTGACATAATTAGATATTGCAAAGATGTTTATTTAAACCTATTTTATAACATTAGTAATAACAAAACTATTTTTCCTTCTCTTCTTTCAGGAGTTTTTCGTATTCTTCCACCGTCAGCGTTATCACAGGACCACGGTATCCACAGTTGTCGCATTTGAACGAATCCGAAATATCCCTTACGAGGCCCGCCATGAAAACCCGGGTATCCCTGGCGGGTCGTTTACAACGCGGGCAGATTGCTATGCTGTTGGTCATATGATCAGGCCCTCTTTTTTAGGCTCTTCCCTGGATTTTTCTTGTGCTTTAATTTCTTCTTTTGCCGCAGTCGCCTCTATCTGCTTGACTATTTCCTCTTCGGGTATGAACTGATAATCCGCCTTTTTGAATTTTTCATAAAACCTCTTCTGGTCATCAAGCTTGGACGGCGTTTCAAGTATCTTCTCTATTCCCATCCATATCGTATACCAGCCCAAAGGCACAAGGAGAATTTCCGGAAGTTTGAAAATGAACTCGGAATCGCGGTTATAGGTTGCAAGGAATATGGTGGCCGAGAGAATGACGAAACCGGTAACCAGATAGATCCCGCCTTTCCTTTTCTGTTTTTCCAGCTCATGGTTTATGTCCCTCAACCGCATGGAGAAGTAATCCTTCAGCCTTTTTTTGATAAGTCCTTCGGTCTTTGCGGAGCGGAGTGCAGCCGGTAGGGAGAACCTCACTTCGAAACTGCCTTTTTTGTTCTCGGTGTAGCGCTTCTGGACTTCCTTAAGAAAATCATCGGAGAGAAGCCTGGAAGAATACGGCGAGGGGTCGAAGTCGGAAAAGATATCGTCGTAGTCGTCCAGCGCGATATGCACGAGATTGATCAGTGTGGCGGGCTTCATTTCTTCTGCCGCCACCGCCTTCTTTATCTCCATGAATTCCTATGAGCTGGAAACCTTTAAATAATCTAATATGTCATATAACCTACATGTCTGTTCGCATACATAAGAATAAGGAAGAGGATTTGGGAATGCTTCAGATGCAGATTCTGTGGCTCTTGGAAAGGGAGCCGACGCACGGCTATGCCCTGATGAAAAAGCTGAACGACATCAAAAAGACCAAGATAGAGCAGGGAACGCTTTATCCGGCGCTGCAGAAGCTGGAGGGCAACGGCTATATAGAGGTCAGCGAAAAGGGCGAGAGGGGCAGGAAAATTTATGCGCTGACGACGAGCGGAAGGGCGATGATGAAGAAGAGCTGCGAGGATTTCGTGCTGATGTTTTCCGATATTTTCCAGGATTACAAATGCAGAAAATGCGGAGAAACCAACTGTGTGATGAGAAAATGAGCGTCTATCTCGACCATGCGGCAACAACGCCGGTGGATAAAAGAGTGCTTGAGGCAATGCTGCCTTACTTCAGCGAGAAATATGGGAACCCTTCTTCAATATACGGGTTTTCGGACGAAGCACGAAAGGCTGTTGAGGATGCGAGAGGGAAGGTTGCGCGACTTATAGGCGCAGAGCCATCCGAAATAATTTTCACTTCCGGCGGAACCGAGGCGGATAACCTTGCCATAAAGGGGGTTGCAGCCACGTGCAAGGGAAAGCGCATAATCGCCTCTGCGATAGAACATCCTGCGGTTCTGGACACCTGCAGGGCCCTGGAAAAGCAGGGATATGAAGTTACTTATGTGCCTGTAAATAAGGACGGGATCGTTTCCGTCGAGGATGTAAGGAATGCGATACGTGACGATACTATTCTCATTACGATAATGCACGCCAACAACGAGATAGGGATGATACAGCCGATAGCGGAGATCGGCGAAATTGCGCGGGAAAGGGGCATTGTTTTCCATACCGATGCGGTGCAGACCGTCGGAAAGATACCTGTGGACGTGTGCAGGTTAGGCGTGGACCTGCTTACTGTGTCTTCGCATAAGCTCTATGGGCCGAAGGGCGTAGGGGCGCTTTACGTGAGAAAAGGCACTGGAATCGCCCCTGTCCTTAACGGGGGGGGGCATGAAAAAGGGATACGCTCGGGCACCGAAAACGTGCCTGGTATCGTCGGCTTCGGGAAGGCGGCGGAAATAGCTGCCGCGGAGATGGATTCCGATGCCGCAAAAATGAGAAAATTAAGGGATAAACTGGTTGAAGGCGCGTTGAAGATAGAGAACAGCTGGCTTAACGGGAGCAGGGAGAACAGATTGCCGAGTAACGTAAATCTGGGATTCAAGTTCGTGGAGGGGGAGGCGCTTGTCCTGGAGCTCGATTGCAACGGAATCTGCGCAAGCACCGGAAGCGCATGCTCTTCAAAATCATTGGAGCCGAGCCATGTCCTGAGGGCGCTCGGTCTGCCTCCGGAGTACTGCCACGGCTCGTTAAGAATGACTCTGGGGAGGCAGAATACCGAGGAGGAAATAGATTACGTTCTTGATGTACTACCGAAAGTCGTCGCGAAATTCAGGGAAATATCGCCGTTCAAGAAGGATTTCGGCGAATATGAAAAATCAACAGGGAAGTGTGGTCCTCATGTACACTGAAAAACTGATGGAGCATTTTAGGAATCCGAGGAATATGGGGAGAATCGAGGACGCGGACGGTGTGGGGACGGTTGGAAATCCCGTCTGCGGAGACGTGATGAAGCTCTATATCAAGGTGAAGGACAACAGGATAGAGGATATAAAATTCGAGACTTTCGGCTGTGCTGCGGCGATAGGGACCAGTAGCATGATCACGGAGCTTGCCAAGGGTAAGACGCTTGACGAGGCGCTGGAAATAAAAAACGCAGACGTAGCCGAATCCCTGGACGGACTGCCCTCTGTTAAGATGCATTGCTCGGTCCTTGCGGCGGATGCCCTGAAGGCTGCCATAAACGACTACAAAAGCAGGAAAAGATGATTACTTCTTTTTAGTAAGCCCTGCCTTTACCAGTTTTTCGAATACCGCTCTTGGCAGGACCACGCAGACGTCGCATCCGCATTTCGAGCAGACGAACTCGTTGCCCTTGTAATCTGAGGAATTTGCTACCTTGCCGCAGACGGCACAGATATCCACGGACTGTTTTTTGCCCAGGCAATCATCTCTTTTTCTTTTTTGTTCTGGAAGGCTTCGCCTTTTTGGCTTTTTTGCCCGGATTTCCGGCCGGCTCTTCTTCGTAGGGGTCTTTTCCTTCCTGCAGTCTCTGCACCACTTTCTCGTAATCCTTGAGAGGAACGACCATGGTCATGCGGTTGCCGCACCTGAGGCATGTAAAAGATTCGCCAATCTCCCTCAGCGGCACCATCTTGCCGCACCTGGCGCATATCTCTATTTCTTCCATGGATTTTTACGGTAGGGGCCGTTTAAATATCTTTGTTTTTGCCGGCCTTATGACAAGCGAATCGGCCATATATTGGAAGGTTTTGACAAGGTTTTCTTCCTCCACCGGGTAGGTGTAGAATATAGAAAAAACCCTGTCCCCCGTATAGAATAGCATCTTCCGGCCGATGAACCTCCTTCCATCGCTTTCGTATTCGTAATCCGTCCTGAAGCAGGGGTGCTTTCCGAATTTCGATTTGCATGCCTTCGATACCACGCCTGCCGAGGGCTTTTCGATCTCCCCTTTTGCATGGGCCCTGAAATCGAATTTAAGGGGCAGTATCGTCTGTACTTCCACCCTGAAATTTGCCCTGCTTTTATTTGAATGGAAAACCACGGCATAGGCGCCCTCGTCCACAACGACGGGCGGGTCGTATCTCCATTTCTCAGGATAGAACATGCTGAAATGGCCGTAGAAATCCTCATACTTCCTGAATTTCATTTCCTCCAGCACGGGTTCTTTCGGTTTTCTCCGGAAAAATCCCCTTATCCTGTCAAGCATGCTCATTTTTCAGCCACCACCACGACCTCCTGCGAGGAAGCATCGTATTTCTCGTAATTGAATCCGCCGTAGAGTTTTATATTCCTGAAGCCCGCTTCGCGGAGCAGCTTTTCCAGTTTTTCGGGTTCTACGAATGAAATCGTCATTTCGAACTTATTTATTCCGTTTCCCTTTTCGTCTTTTACATCTATTATGTAATCTGCGGTTCCGTTTTCGGGATGATACTGCATTAACCATACGAGTTCGCATTTCCTGCCGCCCTTCCTTACGGTGTTTTTCTCTATCTCATGCAGGATTCCGGTGCATTTCAGCTCTTCAGCCGAAGGATTATAGATGTGTATTGCTATCCTGCCGCCTTTTTCCAGATGCAAATAGACGTTTCGCAGCGTTTTTCTCCTGTCGGCATCGGCAAGAAGATGGAGGAAGCTCCTGTAGGGAAAAATAGCAAGCCCGAACTTTGCCGGAATCCTGAAATCGCGCATGTCACCGAGATGAGTTTTTACCTTCAGGCCCGCACTTTCCGCATTTTCTTTCAGCAGTTCAAGCATCTTTTCGGATACATCAAGACCGGTAACGTCGATGCCTGCCTTCAGCAGCTTCAGGGTAATCCTTCCAGTGCCGCAGCCGAGCTCAAGCACTTTTCCGCCGCATTCCCTGGCTTCCCTCAGATAAAACCCGGAATCGAAATCCTCTGAATAGACAAGGTCATAGAAATCGCCCATGCTGTCATAAACTTCGGCTTCGCCTGCCATGCCTATCTCTCTGAGCCAGAGATTAAAAAGATTAGTCAAGCGCAAAAATCACTACGGAAAGGTCATCGTCCTGCGAAACAATGGCGGTTCCGTCCTTTTTTTTCACTATGTTGAAGTCGTCCTCTCCGACCTTGAATATCCTCAACCTTATCTTGGACAGTATGGTTTCGCCTATCCTCCTTATGCTGGTTTTGTTCCCCATTATTTTTCCGAGGTCGGCACAGCCGCTTACGTCTTTCACCATGCCGTTTTCGGCTAGTCCCACGGCAAGGTTCTTGGTAATGCCGTCGCTTGTCAGCATGAGCCGCATGCCCTTCTGCAGCACGCCTTCGGCGGTCTCTATAGCATCATCCGACAGGCCGTTTCCGCTTATGGCGCACATTATAACGTTTCTTGCGCTCGCATACTCTCTTGGAGTTATCTTCGCGTCTGTAATTGATTTTTCCTCAAAATCGTGAATAATTACCTTATCATATGTCATAAGTCTCTCGATATTGTTTTTATGCAGTATATAAACCGCTGAATCGGCCACTCCTCCGAGGAAGTACCGTCCATCCGGCAGGATTACGGCAACGACTGCTGTGGTGCCCCCTTCGGGAAGTTTGTAGCATTTTATGCTTTCCAGCGCCATCGGAACGGCATCCTTTACAAGATAGGCCATGTCCAACCTGTCCCTGAAGTAGCTCCTTCTTTTATAACCCAGAGAAAGCACGGCATTGCCCATGACATGTGAATAAACGTCCCCGCCTGCGCCATAACCGTCAAAAACGCCTATTATGCTGATATCATCCGACAGAAGGGCTATTGCAGTATCCTGGCATAATTTCCTTTTCCTGCCCTTTTCAACATGTGCGTAAAGAGCCCTGCCTTTTTCCCTATAGCGCAGCTCCGCGCTCTTATTGAGCTTTGCGGGCATTACGTGGGCGGACAGCACGCCCTCGGCTTTCGGTAGTTTGGCTGAATAGTCGAAAATATTAAGCACCCCGGCTACCGCCTGCCTCCTTCTCATATGGGTAGATATTGTGAGAATATGTTTTTAACGCTTTCTGACACAAACTAACAAATAAAGAAAGAAAAAAGAAAGAGTTTTTCAAGAGCAAATATGAAGTGGAGTTTACCTGCACTTTTTGCAGCCGCACTTCTTTTTCTTGCTCTTCTTGGCGGACTTCTTCTTGAGTCCGACCATTTTCTTGACTTTCGAAACTACGGCATTTATTGATATCATGTTATTATTAATGGTTAAAAGAGTTTATAAAGGTTGCGTTTTATGGTTTCAATCCTTCGAGATACTCCTCCTCGATGGGATGGAGCTTTGCCGGGATAATCACCGAGAATGGCGGTTTTCCAAGGTTTTTCTTCTTGAGGTCATCCACTTCGCCGTAACTGATTTTCTCATCCTTCTCGCCCAATCTCGAAAGGACTATGGCCATGCTGGACTCCGAAAGCATTTCCAGGGCGGATTTGGCTTCCATTGGCTCAGGCTCGGTATCCAGAAGAACAAGGGTGTGCATATCTGCTTTCAGGTTTGCCCTTATTATATCGAGCGAAGAGGTGGGTTTGTAGTTGGGGCGGGGGTTAACGAGCGATGCAGTCTTGCCGAACCTGTATATCTGGAGCCCGGATTTGCCTGCTGCAGCGGTGTATATCGAGGAATTGTGGATTATTTTTACCTGGATGCCCTGCTTTCTGGCATCTATGACGAGCGAGATGTGGGTTGTTGCCGTAAGCGGATCGCCTCCTGAGATAAGGGCGACGTCCTTGTCTTTTGCATAGCCGAGGAGGAAATCGCTTTCGGCCTCTTTCCTGTCGATTTTCATGAGCTGTTTGCCCGTAAGTTTTTCGATTTCCCTGATTTTGCCTGCCAGAGGCGGATTGGTATAAACTTCAATATATATTTCATCGCATTTCTTCAGTGCTTCCACTCCCTCGAGCGTAAGGTCTCCGGAAATGCCGGCTCCTATAAGATAAAGCATGAATAGGATAGTAAAGCAAATGGATTAAAAATATCCTCCTGAATTCTTAGCCATGGACGTTTTCCAGGCGGCGGTTCTCGGTATCCTGCAGGGCATGGTGGAATGGCTGCCCATAAGCAGTTCGGGCCAGCTCATGCTCTCGCTTACGGAATTTCTGGACATGGATGCGGAAACAGCCTTCTCCCTTGCGATGACGCTTCATATAGGAACGCTTTTCGCGGTCGTCGTGAAATACAGAACGGAACTGGCGGACATGCTGAAAAACCTGAGCTGGAAGGACAAGCTCACGCGGTTCATTGCCGTTTCCACCATCGTGACCGCCGTGGTCGGCATCCCGGTTTACGTCATGCTCAAGAGCGTATTCGCATACGGAGACCTTGCCAACGGGATGATAGGCGTCCTCCTCATACTCACGGGCATTGTTATTTATGCGTCCAGAAAAAAGGCCGGCCGGGCAGCCATCGGGGACCTTGGCTACGGCCACATGATTGCCGCGGGAGCCGCGCAGGGAATAGCAGTTCTGCCAGGAATCTCAAGGTCCGGAACAACCGTGGCAGCCATGCTGCTCAGCGGGGTGAAACAGGACGTTGCGCTCAAGCTCTCCTTCATAATGAGCATTCCCGCCGTTCTTGGCGCGGTTGCCCTTGATTTTGCAGGAGGGGGATTTGCGGGCGGCTTCGGGGCAGGGGAATTGGCTGCAGGCATATTATTTGCCTTCGTTTTCGGCTATCTGACAATGGATGCGCTGGTTAAAACCGCGCAGGCGCTGAGGTTCGATATTTTCTGCATCGTCTTCGGGCTGGTCGCTCTCATAGCATTCTTTTTATAATTAACCGGGCAAATCTGGTAAAGGAATGATAGGATGATAGCGATAATAGACGCGGGCTCGCAGTACACCCACCTGATAAAGAGGAATTTCAGGGACATGGACAGGGCTGCTGAGCTGATAAACGCCAGGGAGAAGTACGATTCCGTGAGGGAAAAAATAGAAAATGCGGAAAGGATAGTGCTTTCGGGCGGCCCGAGTTCGGTTTCAGAGGACATGACGAGCCTCGTCAGAATCGTAAGCGAAAAGACAAGGGCGGGAGAGATAAACGCACCGCTGCTCGGCATATGCTACGGCCACCAGATGATAGCGGATGTATGGGGCGCAAAAGTGGAGAAGGGAAAAAGCGCGGAATACGGGATAAGCGAAATCATCCTGGACAAGGAAGATTGCATCCTCAGGGGAATGCCCCGCAAGTTCAAGGCATGGGTTTCCCATTTTGACGAAGTGAAGGAGGTCCCGGAAGGTTTCGAGGTTTTGGCGCATTCGGAAACCTGCGCCATAGAGGCGATGGCGCACGGTGAGATGAAAGTATATACCGTACAGTTCCACCCTGAAGTATGGCACACGGAAAACGGGGAACTCATACTGAAGAATTTCGCAGAGGCCTGACATGTGGAAGGATTTCAGGAAGACGAGGCTGAAACTTTTCGAAAATGCAGTTGAGGAAGAAAAGGTGGACGAAAAAATCCTGAAGCTTCTTGAAAGGATAAACACAAACAAAAACCTTGTAACAATCTCCTCGTGCTTAGGAAGGGTGGTGCTGCTTGAATTCGATGTCATGCGCACGAAGAAGGTATCCAGATTCTACAGGAAATGGCACAGGAGGGTGAGCACGGAAGAGGTGGAACTAGCAGTCCACAGCTATACCGGAAAACTCCCGCTATGGTTCATGATCGAGTCATTTATACTTCATGTCGCGGCAAAGGACATGAAAACTGCCGCGGCTTTTCTTACGAAGATGAGGAATGCCGGTGTGAAGCAAGGGGGAATACAGGAAATCCAGAAAGACCGTGTCAACATCGAGGTCCAGGGAACTGTCGCACTGCACATGCCGGTAAACGTATTCGAGGGAAGCTGGGACGAGCTCGTCAGGATAGCAAACCGGCTCATGGAACTTAACGAAAAACAGATAAGAAAACTCGAAAGGGCCAGCTGGTGACTTTTTTTAAAAAAATGGCAAAGGGAGTGTGTATTGGGGCCCAAGCAACCCGCTCGTATCATACCAGCACATAACCAGATTACTGCCTCACGACAGATCTGTTCCAAGTACTGGGAATGTACAGCCGGGTGAAGTGTTAGAGGCGTGCGCAAGGCTATTTACCGGATACCGTTACGTTTCCCCTGTACCAATATGCGGTTTCGTGGAACAAACGCAGAGGCCTTAACCCTCGAACAGATGGCGCCTATATCTAGGACTTTTCCCTACCATCTACGCTCTACTTGGATTGCCCTTACACACTCCGCCAAAACAGCAGAGAGAATCAGCAGTAGCTTAGGACGAATGCCCTTTATTTAGTTTGTTTTTGCCCTCTGAGGAAAGAATACACAATAGTAGGCTTTTGGTGACTAAAAAACGGATTTTTATTCTAAAAGCATCCTGCTTTTACCCTTTTCTATCTTATTTGACACCGCAAATCCCTGGTTTACCTCGAGAACGTACTTCGCCTCCTTCTCCGGATAGTAAACCGGGCACTTTGCCATCCTGCAGGGGTCCATCGCGATTATGTCCGCGACGGTTCCGTTTTCGTCCAGGTATATGCCGTCCAGCGGTATGGTGGTGTTAACCATCCAGAAACCGTACTTTCCGGGCGTGTCGAAAACGAAAAGCATGCCCTCGTCGTCCGCAAGCGACTGCCTGAACATGAGCCCCCTCGCCCTCTTGACGGGGTCGTCAGCGACCTCCACGTTCAGGTTTATCCTTTCTCCGCCGCTGTTAACGAGCGTTATCTGCTTTTTAACGGTGAAAAGCTGAGTGTAAACCAGAAGGATGAGGATAGCTGCAAGAAAGATTGCGACGAAAATCGCTGCTTCCCTGTAAATCTCCATCAAAACATCCTATACCTTTTCGAACCTGCTCTTAAGCTTTTCAAGAACCTTGGGCAGTGTGGTGTATTCCATCTCGTCTGGAGAAAGCCTGTGCGGCTCGAACGGGCCGTGCCTTCTCATGTAGTTGGCTATCTTGTTCGCCTTTTTCCTTGCCTCGTCGTATGCCTTGTCCCTGAAAACATCCATCGGACCGACAAGCTTTCCATTCGCGAGCTGGAAGCCCAGCGCAACAACGCGGGGAGGTCCATCGAACCTGCTCGGCGTCGCATCCTCCTGCGACACTGGCATGAGCGGGCCGTTGTGCGAGCCTCTCATCCATCCTGCAACAAGATGCGGGAATGCAAAGGGCTCGACCACTTCACCGAATGCGGGAAGCCCGGACTGCGCCCTGACGATTGCCACCGGGTCGTCCTTTCCGACGTACTCGCCGGCAATCTTGAAAAGCTTCTCGGTGCTTACAACAGCAACAGGCTCGTTTTCCGGGACCTTGTTCCCCTTGTTCGGATAAATCCTCTTGATTACGTATTTGCTCTTCGAGCCGATGAGCGCGAGAAGGTCGTAAAGCTCCTTCGGGGTGTCAAGCACCACCCTCTTCTCGTTGTAAATGTCATACACCTCGAACCTGAATCCGTTGTGCATCGAAGGGTCTATGGAAAGCCCGGCGGTGTTGAACGGGTCCGCGAACATCCTGAATACGGGCAGGTTGAATGCTCCGGGGTCGGTCTTGTCCATAAGGAAGCATACTATGGGCTCGGATTTCCGCTCCTCGAACTCCATTTCCGCCACTCCGGGGCCGAGCCCCCTAACGTTTCCGGAAAAGGCATCGGAAAGAAGGTCCTGCCCAGCGCCGTAGAGCTTGAGCCCTTTTGCGACTTCAGTGCATTTCTTGAAAATGTCCCATGCGAGCTTGTGTATCTCCTCGTTGTCCTCGCCCCGGGTATGGGTCATAATGAGGTCAAGGTCGTCCCCGCATGCGCCAACGTAATAATCTATGATCACTTCCTTCTTTTTCGCCTCCTCGAGCTCCTTTTTAGCCGTCTCCTTCAGCATGGGATGCACACTGCAGTGTCCGGGGAAGCCCCCAACGTCAGCCTTTATTATACTCACGGTAACTTTCATGCCAAAACCTCTCAATAATTTAATATATAATTAAACCTATTTATTCTTTGCTGTCAGCTTCTGCAGCTTCTCGTCCAGCTTCTCCTTCGGTATCACGGGTATCGTCTGGCTTTCCGCGTATTTCGGAGCCTCGGTCTTCTTCACTTTCGTGAGCACCCCCGGGCCGCGGCTGCCTTCCCTGTAAATCGTTATCCCCTTGCATCCCAGCTTCCATGCGAGCATATAGGAAGTCTCCACATCCTCCACCGAAGCTTCGGGCGGAAGGTTTATCGTCTTGCTTACTGCAAGGTCGGTGTGCTTCTGGAAGGCGGCCTGCATTTTTACGTGGTTCTCGGGATTGAGGTCGTGCGAAACGACGAAAACCTCCTTCAGCTCCTTGGGTATCTCGTCCATGTGATGTATGCTTCCGTTGTCTATGACCTGCTGCATGAGTTCGGGCGTGTAAAGCCCCCTCACCTTCAGGACGTGCTCGAAAACCTCGTCTGAATAGTAGAGCTTCGTCCCGTCCATCACGTTCTTTATGTACGCAAGCGCGAACAACGGCTCTATGCCGCTGGACGTATCCGCTATCATCGATATCGTCCCGGTGGGGGCAATCGAGGTCACGGTTGCGTTCCTCATCGCGTCGTACTTCTTGGCCCACGCGCTTTCCTTGAAGCCGGGGAACGAGCCCCTCGCCCTTCCGAGCTCGTGGCTCATCTTTCTTGCCTCGTCGGTTATGAATTTCATTGTATATTCGGCTATCTCAAGCGCCTCGGGCGAATTGTATTTGATTCCCATCTTCACGAGCATCTTTGAGAAGCCCATTATCCCGAGGCCCATCCTCCGGTGGTACTGCGTCCTTTCCTTGATTTCGGGAATGGGGTACTTGTTGAGGTCTACGACGTTGTCAAGGAACTGCACCGCAAGCCTCACGACGTACCTGAGCCTGTCCCAGTTCACCTTTTTCTTCCAGTTGCCCTTCGTCCAGTCCATGTCCACGAACCTCTCGAGGTTTACGCTCCCCAGGTTGCAGGACTCGAAGTCCGGCATGGGCACCTCCCCGCACGGGTTCGTAGCATTAATCGGGAACTTCGGCGTGGGGTTGGCCTTGTTTATGTGGTCTATGTAAAGCAGGCCCGGCTCCGCGGATTTCCATGCGCTGTAGGCTATGAGCTTGAACAGGCTCCTTGCGTTTATCTTCCTTAGAACTTCCCTGTTCCTGGGGTTCACCAGCTCGTAGTCGCCGTTCTTTTCAACCGCCTTCATGAACGTGTCGTCCACGGCTATGCTCACGTTGAAGTTTTCAAGCACCCCGGGCGTCTGCTTTGCGCTTATGAAGTCCTCGACGTCGGGATGCCATACCGAAAGCACGCCCATGTTCGCGCCCCTCCTTTTTCCGCCCTGCTTGACGACCTCGGTTGCCACATCGAAAATCCTCATGAAGGATATCGGGCCGGAAGCCACTCCGGCGGTGCTTTTCACGAAATCGCCCTTGGGCCTCAGCTTCGAAAAGGCGAAGCCGGTTCCGCCCCCTGACTTGTGTATTATCGCGGTGTATTTCACCGCATCGAATATCTGCGGTATGTCGTCCTGCACGGGCAGGACGAAGCATGCGGCAAGCTGGCCTAGGTTCGTGCCGGCATTCATGAGCGTGGGTGAGTTGGGAAGGAACTCGAAATTGGTCATTATCTGGTAGAAGGCCTGCCCGTAGTCCCTCACCGTCTTTTCGTCCGCGCCGTACCTGGTTTCGTTCGACGCTATGAAACCCGCGACCCTCCAGAACATTTCGCTCGGGGTTTCTATCACCTTCCCGTCGTCGTCCTTGAGCAGGTATCTCCTTTCGAGCACCTGCACGGAATTCAGGGGAAGCTTCAGGTCGTCGCTTACGCCGAGTATCCTCTTCATCTCCCTTTCGACGTTTTTCCTGTGCCTGTAGATGATGTAGGATTTCGCCGTGGTCGCATGGCCTGCTTCGATAAGCGCCTTTTCCACGATGTCCTGGATATCCTCTACAGTCGGGGTTTCATCCGGTTTGTATTTCTCATCTATGAATTTGACTGCGAGGTCCGCCACCTTCTCGGCCTCCTTCCTGTCACTCCCTCCGACGGACTGCGCAGCTTTGAAGATTGCGTTTATTATCTTTTCTTTGTCAAAATCAACGATTTTCCCGTCTCTTTTCCTTATCTTCTTTATTTTCATGGGCACATCACCTGAGGACTAGACTTATCCAAGGCCTAACTATTACCGACAAAATAAATAAAAACTTAGATATTGACGACGTGGCGCTCTCTTACTCAAATTGCTATTTCCATTAACCGATAGCCGCCGGTTCAGCTTTTGGAAGCGGACGAGCCGAGCATCCCGCCTATCGAGCCTACGAAGTAGTTCAGCAGTATCCCGATGGGTATTCTCGCTATGCCGCAGCAGAGGACGGCAATTATGCCGGTCGTGCCCACTATGCTGCCGCCGAGCAGGGCGATGGCGAAATCCTCGTATGCGCTTCCGCTTATGCCCCCTATCGCGGTGGCGGTCACTATGCCAAATATCTTCAGGATTGCGTTTATTGTGTCGAACATGAGGTTGATTACTGCGAGGAGGGTGTAGGAAAGCGCGCCGGCGATTCCCGCCTCGTTAAGGTCTCCGCGGTATTTTCTCGCGGTCCTGTAGCCCGCCCACATGTACAGGAAAAGGAAGATTATGAAGCCCAGTACGGAGAGCACCAGGTTCCCCAGCCCCACCATGAAATCAAGAATCGTTCCTATAATCGGGATGTAATTCAGCAGTCCCAGCATGAGGTTTACCATAAAACCCAAAAATATAACTACAAAACCTATGGCTGTTGGAAGCAGTACGCCTGCCCTTATCTTGTTGAAATCTACGTTCATATTACCGACCTTTTGCATGGGATTCTGTATAGACTTAAAAGAGAAAATATAAAAAACCGATTAGTCCTCCCCACCCAGTTTCAGCCCCGGTTTTTTGGGCTGCCTTATTATGTATATTATTACCATCGCAAGGACTATCACCGACGCCACGAGCAGGAAGACGAAATTGTTGTCCTCCCTTAGCGCCTTGTTTATAGTTTCAACAAGCTTGTCGCCCCTTGATATCGATGCGGCATACTGGCCCTGCATGAGCAGGGTTTCTATCTCCCCGATTTCCCCGCTTATGTATTCCCTCTCGGCTTCCGGAATGGAATCCCTCTTTTCGCTGTAGACGCCTTTTATCGTGTTCAGTTTTCTTTCGGCTTCGGATTTTTCCTCCGCAAGTATGTCGAGCATCTTCCTATCCAGCTTTTCCAGGTCCTTCATCCTGTCCTCGATGTAATCGTTGCCCTTCGCGCCGATGCTTTTTTCTATGTCAGAAACCAGCTTCGTTACGGTGCTTTCCGAAACTGTGAACAACTGCTCCACGCCGGTCCCCCTTGCACTCTTGGACTCGGAGGAATATCTCGCAAGCGTCTCCCCGACATCCTCTTTCAGGATCTCGAATTCGATCCTGAGCGCCTCCGTTGCTGTTGTTTTTTCCCGCTCGAGCTCCTCCTCCAGATTCGCCGCTTCCTGCAGGCCGGATATCACCTGCACCGCATCTTCCGCCTTTTCCGTTGCGGCAAGAACGTTGATGTCATGCTCGAGATTCTCAAGCAGTTCGTCCGCGGTCGCATTATCGTAATCCGCAAATCCGGCCCTGTATGCGTTAAGCTGCTTCATCGCATCGGTCTTGAAGGCCGAAACCTGCTTTTTCAGCCAGTTCTTGTCCACCCTTTCGAGTTCGTCTATCGTATCCTGGATTTCGGAAACAAGCGATGACGAAGAAATATCCGCTTCTGCCAGCAGAGCCTCAAGCTCGTCCTTTCTCGTCCCGAACCTGTCAAGCAGACTGTAGTTTCCTACATCGATCTCGTTTGCCTTTGAAAGTGCGGCCTCAAGGTCCCTCAGCTCCGCGTTCAGGTCGCGCACGAGTTCGGAATGTTTTTTTACAAGCTTGGATTTCTCCTTGTCCGTTTCCGATATCTTCTTTTTCGTCTCTTCTATCTTCAGCAGCGCGCCTTCGTAATCGCCGAGAGCCGCAAGGTGTTTTGCCTCGTCAAGCAGTGCGATTACTTCCGGTTCATAGCTTGCGCCCTCCAGCCTGCCCAATTCCCCGGCAACGTAATCGTCAAGTTCGCTTACGGTGTAGCTTACATCCACGGTTGCGCCCCTGTCCTCTTCAAGATTGAATAATTCGACGTATCTGCCCTGCGGAACGCTTTCCTCGGTGCAGCTCACCGAGCAGAGGATATCCACTTTCGTGATGTAATCGCTCTCTTCTATTTCAGCAAATACAGGAACGCTGTCAAGGTCCATGTGCGGAGTAATTGTTATCGAGTATTTCACCGTGGTCTCAGTGCCTGAAGTGGAAGCGGTCGCACCGCTCCTCTGCTCGGAATATGCATCGTCTTCCACGCGGCCGGCTGTAATAGTGTGAACGCCCTTTGAAAGCGGCCTGTCTGCCGCAAGGTCGTCTATCCTGATATCGCTCGCCCCTGCCCAGGGGACTTCAACATATGCATCGTTTACGGAAAGGTCGAAGGTTATGCTTTCCCCGACCCTTGCCGAGCCGTCGCCCAGGCCTGTCGCGCTGCTGCTCCTGCTCCGCATCCTTGCAAGCACCTGCGACTTCGCGAATGTTATCGATTTCATATCGTAGGAATCGACGAAGCCGAGCACAACGTAGAGCGTGTTCCTTTCCATCTTGAGCCCCGTGACTTCATCCGCGCCTTCGGTTATGTCGAAATAATCGAACCCGAAATCCCCCGGAAGCGGAACCGCAACTTCAACGTCCTCGCCCCAGTAGTCCCTTGTATTCTTGAATATGATGTTAAGTGAGACGTCCGTTGGCTCGTCTATCCTCACCTTTCCGATGACAAGCGAAACATCAGTGACCATGCTTTTCGAAACCGCCGCATTGTCTATTTCAGGCTCTGCCTCCACTTCATCTTCTATCTCTCCGTAAGCTGCCCTTAATCCGCTGAGTTTTCCCAGGCCGTTTTCGTAATCTATGCGTCCGTTGACAACTATGCCAGCTTCTGCCCTACGCATGTCGTCAAGAAGGTCTTCCGCATCTGCAAGCATCAGCTTCTCGAGCAGCAGGGCCCGTGTTGTTTCAAGGTCTCCGTAAACCGTCTTCGCTTTCGCAAGGATGCCCTGTTTCAGCGCATCAAGCCTTATCAGTATGTCTTCGGAACCGGTGTTCTTTTTCAGCAAATCCAGCTCTCCTTTTTCACCGGCAACGTTCAGCCCGTCGTCTCCCGCCCTTTCTATCAGGTCATCCAGCTCGTAAATCAGCGATTGTATTTCAGCAGCATCTGAAAGCGTCCAGTCCCCTGAGGCCGTTTCGGCAAGCTCGTCTGCCCTTGCGTAATGGACGTATTTTTCTCCAAGATATCTTGCGGAATTTCCTGCGGCAAGCTCGGCTTCTGCCTCTTCAAGCTGGCGGTTCGTTATGCCCAGGGATTCCGCCTCGGCTCTTGCATCATTAATTTTTTCCTCTGCATCGGCTTTCAGGCTTTCCACCATCTCCTCGGTGTCCTCAAGAAGCAGCACAGCCTTATCGCCAAGGTCCGCATACATTGTTTTTGCAAGGGATATATCGTCGGTTGCATATTTCAGATAACTCTGGGTTTTTGCTGAATATGCATTAACGGCATCATCGTAAGCATTTTCCGCATCTTCCTTTTCCTTTTCAAGCTGGGCATACCTTTCCGCTATCGTTGCCATCCTTGCCCCTTCTATTTCCTCAAGCAGGACAGATTCCGTAATCAAATCAAGCCTTTGGTTCTCAAGTTTGCCGAATTCGGTATCAAAGGGCTTTTTCAATGAATCTGTTTCGCTTTTCATTGTCTTGTAGATATTTTCCGCATCGCTGATGGCGGTCTGGCCCTGTTCGTTCAGCGAATCAAACGTTGCGACAATGCCGTCATCTGCCCATACAAGCTCCATCGCAGGATAGTATAATGACATGTCAGGAACGTCATTCCACACTTCATCGCTTATGTTGCTTTCATAGTCCAGAAGCAGGTTGTATTTTCCGTAATTAACTTCGCTGTCCTTGCTTTCAATCACTGAAACAGCATAGGAAATATTGAGGCATGCATTTCTCGGCTCCCAGGAATAATCTTCATCGCAGATGCCTAGACGCTGCATTTCCGCATATGTCGCCATGGTTGCTTCAATCGATTCGTCTGCGGCATCAAGGCTTTTTTCCAGCGCATCAATGGCATTGTCCATGGTTGATTTCCATAAGTCCGCATATGTTTCAGCATTTTTGGAATAATCACATATTGCATTTTTACAATCCACCAATTCAATCCCGTAAATAGCGAGGCATGAAGCAAATTTTATCAGCTGCAAAGGCGGCAAAATGTATTCCATGTGCCAGGTTATTCCTTCGCACAGGGATTCGACTTCTGCAGTATTGCATCGGTCGAGTTCCGCGGAGGCGGCCAGCCGGAGGGAATCTGCAGAGAGATAATCTGCATTTGCTTTTCTGAGTTTTTCTCTGGTTGTTTTGTCTTCCACCGGCAGTTCTTCTGATGCGGAAGTTATATTCAATCCATCAAGCACCGGATAAAGGTCTTCGATGTAACCTACATATACCCGATATTCCACATCTTCGCAGATATTTCCAAGATAAGCATACCTTACATTGAGCATATTCCATGAATCGCTTCCCCACGGCCTGTCAATCTTGTTTTCCACACTGCTTGCAAAAGAAAAAGTTGTTAAAACCAGTAAAATTGCAAGAATTGTGTTTAACCGCACATCACCAACCCCATAAAATATGATTTATAATGTTTTTAAAATGATAAGGCTGGAGAAAAAATCAGATTTTCTTTATTATATTCCCGCGTCCCCTTTTGAACCGTTTTATGCGGCCTTCGTGTTCCAGTTCAGCCAGGATAAGGCTGATTTTCGAATCCGAATAGTTCAGCGTTTCCTTAAGCTCTTTCTGCGTCATCCTGCCTTCGTTCGCCCCTATTGTTTCGAGAACTTTCTTTGCTTCTTCGTCAAGCTCTTTTGGTTTTGGCGGTGCCTCTTCCTTGGCTTTGCTTTCCCATTTTAGAGGAGCTCTCCGGGCATCTCTCCAAAGGGCGAAAAGTATTATGCCGACAACAACCACACCAAATAAGCCGAAAATAAGGAGGTTGTCCTGCGCTGGTTTGGTGAGAACCAAATCCAGCTTTGTATCTTCGCCGCTCAGATATAGGTTTTCAGAGGCACTGTAAAGCAGGTTTCCGTTTTCGCCATAATACTCCGCAGTTATGTCATATCTCCCGTCAGGCAGCTGCACGGAATAATTGGTCTTCTCAGCCACCATGTAGTAGGAAAAACCGTCCCCTTTTATCTTTATTACCGCGCCGTCAAGCTTCTGCATGCCTTCCGCTGAGTAAACGTCTCCATAAACGTAGGCAGCGCTGGTTATCGAGAGCAAAAGCAATGCAAAAAGGCAGTAGCGCATGCACAAACTTGGTGATTTTTTATTTATAAACATATTTGTTTTTCCCGTTTTTGAAAGTTTTTATTTAAATACCGGCTTCGGGGCTATTTTCGGTGATTTCAATGAAAAATTTGATAGTATTGGCCGCGATCGTGATGCTGTTCGGATGCGTTGCACAGCCGGCTCCAGAAGAAAACGTAAGCACCGCTGTGACAAACATGAGCAATGTCAGCGTGCCAGGCGATGCTTTTGCTGCAAAGGCAGTTGATGGAAAATTTATGACTGTAGATTATAGCTTTTTAGACAATTCCAATCCTTTCTCTGACGGTGCAGGCGGCGATCTCGGTAAAACAAGCACCGCTTACATCAAGATAGACCAAAGCAACCTGAATTTTCTAGCCGGAGGATGCGATGGCAATGAGAAGCAGGCATTCTGGATCAATCCGATAGTCCGGGAAGGCAAAGGAATCATATTTGATGCGGTTTACAGTATTGATACGGAAGGCGACTGTTATAACCTGAAGTTTCTTGGAAGGGAGTATTGGGTAATAGGCAGTTTTCCGCCAAACACTACAGGCAGCGTGCTTAGACGGGGCGGGGAAATAGTGTTAAGAGACAAAACCACCTACGAAGTCGTGGAACTTAAAGACGGCTCAAGCCTCAACAACGATGACAGATGGAAGGTTGTTCTCGGCTGGAAGAACAATAAACTGGCAAAGGTAATTGTCTATATGGAAGGCTATTTCTACGACATTGAAGAAGGAGAGAAGATAGGACTTTTCGGCAGCGAAGAGTTAATGGCGATGTTTGAGGATCTTGGTTCGGGACCTGTTTTTAAGCTGATTGCAGTTGCACCATCTTCGGTGAAAACCGAAGAGACGGCCGGGTCGCAGCAAACTGTCCAGGAAGACGAAGTATCAGTGCGTTTCGAGCCTCCGTTGCCTGTTTATTATTCGCAACACGGTGCGGAAAATCAGGATAGAGAGTACCTCAAAGTGAACCAGGGAGTGAACGTATCCATATTGAACAAAAGCTTCGTGCTGACCTGCCTTGAATTCGACAATAGAACAAATTCTTCAAGAGTCTGCCTGGGCGATGATGAGATAAACGAGGTTTTGCACGGCTATTACTGCGACGAATATTCGCCAACGTATCTAAATATTAACGGAAAGAAAATCGGATTCGTTGACCTCTCCATTAAAACCGATAACGTAACCGCCATAATGTGCGAACTTTCCGACAATGAAACATGCGAAGAAAAGGACTGGTTCCGGGTTCCGGCGCATGAAAGCACTCCGCTCCCGGATGGCGGCATTCTTTATATCGGAGTGTATCAGCCGTGCGCGTATACTTTCTGTAATAGATACATCAATATATCCTATTTCAGCAGGGAAATAATTCTTGAAGACGGTGTTGACGGAGTCAAACTGACCTGGGAAAATGAAACTTCGTGGAATCCATCGCTTAGATCAATCTCTATTCCGGCAAACAGCTCAGCTTATGAAAAATTAGCCAGCAGCCGATGAAAAGGTAGATTTAAATGCCCAAAATTGATAGCAGTGGCATGGGGTCTGTATACACCAGAAAAGTTTTCTACTGGGTACAATGGTCGGTAGTAATAGCTGTTGTTTTGATATTCGCCAGCATATGTGTAATGGTGATTTTCTCGGAACAAATAATGCTTTTTGAAAAATTAATTTTGTTTGCCTTTGCGCTACTTATAAGCTGGGCATTGCTGGTTACGGTTCCGAAATTAGTCAAAAAAATAGAAATAAAGGAGAGAACCGTTCATCTCGAGCTTTTATTTGGGCAACATCTCATGCTCAAGGACATAGAAAGCATGACTACGACCGCCTACCCCGAGTTATTCTACGGCACAAAATTATTCTACGGAATAGTAGTCAAACACCGGCATGGAAAGGCCATTATTGATCAGGTATACTGGTTCAAAAGCGCTGAAAGATTATTAAGAGAGCTGGAGGAAGAGGCAAAAATTAAGATAATATATGGCCCAACAGGACAACCTTTGTTACAAAATAAGTAGGTAAGCAATTAAACCCTTTCTCCGAAATCATGCCATGGAAACCTTGCACATCGATGGAAGAGATTACGCCGTAGAACTTGTTCTGAAAAACCATGGCAGGACAGCAAGCGCACGGTTCAGGGACGGCAGGATAATAATAAGGATTCCGAGAAGGGCGCCGGAATGCGAGCGAAGGGAAATCTATGAAAACCTGCTGAAACGCGCCGCAAGGTCCATCGCAAACGGAAGATGGAGGGAAAGAAAAAAACTCGAGTTGCGGAACGGAAACATGCTTACAATTCTCGGAAAGGAATACGGACTGAAAATTGTGCAAGGCAAAAACAGGAAAATGAAAATCGAAGACGATATGATTGTTGCAAGGACACCGGACGGAAACGGCATTGCGGAAAAGCTCGGCGCATTGTTTCTTCCCGAAGTTGAAAAAAGGGTTAATGAGCTGAACGAACTGCATTTCGGCGCGGAGATAAGCTCCGTAAGCCTGAGGAACAACAGGAACAGGTGGGGCAGCTGTGCGCGTGACGGTAGAATAGCATTGAGCACAAGGCTGCTTTTCGTTCCTCCTGAAATACTCGACTATGTCATAGTGCATGAGCTTGCGCATACCAAGGTGAAAAGCCACGGCAAAAGGTTCTGGCAGCTTGTTGCAAAGGTGACGCCGGATTATTTAGCAAAAAGGAGATGGCTTACGGACAATGATTCCCAAATCCCCTATATAAGATTGTGACGACGCCCGAGATGCGCATTGAAATATTCCTCAACGTTTTCCTGAAACTGCCTGTTCGAGGCAAAACCGAAATCCTGATTGAGCTGGAGCATATACGGATGCGGTGCAAAGTGCGGGACGGTTATCGCGTAGCCCTCCAGATCGATGGAGGCGGATTTCAGCTGGGCCCCCCCGTATTTCGAATACACGTTCCTGAACTGCGCTGAGGTAAGCACCTTTTCCCTTGTCACTATCCGCCCTGCCACGGGCTTGTGCGTGAAGTTGAAAAGGAGTTTCTTGTTTTCCACCCTGCCTGTAACCAGGTTTTTCATCGGTTTTGTAACGTCCGCTGAAAGCATAAGCGTGCCGTCCCCCGCCTTTGTCGCGGAGTATTCGCCGGCTTCGAGATGAAGCAGCAGCATCGATGTAAGGAACTCCCGGCCGTCGCGGGTGTTCACGGATTTTGAAAGCAGCATGAGCCTTTTGTCGGCAAAGAAGACGGAGCGCATGGCGCCGTGCGCGAATGCAACGCCCAGCCTTTCGCCATCGAGATAAAGGTTCTGGAAATAGTTGTACGGAACCGAGTATGCGGCCCTTGCGTCGAACATGGGGTAGGAAAGCTTCACCGGCCAGCTTACGGAGGTGTAAAGGTTGCTCCCGAGCAGCCGTATATCCCCCGCGAGCGCTTTCGAGAACTCGAGCCTTGCCATGTCCTCCTCAAGCATTTTCGACAGCAGCGAGAGATAGCCCGCGCTGTTTTTCGCCCTTTCGCAGAGTTCGCACATGTTATTAAATTTACGCCCTGATTTTAAAGAATTATTGTTTATAACCGATTCTCACGGGAGGATAGCATGGTCGATATAAAGAGCAAATGGAAGATGATCATAGCGATAGGAGCGGTCGCGCTCTTCATATTCGAAATGATAGCGCTTGGAGTCATAGGAGGCGGAGGGGGCGGGGGCACGCAGGCCGGAACCGTCCAGACCGGGGCCGCGGAATTCACCGGAATGGTAAGGACCTACGATCCCGTGCTGCTGGTGACCGCAGGCCTGGACGAGGAGACCTCTTCCGAGCTCAGGCAGATGGAAGGCGTTAAGGACGTTACGCCGACTCCGGACGGAACGCTCATAAACACCGAAACAAGGGACGACGTCTATCCGCTTGCCGTCTATCTCAGGGAGAAGAACATAACCTCGTATTCCATAGCCAACATAGCCATGCCCCCGGTGGTGGAAGTGGAGCTGGGAAACGGTTCAAAGATTAACGCAACCGCCGGAAACGTTGCGGTAAGGGTTTATACCGAGCCCATCGTCGACGTGGACACCGAAGTCAGGATAACCATGATAGCGCAGGTCGTCAACGGGATGCTTGCCGGATACGGCTCGGTTCTGCTTGTAACGGAGGAGGTGGACGTTGAAGTTCCGGCCGCGGTTCTGGAAACCGAGCACATCTACACTTATCTGGTTCCGTGGGGGGAAAGAAACGACATCGACACCGAAGAAATAGGAGGCGAAACGCAGTACACCAAAAAGAACGTCGTGTATCTGGCGCAGCCGCTCTCCGTTGAGGAGATACTCGCAAAGAAGAACCTGAGCTATATAGAATACATAGACCAGTACAGCATAGAGTGCAGCGGCGATTTCACCGACATGGAGCGGGTCAGTAACGATTTCGGAAACGTCACCTTCCCGGATTCCGTGCTTGTCGTAATCTCGAATGAAAGCGTGGAGCTCGATTATGAGGGAAGCAGCCTCTACCGCTACAGGCTGCAGCTGCCTTCGGAATCCGGCGGGATGCTTTTCGAGCAGAAGGAGATAGAACTGGAGTCGCAGGAGTTTTACGGGGCGGGCTCCGACGCAACTGTCAGGATTTCAGGAGTGGCGATAGGAAACAGGATTGTAACGATAAAAAGCGCGGAGTTCGCCTAGGCCGCCCTGGCCTCGGTGAGCTTCAGGCCGACCACTTTTGAAGCCTTGTCCGTCTTAGTCACCCCGAAAACTATGTCGGCCATCGATATCACGTTGTCGTTGTGCGAAACCAGGAGGAACTGGCTTTTCTCGGACATGTTCCTTATCAGGTCCGCGAGATTCCTGCTGTTCGGCTTGTCGAGCGCGGCATCGACCTCGTCGAGTATGTAGAACGGGGATGGTTTGTAGAACTGGAGTGCGAATATGAACATCAGCGCGACAAGCGTTATCTCTCCGCCGGAAAGCGCGTCCAGCGAATAATCGTGGGTGCCTTTCCTTATCTTTATGTGCAGCCCGCTTTCGAAAGGCTCGTTGGGCCTGTCGAGCGCAAGATAGCCTTCGCCTATGTTGACGTACTGGAACATCTTCTTGAAATTTTCGCCCACGGCATAGAACGCCTCGAAAAACGCCTCCTTCTTCCTTTCCTCTATCTCGTCAATCATCCTCAGTATCGCTTTCCTTTCTCCGGAAAGCTCCCCGAGCCTTTCGTCCAGCTCCTCTATCTCCGCCTTCTTCTTTTCATACATCTCTATGGCGGCCATGTTGACATTGCCCAGTTCGGCAAGCATCCTTTCGCATTCGTTTATGTTCTCGTGAAGCTTCGTCTTGGTAACCCCTTCCAGGAACTCCGTGTCCCTGTATCTCTCGTATTCCGCCCTTATGTCCTCCAGCCTGGTGTCTACCGTGGCCTTCTTGACGTCGAGCTGGTTTATCTCCCTGAGTATCCTGTCGATTTCGAGCCTTTTCTTCTCCCTTTCGCCGCCGAGCTTCTGGAGTTCGTCCTCGAGCTGCTTTATGCTCTCGAGAAGCTTCTCCATCTTCTTCCCGGTCTCCGCTATCTTCTTTTCCAGCAGGCCAAGATCCTCGGACTCCTTCACGTGCTTCTGCTTCGAGGACTCGATTTCCTTTTTCATAGCGGCTATCTCCCTGTCTATCTCCTTCATCCTCTGCCCGCCGGAGCTTATGTTATCGTTCCTTATCTCCACTTCCTTGAGTTTTCCTTCTATCGTTGCCTTGAGCGAGGAAAGATTCGATGCGATGTCCATCCTCTTCCTGTTCTCCTCGTCGCTTTCCTTCCTGAGCCTGGACTCGCTTTCCTGGAGCTCCTTCCTGAGCGACTCGGCCTCGGCTTTCTTCTCGTCCATCTCCTTCTTCAGTTTTTCGGAATCTTTTTCCGCCTTTTCTATCGCGGATTCCAGTTCCTTCACGGTCTTGGCAAGGCCTTTTTTCCTCTCCTCAAGCAGCTTTATCTCCTTCTCGTCTTCTTCCATGGCCTGGATTTCCATCTCTATGGTCTTTATGCGTATTTCCGTCTGCGACCGCTTCGCCCTGAGCTCGGATTCCTTTTCCCTGAGCGAATAGAGCTCCTCGACAAGCGAGTTCTTCGTCTGCTTCGCGTCCGCGAGCTCGCCCTCTATCTTCTTCGCCTCGTTTCCGCTGAGTATGCTGCTCTGGGCCCTTCCGCCGCTTATCACTCCCGAGCGCTCGAATATCTCGCCGGAGTGCGTAACCATCCTGTAATTGCCTATGCCCACCTTTCTCGCATCGCCCGAGCCGTCTATGAAAAGCGTGTCGCCGAAAACGAATCTTGCCGCATTCCCTATCTCCGGGGAATGCCTTATCTTTTTCAGTATGGACGAGAAGCCGGCTGTGGATACGGGCTCGGACACCCTTATCACGTCGAGTGGTATGAAAGTCGCCCTTCCCACTCTCGCCTTCTTGAGACTCTCTATTATTTCCACGGCCGTGAAGGAGCTGTCCACCACGACGTAAAGCAGCCTCGAGCCCCCCGCGGCCTCTATCGCCTGCGCGTATTTCGGGTCGAATTCTATGAGGTCTGCCACCGTTCCGTAGATCCCCCTGTTGCCCTCCTTTTTGAGGTCGTCTATGAGCCTGAGCGCGGGATTCATGAGCTGCGGGGATGAGCGCACCTTGTATATCGACGCCTTCTCCTTTAGCTCCAGGAGCGTCTTGTCGAGTTCGTTTATCTCGGAGTTTATCTCCTTGGTCCTGCCGAAGCATCCCTCTATTTCGGCGTCTATGCCCTCCTTCTCCTTCGCCAGTTTTTCCAGTTCCTTCGTGAAATCCCTTGCGGACGTCTTTTTGGAAGCCTCGGATTCGAGCGTATCGAGGTCCTCGCTTTTGGAGGCAAGAAGCTCCCTTTTCGAGCCGGTCTCGGACTGCAGCGTTATCAGGCGCTCCCGCATCTCCTGCATCTTCTCCTCTGCGGATACTGCCTTTTTCCTCAAAGGCTCGAGCCCGTCGCCTGTCTCCGCGCCCTTGTGCTTCGCGGCCTCCGCTTCGAGGGATTTGAGCTCCTTTTTAAGTTTCTCGATTTCCTTTTCGAGTGCGGCGGTCTCCTTTTCCTCTTCGCGAAGCTTCTTTCCGACCTCCTTCTGCTCTTCCAGCGCCTTTTTGATGGAGTCCTCCTTTTCAGCGGCAAGCTGGATCCTTGAATTGATGGAGGCCTTGAGCTCCTCGATTTTCCTTATCGCCTCGCCGGTTTTCTGCTTTCCCTGAAGCTCCCTGCTCAGCTCCATCCTCTTCGCGTCGGTTTCCGATATTTTTTTCTGTGCGGCGTCGTATCCGGCATCGGCTTTTTCCTTGTCCTCTTTCAGCTTTTTTTCCGTCTCGTCGAAGCCGGCCTTTTCCTTCGTAAACCTTTCCATCTCCAACTTGAGCAGCGTTCCCTTGGAATTGTTGAGCAGGTCCCTGCTCTCCGTGTATTTCAGCGCGGTTTCCCTCTCCTTTCCAAGCTCTTCAAGGAACATCTTCCGCTCACCGAGCACGATGTTGGCCTCCTTTATCCTGGTTTCCACCACGTCGAGGTCGCGGAGCGCCTCCTTTTTCTTCTCCTCGAAGTCGGATATGCCGGCAACCGCGTCTATTATCCCCCTTCTTTCCTTTCCGTTCATGTTCACTATTCTCTGGACCTCGCCCTGCGCGATGATGTTCCTTCCGGAACCGTCCAGGTTGTAGCGCTTCAGCGATTCCAGTATCGATGTCCTGGTCGTCTTTTTGCCGTTCATCCTGTAGATGACCTTTCCGTCCTCCCGGATCAGCCTCTTAATCTCGTATTTCCTGTCCCCCTCGAACTCTACGGTGACCTCGGCGGCCTTCGACCCTATATGTATCAGGTCCCTGACCTTTCTCGCCCTCAGCGATTTCAGCGACGTCTCGCCGAGCACGAACCGCAGCGCGTCGAGTATGTTGCTCTTGCCCGCGCCGTTCGGCCCCGCGAAGCAGATGAAAGACGGCGGAAGGTTTACATTAAGCGCCTTGAAGGATTTGAAATTTTTCATCTTCAGATGGGAGACGTAAAGCATACGCCCATTATTCTCGAATTAGACTTAAAAATGTTATTCTATAGCAAACCGCAAAGGTTTGCGACTGATTTTGCTGATGCCGCTCTCAGGCGGTTTGCTAGTAGCGAACCGAATTATTTATGGGGTTCGCTGTAACTCCTTTTTCAGAACCAGGAAGTATTCCTCCATTTCCTTGACATCCTTTCCAGCCTCCTTTTTTGCGGTTTCGGTGTGGAACCTTTCCTTATAGAAATAATATTCGTAGATGGATTTTTTTATGCCCCCCGCCCTTCCAAGTTTGGAAATCCAGAACGGAACCATCCTTTTCCTGAAGCCCTCGGGATTCATGAGCTGGAGCTTGTCAGCGTCCCAGATGATGCGCCTTTCCACCGCCCCGTCCCTGAAGCCCTTGTTGTGGAAATGTATTGCGTCCGCGACCTTTTCAGCGAACCCGCCGTCAACCCCGATTTCAAGAAGGAACTTTCTCGCCTTTTTCGCGCCTTCAGTCCCGTGGTCCCCGTCCCTGCTCTTGCAGACATCGTGGAGCATTGCGGCGGCCCAGCAGACATCCGCATCGCCTTTCTCTTCGCCGGCAAGCCAGATAGCAAGCCTTGCGGTCTCCTCAAGATGTTCCATCCGATGCCATGGGTCGTTTACCGCGGTCTGCTTTTCCGCGAACTGGATAATCTGTTTTTTCTGCGAATCTGAAATCATGCAATCACTCAGCAGCTGAAAACGAACTGCAGTCCTTTTTTCTCCTTTTTGTCCAGTTTGCAGAACCCGAATCTCTCGAACTGTATTATCTCGTCGTCGCTCAGGTCCCCGCAGCCCTTCTCGCAGTAGCCCTCCGCGATTTCAAGGCTCTCGGGATTGTATATCCCCTCGCCGTCAAGCAGGTCGCGCGGGACAAGCACCGTGCATTTCGTTTTCCAGTCGTCCGCAACCCACTGTATTTTCTTCGGGACCATCTTGTCTTCCACAAGCTCCCCGAGAAGCTTGTCCTCGTATTTCTTGAGTAGCTTCACGTTGCACAAATCCTTGAGCCTGAAGACCTCGCCCTCCTTCAAATCCTTCGCATCGTCCCCGCTTATGTAAAGGTTCTCCCCGGCTTCGAATTCCCTGAACCCTCTCTTGTCCTTCGGATGCAGCGCAATCTTCACTTTTTTCCTGAGGTTCTTCACTACAAGCGGGGCCGGATTCCTCACGAAGAAATAATGGTTCGAAATAGGGTCGAGAAGCTTCCTGTTTTCCGCAAGCAGCAGTTCCCATCCGGGCTCGCTTTCGGATTTCGAGATTCCAAGAGAAAGAACGAAATTCTTTATCGCTTCTGGCAGCACGCCGCGCCTCTTAAGCCCTTCAAGGGTGGGCAGCCTCGGGTCGTCCCAGCCGGTTACCTTCTCGTCCTTCACAAGCGGCGTTATGAGCCTCTTGCTGACCGGAGCGTTCTTTATAGCAAGCCTTGAGAATTCCACCATCCTCGGCTTTTCGTATCCGAGGGCATCGAAAAGGGCGTAATAAAGCTCGTCCCTGAGCTCGTATTCCTTTGAGCGCATCGGATGCGTTATTCCCTCCAGATGGTCCATTGCAACGACCGCAAGATCATAGGACGGCCATATTCGGTATTTTCCGCCCTGCCTGAAATGCTTGGCCTCTATTATTCTTGCAAGCGTGGGGTCGAGCATTACCGTATTCAGCGATTTCATATCCCCCACGAATCTTACTACGGCTTCGCCCTGCTTGTATTTCCCCTTGAGCATGTCCTTCCATCTTTTCATTTTCTCTTCCGGGGCAACGTTCCTGCACATGCACGCCACGCCGTCCTTTCTTTTCCCGCTTATCAGCTCCTGGGAGCATATGCACACGTAGGCCTTGTGGTTTTTCAGAAGTCTTTCTATATATTCGTAAATCTTCCCTATGTTGTCCGATGTGTAGGTCTCCTTCTCCCATTCTATTCCCAGCCATTTCAGGCCGCTTTTGATTGCATTGACGAATTCCTCGGATTCCTTTTCAGGATTGGTGTCGTCAAAGCGGAGAATCATTTTCCCTCCGTATGCTTTTGCCGCAGCATAATCAAGCCATGCGGCCTTGGCATGCCCGATATGCGGATAACCCGAGGGCTCGGGCGGAAATCTTGTAACAACCTTTCCATGCTCAGCATCCGGCAGCTCGATTTCCCTCTTCTCCTCCTTTTTCTCCGCGTATTTGTACTTCTTCATCTCCTTTTCCAGTGCATCCTTGGAAAGCGTGCCGACTTCGATTATTACCTTGCTTATCAAAGCCATGGTCCTCTTCATGTCTTTTTTTGCATCCGGAAATTCGGCTATGACCTTTCCCACAACAGAGCCGGCATTCGCCTTACCGTAATCGTAAGCATTCTTCAGAACGTGTTTTCTTACAACGTCTTCAAGCTTCATCTAAACACCTAACTGAAAGTAGCGGCTATCCAGCTGCCTATGAAATTGGTTGCCAGTATGACAACGACCGCAATCAGAAGATGCTCTCCTATGGCGTGCAGCGGATTTATCTTTTCCCTTCTTGCCAGGTAATAGCTGTAGACCGCGAGCAGGAAAAGACCCCACACAATGCTTACCATGACCGCGGTATCGAGTTCGAGCAGTAGCACTGGAACAAGGAACGTAAGTGCGAATATGAATTTGAAGAAAAACGTGGAAAGTGTGGAAGTCCATATTTCCTTTTCCGTATGCTGGTTTTCGGATTCCTCGGACATGTGTATGCCGAGCGCGTCGGAAAACGCATCGGCTATCGCTATTGTAAGAATTCCTCCGATTACGACAAGCCTGGAATGCGTGCCTGCATTAAGACCCACAAGGAGGCCGAGCGTTGTTATGACACCGGAAGCAAGGCCGAAACTCAGGCCGACGCCTATGGAATGATCTAATTTCATAAGTATTCCCCTGCGTTAATCTTCTTATAGGATTCTTTTTTGAATTTCTCCCTTCCTTTCAAAGGCATCGTCGCGTCAAGGCCGACTTTTGCCGTGGCCCTTGTCTCCGGATTAGCGGACGGGTCGAGCGATGAGCCTTTCTGGTCCCTCAGGATGAGCATGTCCCTGTCGCCCTGGAATCTTGTTGCAATTGCCCACTCAACCTCTTCCATATTATTGACATTTATATCGTCATCAACGATCACAACGTGCTTCAATGATTTGTGCCCGTGGAAAGCAGCGGTAATCGCCTTGCTGCCGTCATCCTCATTCTTCTTTTTTATCGAAACCGCGGCATGCAGCCAGGAGCATCCGCCCTGCGTTATGTTCACGCCGGTGCATTCAGCTATCTTGCTCACCTCTCTCCAGATTGTTGGTTCCTTGGGCATTCCCATGAGTATCTTGTGCTCCGCGCCTCCGGGCAGAAGAACGTGGTGTATCGCATCCTTGCGGTGATGCATCTTGGTTATCCTGAAAACCCTCTGCTTCCTCACGATATCGTATGTTCCTGTCAAATCAAGGAAAGGCCCTTCATCCGCTTCTTCTTTTGTAACCACCGCTTCGTAAACGAACTCGGCATCAGCAGGCACTTCTATCCCGTTGTCCAGCTTTACCGTCTTCACCGGCATGAGCGTATTCGCAATCTTCATCTCGTCCATGCCTATTTCCACAGATGTTGCTCCGCCCAGAAGAACATTGATGGGTGCGCCAACAACTATGGCGATGTCAAGCTCGCCGCCGTTCGCCTCCGCCCTTGTTATGAACTGGTCGAGGTGCCTCGGAAGTATTCTTGCCACGACCTTGTTTTTGCCTATCACCATGAGCCTGTGGAACGAAAGATTCCTTCCATAGCTCTTGTCATTTGCGATTACCACTGCCGAAGTGTAGTAAGGACCCCCGTCCTTTTCCAGATACAGCGGAACAGGCAATTTCCCCAGGTCCACGTCCGTTATCGTGTTTTCAAGGACCGGCGCATCTTTTTTGTCGACGGCTTTCGGCTCCGAGGGATTTTCTATCGCGTTGAGCATCTTCTTTACGAGCTCCTCCTTTTTGCAGCCGAGGCACTCCGCGACAAGCTCCTTCGTCGCGAACACGTTTCCGACTACCTTGTAATCAGAGCCCTCTACCGCGGTCATCAGCGGCTTCGGCTCGACGGAATGCAGAAGCGAAGCTGTTTCGAGTCTGAGCGAAGGCTTCTTCTTGGTTTTCAGCGATTTGCCCTCTTTGTCCAGTTTTGCGATAAATTCGCGGAATGACATGCTCATGGTTTCCACCTTTTCATTAAATTGTGCTTTATTTCAAGATGGTCTAGCATTCTTGCAACCACGAAGTCAATAACGTCCTCAACTTTTTTAGGCTTATGGTAGAAACCCGGGCATGCGGGCATTACCGTTCCGCCGGCAAGAACTATCTTCCGCATGTTTTCTATCGCAATAAAAGAAAGCGGGGTTTCGCGCACAAGGAGAATGAGTTTTTTCTTTTCCTTTAACGCGACTTCGGCTGACCTGGTGATTACGTTCGATGCGATTCCGTTCGCTATCTGCCCGAGCGTCTTGAGCGAGCATGGAGCGACTATAACGGCGTCAGGGGGATTCGAGCCCGAAACATAAGGGCAGCGGAAATCCCCTTCATCATAATCCGCTTTCGGCAGTTTCACTTCCTCGTACTTCGCAACCGCCTTTCCCGCATCGCTCACCACCACGGTTACGCCATGCTTCTGCTTTTTGAGGATTTCAACAAGGCGCACTCCGTATTCAAGTCCGGAAGCCCCGGTTATCGCTACAAGTATTTTCATGGGATTATTGGCTTGTGGATTATTTTTAAAGCAATCAGGCGAAAGTTAGACTTATGACGAAAAAAGATGAAAAGTTCATGCGCGAGGCAATCAAAATATGCGAAAAAGGAGTGAAGCTGGGGCAGACGCCTTTTGCTGCGGTTATCGTAAAGAACGGCAGGATAATAGCAAAAGGACATAATGAGGTGTGGAAAAACGCCGACACCACCGCACATGGCGAGATAGTCGCGATAAGAAAAGCAAACAAAAAGACCGGCAGCATAAAGCTGAAGGGCTGCACTATCTATTCCACGACCGAGCCCTGCCCGATGTGCTTCGCGGCCATACACTGGGCTGAGATGGACAGGATAGTCCACGGCGCATTCATCAGGGATGCGAAAAACGCGGGTTTCAGGGAGCTTACCGTTTCCAGCAGGAGAATGAAAATAAAGGGCAGAGCAAAGGTAAAGATAACCGGCGGCGTGCTCGCGAGGGAATGCAGGGAGCAGTTGAAAAGATGGAAGAAACTAAACAAATGCAAAACCTACTAGCGATAGCCGTTTAAATTTTCGTTGTTTAAGAAAAGCCATGAAAAGCCCCGGGATGGAAATCACCAGTAAAAGGCAGGAAACCAAGGCCGGCAGACGGAAGGAGCCGGAATATTTTTCCTGGGCGGTTGATGCAGATGAATGAGGATAAGATAATAGGGAAAAAACCGAGGACGAGGATGGTTGCCCGCACCATGAGCATCGAAGAGGCGAATGCCGTGGCAGAGAGATACGAAGCCGAAGGCTATGAAACCGAGATAGTGAAAAGGAAGCGCGGCGAAATAGCGATGTACGAAGTATGGATAAGCGGCGAGCCCAAGGTCTTCAATGCGAAAGAAGAGAGTGTAGACTACCTGTAGCCGTGGACCCCTTCGCTCTGCTGCATGTGCGTAAGCGCAGACCTTTTTCTTGAAAGCTCTTTCTGGAATTCAGTCCATATCTTCTTCCCTTTCTCCCTCGGAAGAACCTTCGTTACGAGCATTTTCCTGTAGGGCGACTGGGGCCCCATCGGGCTGTAATCCGTGATTACGTAGTCGCCGGGCAGAAGGGAGGGCGCTATCTTCTTATCGACGTCTAGTATGAGCATGTTTTCGTCCCACATTTTCAGCACTGCCTGGACCGTTTTGTCGGCGCTTTTGATTTTCCTGTCTTTCGCGGGTGAGATGACCTCCACTACTTTTCCTACGTGATACATTTCTCCACCTCGCTAGTAAAACGACCAGTATGCTTAAAATAGTAATCTTTTTAAACTGTTATAATAGATATAATAATATGACCAGAAAACTATCCTCCGCAGAACCGCAGATAGCGCGTTACAAGCCGCATATCGCAAGATACAGGCTTCCCCTTGAGGAGGATGCAATAAAAAATGGCGGGCAGAACATAGAGATCCCTGGCAGGGTCGCGGTCACAAAACCAGGGAAGGCAACAGGCGCCCTTTATCATGCCTACACACAGCAGGAAAAACGACTTGTTCTGTCCAGTAAAGATGACAAGGATATCGAAAACGTATTATACATGAAAAAGCTTGCATCGGAGGACTTCGGCTTCGAACTTACGCCCTACGGACCGAAACTCTATGCAAGGGACGATAACGGCGTGAGCAAGCTTGATGTGCTTATGTATCCGTTTTATTTTCTTGAACTGACAACGCAGAGGGCAAAGGAGGTCTACCCGAAGCTCGGGAAACTTTCGCTTTTCTACCATAGGATATACGTCATGCTGGCCGATTCCGTAATACCAACGCTGGAATCCTTGTCGGCTACGCTTCTGGGGAAAATCCATGTGGGGGAAATCGAAGGCCGTCTTTTTTTCGGCAGAAGCGATTCAATCGACCCGAACTCCATCGACAGGGTAAGAATACTCGAGAAGTAAGATAACGTTAAAAGCATTCTTCTATCTTTTTCCTAGCATGCTTGATGAGATTTATTTCGCTACGGGAAATCCCAATAAATTCAGGGAGGCAAGGGACATTTTCGAAAAGAACGCCGTCGGGATTGCATTGAAGCATTTCGAATTCAGGCACAGGGAGATACGCTCGGACAGCATCGGGGAGATAGCAAGGGACGCTGCGGAAGCGGCTTACGCCGAACTCGGCAGACCGGTTTTCGTTGAGGATGCGGGACTGTTTATAGACGCGCTGAACGGGTTTCCCGGAACGTATTCCGCATGGGTGCAGCAGAAGGTAGGGTGCAGGGGGATACTGAAGCTCCTTGAAGGCATTGATGACAGGAAGGCAAAATTCGAGGCGTGCATCGCATTCCATGACGGCAATGGTGCAAGAACCTTCAGAGGAGTGTGCGAAGGGACGATAGCGGCAACCGAACGGGGGAAAAGCGGTTTCGGCTATGACCCGGTATTCGTTCCGAAAGGCGAATCATCGACGTTCGCTGAAAGCATAGAATTAAAAAGCAAATACTCACATAGATATAAATCTCTTTTAGAGCTAATCAGCTACCTTAAAACTCTCTGAGAATAGGTGGATTAATGTCTAGAATGCATTCACGAAAAAAAGGAAAGTCCGGAAGGAAAAGACCCAAGGCAAAGACCAGCCCTGAATGGGTTGAAATGGAAAAGGCAGAGCTCGAGGAACTCATAATCAAGACGGCCAAGGAAGGCGTTCCACCATCAAAGATAGGGCTTGCGCTGAGAGACAAATATTCGATTCCGAGCGCAAGAATGATAATAGGAATGCCGATTGCGAAATTCCTTAAGAAGAACAAGGCCGGCCCGGAATACCCCGAGGATTTCCTTGAGCTTATCAAAAGGGCGGTAATGATGAGCAAGCACTTGAAAAAGGCGAAAAAGGACACCCACAACAAAACGAAATATCAGCACGTCGTATCAAAGATACACAGGCTTGCGAAATACTACGAGAGAAAGGGCGTAATACCAAAGGGATGGAAGTACGACCCCGACCAGGCCGAACTGCTTGTCAAATAACGGTGATGATCATGGCAGGAAAGAAAAAAACAAAAATAGTCGACAAGTGGAAGATGAAGAAATGGTATACGGTCGCGGCCCCCCCTGTTTTTGAGGGGAGGGAACTGTGCGAGCTCGTGTCCGGGGACGAGAAGAACCTCGTAAACCGGATTATAAAAAGGAGCCTTACCGACATAGGCATGAGCCCGGCTTCCCAGATGTCGATGTTCACCCACCTTAATTTCAGGATAACCGACGTAAAGGGCACCACGGCGAATACCATGCTGATAGGGCATGAGATTTCATCATCCTATCTCAAGACGTTCGCGCGAAGGGGCAAATCCCTGATACACCAGGTAGTCGATGTGAAGACAAAGGATGGCCAGGACGTCAGGGTAAAGATAATCGCGGTCACCGGCGCCAAGGTAAGTGAGAACACCAGAAGAAACATCAGGAGCGCCATCGTTGAGGAGACAAAGAAGATATCCGGCGAACTGAAATACGACGAACTGATGCAGGACCTGGTCTACGGAAGATTCTCGGCCAAGATATACAACAAGCTCAAGGAAATCACGAAGATGAAGCGCGTCGAGATAAGGAAGTCCGAGAAGAAGGAGAGCTTCGCCTGAAGTGGTTGAAATGATGCCCGGCGGAATGGACCCGAAAAAAATGGGCCAGCTCATGCGCCAGATGGGGATAAAATCCGAAGAGATACCAGCGACCAGAGTCAGTATCGAAACCGAAGGCGGAAAATACGTAATAGAAAACCCCCAGGTCGTACAGATAACGATGCAGGGCCAGAAATCGTTCCAGATTTCCGGCGAAGCGAGATTCGAGGAAGGGATAAAAAAGGAGGACGTGGAGATGGTGGCGGAGCAGGCCGGATGCTCGGAGGAAGAGGCGAGGGATGCCCTCGACAAGACGGGAGGGAATATTGCCGAAGCCATAGTCCTTCTCGGTGAAAAGGGGAAGGAATAAAAATTTTAACCTGTTTCTGATAAGCATGGCAACTAGAAGGGAACTGCTTATACTCGTAGCGCTCATCGTCGTCATAGTGATACTCGTCAAGGTAGTCGAGGTGAGGAGCAACGTGATAGAGGCCGACGCCAGCAAGTTCGTAACCGAAGACCTCTACGCCAAATACCCGGCTTCGGACATAGAGATAATGACCGTAAGGGAGAAGCACAATGATGCCGGGGAGAAGTATTACGAGGTAAAGGCAAGGGTGACGAAAGATTATAATACCCCGTGCCCGATGAGGATGCACATCTACTACAATTATCCGGTCCAGAACTTCGTTCCCCAGCCAACCGAGTATATAACGCGGAACTGCGAGGTATGCACCGAAGGAACCTGCACCATAACGTTCCCCGAAGAGGCGGTGATAGCATCACACATGCTGGCCGGGACTTCTGATGTTGAAAAATTCATAGACGATTTCGAGGTCGCCTACCCGACCGTGACGGAAGAGGAGGACAGCTGGCGGGTGGTATGGGACTCCCCGGTCTCGACCTACCACTATTCCGTGATGCTTGACAAGAACGGCAATATCCTTTCAGTGGAAAGAACGGAAAAAAGCTAGTCTATTTCAACAACGCCGTCCTCGTGCCTTATTTTCCTTTCGACGAAATGCGAAGTTATATCGGCATTGGTTTTGAAATGCGAGGTTATTTCCGAGGTCGAGAATTTCGTCTTTCCTTCGGCCAGGGCAGCGTAAACAAGAATCTGGTCCGCGAGATGCCTGTCAAGGTCGCCGGTTTCTTTTGCAAGCTCTTCCACCGCCTCTTGGGCAACCGCCTCGGCCCTTTTGCCCTTCTCCCCGGGAACATAGGAGCCCCTCAGGCCCTTCCAGAGCGTGACGGCATTGCCTGGGGAAAGCGCCTGCTCCTCCCTTATGGAAACGTCCTCGATGTCGTTTTCTATGAGCACTTTCTTCTCGCGCATCGCTATAGAAAGCGGGAGGTTTGCAACCCTTATCAGCGCTTTTACGTGCTCCTCCTTCGGCCAGCTTCCCATGCCTCTGAGCTTCGAAGGCTGGACCTTGAGCTCGATTTCCCCCCCTCCCTTGGGATAGTAGCCCGAGCGGAGCATCCTTGATTCAACTTTTGCACCCGCCAGGTTTATCGCCGGAATGAAGACCTTTTCGAAATAATCGTAGCCCGGGGATTTCAGGACGTGCGTGCCGCCGGTTATCCTGACTTCGCTCTTTTTGTCCGCTATAAGGAGTATGGGGAGTATCGTCTGCGCGACCAGGGTGGTGCATCCAGCGGTCCCTATGTTGAAATCGTACTTTCCCCCTATGATTTTTCCGGGCTCGAAAACAAGCCTCCTGCTGCCCTCCTCCGCGCCTTCGAGCTTCCCCCTGCATATGCTCCTGACCGCCTTGACCGCAGTGAGATGCTGCATTTTCAGGCCGGGAGGCGTCCTGTTCGCGCGGATATCCGTGATTTCGACGGCTTTTCCCGTTATCGCGGAAAGCGTAAGCGAAGTGCGGGTTATCTGCCCGCCGCCTTCACCGTGAGACCCATCGATTGTTATCATAATTCCACCTCAGGATTTGAAGGCGGGCAGTGAACGAAGTTCACGACAACCGCCTTCGCCATGGGAACCATCTATTGTTATCATAATGCAGAATTGGAAGTAAAGTCTTATAAATTTCAAAGCCGATTAAGCAGTCAGTGATTTTATGGCCAAATTCTATGAATTACCCCCATTGCCGTATGGATACGGCGGCCTTGCGCCGCACATTTCCGAGGAGCAGCTGAGAATACACCATGACAAGCATCATGCCGGGTACGTAAAAGGCGCGAATACGATACTGGAGCAGCTTGACAAGGCGAGAAAGGAGGATGCCGAGCTTGACATGAAATCCACGTTCAAATCCCTGTCATTCAATATCGGAGGGCATCTCCTGCATTCGCTTTTCTGGAAGAACATGGCACCTCCGGGAAAAGGAGGGCAGCCGGGCGGAAAGCTGGCCGATGCGATAAACGGCGAGTTCGGCAGCTTTGAAAGATTCAAAAAGGAATTCTCACAAGCGGCCGTAAGCGTCGAGGGCTCGGGATGGGCTGCGCTCGCTTTCTGCGGGCAGACGGAAAGGCCGGTAATAATGCAGATAGAGAAGCACAATACGAACGTCTATCCGCAGTTCAAAATCCTGCTTGTTCTCGATGCATGGGAGCATGCCTATTACCTTGATTACAAGAATGAAAGGGCGAAATTCATCGAAGCGTTCTGGAACATCGTGGACTGGGACGAGGTCGGGAAGAGGCTAGGGTAACTGCTTCTTCATCAGGCTAAGCACCTTTATCGCGCTTTTTTCCTTGTTTTTTATTTCAAGCATTACATCGAAATCCAGTCCTTTCGTTTCCTTAAGGAAGCATTTGAAATGGATGGGGTTCAGACTGTACGCGTGGGTACCTTTTCTCGCGCCGCGCTGCTGGCTACTATAATCGACCATCAGGACCCCATCGTTGCGTTTCCATGTCTTTGCAGCGCCCATGACCGCTTCCCGCAGCGATTCCCCGTTGTTTAAGCATTCGTGATGGAAACTGTCGAATATTACCGGTATTCCTGTTTTCCCATGTAATTCAAGACAATCCTTAAGGCTAAACAGGCGGTCATCGTTTTCGATTGCAAGCCGTTTTTTAATCATTTTTGGAAGTTTTTTGTACCTTTCAGCGAATCTTCCCATTGCCGCAGCCTTGTCCCCGTATAAACCGCCGACATGAATCTGCACCTTAGCGGTTTCGTCAAGCCCCATGGCATCGAGCACCCTGCAGTGGTACTCAAGCTCTTTTATGCTTCTCTGCAGTACGTCCCTCCGCGGGGTGTTAATCAGCACGAACTGGTCCGGATGCATCGAAATCCGCATTTTGCTTTTCTTTATGTAATCGCCGATTTTGCGGAAATCCTTGCTGAAATGCCCTGCCCAGTCGAATCTGCATACCGGATGCGAGGCAAAAGGAACGAGGTCTGAGCTTATCCTGAAAAAAAGCAGGCCACGGCCAGTATTGTATTCCAGTATCCTGTAAAGACAGTCAAGGTTGTTCTGCACGGTTTCAATCAGCCGTTTTTCAGAATAAGAAGCCAACCTGAAGGCGGAATTTGCAGTGCAACCTATACTCCTGTTTATACAAGGATAGCCGACTTTCATGTGGGCACCTCTAGACGGAAAACGTAAATAGAAAAAGGCCAGCGCACCCCTAATGCGCTGGCAAGGCGACCAGTTATCCTCCCATGCACCCAAAACGAGTATTAAAGTGCAGGTCTATATGGCATTCCAAAACTATATAAATGTTTTGCTAATCTGTGTCAGGACATATCTAGGTATGTGCTAAAACTTCCAAAAATTTAAAATTATAGCCATAACTTTTAATGCATGGTGAAATCTATGATCATTCTCGTTAAAAACGCCACGGTAGTGACCCAGAACGACGGAAGGGAAATAGTAAAGGGAGACATCCTCATAAAAGAAGGCAGAATAGTGGAAGTAAGCCGAAGCATAGATGAAAAAGCGGATGCGGTCATAGACGCTTCTAAAAAAATCGCCATCCCCGGCCTTGTCAATACCCATACACACATCGTGATGGGGCTGCTGATGGGGCACGGAGAAGGGCTGCCCCTGCAGGAATGGCTGGAAAAGAAGATATGGCCTGTTGAAGCCAAGCTAACGAAAGATGATACGAAAGTAGGCTCGCTTCTTGGAATGCTTGAAAGCATAAGGGGCGGGGTAACCGCGTTCAACGAGATGTACATCTACCATGTCAACGAAACCGCCAAGGCGGCCCAGCAGATAGGAATGCGCGTTACGATTCCAAGGGCGATGTTCGACCTTGTCCCGGAAAGAGAACGTGATGACGAGCTTGCGGCAGGCGGGGCCTTCATACGCGAGTGGGAGGGCAAAAGCCCGCTTGTCACGCCAACGGTTTCCTGCCATGCCCCTTACACGTGCAGCGACGAGCTTCTGGCAAAGGCAAAGGAGCTTGCCGACAAAAAGGGCCTGAGATTCCATATGCACCTGAGCGAGACGAGGAAGGAAATGTTCGACATCCTCAAAAAAACCGGCAAATACCCGTTCGAACACATGGACTCCCTCGGCCTGGTCGACGAAAACAGCATATTCGCCCATGCAAGCTGGGTTACGAAAAAAGAGATAAAACTGGCTGGCGGGAAGGGCGCGGCAATAGCGCACTGCCCGATAAGCAACATGAAGCTTGCCACCGGAGGGATATGCCCCATCAGCGAATACGATACGGCAGGGGCGAACGTGACCATAGGCACGGACGGTTCGGCTTCGAACAACTCCCTGGACCTGTTCGAGAGCATGAAGCTCGCGGCCCTGCTGCAGAAACACCATTACTGGAGGGCTGATGCGATTTCCGCACAGAAAATATTCGATTTTGCCACCATAAACGGCGCAAGGGCGCTTGGGATAAACGCAGGAAGCATAGAAAAGGGAAAGCTCGCCGACGTGGTGTTGCTTGAAAAAGGCGCAAACAACATACCCGAGCATGATATTATAGCAAATCTTGTTTATGCCACCGGCCCGCAGAACGTCACGGACGTGATAATAAACGGGAAGCAGGTCATGCGGGACAGGAAAATCCTTACCGTGGACGAGGAAAAGATAATCGAGGAAGCCGGAAAAACCGCGGAAGAGCTCGTAAAAAGATAAAGAAATTTAAAAACAAAGGGTAAAGGTAATTGCATGGCAGGGAAAAAAGGTAAAAGGACTCTTGAGAATATCTATTCCACCGCGGAAGACGGCATCGGGTTTCTTAAGAAGAACGTGAAGCCGCTTTTTTTCAGCAACCTGAGAATAACGCTTCTCGTTATGGTTGTGGGGCTTGTTGTCCTCTTGATAGGCGGCGCTTTGGTTGCCTCAGTGCTCTACCTTGGCCCGGACTGGTCTGATATCGCGGTGCTTGCTCTGATTGTATTGTTAGCGTTGGTTTTCTTTTTCGTCTTTATGTGGCTTTCAGCCTCCGCAAACCTTGTCTCCTACCATATGGCTGAATCCTATGTCGAAAAAGGCGGGCCCGTCGCAATAGTCGATAAATTCAGGAAGAATTTCGACCCTGTTTTCAGGTACCTGGTGGTGAATTATGCGATCGTGGCCGTGGTGGTGGGGTTGCCTTTGCTTCTGCTTGCGGCGATGCTGCTCCCGAGTTTAAGCAGCAGCGTATCGGGCGAAAGGAGCGTGGTGGGCATATGGTTGGGCGCGATGTTTTACATCCTGCTGCTCTTGCTGTTTTTCCTGGCATTTTTCCTGGTTTTCCGCTATTTCTCCCAGTTCTGGCTCTGGGAGCTGCTTATAAGGAAGAAAGGCGCCATCGAGGCGCTGAAGGCCTCCATATCGGCAGTGAAAAACAACCTTCTCGAGACATTCGTATTTTTCATCCTCTTTATCATATGGGGGGCGGTGGTGAGCATACCCTTCACCATACTGAACTCGTTCATGAGGGTTTTCATGCAGCTTGCAGTACTCACCGAGTCGTTCGAAACCGCCATGGCCGCTGCAATCATTTTTGTAGTAGGGATGGTTATACTGGCAGTGCTGAACGCGGCGCTTGTCGCGACCCTCACCCTGCCGTTCCAGTACATCTTCTGGAAGAAAATCAGGCCTGCCGGATAGCTATTTCAATATTTTTCCTGTTTCCATATACCATAGATACAGGTCCAGCTCGGCAAGGTTCATACGCGCCTTGCGGGCTATCCTTTCCAGCAGTTTTTCAATCTCCAGATACCTTTTCCTGCCCATCGTTTTCGGTTTTTTTATCAGCCCGTAGTCCGAAAGCAGGTCGACTATGTGGAAATCTATTATGGCTACGTCGGTATAGCCTATGTTCCTGAGAAAATGGCTTGCTTCCTTATAGCCGATGCCCTTTACGTTTTTTACAAGCCACCCCCTCGCCTCTTTACCGTTTTTGAATGAGCGGCAGATCTCCGGAAGGACGGACGCGTGTTTCCTGGCCTCCGCCATATAGCCCGCCTTGTTTGTGTGGAAGCGGCAGCCCAGCTTTTTCAGTTTTTTTGCAAGCTCCGCCTTTGGAAGCGTTGAAAACCCTTCCCCGAGCTGCCTCTGCACCTCTATCGCCCTGTCCGCGCGGAAATTGGCTGTCAGTATGCAGAAGCAGAGCTCGCTGAAAATTTTTTCCGGGGATTTTCCCAGCGAGGAGAATTCGCGCATTCTTCTGGCTATAGGCATGCGTATGCGCGGTTTTCCGGCTTTTTCAATGTCGGCTATGAGATTTCGCATAAAAATCTGAATGAAAAATAAAAAAATCAGTAGCTGCTGCCTGATTTCCCAAGTAGAAGCTCGAGCTCGGTTATGTGCTCCTGCTCCTCCATTAGTACGTGCCTTATGTCGTGCTCGAGCTTGAAGTCGTAGTATCCCTGCCCTTTTTCCTTCCTGAGCTCTTCAAGAATTTTTCTGTAGGTGTCCACTGCCTCTTTTTCATCCTTGAGATTCACTTCAAGGATTTCCTTCACGGTCTTCGCAGGATGCGTCGGCGCCATTTTTATGCTCGGCACTCCACCAAGGGCTCCGATGAGCGCCCGGAATTTCTCCGCATGGCCCTTTTCATCATTTGCGATTTCCTTGAGCCTTTCTATTATCGGCTCCGCATCATGCCCTTCCACAACTTCCGCATGGCTGAGATATTGGATATTCGCAGCGTGCTCCAGCTCAAGCGCATGATTCAGCAACTCAAGTATTTTTTCTTTCGTCATATTGCCACCCCAAAACAAAACGGTTACTGTTCTTACATTTTTAAATTTAATGGGCTTCCCGGTTTGCCAGGCATGAAAGACGTGGAGCTTCCATCATCGGCTCCGTCCTGTATCTTACAAGCACGGACTGAGTTGCTTAGGGCTGCTCCTTCCGGCCTGACCCGGTTCACAAAACAGACCGCCACGCAAGGCAGGACATCGACGCTTAAGACGGAAGACGCGGCCTCCAGGCATGACGCTCCGGGCATTCGGTCCGCCTAAGGGGATTTGCGGTAAAGGGACCCCTAGCCCCAACCTAGCCCGTATAATACTGGACAAAACCTATATTAAAATATTCATCTTTATCACTGCATGGCAAAAATAACGGATTTGCTGAAAAGAAAGCCATGGAGCCACAAATACGATTACGGTCATCTTCTCGTCGTAGGCGGAAGCAGGAAATACTCCGGCTCGCCTTCCTTCAACGCCCTTGCAGCCCTGCGGAGCGGCGTGGATTTGGTGACTATTGCGGCACCGGAAAGGGCTGCGGACATTGCCGCGGGTTTCTCTCCGGACATAATAGCATATCCGCTTAAAGGAGACCATCTTTCAAAGAAACATGTGGGCGAGGTAAGGAAGATACTCGAGGAAAAGGTAACTGCCGTGGTCATCGGCGGAGGGCTCGAAAGAAGCAATGACACTTTCGATGCCGTTAAGAAAATCCATGACCTGACGAAGGTGCCTTTTGTTTTCGACGCCGACGCCATACATGCCATAAGGGCAAGGAATATCAGGCCGAGAAGCCATGACATCGTAACGCCGCATGCAAGGGAATTCCGCGTCCTTTCGGGAAGGCGCGTGCCCGACAGCGAAAACGAAAGAAAGAAGATAGTCAAGGAAGTGGCGTTTTTCCTCGGGTGCACCGTCCTGCTCAAAGGGCACGTGGACATAGTTTCCGACGGCAGGGAAGTGAAAACGGTTAAAAAGGGAAAACACTCAGTCTACCTTACAAAGGGCGGGACCGGAGATACGCTGGCAGGCATATGCGGCGCATTGGTTGCGCAGGGCTATGATTCGTCCGATTCCGCGTATTACGCTGCAAAGATAAACGGGGTTGCAGGCGAGTTGGCTGCGAAGGAAAAGCTTTGCGGGGTTCTCGCTTCGGATTTGGTTGAAAAAATCCCGGATGCGCTGAAAAAAATATTCAGGTGAATACATGCTTTCCTTTGAAGATATGAAACAGTTGCTGAATTACAAGAGGATGGTCAGTTACGTCAAGAAGAACAGGAAGGATGACGTAAGGGCGGGAGTATATTATATTGCAATAATACAGGTTCTCGGCCTGGCGGTCGGTTTTGTCGCATGGTCCCTTTCCAGCGTATACATGGACCTTTTCCCCGCTTATGGCGAAGCGGTAGGCGAGGCTTACTGGGATTCGCTGACCATGGGCATAGACCTCTTGGTTACGACTATAATGGGCTTTGTCGGCTCATTGATAGGGCTTGCGGCAACGCACTGGCTTGCAGTGAAATTCGGGGGGAAGGCGAAACAGGGCGAGTATTTCTACATCGGCGGGAAATTCATGCTTACGGTCGCGCTTGTGGGATTCCTGTTCACCCTGCTGGCATTCATTCCGCTCGTCAATTGCCTTACAAGCATCCTGTCGATAGCGTTCGTTTTCTACGCATTTTACCTCTTCATACTTCTCGCATCCACCCTTTTCGGCGTCAGCAGCTTCAAGGCGCTGGTCGCAATAGCGGTTGGATGGATAGTCGATGCCGTGGTGACTTTCGGCCTCGTGGCGGTGATAGGCGCCGTAACCGGGCTCACGCTTGGCCTTGAGCTCATGGGGAAGTCTTTCGGGGCGTGACCGACGGGAGCACAGTAAGATTTATAAAGAGAAAGCACTCTATTAATAGCTCATCTGTTTCTCGACAGGAGTTTCCTGTTCAGAGACAGACATCCATGGAACTTGGGCTGCTGTCCAATAATTTCCATGAAAAAATGGAAATCTAATACTTTTAGATTTGACTCACGCTTCAAGAGCAACGTATCCGATATAAAGACCAATTCTGAAGCACGTGCTTCCAATTCGTGAAAGAAAGCAGTGAACTGCTGGATAAATTCCAGTTGATCCTGCTGGAGGGTACCGCTATCAGACTTCGATTAAGCCATGCATGTCCACTTACAGGCTTCTGTTGGTGGCGGAGGGCTGAGTAACACGTGGTCAATCTGCCCTGAGGACGCGGACAACCTAGGGAAACTTAGGCTAACCCGCGATAGGCAATCAATGCTGGAATGCTTGATTACCCAAAAGGCTGGTAAATTGTAGCCAGTCCGCCTTAGGATGAGACTGCGGTGGATTAGGCTGTTGGTGAGGTAATGGCTCACCAAACCGATAATCCGTAGGGGCCATGGGAGTGGTGGCCCCCAGAAGGGCACTGAGACAAGGGCCCTAGTCCTACGGGATGCAGCAGGCGCGAAACCTCTACAATGCACGAAAGTGTGATAGGGGGAGTCTGAGTGGCGACAACTTAGTTGTCGTCTTTTGCCGAGTGTAAACGGCTCGGAGAATAAGGGTGTGGGCAAGACTGGTGGCAGCCGCCGCGGTAACACCAGCGCCTCAAGTAGTACCCACGAATATTGGGCCTAAAGCGTTCGTAGCCGGTTTAGTTAGTCTTCTGTGAAATGTTGGGGCTCAACCCTAACGCGTGCAGGAGATACTGCTGGACTCGGGAGCGGGGGAAGACAGGGGTACGCCCAGGGTAGGGGTAAAATCCGTTGAGCCTGGGCGGACCACCAGTGGCGTAGGCGCCTGTCTAAAACGCGTCCGACGGTGAGGAACGAAAGCTGGGGGAGCGAACGGGATTAGATACCCCGGTAGTCCCAGCTGTAAATTATGCAGACTTTGGTGTTTCGCATGAGTAATCATGCGAAGTGCTGTAGCGTAGGTGTTAAGTCTGCCGCCTGGGGAGTACGGTCGCAAGACTTAAACTTAAAGGAATTGGCGGGGGAGCACCACAAGCCGTGGATGCTACGGTTTAATTGGATACAACGCCGGGAACATCACCAAGGACGACGGCAGTATGAAGGTCAGACTAAAGATCTTGCCTGACGAGCCGAGAGGTATTGCATGGCCATCGTCAGCTCGTGGCGTGAACGCGTGACAACGCAGATATATTGCGGGGGAACGCGGCGTGAACTGTCCGGTTAAGTCCGGCAACGAGCGAGACCCATACCTTTAGTTGCTAATTTCTTCTCCGGAAGAGATGCACTCTAAAGGGACTGCCCGTGTTAAATGGGAGGAAGGAGTGGGCGACGGTAGGTCAGTATGGTCCGAAATCCTTGGGCTACACGCGGCATACAATGGCTGGAACAATGGGCTGCTACTCCGAAAGGAGATGCTAATCCTCTAAATCCAGTCTTAGTTCGGATTGAGGGTTGCAACTCACCCTCATGAAGCTGGAATGGCTAGTAATCGCGGGTCATCATCCTGCGGTGAATATGTCCCTGCTCCTTGCACACACCGCCCGTCAAGTCACCCAAATGTGTTTTCGGTGAGGCCCCGGTTGATTGCCGGATTCGAACCGGAGATACGTGAGGGGGGCTAAGTCGTAACAAGGTATCCGTAGGGGAACCTGCGGATAGATCACCTCCAATATATTTCCTTAGGGAAATTGAGGAACAAGCGTTGTGCCAGGAATTGCACATCGGATATGCTCTTAATGAAGCGTGATAATCAAATCTTTTTTTATGAGGGTTCAGCATGAGCACTAAGAATCTTTTCTGGGAAGACCCTTACCTCAAGGAATGCGAAGCTAAAGTTGTTTCTGTCAACGGAGACGAAGTAAAGCTCGACCAGACAATTTTCTACGCATTTTCGGGTGGCCAGCAGAGCGATTCCGGAACCATCAACGGAATAAACGTTCTTGAAGCGAGAAAAGATGGAGAGGATATAATCTATAAGCTGGAGAAGGAGCCTGATTTCAAGGAAGGGGATACTGTAAAAGTTGCAATCGACTGGGACAGGAGATACAGGATAATGAAGCTGCATTCTGCCGCCCACATCGTGTGGTTCTTTTTTGAAAAGAAATCCGGAACGAGGAAAATAATCGGCTCCAACGTGACCTTTGACAAAAGCAGAATAGACTACGAATTACCGGAATCGGTTGCGCCATTGCTTCCTGAAACCGAAGAAAATTCAAACAGGTTCATTGCCGAAGGGCATGAAGTGAAGGCATACGACGATGCCGAAAAGCCGGGAAGGAGAATCTGGGAGGCTTCGGAGTTCAAGACATTCTGCGGCGGAACGCACGTGAAGAATACTTCCGAAATAGGAAAAATAGGACTGAAGAGGAAGAACTTGGGTGCGGGGAAGGAAAGGATAGAGATTACACTTGCAGAATAGAATTTAAGCTTTGCTGAACATTAGTATTTGGGTGTTAAAATGGTCCAAAAGCCTCTTTTAGAAATGAAACCCCTCCTAACAACCAGGGAAGAATTAACCAAACGAGTCAGACAGACACTGACTCTTGGCGGATTTAGGGATGAGTATTCCAACACCTACGAGGTGAGCAAGGGATTATACCACGTGTTGAAGGACGTTCCGGGCGAAAAAGAAAAATTTCTTAATAATTTGAAACTGGGAATGAAAAAATCGGACATATCTTTCATAAAAGAAGGGGACCATTACTACATTAAAATCACTGCTGTTCCAAAAATTTCCGTAAAGCAACTTAAAGAAATGAAACTAATCAAGACGAAACCCGAAGAATCAGCGTTTGCTAAAAGGCTGGAGGAGTTCAAAAAGCAAGGGAAAGCACTGGTAGAAGCAACGAAGCTAACTCCAGAAGAAATGGAAGAAATAAGGAAAGCGCTTGAGAAATTAATTAAGGAGACTAAGAAGAAAAAATAGCATCCCTCAGCTCATTGAATGTGAGATAGCCCGAGCCAGCGTTCAAATGCTCCGCTCCTTTTATTATTATCAGTTCTGAAGGCAGTCTCTTATGCAGTTCATCCGCTTTTTCCATCGGCACGTATGGGTCGTTGTCTGATGCGAATATAACGAATTTTCCGCAGTTCTTTCTGATTTTGTCCCAATTGAAGCTCCTCATTGAAATGCTTCCTATAAACGGGTCGAAATCAGGGCCGAGTTCCCCTACGAATCCTGAAACGAGGAATGTGGCTTTTATCGGCTTGTCTAATGTTTCCAGAATGTTGAGAATCAGGGGTGCGCCTAGACTGTGGCCTACAAAAATTGTGTCTTCCGTAACGTGCTTTCTGTACTGCCCGAAATGATTCAGCCATTTCTCGCGGTCCGGATGGTCTGTATCCGGGAATGCGGGGACGAATACCTTGTATCCTTTGGCTTCAAGCTCTTCCTTCAGCCAGGGAAACCAGTTTGAACCCGGCTCTGCACCATAGCCGTGGAAGATAAAGACCGTTTTCATCTTATTTCCTCGATAAGGCGATACCAAGGACCGCAAGCAGGATGAATGCCGAGGGGCAGCATGCAAGCCCGCCTTCCTCCTCCAGCTCCTCTTCGCCTGCAATCAGCCGGGCGTTGAGCGCGGAATTCCTCGCAAGGGACGCGAAATGCTCTGCCTGCTCGTAGTTTCCTGCGTTGAATGCGTTCTGCGCATCCTCAAGATAATCCTCTGCTTCGGTAACATTCTTCCCGTCCTCCCTTGCCCTTTCGATGACGCTCTCCGCGCCGTTTATCGCGTGCTCCGCATCGGCTTCTGTAATAATCGCATCCGTTGCCCTGCAGGTATGCGATTCGCAGTAATAGCCCGTCTCGCAGTCGGAGTCCCAACAGCATTCGTGGTCGCTCCATGCGCCGCTGCCGTAAATCGAGCAGCTGCCTATGAAAACCGGGGCTGCCTGGTTGCCCACCCCGTCCTGCGCAACTATCGCGTAATAGCGCCATCCCGTGGCGCCCTCGTCGTAATACTCGGTGGCGTCGGAGTCGAGGGTTGCAAGGAGCTTGTTTGAAAGAAGCGTGGTGAAGCTTGAACCGGAGCCGTAAACAAGATAATTCTCTATATCAGAGGATGTCGAGGCGCTCCAGTAGATGTAGGTGCCGGAGTCCGTCTGGTTTATTTTCACGTTCGAGCAGGACGCTGGTTTGGTGCTGTCCACCGTGAAGCTCCACTCGGCAGTCGAGCTTTCGCGGTTGTTGTTCGCCGCGCGTATCTCGACGTCATGCTCTCCGTCGCTGAGCCCCGCGGCCGGGGTGTAGCTGACCTTGCCGTTTGCCGCATTGTACGTCGCATTTGAGGTCACCTCCCTGCCGTCCAGGAAAATCCGTATGGAGTCGGTGTCGATCCCGGAGGTGCCCGGGTCGGTTATCACAACGGAAATGGCCGGAGTATTGTCCGAAACGGTCGAACCGTCTTCCGGGGAAAAGGAGCCCAGGACCGGTTCGGAGCTCGCGACCGAGAACGTCCACTCCTTGTTTGCCTCGTTCCCCGCCTTGTCCTTGGCCCATATCTCAACGGTATAGGTGCCTGCGGTAAGCGGCACGGTGGGGCTGAAGGCGAGTATACCGTCTTCATCGTCATAGCTCGTTCCGGAGGTGACGACCACGCCGTTAAGCTCCATCTCCATTTCATCGGTGTCAAGGCCTGATTCATCGTCCTCTATCTTGGCGGTAATCGCCGACACCGAGGTCACGATGCTGTTGTGTGCCGGCTCCACCATCCCTATGTACGGCACGGTGGTGTCGATGTAAAAGTTCCATGACCAGCCAGACTCCCTTCCGCCCAGGTCCTGCACCCTCACCAGCACCGAATGGTTTCCCTTTGCGAGGGTAGGGGTATTGTAGGAATAATTCTTCGTGCTTGCAACGTAATTCGCATCATCGCTCACCTCTATGCTGTCCAGTTCCATGGCAAGGGAGCTCGTGTTTATCCCGGAGCCGGAATCGACAAGTATCACGGATACCAGCGGACGGGAAGTGCCCACAAAGCTGTTGTTGGCCGGGCCGTAGTTGCCGAAGCCGACGCCCAGGGACGATATCGTGAAGCTCCATGAAGTGTTATGCGGGTTTCCTGCATTGTCCGAGACGCTCAGCTGCACGGCATGGGAGCTGAAACTCAGGTTTTCGGCAGGGACGTAGGAGACCACGCCCGAGCTGTAATTATGGCTGACGGCAACATCGTCCAGCTTGAGCACTATCGAGCCGCTGTTTATTCCGGAGCCGGCATCCGAAAGCAACGCGGATATCGTGGGCCTTCTGTTGGTTATCGTCCCGGTGGGGGTCTTTGAGGAGGATTCCGGCGGCGTTGTATCCGGCGTGCTGGTATTGAGCGTTATCGTGTCCGTGACCGGAGCGCTCCAGTTGCTTTCATTGTCCATGCACTTGAAATACACAGTCTTCAGCCCGTCTCCTGAAGTAAGATTCCAGGATTTCGAGGTCGTATACGCGAAGGGGGCTCCGTAGGTTGAACCGTCGTTGGAAAAGCTGCAGTTGGTTGCGTTCACAGCCGCAAGCGTAAGCGTGGCGGCGGTGGAATTCGTAGCCGGCGCATCGCCGTTTATCACTATGGAAAGCCCGGTGGGGACGGCAAAAACAATCCCTAAAAGCAAAAATCCCAGCAGAATGTCTTTCATTCTGAACATGACAATCACACCCAAGAATGGCAAAAAATAATTAAATAGCTTTCTTTACCTCAATTTGGCCGTCCCGGTTGGTTACCGTAACCCTGCCGCCGTACGTGCCGTCGGCGGAAACCCTGCACGCGGCTTCTTTTTTTATGCTGTCCGACATTCCCTCAGCGGAATATTCCACGTATCCGGAAAGGTATTCAATGGCAATCTCGTGCCTGAGCGTCACCTCCCTCGAGTTGCCGTCTCCTAGGGCGCAGACCGCCTCGATGGCGTTGTGGAGGTCCCGCGCCGAAGAACCGAAAAAAACGTTCTCCATCGCGTCCGAGGAGTTGTCCTTTATCCTGACAAGGGCCGCAAGCGATATGGAAAGAAGTGCCAGAACGACGAGGGAAAGGAGCATGTATTCGAGGGTTATCTGCCCCTTCATGGCATCATCTTATGTAGGACACCGACTGCCTGCCGACTTCGGTTTCCATGCTTTTCTTTATCTCGTCCTCTATTTTCTTGAGCACCTTCTCGCTTTCGCGCGCGCGCTCGTCTATCCTTTTCAGGCTTATCGGCACTCCGAGATAAGCGGAAATCACCTTGACTATCTCCCTGGCTGCCGGAGTGTCCACGTAGCCGCCGTGCGTTTCTCCCATGAGGCAGATGCCCTCCATGTTGCTTATCTTGCCGAGCGCGGGGATAATGCCCGCCGCACCGACTATGGAGCCCTTTGCGACTCCGAAAACAACGCCCAGCTTCTTGAGCGCCGCCCTGGTTTTTTCCGAGGTAGTGACCGCGTATATCTTCCTCTGCTCGCTTATCTTTCCGGTGCTGTATCCCCCTACGCTTATTATCTCCTTCACGCCGAGTTTCCTGGCATACTCAAGGATATATCCGGCAACTTCGTACTGGCCCTGCGAGTTGAGCGCCTGCACGTCCCCGACGAGCATCACCATGTCGCGTTTTTTGCCTTTGTAAAGGTAGAAGCTGTTTTTGATGAGCCTCATCCCGCCCTTCTTGGTCATGAAGACCTGGTGCGGGAAATGCGGGGAGTAGAGATTCGCTATCTTTTTCGCCTTCAGCTCCTTTGTTACGTACCTTCCGACGACCTGGCCTATCAGACCTATTCCCGGAAGCCCTATTATCAGGATGGGTTTTTTCAGTTTTTTGACTTTTTCCTTTTCAACTACCGTAGTTTTATCCATTAGACCGGCACCTCACAAACTTTTCTTCTGTCTTCTGTACTTTCCATATGGGTCGTTAGGGTTAAAAGGCGGAGGGTGCGCCGACGCGGTGACCGACCCGCAGTGCTTCTCGTCAAGCGAGTAGCAACCGCATTCCGCGCATTTTCTGATTTTCTTCATGTTAATCGGATTTTCTCTCAAAACTGAAGCTGCAGTTGTTTTTGTGGGCAAAGCTTTCAAACTCCTCCACGACTGATGAAAGTTTCTTCTCCCCGGACTTGTAGTCCTCGGAAACGATGGACAGCTTGTATTTCGGCGCGCCGAGGTAGACGACGGAAACCTCCTCCGGGCACAGTGAGAACAGCTCCTTTATTTTTCCCACGCCGTCGCCGCCATAGCAGGTAAGCTTCACTATCCCGCCCACGGTCACGACCTGCTTCTTTATGTTCTTTTTCGCGACATCGACAAGCTCGGTTTTGAGCGCCTTGGGGATATCTATGCCTTCGAAAGCGGCCTCGCCCTGCTCGGACGCCTCCTTCAGGCAGGAATAAAGGTCCCCGTACTCGTCCTCTATCCTCTTTTTGACCTCCTCGAAGCCCGCCTTGGTCTTTGTGCCGGTAATCGCGACTTCAAGGAGCTTCTGGGCCCTTTTCTCGAAACTCACCTGCGTAAGCTTGTTCTTCTTCTCCTCCTCGGAAACCCTTTTCAGCGAGATGTCGACCTGGTTTTTCTCCCTGTCTATCCGGTGCACCTTCGCTACGTGCCTCTGCCCCTCCGATATGAATTCGTGTATGTTCTTTATCCACCGCGGGGCGACTTCGGAGACGTGGAGGAAGGCCTCCCTGTTGTTATATTCCGGAAGAACGCAGAACGCCCCGTATGGAAGTATTTTCCTTACGACCGCGAGAACAAGCTCGTCCTTTTCCGGGAATTGCTCTACTATCGGAATCACCCGAGCTCCTCAAGTATTTCGCCGTGAATGACCGCCATGCCTCCCGTCGGATGGGCGAGCGGCTCGTCGCATTTGCTGCACTTCACTATCGTCGAGCAGTGGCTGAAAATCTTCTGCTCGTTTCCGCATTTGCATTTTACCCTGTAGAATTTACTCATAACATCACGCCCTCAGTTCCACCTTTTTGGTCGTCCTGCCCGCAAGCACCCTTTCGTGCTTTTTCTTGCATTCGTTGCACTGGAGCATAAGCTTCTGCCTCTTTCCCTGCTTCTTCACCGTCTTTTCCCCTGCGCGCTTTCCTCCGTGCCCCTTGAGCTTTCTCTCGTGGGAGCGCGTGCCCTTGGCAAGCGACCTTGCCCTTCCCTTGCTTGCAACCTTCACCTTGTGCACCTTGTGCGATTTGCAGTAGGGACAGTATGTGTTGACCTCTTTCGGAAACTTCATTTCATATCACCATTTCAGCAAGCCTGGCCTTCAGGAGCCATTCGGCCTCTTCGGGGGGAAGCTCTATCTCCTCCCCGCTCCTGTAAGGCCCGTAAACGTTGTTGTCGAGACCCTTGTACGGGTCCACGTCCTTCAGCAGCTTCACTTTTCTTATGTTCCTTTTCGTCCTTTTTTCGGGAAACAGCGTTACGACGCGCTCCCTGAATTTTTTCACGGAAGCGGAAAGCTCGCTTAGCAGTTCCGCCTCCTCGGGGGTCAGGCCCTTTTGCTTTCCATCCCCCCTTATCGCCATGAGCACTATCTTCTCTTCGCGCCTCTCCTTAATTGAATGGATAATCTTTTTTATGTTTTCGTATTCCCGCATCGCGAGCGTGGAGCCGGAGTCGAAAGCCTCTTCCTTCTTCGCATCGAGGAATTTGGATGCCCCGCTGTAGAAATCGCCTTCCAGCACAACTATCTTTGTGGAGTCCATTTCCTTTTTCTGGATTTCTCTCAGTGCGGAATAGCTGATTTCCATAATTCTCCCACCTTAAATAGTAGATTAGTTAGTTTTTTAAGGCAACCTCATTTCTTTTTCCTTTTTCTGTGCCGCTTCGTCTTCCTTATCAGGCCTTCGGACCTCGGCTGCGGAGCTTCCGCGGCTCCCGCGTATGCCGCCTCTTTTTCAACCTCCGGCCCTTCGGAGAGGGGCTTGCCGCGGTTGAAAGCGACCACGTTGGCCTTTTTCCCTTTCTCCCTGATTTCTATCTTCTGCCTCGGCGCGACTACTATCTCGGCCTTTTCCGGAACCCTTTTCTTCAGCCCTATGAATTCAAGCATCCTGCCTATGAGCTTCGCGAAAAAGCCCTGCTCGCCCTCCCTGTAGGTCACGCGGTAGGGCGCTGCGGACGGTCCGCCTCCCACAGTTCCCCATTTCGCCTGCTCCTCCTCCAGGCAGGACCTGCAGAGCCTTCTTCCGTTGTAAATATAGAAAAGGCCCGCCTCCCTGCCGCATCTCTCGCATCGCTCGCTGTATATGAGCGGCTGTGCCGGCGGCTTTTCAACGCTTCTTTCGCTCATTCTTCTGTCATCATCCCTCATTCCCATGAGACAGATGGGGCATACCCACTGTCCACGGTATTGCTGCATTTCCGATGCGGGTATGTACATCCTGCATCTCCAGCACTGCTTGTTCATGCCGTAGAAGATGCACGTGCTGCAGTAAGGAAGACCATCGGTGCCGTATTCCACGCTTCCGGTCCTTCCGCACCTTATGCATCTCCCTGTTGCCATCCAATCTTCCCGGCTATTTCATTATCCTGTTCTTTATCTGGCTTTTCAGCTCCCTTTCGAAGTGGAAGGTGTATGCGGCGCTGACCACGTATTCGGTCTTGAAGCCCTCTTCCTTGAGCTTTTTCATGAATTTCTTGGCGATGTCGTCCACGACTTTCTTCAGTTCGCTGCCGGACAGCCCCATTTCCTTCTCGGTTATGTTGAAGCGGAGGTCGAGCTTTACGCCGGCTAGCTCATCCACGCCCTTGTTCGAAAGATTCATTGTTATGCCGAGATTCTTGAATTTCGCCTTCTCGCTCTTTTCCACTCCCTCACTGTTCACGCCCAGCTTTATCACTTTCGCTTTTTTTGCCGTCTTGCCCACGGCTTCGGGAGCCTTGGTCCACTTGCCCGAACCCACTTTTTTTTCCTCAACGCTTTCGGGCATCTTGAACGCGGGCGCGGGTTTTACGGGCTTGGGCACCACCGTTTCCACAGGAGCCTGTTCCGGCTTCTTTGCCGGCGTCGCCTCTTCGGGCTGGACCTTTGTCGCCACCGCGGCAAGCTTCGGCGGGGTTGCGGCCCCCAGCTTGAATTTTTTCTGTTTTCCGTCGCTCTCCACGTACTGGTCTATTGCCGAATGTATGTTGTCCTTTATCCAGTTGTTTATGAAGTCGATTCTTTTATTTGGCGGCAGCTCGGACGCCTTTTCGGTCATTTCCTTGACCGCAGATGCCGGTATCGTCACAACAAGGTACTGCCCTTTTTCCATGAGGGGAACCGGAATGACTATGTCAACTATTTTTTTGCTTTTCTGGAAGAATTGGACTTTTTGGGTGGCTGTTTTCGAATTGAGCTTCTGGACTTCGGCCGTTATTTCAACCATTACAACACCTATAGGAGAAAGGACGATAACGCTTATAAAGCGATACGGGTTATTTATTCCGTGATTGGGAAATGGCGCTCAGCAGCACGCTTCAAAAGACGATTTCGGATTATCTTTCCAAAATGAAGGGGCCGGTAAAACTTCTTTTTTTCGCTTCGGGCCGATACCCAAAGGCGGAAAGGGAAATCGCGGACGCCCTTGCCGAAATGGCTTCACTCAGCAAAAAGCTCTCGCTGGAAAAATACAGGGTCGGCTCCGCGGAGGCGAAAAAATACGAGGTGGACAGGGGACCGGCGATAGTCGTTGCCGGAAAGCAGAAGGGAAAGGTGAGGTTCTTCGGCTTCCCCTCAGGCTACCAGTTCCCGATATTCCTGATGGACATTCTCGAGGCGTCAGGAGTCGGGCAGAGGATAAACCCGAAAGCCGTGAAAAAGGCGAAGGGGCTCAGGAAAAAGACCAGGATAGAGGTATTCGAGATTTCGGCCTCCGTGGATTCGCCCGTCGCGGTCAAGCTGGCGCATGACATAGCGATGATGAACGAGAATGTCACCGCGGACATGGTCGATGCGTTTCTGTTTCCTGAACTCGTCAAAAAATACAGGATAAGGGAGACGCCCGCAACGGTGATAAACGGGAAGCCCGCATTCACCGGGGTCAGGAGCATCCACCAGCTGCTCAGGCATCTGGCCTAATTTTGTTTCAGAAAGTGGTTTAGAAAGGTTTATAAATAACCTCTGTTCTAATATAAACATGTGTCCAGAAGTTAAAAAGTGTGATAAACCTAATGCCAAGGATTCGGTCAGTGCAAAAAAGGCAGAACTCCAGGCAAAGCTCGACAGATACCTTAATGGCGTAAAGCCGCTGGAGGAACAGAAGGCTACTTATTGTCTCGGACACGCGCCGCAGCCCATCGCGGAAGAGGAAAGGGCGGCAAAGGCGGCAAGATACGAAGCGCTGCAGGCGCAGTTGTACGGTACGGAAGTTAAGGCAAGATTCGCCAACGACCACGAGAAAGAACCGGACGAACTTCCGGCCGGAATAGAAAAAAAGGACCTAAGAAACAGGGGAGTCAGGTACATGGGAACTGACAACTACTCTGACGGAAAGCTTGTATATCTGTTCACCGTAAGCGAAGCTGATGGCAAGGACTGGGGAACCGTTCTGGCCGTGAAACCAGAGGAAAAAGGCATCCTGCACGCACTCGACGAAAAGCTTGCACAGAGGCAGCAGAAAAGAGAAGCGGTTTAAACTGATTTTTCGTCTTTAGCCGAAGCCTGAACGGCACTGTTTTTAAAGCCAACAGGACCATAGAAGCCCAGAGGTGCAGTTTTATGAATGAACGGCTTCAGAACGATTTAAAGGCCGAATTGGAAAAGCTCGAAGAGCAGAACCTTCTCTGGAATCCGAGGACACTTGAAGGGCCTTCCGCAGCGCATTCGGACGTTGACGGAAAGGACGTTGTCATGCTGTGCTCCAATAACTATCTCGGGCTTTCAAACCACGAGGTTCTCAAGAATGCGGCCATGGAGGCGCTGAAGAAATACGGCGTGGGTTCGGGAAGCGTGAGGCCCATCGCAGGAACGTTCGATTTGCACCTGAAGCTTGAGGAGACGATAGCAAGGTTCAAGCATACGGAAGATGCTCTATATTATAATACCGGATTCACGGTCAATTCCGGCGCGATTCCGGCCCTTTTAAGGCCGGGCGATGCAGTCATATCCGACGAGCTTAACCACGGCTCTATAATAGATGGCGTGAGGCTCACCAAGGCTGAAAGATACATCTACAAGCACAGGGACGTTGGCGAGCTTGAGCAGAGGCTCAAGGAGGCACAGGCAAAGAACCCGCCGAGGATACTTGTTATTACAGACGGCGTGTTCTCCATGGACGGGGATGTGGCTCCTCTCGACAAGATTGTTCCGCTCGTGGAGCAGTATAATGCCTGCCTTTACGTGGATGATGCGCACGGGGACGGTGTGCTTGGAGAGCATGGAAGAGGTACGGTGAGCCATTTCAAGGTCGAAGGAAGAGTGGATGTAGACATGGGAACCTTCTCGAAAGGATTCGGGACCATGGGCGGATTCGTCGCATGCTCGAAGACGATGAAGAAGTATTTATTGAACAAGTCGAGGACATGGCTCCTTACGAGCTCGCATTCCGCGCCCGTCGTTGCGGCTTCCATCGCTTCGCTTGAACTGCTTGAGCGGAGCGACGAGTTGGTGAAAAAGCTCTGGGAGAATACCGATTATTACAAGAAGAGATTGAAGGAGCTTGGCTTTGATACCGGTGAAAGCACTACCCCGATAACGCCGGTAATGACTTACGACGAGGGAAAGGCAAGGAAAATGAGCATAAGGCTTTTCGAGGAAGGGGTTTATGCATTGCCTATAGTCTTCCCGATGGTTGCAAAAGGAAAGGCAAGAATAAGGACTATGGTCCGTGCAGACTTGAGCAGGGAAGACCTTGACTTCGCGATTGATAAAATCGAGAAAGTCGGGAAGGAGCTGGAGATTATAAAATAGGTGGGCGCATGGCAAAAATTCTTGTTATCGGAGCAACAGGACAGATAGGCTCTGACCTTGTTCCAGAGCTCAGGGCGAAATACGGGAACGAGAATGTAGTGGCTGTTTCGAGGAAAACCGAGCCGAGCGAGGAATTGAAGCAGGGGCCCTGCGAGTTTGCGGATGCTGTTGACAGGGGGGCGATTGAAGCTCTCGTGAAGAAATACGAAATAGATACGATTCATCATCTTGCATCGATTCTTTCGGCTACAGGGGAAAAGAATCCCGAGATTGCATGGAAGACGAATATGGAAAGCCTGAAGAACGTGCTTGACCTTGCAAGGGAATACAATGCAAGGGTTTTCTGGCCGAGCTCCATTGCCGCATTCGGGCCCACTACCCCAAGAGACAATACACCACAGAGGACGATTCTCGAGCCTGGCACGATGTATGGAGTGACCAAGGTCGCGGGAGAGCTGTTGTGCAATTACTATTTCAATAAATACGAAGTTGATGTCAGGAGCATCCGCTACCCGGGGATTATAAGCTACAAGGCGCTTCCTGGGGGTGGAACGACGGATTATGCTGTTGCCATCTTCTACGAAGCACTGGAGAAGAAGAAATACGCCTTCTTTGTTAGAGAAGATACTGTTCTGCCAATGATGTACATGCCTGACTGCATAAAGGGAACCATGGAGATAATGGAGGCTGATTCTTCGAAGATAAAGGTAAGGACAAGCTATAACTTTGCAGGCATAAGCTTCTCCGCAAAAGAGCTTGCTGAAGAGGTAAAAAAGCACATTCCCGAATTTGAAGCAAGCTATGAGCCGGATTTCAGGCAGAAGATTGCCGATTCGTGGCCTAAAACAATTGATGATTCTGATGCCCGTGCAGACTGGGGCTGGAAGCATGAATATGATTTATCTAAAATGACTGCGGATATGCTTGAGAAATTAAAGGAGAAAATGGGTTAAGGGACAATATGAAAAGACCGATTGGGATAATTGTATCTATTGGAATTATTGCGATTATCGGTATTTTGAATCTTGTAAGCTATTTCGAACATAAAGAAGTGGCAGAGCATTTGTTCGTGGAACCGCAGTCAGGAGTTCCCACATATGGTAGTACGGCAGTTTTAGAACATGTTAGATTATTATCCACTCTTTTCCTGGCAGCAATAATTGTTTCTGCAATTTTGCATTTCATAGCCCTTCCATTACTGTGGATGGGAAAAAATCCTGCCAGATACCTCATAATAGTACTAGTAGTGGTGAATCTGCTTAATGGAGGATACCTGGCTTCGGTGATAATGCTTATTCCACTTTACATTGTCTGGTTCGATAAGAAAACCAAAACTTATTTCGAGCGTAAATAGATAATCAAAACCTTTATATTCTACCTTTGACCCAGTTGTAGGTATGAAGATCAGTTATGACAGCACCAAAGACGTTAATATACCGAAGGACCCGTTCGAGAGGATAATAGGACAAGACCATGCAGTCGAGATAGCCAGGATGGTCCCGTACCAGAGAAGGCACCTTATACTCGTAGGACCGCCTGGCACCGGAAAGAGCATGATAGCGCAGGCGGTGGCAAGCGTGCTGCCGAAGCCCAAATACGAGATATCCGTCATAGAGAACCTCCAGAACAGCGAGAGGCCGATAATAGAGATAAGGGACGGGACGCAGATAAGCAAGGACAAAAAGGAGGAGAAGACGTACGGAAAAGCTGTTAGGCCTCTTGAAGTGCCTTCATTCGTCGCAGAGAGGCTCGGCTACAGGTGCAGGAGATGCGGCGGGTTGAGCGATTATACCGACGTGGTATGCCCGCACTGCGGGGCTGAAAAAACGCACCCCGGAAACATCTTCGAGAAATACAACCAGTACCCCCAGCTCGGAGAGAGCGGAAAGGCGAGGGTGGCCACCACGAGAAGGGCCATCGGCGGCAAGGAGGAGATAATAGTATACGAAAGGGGAAAGGACGGCAACATAGTAATGCTTACTCAGAAGGAAATCAGGGAGATGGAAAGCCAGAAAAAGCAGAAAAAAAGGAATGTGATAGTGCCGCTTACCCGTGCCACATTCGTGCAGGCGAGCGGGAATACGGAGACAGAGATGCTCGGGGACATAAGGCACGACCCTTACGGAGGACATCCCCAGCTGGGAACGCCGACGTACATGCGCGTTGTTGCCGGCGCGGTTCACGAGGCGCACGAGGGCGTATTGTTCATAGACGAGCTTTCAACGCTTAAAGAGACCCAACGGTTCCTGCTCACGGCAATGCAGGACAGGCAGTTCCCGATAGTCGGCCATAACCCTATGAGCAGCGGTGCGGCCGTGCGCGTAGAAGGAGTGCCCTGCGAGTTCATACTAGTAGGTGCAACGAATATCAACGATTTGAAATACGTTATACCGCCGCTGCGTTCAAGAATCAGGGGGGACGGATACGAAGTGCTTATCAACGTATACATGGATGATACGAAAGAGAATACAGAGAAGATGCTGCAGTTCTTTTCGCAGGAGATAGAAAAGGACGGAAGGATACCGCACGCGGACAGGAAAGCGATGGAGGATCTTCTGAAGGAATCCAAGAGAATTGCGGGCGCCATCGACAACATTTCCGGCTACACCTTGAGATTAAGGAACCTGAGCGGCCTCATAAAGATGGCCGGGGACCTTGCCAAAATGGAAAAAAGCGAGCTTATAGAAAGGAGGCACGTTCTGAGAGCGCTGGACATGGCAAGGCCGATAGAGGATCAGCTCAAGGACAAATACGGCAGCTGGTGGAAGACCGAAACAGCGGATTACGGGCTGACAAAGACAAAAACCGGTCCGGAAACCGCATGAAAATAAAAAAAGAAAGGATTTATACCCCTGCCTTGTACCTCTTCTTCTTTCTTCTTCTGAACAGCAGGTAGCCTATTATCAGCAGAAGCAGTATCAGCAGCCACCAGAAGAACTTCAGGAGCTCCTCGAGCCAGACTAGCGGCTTTTCCTCTTCCGGCGGAAGAGGCCTCTTCAATGACCGGACGTCCACGGTTGCAAGGCTTTCATTTTCCTCAAACAACGCTACGCCGTAGTCCCCTTCTATCTCAAGAACGAAGGTCGCGAAGCCGTTCTCGTCCGTCATTACGGTGAACTGCCTTCCGTCAGGGTCCGTCATCGTAAGGTCGTACTGGCCTTCCGGATACACCTGCACCCCGTGCCTGTCCCCGACATAGCCGGTTTCGTTTGTTTCTATCTTATACAGCTTGCATTCGTGCTCGAAGCAGAGCAGGCCGGGCGGGCAGTCCTCGTCCTTGCAGCATTCGTAATCGAACCAGGCGTGGTTTTCCACATATCCGCACTGGCCCTTCTCCACGGGCAGGCACGCACCATCAGAACAGTATTCGTCCGCAAGGCATTCCGCATCCGACTCGCATCCGCGCGGAACGCATTCGTGGTTCTCGCAGACATAGCCCTCTGTGCAGTCCGCATCAGCGCAGCATTCGTATTCGTGGCACCTGTGGTCGTACACGTCGCCGCATTCGCAGTCGACAGGCACGCATTCACCTATCATAGTTACCGGAACGGGTATATCTGATTTGTATTCCTCAAGCCTGCAGTATTCCGTATCCCTGCAGTCGTCGTCTTCATAGCATACGTTTGCAGGACACTTGGTGTAGTCGAAGAAGTAGTCTATGCTGCAGTAGTCCTCAGTGGTTCCGCCTTCGACATAGACCTTGTAGCTGCCGTTTGCCGAAAGCCTGAACGCGACCTCGCCGCTGCTGTTCGTGTATTTCACGTCAGACCACGGCCACGTCCCTATTATTACGACCCTCGCGCCTGCTATCGGCCCTCCGGAACCCACGCTGAAATATACGTAGTCTCCCGGGCACGGAAGCCTGCTCAGGGGTATGAGATTGACATACTCGCATCTCGGCGTTTTCTTCGCGCCTCCGGGCGGTGTCGGCATCGTGTAGTTCACGCTGAAGAAGACTATCGATGAGTTCTCGTTGCCGGCTATGTCGCTCACGAACACCGTTACGTTGTGGTTGCCGTTCGAAAGGCCTCCCATGGTGATGTTGTCGCAGGCCGGCAGCAGGGTCGGCCCGGTGCCGTCATAGTAGTACCAGCATGCATTAACCGCTATGTTGTCTCCCACGGTGAAGTTGAGGTCGACATTATTTGTTGTATTGTAGCTCGTATTGGCCGGCGATTCCACCGTAATGCTCGGCGGAGTCGCATCAGTCAGGAAATAAACGATGTCAGAAGCCGAGTTGTTCGCGCTGTCGTTCGCAAACACCGTAACGTTGTGCGGTCCGTCCGCAAGCGGGCCGGTGGTCGTGTTCGCGCAGCCCGGCAGCGGCGTGGGTCCTGCGCCGTCAAGGTAGTACCAGCAGGAATCCAGGCCTATGCCGTCCGAAGCGGTGTAATTCAAATCTAGCGTTGAGATATTGTACGTGGTATTGGCGGGCGACTGTATCGAAACCGCAGGCGGGGTCGCATCGGTCGTAAAGTAGACCGTGGATGAGTTCTGCTCGCCGAGCGTGTCGTTTACGAACACCGTTACGTTGTGCGGGCCGTCTCCGAGAGGACCGACAGTGGTGTTCGCGCATAGCGGCAGTGCCGTAGGCCCTGCGCCATCAAGGTAGTACCAGCACGACTCCAGGTTCACATCGCTTACCGTGTAGTTGAGGTCGATCGTGCCTGCGCCGTATGTAATGTTCTGCGGGGATTCTATGGTCAGTGAAGGAACGCTGTTGTTGTTCTGCAGTATTCCGTAGTCGCTTGACGGGCTGAAGCCCAATACTTCTATGTAGTTGCCTGCAGCATCCCTTGTCTGGCTGCTCACGTTGCTCCATACGACGCCGTTGTGCTGCCATACCTCGAATTTCGTTTCGTCGTAGCCCGGAAGCTCGG
>Ga0068714_10000067_pt1 | contig 208881 bp, 203 predicted proteins | sample MTBNYHSulfiMetaG_FD_62988 | JGI IMG/M metagenome (GOLD analysis project Ga0068714, IMG submission 62988) | Enrichment culture microbial communities from rom New York Harbor, USA that are MTBE-degrading - MTBE-NYH (New York Harbor Sulfidogenic)... | ecosystem: Environmental > Aquatic > Marine...
AGAAAAAGATATACTGGGCAGTAGTCGATGATGAAAGTGATATAACTTACTACTCGATATCCCGGGAGAGACCTTGAATGACGATAAAGCTTGACCCATGGGGAGCAGCCATCCCTGAAAGCTACGCCAGGATTATGGAGGAGTTCGGGATTTCCTCTTTCGAGAAAATTCTCCACAGCGTGCCCGAGCCGAGCCCGCTGATGAAAAGAAATGTGATTTTCGGACATCGCGACTTCGGCCGCGTCTTAGACGCGATCAAAAAGGGCGAAAAATTCGCGGCAATGACGGGCTTGATGCCAAGTGGACGCATGCACATCGGCCATAAACTCGTGATAGATCAGCTCATCTGGTACCAAAACCACAAGTCTGACATATTTCTCTGCGTGGCCGACTTGGAAGCCTACTCCGCCAGAGGGATTTCCTTCGAACAGTCAAGGAAGCTAGCAATTGAAGAATACTTGGCCAACTACCAGGCACTAGGGCTCGACGTTGAGCGTTGTCATGTCTACTTCCAATCCACAAGCAGCACGGTGCGCCATCTCGCCTTCCTACTGTCGAAACGGGTGAATTTCAGTGAGATGAAGGCCATCTACGGTTTTGTGGGTGAGTCAAGCATCTCCCACGTATTCTACCCGATGATAGACATCGCGGACATCCTCCATCCACAGTTGGAAGAGTTCGGCGGACCACGTCCTACCGTCATCCCCGTTGGGATAGACCAGGACCCGCACATAAGGTTGGCCAGAGACGTCGCGGCCAGGTTCCAAAAAGAATTCAAATTCATCCTCCCCTCTTCTACCTACCAACGTCTCCTGCCTGGGCTCACTGGAGAAAAGATGTCAAGCAGCAAGCCAGAGACGGCGGTGTTCCTGACGGACTCGGATGAAGAAATCAAGAAAAAGTTAAGGAATGCATTCACAGGAGGCCTCCCGACTGCGGCCGAACAGCGTAAGGTCGGCGGAGATTTCACAAAGTGCAGGATTTACGAACTTTACGTTTATCATCTTATCCCAGATGACGAGAAACTCGAAGAAATCAGAGAACTATGCAAGTCAGGTAAGATGATTTGCGGCGAGTGCAAGACAAAGGCCATAGAGCTAATGCGTGCCTATCTGGTCGAACACCGAGCAAAGTATAAACGGGCCTTGCCCAAGGTCAAAAAAATCGTTGAAAAAGCCTAAGTTTGTCTCGAGAGAATTATCTTTTACCCATTTCCTTTATGACTTCTTCGGTGCTCAACACTCGTCCGAAAGCGACGGCGATGTCCACGAGGCCGGCTTTGTGCAGCTCCGGTGTGAAAGATGCAACTCCATCGGAAACAAAAACTATCTTAAAGTCTCTCATAAATCCATCTCGGGCGGTTGTCTGGCAGCAGATGTTCGTGTGCATACCTGTGATTATCAAGGTGTCGACACCCAGCCTTCTCAGGTGGAGTTCCAAGTCAGTCTGGAAGAACGCGCTGTACCTGTGCTTCTCGATGACGACTTCTGAGTCCAAAGGCCGCGGCAGGCCATCGTAAATTTCGGCTCCAGCTTTACCTTTCACGAGTCCGCCCCCCTTTGGACCAGTCTTGGGCCACATATCTTCCATCAGACCCATGTCGCCGCCGTGCGGGCTGTGGACGTGAATCGCCCAAAGGACGGGAATATCGTTTTCTCGGGAAAACTCTATCAACTTTTTGACGTTGAAGACAATATCACGGCATTTGTAGCCCTCTAATGGAGCACCCTCGCAGAGGAAGTCGCGCTGCATGTCAATCACGAGCAACGCAGAGGTCTTTGGATTTATCTTAAAAACAGGGTCCTTTCTACCAATCGCCTTGAGAAAGCTCTTGACGCCTTCAGGAATCGCGAATTCTTTTTGCACGTCCATGTCAATCAACATCAACATTGCTATAATTTGCAGATAAAGTTTTCTGATTATGACAGGCGGGATGGATATAATTTTAAGACGTGGCCACGATATTTTACTGCGCGATGAAGAGACTGGCTTCTGATTTAATGATGAAGATCTTGAGTCACGAGCGCACTTATTTAGAGCGAAGGTACTTTTCTATGAACTTGGGATCGACCCTCTTGAGCTCAGATTCGGGCAAGGTGCGCAAAAGCTCCCATCCTAAGTCAAGCGATGTTTCAATAGATCTGTTCTCGTCACGCCCCTGGTTCACGAACTCCCGCTCGAATCTGTCAGCGAAGCTTAGGTAACTGCGGTCCCTCTCGGTCAAAGCTTCCTCACCCACGACGGCCACCAGCGCCCGTAAGTCTCTTCCTTCCGCATAAGCGGCATAGAGTTGGTTGGAGTTGTCAACGTGATCCTCTCTAGTGTGGCCCGCGCCTATCCCGTCCTTCATCAGTCTCGACAGCGACGGCAGTGGGTTTATTGGCGGATAAATGCCCTTCCTATGGAGTTCGCGGTCCATCACAAGCTGACCCTCAGTTATGTAACCTGTTAAATCAGGGATTGGGTGAGTGATGTCGTCACCAGGCATTGTCAAGACTGGCATCTGGGTTACAGAACCTTTCTTACCTTTTATTCTGCCCGCCCGTTCGTAAATGGAAGCAAGGTCGGTGTACATGTATCCAGGGTAACCACGCCTTCCCGGAACCTCGCTCCTGGCGGCCGAAACCTCCCGAAGTGCTTCGCAGTAATTGGTCAAGTCTGTCAAAATTACCAGAACGTGCATGCCCTGTGTAAACGCAAAGTATTCGGCGGTTGTCAGTGCCAGCCGTGGTGTGAGTATGCGCTCTATGGCTGGGTCGTTGGCCAGGTTCAGGAAAACCGTGGCTCTTTCAAGGGCGCCGCTTCGCTCAAAGTCCTTTATGAAGAAAGCCGCCTCTTCGTGCGTAATTCCCATGCCGCAAAAAACCACGGCGAACTTTTCTTCCTCCCCCAAGACTTTGGCTTGCCTAGCCACCTGGGCGGCCAACTCGTTGTGGGGCAGGCCCGCACCAGAGAAGATTGGTAGCTTCTGGCCGCGAACTAAAGTGCTCATACCATCAACGACTGAAACGCCTGTCTGGATGAACTCGCTCGGATACTCTCGAGCGGACGGGTTTATCGGCGCGCCATGCACGTCCCATTCGTCTTCGAAAATCGGCTTTGGCCCGTCGTCTATCGGTGCACCTCTGCCGCTGAAAACTCTACCAAGAAGCTCAAGTCCAACGCCAAACTTGACCGTCTCGCCAGTGAACCTGACCCTCGTCTTGAAGGTGTCTATCCCGCTCGTTCCTTCGTAGACTTGGACGACAGCGTGATCTTCATGAGCGTCCAGCACCTGCCCGTGTTTGATGGCTCCATCCGGGGTGGTTATGTCAACCACTTCTCCGTAAGCCACTCCGCTGACGCCGCCGACCACCATGAGCGGTCCGGAAACATCCGTTACTGTCAAATATTCGCGGCTCTTCATTTTTTTCACCCAGAAGTCTTGTCCTCCTCAACGGGCGCCTTTTTAGTCCTCATCAATGAGTCGAACTGCTCCTTAATTTGCCTTTCAATCTTGCTACGTTCTTTTGCAAACTTCTCAGTGGGTAATCTTTTCATTCCTGCGATATCCTCTTTCACCGGTAGCTTTTTGATTTCGCTCACGGAAACGCCCCTCTTGGCAGCATCAACAGAGTTGCGATAGAAATCGAGAATTATTTTCAGCATTCCTATCTGTTTTTCTGGAGGGCAGTAAGTGTCAACTTCGTGGAACGAAAACTGCTGCAACAGATCTTCCCTCATCATGCGAGCTGATTCCAGCACGGCCCGTTCCGGTTCGGGTAGAGCGTCGGGACCCACTAGCTTCACTATCTCTTCAAGTTCAGCTTCCTTCTGAAGCATCGCGATGGCTTCTTCGCGGAGGCCTTTCCAATCATCGCCGATGGTTTTCTTCCACCAGTCACGAATGTTGTCCACATAGAGCGAGTAGCTGGTTAGCCAGTTTATAGCGGGGAAGTGTCGGCGATAGGCTAGGTTCGTGTCAAGCGCCCAGAAGACCTTGACTATGCGGAGGGTGTTCTGAGAAACGGGTTCAGAAAAGTCCCCTCCGGGCGGTGAGACAGCTCCAAGAACTGTAAGAGAACCGAAACGGTCGTTGGCACCGAGCGTCTGGACGCAACCAGCCCTTTCATAGAATTCGGCCAAGCGCGAAGCAAGGTAGGCCGGAAAACCCTCTTCACCGGGCATCTCTTCAAGGCGTCCCGATATCTCACGCATGGCTTCGGCCCACCTGGAAGTCGAGTCAGCCATGAGAGCCACGTTGTAACCCATGTCGCGGAAGTATTCGGCAATCGTGATTCCTGTGTACACACCCGCCTCTCTAGCGGCAACAGGCATGTTGGAAGTGTTGGCTATTAGAGTCGTCCTTTCCATCAGGGACTCACCAGTACGAGGATCTTTCAGCAACGGGAAGCGTGATAAAACATCACACATCTCGTTACCGCGCTCACCGGCACCAACATAGGTGATGATGTCGGCGTCTGCCCACTTGGCGACTTGGTGCAAGAAAACCGTCTTGCCTGTCCCGAATCCACCTGGGATGGCAGCGGTTCCACCCTTGGCAATCGGGAAAAAAGTGTCAGCAATGCGCTGGCCAGTTAACAGCGGTTCATTCGAGTCCAACTTCCTAGTAAATGGCCGCATTTTTCTAACCGGCCAAATCTGCATCATTGGTATGTTTTTCTTGCCATCAGAAGTCTCAATCACGGCAACGGCGTCCTCAACTTTGTGCGTCCCGTTCTCGATATCCAAAATCTTTCCGTTAATCTTCGGCGGGACCATTATCTTATGCTCTACTATCTTGCTTTCTTTGACAATCCCTAATACGTCGCCCTCAATCACTTCTGCGCCCTTTTTCACCTTCGGAATGAATTCCCACTTTTTATCGCGGGGCAGGGCGTGGGCGAAAACTCCTCTTTTTATCATATCCCCAACTTTTGATTGAATTTTAGTAAGCGGTCTTTGGGTCCCATCATAAATGGCGCCAATTAGTCCGGGGCCCAGCTCTACAGAAAGGGGCTTTCCGGTCCCCTCGACTTTCTCTCCTGGCTTTATGCCAGAAGTTTCCTCATAAACTTGGATGGTCGCCTGGTCGCCAGCAAGTCCGATTATCTCGCCCATTAGAAGTTCGTCTCCGACTCTGACCAATTCATGCATCTCTGAACCACGCATGTTATCGGCGATGACAACAGGCCCGGTAATCCTAGATATTTTTCCCATCAGCGACCCGCCAATATTTCAGGGGCATCATTTTTAAGGATATGTTTTATAACATGGGCTTTTATTACTCACTGAACAAAATAACTTGCGCTAAACGGTGAAGTTATGGTCGAGGAAAGTCTCCAAGTTATATTTGAAGCTGAGAAAAAGGCCAGAGCACAGATTGAAGCTGCACAACGAGAGGCCTCCTCGATTCTAGAATCGGCTCGAAAAGAATCTGAAAAGCTGAAAGCAGATTCGAAAGTATTGATTAAAAACAAAACACAAAAAATTTTGGACGAGTCTAAAAAGAAGGCGGAGGCCGAAGTCCAAGCACTTTTAAAGGATTCTCAAAGGAAAGCGCTCACAATGGAAAAAAAGGCTTATGAAAAAAGAGATCAATCAATAAATCTAATTCTGGAAAGCATCCTCAGGTGAGAACATGCTCAAAACGTTAAGGATGCAAAAGTTCCGATTGATATTTCCACTTAAACTGCATGATAATATCGTTACTAGACTACACGAGGCCGGAGTAGTGCAGCTGAAAGAAATCTCCGATCCAAGAGTAACCAAAGAAATTACTGGGCAAGAAATCGCTGAGATATCAGCGCTTCTATCTGAGTTCAGAGGCATGGGCGAATTCTTAAAAAAACCAAAAGACGGGCCGGCCGTTGTAAAGGAACTTCCATTTGGAAAAAATATAAAAATCGCTCGGACTGCACTTAAAAAAATAGAACCTAAAGTAAAAAAGTTAAAGGAAGAAAAAGAGGAGCTAAGGCAATCCAGGCAAAAACTGTTAGACCAGATTGAAACGCTGAAGAGATTTCAAGAAATCAAGTTTCCACTCGAATATTTGTCAACTAACGAATGGGTTAATGTAACTGTAGGCTGTATCGGGGAGGATAAGACCGATGAACTCTTCAGCTCTGCAAAAGAAGCTCTTGGCCAGAAAGTTTTCGCCGTCACCATCGGCACCGAGAAGAAGAGAACTATAGTACTCGTCTGCCGAACGACCGATTACCAAAAACTTGCAGCCGTGCTTTACAGATACGAAGTTGAGATCTTAGATTTGCCGAAGGCCGTAGGATCTCCAGCGGCCGCGATCGCGGGGCTGAAAAAGAAACTTCTTGAGATAGAAAAAAAACAGAAAATACTAGAAACAAAAATCGAAAAGCTCGCCAAGGAAAAATCACTGGAAGTTTTCCAGATAGCTGAAATATTGGAAATCCAAAAGGAGCGACTTGAAAATACCAGTCTTTTTGGCCATACGGACGCAACGATCATTGCCGACGGTTGGATTCCTGAAAAAAAGGCACGATATTTGGAAAAAGTAGTATATGAAGAGACCAAAGGTCGCCAAATTTTCGAGCTTCAAAATCCTACAAAAGAAGAAGTGGAATCAATCCCAGTGGAATTGAATAATCCAAAAATGGTGAAAGATTTTGAGTTCGTGACAGGAATGTATGGCCTGGCAAAGTATGACGAGATAGACCCAACTCCATTCCTGAGCTTCACGTTCCCGCTATTTTTCGCAATTGCAATCGCTGACGTCGGTTACGGTTTAGCCCTTGGAATCTTTATGGCATCGGGAGTTTGGCTATCGAAAATCTTCTCAAAAAGACTCAGACGCATGATGATGGTATGCGCAGTATTCACTGTCATAACGGGAATTTTCATGGGTGGATTTTTTGGATTAGGCGGTGGTATTTGGGTCAATCCCGTGCAACGACCAATCCCTCTTCTTAAACTAGTGATTTTCATAGGCATAATCCACTTGTTGGTCGCATCTGGCTTTGCAGGGGCAGTAAAGGATATTTTCAGGCGGGATTGGAAGAGCCTGGTTTTCAGCCGCGTTCCAGCTGTGTTAATTATCCTCGGATTTTCTGGTCTGGTCTTCTCCATTATGGGCATCGGCCTCTACGAGTTCGGGATAAACTTCGAGTTCCCACAACTGGAACTCTTCCAAGTGTTCAATCCGATGGCGTCGGCCGGGATAATGATTACTGTTCTAAGAGCACTATTCTATGGCGGACTCGTTTTGGGAATTGTTGGCACCATTGTTACGGCTAAGGACATGAAAGGAAGAATCGGGGGTCCGCTCAACTTTGTTTACAGCAATGTTATCGGGTACATCGGTGACGTCTCTTCATACACTCGTCTGATGGCCCTAGCGATTGCCGGAAGCGTGATATCTTTTTCCATAAATCTCATACTTGGAATGCTCTATTCTGGAATTGTTCCGCAGGAGATAACTCTAGTTTCGGCCATCTACGTGATCCCGTTTTTGATAGTCTTGGCCTTTGCATTTTTGGCCGCCCATTCGTTCAACATATTCATAAATAGCATAGGGGCTTTCGTACACACCATGCGGCTCCATTTCGCCGAGTTCTTTGGCAAATTTTATGAGTCTGGAGGTGAAAAGTTCACTACCTTTAAAGTTAAAAGGAGATTCACCAAAGTAAAAGAAGGTGATTGACCTGGCAGGCGAAGAGTTCGTCGTCTTGGCAGCAGGGCTTGCTGTTGGAATATCGGGAATAATGGCTGCCATGGGAGTAGGTTTGGCTGGAGTCGCGGCTGCTGCCGTGTCCGCTGAGGATCCCAAAAAGTTTTCAAAGCTTTTCGTGTTGCAAGTTATGCCAGGAACCCAAGGATTCTACGGGTTCGTCGCTGCGTTCTTAATAATGTTCGTCGCCTTCCCAAAAATTGCTACAACGGGAGTATCTGGCTTGACTATATTCATGGCGGCGGTTCCTGCGATACTCCAAGGAGTAACCGCGTACTCGCAAGGAAAGGTAGCTGTAGCAGGTATTGGAGCCATTTCAAAGAGGCCTGAAGTCTTCGGGCAAAGCATGATGTACATCATCTCTGTAGAACTGTACGCTATTCTTGGTCTGTTAGCCACAATATTGTTCCTAACGAGCATTCAAGCGCTATAAGGAGGGTAGACTGTGCCGGCTGATGCAGGCGCGCAACTGATAGTTAAAGATATACTCGACGAGGCCAGCGGAAAAGCCTCCAACATTGTCAAGGCAGCTAAGAAAGAAGCCCAGACCATTCTGGACGCTACTAAATTCGACAATAAAGAAGAGGAAGCCAGCGAGTTAAAAAAAGCCCAGAATCAGGGAAAAAGAATCCTCGACGAAATAACTGCAGAAGGTAGAACAAGGGCTAGGAGAGAGCTGCTGAAGAAACGCGAGGAACTAATAGATGAAATAATAAAAGAAGCACAGAAAAAACTCGAAAATTACGCCAGTTCCGATAAATATGAAAAAGAGCTTGTCAAGACTGTTGTGAATGCCTGCAAAAAGCTGGACTCAACCAAGGTAGTCGTGCAGGCTAATCGCCGAGATTTGAAACTGCTGGAAAAATCAAGGGGACAGATAATTAAAGAACTCGGTGGTCAAGAAAAAGACGCCAGAATTTCCTTTGGTGAACCCATTCAAACCACCGGTGGGGCCAGAGTCGCTACCCAGGACGGCAAGGTAGAAGTGGACGAAACTTTTGATGGGAAATTGAGAAGAGAAATGGAATCCCTGCGCGTCAAAATAGCCAAAGTCCTTTTTGAAGGGTCTAAATGATAGAGGTTATCCTACTAATCTTCGCCCTATTCGGAGGCCTGCTATTCTGGGTCATCTTGAGTTCTAAACGCTCGATGTCCTACGTCTTTTGCAACGCGACCATTAGCGCCTGGGAAGCCAAATTGCTGTCTGAGTCACGTCTGGTTGAAATCGCGCAAGCACCTTCCTTGGCAAATGTGCTCACGGTCCTGGAAGAAACAGACTATCGGGCTTTTTTAGCAGACGCTGCAAAAGCCAACGAATCAGATGCGGTGGCAATTGAAAGGGCCCTCATGGAAAGCCTGAACAAACGCTACAAAGAGCTAACGAAGATGGTTCCAGATGAGAGGAAAACCACACTCCAAAAAATACTTGGCCGAACGGACCTCTTGAATCTGAAAGCCATAATCTCTATGATTCACGAAGGCGTTCCAAAAGAACAAAGACTAAAAGGACTCATGCCCTCACCCACCATGTCTAATGAAAGGCTGGAAATGTTGGCCTCTGTCGAGGACCTGAACAGACTTGTGGAGTTCTTAAAAGGAAGCGAATACTTTGAGGCCTTTTCAAAATCCTTTGAGGACTACCAGAAAAAGGGACTCTTTTCGTTGCTTTCTGCTCTGGACAAACATTACTACACGAACCTCTGGGAAGAAGTTAGGTCAAAGCGAAAGCAGAAGTCTGTTTTGACGAACATGATTGGCTACGAAATAGATTCCATAAACATAAAGATGATATTGCGCCTCAAAAAGGAAGGGGTCCCCTCCGACGAAATAAGCGGCTATCTGATAAGACCCGGCCACGAGCTAACCGAAGCCATGTTGAAAGCCATGATGACCGCCGAAGACATTCGCTCCGCAATTCACATGATCCACATTACACCCCAAGGAAAAATACTGGCTGAAGTGCTTCCGCAGATAGAAGAACAAGGAATAGTCGCGGCGGAGAGGGCTTTGGATATGGGGCAATTGAATTTTTACAAGTGGTACGGATTATCGCAGTTTTTCAGCATGGCACCGGTGATATCCTTCATTTACCTTAAAGAAAATGAGATGAAGAACCTGAGGACCGTGATAAAGCTCAAGTCTGACGGTGTCGAGCCGCAGAGGATAGAAGAAAAAATAAGGAGAGTGCCAAAAGTTGGGACTTAAGACTGCAGCAGTCGGCGATCTTGACACCGTGATTGGGCTGTCATTAGCTGGAGTCACCCATACCCACATCCACCGGGCCAAGGAAGAAACCCTGAAAAAGTTAGGGGATTTTTTCACCAGCAACGATGTTGGTTTGGTCCTAATAACACATAGGGTCGCCGAAGACCTCGGGAATGAGCTGCGCCAGATGACACGAAATAAAAAATTACTCCCAATCGTCCTAAAAATACCTGACAAGACCGGATATGCACCAGCCGCTGACGAATTAAGGGACGTTATAAGGAGGACTGTTGGGGCCGAGATAGTGGTAAAAAGAGAAGGTGAGTAGATGGCAACCGCCATGAATGTATCGCCAAACAGGATGGAACTGATTAAGCTCAAACAGCGGGTTACTCTGGCACAGAAAGGACACGACCTCCTCAAAGACAAGATGGATGCCTTGGTCATGGAACTATTTGACTCGCTGAGGAAAATTCAGGACTCCAGGATAGCGGCAATCGGGCAACTTAAAAAGGGGTACGTCGCTCTTTCCGAATGCATCGCCGTGATGGGAACACTCGAAACGATGCAGGCAGCTAGGGAAACCAGAAAAGAAATCCAAATCGATGTTTCAGCTAGGAACATAATGGGTATCCAAGTTCCTTCGATAGACATCGGTGAGGTCGAACGCAATGCCTTATCGCGCGGATATGGCCTATACACTACGTCTTCTTCGTTGGACGTCGCGGCCAAGGAATTCGAGAAAGCGCTTAAGCTATTAGTCGACTTGGCCGAGCTTGAAGCAACCGCCTTGGCAATAGCCAAAGAGCTTGAGCGAACAAAACGCCGCGTGAACGCTTTAGAGTACATACTCATACCTCGGCTCAACGAGGCCCTAAAGTTCATTTTGATGAGACTTGATGAGATGGAGAGAGAAAACTTCACCCGGCTGAAGCGCATAAAGGCGATACTAGAGGAGCGCGAGTGAAGGTGGAAAGAATAATAAAACTCGAATTGGGAAAACTCAACGCCCAAGTCCCTGAAAAACGCTTGACCTTAAAAGCCGCTCTCGTTTCAAACAAACCCGCAGTTTTTACAAAGGGCGGCGGAGTCCATTCCTTCAAAAAAGGGGAGCTGGAGCTTCTATCTAAGATGTTGCCAGAGGAAGACTGGGAGAAGCTGCAACTGCCTATCTTCATCTCTTTTGAGCCCAGTCTTGGCCGAGGTACGGCCAAAATAAGAGGTAAAATAGAGACCGCCGTCGTGGCTCAAATAATCGGTAAAAATAAGGACGACGAAATGACAGTTTACCGCCCCGAGGTCGCGGCAATAAGGCGGAAGCTTCCCACTACCACGCAATATCTATTCGTTGGGTGATCACTTGGAAACCAGCGGGAGAATCTTGACAGCACTTTTCTATCCCCTAAGCATAACAACCATTTCGGCTGGGTTCTTGGCATTTGTTATGATTATTCTTGAAATGGACCTTTTATTGGTGGGAACAGTTACTCTCTGGTTCTACTTCGTGTCGACTATTTCGATTTATGTTATAACTAAAGAGGCGCTCAAGAAATTCAAACTGCAAAATGTTTTTTTGACCATTGTAGGTGTTGTTGGAAGTCTTGCCATAATTGCTTTATTGCTGCTCTTGTTCGGGTTTGGTCCCTGATTCCGTGGTCGGCTGCTGCTTTTCCTCTGGCTTGAGCTCTGGAACCGGTGTAGGTGCGGGCTGTGGCTTCGGTTCTGGCTTAGCAACTGGTACTGCAATCTGTTGCTGCTTTGGTTCGGGTTTAGGCATGATAGGTGGCACGGACGGGGGTTTATATTCTTGTTTTAGTGCGGGCGCTGGAGCTGACATTTTAGGCTTTCCAGAGAGGACCGACTCCATAATCCTGGCAAAAACCGGTCTGGTTAGAAGCATGGCGATTACTGACCCTACCGCCGCTACTATGGCAAAAGTTCTAATGGGTCCAAACCCTAGGAAGGCAGTTAGGGCAGAGACCACGATCGCTGCGAATGTGGCTAGGTAGGATATTTTGAGTGCTCGCGAGGTTCTCCAGCCCACGGTCGCCTTTTCTTGCGGCTGCACCCCCTTGAGCATCTCGTTGGTTATTATTATGTGCTGGCTAAGGCCCGATAAAACGACGAAGAGCAGGCCGGCTATAGCTGCAAGACCGAAAGACAAGCTGAAAATAGATATACCTAATATGGTAAGCGCGGCGTCAACCACCACAAAGACCAGTATCGAGAGAGCCACTTTGATGCGTGAAAAAGCTGCAAAAAGCAGGAAGAAAGACCACAGGAAGGCCAATCCAATCGCTATCAGAGCCTGACTCTTGAAGCTCGCTCCAAAACTCGGCTCTATTGAAGTTTCGCTCTCGAGTGATATTGGGCAGTTGAGATTGTACAGGAGAGCTTTCTGGAAGTTTTGTGCTTTTTGCAGGGAAAGAGAACTGGTCCTGCCAATCAATGGGAACAAAAGGTCGCTGGTCACTGCTCCAGCTGACATAGTCTGAGAAATTGTGGGTGCCGACTGAACCCCGCATGCACGAAATATCCAATCGATTGTCGTTTCCCCGTCTCGTCTAGGAACTGTAACAATTTCGTAATTGATTAAAATCTCACCAATGACGTCCTGAGAAAAGTCTTCTAGGGAGCCAAGCAAGATGACCCTTGTCTTTTCGCTTTTTTGGTTAGCCAAGAAAGCGGATGATGCTGGAGAAAATTGGCCTTCTATCGAGGGCACGGCTGAAACGGAGATATGGAAGACAGAGCTCTCAAAAGTAGCCTCGTAAGTTACGAAGAAGCTCTCCGTGCTCTCATCATAAGCGATTTCTTCGGAGCCGTTCATTATCCTGTTGTCGAAGACCAGAATCGCATTTGCTGGTCGATCCATGTAAACAACGAGAGCGTGGTTCACCTTTCCGCTTACAGCCTGTCTCAACGTCTCTGTGGCATTTTCCGTCAAAATTAGTGGGGCATATGCAACGTTGGTAAGAGATACTGCATCGGAGATGCTCTGGATAGCTTCATTGCCAATAATTACCTGGTTGTCGACAATTATCTCAAGTTTGCCTTGTCTGCTGAGCAAGTCGATCGCGCGCGTCAAATCCACGTTAGCGGCCTCAAAAACCATTAAATTTTGACCAAGCGGCCTAATTTTGACACCCATAACGTCGTAAGGGTCAATGCGAGACCTGAGTGATAAGACTACTTGTGCCAGCTCGTTATCTTCAAGGTATGGAGTTATACTAACGACTTCACCCAATCCCTCAAGCGCTTTTTGAACGACGGGCTCGGTCAAATAACCGTAAACCTCAAAAGTGCCCTGCCTGTTAGCGGTTTCGTAGCTGACTAATCTGGTTGATGTTCCGAGACTCGTTTCCAACGCCGAGGCTATCTCGTCAGTGACATTTTCCAAGTTCTCGGAAGTTATCTGAACGGTGACCCGAGATGCCTGGAGCTCAAAAACCATTTGGGTTCCTCCCGCGAAATCAGAGTCCATCTTGACTCCTCGGAAGGCGGGCTCAATGCCAACCCATGGCTGCCATACCAGCAGGATTGACAGTAGCACGATTATGGGCAGCAATTTGGCTCGACGAGTCTTAAACGCTGACATTGTAGTTCACAACCTTCTTGCGTTCGACGTGCCTCATGATAAGTAATATGCCAAGGAACCAAGTATTGGCGAAATTCGCTATTACACCAAAGACAAGAGTCAAAACCAGCTCCTTGATTGCTGTTGCGCCTATAAGCAAGGCCATGCTCAGTAGAGCCGCTGCGGCTATCGCGCTCATGGCCAAGTTGGCCTTCATCGCTTCACCAGCATTTTCCTTAGGGCTTCCGACTGCGCCTTTCAAAAGTCGGTAGGCGAGGAGGGCATCGACATCGAGGACGAATGTCAACATTATCAAAATACCGATTATTGATGACAAGTTAAGCGGTACGCGGAAAATCGTCATTAGACCCAAAATTCCGATTGTGTTCAGAACGGCTGTGACCGTCGCGGCTGTGGCGGCAGTGCGCCGTCTGAAGATGAAGATGATGACACCCATAGCGATTAGTGCGCCGATGCCAAGGGTTATAATCTCCGTGACCTGGGTGCTGCTAACCGCCGGGCCCAGAACGCCTATCATTATAGAACTCTCAGAAATGCTGAGCTGCGAAACCAAGGCCCGCTTAACCTGGCTTTCTAATTCCACGTTCATCAAATCCATCTCGATGTCGAAGCCGTCGCTGGTTTCCCTGACGTCGACGGAAAAACCAGTAAGGCTCTCGACTTGATTCCTTACGTGAATGGGGTCTGGTGCGTCTTCCAAACCTCTGACCATCACCAGTGTGCCACCGTTGAAATCTCGGCCCATTGGGAGACCGAATGCCAGCATAGCAATCAGCAAGATGGCTGCAACTGCAATGGGTATCGCCATCATGCTGCGGTTTTTCATCCGCTGAGGTGGCCAATTTATCTTCATGTTGCTCTCCCCTACTTTTAGATGCCAAGTATATAATGACTTATTGACGGCCTTATTAACGAGTTTGATTGGTCTTTTTCGCGGAAAATTAAGATAATCTTTAAAGGCCAGCGCAAAATTAACACTTGATTCTGATGGATGTCGAAAAAATCCCTCTAGAAAGATTTCCCGGCATAGCCCAGATACAAGGATTGCTGGGTAAATACTACGAGCGCAAGCTATTCGCCGAGGTCGTGAACGTGGGGAAAATGCCCAAGCACATAGCGATCATACTCGATGGAAATCGGAGATACGCCAGCGTAAAGGGCTTAAAAAAGCTTGAAGGCCACGTTTTCGGGGCCAAGAAGCTTGAGGAAGTAATAGGCTGGTGCCAAGAGTTAGGGATAAATCACATAACTGTTTACGCATTTTCCACAGAGAACTTCACGCGCGACAAGGGAGAAGTTAAACTGCTGATGGACCTGTTGACGAGAAAATTCAAAGAAGTGGCAAAGGACTCGCGCGTTCATAATTACAAGATAAGGGTAAAGGCGATTGGAAACCTTAAATCTCTCCCCGAGTCCGTTCAGAAAGCTATCAACGAGGCCCAGGGAGCGACAAGCGCCTATGATGGCCACACCTTAAACATAGCCGTCGGCTACGGGGGCAGAGCTGAACTAGCGGAGGCCGTGAGAAAAATTTGCAATCAAATAAAAAAAGGAAAGATAAGCCCAAAAGACGTGGACGAGAACTTGATAAATGATTACCTCTACACCGCCGGATTGCCAGACCCAGACCTGGTCATAAGAACCAGCGGCGAAGAGCGTCTCAGCGGCTTCCTGCTATGGCAGTCGGCCTATAGTGAGCTTTACTTCTGTGAGGCGAACTGGCCAGCTTTCAGCAAGATAGATTTCTTAAGGGCGGTCAGAAACTACCAAGGGCGGGAAAGAAGATTCGGGAAATGATTTAATGAAGGCCGAGATCGCTGTTATCGGCGGTTCTGGTCTGTATGAGATGTCGGGTTTAAGTAAAAAGAAAAATGTTTCCGTGAAAACGCCTTACGGAGTCTCCTCGGACATTTTTCTCGGCTCCCTTAGCGGTCATAAAGTTGCATTCCTTACTAGGCACGGCAAACAGCACACGGTTCCACCCCACTTGGTAAATTATCGTGCCAATATTTGGGCACTCAAAAAGACAGGAGCAGAGAGGATAATAGCCACAACTGCCAGCGGCGCTATAAACCTAAGAATGAAAGTGGGTGAGTTGGCGCTTCTGACGCAGTTTTTGGACTTTACCAAGCGCCGCGACCACACTTTTTACGATGGTGGTAAATTAGGAATTGCACATATAGATTTCTCAGAGCCTTATTGCCCTGAAATCAGGGGGGCACTGCTGAAGGCAGGGAGGGAGCTGAAGTTGAAAATCCATCAAAAAGCCACCTACGCATGCACCGAGGGACCGAGGTTTGAAACTCCTGCTGAAATCAGGGCTTATGGAAAGCTAGGTGCCGATTTAGTCGGGATGACGACTGTTCCAGAATGCGTCCTAGCGCGCGAACTCGGGATGTGCTACGCTGCAATCGGAATTGTCACTAATGTCGGCGCAGGACTCTCAGAAGAAAAACTCGACCATGCCTGCATCATCGAACTCATGAAAGATAAACTGGAGCTCGTGAAAAAATTGATCGTTGAAGCCATAAAAGAAATCCCGGAAAAGAAATCTTGTGAGTGTACACCTGCCCTCAAAATTTCCAAACTAGGCTTCGATTAATCGTACATCTCTTCGTCGTACTCTGGAGGCTCAATCTCGTATTCTTTAACGGCCGGTTTTTTGCCTTTTGGCTTTTTTTCCACAATCACGACAACTTCATGGGTCCGTTTGCCTTTTTCGTTTATCTTGTAAGCGGAAGGTTTCTTCACTTTGCTCTTGTAACCACAACGTGGGCAGACTAATCTGCTTGAGCGACCAACTTTATTCGGTATGAGAATAGTGCCGCACTTAGGACAGAACTCCATTATTAACACCATTGCGAATGAGCTTTTAAAGCATGTTGACTTTATAAACCTATCGTTGTTATTTTTTGGATAAAATTAAAAATTGAATTTATCACTCAAAAATCTTCAAGCTCTTGGATTTCAATTTTCCCCTAGCAAAATTAAAAATAGCAAAAAAGGCTCTTTTAGAAATTTAAAGCCTAAAATTGGCTATTTTTGCTCAACGCAACCATTATTTCTGGAATTGCTTATAAATACGAAAAAGATTTAACCATTCGTGATGAAAATAAACTGCTTTTGGAGGCGGGCTTAAGAGGGGGAAGGTGAAAAACCCCCAAGGTAGGTACAGTGCCATACATAAGCAAAATTGAGATGAGAGGCTTCAAGTCTTTTGGAAACACAAAAGTCACGCTTCCACTTTCCAAAGGGTTGACTGCCATAGTGGGCCCGAATGGAATGGGTAAAAGCAACGTCATAGATGCGTTGCTCTTCGTCTTGGGTTGGATGAGCGCGAAAATGATGCGTGCCGAAAGATTATCCGATCTTCTCTACAACGGTGGCAACGGCGGCCGCCCTGCCCCGTTCGCTGAAGTTTCTCTCACCTTCAACAACGATGACAGCGGGTTGGAGATAAATTCCAAAGAAGTCATTATCACCAGACAGGTACACCGTGATGGAAAGTGCACTTATAAGATAAACAAACGAAGAGCCACCCGCGAAGAAATCGTCGACCTGCTGGCAGCTAAGATGACCTGCCCCGGTGGATACAACTTCGTCATGCAAGGCGAAGTCAACCGCTTTTTCAGCATGAGCAACGTTGATCGCCGAAATATCATAGACGACCTCGCCGGTGTCGCCGAATACGACGAGAAGAAGCAAAAGTCCCTGAACGAACTGCAGAAGGTCGAGGCCAACCTGGCCAACGTCGGGGCCGTCCTCACTGAAGTTTCGAACCAAATGGAGAACTTGAGAAGCCAGATGGAGACGGCAATATATTTCAAACAGCTCAAACGCGAGCGCGACCAAATTCAGGGAGCACTTTTGCAGATACGTAAAGAAAAATGCACAAAGAAAATGTCCCAACTTAAGTTAAAAACATCTGGACTTGGCAAAGAAGTTGAGGAACTCAAGGACAGGCATAAGAAGGCGCTAGAAGTCAAGGAAAAGCTGGACGACAAGATAGCCGAGATTGCCGGACTTATAGACGAGAAGAGGGGCTCCGATGTTCTAGTCGTCGCTGAAAGGGCGAGAACGGAAATCAACACAATAACCGACATTTTAAAGAGAACCGAAGAACGGAAATTGGGCCTCAATCAGAATATCGAGAATCTGACCGTCCAAATCAAAAAAATCCGCAAAGAAAGGGGCGCTGGGCCAGAGGACAACTTGGCATCTCTATCAACAAAATTCGAAGCACTCCATGAAAAATTTATGGGGCTAAGCGACTCCTTGTCCAAATGCGAGTCACTCAAATCTGCAAAGGCTGTTATCAAACAATTACAAGAAGTCCTTGAAAATCTTTCACAGACCATAGAAAAGATATCTGGAAGTCTGGGCGAGACGCCAAAATCTGGCCAAAAGGGATTGCAAGGGCCAAGTGAAGCCAAGCTACACGAGGAACTTGTTGGATTGCAGAGTACGAGAGCCGAACTTGACAAACAGGCCGCCGACTTTGGCAACAAGATCAAAGAGACACAGTCGAAGCTCAAAAGCGCCGAAACCATGGAGAAAGAAATCCGTTCCGCGATAGAGTCACTCTCAGCCCAAAGGAGCGAACTGCGTCAGAAAGCCGAAGCATCAAATAAAAAGGCCAGGGAATTGGAAGCGAAACTGAGAGAAGTTGAGGGCGACCTCCAGAGATTTCAGATTCAGCAGGACGCCGTAGCAGGCGACCTAAAGGAGATAAATGCCAGCCTGAAAAAAATCGGCGAAGTGAGATTGTTAAAGAATGCAAAACCCGAATCACTAGAGAAGAAAGCACAAGATATCGAAGCCGAGATAACCTCGCTGAGCGAGAAGGTCAATCTCCGCGCTATCCAGGACTTTAGAGAATCAGAACGTAGGTATAACGAAGAAAAACTTAGGCACGACAAACTGGTGGCGGAAAAACAGTCATTGATGGACTTTATGGCTGAAATAGATGAAAAGAAGAAACAGGTTTTTATGAGAACGTTCAATGATATCTCAAAACACTTCACACAAATATTCAAACAACTTTCACCAAACGGTGATGCCATGCTGAAACTTGAGAACGAGCAGTCGCCCTTCGAAGGCGGGTTGGAGATAGTGGCCAGACCAGAGGGATCAGGGACGTTATACATAGGCTCGCTGTCTGGCGGCCAAAAGGCTCTGACTGCTTTGGCATTCATTTTCGCACTCCAGCGCTACAGGCCGACCACCTTCTATGTGCTGGACGAGATAGACGCCCACCTGGACCCGAAGAACAGGACCAGGGTGGCGGAGCTGCTGCGCCACTTCTCGCGCGAGTCTCAGATAGTAGTCATAACTCTGCACGACGCGATAATGTCTGTGGCTGATAGACTGTTCGGCGTGACCAAGGAAAACGGAGTTTCCCGAATGTACTCCGTGGAACTCTCAGGAGTGGGGGGGTAAAATGGCAACTCTCACTGACCAACCAATCCAGACGCTCCTTGAGCTAGTACAACAGCACAAGTTAGACCCTTGGGACATCGATATCGAGAAGCTAGCCTGTCTCTACATGGCACGCGTCAGGGAAATAGTTGAGGTGGACCTTAGGGCTTCCGGGAGGGCGCTTCTTTCATCCTCGGTTCTGCTGAGGATAAAATCGGATTATACGCTAAATGGCCGCGGGAAGCACGGAGCAGGCGAGGAAATCGATGAAAACTTGGACCTCAACTTACCTGATCTTGGCCAGATAAATATCATCCAGAGCACGCCGCGGAAGATAACTCTAGTGGACCTTTTAGGAGCGCTTAAAGATGCGCTTGCCGAGGTGCCAGAAAAGAAACCAGTCATCTCCAGAAAAATAGAAACGATCGTCCAAACGGTTGACGAATATGAGCTGAATATCATCAAGCATATGGCAATCCTTCACAAGAGAATCCTGAGCCTCATAGAATCAGGTAAGAACTTGACTCTCCTGACTCTCGTCGAAGAGAAGACCAAAATCGCCATAGCTAGGATACTGCTTCTTCTGCTTTACCTCTGCGCTGATGGCAAAATATCACTCGAACAACCGGAGATGTTCGGGGAAATTCACGTCTCCTCACCAAAGCAGGTGGTAAAGAGTGGGAGTTAAACAGGATCGGGCGGTTATCGAGGCTGCCCTGTACGCTGCTGACCGGCCACTGACCTTAGCCGAGATAAGAAAATTGATTGGGACATCTTCCGAAACATACGTACGAAAAATAGTCGAAGACGTGAAGAGCGACTACGGAAAACGCAGCGGACCCCTTTCTATGGTGGAAACAGGTAAGGACACTTTCACGCTTCGGCTGAACGAAGAATTCATACCAAAGCTTGAAGGCGTCATTCCCAAGGTCAGATTGACTCGAGGAGCGATAAAGACCCTGGCCATGGTCGCCTATAACCAAAACATCTCCCAGTCGAAGCTTGCCGAAAGCCGTGGCAACAGGGTTTATGATCACGTCAGACAGCTCGTCACGCTGGGTTTCGTGGAATCCAAACCGTGCGGCCGAACCCGAATGCTGCGCACGACCAAGAAGTTCGCCAGCTACTTCGGATTTGAGGACGATATGGATAAGATACGTGAGGAAATAGAGAACCGCATGCGATAGTCTCTTTATATAGGACGTCGACATAACTCCTCTGGTGTTGATATGGTAAAGTGGCAAGGGAGATCTCTGAAGAAGCCCAGCGGCGGGCGCATATGGGCCAGCAGTAACAAGAGAAAGCGCGAAATGGGCAACCCGTTCATTGAGTCAAAGATAGGAAAGACCAAATGCATAAAGTTGCGCGGCTTCGGGGGCAACGAGAAGATGAACATTCTCCATACAGACATTGCCAACATCATTGATCCAAAGACTGGGCGCGCGCAAAAGACTAAAATAATAACTGTGATCCAAAATCCGGCCGATATGCACTATGTGCGCAGAAACATCATGACTAGAGGGGCAATAATAAACACGGAACTGGGCAAGGCCAAGATTACCAGCAGACCGGGGCAAGCTGGAACCGTTGACGCCGTGCTGATCGAACCGAAGGCTGACGCCAGTTAATTAGTACTCGGAAATTTCCTAATTTAGCCAAACGGTTATTTCAGCCAACCAAGAAGGCGCCCTTTACCAAAAGCTTGCATCTTTTCCTTTATCAATTTCTTCAGCTCAAAAACGCCTTCGCCCGTCTTGGCAGACATGGGAACTAAAACGTCGGCCCACTGGCGCCACGGAGGGGACAGCCCTAATTTCTCAGCCAACCCATCCAGAATGGTGTCGAGCTCCTCTTTGTGAACTAAGTCTATTTTGTTGGCAATTACGATCGGGTTTAGGTTGAGCTCGCTGAGAAAAGAAAAAAATTCCACTTCAACAGGAATCTGTCCTCGTTTTTCCCACCTCTCGGCTATATCCAGGAAAAATCTGACGTCCACAACTTCAAGAGCGAGCACTATTTTATCGCTATTAGTTTCGAGGTAATGAACCATCTCCGCCTTGATTCTTTCTTGCCTGGCTTTTGAGATTCCGCTCATGAATCCAAATCCGGGCATGTCCACTATTTCCATCTCACCGACTTGGTATCTGTTTATTCTGCGTGTCACTCCAGGGCGTTTGCCGACCAGAACTTTCTTACCAGTAAGTTGTCTAATGACGCTCGACTTGCCGACGTTAGATCTGCCCGCGAGGACGATTTCCACACGAATCCCTTTAAACCTAAGACACGTTACCCAAAATTGTTTGTTCTAAAAGAGATACAGAGCTGGTTTAATTAGTGCTCGACTCAGTCGTAGCTATCAGGACCTCATCCTTGTGCTTGAGCTTGGTGTAAATACCACGAAGGTTTCTAATGCGTCTGCCGTTGATTAATATCTCGTAGGTGATTTTGGTTTCACCGGTGGTGGGGTCAAGAATCAGTTCAACCAGCTTAGGATGTCTGCGACTGAGCTTCATGAGCAAGGTGTCCACAGTTTCGTTTTCGTCGATGGGAATCTTTATAGTATCTGTACCTGCTTGTTTTCGCAGTTCATCACTTAACCTAACAACAACTTCCATTACATCACGGTTTCGGAATTGACTTTTGCTACATCCTCTTAGTGAAGTTCTCATTCGGTTTTTAACATTAATAACCATATTACAGGTTTCTTAAAGCTCTTTTGAAAAGGTCATGTTTCAGCATACCGATTTAAATGCGAGGAGGGCAATAAAGTGGTTGATAAAAATGGCCAAAGTTGTACTCGCTTTCTCCGGTGGTTTAGATACCAGCTTCTGCACTGTCTACCTTAAGGAAGAGCGGAAGCTCGATGTCATCACTGCAACAATAGACACCGGAGGAATGAGCAAGGAGGAGCTAAAGTACATCGAAAGCCGCTCCAAAGAAATGGGGGCTATCAAACACTATTTCGTGGACGCCAAGAAGGAAATCTTCGATGAGATAATCTCCTACATCATCAAGGCCAACGCCCTCTACCAAGGAGTCTATCCACTCATGTGCTCCGACCGCTACACTATTGGGAAACACCTGATAGCTATCGCCAAAAAGGAGGGTGCCGAAGCGGTGGCCCATGGTTGCACTGGTGCTGGCAACGATCAGGTTAGAATCGACATGACGATTAACAGCCTCGCGCCAGAACTCAAGATAATAGCACCCACAAGAGAACTCGGCATGCGGAGACAACAGGAAATCGACTTTCTGGAAAAAAGGGGTGCAAAGGTAAAGACCGAGACAAAAAGATACACTATTAATGAGAACATTTTCGGCCGCACCATTTCAGGGTCTGAAATCGACGAGAACAAAGCTCCAGATGAGGACGCTTGGGTCCTAAGCAAAGTCACGAGCAAAAAGCCAGAATCCGTCAAAATAACTTTCGAGAGAGGCACTCCAGTGAAGCTGAATGGCAAGAAAATGCATGGAATCGAGATACTCGAGAAACTCAACCAGATGGCAGGAGCCCATGGTTACGGGCGGGGCCTCTATATCGAGGACGAGACTTTCGGGATAAAAGGCTACCAGGCTTTCGAGGCACCAGGAATGCTCTTGCTAATCGAGGCACACAAGGTCCTAGAAAAACTGGTGCTCACACATAATCAGCTTAGCACAAAAACCATGCTGGAAAATATCTACGCCAATCTCTCCTACCGCGGCATGTTCTTCGAGCCCGTTATGAGAGACATTGAAAAATTCGTCGACTCCACTCAAGAGCTTGTAACCGGAGAAGTGACAATGCGCCTGCAAAATGGGAACGCCATGCAGGAAAGAGTCTCGTCACCGCACACTCTAATAAACGAAAGCATAGCGCGCTACGCCCAGTCGGCTGGCTGGAAGGGCTCCGATGCGGAGTCCTTCATCAAGATATACGGGATGCAGCAACGGATAGCCTGGGCTAGAAAAAAGAAGCAATAACGATTTTTGACCTAAAACCAGAAAGCTTGGGTAAATTCACTTATACAGACCTATGATAATTAAAATAGGGTGTTAAGTTGCTACGCAGAGGGCGCTTCGAACGGCGCATGGAGCAGACGGCCAGCGAATACATATCGTCGATGCGTGACGATGTCAGAATATTCTACCCCACTGTTCAAGTCAATATCGCCCATACCATAATGTTGGCCGAGCGCGGCATAATTTCCCGTGCCGATGCGACAGCCATTCTAAAAGCATTGCGAATTCTCTACAAAGGTGGCGTTTCCAAGCTTGACCTCAGCCCCGAACTCGAGGACATACACATGGCGATCGAGGAATTCGTGGAAAAAGAAGCTGGAACGGAGATCGGTGGGAAGATGCACACGGCGAAGAGCCGGAACGATCAGGTAACCGCAGCGATACGGATTGCGTCACGGAGAAAAGTCGTCGAACTAGGAGAAGATTTGCTGAATCTCATAAATACCTTGGTAGCTCTAGCCGAGAAAAACATGGACACAGTGATGCCAGGATACACCCATCTCCAAGTGGCCGAGCCAACGACACTGGGGCACCACCTTTCAGCATACTGTTCAGCGCTGATGAGAGATGTTGAGCGCCTCGAGCAAGCTTACGAAGTGACCAACTCCTGCCCCATGGGAGCTTGTGCCTTCGCAGGGACGAGTTTTCCTATCGACCGAGTCAGAGTAGCGCATTTGCTCGGTTTCAAACGCGTTGACGAGAACTCTATGGATGCCGTGGGCTCCAGAGACTTTATCGTCCAAACCATCAGTGCACTAGCCATTATCATGGTGAATCTCAGCAAAATGGCGGAGGAGATAACTGTCTGGTCATCCGCAGAGTTTTCAATGATAAACATGCCTGACGAATTCGCAGCAACTAGTAGCATCATGCCGCAAAAGAAAAATCCAGTCGTTCCGGAGATGGTAAGAGCCAAAACTGGGAAAGTGATAGGCAATCTGGCTGGGGCTCTCGCCTTGTTAAAGGCTCTGCCTCAAGCCTACAACCTTGATCTACAAGAACTCACACCCATACTTTGGAATTCAGTGGACGAAACGATGAACAGCATCAAAGTGATGGAAAAGTTGATGGGTGCTTTAGAACCCAATAAGAAAGCGATGCAAGAGCATGCCGAGCAAGGTTTTTCTGTCGCGACAGAACTAGCAGACACATTGGTAAGAAAGGCCAGCTTGTCCTTCAGAGAAGCCCACTTGGTAGTGGGAAGAATGGTGACTCTGGCGTTAGAGAAAAATAAATCGGCAAAGGAAATGAACGTCGAAGAACTAAAAACGGCGTCAAATGAAATTCTCGGGAAGGAAGTGACCCTGAAACCAGACGATTTAGAAGCTGCCCTAGATGTCGGCAATTGCGTGATTGCAAAAGCTATACCTGGTGCGCCGGCTCCTAGCTCTGTGAAGAATCAGCTCACTTCCATTAAACAGAAATCCAAAAATCATTCGAAGCTTTTACGCTCTTGGGAGCAGAGCATGTCAAAAACTGAGAAAAAACTGTTAAAGGGCCAAGAGGGGGTATGATGGTCGCGAAAGTTTCTGTGGTTGGTGCAGCCGGATACACTGGTTCAGAGCTGTTCAGACTGCTAGTCACCCATCGTGGGGTGAACATCGTCGGTGCCTACGGCTCAAAAAGCGCCGGCAAATGCATCAGCGAGATACACCCCAACCTCTTGGGAATTTCAGATATGCGGATTGAGGAACCAAACTACGACAAAATAGGAAAAGAGGCGGACATAGTTTTCATGGCAACCCCACACGGATTAGCAATGAAATCCACTCCTGGAGTTCTAAAAGGCGGGGCAAAAGTCATCGATCTCAGTGCTGACTATCGCTTTGATAAATTAGAGATCTTCGAGAAATATTACGGAAAACACGTGAGCCCGGGACTAAAAAGCGTCTACGGGCTGCCAGAGCTTTATCGTGAGAAGATAAAACGAGCCGACTTGGTTGCCAATCCGGGCTGCTATCCAACGGCGGCTATCCTGAGTTTGGCTCCGCTAATCAAAAGTAAACTAATAGACCTAAACCACATCATAGTGGACGCGAAATCAGGCACCTCGGGAGCGGGAGCCACACCAAGCGAAATCACCCACCACCCTCTAGCTGGCGCCAATTTCCTGGCCTACTCCGCGACCACCCACCGTCACGGTCCCGAGATAGACCAAGAGCTGAGCAAGCTCGCGGGGAAGGAGATAAAGGCCAGCTTCACCCCACACCTGCTACCAATAATAAGAGGCATTCTCTCAACAGCTCATGTTTTCTTGAAGAAAAAAATGAAAAAAGAGGAAATCTTGGACATCTACAAAAAATTCTACCGAAAGGAACCATTCGTCAGAATAAGGGAAGTCCTGCCCCAGATAAACTTCGTGGTAGGCTCCAACTACTGCGACGTGGGCGTGGAAATCGATGCCGACAACAATCGCGCTGTCTTGGTAGCCACCATAGACAATCTCATCAAGGGGGCCGCCGGGCAAGCAATCCAGAACATGAACATAATGCTCGGGCTCGACGAAGCTGAGGGCCTGAGAGATCCAGGTATGAGGCCTTAGCCAGTGTTATTTTTATTACAAGGGAATAGGTTATTGAGTCTTATGTCGGCGGTAAAATCTTTAGACGGACCACAATCGGTGGAGCTTTTCTTCAATCCAAAATCAGTCGCCATAATAGGCGCGAGCGCCAAGCAAAAAAAGATAGGTTACGTTATCGCCAAGAACTTCATCGAGAGCTTTAAGGGAAAGTTCTTCTTGGTCAATCCAACTTTGCAAGAAATTCTTACCCATAAGACATATCCTAGCGTCAAGTCTATCAAAGAAGACGTGGACTTGGTCGTGATAGCAGTCCCTGCAAAACTTGTGCCAAGAGTGCTTGAGGAATGCGGTGAAAAAGGCGTTGGCGCCGCGGTGATAATCACGAGCGGTTTCAACGAGGTTGGTGGCGAAGGAACTAAGCTCTTGGAGGAAATATTAGAAATCTCAAAAAAACACAGCATCAGGCTGATGGGCCCCAATTGTATGGGTGTTTTCAATACTTCTTCCATGGTCGACACTCTCTTCATACCTCGATACAGGCTGAAGAGAGCCCCGCAGGGAAAAATCGCTTTCATATCCCAGAGCGGTGCATCAGGAATAGCTTTTCTAGACTGGGCCGCTGGTGAAAGAATCGGAATAAGCAAGTTTGCGAGCTATGGGAACGCCTCCGACGTGGACGAGGCGGATCTCTTGGAGTTCTTGGCTGCTGACAAGGAAACCAAAGTCATTGCAATGTACCTCGAAGGCGTGAAGGAAGGTAGGAAGTTCGCAAAAATAGCGAAGGAAGCGACCAAGACAAAGCCGGTGTTGGTGTTAAAGTCGGGGGCAACATACTCGGGGTCTAAAGCGGCGCTATCGCACACCGGTTCCCTCTCCGGGTCAGATAAGATATTCGATGCCGTGGTCAAGCAGACGGGCATGATACGCGTTTACGACTGGGAAGAAATGTTCGACATTGCCAGGGTATTAGCCTACCAACCGGCTGCAAAGGGAAACAAAGTGGCTGTGATAACGAACGGTGGTGGTGCGGGAGTCATGATCGCTGATGAAATAGAGCACCATGGTATGAAGCTCGCGGAAATTGAAGAAAAAGCAATGCCTGAACTCAAGGAAAAATTTCCTCCGCACGTCACTCTGCGTAACCCACTTGATTTGGCAGGCGACGCAGACAATGAGCGGTATCAAATAGCCATAAAGTCCGCCCTTGATTCCGAGGCCGTGGACTCTCTGCTCTTAGTATGCATTCCACACACGCCAGGCATAGATTTGGAATCCTTTGTCGACATGGTCGTTGATGCCTCAAGCAAAAGTAAAAAGCCGCTGGTGGTTTGTCTCCCCGGTGGTAGAATTTCTTTCGGGATAAGGGAACTCTTTGAGGAAAACGGCATCCCAACATATCCGACGCCCATGAGGGCCGCCCTTTCTCTAGCTGCCCTAGTTAAATATGGAAGCCTGAAAAACAATGATTTGGACACAAAAAGTTAAAGGAGACAAATGCTTTTTTTTCATTGGTGCTCACATGACAACAGTTCTTGAAGGCGGGATAACCGAAGTCCCGGGATTCTCTGCGGCCGGGGTCCGCGCCGGTGTGAAGCGCCGCGGATTAGACATCATGCTTATATCGAGCGATGACGGCCCAGTGACGGCCGCGGGGGCTTTCACCACAAACTTGGTCAAGGGTGCTCCAGTAATAGTCACCTCAAAAAACATAAAGAACGGAAAGCTAGGAGCCATGGTCGCCAACTCAGGAATTTCAAACGTTTTCACCGGCGCACGAGGGTTGCGCGACGCCAGAAGAATGGCACAGTTGACAGGCAGCCTGCTTAAGATGAGGCCCATCAACGTGGGGGTGGCCTCGACGGGTTTGATAGGCGCCAACCTCCCGATGAAAAAAATAGAAGCTGGAATCAGGGCGGCCGCTAAAGAGATTTCAAACACACGGGAAGCAAGCCTCAACGCGGCCAAGGCAATAATGACAACAGATACCGCGCCGAAGGAAATAGCCATACAAATCGAGCTGGAGGATGGCACTCCTGTAAAAATCAGCGGCATAGCAAAGGGGGCCGGCATGATTGCCCCAAAAATGAAGACAGCTACTATGCTAGCTTTCGTAGTTACTGATGTCTCCATAACTCCTGATGCTCTGAAAGCGGCTCTGCAACAAGCCGTCGACCGGAGCTTCAACATGGTCAACATAGACGGCGATATGAGCACGAGCGACACCGCCATCGTCATGGCCAACGGTCGGGCCAAAAACAGAAGAATAACGCTGCAGCGAAAGGACAAGGAATTCTGGGAAGGCCTCGAATTCGTCCTGAAGGAGCTGGCATGGATGATCGCAAAAGACGGCGAAGGCGCAACGCACCTTATAGAGGTGGAAGTGAAAAACGGAAAGAATCACGAGGACGCCCGCATGGCGGCCAGAGCCGTCGCGGGATCCAACCTGGTCAAGTCCGCAGTTTTTGGGAAAGACCCCAACTGGGGAAGAATAGCCTCGGCCTTGGGCTATTCTGGAGCCGTGGTGGATCAGTCGAAAATCAGCCTTGAGCTGGTGAGCGAACGAGGCAGGGTGGACCTCGTCGTCCGAGGCAAGCCAGCGTCAAAAAGAGCGCTCGAAAGAGCTAGAGACATCCTGAGAAGCCGGGAGATAGAAATCCACGTCGACCTGGCCCTGGGCAAGGCTAACGCCACTGCTTGGGGATGCGATCTGACCTACGACTACGTAAAAATTAACTCAAAATACTCCACATGAAAAACTATCGAGAACGTTTATTTTAATCTAATTTTCTTTTAAAAAAGAAACTTATAAACAAACGGAGTACTTAATCATGCGAGGAATTGACATGAAGCTATTCACGGTCGGCCCGGTCGCATGCAGGCCAGAAGTACTTACGGAGATGGGGCATCAGATGTACAGCCACCGCAGCGATGAGTACAAGGCCATCCACCAACAGACGGTGGAGCGACTGGGACGATTTCTCGAAACAAAAAACCAAGTTTTTCTTTTTCCGGGGTCCGGATCAGGGGTGATGGAAGGGACTGTCAGGAACTGCGTCGAGAAGAAGATGCTCTGCTGCATAAACGGAGAGTTTGGTAAGCGCTACGCAGAAGTCGGAGTTTCCAATGGAAAGGAAGTCGAAAAGCTGGAATCACAGCTGGGCAGCTCGACAAGTCCCGAGCTTCTCGACCAGAAACTTTCAGCTTCGCCTGAAGTCGAAGCCGTTTCGATAACATACAACGAAACCAGCACCGGTGTAATAAACCCGCTCGCGGAGCTTGCAAAGGTCGCTAAGGAGCAAGGCAAACTCGTCTTCGTCGACGCCGTCAGCGCCATGGGTGGGGCGGAGATAAAAGTGGACGAATGGGGTATAGATGTTTGTTTCACCAGCTCACAAAAGTGCTTCGGCGTCCCGCCTGGACTGGCCATGGCCAGTATCAGCGAGGCGGCGCTGAAAAAATCGGAAACGGCAAAAAACAAGGGCTGGTACTTTGACTTCAAACTCTACGAAAAATACCAGCAGAAGGAATGGGGTACCCACATGACGCCGCCAGTCCCTCAGATAGCCGCGCTCAACAAGGAACTCGAAACCATCGAGCGGGAAGGCGGCAAAGCCAAGCGCTTAGAGCTTTATCAAAAACGCAGTAAGATGGTAAAAGACGGCGTGGGTAAACTCGGCCTGTCGCTCTTTCCAAAGCCCGGCTGCGAAAGCCCGACGGTTGCCTGCGTGAACGCGCCCAAGAGCATGAGCGGCCTCGAAGTTTACAAGAAGATGAGACAAAAGGGCATCGAGCTCGCCAAAGGCTACGGTTCGCTGAAGGACAGCACCTTCAGAATAGGTAACATGGGGTACATCAGGTTGGAGGACATCGACGAGATGCTCCAAAAGCTTGGCGAAGTCCTGAAATAAGGGCTTTCCAAAAAGCTGAGATATGATTATAAAGCTTGTGGAAAACCGTTTAGTGATTCACATGACTCTGTCGCCTACCAAGCTAATCTGGATGAACGGCAAGCTCGTCCCGTGGATGAAAGCTAACACCCACGTGCTGACGCACACCCTGCACTACGGCATGGGGGTTTTCGAAGGCATCCGTTGCTACAAGACCGTGAGTGGACCGGCCGTGTTCAGGCTAAAAGACCACATGCTCCGAATGAAGAAATCCGCAGACTATGCCGGGATGAAGCTGCCCTACTCGGTGGAGCGGCTGGTCAAGGCCACGAAGGACACCGTGAAAGCCAACCGCATCGAAGAGTGCTACATCAGGCCAATCGCCTACTACGGCTACGGAGTGATGGGCCTCAATCCAGAAGGGTCGGAGGTGGACGTGGCGATAGCGGCGTGGCCCTGGGGCACCTATCTCGGCGAGGAGGGGCTGAAGCACGGAATCCGAGCTAAGATATCAAAGTGGACGAGGATACATGAGAGCATAATGCCACCGCAGGCCAAGGTGGTGGCCAATTACGCCAATTCAATACTCGCCAAGGTAGACGCGCTGAAACACGGCTACGACGAAGCAATCCTGCTCAACATGGCCGGAAACATCGCCGAGGGTCCAGGCGAAAACGTGTTCATAGTGAAAGACGGGAAATTGTTGACCCCGCCGATCTCCTCTGGAGTGCTGATGGGCATAACTCGGGACTCGATAATAAAGATAGCCAAGGACGAGGGGATAAGCTTCGAAGATAAGGACATCTCGAAGAAAGAGCTCTACTCGGCCGACGAGGCCTTCTTCACCGGGACGGCCGCGGAAGTCACGCCGATAAGGGAAGTGGACGGCAAGAAGATAGGCGAGGGTAAGAGAGGGCCGATCACCGAAAAGCTGCAGAGCAAGTTCTTCAGTATAATCAAGGGAACCGAGCCCAGGTACAAGCAGTGGCTGGACTACGTAAAGTGAACTGGCTCGACAATCTTTTTGGCCAGCTTAAGCCGAGTTTCAGACCGGCGATTCCTTGGACATTGTCAGCGCTATTGAGGCCATCTTGGCGAAAAAGTTGTCCTCGGCCTGATCGTATATTACAGAGTTCGGGCTGTCCATCGCGGCATCTGTGGCCTCTTCGTTGCGCATCACCGGCAGGACGTGGGTCACTATCGAAGGCTTGGCCATCAGGTCATCGATGTGGTGCTTTTCCAGCATCCATTTCTTATAAGGGGCATATCCGGCCACTTCTTTGTCCATGCCGAACCTAGTTGCTCCGACCCGGAGGAACTCGGTCGTGCCCCAGCTCCTCGGGAAGACTACGTGGGCACCCTTGAGCCCCTCCTCGAAGTCGTTGACGACCTCGAAGCTGCCGCCGCTGTCCTTGGCGTTCTGATTGGACCAGTCGATTATCTTGGGGTCAATGTCAAAGCCTTTCGGGTGGGCGAGGGTGACGTCCATACCGAACCTGGTAGCTATCAGAACTTCCTCCTGGATGCTGCACCTACCGCGTGGCTTGCTGGAATAGGCCCAGGTGATGGTGTATTTCTTCCCCTTGAGCTTGCCTATTTTGTCCTCGACGGTCATTATGTCGCCGAGGCCCTGGGTTGGGTGATAGGTGCAATCGGCCATGTTGATGACCGGCTTCTTGGAAGCCTTGGCGAATTCCATGACCACTTTTAGGCCGGCACCGTAAACGAAGTCGATGTACTTGTCGAGGATCCTGACGCCGATGCCGTCGGAGTAGGAGTCGTACATCCGGGCTGTGTCCTTAACGGCCTCCTCCATCCTCGTCGTGGAAACGTCGATAAAGGCTGGATGCCCCCCCAAGATCGAGGTGGCCGCCTCAAAAGCCCCACGAGTCCGCGTGGATGGCGCGTAAAACAGCATGAAAAAGTTCTTTCTGTCCAGAATTCTTTTCGGGCGGCCGCCGCTCTTCACGATACTCCTGAGCTTCCTAGCCACATCCATGGCGTACTTGAGCTCATCGACGCTCCAATCCTGCGTCGTTATAAAGTCTTTACCATACAATTCAACCATAATCCCACCTTCCGATATAGCCCAAGCTATGCAATGATTAATATTTTTCGATTGCTGCTGTTCACTGCTACTATTTCGAGATTTAAATAAAACTAGTCGAAGATTTATCTGATTCTTGTAACAAGACGCGCAAATATTTAAGTGCTCGGGAAGATTTGGTGTGAGGAAACGAAATGCAAAAAATAAAGGCAGCTGTTTTGAGAGGCCCAAAGCAATTGAATGTTGAAACAATCGAGATTGATGAACCGAAAGAGCACGAAGTGCTCGTGGACGTTTATGCCACAGGCGTGTGTGCAACGGACTACCACAGGTATACGGGAAGTCAAAAAGTCCTCCTGCCTATAGTTCTCGGGCACGAGGGAGCTGGGGTGGTCGAGGCTGTCGGTAATCAAGTGACTATGGTGAAGCCTGGGGACCACGTTGTCCTCGCGGCGAACCTGTACTGCGGAAAGTGCCCGGCCTGCATCAGCGGCCAACCGGCTCTATGTAGTAAAGGCCCGAAAACGGCGTTTGGCGGCACCCAAATGGATGGCACAACCCGACTCCACTCCGGAACGGAAAAAATCAACCAGTTCTTCGCCCAATCCTCATTCGCCACAAAGGCGGTAGTACCTGAGCTGGCCGCTATCAAGGTCAGGGACGACGCGTCTTTCGACAGCATCTGCCTTCTGGCTTGTTGCGCCTCAACGGGTATCGGCGCCGTCCTTAATACGGCAAACGTGAAGGCGGGTGAGTCGGTGGCGATCTTCGGTTGCGGTGGCTTAGGGGCCAGTGCGATACTAGCCACTAACGCCATCAGCGCGGGGAAAATCATCGGCGTGGACATAGTCCAGGGCAAGCTCGACAATGTGAAACCTTTGGGTGCAACGCATACCATCAACGCCAGCAAGGAGAATCCAATCGAACGGATTAAGGAAATCACCGGAGGCAGCGGTGTGGACTACGCATTAGAATTCACTGGGAACACTCAAGTCATGGAGCAAGCGGCAGGAGCGGTTCGCCCCGGGGGTGCAACAATAATTTCCGGCTCACCGGGACCCGGATCAAAGTTCGTGGTCGATTGCATGAGTCTGGTGTCTGGCGCAAAGAAAATAATAGGGAATAGACAGGGGTCTTCTTGCCCTGCCGTGGACATCCCGAGATACGTGGAAATGTACATGAAAGGGGACTTGAACCTCGACGCGCTGGTCACCAACAGATACAAGCTCGACGAAATTGTAGAGGCTTTCAACGCCATGGAAAAAGGCGGGACCATAAGATCCATTATCAAGTTTGAGCATTAAAAAAATACAAAATCTTTTTAAAGAAAAAATTGCTAGTAGATTAAGTTTTGGTGAAAATTTTGACGGAGAAAAATTCAGTTCCGATAAAACTACCATCACAGCTTAAACAGATGCTTGATAAGGGAAGAGACAACCCCGATGGTCTCTGGGGAGAAATGGCAAAGGAACTCCACTGGTTCGAGCCTTGGAAAGAAGTCTACAAAGCGGAGGAATATCCTTTCTTCAAATGGTTCGTAGGTGGAAAAACAAACCTCTCTTACAATTGCCTTGACTACCAGGTTTTAAAAAAGAACCGCGGGAACAAGCCAGCAATCATCTGGGAAAGTGAACTGGGAAAGACGAGAACGCTGACTTATGAGCAGTTGCTTCACGAAGTGGAGAGATTTGCCGCGGCGTTGAAAGCGCTCGGGGTGGAAAAAGGGGACCGGGTGACACTTTACCTTCCTATGGTTCCTGAAGCTGCGATAGCCATGTTGGCAACCACGAGGATAGGGGCCATTCACTCGGCCGTCTTCGCCGGGTTCGGCTTCAAGTCCGTTGCTGACAGGGTCGCCGACGCAGGCTCAAAGGTACTAATCACGGCGGACGTGGGATACAGGAGAGGGGAAAAGGTCGACCTGAAGGGAATAGTCGACAAAGCCCTGGAGCTGCCCAACGAGGTGAAAAAAGTCATCGTTTTGAAACGTGGTGAAGTCGCGCCTCCAATGAAAGCCAGCAGGGACATTTACTGGGATGAAGCTCTCGAGGCAGGTAAAAAAACGACCGCCCCAGTAGTCATAATGGAAGCCAACGAACCGTCCTTCATACTTCACACCTCGGGGACCACCTCGAAGCCGAAGGGAACGGTCCAGACCCACGGCGGCTACCAGGTCCACATCTACTCAATGGCGAAATGGGTCTATGGCATGAACGAGAACGACATGTGGTGGTGCCTGTCAGACATAGGCTGGATTGTCGGGCACAGCTACGTGATTTATGCCCCTCTGCTCTTTGGATGCACCACGATCATGTACGAAGGAACGCCAGACTATCCGGAGCCAGACATCCTGTGGAGACTGGCGGAAAAGAACAAGGTGACGCGGCTGTGGATGTCCCCGACCTTGATCAGGGCGGTGATGAAGCACGGCAGCGAGTGGCCGGACAAGCACGACTTGAGCACGGTGAAGCTGGTGGTCTGCGCCGGCGAGGTCTTGAACCCTCCGGCGTGGAAGTGGCTGAACAGCTCCGTCTTGAAAGACAAGGTGCCGGTCATAGACCACATGTGGCAGACCGAGAGCTCTGGGCCCATAGTCGGATATCCATACGGCATCGGTATGATTCCAATAAAGCCAGGTTCGGCCGGACTGCCCCTGCCTGGAATCATGGGGGATGTGGTCGACAGGGAGGGCAAATCCCTCGCACCCGATGAAGAAGGAATTTTTGTAATCAAAAGACCGTTCCCAGGGCTAACCCAGAAGCTCTGGGGAGCTGAAGCGAAGTACGTGGAGCAATACTGGAACCAAATTGCGAACTATTATTACACCGGGGACGCCGCGAAAAAGGATGAGGACGGTTACATCTGGTTCATCGCCAGAGCCGACGAAGTGATAAAGATAGCGGGACATCGCGTAGGAACCGTCGAGGTCGAAAGCGCCTTCATCGAGCACCCTGCGGTCGCTGAAGCGGCCGTAATCGGCGAGCCGGACTCTCTGCGGGGCGAAGTGGCGACCGCATTCGTGACCCTGAAGAAAGGTCATACGCCTAGCGAAGAGCTGAGAAGCGAATTGAAGAAAACCGTTAGAAACACTATGGGTCCTGTCATTGTGCTCGGCGGCATCAATTTCGTTGACAAAATACCAAAGACCAGGAGCGGCAAGATAATGAGGAGACTGATAAAGGCGATAATCACTGGGCAGCCGCTCGGCGACTATTCAACGATAGACGACATGGCCTCCATAGAGGAGATCAAAAAGTCATGGGAGAAGCGCAAGAAGCCCTAGATGCGCTTTTTACTACACCGGAAGCACTTGCCGCTTGTAGACTTCGTTCAGTATTTCGGCGCAGGCAACGTATATCGCGCTAGCCCCGCAGAAGATGCCCTCAAAGCCAGCGATTGTTTTGATAATTGCTATTCCTGTAAAGTCTGCCGCGGCTAGAAGGAAGAAAAGGATTACCAAAGTGGAAAAAACCACCTGAAGTCCTCTTTTCAGCTTCAGCGTGCCGATGAACATGAACAAGGAAAATATTCCCCAGATGGTGAGGAAAGCTCCCATGGAAGTTGGGTCCGCGGCCTGAGTCACACCCAGAGTCGGTAGAACCAGCAACGCCACCAGCGCCAGCCAAAATGATCCGTAAGAAGCGAAGGCCACCGTGCCGAAAGTGTTCCCGTTTTTGTACTCGAGAACGCCGACTATTAGCTGGGCTATCCCACCGTAGAAAATCGCCATCGGGATTATAACACCCCAGGCGCCAGTCGAAAGCACTCCCGCGTTGAGTAAGTTGAGCAATATAGTGGTCATGCCGAATCCTAGCAGGCCAAGTGGGGCTGGATTCGAACGGGCTATTTGCTTTTCCACGTCTTTGCTCGACTTTGGCAAGATTTTTCACCTTTAATTTTAAACTCTCTTTAAACTTCCTTCCAGCTTATTTAATCCTTTCTCCAACCTTGACCATAAAAGAAATTCCACTGGCGAGTGAAATATTAAAAAATAAAGCCCTGCGTCCAAAGACGCAGGGGTTTTGTCCATTTATTTGCCTAGGAAAGCAACAACTCTGCAGAAAGCTGCTTCCCCCTGGTAGAAGAGCCACGGGAAGCAACCGAGGGTGACCCGCTTGTTTTGCAGTTCTGGCTTGTTGATCTCGCCGCCGAGGTTTTCCATGTGCAGGCAGTCGTGGTCGAACAGCTTGTTGTGGGTCAGCTGGTAGTCAGCCTCGGGGAACATCTCCGCGAGCTTTTGCTTGCCGAACTTCTTCTCAGAGAGAGCTCTGACTTTGTCGCAGGTGCCAATCGTCGCCTTTCCGAGGAACCTGCCGATTGGTAAGTCCATCGGGTGGTCGGTGGAAACGGCGTCGACGCCCCAGATCTTTACCTTCTTCTTCAGCAGGAAGGGCACCATGTCTGGATGGGCTCCGGGGTGGCGGAATATGTAGCGTTCCTCGTCTGCTTCTGGCGAGCACCAGGTGTACCTGCTCCAGCCGGTGTGAAGTATTACGATGTCTCCCTCGTGCACGTCGACCTTCTCCTCAATCATCTCCGGGGTGTAGACGTCCAGGTCGGTCAGTTCCTTGCTCAGGTCGACGATCACTCCCGGGCCGAACAGCCAGCCCATGGGGATCTCGTCGATGGTCTTGCCCTTGGTGATAAAGTGTCTTGGCGCGTCGAGGTGGGTGCCAATGTGTAGCGAAGTCGAGATGTACTGCGCGTTCACGCCGTGCTCTATCTTCCTCTTGAAGTACTTCACCTCAAAAGGTGGATAAAGCGGCCAGAAAGGCGTGGGCATTCCGAGAGGCTGGGTGAGGTCGTATGCTTTCACTTTCTTCTTCTCAACAAGTTGAAGCATTGGGTCCATTTTTGCCATTGTATAACCTCCTTGCTAAAAAAACGGCTCGAGCCATTATAAGCATTTCCCTTGATTTTTGTATAATAATCGGCTTCGTGGCTGGTCTTTGTAAGCCCCTTGGCTGAAGAACTTTTTATAAACTATTCCGATCCACCAACGTAGATGCCATTGGGGTCTATCTCCTCACGAATCAGCCTTAGCTCCTCGGCTGTAGGGGGAGCAGTTGTTCCAACTTTTTCAGGGATGACCAGTTTAAAGCCAGTGTTTTCGACGACCTGGGCCACCGTGACGCCTGGATGAACCGAAAGCAACATCATGCTCTTGGTCTTTTCCTCATAACCCATTATGGCCAAGTCCGTAACCACTCGATAAGGGCCTGAACCTTTTGGCAACCCCGCGGCTTCTCTGGCCCCTGGTCCTGTCAGGTAGCCAGGTGTGGTTATGAAATCGACCTTCTCGGAGAAGCGCCTTTTCTCGTGACGTGCGGTTATTATGGTCCTCCAGCACATGGAACCGATGTCGTTGGCACCTCCGCTTCCAGGAAAAACAACCTTGGGCTTCTCGTATGGCCCAATGCAAGTGGAGTTTAGGTTGCCAAACCTGTCTATCTGGGCTCCACCCAAAAAGCCGAAGTCGATGTAGCCTGCCTGAGCAGCCTCCACCGCATCGCACATCGAGCCTGCCATCACCGCTTTGTAGAAGGTCCTAGAGTCGCCGACTCCAAGGGGGAGCGTCGGGACTTTGGGGTTTATACCTCCGGCCTCGAATGCCATCAAAAGCTCAGGCGCATGAGTCTTTTGCGCCAATATCGCCGCAATCATGGGCAAGCCAGTGCCGACGAAAACAGATTTTTTATCTTCCAACACTCTTGAGGCCGCCACGGCCATCATTTCTACCGGTTTGTATTGGAGTTCGTTCGTCATTTTATCACCCTCTTTTTTCCTGGAAACGTTCCAAGTTCCTCAGGTACCTCAACTTCTTCGTCCCACCGATAAGCTTGAGGTATTCGTCGAAGTCTTCCGCTCCGAAGACATATTTGTCAAAGAAGGCTTGGACGCCTTCAGGAGTCTTGGATTGCTGAATGTACTCTTTGAGTATCTCCTCATCCATGTAGTACATCTGGGGCATGTTGGACGGGTGCGATCCATAAGGAACCTCAACCACAGCGTCGACATAATAGTGGGGGATGTCGGTTCGCCAGGGCTTGCTCCTAATCGCTTCCGTATCAATGATTTCCTCCGTTGTCAAGATGACCTTCCGACCGGCCTTTGCCGCGTCGATGTCAAAGACCTTTACGCCGTCAATCTGGGCGTTGCCGTATTTGTCGCACCTGTGGACGTGAATCATGCTGACATCGGGATAACAGGCGGGGACAGCGGCCAGCTTCATTCCGGTGAACGGGCATTTTATCATTTTTGCGGAGCTCTGTTTGAAGGTGTCTGATCCCATCAGCGACCTGACGGGAAGGAACGGCAGGCCCATCGCCGCGGCCTTGAGCCTCCAGGCGTAGGTCGCGTTGCTCCACTCGTTGACTTGCATTTGGCCGTTGAGTATGGCCTTGCGATAAACAGACGAGAGGCCTAGCACTTCGAAACCGCCTCCGTAAGCCCTGTCAAACTTGTTAACGCATCCTGCAGCTACCAGAATGTCCAGGTCATAGAGCCCGCCTCTGCCGACGCTCAAGTTCTTCTTTTTCTGCCGAATTATCTCGTAGAGGAGGGACATCGGGACGCGGGTGCCGAAGAACCCAAAGAAGATATAGTCTCCGTCTTTGACAAACTTGTCCACCGCCTCTTTGACGCTCATAGTCTTGTCTTCCAAGCCACGAGATTTGTTTTCCCTGACCCACTGTCGATTCTCGTCAGGGTCCGTTTTAGAGATTAATTTCCCAATGCCTTCCAAGTTTTCCAATTTTTTCCCACCTAAGCCTTGGTAAACCCGTAAACTGTGTATCCCTCTGGGGTCTCGAAGTAGACGACTCTGACAGGCATGCCGACTTTGATATCTTCCTGCTTCACGTCGCGCAGTGCCGCCAGGATTTTAGGTCCCTCTTCCAGCTCAATCAAGGCGACCGCATATGGGACGAATTTCTCCCAAGTTTCAGGACTCACGTAGACTACCGTGTAGGCGATAAGCTTGCCTCTGCCGCTCAACTCGAACCATTCCACTTCGCTGGTCATGCACTTGCTGCAGTCGGCCCTAGGCGGACAGTATACGGTCTTGCACTTTACGCAACGGGTGCCCGTCAGTTTATTTTCCTTCAAACTGTCAAAAAACCCGGCAACTTTGGTGTTGTAAGGTGCTGCAGTAGTCTTTTTACCTTCTTTATTTGATAACATAGGTGTGGTCATTTTTTTACCTCCTGTAAATGTGGACGTATGCATGAGTGCCGTGCATCCCTAAATTGTGGCTGAGTCCGATTTCGGCTCCTGGCACCTGCCTTTGACCACATTCTCCGCGCAGCTGTTTCGTTATCTCCACAGCCATGGCGACCCCGGTCGCTCCCAAGGGGTGTCCCTTTGACTTGAGTCCGCCGTCCACGTTTGTGGGTATTTTCCCGCCGATATAGGACTGCCCCTCTTCCACGAATTTACCGCCCTGACCCCTCTCGCAAAAGCCCAAGCTCTCATAGGCGATTATCTCCGAGATGGTGAAGCAGTCGTGGACGCAGGCGACGTTTATGTCGTTGGGCCCGACGTTCGCCATTTTGTAGGCCTGCTTCGCGGCCAGTTCAGCGCACTTTAGGCCGGTGAAGCTGGTCCTGCTGTGCAATGCCACGGTGTCCGTGGCGGCTCCCAGTCCGTCAACGAATACAGGCGTGTCGGTCATTTCCTTAGCTTTTTCTTCCGAGGCCAGAATCACCGCGGCCGAGCCGTCTGAAACCAGCGAGCAGTCGTAAAGCCTCAACGGGTAAGAAATCATCCTTGACTTTAGCGCGTCCTCAATCGTGATCTTCTTTTGGAAATGTGCTAGCGGGTTCATCATTCCGTAGTGATGGGCTTTCACGGCCACCGAGGCCAGCTGCCTGTCGGTCATTCCAAACTCATGCATGTGCACGCAGGCGAGCAGCGCGTAAGCCCCGGGGTTTGGTATCCCTGTAGGGAGAACCTCCCACCTAGTGTCACCAGCGCGTCCCAGCGCCTCCGTCATCTTTGCCGTGCTGATCTCAGTCATTTTCTCAACGCCGCAGACAAGAGCAGTGTCGTGAAGTCCTGAGCAGATAGATGCCCATGCGGCTCTCAAAGCCCCGCTACCAGATGAGCAGGCATCCACAACCGTGTAGCTGGGCTTTGGGTTCATCCCGACATAATCAGTCACTAGGGCTCCTGGCTGGGCTTGGTTGGTCAAAAACTGGTTGGCGTTGCCCACGAAAGTGGCGTCTAAATCTGCCGTTGTTACTTCGGCATCGTCCAAGGCCTTTTTAACTGCTTCAAAAGCAAGTTCCTGCATTGACGCGTCCTCACGTTTGCCGAACTTGGAGCATCCGGCCCCCACGATGGCGACTCTTTTCATCGAAATTCGCCTCCTATTTTTATATTATTTTTTTCACCTTGATGTTTTTACAAGGCTAATCTATACTAAAAGTCTCGTTTAATAAAGTTTTGGGGTTATTTTTTTGACAAGTTTGCAACATTTTGAAAAATCGATTAAAAATGAAGCTGAGGCGCAAAGTTCTCACATGTATATGGACTTGACTTTTTTCATGGTCAGCTTTTGTTTACTCTTGCTACTATCAAAGACTATTTCTCCGTTTTTGACCAGTAATACTTCCTTAGAAATTTTCATGCTCTGTCCAATTTTTTCTTCGGCCAAAAATACAGTGGTACCTTTCTTAGTGATTTCTTTCATTATGTCGAAGACTATATTGACAATAACAGGGGCCAATCCGCCAGTCGGCTCGTCGTAAATCAACAAATCGGGAGATTTCATCAAGCCTCGTCCCACTGCCAACATCTGCTTTTCCCCGCCGCTCAATGTGTGGGCTATTTGGTTTTTTCTTTCAAGTAGACGCGGGAAAAGATCATATACCTCTTTCAAAGTATCTTTCGTTTTTTCCTTTGTTTTCTTCGTCCGCAGAGCCGCCGTTTCCAAGTTCTCGTCGACAGTTAGATTGGGGTAAAACTTGTCTTCCTGAGGGACGTATGAGACATTATATTTATTGAAGATGTCTTTTGTTGCCATTCCGGTGATGTCGTCTCCAAACAAATAAACCTTGCCCTTGTATATGTTTAAAAGCTGAAAAATCGCCTTAAAGGTGGTGGATTTACCAGCGCCATTTGGGCCTAAAATAGAGGTTACTCCGCCACTTTTAATATCGAAGCTCATATCGTGGAGGACTTCCGCGGTTCCATATCCTGCGTGGAGGCCCTTAACTTCAAGAATTTTCATCTCAGACACCCAGATATTGTTTAATTACTTCCTTGTTCTTTCTTACAGCATTTACGGTCCCATGTATTTTGATGCTTCCCGCCATCATGAAAAAGACGTAATCGCATGTGTTCCAGATTACATCGGGGGAGTGTTCTATAAGTACAATTGGAAAAGGTGCTTTCTTTATGAATTTTTGCATTACTTCTCTTTCCTTGCCCCTAACGCCCGCTAACGGCTCATCTAAAAAGAGGATTTTGGGGTTCATGAGAAGCGCTCTTGCCGTGTTCAACAATCTTTTTTCTGGAGTCGATAGGTCACAGCCAGCACAATCACACTTTTTATCCAATGAAAACATGTGCATCACCTCTTCGACTTTCTTCTCGCTTTCCTTCTTCACCATTTCGGAAGTTCTTAAAAATGGGTCAGTTAATTTTTCAGGTATTTTGTTTACAGCCAAATACAAATTTTCCTCAACAGTTAAAGAGGGAATTTCTTGAATAGCTTGAGGCGAGCAAACTATCCCTTGTCTCGCAATTTTCCACGTCTTTTTTCCAACAAGATTCTTTCCCTGGTAAGTAATCTTCCCAGAATTAACTTCATATTCGTCCACATTCAAAATTGCCTTTATCAAGGTGCTTTTTCCAGCACCGTTAGGTCCGATTATTCCCTCGACATGATGAGTTCCAAGTTCAATCCTATCAATATCTAGAGCTTTGAGTCCTCCGAAGAACTTTTTCACGCCTTCCATTAATATCACAATGCAGCCCCCTTCAACAAGCCCTTTGGTCTAAATCTTAGAAACAGGATTAAAATTGCTCCGAAGACCACGAAGCGCACAGATGAAAACACCAGCTTGTAATCTTGAATTATTGGTATTGGTAAAAAGTCGAAGATGTAAATGATACCAAACACCAAAATAATACTTCCCAAAATAGACCCAAAAGGACTTTCCTTTCCTCCAACCATCAAGCTGATAAAGGCCACGAAAGCGACAAGCGGGCCAAACTGAGCGGGATTGACCATACCAAGCAACGGAGCATATAAGCTCCCTGCAACGCCAATTATCATTGAACCAAAAATGAAGATAGTTAATCTTGCCTTAGCCACATCTTTACCAATGTATTCGCTAATTAGTGGATTATCTCTAACTCCAATCAAGAGCTTACCAAAAGGCGACGCCCTAACTTTTATACTATAGAAAATAAGGGCCCCACAAATCAATGCCACAATAAACAAATAGGCGATATCGTAAAAAGGCAGGAACTTTAGAGGATTAGAGATTGGGTATATGCCGGCAACGCCGTTTGTCAACCATGCCTCACTGGTGGCCAATTGTCTGACTATTTCTCCAAACGCGAGAGTCACTATGAAAAGAAAATCTGGTGAAAGATGGGATAGAGGCTTTCCGATTAAGAACCCAACAATGGCGCATAAAATCGCCCCCACTAAAACACTAACAATGAAGGGATAACCCATTAAAGTGGTTAGAATAGCGACGCTGTAGGCTCCAATCGCAAAGTACCCCGCGGTGCCAAAATTAAGCACTCCACACAGACCGAACTGTAAATGTAACATGATACCCATTATCGCGTAAACGCATGCTATCGTGATTGCATAGATAATGTAATCTATCATGCTTTACCTCTCCTGCTCAAGATACCTTTGGGTTTTAGAGCAACTGTCAGTATCAAAACGGCGAAAGCCACTATATTCCCGTACTCAAAGCTAGTGAAGAAAGTAACTGCGGTTTGAACCTCAACTAATATTATTCCCATGACCATTGCTCCATAAACATTGCCCAAACCGCCAGAAACCACAATGGCCACTAGGAATATTATCGTGTTCCATCCTAGGTTCGGGTTGAGAGATCCAAAAGTTGCGAGAAGACATCCAGCGAAACCACCGAATATTCCAGCAATCAACCACACGAAACTATCCACCCTGGGGGCCGAAATACCGTCTATAGCACACAAGCTACGGCTGTCCGCCACGGCCCTTATTTCTCTACCCATTTTTGTTCGGGTCAAGAGAAAATGAGTGGCAAACATTATCAAAAAAGTACATACTAAAGCCGCAACTTGAAGATCTGTGTATGAAACTCTTTCTATTGTAAATAAAGTTTGAGTGGACACAGGAATGCCGCGTCCTGCGCCGGTGAATATTGCACCAAAGAAGTATCTTAAGGCGAAAGAAAGACCAACGGAAGTTATTATTAGAGTAACAATCGAGGCCCCTTTCTTAATCAGTCCATCAAAGAATATCCAGTATAAGACAACGGCAAGAGCACCCATTGCCAACATGCTCAAAATGAAAGCCGGGATGAAATCGAGACCTGAAGTTGTAAGCACATACAGAAAATAAGCAGGTATTGTCATGAATTCGGCGTAGGCGATGTTCATAACTCTATCTAGCTTGAAAACAAGAGTAAAACCAATAGCCCCTATTACTAAAGGACCAGTGACCATTAACCCTTGTAATAAGCTTTCAATAAACACTACACATACCTCTGAAGCTTTGTGTTCCATTTCCAAAGCCTTGGTTAGCTACGGAAATCAAGTTATCAACTGGATTTAAATGAATTCTTATCTTTTTATGACTTTCGTCCGCTTTTTTGAATTTTCTATTTAAATATTTGAGTTAACGGTTTAGAAAACGAGCTGATTAAAAGCTGGAGATACTAAAAAAAGAAAGAGATAATTTAAATTTGTGGCTAATAGTAATCTCTTATGGCTCCGAACTGTACCCATGTGCCGTTCTGTACTTCCATCTTTGCGAAGACTCCCCAGACGTCTCCTCTTTCGTCAAAGTTGACATCAGAGGCCGCACCCTCGAAGTCAATGTCCGTTCCAGCTCTGATTAGATCAATCGCTTCAGCATAGGTCGATACTTGCACGCCAGGCGGACCGGCGATCTTGTAGGTGGCATCAACCAAAGCGGGGATGTCCAGACTCCCGGCTTCTTCAATGGCCAAGGCTGTAGTTATTATAGAGTCCCATGCTCCCGGGCTTGACGGATAGTATTCTTGGCCAGGGAAAGTCCCCTCCCATGCAGCAACGAATTCCTCGAAGCCACCGCCTTCACCAATGGGGTAAGTGTTCCAGATCTTTGAATAGTCTATGTTACCAGCTATTTCTATAGATCTTTGGCTGGCCACATCGGCGATGCAAATCCAGGTGGGGAAGAAACCCATCTCTTGTGCCTGCTTCCAGACTATTCCTCCATCCTCGTCCATCGCTCCGAGAAAGACAAGGTCGGGGTCGCTAGCCATCACGTCGGCGAGCACGTCTCTGTAGTTTGTCTGGCCGGGTCTGTAGGTAACCACGTCCAAAATCTCGATCCCTTTGGCGGGAGCCGCGACTTGGAGTTCGTCCATGTACACAACCACTTCTTCGGTCTCAGACGCTAGTATAACAGCCGAGGTGAATCCCAATTCAGCCGCCCAATGCGCCTCGGCCCAAGCTTGAGCCGTGTCGGACATTGTCGTACGGAAAAGGGGATCTTCAGCAGTTCCTCCCCAAGCGTCGGGGATGCCCCCACCAAAGCTAGTGTTGACGTACACCTTGTCAATGTTGCCCGAGTCAATCAACCAGGACCTAACTGCTGGGTAAGATACCGAGTCGGCGTAGGTCATTATCTTAGCGCCGTCGACCGACACCATTTTCCTGCCGGCATCCAACCCACCCTCTGCAGTGGACTTCATGTCGTACTTTAGCCACTGGAAAGACCTTCCCAGAGGAGGATCTGGTCCTATCACGTCGTCGAAAACTTCTATCTCAGCGTCTTGGTATGGGCCCCAGCCGGACCAATCTCCCGTGTACTCCATGAAGGCTCCAATTTTTATGGGCCCGGTTTCTGCCGCTGGTGTGGAAAGCACTAGAACACCTGCAACAACTGCAATCACTACAATTACTGCCACAACTGCGATTATCACTTTTGTTTTCATCAAGCGATAAGTTTGCTAGAAGGTTTAAAAAGGTTTCTAACTTGTTTATGCCGAATTTAAGATAAATAAGGATTTTTACTAATTACAATAAATCAAAAATAAATTTGTCCCGCTCTGTGGTAACCACTAAATTTCTTTCAAATTTTAACTTCAATGTCAAGTCGAAGGTTTTAAGTAATTAAGTCCAAAAAACCTTGGCGCCTCGCCGCACAGCCAGAGAACGAAACTCTACAGGTCTAAGTTTTGTGCTGCCTAATCGCGGTGAATATCCTCTCCTTGGTCATAGGAAGCTCTTTGATCCTTACACCTGTGGCATCGTAAATCGCATTCGCTATAGACGGGGCTACTGGAGTTAGACCGACTTCGGAGCAGCCCTTGGCTCCGAAAGGTCCCGTCGGCTCGTATGTGGGAATCAGCTCCGCCTCAATGTTCCTAGGCATGTCCTTTGCAGGTATTATCTTGTAGTCCACGAAATTGGCGTTCAAGACCTCGCCGGTCTCTTTGTCAACGATTATGTCCTCCATCAAAGCATAGCCCATTCCCTGGTGAACCGAGCCCTCCATCTGGCCCTCCACTTGCATCGGGTTTATTGCCGTGCCCACGTCCTGGCAGGCAACGTATTTTAAGACATCTATCTCACCGGTCTCTGTGTCTATGCCCAGCTCTACGAAATTAGCTATGTAAGTCGGGCAGTTGGTGGGCATCTTGAATATGCCCCGTCCGATGCTGTATGGCTCTGGGGAGTTGTTTTTCATCCAGCTGATGAGGTCGGCAAAGCTTACGCTCTTGGACGAGTCAACTTTCGAGACCACTTTTCTGTCCCTGCACACCAGATCCTCTTGTTTCACATTCAACATCCTAGCAGCTTCCTTGGTCAGCTTGTTTCTCAGGTCTTTTGCCGCGAGCCAAACGCCGTTCCCGGCAACGTGGGTGGACTTGGAGCTATAGGCACCACCATCCCAAGGCGTTACAGCCGTGTCCCCCGGATAAATCGAAACGTCGCTCAGCGGCAAGCCCAGTTCCTCGGCGGCAATCTGGGACATGACCGTGTCCAACCCTTGGCCCAAATCCGATGCACCGATCATCAGATTTATTGTTCCGTCCGTGTTCAGGTTGATGGTCGCGCAAGAATATTCCGATGCCAGAGGTGTTATCGACGTCCAGTGGGCCCCTATCGCCATTCCATAGCCGCGCAGCTTCGTCTTGCTTATGGCCTTTGGCTTCTTGTTGTGCCAGCCGATTTTTTCAGCTCCCTTCTTCAGGGCGTCTTGGATGCCGCAGCTTTGGAAGGGGCTCTTGGTGAGTGGGTTTATGTCGCCGACTCTCACGGCGTTTTTCAGCCTCATTTCAACTTTGTCAATCCCAAGTTTCTCGGCGGCGATGTCGAAAAGCTGTTCCGTGGCGAAACCCTGTTGTGGGTTTCCGTATCCGCGATATGCTCCTGCTGGGATTACGTTCGTGTATATGCAATATCCTTCGTACTTGTAATTTGGCAGGCGGTAAAGTCCGATAGGTCTGCTTCCTGAAGCGCGGGTAATCCTAGGGCTGGCAGCGGAGTATGCGCCCGCGTTAAAGATGTTCCGCATATGCAGGGCAACTATGGTGCCGTCCTTCTTGAAGCCAATCTTGACTCTCACTACGCCGGAGTGTCTTGTCCTAGTCGCGTTGAAATCCTCTTCTCTGGTGAGCTCTATTTTTACGGGACGGCCTGTCTTTAGGGACAAAAATCCGGCAAGCGGCTCGTGAAATGCCTCGTCCTTCCCGCCAAATCCACCCCCAACGAATGGCTTGATAATTCTAACTTTGTTGTCTGGCAGACTCAAGGCCTTAGCGGTCACGTAACGGGTTTGGAAGGGACACTGTGTCGAGCTCCAGACGGTTAAGCCCTCAGAAGTGTAGCTGGCAACGCATGCATGAGGTTCAATGCAAACGTGATGTTGCTTGGTTACTCTGAACTCATCCTCCAGGATAAGGTCGGCTTCCTTGAACCCTTTTTCTATGTCGCCTTGCTCGATTGGAACCAGTGCCAGGACGTTATTCTCTGCCCCCTCGTGGACCTTCGGCGCCCCAGGCTTCATGGCCTCCTCAGGATCGAAAACTGCTGGGAGCTCCTCATACTCAACTTTTATGAGTTTCAGCGCCTCTTCAGCTATCTCCTCGCTTTCGGCTGCAACAGCGGCCATTTCATCCCCAACGAAACGGGCCTTCTCAGAAAGTATGTACTGGTCCTGTGGTATGTTGGGTGGGAAGTTGTATCGGTTGGAGGGGTTGAACAAGATCTTTGGCACGTCTTTAAATGTTATAACGGCCCTGACGCCGGAGAGCTTTTCTGCCGCCGAGGTGTCCATGCTGACGACCTTGGCGTGAGCATATGGGCTTCTCAAAATCTTTCCGTAAAGCATCCCGGGGAGGTCATAGTCCACCGCGTATATCGCTTCACCTTTCGCTTTCGCCATGCCCTCCACTTTTGGCATCCTCTTGCCAACTGTTTTCAAATCGGAAACGTTTATCATTTCAAGCACCTCTCATTTTTTTGGCCGCTTCTTGAATCGCCTTGACTATTTTAACATATCCTGTACAACGGCATATGTTTCCTGAAATGGCCTCTCTTATGTCCTCCTCACTAGGGTTCGAATTCTCGTCCAATAGTGCCTTGGCGGTCATTATCATGCCGGGGGTGCAGAAGCCGCACTGGATGGCGCCATATTCAACAAAGGCTTGCTGAAGCGGGTGCACCGTACCTCCGGGCGCCAGGCCTTCGATAGTCATTATCTTTTTCCCTTCAGCCTGGGAGGCTAGTATCAAACAGCTGTGCGCGGCCTTCCCGTCGATGGTCACCGTGCAGGCTCCGCATTCGCCCTCTCCGCATCCGTTTTTCACTCCCTTCAGTTTGAGCTTTTCTCTAAGAACAAACAACAAGGTCCAGTGGGGCTTCACATCGACCTCGTAATCTATACCGTTCACGTTCAGTTTAATCATCATCTCTTCATCCTCCCTTAGAGCTAGCTTGGGCTTGTGCTATTGCCCGCTTTAGCAGCACTTTACTAATTTCCCTCTTGTAATATCCAGAGCCGCGTATGGAAGTGGGGCGCGGCTTTAATTCCTCTGAGACTACTTGGGCCGCTTTTTCCAAAAGACCTTCGCTTATTTTTTGATTTTTGAGAATCTCTTCGGCTTTCTTTGATCTGACCAAGGTTGGGCCTACGCCTCCCCCGACCACCACTCTGACGTCTTTCATGACTTCGCCTTCAAAAGTTATCCGAACAGCAACATTTACCAAAGCCAAGTCCACAGAGGTTCTCGCGAATTTAATGAAGGCCACTCCGGTGTGAGGTGGCAGCTTGGGCACTTGGATTTCGGTGAGAAGCTCGCCTTTCTTTAAAGAGTTTTTCCTGTTACCCACGAAAACCTCGGCAAGCAGTATGGTTCTCGTTCCCTCCGCCCCCACTAGCTTCACTTTGGCGTCCATGGCTACAAGAGTTGGGGGCATGTCCGCGGAAGGGACCGCATTGCATATGTTTCCCCCAACTGTGGCCATGTTCCTAATCGCCCAGGAACCAAATTTTCGAGCGGCCTCTGACAAGGCGCCATAAGCTCCGCTTAGAAGTTGGGAATTTTCAAGTTCACGTATAGGTGTAATTGCACCGATCTTCAGGCCATCCTCTTCCTTTATATAATTCAATGGCAGACGAGAGATATCGACCAAATATTCAATTTCTGGTGGCTTGTTGATTAACAGGTCGGTTCCACCAGCTATCGCTTGGGCTCCATCGTGTTTCGATAGAAGACATACGGCCTCTTCGACCGTCTCAGGTCTGAAGCATTCTTTTGGTCTAAATAATCCTTTCATCGTTTTTACATTAACAAACGCATATTTAAATTTGCTCCTCAAAAGATGATTTTAAAATTTTATCCCTTTGGTTTTTTTAATTCCAGAATAGATATCTCCTCCCTTCCGAGTGGCAAGGAGTTTTTCGATTTCGTCGTCGCTTCTAATCTTTGAGATATCGAAATGGTCTGCGTGCACGAACTCTTGAGACTCTCTTCGATGACCCGGGGAACCTATCTTGACTGGATAGCCCAATTGGAGCACTTCCATGACTTTAATGTGGGTTGGAACATCCAGTAATTTCCTGACCTTGTCACGGTTGAGGCTGTCCAAGGTGCCCCAGCTCAAAGCCAGCCCAAGGGACTTTGCCGTGAGCATCATGTTTTGGATTGCCGCCCCGACGCTGACATCTATATTTTGCTCCTTGTAGCCGAATGCGGGGTAAGCTTTCATAAAACGGGTGTCGCCGCAAACCGCCATAAGAACCGGAGGTTCGGTGAACCTTCTTATGGCACCTTCCACGTTGCCGTAGGGGAATTTCTTATCTTTCTCGCTGGCCGTCCGCTTGCTCTGCATTATGATTTCGGCTATTTTTCCCTTGGTTTTGGGGTCTTTCACCACAATAATATCCCAGGGCTGGGTGTTCGCAGCCGATGGAGCCCATCTGGCGGCTTGAAGCACGGTGTTCAGTTTTTTTCCAGAGATTGGCTTTGTTTTAAAGCTTCGAACGGTCTGTTGGCTCCTCATGAGGTTGAGCAAATCTGTTGTTCCAATGACTTTCGTTGGAGTTTTGACCTTTTCTACTCCTGTTTTTTTGGAAGTCTTCATAAGAACCAGTTTTCACTTAACTTTTACAAAAGACACAGCTTCCTGGGGACATATCTCCAAGCACTGTCCGCAGCCGTTGCATTTTTTCGGGTCCACGCGCGCGGTTTTCCCCTTGGTGATCTTTATGGCATCGAAGAGGCAGCCTTTGCAGAGGCCGCAGCCGTTGCATTTTTTCGGGTCGATGTAAGCCGCGACGAGTGACTCGACCTCCAATTGAGAGTAAGGAACTATGCGTTTCGCAGCCATCCCCACAAAATCGGAAATTCTTGAGTGACCTTTACGTTCCATGTAGCCCGTCAGGTCCTTCATCCACGGGCCCAGTATGTCATAGCCGTAGAGCATGACTGCCGTGGCCACCTGCAAAAGTTCGGCTCCGCACATGAAGAACTCAACCGAGCTCCGCCAGTCCTCCACGCCGCCCATCCCGCATGTCTGGATGCCGACGCCGTTTTTTATGTCGGCCACCGCTCTCAGGGCATAAGGGCGAATCATCGTGCCGCCCATGCAAGAGGGTGTCGTCACCCCCTTGACGCTCGGGATTGGTATGCCCGTCTCCACATCGACGCGCGGTATGCACAGCAGCATGCCGATCGCGGACACCGCGTCGGCTCCGCCTTTTTTAGCCGCGGCTGCAGAGGCGACGATGTTGGAGTTATTGGGCGTCATCTTGCACATCACCGGAACACTGACTTCCTTTTTCACAGCCCTTGTGATTGGCTCGATCAAAGACGGTTGCTGGCCTACGACGCAGCCCATCCCGCATTCATCAGAAGCGATCGGGCAGGAGAAATTCAGCTCAATAAAATGAACATTCAAGTCCTCAACCCTTCTGGCTAGCTTCGTCCAATCATCCAGGTCCTCACCGGCCATGATGCTGGCCCCAAATTTCGCCTCGTTTTTATTTGCCACGGCAAGAGCTTTTGGTATCTCCTTTTCCCACCATTCGATCGGGTGTTCCGATATCAGCTCGATGCTGGCCAAGCCGACGGTTCTTTTTCCAGTCTTAAATAGCGAGTGCCTGGGTCTCGTGTATTCTAGCTTTTCAAAGGAAGTGGTTTTCATTATCGCTCCAGACCACCCCGCCTCGAATCCTTGAATCATCCTCTTCGCGTCCCAAGTTGGGGGCGCCGGGGCCAAAATGTACGGGTTCTTAAAATCCAGCCCCATAAAATTTACTGAAAGGTCAACCTTTGTCATGAAAGTAGGTTGGAAGGCTTTCATAAATAATTTACTGAGTTACCGCCCTAACTACTATATTTTTAAAGCAGAACTTTCGGCCTTGAAAATCCTGCAGCGGCCGGTCCTGAGCAGCGGGGTGGCGGTTATCGGGTCGTAGGGCGGGTCGTTGGTCATTAGGTAGTTGATGTTCGACTTCCACACGCCATGATCGGGTCCGGGTTCCTCGGGAAACCACCAAAATGGCTCCGCGCACACCGTCTTCGGGTGAACCCTATCCGTGATCTTGGCTTTTTGCTTGATTTTTTTCTCGCCGGCGTAAGGGGTTTGAATCCAAACCCAGTCCCCGTCATTAATGCCCAGCTCCTGAGCAACTTTTGGATTTATTTCGATCGTCGGGTCGGGGTTCAGCTTTCGCAAGGCCGGGACTTGCCGGTTTGCCGAATGGAAGTAGGCAACATGCCGCCTGCCCGCAATCAATATGAGTGGAAAGTCTTTTTCGTGGCGCGGTTCCTCAAATTCCTCGTAATAGGGCAAAGGGTCGTAACCATGCTTCTCCATTATGCTCGAGTAAAGCTCCACTTTGCCCGAAGGTGTGTTAAAGCCATCTTTTTCATGTCGGTTGTATTTCAAGGGCTCGACTATGAGGTCCCTCCTCTTGAGTTCGTTGAAATCGATGCCCATTCCTTTCAGCTTGTAGTTGAGGAAGTCCTCCACGGTCTCCGCAGAAGTTATGAAACGGTCTTTTAAGCCCATTCTTTTTATCAGCTCGACGGCGATCCACTTTTCGTCCTTGCACTCGCCGACTGGCTCTATTGCCTTCCGCCGTGCGCAAATGTAATTGGTGTAGGACATGTCGCAGACATCGTCCACTTCAAGCCAGGTGGCAGCCGGGAGCACGATGTCGGCATACTCCAACGTGGGCGTCATGAAGAAGTCCATGAACACGGTGAAGTCGAGCTTCTTGAAGGCCTCCAGGGCCTGTTCGCTGTTTGGTGAAGAGGTGAGGAAGTTGGCGACCCCAAAAATGGACCTGGGCCTGTGGGGGTCGTCGGAGAGAATCGACTTGATGGATAGCTCCACAGGGCTCATCATCTCGTCCGTCTGGCTGTCGGGGCCGGCCAAGAGCGGGTAATCCTTTGCTCCGACCTGCTTCATTTTTTCCTCCCTGCTCAGAAGCTGCATCCCCTCCCTCCAAAGGTCAAAGTCCCACTTGTAGCCCGATGGTTGGCAGCGTTTGAAGTTGGTCCCTTTCTTCTCAAGGTTACCGGTTATCCCCATGAGGATGTCGTAAGTGCGCACCGTCTGGAAGGAGTTCTTACCGATTTGCTCGACGGCGACGCGGTGATAATGGCAACCGGGCTTTATCGTCGCGTACATCTCAGCGGCCTGTTCTATCTGCTCCTTTGGAACCCAGGTAATTTTTTCGACTTTGTCAAGGGGATATTCCTGGACGCGTTCTTTTAGCTTTTCAAAACCGATGCACCATCTCTCCAAGAATTCCTTGTCGTACAGTTCCCTGTCTATTATGTGTTTGATAATGCCCAAGTTAAGGGCGCAATCGGTTCCGGGCCTAACCTGCAGCCACAAGTCGGCCTTCTCGGCGAACTCCGTCTTTCTCGGGTCCGCCACTATCAATTTCGCGCCCTTTTCCCTCTGGGCCCTCAGAATCTTCCTCGCCAGGGGAGGGTGGGTGTGAATAGGGTTGGCGCCAGCTATGAAGAATACTTTGGCGTTATCGAAGTCTGGCCCCACCTCGTGAGAAATGAAGCTGCCGACGGTTATCTTGTCGGCAATCATCGTCGGGTGATAGCAAGTATGGGAGGGGCCGATTATTCCCGGGCTGCCCATCGCGAAGAGCAGGAGCGCGTAAGCCGCGTGGTAGGTCCTAGGAGCGTCCATATGGACGTACTCTATTGTTTCAGGCCCGTACTTATCGATTATTTCTTTGAATTTTTCGCTAATGGTGTCCAAGGCCTCATCCCAGGATATCCTCTGCCATTTTCCCTCACCTTTTTTCCCAGCTCTTTTCAGAGGGTATTTGAGACGGTCGGGGTGGTAAACCAGTTGATGATAGTTGGCTCCTTTGGGACAGGTTGTCCCTTCGTTCATCGGGTGATCCGGGTTGCCCGATATTTTTGTAACTTTCCCGCTGTCGTCGACGTGCACTAAAACCCCGCACTCACAATGGCAAGCTTGACAAGCGGTCTTTACTATTTTTGACACTATAAATCCATTTTTTATTTTTACGATTGGCTCATAAAAGACTATCGACAAATTTTTGGCTTAAAATAACTTGAACATAATACATAAGCTTAAAAATAGGCGGGAGTGAGTTTAAAAAGAGGTGGTTGAATAAAAGCGATGCCTTTAGTACTCGGAGTTATTGTAGCAGTAGTAGTAATTGGAGTCGCGGCCTATGCTCTTACGATGCCTTCGACTCCAGGAACAACGACGACAACCACAACAACTGGAACGGCAACAACCACAACAACTGGAACGGCAACAACCACAACGACACAGACTACCACGACGGCGGCCGGAGAGCCCATTAAAATAGGATGTATTTTTAACCTGACCGGAAGCAACGCCACTTATGGATACACAAGTAGCGCAGTAGTGAACGTGCTCAAAGACAAGATAAACGCGGAAGGCGGGATTGCCGGAAGGCCGATAGAGCTCTATATTGAGGACGATGAAAGCAATGCGTCCGTTGGAGCGGAGAAATTTAGAAAATTGGTCGAATTTAACGACGTTGACTTTATCCTCGGCACAGTATGGTCAGCGACTGACGTGGCTTGTGCACCGATAGCGAAAGAGACAAACACGATATACTGGTCTTATGGCTCCGCTACGACGATAACATCAGAGGGCGGCAACAGATACGTGTTCAGAATGAGCACCAATGTCCGTGAAGAATGCAAAGCCGCATCAACTTTTGCCATGGAGCAAATCGGAACTAAATGGGCCTCAATTGTGGCTGACTTTTCTTTCGGCTGGTCCTATGAAGCAGATTTTAAGACGTACATTGAAGAAAAAGGCGGAGAGGTCTTGGCGCAGATAAGAGTACCTGCAGGAACCGCGGACGTCTTACCATACTTGGTAGGAAAGATTCCAGCTGAAGTGGAAGCAGTGCAACTAACATTGAACCTCGGATTGATTATGCCCGGCTTAACTGCCTTAAACATCGTAAAACCAAATATTCCAAAGTTGGGCAGTTGCTACATATTGAGCGGCGTGGACACAACCCAGCTAGGTGATCTCGGAAACAACCTTTACGTCATCACTTCGTACCCGCAAAGACTGCCCGGGTATGAAACTGATGCCAACGTGGAGTTCAGGGAGCTTCTCGGCGTGGACGAGGATGGAATAGACTCCAACGGAAGGTGGATGGGTCTGCCTTACGGATGGGCAGTTTGGGAGTCAGTCTGGGCAATGAAAGAAGGAATCGAATCGTCAGGCTGGCAGAGCAAAGCAGATAACCCAGCCCTGATTCAAGCTCTGGAGGGCATGGAATACCAAGAAAGCCTTGAACACCCCCAGGGTGACAAAATCCTCAGAGCCGAAGACCACCAGTGCTTCACTACGGTTTACATAGAAAAACTGGTAGACGGCAAGACCTCGGTTTTCGCAACTGTCCCCATGGAAGACGCAATATACACGCCAACAGTTGACTTCACAACAGAAGCATTCGTTGGATGAGGAAGAGATAAATGCTTGAATCTCTTCCTTTTTCTTTTTTTAACGGCCTAATTTGGGCTTTGATTATTTCAATAGTGGCTTTGGGTCTCAGCATCATTTTTGGAACCATGCGTGTAGTTAATGTTGCCCATGGAGAGTTATACGCAACAGGGGCAATTCTCGGTTTTATTTTTGCCGTGGATTATAATCTCAATTTTTGGCTATCAATGGCTCTGGCCGTGGCAGTGGTGGGTGTAATGTGTGCAATATTAGAAAAGATAGTATACAGAGAATACGAAGGAAAGGTCAGAACAACCTTAATATTATCCATAGGCTTGGCCCTTATTTTACAACAAGTGGCCCTCATAATTTTTGGTGGCGAAGTAGCTTTGATGAAAGCACCAGTAGAAGGTTATATTTTACTGATGGGCCAAGCATTTCCGATTTATCGTTTGGTCGCCGCCGCGATGTCTATTTGCTTTCTCACGGCCATGTGGTACTTCTTGTTCAGAACTTCCGTGGGTCTTTCCATAAGAGCAACAATGCAGGATAGAGACATGGCGGCGGGGTTGGGCATAAATATTGACAGAATTTCAATGCTTACTTTTGGAATTGGCGGAGCCCTGGCCGCCTTGGGAGGAGTTATTGCGTCACCCATAATTAGCGTGCACTACCTTATGGGTGCTGATATACTCACAATTTCCTTTATCGTCGTCATAGTCGGTCAGCTTTCACTTAAGGGGGCGATCATGGCAGCTTTCTTGTTCGCTCCCTTGGAGAATGTTCTTGCATTGTTCGTTCAGCCCATTATCGCGAGAGTAATTTCCTTCGTCATAATGTGTATAATCGTGGTCATTCGACAAACGAATCTGGTCTCAAGAATAAGGAAAGAGAGGATTAAATGATATGTGGTAAAAAAACGCTGCTAGAAATCATCGTGCTAATTATTTTGGCACTCGGAATCCCGATACTTGGTACTTCTATCGGTGGTTTGGTTTCTCTAATGAGCACGGCCTTGATTTACGGAGTATATGCCATGGGATACGACATACTATACGGATTCACGCACCAGACAAGCTATGGACACTCCCTTTATTTCGGTCTCGGGGCATACGGGTTCTTAATTTCAGTCAGAAGCTTGAATCTGGGCTTTTTTGCCGCTTTACTCGTGGGTATAATACTTGTGACCATCTTTGCAATAGCAATAGGTTTGTTCACAGTCCGCTTGTCGGAGAGCTATTTTGTCATCACGACGATTATCCTCGTTTGGATTGGTTATTACCTGGCGATGAATATGGTGAACATAACTGGAGGGGACGATGGGTTGTCCATGACCGTACCCCCAATTTCCCTAGGATTTATCGAGTTTTCAATTTACGATCCCCTAGTGAGCTATTTCACTTTCTTTATCTTTTTCGTGATTTCCCTAGTCATCCTAAAGAGATTGGTATCCTCCCATCTAGGAAAGCTATTCATCGCCATCAGAACGAATCCGAACCGTGTGGAGTTTTTGGGATACAACCTCTTTTACGGTAAGTTCATAGCATATGTTGTGTCTGCGATTTTTACCGGCTTGGCAGGCGCCCTTCTAGCAATAACTTTTAGATATGCCTCAGCTTCGTACTTCGCCATAAACTATTCAGTACTGCCGATAATATTTTGCGTGATGGGCGGCGCGGGAACGCTCTGGGGTGGTTTTCTTGGTGCGATCATATATCTCCTGTTCTTATACTTCGTCAGCGCTTCTTGGACGAATTACTTGATAATATTCGGGATAATACTAATTGCTATTGTGAAATTCGCACCAAAGGGAATATTGGGAACATTAAAGAAAAAAATAAAGGTAGATTAAAATGAACATCCTAGAAACCCAACATATCAGCAAGAGGTTCGGCGGCTTGATAGCGGTTAACGATGTGAATTTTAGTTTAAAACAGGGTGAAAAGAGGGGCATAATTGGTCCTAACGGGGCGGGAAAAACGACCTTTTTCAACCTGTTAACGGGCCTAATCAAACCAACTCAAGGTGAGGTATTATTCAAGGGAAAAAAGATAACCAACTTGGCGCCTTACAAACGCGTGAGGCTCGGCTTGGGTAGAACTTTTCAGCTCACCAACGTTTTCTTTGACATGACCGTTTTCGAGAACGTATGGATAGGCGTCAATTGCCGGAGCAAACACCCTCTGAACCCCTTTTCCTGCGCGGATAAAGATGCCTGCGCGAAAGACAAGACTAAAAAAATATGTGATATGCTGGGCCTGGGCGACAAGATGGAAGAGGTAGCTGGCAACCTGTCCGGAGGAGATCAGAGGTTGCTGGAAGTGGCAATAGGCTTGAGCACGGAGCCGACTGTTCTCTTGCTTGACGAACCTACTTCTGGATTAAGTCCGAAGGAAAGTGTGGAACTGGTCAGGACACTAAAGACCTTACCGAAAGAACTGTCAATCGTTCTCATCGAGCACAACATAGACGCGGTGTTTGATTTCTCAAAAATCATCACAGTTTTGCATGAAGGCAGGATAATAGCTGAGGATTCGCCTGCAAAAATAAGGAAAAACAAAAGGGTAAAAGAGGTGTATCTCGGTGAGTGAGATGCTAACCGTCGACAACATACATACCTACTACGGCAAGAGCTACATCTTGCAAGGAGTCTCTGTCGAAGTTAAAAAAGGAGAAGTCGTGGCCCTGCTGGGCAGAAATGGTGCGGGCAAAAGCACCACCTTGAAGACCATCATGGGGTATGTCAAGCCAAAACAGGGAAAAATAGTCTTCAATGGGAAAGACATCACGAAATTACGTCCACACAACATCGCAAAAATGGGCATAGGTTACACACCCCAGGACAAGTGTTTGTTTAAGGACATGACCGTTTTGGAGAATCTAAAAGTGGGTTTGAGAAACAGGTCCGATCTATCACCGTTAAAGGATATCTTCGAACTTTTCCCGATTTTGGAAGAGAGAAAAAACCAGATATCAAAAACCCTGAGCGGAGGGCAGCAGCAGATGCTGACCATCGCCAGAGCGCTGGTGATAAACCCAGAGCTTATTCTGATAGACGAGATAACGACGGGACTGATGCCAATCATCATAGCCGACATCGGGAAGGTTTTGAAGAGACTTAACAAACAAGGGGTAACAATATTCATAGTGGAGGAAAAAGTGCCCTTTGCTTTTTCCTTGGCCAAGAGGGCCTACATCCTAGAAAAGGGCCAGATAAAATTCAGTGGACCGACTGAAAAGCTAAAAAGGAACGAAAAAATACTCACCAAATATTTGGGCGTCACGGTCTAGTGCCGACCACGAATCTACTAAGGCATCATCTTATGATCTCTTTCTTCGATCTGCTTTTCGCGATAATCTTTCCTTTCTTTATGACGTACAAACGATCCGGTTGAAAACGAAACGCCTCTTTAACAGATGGCGCGTCTACGATTACGATGTCTGCTGTCTTGCCAATTTCTATGCCGTAATCATTGTACCTCATGGCCTTGGCGCCGTTACAGGTAATCATATCATAAACAGTTTCCAGCTCTGAAGGGAGCCCCAGGTGCGCCGTGTGGGCCATCATGAAGCCGACTTCCAGTTGATCCATCCTACCGAAGGGATAGTAAGGGTCACTGACGTCGTCCTGAGCGCTTGCGACGTTGACGCCGGCGGCGAGAAATTCTCTGACACGGGTGATCCCTCTCCTCACCAAGCCCACGTCCTTTCTCCCATCAAGCATGAGGCTTATCTGGGGGTTAGAAACCATCGTCATCTGGGCGTCCTTGACCATCTGTATCACCCTGGCGGCATGGGCGTTGTCATAGGCGGATAGAGCGCCTGCGTGGCTGGCAGAAACCCTTCCGTGGTATTTCTGCCTCAGGGTCTGGTAAGCCAAGTACTCGAGGGTCCTGGAAGTAGGATCATCGGTGTCGTCGACCAACATATGGATGTCGGAATTGAACCTCTTGGCAATATCAAACACTATGTCGACGTGCTTCTTTTGGTCGTCCCCGAACTCTATCCATGGTATGCCGCCCACCACATCAGCGCCCAGTTCCATAGCTTTGTTAAGAAACTCCTCAGTGCCCTCGTCCTTCAGTATTCCTTCCTGGGGAAAGGCGACCACCTGTATGTCCATCAGGTCTTTGCATTCTTTCTTGAGCTCCAACATCGCCTTTACCGGCCTGAGGTCACCGATGGTGTCGACATCAGCAAATATCCTGATGCGAGTCGTCCCGTAAACTGCCGCTAGTTCGACCACGCGAATGGCCCTTTGCTTTATCTCAGGTATGACGTAATTCTTCTTTCTTTCCCAGGTCCTAATTATTCCGCCTTCACAGGTGTCTACGCTCTGTCCAGCCTCGTCGCCAATCAGAGACTTGTCAGCGTGAATGTGGGTATTTACGAAAGCAGGAGTGGTTAATTTTCCGCCGGCATCAATTTCGGTGTCCGCACTTTTTTTAATGGCATCGGAAATTTCCACTATTTCTCCATTCGCTACTCCAATGTCTTTAAAACCGCCATGTCCTCTCAACTTCGCCCTTCTGATTATGAGGTCCACCAAAGACATCCCATGCTTAAGGTGTGTGGAAAACGTTTAAAGTCATTTGAAAAAGAAAAATTCCGCCAGCGCACCTGTGAAATTTTACGGCCTGCTTTCGAAATTCTCTTTAGTCCAAGATGTGGACTTGTCTAGCAACTAGCCACCAAATTTTCATCTTTCCTTCAGCGCGTTGCGAACCTTCTCGGCCGTTATGGGCACGTCTTTGACCCTGACCTTGACCGCGTCGTAGACGGCGTTAGCCACGGCAGGGCCTGTAGGCAGCATGACGACCTCTGTGATGCCTTTGGCGCCGTAAGGCCCGTATGGGTCGATGGTTTCCACCCATTTGTGGGTTATCTTGTGCTGGGCTTGCATGGCCGTGGGCAGTCCGTAGGTGGAGAATGTCCTGCTGATTACCCTACCTTTGTCATCGTAACGCACGCCTTCAAACAGAGCCGCGCCCAGACCCATCACGACTCCCCCTTCGGATGACCCTTCCAAGTGCAACGGATTGATGGCCCTACCACAGTCATTGGCTGTGAAGACCTCAACCAGCTTCACCTCCCCAGTCTCGGGGTCAACCTCGACTTCGACAACCTGGGCACCAAAGCCCCAGGCAGCTGCGACGTTGCCGACTCCAGATTTTATGTCCCAATCCTCACTGGTAGGTGGGGTGTAGTGGCCACGGCCGACCAAAGGCAGCGGTTTGTCCATGTCTGTGTAGACCTTGACCGCCTCTTTGAATGTCATGCCCTTGTTCGTGCCTTTGACGGAGATCCTGCCGTCCCTAGCCTCCAAGCGGCTGGGGCTCACCTTGAGCTTCTTGGCGACAGCTTGGAAAAGCTGCTTCCTCACGTCCTGGGCCGCAGCAATCGCTGCCCTGCCCTGACTCACGCAGCCACGGCTACCGTAGTTGCCGTCTTCCCAAGGAACGGTCTTTGTGTCCACGTCGTCGTTTATGAAGAGGTCCTCCATTTTCAGGCCAAGCTCCTCAGCAACTGCCATGCAAACCAACGTGGTCGGAGCGTTCCCGTACTCGCCTCTGCCAGAGAGAACGGTAATCTTCGCGTATTCATCAACGCTGACCAAAACCGTCGAAAGTTCTCCGATAAACGAGTGGAAGCCAGCAGTATGGCCCGCTATCCCCAAGCCCAAACCATGGTTCGGAGGCAGGCTGCTTTTCCTCTTCTTCCAGTTAGATGCCTTGACAACCTCTTGGATGCATTCCGAAATGCCACAGCTGCCCAACCGGACGTTAGTAGTTGTCACATCGCCCTTCTTGCGCGTGTTCTTTAGGAGAAAGTCGGCGAAGTCCATACCTAAATCCTCAGCGACCATGTCCAAGTGGCTGTAGAGTCCCATGCTGAAGGTGTTGTTAAGCAACCCACGAAATGGACAGCCGGGCAGAGTGTTCGTGTACACCACGTAGCCCTCGAACTTCACGTTCGGAGATCTGAGGCAGAGGTCGAGAATGTTGACGTTCTGCAAGGTGTTCTGAATCCCAAAGTCGACGTGTGCGCCAGAGTTCGTGTAGTGCCTGCAAAGCATGGAGACTATCTTTCCATCCTTCTTCACCCCGGTCTTGAAGTCCAGGGTGACCTCTTGTCTGCCTCTTTGCACGGCGAACTCCTCATCCCTGGTGTGCTCGACTCTGACTGGCCTGCGCGCCTTTATCGAAAGAAGGCCTGCGGCGGTTTGAACATCACAAACTCCAGCTCTGCCACCGAAAGCGCCTGGAACTATGGGCCTGATTACCCTGACTTTTTCAGGCGACATCCCAAAAATGGACGCCAGCGCCGGCTTCAGGTTGTACGGTTTCTGGGTATCAGAGTACATGGTCAGCTCGCCGTTCTCTGGTGAGAAATCCCCAACGGCGCATCTGGTTCCTATCGTTGCGTTGACCACCATCGGTGACGTGAACCTATCTTCACGCACGATGTCTGACTGCTTGAATCCCTTTTCAACGTCGCCCGCGTCGTGCATGATGTGAGCCGCGATGTTGTTCTTGACGTTGTGGACGCTCGGGGCTCCCGGTTTCATGGCCTCCAAGACATCATAAACGGCAGGCAGCTCCTGGTAGTCAACTTTGATCAGGTCCAAAGCCCGATCAGCTGTTTCCTCGTCGACTGCGGCCACCGCGGCCACGGGCTCGCCCACGTAACGCACTTTTTCAACGGCGAGCGGATACTCGTCCTTGACGCCGTAGTAGCTCGTCTGGAACATTATCTTCGGCGTGTCCGCGGAAGTGATCACCACTTTCACACCGGGCAGCCTCTCGGCAGCGCTGGTGTCTATTTTCATGATTTTGGCGTGAGAGTATGGGCTGCGCAATATCTTCCCGTAAAGCATCCCAGGCAGATAGACGTCGTTGATATACCTCATCCTGCCCACGGCGATGGCTTTACCGTCCGGCCTGGGCACGCGCTTCCCGACAACTTGAAACTCGCTCATTTTTTACCTCCTTTTTTTCGCATTTCTTTCGCGGCCGCTTTTATGGCCTCGAAAATCTTGGTGTACCCAGTGCACCTGCACAGATTGCCCGCCATGCCTTGCCTGATTTCATCATCGGTCGGGTTCGGGTTCTCGTCGAGGAGGGCCTTTGCGGTCAGTATCATGCCCGGGGTGCAGTAGCCGCACTGGATGGCGCCATGCTCTATGAAAGCTTGCTGGAGCGGGTGCAAGTTGTCCTCTCCAGCCAAACCCTCAATCGTGATGATTTCCTTGCCTTGGGCGTCCACGGCCAGTACCAGGCAGGAGGACATCGATTTGCCATTTATCAATACCGTGCATGCTCCGCAGTCTCCCACGTCGCACCCTCTTTTCGTTCCAGTCAGTCCCAATTTTGTCCTCAAGACCTCGAGGAGCGTCTCGCTGGACCTCACCAAGACCTTGTGGATTACCCCATTCACTTTCAGTTGTATTACGTGATCCATTTCACTCACCAGCCTTTAGTTGGCCCATAGCCAGGCCCAGCGTCCTTTTTGTGAACAATTCCACCATCTCCTTCCTGTACTGGGCTGAGCTGTGCACATCCGTTATAGGACGCGCCGCGTTTGAGACGGCTCGAGCCACCTTTTCTATCAATGATTCATCGATTACCTTTCCGACGAGCATCTTTTCCGCATCCGGAACCCTCGAAGGCGTCGGAGCCGCAGAGCCGATGGTTATCCTCGCCTCCTTGCATTTTTCTCCAGATGTTTCCAGCGTTATCGCAGCCGCGATGGCTACGGTGGCCACTTCAGCCGCTCCCCTCTTTCCATGCCTGAGATAAACTACAGTTGTCCTGGAGGGTAACGGTGGCACCTGAATCTCGAGCAACAGCTCGTTGTCTTGCAGAACTGTTTTTCCGGGACCTGCGAAAAAGTCCTCCATCTCAATCAGCCTCTCGCCCTTTGGTCCGGCAACCTTTGCCTTTGCCTTGAGGCATGTCAGTGAGGGCGCCATGTCGGCCGCGGGCGAGGCGTTGCACAGGTTGCCTCCGATAGTTGCCAAGTTGCGTACGGAGGGTGAGGCCATTTTGTGGACCACTTGATGGAGTATATTGTGATTCTTCTCGATCTGGACTGATTTTTCAATTTCTCTGAGTGTCGTCAAAGCTCCGATTTTTACCGCATGCTTAGCGTCATAGTTTATGTAGCTGAGATTTGGGATATGCTTGATGTTCACTAGACACTTGGGCCTAATTTTTTTGTTCTGCATCATAACGATTAAATCCGTGCCGCCGGCGAGCGCTTTCGCGTTCCCTTCATATTTACCGAGCAGCGAGATGGCTTCCTTAACACTCTTTGGTTCAAAATAGTTGAAGTCTCTCATTTTACCCAATAGCCGTTAAGCAAATTCGTTATAAAAATCTTCTTACAAGTTCAAGTCCCAATGATTTTTATACATCACCAGTTGAAAATATATACGAGTCAGACTTGTTCTTCGAAACTAGGGGGCCAAATTATACCAACAACTCCTATCGGTTCAAAATTCGAATCACTCTGATTTTTTATATATCATATTAAGGAAGAAAAATTTATAGACCTTCGAGACGACTCAAAGCATATGGAGAAAAAAGTAAAAGTCAGCGTCCTTCCTCAGATAGACACAGGCATGCCGGAGGAGCTAGAAGTGGAAATAGACGGGGACAGCAGCAGCATACCAGAAGTGATTTCAAAATTTTGCAAAGCTTTAGGGATGAAAACCCAGAGATACGATGAATTCCTAAAAAAGACGGTCAGCGTCTTCTGGACGAGGCTAGCGGTGAAGAATGGCAAGGTTATCGGAAGATTTTCCATGGACGGAGTTATCAAGGACGCCAAGGACCTGACGGTTAAGCCAGGTGACGAAGTGGCCGTATTCGGCCCGGCTGAGGGCGGATAAAGCTCAGAAATTTTTAACTGGACTATCCCTTTTTTGAAGCAACGCGTAAATTTTTTCGCTTGTGACGGGGATCTCGTCTATCCTAACACCGACAGCATCGTGTATTGCGCTCAGGATAGCTGAAGGAACCGGTGTATTTGCCACCTCTCCGACTCCCTTTGCCCCAAATGGGCCAGTAGGCTCGTAGCCGGCCAATATGTCGGTCTTTAAATCATCCGGCATGTCCAAAATAGTTGGAATCAAGTATTGGGCCAGTGTTGGTGTTTGCATCACCCCATTCTTGAGAACTATTTCTTCCATGAGCGCCTGCCCCAGACCCATGGAAACCCCTCCTTCAAGTTGACCTTCAACTTGGGTTGGATTTATCGCAGTGCCGACCTCGGGGATTGAAGTGAATTTTGTGACCTTAACTTCGCCAGTCTCTGTGTTAACTTCAACCTCAGCGATCTGTGTGACATAAGAGTAAGCGCCGTATGGGCTTCCCTGCCCGTTCTGGTCAAGTCCCTTCGTCGGGGCTTTAAACTGACCGCAGCCGAGAATTATCGTTTCCGCCTTCTTGCAATCAATTACCGCATTCTGGAAAGAAATTTTCTTTTGCTGGTCTTTTTTGGAATAGATTGTCCCTTTCTCACAAACTAGGTCGCCCTCATCGACTCCGAGACTCTTTGCCGCCTGGGCCAGCAAAATCGATTTCGCGGAGGCGGCTGCCCGTCTCGCGGCCTCGCCCGAGACGTAAGTTTGTCCGCTCGCGCAGGTATTTCTCGTCCATGTTCCCGCCGCACTGTCCTCGGTATGGACCTTTACCTTGTCAAGCCCTATCCCTAGTTCCTCCGCCACGATCTGGGCAATCAAAGTGTCCGAACCCTGACCGATGTCTGCACAATTTGATCTTACAATGACGCTCCCGTCGTACAGCACTTCAACAATTGCGCTCGAGGGGTTTGGCACGGGTGCCGTTGAACCTATGCCGTAGTGAACGGTGCTGACTCCCACACCTACCTTTATCGGTCCAAATTCACGCTTGTTTTTCCTCCATTCACCAACTATCCCTCGGGCCTTTTCCAATGTCTTCTTCAACGCCACGTCGTGAGTCAAGACCTGCCCGGTCGCCATCTTCGAGCCCACGTTGTAAGCGTTCTTTAATCTTAACTCTAATGGATCCACGCCCAGTTTTTCTGCGGCCCTGTCCATGATGCTTTCATGGGCCAGGCAAACGGTGGGGACGCCAAAACCTCTCATTGCCCCACCAAGTGGTTGATTCGTGTAAAAAGCGTAGGAGTCTATCTTCACATTTGGAACCTCATAGGGTCCCGTACCCTGAGTTGCAGCTCTGGTTGCCACCGCTGGGCTGTGGTCAGCATATGCTCCCGCATTCAAAACCACTTCGACTTCTACGGCCAATATTTTTCCTTCATTTGAAAAACCCCACTTGCACTTGCAAGTGGCTGGCTGGCGTTTGGTTGTAATAAGCATTGATTCCGCTCGCGAGTAGGTCAGCTTCACGGGTTTTCGAGTTTTGAAAGCCAAAAGGGCCGCTTGGCAGCCGAGCAGGTTGTATATCTTACCTCCGAAGCCCCCGCCCACTGTCGCCCGAATCACTCTCACTTTGCTGAAAGGAAATCCCAATATTCTCGCGATTTCCTCCCTTGCACGAGAAGGCGACTGGGTGCAAGTAATGACCGTCATCTCGTCCCCGTCGATTTTGGCTATTCCGGATTCCGGTTCTATGTAAGCGTGTTCATGCATCGGCGTCTTGTATATCCCCTCAAGAATGAAGTCGGACTTTGCGAAGCCCTCGTTAACGTCTCCCTTGTAGATTTTTCTGTGGTAAAATTGGTTGGACTCTCCGTGTAGTTTAGGTGAGTTGGGTTTTCTTGACTCTTCTACGTCGAAAACAGTCGGGAGTTCTTTGTATGAAACCTTGATTAGTTTAATCGCCTTCTCCGCGATTTCCTCCGTGTCTGCGGCCACCAAAGCCACGGAGTCACCGATAAATCTGACTTTATCATCGGCCAGAATCGGCTGATCCCGGAAAGGGTCTCCCAACACGCCAATCTTGTTCTCACCAGGGACGTCTTTCGCGGTCAGGATTACCCTGACTCCAGCCAAGTTTTCGGCCTTTCTCGTATTTATTCTTTTTATCTTAGCGTGAGGCAACGGACTTCTCAGAACTTTGGCATAAAGCATTCCATCGAACTTTAAGTCATCGGCAAAAGCCGCTTGCCCAGTAACTTTCTGGCCCATATCGAGCCTTTTTACTCTTTTCCCGACTACATCCATCATTGACCCCCCCGCGTCATTCTTTGGCTAGCGAGCATTACGGCATCTACTATTTTCTTATAGCCAGTACATCTGCAAAGGTTTCCTGCCAGCGCCTCCCTAACTTCCTCGCGATTTGGGCTAGGGTTTTTGTCCAGCAGGGCTTTGGCCGAAATCAGCATACCTGGGGTGCAGAAGCCGCATTGAACGGCACCGCATTCGATAAATGCCTCCTGCAAAGGATGAAGTTTTTCACCCTCAGCCAAGCCTTCGACAGTTTCAATCTTTTTTCCGGCTGCCCGGGAAATCGGGACCAAGCAGGAAAGTACCGCCTTGCCGTCCATGATGACCGTGCATGCGCCGCAGTCTCCAGCGTTGCAACCTCTCTTGGTGCCGGTCAGGCCGAGCTGGTTCCTGAGCACGTCCAGCAGCGACAGGCCTGGATTGACCTCGATTGCATAATCCTTCTCGTTCACCTGAAACTTGATTTTTAGCTTCTTAGTGGAACTTATTTCTTTCATTTTATTCCCTCCAAGGCTTTCTTTATCGCTTGCCTGACCAACATATAGGCCATTTCCGACCTGTATGAAGCGCTGCCCCTGATGTCGTCGATAGGAGCGACCTCTTTCTTCGCCTTTGAAGCAGCGTTCTCAATCGTCTCATCGTTTATGCTGTGGCCAACTAACATCGCCTCTGCGCCTTTGACTCGCAACGGCGTGGGGGCGACGGCGCCGATAGCTATCCTTGCGTCGGTGAAAATTTTCTTCTCCTTATCGACTTTGATTACAACAGCGGCATTGATGATCGATATCGCCAGAGACCTCCTTTTCCCGAGCTTGATGAATCCTCCGCCCTGGTTGGCACCGAGTTCCTTAAACTGTAACTCCGTCACCATCTCGTTGGGCTTTAAGTTGGTCTTACCCGGGCCAGCGAAGATGCTCTCGATTTTTTGGATTCTTTCATTTCCCTTATTCACTATCTTGGCCTCGGCGTCAAGCGCCAGCAAAGCTATGGTGGAATCCGCCGCTGGCGAGGCGTTCATGATATTGCCCACCGGAGTCCCCATGTTCCTCACCTGAGGGGCGCCGATACTCGAGCACGCCTCAACCAAAAGAGGCGCTTTTTCAACAATAAGGCCAGAAGTGGCTACATCATTGTGAGTGGCTAAAGCTCCAATTTTTATTGAGTTGTCTTTTGTCGTGATATAGTTCAGCTCACGCAAGTTTGCCAAATCAATAAGATACTTTGGCTTCGTCTTTCCATCCCTAATTTGTATAAGCAGATCTGTACCGCCAGAAATAAGTTTGGCTCCATCGGAATATTTTTCCAATGCCTCAAGAGCTTCGCTTAAATTTTCCGGAATAATATATTTTTTCATTTTAAGACATTTTTAAATTAGAAAGAAACTATAAAACCTTATTCGTGTCGCTGCCTCTTCTACTAAAAGAAAAATGAGTCGCCGACTCCATTTTTTTTAATCTTTTTAATTATTTTTTAAGCAGTTTTTCGGCGTTCTTGTAGTATATGAGCGCTTCCTCGTCCTTGGAAAGACCCAAACCGCTTATGTCCCGCTTAATCCACTCAACGCTCAACGGGAAGGGTTCGTCGGTGCCGAAAAGCATGTGGTCAGCTCCAGCAAGCTTGTGAACGCAGCGGAGCGCGTCAGGTGAATAGACGATGCAGTCGTAGTAGAATTTCTTCAGGTACTCGCTCGGGGGTTTTTTCGCGTGTTCTCTGCAACGAGGATCGGCGTTATAGAAGATGTCGAAGCGACCGGCCAAGTAGGGCAAGCCGCCGCCAGCATGGGGGGCGACGATCTTCAATTTCGGGAACTCCTCGAGTATTCCGCTGAAAATCAGCTTGCCGATAACCACACTGGTTTCGCTGGTGAACCCCACGATGTGAACGATTTGATGTTCCTCCATGACCTTGTAAGCGGGCGGCGTGGTAGGATGGAAAAATATCGGGATGTCAAGCTCTTCTGCCCGCTTGAAAAATGGGCGAAAATCGGGATCGTTCAGATAAACGCCATCGATGTTCGTCCCGATGATTACCCCGCTCAAACCCAAATCGACTATCGCCCTGTCAAGCTCCTCAATATAGCCAGACCTGTCCTTGAAGGGCACCGAGGCAAGACCGAAAATTTTATCGGGATATTTGCGGACAAGTTCCGCGGTTTCGTCGTTCATCTTTTTGGTCAATTCCATGGCCGTCTTTGCATCAAAGAAATCAGTCCAAGGGTTTCCCGGGCTGGTGACGAACTTTTCTATGCCCATTTCTGCGGCCGCTTTGAACTGTTTCTCGACGTCGAAGAACTTGTCGGAGAACGGCATGGCGACTTTTGTGCCCGCCGGGTGCGCTGAAACGAAAGTTTTCCCGTCCTTCTGGAATATCCTCGGAGCTTCTGACCTCTTGCTCAAAAAATCAACATAGGCCCGCGGGTAATAATGGTGGTGAACATCTATCATCATTTTTCCACCTCATACCAATTCAAACCGGAATTATAAAGCTTTTTTCATTAAGTCCTTCTCATTTTAGCCGATGTTGTGTTTAAAGATTAGTCGAGCTCTGAAAAAAAAAGCGCAAATGAAAAACAAAGTCAAAAGACTTGATTCTGACACACAAAAAACGGGCCGGACGGGATTCGAACCCATGTTGCGAGCTCCGGAGGCTCACGTCCTATCCAGGCTAGACTACCGGCCCAACTCTACCTAACTTCACGAAAATAAGAATTGTAGCGTTGGAAAATGGCGGGCCCGGTGGGATTCGAACCCACGACCTACAGGTTTCTCCCATGACGGCCGAAGCCTGCCGCGCCATCCGGGCTGCGCCACGGGCCCTATATTGTTTTTTACCTACCAAATTAGTATGTATGTTGGTTGGTGAGATGAAGACCTTATTGATAATCTGCGACGGCATGGCCGATCGCTCCATCCCAGAATTGGGTTACAAAACGCCGCTCGAGATCGCCAAAAAGCCCAACATGGATTGGCTGGCCAAGCGCGGCATCAGCGGCATCATGGACACGATTGCGCCGGGGACAACTCCGGGCAGCGACACTGCCCATCTCGCGCTCCTGGGCTATGACCCCTACGAAACTTACACGGGGCGCGGACCGTTCGAAGCGGCCGGAGCCGGCATCGAACTAAGGCCGGGAGACATCGCCTTCCGGGCCAACTACGCGACCGTTGACAAAAACATGGTCATCACCGACAGGCGGGCCGGAAGAATCCACGACACCCAGCCCCTAGCCGACGCCATTCAAAAGATCAAGCTGAAGGGGGCCGAGTTCATCTTCAAGAGCACCGCTGGCCACAGGGCGACGCTGGTGCTCAGGGGGAAGGGCATCTCCCACGAGGTCTCCGACTCGGACCCGCACGAAGAGGGCAAGAAGCCGCCGAAGATAGAGCCCCGGTTCCAATCAACCGAGGGAGTCATGCCCGCTTACCCGATAATAACCGGCGGCGTGAGGAAATACGTGTACCGCAGACGGTGGGCGGCCAAGACTTCCAAAATCTTGAACGACTTTTCGCAAAAATCTCACGAAGTTCTAAAGAAGCACCCAATGAACATCGAACGTGCAAAGAAAGGCCTTCCAGCGGGCAACTATATCTTGCTCAGGGGGGGAGGCGTCGTGCCCCACCTCATGCCCTTTTATCAAAAGTTCGAGCTCAAGGGAGCGTGCGTGGCCGCAGCCGCGCTGGTCAAAGGGGTCTGCAAGCTGGCGGGTATGACCGTGGTGAATGTGCCAGGCGCTACCGGCAGCGTCGACACCAACCTGGACGCCAAGGCCAAGGCCGCGCTGGAGCAGCTAAAGACTCATGACTTCGCGCTGTTGCACATAAAGGGACCTGACGAGGCCAGCCACGACGGCAACCTCAGGGCTAAAATCGGGATCATTGAGAGAGCGGACGGCATTATCAACAAGTTCATCGATGCGGTGGACTTCATCGCCATAACCGCCGACCACACCACCCCAATCAGCTTCAAGAACCACACGGCCGACCCGGTGCCTGTCCTGATATCTGGACCGGGGGTGCGCACAGACGACGTCAAAAGTTACAGCGAGAGGTCAGCGGCACACGGCGGGCTGGGCAGAATTCATGGTAAGGACCTTATACCGATAATCGCCGACCTCATGGGAAAGAGCCACAAGTTCGGCGCATAGAAGATTTAAAAGATGATTATCCCATCATATGTATGTGATTTCATGAGGAAAGAAGTTGAAGCTGCTTTGAACAAAATCAGACCAAACCTTCAGGCTGACGGTGGCGATGTCGAGCTCGTCGACGTGACCAATGACGGAATCGTCAAGGTCAGACTGGTCGGAGCCTGTGCTGGCTGTCCGATGTCAACGATGACACTGGCTTTCGGCATAGAGAGAGAGCTCAAAAAGGCTGTCCCCGGCGTGAAAAGGGTCCAATCGGTCAGCGTTTGAACAGCTTGCTGAGCTCGTTGGGCCTGACGACACCCCTTTCGGTTATTATCGCCCTTATGTAGCGAGCTGGCGTGACGTCAAAAGCGGGGTTGAAAACATTAACGCCCTTCGGCACTGTCCTGACGCCGCGGATGAACGTCACCTCTTCAGGCCGCCGTTCCTCAATCGGGATTTCCTTTCCGGATTTTAGTGTCATATCAATGGTGCTGGTAGGAGCGGCCACGTAGAAGGGCACGCCATGTTCCTTGGCCAGAACCGCCACGGAATAAGTCCCGATTTTGTTGGCCGTGTCGCCGTTGGCCGCTATCCTGTCGGCACCGACAACGACAGCGTTGACACCAATCCGTGACATGACGTGTCCAGTCATGTTGTCCGTGATGACTGTGACGGGAATCTTTTCACGCTGCAACTCCCAAGCCGTCAGTCTGGCTCCCTGGAGAAGTGGCCTCGTTTCGTCAGCTATGACCTTGATCTTCTTGCCGCTGCTGCAGGCTGCGCGGATAACGCCCAAGGCCGTGCCGTAGCCTACGGTCGCCAAGGCACCCGCGTTGCAGTGGGTAAGCACAACGTCGCCATCCTTGAGCAGTGCCGCTCCGTTTTCGCCGATCTTCTTGTTGACCGTGACATCTTCGTCAGCGATGGCCCTTGCCTCTCGGGCAACCGCCTCGCGCACGCCTGCTGCGCCCTCTGCGGAGCTGGCCGCTTTAAGCGCGCGCTCCAAACCTACGAAAAGATTGACCGCGGTGGGCCTTGTTCTCCTGACGCGCTCGCCGGCACGGTTAAGTTCCGCCATAATCTGGTCTTTCGTCCTGGCCTTGCTCCTGAGGGCCGTGACCGCGAGCGCCATGGCCGAAGCCGCCGCCAGCGCCGGAGCCCCTCTGACCGCCAATCGCTCAATCGCCTCGGCGACATCCTCGGCGCTCTTGCACTTGATCATCGCCAGCTTCAAAGGCAGCAGAGTCTGGTCAACGAGGATTACTTCGTTGCCGCGCAGCTCTATCGTCTTCGGGATCTTAGCCATGACCACACCGCTTGACCGCAAAATTTACAACTGAATTAACTTAAAAGGATGTGTAAATAAATGGTGTTCTCATGATCAAAACCGCCAGAAAGGCCGCCGAGCTGATAAAAAAGCACAGACGCGGCTCCGTTGAAATCGTCTCCCACATAGATTCCGACGGCATCTCGGCAGCAGCCCTCATGTCAAAGGCCTTTGACCGGCTTGACATCAGGCACAACGTCAGGTTCGTCAGAATGCTCTACCAAGAGATCGTGCAGGGGCTGGATCCGGCCGACCTGACAGTGTTCACCGACTTGGGCAGTTCGCAGCTGGAGAACCTGAGAGACAAGTATTCAGGTCACGATGTAATAATCGCCGACCACCACGAGCCGGTTAAGGCCGAGGGCTGGCCGGAACTCGTGCATTTCAACGCTCACCACCACGGCTTGGACGGAATGACCGAAATCAGCGGGGCGGGCATGGCCTATCTGATTGCGAGAGAACTCAGCGGCGACGGGCTCGACCTCTCGGCGCTGGCAATCGTCGGAGCCATCGGCGACATCCAGAACGCCTGGGGCAAGTTCCATGGATACAATCAAGAGATACTGAAGGACGCCGTCGAATCAGGAGTTATTGGCAAGACGAAAGACCTCATGCTTTACGGACGCTTCTCCCGGCCGGTTTTCAAGGCACTGGAATTCTTCACCGACCCCTACATTCCGGGTGTAAGCAACTCACAGCCTGGCTGCATCGGGCTGCTCAAGGACCTGAACATCCCTCTCAAGAACAATGAGAACTGGCGTCGACTGGTCGATCTTACCGAAAGCGAAAAACGGAGACTGGCATCGGAGCTGATAGCGCGAGCCTACATGTCGGTGCCGGAGGAACTCGTGCAGTTTGTGCCCGGCTTGATAATCGGTGAGGCCTACACCCTCGCCAAGGAGAAAGACCGACCCGCTCTTCAAGATGCCGAGGAATTCTCGACTTGCATAAACGCCACCGGTCGCAACGATCAGCCTGCTATAGGGCTCGAGGTGGCGAAAGGAGACCGCGGCGGATATTACCACTCCATGCTCGGCCTGCTCCGCCAGCACAGGCGCAACATCGCAAGAGGCATGGAGTTCATCGAAAATGGCGGGATAAGACAGGGACCGAGAGGCTACCTGCAGTACTTTGACGCCACCGGCATGGTGAAGGACATGTTCGTCGGGACAATTGCCAGTTTGGCCCTCGGCAACAGGTACTGCGACCCATACCGGCCCGTAGTCGGCGTGGTCAGGGAAGACGGGTACGCCAAAGTCTCGGCACGCTGTTCCAGGCTCCTCTTCCTCAAAGGCTTCGACATGTCTAAAGCAATAAGGGCCGCAGCGGACGCCGCTGGTGGCGAAGGCGGCGGACATGCCGTCGCCTGCGGTGCCGAGGTCAGGGATCAGAAAGTCCCCCAATTCATAGAGAAGTTCGAGGATTTTCTAATCGCACAATCGACTGGGCAACACGTGCTTGGTTAGATGTGTCACAACTGCGACATACTGCGATGATTTTGGTCGACGACTACGTGCCTACGTGGCCCACTCGTTCAGGCCCTCTTGCCCTTCCTTCTCTCCTGTATCTCGAAAAGTTCCCCTATCTCCTGAACTGTGGTCGCCTTCTCTGGGCTTCTGTCCTCTCTTATTCTGATGAACCTCGGAAAACGCAGGCCCATGCCGCTGGTGTGCTTCTCCGCTGGGCTGACCTGAATCTCCTCGTAGGCCGTCTCGAAGACCACTTCGGGCCTGAAATAGGCGTCACACTCGATCTCGACCTCAACGTCTTCGTGGGGCTCCTTTATCTGGATTTTCTTGAATAATTTCGTCAGGTTTTCAAGGTCCTCATCGCTGTAGCCCGTCCCGCACTTTGTGATTGTCTTGTATTTTTCAGAGTCGCTATCCCAGGCCGCCAGCACGTAGCTGCCGAAGGCTCCCGTCCTCTTCCCCTTACCGTAGAGCCCCCCGACCACGACCAAGTCCAAAGTGTCTAGAGTCGGTTTCAGCTTCAGCCAGAGGAACTCGCGGCGGCCGGCGCGGTAGTTGGACTGGAGGTCCTTGGCAACGAGTCCTTCGTGGCCAATCTTTGTCGCATAATCTGAGAATTTTTTTATCTCGTCGGCGTCGGAGAGTGTCCTTTGTTCGACGACCTTGACCCTTCCTTCCACCGTGCCCACCATCTTCTCGAGCGTTTCCCTCCTCACTGTGTAAGGCTCGTCGAGCATCACCTTGCCGTCCGCGAGGAGAATATCAAAGACGTTATATTCGACCGGTATCGTCTCGGCAGATTCCTTGACATCGTATTTTCTGCGGCGTTTCAGCACCTCCTGGAAGGGCATCGGCCTGCCAGTGTGCCTGTCGAATGCCACCAGCTCGCCGTCGACGATGGCCCGTTTCGGCTTCAGTGCTTTCACCAAGGGAGGGACTATGTCTGGGAACATCGAAGTGTAGTCCTCCATGCGCCTGGTGAAGAGCGTGACCTTCCCACCGTCCTTGTGGACCTGGATCCTGATGCCGTCGAGCTTGATCTCGAAGGCTGCCTTGTCCTTCATCCTCTCAAGAATCTCGGCTATGTCCTCTGCCCGTTGCGCCAGCATCGGGTTGACTGGGTGACCGACGACGACGCCGAGCTTGCGCAGACCCTTGACTCCGCCTTCAGCGGCCGCCTTCGCCACCAGAGAGTAATCAGTCGTCAGCATGTAGGCATGCTCGACCTCCTCGGGCTCTATCTTGAAGGCCACCGCTATCGCGTCTCGCAACCGCCCTTCGGCCACACCTATCCTGAGATCGCCCAACACCGACCTGATGACGAACTTCGCCTCGAGCGGGTCACCGTTTGTGAGGAGCTCCGATATCGCGTCTATCTTGCGGTCGACAGAACCACCGCCAGAGATGCTCGGCAGCTTTTTTATTCCTTCGAAGACTTTTTTGGCCGTGAGTTTCTCGGTGAAGAGAGACACCTGCCGCTTTTTTATCATGAGTTTTTGCGCCACCTCGCCAAGGTCGCCGACGTCCCTCATCAGCTTGTCAATCTCGCTCAGGGAGTAACCTGAGGCGTTGGAGACGGCCTTCTTAAGTTGCGCCAAACCGACGCCGGTCTCCTTGGAAACATAAGCAGGCGAGGTCGTCCCGAGCATGAGCATGACGACGAGTTCGATCTCCTCGACGGGAGTTTTCCTGAGAAGCTCCGAGATTATGGAGTTCTTCTCCAGATAAGAAGGCGTTTTCTCCAATCTCTCAAAGGCTTCTGCTAGGGTGAAGTACTGCATGCAAACCATTGACTATTCGGGACCGTGTCCTAAAATCATTGAGTCGACGCGCCGAGGGACTCTATTATCTTGCTGCCCGGGTCGATTTTGGCCTTTATTTGGCCTCGCTCGAAAACCCTCACGACGCCATTCTCTCCAGAGACCGTCACTCCCTTGGCTTTGGTGGCGGCAGTTATCGCGGCAACGGAAAGGTGTCTGGTTCCGAGGCCCGGTGGGACCTCGATTTGAACGTTGGCGCTGAGGTATCTTTGTGCGGCGATTATCGAGCCCGTGTCATCGATGATGAAAGCCCCGTCGAAGAGCGCATACTTCTTGAGGAGGTCCCACTGCCTCCTGTCCTTCACGTTCATCGAGTAGCTCTTGAAGGGGTTGATCATGAGCTGCCTGGAAAGCCTCATTACTGTCTTCATGTCCCCAATCACGAAAGAGGCCCCTAGCGGCTTGCCGTCGGTGCTGCCCTTCCCGAGTTCCATGGAAAGCTCGACCGTGGCTGCAAGGACGGGGTCTGATTCAAGGACGTTGGCAATCGAAACCTCGTCGTCAACCTGCATGCACATGAGCGAATCGGAGAGGTCGGCGAAACCGTTGCCGGTCATGCAGACCAGCTTCTCGCCGCGCCTGATTATTCCCTCCTGAAGACCGCAGGCGATAGCGTGGTGGGTCTGGCTGGCCCGGTCGTGGGGCCTGGCCGTGAGTTTTAGACACATGTAAGATTCGTTCATGCGCAATTTCCGGTAGGCTTCGGAGTTGGGTGTGGCCACTATCAATCTGATGGGGCGTCCGCGCCTGTCAGCGAGCCTCATCTTAGAAAAAACCTCGCAGTTCTTGCCAGTCTCTGTCATGGCCAAGATAGCGTCCGCTCGGACTTCTTGAGCAATCCTAACAGCTGCCTCAGCCATGGCTTTGGGGACGTCCACCTACTCACGACTCCTCGCCCCCTACTTCCTCGGCCAGCGCTATACTTTATAAAAATTAAAGGTTAAAACCTTTTCCCCAGTTGACTTGGTGGCCCAATTTTACCCCAATTTTAGCCACCGTTCCCTCTGGAAGCTCCAAAAGGTAATTGGAGTCGGCCTTTGGCGTGTGGATGCGCCAAGGGGCGAGCTTGGCGCGAATCTCGACGACCTTGCCACTCGAGTCAAGGTAAATCAAATCTATTGGAAAAAAAACGAAAAACATGTGGATGCTATGACGGCCTGGCCGTTTAAAATCGAACACCATTGCCTCGCCCTCGCGGAGCCTTTTCCCGAGCATGAGACCGCGAAACCGCTGAAAAAAACTTTTGGCCAGCCTTACTTTCCAGGCTATGGTTTTTCCGGTATCGCGATCTACCAAAGAGACTTGCTCTTGCAAGGAACCACGTCGAATATGTTTTAACTTTAAGGGACTATTTGAAATCGATTGTATGATTACTGAAACTAATTTTAAGGGCGCCATCGTGGAGATGCTGACCAAGGCCGAGACCGAACTTCCGAGAGACGTCCTCATCGCCCTCAGAAAAGCCGCAAAAAGTGAAGATGGAAAAATCGCAAAGATCAATTACGAAACGATGCTGAAGAACCTGGACCTCGCGAAAAAAAGCAAGGCCCCGATATGTCAGGACACGGGCACTTTCACTTTCTTCATAAAGCTCGGCAGAGAACTAAAGCTCCAGTTCGACATCACGAAAGCGACGACGGAGGCGGTGAAAACGGCGACACTTAATGTACCTCTCCGCGCCAATGTTGTCGATCCGCTCACTCGCGCGCCCTCTTTGACGAACACCGGCAAAGAACAGCCTGCGCTGCACGTGGAGATAACTGAAGGTAAGGAACTACAGGTAGACCTGCTGGTGAAGGGGGCAGGTACCGAGAACTGCGGCAGGCTCTTCATGGCCCAACCCGCTGACGGACCAGATGTTGTCGTGCGGGTAGTTAGGAGCGTCTTGGAAGAAGTCAGAGGCAGACCTTGCCCTCCGAACATCGTGGGAGTAGGCATCGGTGGGTCAATCGAAACGGCGGCGCTCATGGCAAAGCGCGTATTGCTACGCCCTCTCGACAAGCCAAATCCTGATCTAGAACTGGCAAGTCTCGAGCGCAAGATAGAAGAAGCCGCAAACAGGTTGGGAACAGGGCCGATGGGGCTAGGCGGGAAAACGACCTTACTGCGGGTACTAGTCGAAAAGGCTTCTTGCCACACAGCCAGCTTACCGATAGCCGTTGCTCTGCAGTGCTGGCCGGCGAGGAGGGCCAAAGCCAAGATCTTGGGCGGCAAGCTAAAGGTCGTGGAACCTTGAAAATAACAAAGTTGAAAACCCCACTGAGCGAAAAAGACGCAAAGAATTTGCGTGTTGGAGATGTCATCACAATCGACGGGGTAATAGTCACGGCGAGGGACAAGGCCTACGCAAAGATAACTTCGGGAAAAAAGCTACCGATTGACCTCAGCGGCGGCGTGATCTATCACTGCGGTCCTCTCGTCAAAAGAACGTCAAAAGGTTGGAAAGTGATCTCTGCCGGACCCACGACGAGCGCCCGCATGGATTCGATACAGGCTGATTTCGTCAAGCGCACCAAAACCAGAGCGCTCATCGGCAAGGGTGGAACTGGGAAGGAAGTTGCCGAGAAGCTGGCAAAACTTGACTGTGTTTATCTGGCCTTCACCGGCGGGGCTGGAGCCCTAGCCGCGAGCCAAGTAGAAGGAGTGGAAGATGTCTTTTGGAAGGAGCTCGGACCTGAAGCGATCTGGGTGCTCCGAGTCAAGGATTTCGGGCCGTTGGTAGTGGCAATCGACACTACTGGTAACAATCTTTACGAGAAATAAAAAAGCAAAAAATCAGCGGAGAAACTAGTTTCGCAGAATTTTAATCATTTTTTACCTATCATTCCAAAATGCATTGAAAATTGTGGCCAGAAACGCAAAACCATGTTAAAGAGTTTGCCTCCCATGCTTGTGTTGCCCTCAACTCTAAAAAAAACGGGTTTACTCGGTTTAAATCCATGTTCACTAAGTGTCTGCCTTAAAAGTTTTGGAGTGTATCCGTGAAAATGATAGTCTGATAAACTGTCTCTGAAAAATACTTGTGGATAGCGTAAATTCGGAGTTGTAATAATAACTTCTCCACCTGGTTTTAAATTTTGTTTAGCGCATCCAAAAACAAGACCAGGATTTTGTATGTGCTCAAGACAATCTCCAAGTAACACTGTGTCAAAGTAATTTCTCGGTTTATAGATGAAGGTCTCCGCACTTTCTTTTAATATTCCTGGTGCTGCCATTACGTCAATTCCAACAGATTCTTTTGCAACACGAGCCACCTCCTTATGAACCGTGCCGGTTGCGGCTCCAACGTCCAAAACAACCTTTCCTTTAGTGTTTTCAATTATCCAATCTAATCGACTTTGCATGATTTTTCCTCTAAAAAAAGGCTATATTTTTACCATAATGTTGAAGACCATTTTACCACTACACAGGTTAATCTTAACTAATCGTGGTAAAATAAGTTAACTTTCCACTGGATTTGTGAACTTGAAAAAATATAGTTATCACTGGGGCAATAAAAAAAGAAAAGAAAAGGGGAATTTATGGCGTTTTTCCCCTTTCTTATCGCCTGCGGAATATTGCAATTGCAGCCAATATCAACGCAACTATCACGACGATAATTGCGTAGGTAGCCCATGGGGTAACCGTGCGCGTCACTGCCACACTGACTGGAGCGCCAGCGTTCACACCATCGCTTGCTCTCACCAGGACTGTGTTCAATCCTTCGGAGAGGGCGACGCTGTAGACGAAGGTTCCGTCAGAGGCAATTGGCACAGTAACCGATCCAGTTCCCACTTGTAACGTCAGTACTATGTCAGTGTACGACTCCCATGCGTCCTTTGTGACCGATCCCGTTACCTCAACGCTGCTTTGGTCTGTGGTCGTGCCGCTTACTGGCGCGGTCAGGCTCACGGAGGGGGCGTTCGGGTCGAAGAGCAAGTAGCCGTACAAGGCTCTCGCGCTTTCGTTACCCTCAGCATCCGTCGTTGTCACCGCGATTCCCAACGCGTCTCCAGCAAAGCCAGACAGGTTGACCGTAGTCGTCCAAGCTCCGGTAGCGCTCGCTGTGGTTTCACCCGCAGCGTATTCATCCCAAGTGACTCCACCATCGGTGGTTGTGTACACCTTGACTGTGGAGTTCGGGCTTGCAGTACCGGTTATGGCGACTGTAGAGTTTGTGGTCACACTTGCTGTTGCCGGGCTAGCGCCAGCTGAAACACTCCCTGCCAAGCTGCTTGGTGAGGCCGGTGTGTATTTGAAGTATCCTAGAGTTGCTCTCGCGCTTTCGTTGCCGGCGGCGTCCGTAGACGTCACCGCTACTGCTACCGATTCACCAGCGAATTCAGTCAATTGCACGGTAACGTTCCACGCACCAGTAGCGCTTGCTGTGACCGTACCGGAAACGGCCGTCCAGGTAACTCCACCATCGGTGGTTGTGTACACCTTAACTGTGGAGTTTGCCTCGGCAGAACCGGTGAGGGCAAAGAAAGTGCTTGTGGTCGACGTCGGAGTGGCTACCGTACCCGCCGTTATGCTTGACACCAAGCTAGTTGGTGCAGCCGGCGCGACTGTGTCGATGGTGAAGACGCGGTAGGTTTGTGCGTTGTCAAGGTTGTCACCTGCGATTACCCAGATGTTGTATTTGTTGTCGGCTAAGACGGTATCATACTGGTTCTCGAAAATCGCTGAGTTGAATGGTCCAGGAATTACTGTTTTTGGTGTCAATGTTGCAAGTACTAGATTGTCTCCGTCTCTGCGCAAGAAGACGCTGTAACCAGAGGTCTTGTTGTTGGTGTTGTCAAAGGCCGTGTTCTCGATGCCGAGTGTGGCGTCGGACAGGGTCACTCTGATCAACGGGGTGTTGTCATTGATGTAGCTAGCTGAAGGCGCGGTTACGCTGACTGAAGGCGCCACGGAGTCCAGGATGACGTTTTCGGCATTCTCTAGACCTGCGTTGCCCACGCGGTCAATGTACTGGATACCTACCTCTTGCATGCCTTGGGCCAGGGTTATCGACTGATAGAAGTAACCCGAGGCCGATGGCGTGAAGGTGTATACAGTGGTCCCTACTCGGACCTTGACCGTCATCCCCTCGCGGGGTGCGAGCCATCCAAGGAAGTTATCCTTGGCGTAGCCCTCGATGAGCCACGTGGCAGTCTTTGTCTGCAAACCAGCCTTTGGTGTTTTTATGCTGTTCTCGGTTATCCAAGATGACAGTCCGGCAAGGTTCGGTTTGGACGGTGCCGATCTGTCTATGTTGAACTTGTTGTCGTAGTCGGTGCCTGCGTTGCCAGCTTCGTCCTCAAAGTCGGCGCCAATCACGAAGACAACGGCCTCGCCGTCGCGCTGCCAGTTGTCGCCAGTGGTGTAGCTGCCGTACCAGTTCGTCATGTCGCTTGATACCATTTCGATCCATACGTTCTCGCCGTTATTCTCAGCTACCATCACGTTATCGAGCTTGGCTAGCTTCTCGCTTGCAATCACCTTGACGGTTACCACAGTGTTGCCCTTTACCCACGACGGGGTCATCTGGGCCGTGACTGTTGGCGCAGTAGCGTCAACCTTCACTATTATCTCAGTAACCATCAAGTTGCCAGCTGTGTCCGTCGCTCTCACGAATATGCTGTAGTCGCCGGTTGAAGCAGGACTGGTTGCGTACAACGGGAACGAAAGGCTCGCACCAGAGGCGATTTGGTTGTCGCCGATGCCAACCCACTCGATCGTGTTAACAGCCACATTGTCCTGCGCCCAGTTTATTGGGCGGTTCTCAACATGCGTTGTGACGACGTTCTCGCCGGATTTCCTTGTCACCTGGGTGTTCTCGAGCAATTTCACAGTGGTGTTTGCCGCCAGGTTCACTATTGAGCCTGCAGGTAATACCACTCTGTTCTCGCCAGATTCCCCAGATGCTCTCATTATGGTAATCCAAGCTCCAGCCGCTAACGAGTAGGTGTCAATTCCTACCTTCGTGTTTACGGCGTGCGTGGTTATCCAGTGCTCGGCGTTTTCGACTCTCCCTGTCAACGCATCGATTAGCTCGATATTGTCAACAGAGGACAGTCCAGTGACATTCACATCGTCATGCACTTTTACAGTAGCATCGCTTACCAGCTCGAAGTTGTCTCCCGTCTTTCTCAGCACGATCGCTTCTGAAACCATGACCACGTCACCTTCTTGTAACGCTACGGTTTGAGCGTCGGCCAATTTGACGTTGTCATTGGCAACTAGGCCAGTCATGTTTGTGGCAAGAGGTTTCTTTATGCGAACGTTTTCCAATAGAACTCTGTTTTCACCCGCAGTGCCAGCGGCGTTTTCGACGCGTATGTTCTCGTCCACCTTCCTGATCAGCTCAATGTTTTCAGGCAATGTGATAGTGGTATTTCCAGTGATAACCAATTTAGTACCAGCTGGTATCACCACATTCTCATTGTCAACACCGCCCAGCGTCACCTCATTATCATCCGCCAAGACCACTGCGGTCGCGGCAGGAGTGGTAAATCCGGTGGGCAGGACGATTCTGACGTTATCGATAGCGTCAGGACCGTTGTTGGTGACGGTTATTGTCAGGACCTTTGCGGTGCTGTTAGGCAGAAGACTTATGTCGATAGTCGCCGACTGGGTGTGCGTAGCACTAACGGTACTTGTCGATATTACAGATGCCATTGAAGCAATCATTAGGGCTGCAAATGCTATTGCTAACTTCTGTTTCACTTATTCATCTCCTTTAAATTTACGAGCTAAACTATTAGTTAGGCCCTATTTAAGCGTTTCTCCTCTTAAAAAGCTCAAATTTTAATTAGAAGGTTTAAATAGCCTTTTTTACTACGTTGAACGTTAACATCACTATCGACAAATGACGTATATTATCGTCAAAAATTCCCGTCTGATATTTTGAAAACCCACATTTGAGAAGTTTTTAAGAACCAATAAATAGAAAAAATGGCATGAAAAAGATATCGAGTCGGGAAAACGTTTGTAAAAGTAAAAGGCGACAATAGAAAGCTTAAAATGTTCTCCACTCTATTTGCGAAACGGCGATATTAAATGGTCGGTGCTAGACTTCCTGTTACTTTCTTAATTCTCTGGGCGACTTGGATAGTCCTGACTTTATCCTTAGATCCGCAAGAACTGATGGCCGGCGTGATATGCGCCGCCCTGGTTTCGACCCTTTCCTACAAATTCCTTTTCAAGACGGGGGTCAAGGAAAAACTAAGCCTGAAAAAACTGGGCTGGGCCATAGCTTATGTACCCTCCTACATCCTTGCGGAGATAAAGTCCCACTGGGATGTCATAAAACGCATCTTGAACCCAAGAATGCCAATGAGTCCGGGAATAGTGAAGATAAAAACTGGCCTAAGGACGGACATGGGACTGACGGGTTTGGCAAACGCCATAACCATGACCCCTGGGACCCTCAGCGTGGATGTAACTGAAGAAGGAGAACCCTGCCTTTACGTGCATTGGATTGACGTCGCCACCACAGATCCGGAAAAGGCCGGTGAAGCAATCGGGGGCGGTTTCGAGAAATATCTGAGGAGGATCTTCGGATGATTTTGCTCTGGGTCGAACTAGTCGCGATAGCCGCAATAATAATCTGCACCGTGCGGGCAATCCTGGGGCCCACCGCCCCGGACCGCATGGTGGCCCTGGACGGGATAACTGTCCTTCTTACAGCGTCCTTGGTAATCCTGGGCATGTTTTACCGGGTCTCGATGCTCCTGGACATCGCTTTGGTATACGCACTACTTTCATTCTTAGGGACTTTGGCAATAGCCAAGTACCTCGAGGGAAGAGGTGTCGAATCATGATTGAGTACATAGCTTATGTTTTACTCGCAATCGGCTCTTTCTGCTCCTTGGTCGGATCCATAGGAATCGTCAGATTCCCGGACTTTTACAACCGAGTCCACGCCAACACCGTTGTGGTGGTCGGGGGATGCCTGATGCTGATACTGGGGGCCGGAATCTCGGGGGGACTCGACATCTTCACCGTGAAGGCGGTGGTCATCGCTATCTTCGTCTTCATCACCAACCCGGTTGCCTCCCACGCGCTGGCCAAAGCAGCCCACAAGTCTGGGGTCAAGCTCTGGAAAAAGAGCGTCGTTGACAAGCTCGAGGAGGACAAAAAATGATGGAGACAATAATCCTGAGCTTTTTCCTGATACTGATGCTCGTGCTGAGTCTGATAGCCATCCAGCTCAAGGACTTGCTCTACTCGGTGATAATGTTGGGCGGCTCCAGCATAGCCCTGGCCGTGATCTTCTACATGCTCCAGGCCCCGGACATAGCGATAACCCAGGCGGCGGTGGGAGCCGGCGTTTCAACAATACTCTTCATCATCACCATAAGCCGCACAAGGAGGGAAGAGTGATGGGCAAAGCCAAACAGGCACTCAATTTGGCCCTGGTCGCCATAATAGCAGCGACTTTTATCTACAGCGTCAATTTCACCATGCCGGAATTTGGGACTTTCCCGACCCGGGAGATCAACGGCAAAGTGGAAAACTCGGTGGGGCAGCTTTACCTCGAAAACGCCACCTGGCAGACGGGCGCGGCCAACGTCGTGACGACAATAGTCTGGGGCTACAGAGGCTATGACACCCTTGGCGAGTCGACAGTTCTGTTCACCGCCGTCATCGGCGTCATCACGGTTCTGCGTGCGATGAGGAGGGATGAATGATGGCCGGGATGACTGTAATCGTCAAGACTATCTCAAGGATCATGTTCCCGTTCATTTTCCTGTTCGGCGTCTACATAGTCTTCCATGGACATCTGACTCCGGGCGGGGGCTTTCCTGGAGGCGTCATAATAGCTGCATCCGTGGCCATGCTGATCCTAGCCTACGGGCTTGAAAGAATTCAGAAGAGCACAAGCTTCCTGCACGCCGAAGTCCTAGACACTCTGGGCAGCGTGGCCATAGTAGCGATCGGCATTCTTGGACTGATTTTCGGCGCCTATTTCCTGGAAACGGTTTTTCCATTGGGAGTATTTGGACAGCTCTTCAGCGGCGGCAATTTCCTCTGGCTATACATAGGAGTCGGAATAAAGGTCGCCGCGGGAATTTTACTGATTCTTTTCGCGATGCTGATGTGGGACAGGGGTGAGCACAAATGATACTGAGCCTGAACTACGTGGTCGCGATGCTGCTCATCTCGGCGGGCATCTACTGCCTGCTCGCCAAGAAGAACCTGGTCAAGATGCTGATTGGCATTGTGGTCATGATTGACGGAGTACACTTATTCCTCATAAGCCTGGGCTACCGTGCCGAAGGCATTGTACCGATTTTCAACTCAGAGGTGGCCCCAAGCCTTCCATATTTCGTGTCTAGGGCTGTCGATCCCTTGCCGCAAGCGCTGGTGCTGACTTCTATCGTCATCAACATATGCACGACCGCTCTGGCTCTCTCCCTCTGCATTTACGCCTACAAGCACTACGGCACGCTCGACCCATCAAAAATTAAGGAGCTGAAAGAATGATCGAGCACGCCCCGATACTTGCCGTTGTCCTTCCTCTGTTTATGGCGTTCCTGATGCCCTTAATCGGGATTCTGGCGGAGCGCTACAAAATCAAGTACCTCCGCGAAATAATCGCCATCGGAGTCATGGCCATCGTCTTCCTGATAACTGTGACGATGGCTCTGGACGTCTGGGCCGGAGAGGTCGTGGTCTACAAGCTTGGCGGTTGGTCTCCTCCTTGGGGCATAGTCCTAACGGTCGACGCCCTGTCAATCCAGATGGCCCTGATGATATCAGGCTTGGGCACCCTCGTCATGATCTACTCGGCGGCCTACATGAGCCGTGACAACGGCCTGAGCCAATTTTACACGCTGTCCCTACTGGTGATGACTGGAATGCTGGGCATAGTGCTGACGGGCGACTTTTTCAATTTCTTCGTCTTCCTCGAAATAATGAGCTTCTCTTCATATGCACTGGTGGCCTTTAGGCGCGATGCCAAGGCCATAGAGGCGAGCGTCAAATATTTGTTCTTGAACTCCCTCGGCGCCTCCTTCATCTTGTTGAGCATAGTGATGCTCTACGGAAGCGTCGGCACCCTGAACATCGCCGATCTGGCAGTGAAGCTGGCTTCGTACCAAGGAGCGGTTGTTCCGAGTATTTTGGTCGTGGCGCTGGCTTTGTTTGTCACCGGGATAATGATAAAGGTCGCCATGGTACCTTTCCATGCTTGGCTCGCGGATGCGTTTACCGCGGCGCCCACGGCAATCAGCGCTCTCCTGGCCGGGCCTGCCGCAGTGGTCGGCATCTACTGGGTCGCAAGATTGCCTTACCTGCCCTTTGGGACTCCAATAGGAATAATACTGATAGCTTTCGGCTTCGCCAGCATGTTCTTCGGCGTCCTGATGGCGCTTATGCAACGGGACTTCAAACGCATGCTCGCCTATCACGTCATAAGTCAGAAGGGTTACATGGTTCTAGGCATAGGCCTTGGAACAATAGGCGCGGCCTTCGGGACACAGGGCGGACTATTCCATCTTTTCAATCATTCAACCTACAAGGCTCTGCTGTTCATGGGTGCCGGAGCCGTCCTCTATCAGGCGAAAACACAGAAATTCGACGAGCTCGGCGGCTTGGCCAAGAACATGCCTTTGACTGCATTGACCTTTCTTATCGGGGCGTTGGCCATCTCGGGGATTCCGCCTTTCAACGGCTTCGTGAGCAAATATCTCATCTACCTCGCTGGCCTTCAAGCGGGCTTGCCCTGGATAACGGCCGTCGCCGTCCTGGTGAGCGCCCTGACTTTGGCCAGCTTCATAAAGGCCTTCAGTTCAGTTTTCCTCGGGCAAAGGCCTACGCGCCTCCAAGCCACGCCGGAGGCGCCCAAGCTCATGCTTTTCGCGATGGCTGTCATGGCTGCGCTATGCGTAATCGTCGGCCTGCTTCCGATGTTGGGGTTCGACATTATCGGCCCGGCTGCAAGCGCCACACAGAACACCGCTGGGTACATTAGCCAGGTGTTGGGAGGGGTTTGATGTTCGACATAATATGGGATCCAATAGTTGCCACTTTGGCTATCCTGCTATGCTCCTTGGCCGTATACGGCTTCGTGGCCATCATACGCAGAGGAGCAAAGCCGCACCCGACCCCGGAGAAAGAAAAAACTTACACCGGCGGCGAGGAGTTGAAACCAGAGGAGATACACGCCGAAAGTGGGCCGTTTTTCTCATCGGTGAAAAGGGTGCTTGGCCCATTTTACCGCTATGTCCAAAAAGCGCACACCGGGGAGCTTAACACTTATTTGCTCTGGGAGATCGTCGGCTTTGTAATAATCTTGTTGGCAGTGCTGCTGATTGTGGGGGTCGGGCTATGAGTCTGAAGGGATACTTTAGGAAAAAATCACCGTGGCTGATCCACTTCAACACTGGCGGCTGCAACGGCTGCGACATCGAGATATTGGCGGCACTGACACCCCGTTACGACGCCGAGCGACTCGGCGTGAAGCTAAAAGGTTCGCCAAGACACGCCGACATCATGGTCGTGACAGGCCCAGTGACAAGGCAATGTCGGGAGAGGCTCGTCCGCGTCTACGAACAGATGCCGGAACCAAAGGCCGTGGTCGCAATCGGCTCGTGCCCGGCATCAGGCTGCGCATTCCACGACGGCTACAACACCCTGGCTCCGCTGGATAAACACATACCGGTTGCCGCTTATGTGCCTGGCTGCCCCCCGAGACCCGAGGCGATACTATTCGGGCTTATAAAGGCCCTCGAAAAGGTGGGAAAATGAACTCTCAAGAAATAGCCAATTTGATAAAAGCAGACGTGGAGGACGTCAAAATCATAAGCGAACGGTGCTTGTTCGCCTCGAGCGACAAAAAGAGATTCATGAAAATAATTCAGTCGCTAAAGTCAAGCGGCGTCTCCCATATATCGACTATAACCGCGGTGGATAACGGAAAGTCAATCGAATTAATTTACCACTTCGACTGCAAGCCCGCCATGCTCAACCTAAAGATCTTCCTACCACTTGAGGACATCAGCATACCAACCATAATCGAGCTGTTTCCCGGAGCGGTTCTTTACGAGCGCGACGTGGCCGAGATGATGGGAGTTAAAATAGAAGGACGCCCCTCCATGGACAGGCTGTTTCTGCCTGAGGACTGGCCCCAAGGAAACTACCCTCTTAGAAAGAAAAAGGAGGAGAAACCAACATGACTCTAGTCATACCGGTAGGACCACAACACCCTGCTCTGAAAGAACCCGGGTTCTTCAAGTTTGAGGCCAAGGGAGAAGAAATAACCAAAGTCGATTTCTATCTGGGTTACGCCCATCGCGGTATAGAGGAAACTTTCGCCAGACGCAACTACAAACACAACATCTACCTTTCCGAGAGAGTCTGCGGCATCTGCAACATCTGCCACTCTTCCTGTTATACGCAGGCTGTGGAGAAGCTCGCAGGGATAGACCCGCCCGAGCGCGCCAAATACATCCGGGCGCTCATCGCGGAGTTTGAGAGGATTCATAACCACTTTCTCTGGCTGGGCGTCGCCGCCCACCAGATAGGCTTCGACACGCTGTTCATGCTGGCCATGAGAGACAGGGAAATCGTGATGGACATGCGTGAAATGATCTCTGGGAACCGGGTTCACTCGGCAACAAACACAATAGGTGGTGTAAGAAGAGATGTGACTCCGGAACAAGTGCCTAAGCTCTTGAAGGGCCTGGATAAACTCGAAAAGGCCATGGATTACTACCTGAACCTCTTCCAATCGGACAGGACCATAATCGCCCGCTGCTCCAACGTTGGTGTCCTCAAGAAAGAGGACGCTATAAAGTATTGCGCCGTCGGTCCGGTTGCCCGCGCATCTGGGGTGGAAACAGATCTTAGGAAGGAAGACCCGGCTGGAATATACTCAAAACTTTCGTTCGACGTAATAACAGAAAAAGACGGAGACGTGCTCGCAAGAGGAATGGTCAGATTGCGAGAGGTGATGGAGTCGATAAAGATGTCGCGTCAAATCCTGAGAGAAATTCCGGGCGGGCCGCTCAGAGTACCAGTGGAACTGAAGATACCGCCAAACGAGGCCATTCAGAGGGTGGAGGCACCTCGAGGAGAACTCCTCTACTACGTGCGTTCGAACGGGACTGAAAACCCGGAGCGCGTGCGTATAAGAACGCCAAGTTACGCTACATGGTCTTCGTTTTCAACTATGATGGTCGGCGGTACTGTCGCGGAAATACCGATCGTAATCTGGAGCATTGACCCGTGCTTCTCCTGCACTGACCGCGTGACCTTGGTTGATGCAAAGACTGGCAAAGCCAAAGTCTACACTTTGGAGGAACTTGGGAGGCGGCACAAATGAGCGAAATCCTCAGCATCTTGTACTTCATCTTCAGTTCGATAGTCTTCCCGGGGTTGCTGTTTGTTTCTTTCATCGGACTGCTCTACGTTGGGATTGACAGAAAAGTCACTGGCCACATGCAGCACCGCATCGGCCCTCCAATTTGGCAAGAGTTCCTGGACTTTGGCAAGCTGATGACTAAGGAGGATATAACACCAAAAGCAGCAATCACGCCGATATTTAAAGCCGCGCCCATTTTAGCTTTGGGCTCACTGGCGGCTGTTATGCTGCTACTACCCGTGAGTTCCGCTTTTCCCACTTTGATGCTGACCGCTGATTTGATCGTCATAATTTACCTCTTGAACATCCCGGGGATTTCGATGATGCTAGGCGGCTATTCATCAGGTAACCCCTTCGGCATAGCCGGCGCCGGCCGCTACATGGTGCAGCTGCTCGGCTACGAGCTAGTTTTCATTATGTCAATAGTCGCAGTGGCGGCAAGGGTGGGGTCGCTAAATCTCGCAACGGTGGTAAGTTACCAAGCGACACAGGGTTGGCTGGCGCTAGACTGGAGACTGCTGCCCGCCGTGATAGCGGTTTTCATTGCTGCCCAAGGCAAGCTGTTGCGTGCCCCGTTCGACATCCCTGAAGCCGAGAGTGAAATCGTGGGAGGGCCCCTCACCGAATACTCAGGGCCGAAACTGGCTATCTGGAGGGTAGTCTACGATGTCGAAGCAATAGCGGTGGCCGCCCTCTTAATCTCTCTTCTCTTCGGGGGGCCGGTCACTTACTTAATAGGTGGAGTGCAAATACCGGCAATAGTCGACTTCTTGATAAAAACATTCTTGATCGTGATGCTGACGACGGTCATCAGGAATATTCTGGCGCGAGTTCGCATCGACCAGGCCCTAAAGTTCTACTGGACGATAGGTGTGTTGCTCACCTTAATCAGTGTGATTCTGGTGTTGGTGGTGAAATAATGGTGAAGATACTTCCAAAGACACTCGCCAATCTGTTGCGCAAGCCCGCCACGGTGAAATATCCTTACGTCAGTGTCGAGCCCGCGGAAGGTTTTCGCGGAAGGCCTTCGATAACCAGGGAGAAATGCATACACTGTTGGCAATGCATCAGGGCATGCCCGGATAGGGCAATAAGTATTGACAAAGAAACAAAAACTCCAGCAATTTGGCTCGGGAGATGCACCTATTGTGGAGAGTGCGCCGAGGCTTGTCCGACCAAGGCAATAATCATGACGAAGAATTTTGAGTTTCTCGATCAATACGAGAAGTGATTTGACCTTTAATCGAACCCAGCTCTTCAAGAAGCGTCTCCGCGACCTTTTGAACGGAAATTCTCACACAATCAGACATCCCTGCGCCCATTCTGACGCTGGCCGGTTGAATTCCCACAAGAATCGTGGCGGCGCCAGTTTGGTCTCTAAGATATCCGGACAAAACAGAGAGCGGTATGGTGTGCGTCGAGACCGAATGACCCTTGATAGCACTGGGTTCGGCGATGACAACCTCGCCCGGTTTGGCTTCAAAATTAGTGGCGTCGACCAAAATAACGTGGGAGGGTTTGAAGTGCTTTATCTGAAGAGTGAAATTTTCTGGTACCGTTCCTCCGTCCAACAAAAGAATGCTTTCAGATTTCAAATTTTTCTGCAAAATCTTTAGAACTTCAACCCCTGCGGCGTCATCGCCCCTAACTTCGTTTCCAACACCTACGACAACCACGCGGACGGCGTTGCTCAAGAAGGAAGAAATGTCCGTAAGCAATCTTTCACCCGACAAGGCTATCAAGATAAAGATCTTCGCGCTTTGCGCCTATTCTGTCCAACATAGAAAGCGCCCATTCTATCCGCCCCACCTCGCTTCTTCTGTGGGCATCTGAGCCTATGCTTAACTTGACTCCTTTTTTGAGGCATAATTTCAGGAAATTTTCTCCAGGAGCCTTGTACTTTGCATTGACTTCCATAGCGACGCCGCGGGAGGCGGCCAAATCGATGAAATCCTCAATCTCACGACGATTCAGTCCGATGAGTAGGTCGGCGTTGAAGTAGAAAGGATGTGAAAAAACGTCTATCTTGTTCCTTTCAATTGCTTTTCTGGCTCGGGCCAGGTACTCATGCGGTGTGTCCATGCTAATAGGACCTTCGATGACGTGAATACTTGCGGCGAGAAAGTCCAGTCGCTTTATAAACCCCGCAGCAACGTCCAAATCTCCATTTCCATTGATGATATTTGCCTCTATGCTGGCGAAAATAGGGAAATCGGAGTCGCTACGTGCGAGGCCGATGTCCTGCAACATCTGGTTTAACTTGTCCTGAGGTACCCCCACGCTGAGCTGAGGACCGTGGTCTGTGTAGGCTATGGCCTCCAAGTTCTTGGCCTGTGCCGCCTCGGCCACTTCCAAATGGTTGCATGCGCCATCGGAATAACGGGTATGAATGTGGAAGTCGAATTTAACTGCCATGTAACCCTAACCTAAAAAGAGTAGTACCTAAAAAGCTTAATTATAACTGTCCGATAGGTTATGACTTGAAGTCATTGCCTTGAAAAGACAGTCGGCGCGAAAATTGGGCGAGGCGTCAAAATGGTAGACGAAAAAATCTCTCTTGCGCATGGGGCTGGCGGAAAAGCCATGATGGACATTATACGCAACATCTTCTTGAAAGAGCTCAAATTGAAGAGCGCTGGAGAGGTAAGCCTTGATGACCTCGACGACGGGGCAACAGTCTCGTTCGGAGACAAGTCTTTGGTTTTTACAACCGATTCGCACACAATAAAGCCCTTGTTCTTTCCAGGGGGCGACATTGGCAGGCTCTCAGTATCGGGCACAGTTAATGACCTGGCGATGATGGGTGGGCGGCCCCTCGCTATGGCCTGTACAATGATAGCAGAGGAAGGGTTCTTGGTTGCTGACTTGGAACGCATAGTAAAATCCGTGAACGAGGCCTCGGAGGAAGTGAATTGCCCCGTAGTAACGGGAGACTTCAAAGTCATGGAAAAGGGATCGCTTGATGGCATGGTCATGTCCACAACCGGTTTGGGACTGGCAGATAAGGTGATTACAGACCGAGGGCTCAAACCAGGAGATAAAATCATCGTCACAGGCACAATCGGTGACCATGGCATAACCATCCTTGCTAAACGAGAGGGTATCAATATGGAAGTCGACTTGACGTCGGACACAGCGCCCATATGGAAGACTGTGGAAGCGGCTTTAAAGGCCGGAGGCGTCACAGCCATGAAAGACCCGACGCGAGGCGGTTTGACTTCGGCCCTAAACGAGATGGCATCCAAAGCCAATGTAGGTATAATTGTCAAGGAATCTGAAATCCCAATTTTGGAAGCTGTTTCGGCGGCTAGCGAAATGTTGGGTATCGATCCGCTCCAGATAACCAACGAAGGAAAGGCCGTCATGGCCGTTAGTAGTGGGAGTGCTCTTGCTGTCTTGGAAGCTATGAAAAAAACAAAGTACGGCAAGAATGCCCGCATAATAGGTGATGTAGTAGCCACATATCCGGGGGATGTTGTTCTGGAAACTGTGGTCGGAGGAAAGCGCATACTTGAGTCGCCTATAGGTGACCCAGCCCCGCGGATTTGTTAGTAGACATAAATGTACAAAATATGACAAATATATACTATTTTTTTATGTATGATAAATGTGGACATAAGTAGACAATAGACAAATGTAGACAAAAATAAATCGTGAGTGTTGTGTCGAATTCTTCCGCTAAAAAAAATTTCGTATGGACAAACAATTTACCCATAAAACTATGATTAGGGCTTTTTTGACACCAAATATGCTATTTTTAAACGATTTTGAACCGGTCACCAAAGGCTACAATATTTGTGGATCTAAAAAACTAAAATAAAATTCTCAAAAAATATTAGACAAATGTGGACATTTTCAATTAAATTTATATACTTGGACATAAATTGACAAATGTGGACAAATGGAAAAGCTATATACTTTAAAAGAAGCCAGAGAAATCCTCAGAGTCTGTAATAAGACTATACAAAGATGGGACAAAGAAGGAAAAATCAAATGCATAAGAACGCCTGGAAATAGGCGACTTATCCCTGCAAGCGAGATTTTAAGGATAGTAGGCCAAATAGGGCCAAATTATCAAGAAAAACAGGAAATAAAGCCAAAAAAAGCCCCAATTGAACCTAAAAAAGAAGAGTCAACTGTAGCAAAGCCGGAAATCAAGGTCGAAAAAAGTGAACCGAAACAAGAAAAACCAGCGAAGGAAATAAAAGAAGCCACACCGAAAAAACCGAAGCAAGAAACGCCAGAAAAACCTGTCGTGCCGAAAGAGATTACGCGCTATGCCATACTGGACTCTCTCGAGCCATCGGGACTCGCACTTCGTTCTGCCTTTGGTGATCTTCTTTCAGCCGCAACCTTACTGAAAAAGTTCACCTGCAAGGATCTGACCACGCGTGCCCGTTGTCCCGAAGCTGTAGCAAATCTATTCTGTCAACGTATGAGCTCGCTCAAATATATGACTGAGGATAACGGGACTTTTGAAATGCAGATCGAGGTTCTGAGATGACAGCTTTTGACGATAAAATTGGGAGAGACCAACGTTTTGAGGCCTTTATTCAGCGTTGGGGGCTTCAAAAAGACCCATTTGGCTTTGAAATGCCTTCTATAGACTCTTTTGCTCCATCGCAGCAAGAAGATATCCGAAAAATAAAGCAATTGCTTCTGGAAGGCAAAGTAGGAGTCCTCACCGGGGACATGGGTATGGGAAAAACCACTTTATGTGAGTTCATAGTATCTGCCCTGAGAGAGGAGAGTCTTACTTTAATGGACCCCACCAAACAAACAATACCGATACTGGTCCATGGAGCGGCTTACAACTCATCCGGGGAGATAATCCGGGCAATCCTGCTTTCTCTGGAGATGAATGTGGATAAGGACGATGCGAGTCTTTTCGACATACTGCGCAGATGGCACCATGACCACCAAGAACGCTTAGTCATCATAATCGACGACATCCCTGAAAGTGGGGCCAACGTCCTAGAAATAGGTGAGTTTCTGCGCGTTCTGGCGGACATCCAGAATATATCCATACTGATAAACGGAGAGAAGACTCAGATGCAGCGATTTCTAGATAAAGTTCCGTCGCTCAGAGACCGAGTTCAGCTTTACGTTTCCTTGGATCCAATGAGCAAAGAAACCATCAAAGACCTTTTAAAATTGCGGCTAAAGAGCGCCGGATGCCTCAATTACGACGCTTTAATAACGGGGGAAGGCTTCGAAGCCATCTACAAACTCAGCAACGGCAACCCAAGAACGGCCTTGAAGGTGGCCAGCAAAGCACTCCACCTGGCAGCCGCCTTGGACGTGCCTATAGATGAGGACGTCGTTAAAAGGGCCAACAAAGTTTCTTTCTGGAGAAGGATGTTCGGTTCAAGGGGCTAAAAGACCGACGACAACTATTTATTCTTGTTTCCCAAATTAGGAAACAAGGAGAGGAAGTGTTTGAGGAGCGATGGAAGACTCAGGGCGGACAGTTGGTTAAGGGGAAATTTGCTCGCCAGAGTACTTTTGGAAAGGTCGCACTTGGACGAAAAAACCATAAAAGCGATGTTATTTTACTACTGGTCCGAAGGTGCCACCTTCGACGATATCGCGAAAAAACTCAAAATTAAGCGCCCTGGAGCCTGGAAACGCTGGAAAAAGGGTCAAAATGCCATAATGCGCTCTTTTTACACCATTGAACTGGCTATTTATGCAGGCATTCTGGAGAAGGAAACGGCTGAGGTCCTGATTGACGATTTGCTGGACTATAACGAGCTGGCAAAGGGCGCCGGAAACGTTGAAGATATCAGAGACCGGATTGAACGCAGAATGGTCCAACTTGCCAGAAGGCTGCCCACCTAGTAACGCGAGTAAACTCACCCAATTTTTCCATAAATCTCCAAACGGTAACAGAAAGGTATTTATTGCCTCCAAATCGAGGAAAAACTACAAACAACTAAGGAGGCAAAAAACTATGGCAGAACCAAAAACCGCCGAAAATGTGGTCTTTATCGGAATTAAGCCGGTGATGAACTACGTCTTGGCAGTGATTACGCAGTTCAACCAGGGTGTTGGCGACATCACCCTCAAAGCACGCGGCAAAGCGATTAGCAGAGCGGTCGACGTAGCGGAGATTGTCAGGAACCGATTCCTGCAAAACATGGTGATTCGGAACATTTCGATAGGAACCGAGTCAATGCAAGGGGAAGGCGGAGCAACAAACGTTTCCACAATTGAAATAGTGCTCGGAAAGTAAATTTTTAACTCTTTCCGGCCTCTTTTTTATTTTTTGATTTCTCCAGTCTTGGATAGTTGCCAAAATTATCGTGATTTTGATATAAAGTTAGTTTTAAGAAGTTATGAGATAAGGGGCTAATTGATTATCTTGCAAACGCCGATTTGCAACATTTGCCTGAAAAGCGGTATCTTGTGTCAAGGATGCAGCAACAAGCTCGAAGAGGGAAAAATATCCAAGCTCGAGCTAGACGTAGCGGTCGCACTTTTTGAACTCTCAAAAAAGCACAAGGAGCTCGAGCAGCTTATATTTAAAAAGGCAGTCGACGCCGACGGACTAGTCATTTTGATGGTCGGCGCCGGGCAGATACCTTTTCTTGTAGGCAGACGCGGCAGGGTGGTTCAAGAGCTTGAGAACTCCTTGAAGACAAAAATTCGTGTAATCGAGGAAGGATCCACGGAGAAGAAGTTGATTCAAGACCTCCTGACGCCTGCGGAAGTCCTCGGCATAAACGTTCTCTACACGAAAACTGGGGGCGAATACAAAATCAGAGTACCGCGCATGCATATGAAGCGCCTGCCTAGAAATAAGGAGAAAATCGAAGCGGCGCTGAGCAAACTTTCAAATAAGAAATTCACGATAGTATTTGAGTAGTGGTTTGATGAAGCTTGACGAAATGGGCGACTGGAGACGCACGCACAGGTCCGACGAAATTAATGAAAGTTTGGATGGTAGAGAAGTCCTAGTCATGGGCAGAGTCGTTGACATCCGTGATCTCGGCGGGATAAAGTTTTTCGTCCTCTTTGATATCGGCGGCTCAGTCCAAATCACGGCCCACAAGAAAAAGAGCGACAAGGAAACCATATCAAAAATGGACAGCCTGACGCAGGAATCCTCCGTGGCCGTAAAGGGCAAGGTCGTCAAGGCGAGGCAGGCACCCAAAGGCGTGGAAATCGTGCCTTCGGAGATAAGGATACTAAACCTGGCCGCTACGCCCCTGCCGCTTGATCCTTCGGGGAAAGTGAAAGCCAACTTGGACACTAGGCTTGACGCCAGAGGGCTCGACCTGCGAAGAGTAGAGTCTGTGGCAATATTCAAAATCAGAAATCAGGCTCTCAGGGCCATCCGCGAGTACTTTGTCTCGCAAGGATTCATGGAAGTTCAGACTCCCAAGATAGTCGCCACCGCCACTGAAAGCGGCGCGGCACTTTTTCCAATCTCCTACTTTGACAGGGAGGCTTTCCTGAGCCAAAGCCCCCAGCTCTACAAGGAGGTTCTGACCGGGGCGTTCGAGCGCGTGTACGAAGTCGGACCCATATTTAGAGCTGAAGAGCACGACACGCCGAGACACCTGAACGAGGCAATTTCCATAGACATGGAAGCCGCCTACGCGACAGCAAAGGATTCAATGGACATACTAGAGGAGATGACCTGGCGCGCTTTTGACAGCGTGAAACGGAACTGCCCAGATGAACTCAAGGCGCTAAACCGCGACTTGGTTGTTCCGGAAAAACCGTTCCCGCGCCTTACCTATGATGAAGTGCTCGAGCAACTGGAAAAAGCGGGAGAGAAAATCACATGGGGTGAAGACCTGTCAACGGCGGCGGAGAAGAAGCTCGCCGAACTAATCGGAGGCGCTTATTTCATCGTCGACTGGCCTTTGAAAATCAAGCCCTTCTACACTGGTTGGAATTTTGCCAACCCAAAAATTGCCGACGCGTTCGATCTGATGTACGGAGAGATTGAGCTATCATCGGGAGGGACGCGCATCCACTCTTGGGAAATGTTGGTGAAGCAGCTGAAGGAAAAAGGGATGAATCCGGAGAACTTCGAATCCCACCTAATAAACTTTAAATATGGCGCCCTTCCCCCTCACGCTGGCTTCGGCTTGGGCTTGGATCGTCTGACGATGGTTCTCGCTGGCGTCGACAACATCAGAGAATGCGTTCTTTTCCCGCGGGACAGGCGAAGGTTGGCACCTTGATATTTTTCGGGAGATCTTGACATGATAGTCGAGGGGGAAAGGATACTGCTGATTGACGAAGAGGGGCGAAAATACCTCACCAAGGCCAGCCAAAACAAGCTCCATACAAAATTTGGTGTGGTGGAATTGTCTGAGACTATCGGCAAAGAGCCTGGTCTGAGAATAAAATCACACTTGGGGCAAGAATTCGTCGTGCTACTTCCGTCAATGGTCGATTACATGCAAAAGCTCCGCCGCGTTCCGCAGATAACCTTGCCAAAGGATGCGGGACAAATAGTGGCAAACACTAGTGTCGGCTCCGGAAGCCACGTAGTCGACGCTGGCGCCGGGTCTGGGGCCCTTGCCGTATTCTTGGGAAACCTGGTCAGGCCGGATGGATGGGTCATCAGCTACGAGGTGCGCGAGGACTTTGCCAAAGTAGCTGAAGAGAACATAGAACTGACGGGACTTGGGGATTTCGTGAAAGTGAAAATAAAGGATATTTACAATGGAATAGATGAACGGGACCTGGATTTGGTCACTTTGGATCTCCCACAGCCGGAACTCGCCCTAACGCACGTCCAGCAAGCTTTAAAAATTGGAGGGCACCTTGCGACTTTTACCCCCTGCATCGAACATTTGCAGAGACTCTATAACGAGTTCCCAAAGTTCAACTTTGCAAGCATAAAAACAATCGAGTGCATCGTCCGCGACATGGAGGTCGGACAGAACGCCACCAGGCCGAGCACGCGTATGATAGCGCATACTGGTTATCTAACGTTCGCACGGCGCATCTAAAGACCAATTGGCTGAAAATTAAGAAATCTAACTTTTAGGGAAAGGCTTTCTGAACTTGAAGCTGTAGTAAACCACGCCGTCGTCGTTGTCCTGGCCTGTGCGGCGGAAGGTGAGCTCCACCTCGTCGCCTATGTTCACTTCCTCAGGGCTGCAGTCGACTATCTGCGTCGTAAGGCGAGGCCCGTCATCGAGCTCGACGATGGCAAGGACGTAGGGAATTTGATCCTCGAATCCCTCTGCACCGACGTGGACGATGCCATAAGAAACTATTTTGCCGTGTCGGCTCAGCTTATAAGGTTCCAGCTTTCCCATCCGCCTGCAGTAGGGACAGATGTAACGCGGTGGGAACAAAACTTTGTTGCAGTTACCGCACTTTGTGCCAATCAAGTTGTATCTGTTCGGAATCTCTCGCCAGAAACGCGGAACTGCCATTTAGTCACCTCTCTTGAACACATGGACTACGGCTGTGCCGCCAGAGCCGCCGACATTGTGGGTGAGCCCGATCTCAGCACCGCTGACTTGGCGCTTCCCGGCCTCGCCCCGCAGCTGCTGGACTATCTCCACGGCTTGAGCCACGCCTGTGGCCCCCACAGGATGTCCCTTGCCCTTGAGGCCGCCGCTGGTGTTTATCGGAATTTTGCTACCGATTGCGGTTTCGCCTTCCTCGGTAGCCTTTCCACCAGAGCCCTTGGGGAAGAAGCCCAAGTCCTCAATCGCAACGATCTCAGCTATCGTGAAGCAATCATGAACTTCGGCCACATCTATATCACTTGGCCCAATCTTGGCCATACGGTAGGCCATTTTTGACGCTTCAACCGTGGCCATGAGGCTGGTCAGTGATTGTCGGCTGTGCAGGGAGATGGAGTCACTAGCCTGTCCTGTTCCTTTTATTAAAATAGGCGGTCTTTCAAGGTTCTTGGCTTTTTCGGCCGGAGCCACTATCACGCAAGCTGCGCCGTCTGTTATTGGAGAGCAATCGAGAAGCTTCAAGGGAAGAACTACCGGAGAGGATTTGAGTACGCTGTCGACTGAGACCTTCATGTGATACTGGGCGCAGGGGTTCATGCAGGCGTTGCCGTGATTCTTGACTGCAACCATGGCCATCTGTTTTTCAGTCGTTCCAAACTCGTACATGTGTCGGCGGGCCATCAAGGCGTAGATTCCTGGGAAGGTCGCGCCCATGAAAACTTCCCATTCTTGATCGGAGGCGGCGGCGAGTGTACCGGTGGCATATTCTGAAAGTACGTCAGTCATCTTCTCTATGCCGGCAGCCACGACGTAATCGTGAATACCGGAAGCGACGGAAAGCACTGCTTGGCGCAGCGCGAGTCCGCCGGACGCACATGCGCCTTCAACGCGAGTCGAAGGTATGGGCGCCAGACCGGCATGGTCTGCTATGAGCGAAGCGGTGTGCTCTTGGTTGACCAGCTTGCCACCAGACATGTTTCCGACATACATGGCGTCTATCTGCTTGCCGTCAATGTTAGCATCCTCCAAAGCCCTTGCTCCAGCATCTATGATCATCTGCCTGAACGAAAGATCCCAGAGTTCGCCGAACTTTGTTATTCCCACACCAATTACCGCAACGTCTCTCATCTAAGTCACCAACAACCTCTTGTGCTTAGTATAGCTGGAGTAATCGATGTAAAGCTTATTGTTGATATAATCAAGAGTCGTCAGGGCCAACTCACGCTTTTTCTCCACGGCTTCCTTGACACGGATGCTGAAAGCGTCGCTCCCGGCCCCGGATCCGTAAGAAACGACCAGTATCCTCTCACCAGGATTTGCCTTGTCTAAGACGGCGGCCAATCCAATCATCGAACATCCGGAATAGGTGTTACCGATCTTGGGCGTCACCAAGCCAGTAGCCAGCTGAGCCTTGGAAAAGCCCAGCTCCTCGGCCACTTGGCAAGGGAACTTGCCGTTCGGCTGGTGAAAAACAGCGTGGGCAAAATCCTGGGGTGTGAGCTTGAGCTGGCGCAGAATCCCATGGGCCGCCGATAAGACGTGTTTGAAGTAAGCTGGCTTGCCAGTGAACCTACCCCCATGCTTCGGGTAAGGCCTCATCTCACGCCTCCAGAAGTCGGGGAGGTCAGTCGAGTATGAATAGGTGCCCTCGATTTCAGCAATTGACTCGCCATTATTCTTACCGATAATGAAAGCCCCTCCGCCGGCCGCGGCCGTATACTCTAAAGCGTCTCCAGGAGCAGCCTGCGCCGTGTCAGAGCCTATCGCCATACCGTACTTTATCAGCTTGGCTTCAACCAGACCCATACAAGCTTGCATACCTGCGGTTCCGGCCTTGCAGGCGAACTCCATATCGGCAGCGGTGAGGTTTGGAGTGGCTTCTACAGCTTCCGCGACTATCGTGGCCGTGGGTTTTACCGCATAGGGGTGGGACTCCGAGCCAACGTAAATTGCTCCGATGTCCTGTGGGTTTATGACCGCCCTTTTGACCGCGTTGCGCGCCGCTTCCACCGATATAGTGGCTGTATCTTCGTCAGCGGCTGGAACGGATTTCTCGTCAACAAGCAACCCTTGTCTGATCCGAATAGCGTCTTCGCCCCAAACTTTGGCAATATCTTCCACGCGAATGCGGTATCTGGGAACATAAACACCATAGCCAATTATGCCAACATCCACTATGAACCACCGTTTGTCGTTGTTGTACTATTTTATAGTTTCTAAACTTCCTTTGGCATTTAAAAACCTTACGTCTGACGTGAAAAACAACGACGTTTGACGTATTATTAATTTAAAATTTCATCAAGCGCACTTTCTGAGACCGGTCAAGAGTTCGCTCACAGTCGGTGCTTTTGAGACCACAAGCGGGACCTTGAGTATTTCGGCTATCTTTATGCCCAAATCGTCTACAGCCTTGAAATCCCCATGCAGAACAACCATTCCTGGAGTAATGCCAATGACTTTTACGGCCACAAGTGGTGAACGGCCGGTCGTTACGCCGGTAAAAACAAGCGCCCGTTCCGTGGTGAGGCCATAAAGACGTCTGAAATCGTCGGCTGAAAGGGCCAGTATAGCCTTGTGGCCGTCGATGACAGTGTATCCGAAAAGCTTCCTTTCAAGTAGCTCCTTATTCGTTGCGACTTCTCCAGCAACAGCTTTGACTATCGCCTTGCCGTCAACGGGCGTCGTGTACTCCCGAATCTCTAGCACAATTTCTGGAGGAAGCTGAGTTCCAAAGACTTGTGAAAAGACTTTAAACATTTTACCGCCATGAAGTTCGTCGACTTTCAACAGCGCGTCGACTATCTTTTTGATAGTGGCGGCGCCAGGGGACTTTCTCCTTCCGGCTTCATAATCGCTGATAACCGAGGGCGAAATCTTCATGACTTTGGACAGCGCTGGCTGGTTGATGCCGAATCTTTCGCGCCATAGCTTTATGGCAACCCCGGGAGATTCCGACAGCGTGATGTCCCCAGCAATCCAACGAGCAATCCTGTCCCTAACTTCTTCAGGCATGAAATCAAATTGATTTTGTCCATAAAGCTCTTAAAAGGTTAAGGACGCGTCGCCAGTTTGAAGACGTCGGCTTTTGTCACTATACCCGCTGGCTTTCCATGCTCCATGACCAGGACTGCCGGGCCGTGCTCGAGGAGCGGATAAACAACTTCTACAACTGCGTCCTTCGCAATTGTCGGGAAAGGCTCATTCATTATATCACCAACGCTGCGGCGAAGAAGCTTGACCATGTTCTCACCTGTAGCTATTTTTTGAACTATGTCGGCCTCAGAGATTGATCCTACTGGGATATCACGGTCCAAAACAGGGAGTTGCGAGAGGCCGTGAGCCTTCATCGTCTTGATGGCCGTTTCTACCCTATCATTTATTTTTGAGGAGATTATCGGGGACGACATTATGCGCGCGACCATTATTTTCTTTCCTTCATCGACTACTTGCTCAAGAACTTTAGATATGCGCTCTAGCGTCGAAAACTTCGGATCTGCCTTACCGGATTCTATTTTGGCTATGTAAGCCTGAGTCACTCCAGCCAGTCCCGCTAACTTAGATTGACTGAAGCCTAGACGAGTCCTCGTTGCCCTTATCTCTGACGGCTTAAGAATAACCATACTTCCATCCATTCCTGTGAGTTATATCCTTGTGGAAACCTATAAATATAAACGCCACCTGTTAAAATCTAATCCACGAGGCATGAGTTCATGAGAAATATTGTTGTTGAAGACTTTAAACAGACTCCACTTGAGGAACAAAATCTTGAGATAGTAGAGAGAAAAGGGATTGGGCACCCAGATACTATTTGCGATTCAATCTTGGATCGCGTCTCGGTTGAGCTGAGCAAGGAATACATGAAAAAATTCGGTGCTATAATGCACCACAATGCTGACAAATCGCTGCTGGTTGCTGGAGAGATTGAAACTAAATTCGGTGGGGGCAAAGTCAAACAACCTATGCTCCTTATCTTCGGAGACCGCGCCACAGGAGAAGTAGAAGGGAAAAAAATAGATGTCGAGGGAATCGCCATAAAAGCGGCAAAAGATTGGATAAAGAAAAACCTGAGATACGTCAACCCGGAAGAACATCTGCGCTATCAAGTGGAATTAAAGCCTGGATCGGCAGCTTTGACGGACGTCTTTAAACGCAAGGGTAAAATATTGGGCGCGAATGACACTTCCGCGGCTGTCGGCTACGCCCCCATGACGCCAACCGAACAAATTGTACTCAAAACCGAAAAATTCCTGAACTCGATAAAATTCAAAAATGAATTCCCTGCGTCTGGTGAAGACATAAAAGTGATGGGCTTCAGGAAGAACAATGACATCTCACTCATGATTGGTATGGCCTGCGTGGACAGACATGTAAAAGACGAGAACGACTATTTCAGGAAAAAGGACGAGATGCTAGAAAGCGCCAGAGAATTCGTCAAAAAGAATTCTAATTTTGACAAGACCGATGTAAAACTCAATACTCTTGACGTCAGAGGCCGAGGCATGGACGGCGTCTATCTCACGGTGCTTGGAACAAGCGCTGATGGCGCAGATTCTGGTCAAGTAGGTAGGGGCAACAGAAGCAATGGCGTGATACCCCTGAACAGGCACGTCGGCTCCGAGGCGGCTGCGGGGAAAAATCCAGTAAGTCACGTCGGAAAAATCTACAACCTTCTGACACACAAGATAGCTGGTGAGATTTACAAGGAAGTCGACGGATTAAGGGAAGTCTATGTTTGGCTGGTTAGCCAAATCGGACAACCAATCGACCAACCAGCGATTGCCGCTGCGAGAGTAATCACGAAACCTGGTGTCAAAATTGATAGTGTCAGAAAGGAAATAGCGGAAACAATGAACTGTGAACTTGAAAAAATCAACAATTTCACAAAGTGCCTGTCTCGGGGAGACTTTTTAGTCTGCTGAAGGTCAAAAAGTAAAAACTTTTTGTCATAGCGCGCTTTTTAAATATGGTGGTCCCATTTTTGAAATCAATAAAAGAGATGGGATGGGCAAAATCGGAAAGATAACCACTCCTCACGGCAGGTTCGAAACGCCGACGTTAATGCCCGTCATCGATCCTACGGATATAATATTGAAGCCAAAGGATATGAGACGAGAGTTCGGCTCCGAGCTCGTCATAACGAATGCCTACCTCACCATGCTCCACTTCGGCCATGGAGAGGGGGTAAAAATTCACAAAATACTCGACTATGACGGGCCGATAATGACAGACAGCGGTGGCTACCAAATACTGATGTACGGAAAAGTCGACGTCACCCCTGACGAAATAATCCATTATGAGGATGAAATTGAGCCCGATATCGCGACTATATTGGACATACCGACCGGGGTCAGCGCGACCAGAGAGTACGCGCGGGAAACTGTTAAGGTCACCCTAGAAAGGGCGAAGCAGGCTTTACAAATCCGTTCTAATCCTAAAGTGATGTGGTGTGGGCCGATACAAGGTGGAGTCTTCACGGACCTCGTTGAAGAATCTGCCAAGGAAATGGGAAAACTAGACTACCAGTTCCACGCAATCGGCAGTCCAGTCGAGCTGCTCAACGGATACAGATACTCCGAGATAGTAGAGTTGGTAATGGCGGCTAAGCGCAACCTGCCTATGAATCGCCCCGTGCATCTTTTCGGAGCCGGACATCCAATGATGCTTTCAATGTCAGTCGCAATGGGCTGCGACTTGTTCGATTCGGCTGCGTACATCCTTTTCGCTAGGGATGGTCGTTACATGACCTCTGAAGGGACGCTTCATCTGGAAGAACTCTCTTATCTCCCATGCGAATGCCCCGTATGCACAAATACAACTGCGGAAGAACTGAAGCGAGAACCTGAGAGGGAGAAAATCAAGCTATTGGCACGACATAATCTGCACGTGACTTTTGGCGAACTCAGGAGGATTCGTCAAGCAATCCTAGAGGGAAGACTCTGGGAGCACGTCCAAATGAGGTGCAGGTCTCATCCGAGCCTCCTGGAAGCTTTCAGAAAGTTAATGGTTCATGCAGGAACTATCGAAAAGCTTGATCCAGTCACAAAAAAATCGGCATTTTATTACTCTGGAGAAGAATCGGCGCAACGGCCTGAGGTCTTGAGGCATAGGCTCAGATTGGAAAAAAGATATTCGCCGCCAAACCTGGAGACATTAGCAATTATTCCGATTTTTGAAAATAATCACCAGAAAAATTTGGATGATGAAAGAGTTCATGTGATAAAACTCATCCCGCCATTCGGAGTCGTGCCTGAGGAAATCGACGAAGTTTATCCCCTGACACAAAACCAAGGGCCGAAGGAACTTGACGCCGAACAAATCAGGTCTGTATCAGAATCTCTTGCCAAATATCTAAAAACCCATGGGAAATCCTACAAACGGGTAATTTTGTTCGATGAAGGACGTTGGGGAGATAAGCTGAAAAAAGCTTGTGATTCAGTTTCGGAAAAACTGGAGATAGCTAAGCCTTGGTTTCTTAGCACCACAGAAAAATTAAATACTTAATGATTACGAATTTAGCGCGAAGCTGGATTGGGATTTTGAATGGATAGCGTCGACCTAAGGCTTTTGAAGATACTGTCGGAGGATGCACATACATCGCTTCATAAGATGGGGCGAGAGGTCGGCCTTAGTACCTCCGGAGTGAGACGGAGGATAAAGCAGCTGGAAAAAACAGGTGTTATCAAGAGATATTCGGCCATTGTCGACCCAAAAAAATACGGTTACGAGATAACAGCATTTGTTAGCGTGGATGCAGATTCCCAATCAATCCGAGATCTCATCAGTTCTCTCACCCGTCGCCATGAAGTGTGTGAACTACATCGAACCACAGGGGGGCATGACTTGATGATCAAAGTTCGGACCAAAGACGTCGACAGCTTGAACAAATTCGTCGATAACCATATCAGATCATTTGATTCTGTAAAAAGCGTAAGAACCACCTTGGCGATGAACACCATCAAAGAAACCATCGTGAACCCTTAGGTGGGTGAGATGCGCGAAGAAAAAACAAAATTAATATCCGAGGTTCTTTTATCCGTGATGCCCCACTTGGCGTGCCCAGAAGAACTGAGAGAATTAGTCCAAAACGAAACAAAATCGTGTGACCGCTTCGAAGATTTCATTGCCAATTTTAAGAAAAAAAATTCTGAAATAAAGGACCCTACGAAAAGGACGGACGGGCAGATATTTTTGAACGAGCTGAAGCGCGAGCTTATGAAATCTGGCTCCGATTGATTTTAATCCTGAAAAAAAGACGGATTCTTGATAATCATGGTTAGTGTTAAAATAGAAAAAATCGCCCAAGATATCAAAACTATGAAGATAAGGGGTGCGGGAAGAATTGCCCGCGCCGCGGCAAAGGCCATGGAAATTGCGACAAAAGAATCCAAAGCCAAAACACCCGATGATTTTTCAAAGGAGATGGAAAAGGTGTCCAAGCTACTCCTTAAAACGAGGCCAACGGCCGTTTCTTTGCCGAACGCGATAAGATATGTGTCCCTCGGGCTGAAACAAGCGCACGGTGCCGACCTTTGGACGATGAAAAAAACTTTATCTTCACGTGCCGAGGAATTTATCAAAAACTCAAAAGAAGCCGTCAAAGCAATTGGAGCAATCGGTGCAAACAGGATTTCGGACGGAGATGTTATCTTAACTCATTGCAACAGTCAAGCCGCACTATCAATAATCAAAGCGGCGTTCAAACAAGGAAAGAGAATAGAGGTTATTACGACCGAATCCCGTCCGGTATGGCAGGGACGGCTGAGCGCGCGCGATCTTCTCAAAGCAGGGATTCCAACAACTATGATAATCGACTCCGCGGTACGGCACTTCATAAGAGATGTCGATAAGGTGGTGGTGGGGGCAGACAGCATAGCCGCGAACGGTGCCGTGGTGAACAAAATAGGCTCTTCGGCAATAGCCCTTGCAGCTTGGGAAGCGAGAGTTCTATTCATCGTGGCTGCAGAAACATACAAATTCAATCCCGATACTTTGGTCGGTAAGCTGGTCAAGATAGAGGAAAGAGACCCTAAAGAGATAATTAATTTAAAAAGCTACCCCAAGCTTAAGGTAAGAAACCCTGCTTTTGACGTGACCCCAGCGGAATACGTGGACTTCATAGTGACGGAGCGCGGCATAATACCTCCCTTTGCTGCCTACTCTTTGATTAAAGATACATTTGAAGTGAAACCAGACGAGAGAATCAAAGACCACATTGGAGATAAGCTAAAGTTAGCTGTTTGAAATCTAAATATTATTACCAATCGAGGAAATAAATAAATCAAGGTTCCATTTTAGCCAGCTGAATCTTTTTTAACGGGGATTTAACTAATCAATTTTGTAAACTAAGTCTCCCTCTCGAACCTTTCCAGATATTTTGAGGCCTACGGACTGCCCCGCTTTTGCTGCGGGTACATTTTGGTGTTCAATCTGCATAGAATCAACGGTCTGTTGAACGTTGGAAGTCGGGCCCTCTATAGAGATCTTGTCACCAGACTTCAAGTCATCACTGAGCTCTATGATACCGACGCTGATTTTCGTATAGTAATGGACTATTTTTCCGACAAGCTTTTTTTCCATATTCTCCATCCGCTCACCGGATTAGATTTAGTTTCCCCAATTAAATGCCTTTTCACGGAGGAGCTCAAAATTTATTGATAAAAGAAGTTCTAAGAAATTAGTAATATTTATATGCAAAAAAGTAATACTTTTTGCGATTATATGCACTTGCCTGATGGCTTTTTAAGCTTTGAAATTTGGGCACCCCTGTGGATAGTTGCAATATTAGTTCTAGTCTTTGCGGTGTGGAAAACTAATAAAAAGTTAGGAGACAAGCACGTCCCCCTACTTGGTGTTTTAGCGGCTTTCATCTTCGCGGCGCAGATGCTCAATGTGCCTGTGGCTGGTGGCACAAGTGGGCATCTTCTCGGCGGCGTGCTAATCTCCGTATTCGTTGGACCACTGGCTGGCTCAATCGTGATGAGTTCAATATTCTTCGTACAGGGAGTATTCTTCCAGGATGGTGGAATAACCGCGATGGGCGCAAATATCGTAAATATGGGACTTATAGGCACGATTATCGGATATTTCATCTACCTTGGAATTAGAAAAGCTCTGAAAGGAGAGAGAGGCATGATTATTGGTGTCGGCGTTGCTTCCTGGATCGCTGTGGTACTTGCGTCTACTGCAACATCACTTGAATTGGCTGCCTCTGGAACTTCACCTATTTCTATAGTTTTACCAGCGATGACGGCCATTCATGTAGTAGTTGGCGTCATTGAAGCGGCAATCACGATTGCGGTAATAGGTTTTGTTTTAAAAACACGTCCGGACTTGTTAGATTTGCCAAAAATTTAGGTGAAAGAATGAAATCGAAAAATAAGTGGTGGATTGCCGGAATTACCATAACCATCTTTATGGCTTGCGTGCTCTCTCTCTTCGCTTCTTCTGAACCTGATGGACTCGAAAGAGTTGCGGAGGACCAAGAGTTCATAAGCGAGGCGGAAGGGCAAGAAGTAATAAACTCCCCGATGCCGGACTATGTAATACCTGGAATCGAGAACGAGCAACTCGCCACAGCATTAGCTGGTTTAGTTGGGATATTAATCATATTCGGCGTGACTTTGGGCTGGGTAAAAATTCTAAAACGAAGGAGCTAATTGCGATGAGACACAGCTATCTTGATCAATATAGTGATTTAAACAGTCCAATACATGCTTTGGATCCAAGGACTAAAATAATCGCTTTGCTTTCTTTCCTTTTCATCGTGATTTTTACCCCCATAGTTCAAGTCCAAAAATTTTTAGTTTATGGGACACTAATATTATCGCTGGTCATTATCTCGCGATTACCAATCAAATTTGTGATGAAAAGATCGCTAATTATAGTTCCTTTTGTCGGAATCGTGGCGATTGGTTTACCTTTTTTGGGTGGCGGGGGCGGATCTTTGAATTTTGGCATTTTTAGCACTACCCAGTCAGCTTTGTTGATATTTCTAAATGTTTTGGTAAAGTCGTGGCTTTGCGTTCTTGCCATGATTGTCCTAACATCAACGACTTCATTCCCTAAGCTGATGAACGGATTTCAAAGGCTAAAGATGCCAGTAGTTTATGTGATGATAATTTCCTTTATGTATCGCTTCATCTTCATTTTAGAGGACGAGTTGGAAAGGATGAGCAGGGCACGTAACGCGAGGACATTTAACGCAAAATGGTCCCAAAAAATAAGGGCGATTGGTGGCGCTATTGGCAATTTATTCGTGAGAAGCTACGAGAGAGGAGAACGTGTCTATACTGCAATGCGCTCCAGAGGATTCAGCGGAGAGATAAAATTAATCAGCGAACTCAAAATGGGAAGAGCAGACATCTTTTTTATCGCTACTTTTCCAATGCTGCTGGCTTTAATTCTGGTGGTCTAGTGAAAGCGGTCGAGTTAAGTAATTTGCACTATGCCTACCCAGACGGCACGAAAGCCCTTTGCGGTGTTGATCTAAAAGTGAATGAAGGCGAAAGCGTTTACCTGGTAGGACCAAACGGATCTGGAAAATCCACGCTCCTTTTGCACTTAAATGGAACCTTAAGGCCACAAAAGGGCCAGATTCAAATATTTGGTATGGATGTGTATGAAAACTTGCAAGAAGTAAAAAGAAAAGTCGGTTTGGTTTTTCAAAACCCCGATGACCAGCTTTTCATGCCGACGGTTTTTGAAGATGTTGCTTTCGGGCCTGTAAACTTAAAAATTGAAAAAAAAGAAGTGGAACGGCGGGTGGAAAAATCTTTAGAAGTAGTAGGTCTTGTTGGATTTGAAAAAAGGAGTTCGCACCATCTAAGCTACGGAGAAAAGAAAAGGGCCGCAATAGCAACCGTACTGGCAATGGATCCTGAAATTTTAGTTTTTGATGAACCAACGCTTGCCCTTGACCCCTGGATAAAGAAAAACTTTATTGATTTTTTAAAGAAAGTTGGAAAAGGGCGCACAATAATAGTTTCTGGTCATGATTTGGAGTTGATGAAATTGTGTAATCAAACCTACCTAATGAAAAACGGGAGAATTGTCAAGAAAGTTAGAAAAAAGAGCGAAATTTTTAAAAATCTTTGATATCGACAATAATGGAAAGATTTTTCATTTTAATTTTACGTGAGGGGGCTTATCTGGAAAAATATCAAATGGAAAAATTAGGCTGGACTTTTGAAAATTTGCCAAATCTTATATTGTTCAATATGGATTAAGGTTTGATAAAATGAGCAGGATAGTCGTAACAGCGTTCGGAAAGGACAGAACGGGAATAGTCGCGTCGATTTCGAAAGCGTTGGCGGAAACAGAGGCGAATATCGAAGATATGACTTCGTCAAAGCTTGGAGATAATTTCGTGATTCTCACTGTTTGCGAGTTGAGCAACGCGAAGAAATTCGCCGCGGTGAAAAAGGCAGTGACCCTTGCTGGAAAGAAAGTGGGGGTCAATGTAGTCGTGCAGAGGGAAGAAATTTTCAAGGGCATGCACCGAATTTAGGTGGTAAATTTGCGCTTTGCAACCGAGGAGATACTCGAGACTTTCAAGATGCTCAATGTCGAGCATCTGGAAATAAGGGCAGTTACCTTGGGCATAAGCCTGCTCAACTGTATTGGCGGCGGCTCGAGAGAAACCGCAGCGATGATTAAGAAAAAAATAAACAACGTTGCTGGGGACCTAGTAAAAACAGTTACATCAGTTTCAGACGAGTACGGAGTCAGAATCACAAATAGCAGAATATCAGTCACTCCTGCATCTCTATTGTTGGCTCGATACCCAAACGTCGAAAGCGCGATAGAAATAGGACACGCTCTTGATGAGGCGACACAAGAAATCGGTGTAGATTTTGTCGGTGGGTTTACTGCCCTTGTGGAAAGAGGCATCACTAAAAGCGACGCGGCTCTGATGAACGCAATACCAAAAGTCTTGAGCGAGACTTCGCGTGTTTGCTCCAGTGTCAACGTCGCCAGCACCAGAGCGGGAATAAACGTTGATGCAATCAACATCATGGCAAAGAAAATAAAAGAAACGGCCGCTATGACCAAAAATAAAAATGGAATTGGTTGCGCTAATCTCGTGGTCTTCTGTAATGCGCCGAGCGACAACCCTTTCATGGCGGGGGCCTTCCATGGCGTAGAACAGGGCGAAGCCTCGATAACCGTGGGCATCAGCGGGCCAAGCGCAATCAGGGCGGCAATCGAAAACTGCAGTGGCAATGTCGAGGAGCTCGGAGGCTGTATAAAGCAGGCCGCTTTCAAGATGACCCGGGTCGGCGAACTTATCGGTAAGGAGACGGCAAAAAGGCTAGGGGCCCGATTTGGCACCGTCGACCTCTCCATAGCTCCGACCACAGCAAAGGGAGACAGTATTGTCGACGTCATCGAGGCCATGGGAGTACAAAAATGCGGTTCCCCAGGCACCACTGCCGCGATGGGTCTTATGATTGATAACATTAAGAAGGGCGGAATGATGGCATGCACCCAAGTAGGCGGTCTGAGCGGCGTCTTTATCCCCGTCAGTGAGGATTCAGGCATGAATGCAAGAATCGCTGAGGGAGCCATCAACATGGAAAAGCTGGAGGCTCTAACGAGCATCTGCTCAGTCGGTCTTGACATGGTGTGCCTGCCGGGAGATACCGACGAATCAATAATTGCCGGATTAATCGCCGACGAAGCGGCGATAGGTGTGGCTAACGATAAAACAACCGCGGCCAGGCTAATACCAGTGCCGGGAAAGAAAGCGGGTCAAACTGTGAACTTTGGCGGTCTTTACGGCTCTGGGACAATAGTGGACGTGTCGCGGTGGAAGGCTTCAAAATTCCTGTCCAGAGGCGGACAGATAAGTGGCACGATAAAGAGTGCAAAGAACTGACAGTTTTGCGACGGTGCAGGATTAAAAAAATGGGAAAAATATGACAGAAAAAATAACGCGCGTAAGTCTAACGCTGCCTTCGAAACTACTCGCGGAACTGGACAGCTCGCTCAAGGCTCAAGGGTATGCCAGCCGTTCAGAAGCCGTCAGAGACTCTTTGCGTGATTTCCTAGCCGACTACAAGTGGCGAAAAGAACTCAAAGGCCAGCTTGTGGGGGTGCTGATCATAGTTTACGAACACGATGTCAGGGGTCTAACAGATGCCATCATGGATATAGAACACGGCGGAGGCGGAATAATGAGCACAGTACAGCATTTGCATCTGGACGCTAAAAACTGCCTGGAAACTTCGGTTTTAAGGGGTCCGGCGACCAAAATCAGAAAAATCGTCGAACGGCTCGGTGCATTAAGAGGCGTGAAACAAGCGAAGTTGATTATAGTAAAACAGTGAAGAGCCAACTAGGTGACTGAAGTGAAATTGAGCGAACTTCTTCTGAAACTCAACTGCCTAAAGATAATGCCTCGGACTGGCTGGTTCTTCTGCAACGTGCCGCCTTCCGAAGTCGAGGACGTCGCTCAGCATTCATTTGCAGTGACAACAATCACAATGTTTCTAACCGACGAACTGAAACGAGAAGGGGGAGAAATAGATGGCGAAAGGGCGGTCAACATGGCCATCTTACACGACTGGGCGGAAGCGGAAGTGGCGGACTTTCCATATACCGCTCAAAAGTACTTGGCGTCTCCCGAGGTGAAAACACGCATGGAACGCGGTGCCTTGAAAGAAATGCTACAGGAAAATCCTGAAAAAGAAAAATATCAGGGGTTGTGGGAAGAATACATGGAGAAGAAAACTTTGGAGTCGAGAATCGTACACGCGGCCGACTACTTATCGATACTGGTACAGGCCATAAAATACAGGGAAAGGGGCATTCGCTCCAAGGAGATTGAAGACCTCTGGATAGCCGTGAAAAAAGATCTAGAACCCTATAGTGCGGAATTTAAAATTATAAAAAAGATAGAGAAGGAGCTAAGCTCAATTTTTCGAGCTCAACCGTCAAGTTTATAAAAGATGGGCTACACGTCTTGATGATATTATGAAACCAATTAAGTGGGTAGTCGAAGACGCTACAGAAAAGGAAGTTTGGTGGCCCTCTGAGGAGTTCAAAAAGAGTGCCCACGTAAACGATCCGTCGATATATGAAAAGGCCGCGAGCAATCCGGTCGCATTTTGGGAAAAACAGGCAAAAGAGGATTTGGAATGGCTCAAACCGTGGGACAAAGCCTACGAAGAGAACCTGCCCTATTTCAAATGGTTTGTCGGTGGCAAGCTCAATGCATCTTACAACGCCGCGGACAGGCACGTAAAGGCTGGAAAGGGCAACAAGCCTGCAATAATTTGGGTGCCAGAGCCGCCAAACGAACCAGCAAGGATTATAACTTACCAGAACCTCAAAGACGAAGTCAGCCGCTTTGCCAACGCTCTGAAGAAACTGGGCGTGAAAAAAGGCGACAGGGTGGGGATTTACCTCCCTCTAGTCCCTGAGGTTCAGATAGCGATACTGGCCTGCACCAGAATAGGCGCAGTGCACAGCGTCGTCTTTTCCGCCTTCACTGGCGATGCACTGAGAGTCAGGCTCGAGGATTCTGAAGCGAAAGTTCTGATTACCTCTGACGGCTACTACCGCCGAGGCAAAGTCGTGAACCTGAAGAACACTGCCGATGAGGGCATCAACGGCACAAAGGTCGAAAAAATAGTTGTTGTCAAACGCGCTGGAAACGAGGTCAACATGGTGAGCGGCCGCGACTTTTGGTGGAACGAGCTGATGAGCAGCGTCGAACCGAACTGCGAGGCCGAAGCCATGGACAGCGAAACCATGATGTTCCTGCTGTACACCTCAGGGACTACCGGAAAGCCAAAGGGTGTAATGCACACGACCGGCGGCTACCTGCTGCAGGCTTATCTGACCACTCGCTGGGTCTTTGACCTACAAGAGGACGACATATTCTGGTGCACATCAGACATCGGCTGGATCACTGGACACACCTACCTGTGTTACGGACCACTACTGAACGGTGCAACAATGTTAGTTTACGAGGGTGCGCCCGACTACCCGGGTCCAGACAGGTGGTGGGAAATAATCGAAAAGTACAAGGTCACCAAATTCTACACCGCGCCAACGGCCATTCGCGTGTTCGTCAGGGCGGGTGCAGAGTGGCCCAAGAAACACGACATGAGCACTTTGAGACTTCTCGGGACGGTCGGCGAGCCGATTGACAGAGAAGCCTGGCTATGGTACTTTAACAACATCGGCGGCGGACGCTGCCCGATAGTCGATACTTGGTGGCAGACCGAAACCGGTGGTACGCTCATGATGAGCTTACCGGGAATCGGTCCGTTCATCCCGACTGTTTCAGGCAGGGCATTCCCAGGTTCGCAAAACAAGATTGTCGACGAGGAAGGTAACCCGTCGTCATCTGGCGGTTACTTGGTGCTAGTCCCACCTCTGACACCGGGCATGATGCGTGGCCTCTACAAAGCCGACGAAAAGTACCGCGAGTCCTACTGGAGCCGCTACCCGAACCGATACTACTTCACCGGTGACGGTGCCAGAGACATATCAAGCGAGCTCGCAGAAAGCATCAGGGAAAAGGGCAAGATAAAGTCCTTCATCCGAGTTACTGGCAGAGTTGACGACGTCATGAAGGTCGCTGGGCACAGGATGTCGACGGCAGAGCTTGAGGACGGATTCAACAGGCACCCAGCCGTTACGGAAACCGCGGTTGTGCCGCAGCCAGACCCGCTGAAGGGCGAGGTCCCAGTGGCCTACATTGTGCTGAAGAACAGCAGCAATGCATCCGACGCACTGGCCAAGGAGCTGGTGGACCACATAGCCAAGGTCGTCGGCCCAATCGCCAAGCCCAAGCAGATATTCTTCGTTGACGAATTGCCAAAGACCAGGAGCGGTAAGATCATGCGCCGCATCCTGAAAGCGCTGGTGACCAAGGACAAAATCGGGGACACTTCGACACTGGTCAACCCAGAGGTCGTGGAAGACCTGAAGGTCAAAACCAATTACGACAAGTAAACCCGAATAAATCGGCACTGGCAACTGGTTTTTGCAAAGGCAGCGGTTGCCAGGCTCCAAGAGACATCACGAATAGCTGATAGCGATAGACCGGATTATGTCGCTTACGTCCTCGCAAAGGTCAGCGATAGTCTCCATGTTCTCGGTTATTTCCTTCAAAAGCAGAGATTGGCCAATGTCCTTGACCTTCTTGTACCACTTGAAAAGACCAGGAGTGAGTTGTTCTGAACGTAAATCGTCAATTTTTTCTTCCAGCTTTTCAACCTCTTGTGCGAGGGCTATCGCTGACTTGGGGTCTTTTTCCAGGGCTACGAAAGTCTCGTGGGTCCGAATGGAAATCTCCAAAACCGCCGTTCCATAAGTCCTCATTGTCGCCTTGAGATCGGTCGGAAGTTTTTTTACATCGATGTATTTCAGCTTCCGTGCGGCCGCTTTCGCGTTGGCTGCGATTTCGTCGGCCGTCATCGTCAGCCTTATTATCTCGTCTCTGTTTATCGGGTGGAAAATCCCCTTTGAGAGCTCCTCCAAGATGCTCCGCTTTATGACATCGGCATCTCGCTCGCTCCTAAAGGCTTCTTTAAAGCCCTCTTCCATTTTTTTCATATTAATGTCACAAAACGCTTGGACGGCTTTGTTCATACCAGCAACGGTCTTGACAACTCTTTTTATATGTTCGTCGCAGATGTCGAGAATCTTTTTCTCTCTGGCTTCACCCATCCAAGTGAGCGGACCGCGAGACGCCATCATATCACCATTAGTGTACTAATTAACCAAAACAAAGACATGCTAATTAAGATTACTGCCGGTATGGTCAGAATCCAGAATCCAATAATTTTGCCAGTCACCCCCTTGCTTACTCCGGTCAGCCCCTTGGAGGCTATACCCACGCCAATCAGCGAGCCGACTGAAGCCTGGGTTGTGGAGACGGGCATTCCGAAACCGAAGAGAAATGTTGGCAAAACCGTGAACAAAAAAACCACGATAGCATTGGCGTATTCGGCGGCTGCACCATTAAGAGTGTCAATCCTAGTCACTTGATATGCTGTAACAGCCAAAACTTTGTAGCCCCATGTAAAAGCGCCAATGGCTATTCCCGCCGAGCCGAGAAGAGAGAGTAGCATCATTGTGCCCAAAGTCGGGTCCCCGGTGAGTTTTTGGGTAGGGGTCACAAAAACCCCGGTAGCGTTGGCCATGTCGTTGGCCCCAAAAGAAAAAGCGGAAAAACAAAGGCCAATTACTAAAAGGATGTAAAGAAAACGAGAAGAATCGAACTTGCCATATTTTATTTTAAAAATATATGTCATAAAGGCGGAAAATCCAAGTGAGAAGATAAGCGCCGTAAATAGGCCGAACAACACTTCTAAACCCAGTATATGTGTGAAAACAGAGAATGAAGCAGCAAAAGCGAGTATAACCATCAAGGCATATATCATTAAGACGTTTGTCTTCTCTGCACGATGCCTGCTCAAATATTTCCTCAAAAAAATGTATAACCCTGCCGCTAGGAAAATTGCAAAAATCGGGGAAGCGATTATGCTCGAAACGACAATGATCATATTGTCCCATCTTACCTGCGTGGGGCTGGCAATCAATCCAAATCCAAGGACACCCCCAATTATGGCATGAGAAGTCGATACTGGCATCCCTTTGGAAGTGCAAAATGTCATCCAGATGCCAGCAGAAAGAACAGCGGTGAAACTTCCAACAGTTAAAACTTCTAAACTTAAAATTTCCCTATTCACCAATCCCCTATCAACCGTTTTCATGACCATCGGACCCAATAAAATACCGCCTGCGGCGGCGAATATCGCGAATAAGATTATGGCCTTCTTCATGGACATGGCGCCAGAGCCTACGGCGCATTCGGTTGGATTGGCGGCATCGTTGGCGCCCAAGCACCAAGCCGTGTAAAAACATAAAGCCAAGCCTACGCCGTAAATCAAGAGTTCAATCATCGGAACACTTCCGGCTCAAAGTTTCATTTAGGACTAAACTTAAATAAACATCGCCGGATTTGAAAATTTGCGGGCCAAAAAAGTAACTTGATTCTTTTTTTAGTTTTTCCTTTTACCTTGCGTCTTCTCGAGTCCACGTTTACGCACGATCGCCTCTATCTCCTCGTCCGATTGTCCCATTAATGGAGGTAACGGGGAGAATCTAATAAACTTGGCTCCAAGCAAACCGATGATTTTTCCCGAGACAAACAGATAAATCAATACCAAAACGGCAAAGTGAAGCGGTTCAAGATTAAGAATCATGGAAGTAGCTATGGAAAGTCCAATAATCACTATGCCTGAAAAAAAGGCAATTGTCAGCATTTTTGCCCTACTACGTCGATAGATAACAATCAACCTCCCGCCCAAACCGATAGACATGGCCTCCAATCCAAAGGCCAAAGAGCCAATCAAAAAAATAGCGTAGAGGATATCAATGGCACTCAATCCAACCACAGACCGAACTAAGCCAGCTAAGAATTTAAAGGCTCAGCAACGACGAATGGAAAAAATATTGGAGCGCCTTAATGCGAAATTCAAGCCGTGGCCCAAAAGCCGGGAAAACAAGTTCCTTTTGTTGGTAAAGGTCGTCCTCTCACAGAATACGAGCGACCGCAATAGTTTTGCGGCTTTCGATAGGCTTGTCTCCAAGTTTAAAACTCCGGAGCAGATAGTAAAAGCTGATTTGCACGAGATTCAAAAACTTATCCGAGTTGGAGGTCTTCACAAGGAAAAATCGAAGCGGTTAAAGGAAATTTCACAAGTCGTTTTGGAAAAATATAGGGGAAACATCAGCTCGATCCTGAAGAAACCAACGGAAGAAGCTAGGAAAGAATTACTTGAGCTTCCTGGTGTGGGCTTCAAAACCGCTGATGTGGTGCTCGCGTTTGGATCAGAAAGAGATCTATTTCCGGTGGACACTCATGTCTTCAGATTGTCCAAACGCCTTGGTTTTGCGGGAGAAAATGACAATTACGAGAAAGTAAAGAAAAAACTTGAGATGGTAACGCCCAACGGAATGAGAACATTAGGGCACATTATGTTTATCCAGCTGGGAAGAGCTTATTGCCGAGCCAGAAATCCGAATCATCTATGTTGCCCAATTAATTCTCTCTGTCCAGTCGGAACTCAGCATGCAAAGCCCTAACGACTTTGGTCGCGTCGTCCTCGTCGACCGTGAATGAGATATTGAGTTCGGAGGAACCTTGTGCTATGGTGAGTATGTTTATCTTGTTTTTACCAATGGTACTGAAAACCCTCGCTGCCACCCCTGGTGTCCCCTTCATTCCAGCACCCACGGCCGCTATAACGCTGACATTTCTCTCGCAGGCAATCTTCCAATTTATGTTCCTTTTGGCGAACTCCGCCCGCAGCGCTCTAAGCGCCATGTCAATTTCCTTCCTGTCGACAGCGAAGCTTATATCTGCCTGAGAAGAGCTCTGGGAAATCATAAGCACTTTTATGGCGGCTTTACCCAAAATATCAAAGACCCTAGCGGCAACCCCGGGAACTCCAATCATCTCGGCCCCACCAACAGTTATCAGTGAAACATTTTTGCTCATCGTTATCGACTTGACTATGCCCTCGATGTGGCTAGGCTCACTAATAATCAATGTCCCCCTGTTATCGGGTTTGAAAGCGTTCAAGACCCTAACTGGTATGTTAGAATCCATCGCTGGCCTTATCATCTTTGGGTGCAGCACCTTGGCGCCGAAGTAGGCCAGCTCGGTGGCCTCGAGATAAGAAATCGTTTTGATGACTTGAGCACTCGGCTCGACTTTGGGGTCGGCGGTCATTATGCCGTCAACGTCTGTTATTATCCAGATCTCGTCAGCACCCCAAGCTGCTCCCAATATGGAAGCTGTGTAGTCGGAGCCTCCACGACCAAGCGTCGTAATGATTCCTTCCTCTGTGCCTGCTATGAAACCAGTCACAACTGGGATTTCTTTAGCCGCCACAATCTTGTTGAGTCTGGGTTTGACGAGTTTGTGAATCTTGTCAGTTATGGGCCGGGCCTCGGTATAGTGGTCGTCTGTAACCAATCCCGTCTCGAAACCAGTCAAGTAAAGTGAAGTCGCCCCCAAAGACCCTATCGATCCTGAAAGGATTGGAGCGGAAAGCCGCTCGCCAAATGATGATATCAAGTCTTGGGAACGTGGTGATAATTCGCCAAGATAGGATATGCCAATTAAAGCTCTTTCCAAAGTATCAAGAGTTTCTTTGACCGTCAGCATTGTCAGGTCTAAGATGTCCTTTTTCTTTATCGCCACCTGGCAGGCTTGGAAATGCTTCGCAGAAATCTGCTTCATGAACTCTGGAATCTGCTGATCTGGATTGGCTCCGGGTTCCACCAGCTTGCGGGCGATATCCAAGAGCTGATTTGTGACGCCATACATGGCTGAAGTGACGACTACGACTTGGTCGCCCTTTTCGTGTCTTGAGAAAACGAGCTTGGCGTCGTTGAGTATGCTCTCACCGTCTTTGACAGGGTTACCCCCGAATTTTATCACGAGTCTCAATAAGCCCACCTGCCTTTACTACTCAGGCCCGACGACATAATAAGAGTTCAGCGTTTGACACACGTTCTTCGCCAGTGCGTGATAACACATGTCGACATCGACTTTTTCGGTAGATATGTTCATGACGTAGTCGCTGCAAGTGCAGAAGTTTTTTACAACTTCATATTCGTCAGTCTTTCCCTTCACGAACCAGCGCTGACCGCGTTTGGTCACGCGTCGTCCTTTTATCAGGTCCAGCGCGCGTTTTCCTCTGGCCTTGTAGACTTCGACGATCTCATTCTCAATCTCAGGAGTCAGCGGCGAGCCCTTTTGCAGCTTTTTAAAGAGCGACTCCTTTCCGCGCTTGAAAGTTTCAGAAACCATCTCACTCCAAATCACCTAATAGCCCATCCCCAAGTATATAATTGATGTTCGAGGAGACGCGGCAAATCCTGGGTGAGCACGGCATAAGGCCCGACAGGCGAATCGGGCAGCAACAAGTTGTCGACCCCACTTTCCTTGAGAAGATGGTGAGTTACGCTGAGCTCTCCTCCAAGGACGCTGTCTTGGAAATAGGCCCAGGTATAGGAAATCTGACGATGCTGCTCGCCAGAGACGCCGGCAGCGTTATAGCCGTGGAAAGAGATGACAAGCTCTCCAAGGCCCTGCAAGAGAGGCTGAAAAGGATTAACAACGTAAAGCTGATTCATGGCGATGCGCTACGGGTGGAGCTTCCAAAGTTCAACAAAGTGGTTTCAAATCTACCCTATTCGATATCTTCGGAAGTCATGTTCAAGTTACTCGAGTTCAAATTCGACTTGGCCGTCCTGATGTTCCAGAAAGAGTTTGCTGAAAGGTTGACCGCCAAGCCAGGATCCGATGATTATGGGCGCTTGACCGTGAACACTTACTATAGGGCCGAAGCAGAACTATTGGACGGGGTGCCTCCGTCGGCTTTTTTCCCGCAGCCAAAAGTCAACTCTGCCATTGTGAGGCTGAAACCACGCAGCCCTCCCTTTCAGGTTAAGGATGAGAAAGCATTCGCCGACCTGGTCAGGGCTTTGTTCCAGCACCGCAGACAACGGGTCAGAAACGCTTTCATGCGCTCGTTCTCAGAAGTTTTCCCAGATTTGACCCTACCAAAGGGAAAAAGGAGGTCTTTAGTCGACGAAAGGCTCTCCAAGGAACTGTCAGAAGCTCGTGTGATGGACCTCGCTCCGGAGGACTTTGGCGAGATGTCCAACCTGATTACTTCTCCATGAACTCTGAAGCTTGAGGCGGCTCCGGCTTCAGGCCCTTGCGCTTGCGAGTGTCCCTGATTACCTGTTCCTGGAGCTCTCTTGGAGTCACGTCGAACTTTTCAAACTCAGTCGCCCATATCGCTCTGCCCTCGGTCTCAGAGCGCAGCTCGGCAGCCAGCCCAAAGGAGTTGGCCACAGGTAGAGAGGCTTTGATTATGGAGAGATCCTCTTCGGCCTCCATGTTCATTATCCTGCCACGCCGTCCTTGGATGACCTTGGTGGCACCGCCCATGAACTCCTGCGGCACTCTAACTTCGAGCTTCAACAGCGGTTCGAGCAGAGTTGGATTGGCTAGCAGCACAGCGGCCTGTATGGCGCGTCTGACTGCAGGTATTATCTGGGCCGGACCACGGTGAACGGAGTCCTCGTGAAGCGTGGCGTCGTCTATGATAACTTTCAATCCGCGCATCGGCTCTCGCATGATTGGGCCCTCTTCCACAACCTCCTTGAAGGCCTCGATGATGTGATCCTCGATCTCGTCCATGTACTGGACTCCTTTTGTGGAGTCCACCAGAACGTTGTGCCCGATTATAGTCACTATGTTTCTGGCGGCGTGGGTCTCCCAGCCCAGCTCCCTGAGGACATTGGCCCGTTCCTTGCGTTCCTGCTTGTCAGTAATCCTGCCATCCTCGATGGCCTTGACCACATCGGGCTCCAACGGCTCGGCGATAATCATGAAACGGTTGTGTCTGTTGGGAGATTTACCCTCAACAGGCCCGGCCCTCGTTGACGGCGTTTCTCGGTAGACGACGATGGGCGCCGAAGTCTTCACCTCAAGACCCGCCTGTTTCAGTTTGTATTCGACAATCTCGAGGTGGACCTCGCCCATACCGGAAACAAGGTACTCGCCGGTCTCCTCGTTAATCTTTATCTTGACGTTCGGGTCCTCCCTGGAAATCCTCTTGAGCTCCGTGACCAGTTTTGGCAAATCCTGGAAGTTCTTGGTCTCGACGGCGACTGTCACGACCGGCTCACTGATGTATCTCATCTCTTCGAATCCTTTACCTTCGGCTCCTGCCTCTATGAGCGTCTCACCAACGTAGGCCTCTTTCATGCCAATCAGGGCCCCGATGTTGCCTGCTGGGACTTTGTCGACCATGACGCGGTCTGGTCCCATGTAGACGTTGACTTGTTGTATGCGGGCCTCTTGGCCAGCGCTCATCAGCTTTACGGTCTTGCCCTTCTCTAAGGTTCCGGAGAATACGCGGCCAGTCGATATGACCCCGGCTTGTTCGTCTACGATGATGTCAGTGACAACCATGCAAATCTTTCCATTCGGGTTCGCGGTTGCCATGTCCTTGCCGAGCTCGCTGTTGATGTCCCCCTTCCAGATGACGGGTATTCTGTGGCTTTGCGCCTCCTTCGGGTTGGGTAAATGGCGTATAGCCATGTCCAGGATGACCTCGTAGACCGGGCTTTTCTTCGCCAGCTCGGACGGGTTGCCAGACTGGTAGGCGGTAATGATGTCCTTGAAACTGATGTTCTTCTTTTTCATCTGGGGAATCGACAGGGCCCACTTTTCCTTTGCCGACCCGAAAGCTACGGAGCCCGATTCAACATTGATTTGCCACTTTTCGGCCACGCTCGGATGGGCATATCTTCGAACCAGCTCGTTGAATTTCATTATCAGCTTGACGAAGCGTGACTGCATACCCTCGGGGGTAAGTCGAAGCTCGTCGATGAGGCGGTCAACTTTGTTTATGTAGAGTACGGGATGGGCCCGCTCGGCCAAGGCCTGTCGCAGCACCGTCTCCGTCTGGGGCATTACCCCCTCCACGGCATCCATGACCACGACCACGCCATCGATGGCTCGCAAGGCTCTGGTGACGTCGCCGCTGAAGTCGACGTGGCCTGGTGTGTCCAAAAGGTTGATCAGGTATTCCTGTCCATCCAAGTTGTGCGACAGACTCACCGCCGATGTCTGGACGGTGATGCCTCGCTGCTGCTCAATGTCCAAAAAGTCGGTGAATAGCTGATCGCCAGCCAGGTCAAAGCTGATGATTCCCGAAGCCGCGACTAGGGAGTCGGTGAGTGTAGTCTTGCCGTGGTCGACGTGAGCGACTATACCGATGTTTCTGATGTGCTCTGGTTCCCACATCATCTTCTGGATATCCGCAAGATGTTTATAGCGCCTCATTCAACTCACTTCACGAAATATAATCCTCATCATTTAAATAGCTCAGCGCATGGGCAAAACCGTTGATTCCAGCTCGTCTTTCTTGCCCTCGGTGGGGGATGGAAATTCACTGGGGATTTCTTTGGCGGTCTGACCTATACCGATAGTGTTGCCAATCCCTGCGACAATGACCGTGTCTCCGGGCTTCGTACGCTGCCTTATGGCTATCCTGACCCTCTCGGCGGCCACGTCCGCGCCCTTGGCGAGCTTCTTATTCAGTTTAGTTAGAGACTCCGTGTACGACTCCTTTACCACGATGGCGTCTATGGGTATTTTGCGCTTCACCGCGGCTTGTTCTATCTTGTACTTCTCCGTGGGTGGACCGCCGATGGCGGCTCCCACGCCCTCGATGACTTCACCGCTGGTCTCGCCCTCGAGCTTGCCCGCTGCATCTATCATGATTATGCGGGAAATCTTCCTCGAGTTAGCAAGCTTTGCTATCAGCTCGCCTGGCTTACCGACCCTGCCACCTGGTCCCTTGGCCTTTACGATGAGGAGCTTGCGACCCTCGAACTTTGACTCACAATAGACGGTCTCCTCAACGGCCTCGTGGAACTTTGCGTTTCCCATAAACTTTGAGACTGTGAGGGGGCCGATTCCATCGCCTATAGGCTTGCCTTCGGTGAACGCCTTGGTCGCGTCGACGAAGGCCTTGCCAAAGGTCTTTAGGAAGGGAATGTTCATCTGGACCAGCATGACGATCTGTATGTTCTTCGTCTTCTCGGCCATTACCAAGAAGTGCTTGACCAACCTGTACAGGGCGTAGTTAGCCATGGCTCCCTCCATCGCCAGTTCCAGGTTAGCAGCGGTCTCCTCGTCGGCGTTTGGTGCTAAGCGCGCCACCGCATCCTTGAACCTTTTGTTCCGTACGTCAAGCACATGATCGAGTCGCTGTATGACTCCAGCTGGGTCGTCATGAACCGGCTCTATCGCGAAGAACTGCAGGAAGTTGTCGAAATCACGCTCAACGTCCTGCTTGGACTTTCCATGTTTGATTATGGCCTTCAGTGCAAGTTTCTTGCTTTCCTTAGCCATGGCGTCCAGCTCGATCACGGCTTTGCGCATCTGGTTCATGCCGGGTCGCATCTGTAGCGCCATCAGCTGTGGGGAAAGAAGCGTCATGATTATTATATAGATGAAGCCAAATCCAAGCCACACCAGTATGTCCGTTTCAGCCATAACAATCCCAAATTAAGTATCGCTACTTTTTGATTAAGGCTTCTACTAACATTTAAAACTTTGCTCTGTAAGAGTTTTCACGTGCGGGGGTAGCCGAGCCAGGTCAAAGGCGCCAGATTCAGAGTCTGGTCTCTCAGGAGTTCGAGGGTTCGAATCCCTTCCCCCGCACCACATAAAATTCGATTTTAGAGGAATTTTACAATCTGGAATAAGTAAATAAACTTCAGAAAACCAAAAGTAAAGAGGGATTAATGTGGAGCTACTAAAATTAATAAAAACTAGAAGAACGGTCAGACAGTACAAGGCAGAGGAGGTAAAGAAAGACAAATTTATGAAAATTATGGAGGCTGTAAGGTGGGCGCCCTCCTGGGCGAACACCCAATGCTGGGAACTTATAGCTGTTAGAAATCCAAAAATCAAGATTGCCCTCTCAAAGACCTTACCAAAAACGAACCCAGCAAGAAACGCTGTCGCGAACGCCCCAATAGTAATCGCCGTGTGCGGCAAGAAGGGGGTATCGGGATACATTAACAACAAGCCAATACCTGAAAAAAGGAGCAGCTGGCAGATGTTTGACCTCGGCCTGGCCATGCAAAACCTGACATTAACAGCTCACTCGATGGGACTTGGAACTGTACATGTGGGTTGGTTCAGCTCAAAAAAAGGCAAAGAAATCTTGAAAGTTCCGGAAAATGTCGATCTAGTTGAGCTTGTCCCTCTTGGGTATCCGGCCAAAATCCCGAAAAGAACCACGAGAAAAAAGGTTGAGAATTTTGTTTTTTTGAACAAATATGGCGGAAACCTAAAAAGTTGGGCACGTGCTAAGTAAAAAAAAACTTAAAAGCTGGATAAGCATAACTATTTGTTGACCTCAATGGGAAATCTTCTCGAAATCAAGGACATAACAAAGAGATTCCCTGGCATGATAGCAAATGACCATATTAGTTTTGAACTCAAGGAAGGAGAAATTCATGCGATATTAGGGGAGAACGGGGCTGGAAAAACCACCTTAATGAACATAATCTACGGGCTTTACCAACCTGACGAAGGAGAAATCAGAATAAACGGAAAGAAGGTTTCCATAAAATCCCCAAAAGATGCAATAAACTTGGGCATAGGGATGGTTCACCAACACTTTACACTCGTCCCGACAATGACGGCCCTAGATAACATCATCCTGGGCCGCGAGCCTGTGAAAGGGCCGATGTTGGATAGAAAAAAAGCCAGAAAAGACATCATTGAACTGGCTAAAAAATTCAAGCTAAGCATCGATTTGGATGCAAAGATCTGGCAAATGTCGGTGGGTGAAAAACAGAAAGTAGAAATATTAAAAGCCCTTTACAGGGGCGCAAAAATCCTCATAATGGACGAGCCTACATCCTCACTGACGCCGCCCGAGAAAGAAGAACTAATGCTATACCTAAAAGAAATATCCAAGATGGGAATTGCCACAATACCATTCATCACCCACAAACTCCCGGAAGTAATGGCTATTAGCAACAGAGTCACTATACTTAGAAAAGGTAAACTAGTCGGGACGATAAAAACAAAAGACGCCACGAGCAAGATATTGGCAACCAAAATGGTCGGGCGAGAGGTAATCTTCAAAATTAAAAGGGAAAAATCAAAGCTAGGCGAGAAAATTTTAGAGGTAAGTGAGCTGAAAGCAAAGGGCGACAAGGGAGAAATCGCCCTCAAAGGTGTTTCGTTTGATGTCAAAAGAGGAGAAATTTTCGGAATTGCCGGTGTAGCCGGAAACGGACAACGAGAACTGGCTGAGGTTTTAGTGAGCCTAAGACGCTCAACAGGCGGTAAAGTTTTTTGGAACGGTAAGAACTCTACAAACGTGCCACTGCGCAAGGTCGCGAATGTAAAAATCGGCTACATACCTGAGAACAGAATGGAGGACGGTGTGATAGCTGATTTCACGGTCGCCGAAAACATGATTTTGGGATTGCACAAACAACCCCAATTCTCTTACAAGTGGTGGCTGCCCTTCGACAAAAAATGGTTCATAAATAGTAAAAGTGTGAATGAACATTCGGAACAACTTGTCAAGGATTTCAGCGTTGCCACTCCAGACGTTTTCAAACACGCCGGGAAGCTTTCGGGTGGGAACATACAAAAAATAATCTTGGCAAGAGAACTATCCAACGACCCCGACTTTATCCTGGCCAACAGGCCTACGGCAGGACTGGACGTCGGCTCTCAGGAATACGTGTACAATGTTCTGATGGAGGCCAAAAAGAATGGAAAAGCAATTTTGTTGATTTCGGAGGACTTGGATGAGATATTGAGCCTAAGCGACAGAATAGCCGTTATTTACGAGGGGAACATCAGAGGAATTTTCGACAGTGCGAAGGCCAACAAAGAGAAGATAGGCTTACTGATGGCTGGACGCTAAATCAGGACCATTTTCTTGGTTAATTTTTCCCGAAGTGGAAGCATTACCAGTAGGATGCGATATCCCGCGGTTTGTTGGGATTATGTTTGTAGGCTAGATCCCACCATTTGTACTCGTAATCCAAGCACCTTGTGAAAATGTCGGTCAGTCTAGCTATCTTTTCTTCACCACCAATTTTCGCTTCGTAGTTTATCAAATCTTTCAGATTTTTAAGAACCACGAGATGGGGCTGCTGCCTGCTGTAGTTTCCATATTCCATGGCAATTTTCTTGTCAACCCCGTAGTACTTCATCAGACCAGTCGCAACTCGAAGAGGACAGTCTACTCCTCCGACTTCAGGGGCTGAGTAGGTCCAAGCACAGGGTAGAATCGCCATTGCCGCCTCGGCAATCGATCCAGTTGAATACACAAAGTATGAGTAGTCAACGTAGGCCCGAGCAGCGGGTAAAAGTACGTTTGGATTTATCTGGGCATTTTCCAGTTCTTCTTCCGTGTCTCCGAAACTTCTTATAATGGCATTAAAATAATGCCATTCGGGGGTCCAACCCTTGCCCCATTCGCTAACTAGATTCGTTTCAGCCAAATTGGCGGCTTTGGCGGCAAAGGCAGAAGTGTTCCTGAAAGCATTCATGAAGTAACAGTAGTTTTGGATTGAGTAAGTCTTGTACTTCTCTCTTGGAAGTTTGCCTTTTTCTATTTCGGTTAAGAACGGGTGGTTCCGAATTTCGTTAAAGAGATGGTCGTATTTTTGTCTTAGTTTGTCTATAAAGCCAGTTGGTTTCTCAAATTCTTTCTTAAGTATATCGGTAATTTGCTCCTTGGTCTTTTCCCAAGGCACGAGTGGAAGTTTGCTTTTCATAATCCTACCTGTTATCGGAATTACTTATTAGGGCTTTAATAGCTTTTGGCTTCGTTCTTTTGCAAGAAAAAAGTTTCAAATAAGCCAAAAGCTTTTAATTATCAATATTAGTTATAAAGAATGATGTCATGAGTAAAATTGGAAAAATGAATGTGTCTCCAAAATCACTCTACACGCCTTTTACAGAATTGCTCATTTTAATAGTAATCATAACGTTTTTTTTCATCTTCACAAGTCAAGTCAGAGAGCTAGACTTGGGCAAGATTTTTAGCACTTTCTTAAACGCCAGCTTTGGATCGGTGGATAACTTTGGCCGAGCTTTGATGAAAATGACCTTCATAATGGTTCCCGCTCTGGGGCTGACAATCGCCTTTAAATGCGGAGCCTGGAACGTCGGTGGCGAAGGACAGATAGCCTTGGGGGCTATAGCAGCAACGGGCGTGAGTTTGTTCCTGCCTTTCAATCTGCCCTCGATTTTAACCATTATTTTGATTTTTATCACTGCCTTTGTATTGGGTGGAGGTTACGCGGCCATCGCCGGCTATATGCGAGAAAAATGGGGCGTAACCGAGATAGTCGTCACCGTTATGCAAAGCATAATCGCTCTAGCCCTGGTGAACTACTTGTGCTCCGGACCCTGGAAAGAGCCAGCGGGCTATATAAAAAGGACACCCGCTATTCCAGCGGACCTGGCGCTGCCTTCTGTCCTTGGCCTCAGCGCCTTTTTCATAATTGGTTTAATAATGATTCCTTTAGTTCACATGTTAATCAACAAAACCACGCTCGGATACGAAATGCGGGTTGTTGGTTACAACAAAAAAATTGCAGTTCCACACAAGCTAAATGTTACAAAATTAGTTATTTTGAGCATGTTCATCAGTGGTGGCATCTGTGGAATCACTGGTGCAGGAATAGTCACTGGTGAGATTTACCGCATGCAGGTTGGACTAACCGGGAACTTCGGCTTCTATGCCATAGCAGCTCTTTTCATGGCGAGAGAGAAAGCCAAATACACCATTTTCTCCTCGTTTTTGCTAGCGGTTATTTACCAAGGAGTTCTCGGACTAGCGACTTTAGGAATTCCAAGAATGCTTGGCGATATCTTAATTGGCATTACTTTTATAGTGGCAATCTTGCCTGAGATAAGGCTGAGGCTGAAACGATGATAGATTACTTGCTCTCAGTAATTGTGTCAATTTTGTCTTTCACCCCACTCTTGGGCTTGGCGGTTCTCGGACTTTTAGTAACTCAAAAAAGCGGCGTTTGGAACATTGGTGTTGAAGGAATAATGCTCATGGGTGCTTTCTCAGCAGTTTTCTCTTACAGCTTTATGGGCCAGAACATTTGGTTCTCAATGCTCTTTAGCTGCTTAATCGGGTCGTTATTCGGCGTCATGTTAGCCTTTTTGTGCATCAAACACAAGCTAAACCAACTAATCGTGGGTTTTGGTTTCTGGTTTGCCGGGAACGGCTTGGCAGGATTCCTTTATGGAATAACAAGTCCCAAAGTACCAATAGAGGAGCACTTTCCAGAGTTTCTTTCTTTGGACATCATATTCTACCTGACGATAGCCTTGTTTATTGTTGTGTTCTTTGTCTTTAACTACACCAAACAGGGTTTAGCCGTAATTTGCTGTGGTGAAAATCCAAAGGCAGGGGATTGTGCTGGAATCAACGTTAACAAGGTAAGAACAATATGTACCATACTCGGCGCAGGACTCATGGCCATGGCCGGGGCCTACGTCGCGCTTGCTGCACTGCGAGGTTTTGACTACCAAATGATTTTGGGCTACGGGTGGATGGCTTTTGCCATATTGATATTCGGAAGATTTTCGACTTTTGGAGTATTGGGCTGTTCATTAATTTTCACGACTTTAGTAGGACTACAGAACAGGTTGCAGATTCTGGGGCTGCTTTTCATGCCCGTTGAATTCATGGTTGTTTTACCGCACATCGGAGTAATAGTCGGACTATTTTTGTCGGCCGTTCTTGGCAAGAAGACAGGCATTCCAGCGGCTTTAGGAATCCATTACGATAGAGAATAAGGCCACGGCTAATTGAAAGCCTGAATCTTAGGTAATGACTTAACTATTTCCAGATCTTTGCCAAAAGAGCCTCGGCAGATTTCCTAGCTTCGTCCATGACTTGTCGCTCGTCGACCGTCAAAATTTTTCTGTTTTCCATCACAACTTTTCCGTCGATTATAACTGTTTCCACATCATCACCATGCCCAGAGTTAATTATGTTGGGGAGAAGGTTGTCAAGTTTTCCTGACAAAATGGGCTCGAATCTCGGATTGTTTAAGTCGATGATGATAATATCCGCTTTCTTCCCCACTTCTATGGATCCTATTTCTTTACCCATACCCAAAGCTTTTGCACCGTTAATAGTGGCCATTTTTAGCATCAAATCGTGGGGCATTATCGAGATGTCCCCTCTAAGTCCCTTGTGGACATAAGCTCCGTACTTCATGACTTCAAACATGTCCAAGTTATTCTGCGGTGCATCCATCCCTAGGCCGACGTTGATTCCTCTCGCCAGCATGTCTGGAACCCTGGCCACTCCGTTTCCTAGCTTTAGGTTCGATATTGGATTGTGTGATACGTGGGTGCCAGTTTTCCTAAATAGCTCAATCTCGTTGTCGGTCAAGTGGACGCAGTGAGCCGCGACGCAGTCAGAGCCCAAAACACCAAGATCGTATGCATGCTCAGTGGGGCGCTTTTTGTAAGTCTTTACAGTTTCATTGACTTCCCAAAGGGACTCATTAAGGTGGATGTGAATCCCGGTCTTGTACTTGTTGGCAAGTTCCCTGGTCTTCATGAGGAACTCGGGTGAACATACTGGAATCCACTCGACTCCAAACCATATTTTTACCCTGCCGTTGGCTATGCCGTTCTTCTCAACGAAAGCCTTTACGTTGTCCTCTTGTCTTTCACCAGGGCCAATGTCCAAGGCCTCTCCAGAAATGACAGCCCGTATGCCTGTCTTCGCTGCAGCGTCGGCACAGGAAGTTATGCGGACGTAAATATCGTTGACGCAGGTAGTACCCGTCCTGATAGATTCCACATAGGCCAGGCTCGATTCGGCGAGCACGTCTTTGTGTGTGATTTGTTCCATGAAGGGATAAAAAAAGTCCACCAGCAGCTTTTCCATAGGCATGCCTTTCAGCATGACTTCGCACATGGTACCGCGGGTAAAAGTCGCAGAGTGGTAGTGCAAATCGACCAAACCCGGCAGAACGGCCTTTCCATGAGCATCGATTACCTTATCGCCCTTGTACTTTTTGGCAATCTCATCGCTTTTTCCGATGGCGACTATTTTATCGTCTTCAATAACTATCGAACCATCTTTTATTTCCTTAAAATTTTCATCCACGGTAAAAATAGTGCCTTTTTTGATAATTGTCGTTTCAGACATGACAGAAATTAAAACATGAGAATAAATATAGTTTTCGGGGAATTAACGGATTTTTGATATAAGGGGACACGGACATTTCCGGAAGCGGTTTGCCAGCCATTTTTCCCGTTAATCTTGTGGCTCTAATATGTTAAAAAATGCATAATTTTGCAATAAGATTTAAATAGACACTCAGCTACTTTAGTTACGTGAACGCAAAAGCTAGTGTTCGCGGAATTGGCGTGTTGCCCATTGTTGTTGTAGTAGTGATTGTGGCAATTGTCGCGATTGGGGCAGTAGTACTAATGCAGAGTCCAGCCCCGACCACAACGACCACACCTACCACTACAACTACAACGACAACACAGCCCACTACCACGACCACCACGCAAGCGGAACCGCTGAAAGTAGGAGTAATCCTGTACGGGTATCATGACTCGGGGTCATGGGATCCGCTGTGTGCCCAATCAGTGACGAACTTAATCGACGAGGGATACGACCTAGACGTGAGATTCGCCGAAGGAGTCCAAATAACGGACCTTTTGGACACTGCAAGGATGCTATCTAGCGAATGCGATCTTGTTTACATCTCAACTGAATACTACGAGGATGTAGCGCTTACAGTGGCACCGGAATTCCCTGAGGTCAATTACTTGCTTTTCCACCAAGCAAGCCCGAACCTTGACCTTTACCCGCCAAACGTGCTTACTATGCATACCCTGGAAGTCATAATACAAGCTCCGTACTTGGCTGGAGTAGTTGCGGGCGCGATGACGACTACAGGAAAACTCGGCTATGTCGACTCTTTCCCGGGGCCCCTTATGGATCACCTAGCGAGCGCTTTCAGGGAGGGAGTGTGGTACTCCAACCCAACTGCTACAGTAGACAGGACAATAGTCGGCGCTTATTCCGACCCAGTAAAGGCAAAAGATGCAGTGACATCGTTCGTTGAACTCGGCTGCGACATTGTTTACAACAGCCAAGACGACAAAGCCGTCATAGAGGAGGCAGAGGCCCAAGGGATCTACGCTGTGGCACTTTACTTTGATGAGAGCGTAAATTACCCCGACACAGTTGTGGCGAGCACTATTTGGAACTTTGAAAAAGCAGTGAAAATAGCAGTGGACCAGACCTTAGCCGGAACTTTCCGGGAATATGTAGCGGAAAACCCAGAGGTATTCGTGTCGCTCGGCCCAATGGAGTTCGACTGTCTACCTGGAAAAATGGTCCCATCTAATGTCGTCGCCACACTAGATGACCTCAGGGAACAGCTCGTCAGCGGAGAACTTGTACTGGATATCCCAGAAGCGTGGTAGTAAAGCAAAATTTTTATTTTTTTACCCATAGATAGTGTGTACTCTAAAAATTTTTAGATTTTTGAGAGCATAGAAAAAAATCAGGAAAACATATAAGCTGCTCCGCAGATTTACACGTCGAGGTGCGAAATTTGGGAGTTGTTTTAAAAAACGGAAAAATAATTACTGGAGATGGGAAAACTGTTATTAAACGAGGCCACGTCGCCATTCAGGGAGAATTGATAACTTCTGTAGGTATGGGGTTACCACCTACCCGAAAGACGGATAGAATCATAGATGCAGGAGGAAAAATAATCATCCCGGGGATAATCAATCCTCACGAGCACTACTTGACAATAGGCCCGGGGTTGCTCGGAGAGCACCCTTGGTACGCGGAGCAGGTTATTGAACATCTGAACTCACACTTGCTCCAAGGAACAACGACCATTTTGAACATGGACGGTCTAGCACTGCCGAGTGAAACTGAAAAAGTGAACAGGATGCATCCGGTCAACGTCAAGACCGCCACCATGCACATGCTGGACTTTGTACGCGCGATCGAGTGTGTAACCGATTGTCCGGGACTCAAGCCAGTTCATAAGAAGATGACCGTCGAGGAAGCGGTCAAGCAAGGTGCGGTAGCGATTGGCGAGATTGAAGAACTGAGTTTGTGGGCGGCCATAGTGCACTTGCCAGTGGCAATGCGAAAGCAAACAGGGAAAGCTGTGACGCCGTTCCAGGCTAGGAAAATTCAGCAGACTATTCTTGGAGATGTAGAGAACCCCCCAGAATTTGACCAGTCAAAAGTCACCGAAGCCCTAGAGGAGTTAGGCTTGGAGCCAAAGTATCAGAAGGGGATCATTGACATTCTGGACAAAATGGTCGCCGAGCCACACAGACTGTGCCACAAGGTCTACTTGGAGTCGGCCGAAATCGCCAAGCGGCTCGGAATCCCAATAATTGTCCACTACGCTTTGGAGTCAATGGATTGGTTGATCGAACTGGCTAGGAAATATGCGCGGAATGTGAACATACTAGCTTCTCACTGCGACTCGGTCTCCTTCTCCGATATCGAGGAGAGCATAACAATGACTAAGAAGCTGAAGAAGCTCGGGATAATAACCAATGCGACCTCATACATGAAGGAGCACGTCGACCTCACCGACATAAACGTCAGGCTGTTCGAGGAGAGACTCGTCGACACCATCTGCACCGACGCCGCTGGGCAGCAGGATTCGATACTCTACTTCATAGAAAGAATAGTGGAGGAAAAGCTGGCTGAGCTACCCGAGCTGATAGCCATGGCGACGAGCAACGTGTCCAAGTTCATACCTGATCTAGCACCGCATCGGGGGCTAATCCAAAAAGGGAAGATAGCCGACCTTGTCATGGTTGACGCCGAACACGTGTCCGATGTTGAGAAGGTCATTATCGGCGGGCAAGTAGTCATTGAAGACGGTTACCATGCCAGGAAAGAAATACCCTCGATGGGTCCGCCGCCCTTCGGTCCCGATGGCCGGCTATATCAGAGAGACATCTACACTAGATTGCCAAGCAGGCTAGCATGTGATTTGGCTGAAAAGGAATAAGCGCCGGTTGGATTGATACCGCAAGGCTTCGAATTGCTTGACTTCAGCGGGAATTTAATGTCCCGAGAGTGCGAAACTAAAGCCTCGGCTACTTTTCGTCAGCCCAGCGCTTCATCTTGTAAACGGAGTCCCAGAATTCGTACTCGTATCTGCAGCTCGTGAGGAATATTTCGGCTACCCTTTTTCTCTCCTCTTCGCTTTTGCCCTCGGCTATTGAGTCAAGTTTGTTTCTCAGCCAAGCAACATCGGTCTTCATTCGGTCGCTGGTGTAGACTTCAATGGACTTTACGTAAATCGGCTGTTCCTTCGAAATTCCTTTTGCTTTCAACTCTGAGAAAACGTACAGGTAACACCAGAAGCACGGCAAATAGGCGGCTATGACTCCAGCCAAATCTTCTGTAAAGCTGGTCCGAACTATAAAGTCAGAATACGCCCTCGTCATAGGGGCCATTGTCTCCTTTTTCAGTTCTGCCTCGGTTATTCCCAGCTCGCTAGCGTAAGTTTTCATCAGCTCTATCTCGCCTTTAATCGTGAAGTCCAGCATTTCAAAAAATCTGGTTGTTGTCTCTGGGTTGTCGCTTTTGATTATACCTAGGGCCGCCACCTTCTCGTATTCCTTCAAGTAGAGGTAGTTTTGTTTCGAATAGAACTTGAATTTTTTCAAGTCCAAGCTCCCATCACCCATCTCTTTTATGAATGGGAGCTCAAGCTGCATTTGCCAGATTTTATCTGTGTCCTTTCTCAAAAGGTCCGTAAATTTCATGTCATCACCAAAATATTAATGGTGAGATTAGTTTAAATACTGAAAATTTCTTTCGATTTGATTTCTCAATCTGAAATATGATAAGGAATCTCAATAAATATTAGTTATTTATTTAGAAATAGCGATTTTATTTGATTTTATGGCTGAAATTGCGGACAGATTGGCTAGAGCAAAAAAACTAGTAGAAGCGAAAGGCCTTGAGGCAATAATCGCGGCCGCACCTGAAAACATCCAGTACCTGACGGGCGTGACAGAGGCCAGCGTGCATGCCTGCGCGGCTTGCGTTGTCGGCAGAAATTTGGAACCGGCCTTAGCGGTGATGTGGCTGGATGAATCCATCGCAAGGAAACAAGCAAAATGCTTGGTTATCAAGACTTACAATCCTTACAGTCAGGGGAAAGTGATAGCAAAGGTGCTTGAAGACTCTAGAGCAAAAAAAGGAAAAATTGGGATGGATGGAAAGGCCATGACTTTTTTGGGAAGCACCGTCAGAAAGGAACTTCCTAATCTCGAACTCGTCAGTGCCGAGACAGCCATGGACGAGCTAAGATGGATCAAAACCGAAGCAGAAATCGGCCTTATAAAAAAATCCTGTAGAATTGCTGACAAGGGAATGAAAGCCGCTTTGGAATCTTTAAAGCCAGGGATGACCGAGCTGGAGATTGCAGCGATAGCGGAGAAAGAGATGATTTCCTCGGGCTCGGACGAGTTGAAGCACCGGACAATAGTAGCGTCAGGCTACCGGGCTGGTCTAGTGCACCCGTTTGCGATGCATAAGAAAATTATGAAGGGCGAACTCGTAACAATAGACTTGGGCGCGGTCTACAAGGGATACTGCTCTGACATTGCCCGAACCGCTTTTATGGGAAAGCCTTCGGAAAGTGTAAATAGAGCTTTTGAGGCGCTGCGAAGGGCCCAAGAGGCCGCACTCAGCAAAATTCGTCCAAATGTTGCGATCAAAGACCTTGAGAATACAGCCAATAAAACAGCCGAGAGCTTGGGGTGCAAGCTCATAGGTCATGTGGGGCACAGCATCGGACTCAGAACCGAGGAGGACCCACACCTCTGGTCGATAAAAATGCCTTCCCCTGAGCGGCTGGAAAAGAACATGGTGCTGGCGCTATTCCAAAGCGCCGCCCAGACGAGCCAATGTGTCGGGCCGAGGCTTGAAGACACTTTAGTAGTCCGAAAATCTGGAGCCAAGATTTTGACCGTTTATCCAAAAGATATCTTCAGAGCGCTCTGATTGCTAGCGGCTCACAGCTCAGGTTCTAAAGCGACCAGTTATTTTACGCTCCGCTATTGTCAATGCTGTCGTGGCTTAAAGCGCTGAGCCGATTAACTACCTTGGCACCACTAGTAGTAAGAACCTATCTCACGTTCTTTACTTGGATCATGTTTGTATGGGGCGTTCCAAAACATGAATTCTTGTTCGCAGTTTCTCTTGAAGTTTGACCTGATGGTGTGAATTAGGTTTTTGTCACCAGATTCGTAGGCTTCATTCACTATTTCTTTCCCTATCTTCACGTGCACGTCGTGCCACTCGGCGTAGCCCTCTTCGTAGATAAATTGGTAGGCCCATTTTTTGTTAACGCCGTAGTGCTTGACAAGTCCTTTGAAGACCCGTTCGGTAAGGTCCAGTCCGCCGATTTCTCTTCGGGTGTACGTCCAAGGGCAAGCTATGTAAGAGGCAATTGCGGCTGCGGAGTGGCCCGTTGCCCACTCTGCCGCCATGAAATCGGCGTAAGCGCGTCCGGCCGGAAAGGCGACGTCTGGATCCTCCTCGGCGGCCCTTAGCTGTTCATTGGTGAACCCCGCGTCAAGGGCCATTTGCCAGAAACTGTGCTCCGATACGTCAAAGGGAATTTGCTGCGACAAGGCAAACATCCTCTTGGCATTTTTACGGCCGATTGCTGGGGCAACGCCCGAGGGCCAGGTCTTGACTATTCGTGATATGTAAGCCTGGTTTTGTATAATGTAGGTCTTCCACTTTTCGATTGGGAGCGTCCCGTCTTCAATTTCGGTCACAAAAGGATGGTTGTCAATTTTGTCGACTATTCGTGCTATTTCTTTTTCTTCTCTGAGTCTGTCCAAAAAAGTGAGCTTGTTTTCCCATTCTTCTTTTAGCTCTTTGGCAAGTTCTTCTCTTGATTTCGGGTGTATTATGGTGTACCAAGCTTTGTTGGTCTGTCCGTAAACAAGCCCTTCAATTGGCTTAAATTCTTGATTAACCATACATCTCGATAAACATGAGACTTTAAATATTTTTCTTCAACCAACAACCAATGACACAAAATTTGCTTTGGCTTTAATATTCGTCCGCAAAAAATCAAAAATTGGAAACTTTTTTTATTTCGCCACCAAAGTTCATTTTGAGGTGATATTGTGAAGGTTAAGTTGAAAGTTGACGACGAGGATATTAATATGAATGAATTCGTCGCCCAAATTTTGAGTGGAACCATAAGCGGGACCGTAACCTCTCTGCACGGCATAACAAAGGACTGGAAGGAGATCAAGCTGGAAATCAAGAGATAGCTAAACCAAAACTACGACGGTTTTTTAAACCAGGTGCAGCGTCACCAATATACCTTCCTCAGAGTGCTTCAACTCAAAGCCCATCCGTTGGGCCAATCGGAGCATTTTCTTATTCTCACCCATTATAATCCCGTAGATGCTCTCCAAGCCTTTTTCCTGAGCTATCTCTATGAGCATGTCCATCATCTTGGTACCCAGGCCCTTGCCCTGGTATTCGTCGGACATCACTATGGCAAACTCGCCGCGTTTCCTTCCGGGCTCCAAAATTAGCCTCACAACACCAACTTCTTTTTTCTTGCCACCATCCCGAGCCTCGGCGATGATGGCCATCTCTCGGTCATAGTCTATGTTGCAGAACCTGACTAGGTCCTCGTGGGACAGGTCTTTGATGATGCGGAAGAACCGGAATCTGCTCGTTTCGTCAGAAAGACCTTTTATGAATTCGTGCTCCATGTTCTCGTCCTCAGGCCGGATGGGCCTTAACGTTACTTCGGTTCCGTCCTTCAGCCGCCAGGGGACTACATATTTCGATGGATAGGGAAGTATTGCCAAGTGCACGTGCGGATCTGATACGGACACGAATGCTGGATCTATTGAGACTCGCGCGTCCAAAGCGATTATCGCGTTGTGCGAAGCGGCAAGCGGGTTGATGTCTATCTCGGCAATTTCTGGAAAGTCGACTATCATGTTGGAAAATCTGGAGATTATTTCTTCAAGCGACTTCATGTCAACTGGTGGCTTGTTCCTGAGGCCTTTCGAAATTGCCTTGTAAATTCTAGTCTCCTCCATCATCCGCCTGCCCAATGTCCTGTTGAGAGGGGGCAAGGCTATTGAGAAGTCTTTTTGGAACTCCACACCTATGCCGCCCTGGCCGAACATTATGATAGTGCCAAAGTCCTTGTCCTTCTTGGCTCCGAGTATCAGCTCGTAGTCGAATTTTTCCATTTTTTGCACATATGCGCCCAGTATCTTCGCTCCGGGGGCGGCCTTTTGAACAGAATCCATCATTCGGCGATAACCTTCTCGCAACTTCGCCTCGCAATCCAAGCCAACAACTACTCCCCCGACGTCTGTTTTGTGGATAATCTCAGGGGAAACTATCTTGATAGCAACAGGGTAGCCGATTCTGTGGGCAATTGTCAAAGCCTCCTCTTCGCTCCTGGTCAGGTAAGCACGAGGTCTGGGTATCCTGTAGCCGTCGAGAAATTTGTCCACCTCCTCCTGGGTTAAGTTTGTCCGGTCCTCGGCGAGGGCCTTTTTTATTATGAGTTTCAGGTGGCTCTTAGGCGGCGAGAGGTCTACGGCCAGTTCTTCTGGCGTTTCGTAAAGCAGCTCGAGATTCCTCTTGTACTTGTACATGTACATGTAAGTCCTGATGGCGTCTTCGGGAGTTGCGTAGGTTGGGACGTCGTTCTCATAAAAAATCTTTCTTGCGTCAAGCACGGCGTTCTCACCCATAAAGACCGTCAGAACTGGCTTCTGTTTTTTCCGGGTCAGCTCCACAATCTTTCTAGCCAAGTCCGAGGAGTTGGCAGAGCCTTGAGGGGTGTACATGACAACTATTCCGTCTATATTCGGGTCGAGCAGACAAACCTGCAAAGTTTTGTAGTATCTGTCAACATCAGCGTCGCCGAGGACATCCACGGGATTGCCCTTACTCCATTGGGCCGGCAGGATCTTGTCCAAGACCGATATCGACTCCTCTGAGAGGTCGGCTATCTCGCCGAGGTTGTCTATGATGGCATCTGCCGCTATGACACCGGGTCCTCCTGCATTAGTGATTACGGCTATGTTGGGCCCGGCCGGCAGATACCTTGAATCGAGGACGCTGGCGCAGTTGAACAGGTCTTCAATCTCGTCCACCCTTATGGCACCCACGCGTTTGAAAGCCGCCCGGTAGACCTCAAAGTTTCCAGCCAAGGCACCAGTGTGCGACTTGACGGCTTTAGCACTCCCCGAGTATTTTCCAGGTTTCAGTATTATTATCGGCTTGGTTCTGGAGAAGCCTCTGGCTGCGCTCAAGAACTTTCTTGCCGAGCCAACACCTTCCATGTAGATGATTATGCTCCTTGTACGCGGATCCTCACCTAGGTAGTCAATCAAGTCCCCAAAGTCTATGTCCAACATAGACCCTAAGGAAGCAAACATGCTGAAGCCTGTATGAGTGCTGATGGCCCAGTCGAGTATCGCCGAGCCCAAAGCACCACTCTGCGAGATGAAGGCGACCTCGCCGGGTTCGGGCTCGCTCCTCAGGAAAGTTGCGTTGACATCTTCGTGGGGCCTGATGAAGCCCAGGCAATTGGGGCCCAAAACCCGGATGTTATATTTGGCTTGCAGTCTCTGTATCTCTTTTTCCAACTCCACGCCCGCTTCTCCGGTCTCGCGAAAGCCGGCTGATATTATTACTACGCCGTCAACTCCACTGCGACCGCATTCATCGACTATCGCGGGCACAGTCTTTGCTGGAGTCGCTATGACTGCCAAGTCAACGTGGGCAGGAACCGCCGTTATGTTGGGAAAGCATTTCTGACCCATTATCTCCTGGCGGGTGGGGTTGACTAGATAAACGGCTCTCTTGTCCTTGCCAGCAAGGAGATTCTTCATGACTTGGCTGCCTACGGAACCTTCCTTGTCGCTGGCGCCTATGAGTGCCACAGACTTTGGACTGAGCATACTGCTTATTTTACCCATTTTATCCCAGCACTACTAATCTCTAGAAACTGATTTAAAACATAAGCTTGTCAAGCTGACTTGTGCCAAAACAGCTGTGTGACTAGATTGTACGTGCTTGGCCATTTTGGCCGGTCGTGCGGTCTAGGCAACTGAATAGCGGGCTGGACCAGCCTCTTTTGACTTGATTGCGGCTTGCGCGGCTGCCAGCCGAGCCACCGGAATCCTGAAAGGCGAACAAGAAACGTAGTTCAGCCCGAGCTTGTGACAGAACTCGATGGAAGAAGGGTCGCCACCGTGCTCTCCGCAGATGCCCACCTCAAGTTCCGGCCGTCTGCCTCTGCCCAGCTCGACCGCTATCCCCATTATCTTGCCGACACCTTTACTGTCAAGCTTCTGGAACGGGTCGACCTCAAGTATTCCCTTCTCAATGTACTGGAAGAGGAACCTTCCCTCGGCGTCGTCCCTGGAGTAAGCAAAAACCATCTGGGTCATGTCATTGGTGCCGAAGGAAAAGAACTCGGCGTGCTCGGCGATCTCGTCGGCGGTCAGTGCCGCGCGCGGAACTTCAATCATGGTGCCTAACTTGTAGTGCAGATTCATGCCCTGTTCCTTCATTACGGCTTGGGCGACCTTCTCAAGCTGCGTCCTGACGAACTTGAGTTCGTTCACATGACCGACCAAAGGGATCATTATCTCGGGGCGGGGGTCCTTGCCCTCGCGCTTTAATTCGCAAGCGGCCTCTAAGATGGCTCGAGTCTGCATTTCGTTGATGTCTGGAAAAGTGATTCCGAGCCGACAACCTCGAAGTCCCATCATAGGATTCTGTTCGCGCATGCTCTCGACACGCTTGAGTAGCTCTTCCTTATCACTGAGTTCTTTGCCTTTGGTGTCCTTGGCCCTCATTTCGATGACCTGCTCGAGGAGCTCATCGTGGCTCGGCAAGAATTCGTGGAGCGGAGGGTCAAGCAATCTAATGATAACAGGTAGGCCGTCCATCACGCGCAGGATTTCTTTAAAGTCCCCTTTTTGGACCTTTAGCAGCTTAGCGAGGGGTTCCTTGCGCTCTTCACTAGTCTCTCCAAGAATCATTTGTTGGACAACTGGGAGTCTGTCCTCCTCGAAAAACATATGCTCGGTCCTGCAAAGGCCTATGCCTTGGGCCCCCAACTCCCTGGCTTTTATGGCGTCACGCGGGTAATCGGCATTTGCCCAGTTTTGCAGTCGCTTGGTCTGGTCGGCCCAAGTGAGTAGACTGGAGAGTTCCGCTGACATCTTTGGTTCGATGAGCGGGGCCTCGCCCAATATCACCTCGCCAGTCGAGCCATTGATAGTTATCAGGTCGTTTTCCTTGATTACGTTGCCGTTGACCTTAAAGAGACTGGCTTCTGAGTCAACCTTTATGCTTTCGCAGCCCACGACAGCGGGCTTTCCCAAGCCGCGTGTGACCACGGCAGCATGGCTGGTCACGCCACCGCGTGAAGTCAAGACACCTTGAGCCGCAATTATTCCGCCGACGTCGTCGGGACTCGTTTCCGGACGGACCAGGATTATTTTCTCTCCTGAGTTACCCATGGTCTTGGCACGCTCGGCGTCAAAAACGGCCTTGCCCACCGCAGCCCCGGGGCTGGCGTTGAGGCCTTTCGCTATGACTTTAATCTTGGCTTTTGGATCGACCTGCTTGTGGAGCAGCTGCTCTATCTGAGAGGGCTCGACCCGCATCAGAGCTTCCTCTTTGGTGATCAGTTCTTCGCCAACCATGTCAACGGCTATCTTTAGAGCCGACTGTGCGGTGCGCTTCCCCGAGCGTGTCTGAAGCATGAAAAGCTTCCCTGCCTCGACGGTGAACTCAACGTCCTGCATGTCTCGGTAATGGCGCTCTAACTTGCCCGCTATTTCAATGAGCTTCTTGTATATCTCAGGGTCCTTTCTCTCCAGATCGGATATTTTCAGAGGCGTACGGATGCCGGCGACGACGTCCTCGCCTTGGGCGTTGAAAAGGAACTCTCCGAAGAGCTCTTTCTTCCCGGTCGAGGGATCGCGGGTGAAGGCGACGCCGGTGCCCGACTCGGAGCCGATGTTGCCGAAGACCATGGTGACGACGTTCACGGCGGTGCCTAGGTCGTCCGGAATCTTGTAGAACTTTCTGTATTCCTTGGCACGCTTGTTCTGCCAAGAGGAGAAGACCGCGCCTATGGAGAGTTTGAGCTGGATAAGTGGGTCGGAGGGAAATTCCTTTCCAGTCGCCTCTTTCACGACTTTTTTGAACTCATTGACGACGGTTTTGAGATCGTCCGCTTTGAGGTCCGTGTCGACCTTGGCCCCGACCTTCTCCTTCTGGCCTTCAAAAATCTCTTCGAACTTTTTGGGGTCGATTCCCAGAACTATCTTGCCAAACATCTGGATAAAGCGCCTGTAGGCGTCGTATGCGAACCTCTCGTTGTTGGTGAGTCTAGCCAGACCATCGACGGCCTCGTCGTTCAGGCCCAAGTTGAGTATCGTGTCCATCATACCAGGCATGGAGAACATTGAACCAGAGCGTATGGATACAAGGAGGGGGTTCTTAGGATCGCCGAAGCGCTTGTTCGTGGTTTTCTCCAGTTTTTTTATCGCGGCAGCGGCCTCATCCATAAGGCCTTCGGGTAGCTGCCCTCCCGCCTCGTAATATTTCTTACAAACTTCAGTTGTAATCACGAAACCGGGAGGAACCGGCAGGCCCAGCTGAGCCATCGTACACAGACCTGCGCCTTTTCCTCCCAAGAGCTTCTTGTTTTTTCCATCGCCTTCGGCGAAGAAATATAGGTTCTTTGACATGTGAGCCCCTAGAATTTTTAGCAAGCGGCCGAACTTAAAACCTTCGCCTGGAAAATTAAAATGCTGGCAAATGGTTGAAAAGGCCGCAAGTGTAAGAGATTATGATTCTATGACATATGAGGACCTCATAAAAATCAGGCCGGGATTCGGCGGCTTTGACCTTCCATACGAAAAGGCAGATGTAGTCTTCCTTGGTGCCCCAGTGGACCTCACTTCCAGCTACCGACCGGGGTATCGTTTCGCCCCGACAAAGATAAGAGAAGCGTCGTTAAACTTGGAAACTTACATAATGTCGGTGGGAGTCGACGTCTTCGAGAAGCTCAATGTCACCGATGTTGGCGACATCATAGTCACTCCAGCAGACCTAGAGCAAACTGGCAAAAGAATCACTCGCGCTGTGGAGCAGATACTAAAGGATGGAAAAACACCAGTGGTGCTGGGTGGAGAGCACACCGTTTCATATTTTGCAATAAAACCAGTCGAGGACGCCTTCGTGATTCACCTGGACGCCCATCGGGATCTCCGCGAAGAGTATTTGGGCGATAAGCTGTGCCACGCGAGCGTGATGCGCAGGGTGCTTGATGAGAGGCCTGGGAACAAGCTAATCCAAATTGGTGTGCGGTCGTGCTCAAAAGACGAGATTGATTTCGCCACTGAGACGAGCGTGATCGCTTACTCTACTGATCAGATCATAGGTTCCCCAAATCAGATAATGGCTGATGTTAAGAAGTTGGTCGGAAACTCGAAAGTCTACCTGTCGATTGATTTGGACGTACTCGACCCCGCCTTTGCTCCAGGGGTCTCGACTCCGGAGCCGGGTGGTCTGTCGACCGTCGAACTGATGAGGATTCTAAGGGAAATTGGAAAGCTCAACCTTGTGGCCTTTGATGTGGTCGAGCTAGTGCCGCCTCATGATGACGGAACAACAGCTTTCGTGGCGGCAAGGATAATCTACGAATTGTTGGCCGTGATGGGTTCTAAAAAGTAAAAATCACTGTATCAGTTCGTTGCCCTTTTCGACCACTACGCGCGAACCCAGCGAGATCTTCAGGTTGGCCCTTCGCAGGGCCTCTTTGGCAACAGCGGCAAACTCTTTTTTGCAGCTTATTGTCATCAGCTGCTGCCCAATGCTGACGCGGGCGGCTACGCCAATCGGCCGGCCGAAAGCCCTGCGCATACCATCAGAAACACGGTCGGCCCCCGCGCCCATGACGATTGGGTTCTCGCGAAGCACCTGGTGCGGGTAGGCCCTGAGCTTGAAATGGTAATTGTCCTTGCCCGCCTTGAGCTCGAGCAGGCGGTTGGCTGCGACCCTAGCGGCCTCGAGGCCATTGTGCCTTATCTGACCGCACTCTGTCATGACCATCGACATCGTCACTTCAAAGTCGCCTTTCGGGTTGCCCATGTCGTAGAAGGTCACCCTACTGACTGGGACACCCTTGATGAAATCGCGGCGGGTGTAAGCCGGGCCGCTAAAGTTCCTGTAGCTCTTGGCTGGTCTCAACGGCATTTTAATCCCTTCAACTCATCATTTTCATCATACTTAATAGTTTTATTGCTTTCAAAAGTTGGGTTGCAATGTATATAACCTTATTAGTTGGATGGGTGTGTTTGATTGGAAAAATTGCTTTGTTAAAAAACAGGGAGTGAAACTGACATCGACGTCGGCAGCCAAGGACGAAGCTGTCTGGCCAGCTCAGAGGATTCCTGAACAGGTGGCAACCAGGTCGTGCCCCTTGCGTCCTCAGGGCTGGCTTTTAGCACTGTAAACGACTCTATTTTTCTAGGATCTACCGGCACCGAAACCAGACCCGTTTCCGGATTCAAGCTCATCGGCGCTAAAAGAAGGCCTCGCTTGACCCGAAGCTCAGAGAGGAGGCAGGTGTCTTTTCCTCTTTTGAGTTCTATGGGGGAGGAAACGCCATTGACGAGGACATCTATGCCGCGCTCGCGCAAATAGCTAACAATATAACTCGTCAGACCTTCCTGCAAACCTTGAAAGACGTCGACACCGCTGGCCCGCGCTTCGCACGGAATGGTTTCGAGGGGAATCGCCAAATCGAAACCCAGTCCGCCCGAATACTTGACCCAGGGCTCTGGAACCCCGGCCTCTTCTAACGCCCCAACCACCCAAGAGGTCGCCTCCTTGGCGAACTTTAGCCCGCCGTTGGTCGCCCGGGTCGTCCACACCAAGTCTCTACCCAGCGGGTTGACCAAATCGTCCAAATAGTAACGCCAGTAAGAGCAATAAAAAGCCGTCGCTCCCCTGGTCAGGGCCCGATCCATATCGGACGGCCTGTCGAGGCAAATCGGAGTCTGCGAGTCGCCGTCGTCGAGGTATCTCTGAACGCCTTTTATTTTTGAATTGTAAAACCCGCATTCACGAACACCGTTGCTTCCGCTAGCATTCGCGAAGTCCGTGATGGCTCGCCGTACGTCTTGGCGTTGATAGTACATTTGTTCCCCCAAGAAGAAATTGATTTTGACATTGATGTTGGTTGGGGGGTGGGGGGTCGCCGAAAGTATTTCCGACGGTACCGACCCCTTTTTTTCCACTGGAAATTATAAATTATAATAACTTTAAAAGTTATGTTACGTTTGGTGTATAAACTTGTACAAAAAAGAATTTGATAGCGGTTGGTTAGTCGGATTTATTGAAAGTGCAGGCGTCTTCACTAAAAATACAGTAAAATTTAGGAGAAAAACCAAATTAGGGCTCAAAAATTACCTTTACATTAACCCCGCCTTCTACTTGGTCAGTCATGACATTTCTGCATTGGAAATGGTCAAAAGGCTTCTAAAAACCGGTAAGATAAACAAACACGGTAAAATTTTCCATTTGGCCATACGGCGCAAAGACGAAAGCATCAGATTAATGGGCTTGCTTGAAGGCAAGCTCAAATCGCAGCTTAAAGCCCAGCAATTCGAAGCCTGGAAGCGAGCAGTCTTGGAGTGGAAATCAAGGGCCTGGGGCGCGGGAGTGGAGAGCGGCCAGGACCTTCCACTAAAAGCGGAATTTTCACAAGGCTTTTAGTCATTCGAAGCCCCCTTTCCGTTGGGGAGATAGTGGATCGCTTTGATTTAATCAAGCGCGGCACCGAGGAAATAGTCACTGAGGAAGAACTACGCCAACTTCTCACGGGCGAAAAGTTCACCGCATATTGTGGATATGAACCCTCTGGCAAGATTCATTTCGGGCATGCACTGACCGCCTTCAAACTAGTTGACTTGCAAAGAGCAGGGGCGCGCGTCACGGTTCTGCTGGCAGACCTTCACGCCTTTTTGAATCACAAGGGAACTCTCGAGGAGATAAGAAAAATAGCAGAGTACAACAAGCAGTGCTTCATCGGCATGGGCATGGATCCACATAAGACCGACTTCGTTTTAGGTTCGGGTTACCAGACCAAACCCGAGTACATTCTGGACGTTTTGCGGATGGCGACGGGTACGACGCTGCTCCGCGCACGGCGTTCCATGGCCGAAATCGCGCGCCAAGTGGAAGACCCCGACGTCGCTCAGGTCATCTACCCTATTATGCAGTCGGTTGACATAGCCCACCTCAAAGTCGACGTGGCCGTCGGCGGTATCGACCAGCGCAAGGTGCATATGGTGGCAAGGGAGGAGTTACCGGGGCTAGGCTACAAGAAGCCGGCCTGCGTCCACGTGCCGCTACTCCACGGCCTTGACGGGGAGGCCAAGATGTCCTCCAGCAAGGGGAACTTTATCGCGGTCGACGACGAGCCCGCGGTGATTAGGGACAAGATGGCGAAGGCTTTCTGCCCTGCCAAGGTCGTCGAAGACAACCCAGTCATTGAGTACGCCGAGTACTTCGTTCTGCCGCAGCTAAACCAGTTTGAAGTAAACAGGCCAGCCAAGTACGGCGGGCCGCTAACGATAACAGGTGCCGATGAGCTTCGGAAAGTTTACGCGGCTGGTGACCTCCACCCAGCAGACTTGAAGTCGTCACTTGCCGAAGCGCTGATTAAGATGCTTGCCCCAGTTAGAGAGCACGTCAAAAAACAAGATATCCAACTATAAAAACAAAAAAATATTTGGCGCGGTTTAATTGTTATAAATATAACAACTCAGTCGCTCGAGTTCTCATTTCTGTAAATTCTCCTTTTTAAACAGCCCACCTCAATAAGGCATTGGGGCAGTCCTTTGCGTTCAAGGCCGCGCTCGATATCAATAACCTCAGGCAAGGGCGGCACCGGGAAAACCACGCTGACGGCCAATTTGGGCATCGCACTCGGGTCCTTGGGCAAGAGCGTCACGATTCTTGACGGGGATTTGTCGATGGCCAACTTGGCGTTGGTTCTGGGGATGCACAAGTGCGGATCAACTCTTCTGGATGCTCTCACAGGCAAAGCCGACCTACAAGATGTCATCTGCAGGAACTATGGGATCAACATAGTGCCTATGGGATTCCGCTTCGAGGACGCCCACGAGGTACTTTTGAAGGTGAAAAGGGAGCGGGTCGAGGAGCTGGCCCAAGAATTGATGAAGCTCTCAGAGTTCCTGTTGATAGACGCACCGGCCGGCATGCAGGAGTCGACCACGATATCTATCGCCGCCACCAGGGAAATGATACCCGTCTGCAACCCCACCTACCCAAGCTTGGTCGACGCCTACAAGATAGTCAGGCTGGCCAACTTGATGAACTCTTGGACCCGTGGCATCGTCGTCAACCGTACCGGCAAAACTGCCGATTTGACAACTGACGAAGTCGAAGCCTTCATGAGCCGTTCGCTCGGCACGATGCCCATCTTGGCCGACATACCTGAGGACCGCAAAGTTCAGGCGGCGGAGCGAGAGGGGGTGCCGGTTGTAGTGTTCGAGCCAGATTGCGAGGCCGCGGTGGCAATCAACAACTTGGCCAAGGTTATAGTTGGAGAAGCCCACCTACCCTACGCTTCATATGAAGACCGCGAGGTAACGGAAACCACGGCGCTGCTCGTCCGTGCCCTGACCGGGCGTCGAGTTTAAGAACAAACGGCTTATCAAATCTTTTTATTGACATCGGTTGCTTTCAGTATTGTGGCTAAACTCTCTATCATCGTCCCGACCTACAACGAAGCAGAAAACCTAGGCAAGCTAGCCGAGGCCATTTTTGCCTCCTTGGCCAGGTCGAGCTTCGAACTGATCATCGTCGACGACAACAGCCCCGACGGCACGGGTGAGCTGGCCGACGATATGGCATCGAGGCACGGCAACGTGCGAGTGGTCCACAGGACTGGCAAACTTGGCCTTGGGACGGCCATATTGGAGGGCTTGGCGGCCGCCAGCGGGGACATCGTCGGGGTGATAGATGCCGACATGCAGCATCCCCCCGAGCTGCTCAAGCCCATGCTCGAAAAAGCCGCGGGCGGGGCCGACATAGTCATAGCGTCGCGTTACGTTGAAGGAGGAAGCGTCGAGGGCTGGTCCTTTGTCAGGAAGATGATTTCAAAAGGGGCTCTCTGGTTGTCCCATCTCTTCCTGCCCCAAACCAGAAAGGTGGGTGACACAATGTCTGGATATTTCCTTTTCAGAAAGTCCGTGGTGGAAGGCGCCCCACTGAACGTCAAGGACTTCAAATTGCTCATAGAGATACTGGCCAAAGGCAAATACGAGAGCGTCGTCGAACTTCCCTACACCTTTCGGACGCGGAAATCCGGCAAGAGCAAGCTGGGGTCACCCCAGATGCTCAGCTACGTGAAACAACTCTTCAGACTCTCCGACTATCGGATCTTGAAGTTCATGGCGGTCGGAGTCTCCGGAATCTTGGTCAACAACGGGATTCTCTGGCTCCTCGTGTCGATGGGAATTTTGCCGTTCCTGGCCGCAATATTTTCGATAGAGGCTTCAATACTGAGCAACTTCGCACTGAACAACTTTTGGACTTTCGGTGACCGTAAGGTCGGAAATTTTCTGTTCAGGCTTGTGAAATATCATGGCTCGGTGATAGTAGGCGCGATAGTTAATTACGTGGCTTTCGTTTTGCTCGCTGCGGCAGGCTTGAACCTAATCATCGCGAACACCGTCGGCATACTCCTCGGCTTCGTCTGGAACTATCTCCTCAGTGAGATTTTTGTCTGGAGAGGGGCATGAGGCCATGCCAACCCCAAAATGGATGCGCTGGGCGAAAAAGCACAGGATTCCGACGATAGCCGCGGTTGTTATTGTCTCTGCCTTCGCCCTGCTTAATTTCAGCTTGGCGGCCGGAATGCAAGGGACCGCTGGCTATGTCTCCGACGAGACCTGGTACGTGATTTCCGCGCGGAACATGTTCCGGGATGTTTTCGGCGCTCAGCCGACCTACATCGACTCTAGCGGCAGGCACAATTACACCGTCTTCTTCTCCTCGCGGACCGCCCTGAAGGATGACAACGCCGAATTCAGAGACTTTGTAGAAAACGAGCTCGACGGCACAGTTACGATGGGCTACAGCAAGGCCAACGCGATATCGATAGCGGTTTTCGGAGAGCTGGACAACAAGGCTGTTGAGGCGGATTTCCCATCGATAAAAATCATACAGAGCGGCTTTAACTATCCTGACGTCTCGGGGGCAGAAACCTACCTCAACATGGAGCATCCCCCGCTCGTGAAGTACGTCCTGGGCCTTTCCATGCTGACACTGGGGGACCAGCCGCTAGCCTGGAGAGCACCTGGAGTTATTTTGGGGGCCTTGGTCCTGCTGGTCACTTATTTCATCGTGGCCAAGTTGCTGAAAAACGAGTTCTTCGCGCTCCTCGTCTTCCCCTTGGCCCTGGCGGATCCTGTTTTGAGGGCAATGTCTTCGGTGGCGATGCTGGACATCTATGTGGTCTTCTTCGTGGCGCTCTCGATGTGGTTCGCCCTGCGCCGCAGCTACTTCCTCTCCGCCGTGTTAATAGGATTGGGTACGGCGTGCAAGCTCACCGGGGCGTTCCCACTGTTTGCGCTGTTCTTCCTGATGCTCTACCTCAGAAAATCGAGCGTCAAAAAGATGATATTCTACCCGTTCGCCGTCTCGTTTTTGGTGTGGGTCGTGGTGAACTCCCCGATGATTCTACATTTCGGCGTTTCTTCGTGGATAAATGAAATCCAAAATGGTCTCAAGTGGTTCGTGACCTCGCGCCCTCCCGGCCCCGCTACTTCCACTCCGTGGGGTTGGTTCGTGAACGAGAGCCCCTTTATGATTAATGTTGGCCCCGACGTTTTTGCCTCTGTCAACATAGCTGTCTACATCTTGGCTCTAGCCGCTTTGGCGACGACGCCGTATCTTATAAGAAAGCTGAAAAACCGAGAAGTCATAATCCCGTCCCTCTGGTTCCTTTCTTCTTTCGTCGGTTATGTCGCGATATACGCTCTTGGCAACAGAACAATGTACAGCTTCTATGTCGTCACTTTTGCCCCGATGGCCTACACCCTAGCTTGCGTGATGGTATTCTGGATGTCCAAGTATCTGGAAAAGCGCTTCAAATGACCGTCTCGGCTCTTTTGAACCTTTAGTTTTTCGGTTCTGCCTCCTTCGGCCGGTTCGACCAACCGAAGACTTAACAGAGCCCAATTTTCTAAACTTTTTATATCATTTTCGATTAAAGCCGAAAGCATGTCCTCTATTTTCCCCTTTAAAAGAGGTGAAAGACCGAGGTTGAGTTGGGTAAGTTAAATGGTGGACAAAAAGACTCACAGCGCAAGGGCTTCGAAGTGGATGTTGGCCCTAGCGTTAATCCTAGTGATTTCCCTAGCCGCTTCCCCTTTCACTTCTGCAGCCAAAGGTGCCGATAAGGAGAAAAACAAGGGCGACAACGGTGGAACTACAGAGAACATCCAACTTCCCGACGATAATCAGAACGCAGACAACGAAGATCAAAAAAGTTCCAAGGAGAACGCCAAGGAACTCAAAGAAGAGACCAAAGAGAACGCGAAGGAACTCAAGGAAAACAATTTACCAGATGATAATGAGCAGCCCGAGGAACAGGACAATGAATCAATTGAACAATCTGAAAACGAGGCCCGGGATCAGCCAGAGAACATAGTTGACGAGAACCCGATTGATGATTCGGCCGATGTTTCTCCAGACCAAACTAACGGTCCCTCCAACCAAGGCCAAGGAGTACAGCAGCCGGTAATTACAACCGAGAACGAGCAGACAACACTTCTTGAAAACAAAGTCGAAGAGGTTGAGAACTCCGTTGAGGAAGAAACAACCCCAACATTGATGTCAGAGGAGTCGGTGGGGCAGACAATTATCGAGTCCAACGATAGTCAGGACGACGACCAGCTTCAAGAAATTGAGAATGGCATGAGCGACCAGAGTAGCTCGCAGCAGAACCAGGCTGCCGTCGGTATCACGGACTCGGGCGTGATGAACGTCAGCACGTATTTCTCAGAAGGAGTCTCACTAATGGGGGTTGGATTCGGCTTTATTATATTCTTCCAGCTCGCCCGATTTTGGACCCAGCGGAAGTACATGTTCCAAATCATGGGCCTCACGATCTCGCTAGCGAGAATAATTAGCCCAGTTCAAAAATTCTTGAGCAACGAGAACATCAAATTCCACTTCGGCAAGATAAAGTGTCGGACCAGCTACACAAAGGACGAGGCGCTGAACTTCTTCCGCGAGTGCCAGAGGCTCCCACTTAACTTGGACGGCCGCTTCTGGTAGCAGCCTCTATCAACTGCCCAAGTGTCTTTTCTTTAATAGGAAAGTTGGTTTTAGGTAAGCAACAACTTTATAGTGTGACCCATGCCCGAGATTTGGAAATTCAAAGTCGAAATCTTGAGAGGTGACCTCACTGGACAGGAGGCCGACGCCATAGTCAACCCGGCTAGCAGTTTAATGTTCATGGGGGGTGGTGCAGCCGGGGCGATAAGACGAGCCGGCGGCGCCGAGATAGAAAAGGAAGCACTGCGACATGCACCCTTACCCGTTGGGAAAGCAGTGGCTACCGGGGCGGGGAGACTGAAGGTCAAGTGGGTGATACACGCGCCCACTATGGAACTCCCTGCAATGCCGACCATCCCCGAGAAGATTCACCTGGCCACAAAGGCCGCCCTTTCCTATGCTGAAAAACTGGGTGTAAATAGCGTTGTCATGCCTGGGATGGGTACGGGTGTCGGTGGCGTTCACCCATCCGCAGCTGCCGAGGCGATGTTGAAAGCGATGAGCGATTTCAGTAGCAACGTAAAAACGATAAAGAAAGTGGTGCTCTGCGACATCGACGAAGCGATGGTGACAGCTTGGAAAGATAAGCTAAGCACAGCTTTTAGGTTTTCAAGATAAGTTTTTTAACCGCTCTATAGACTTGTGTCGGGAATGTTTATGGGATCTATGCGCCAGGGCGCCAAGATCGTCGTGGAGACATGTATGGGTATAAAGCATGGCGAAGAGGTCCTGATCATCACGGAGCCGCCAAAACTAAAAATCGCCGAAGCGCTGGCAGACGTCGCACGAGAAGCAGGCGCCAAAACGACTCTGTTGTGCATGCCGTTGAGGAGCCACCATGGAGAGGAACCTTCTGATTTTGTTGCTCTCGCCATGAGATCTTTCGACGTCGTGATCGCACCTACGGCTTATTCGCTGACACACACCCAGGCCAGACGCCGGGCAACAGCGAGCGGCGTCCGCGTGGCGACCATGCCGATGATAACGGAAGACATGATGCAAAGGGGAGCGATACTGGCCGATTACAAAGAGGTGAGTCGGTTGACGAAAAAAATCGCAGCTCTGCTGGACGCGGCCTCCCATGTCGAGGTTACCACTCGTGCTGGCACCGATCTTGTTCTCAGCATAAAGGGACGAAAGACACAGCCCGACACTGGAATATTCCACAATCCTGGCGAGTTCGGAAATTTTCCTGCCGGTGAGGCTTTCATTGCTCCAGTCGAGGGAACTGGGAACGGAACGGTTGTTGTAGATGCTTCAATAGTGGACAGAAACATGGGTAATATCAAGATATCTTTTGATAAGGGGGTAGCAAAAGAAATTTCCGGAGGCCAAGCGCCTCGACTGATAAAACTTCTTGACAAAGTTGGCCCCAAAGCCCGGAATCTGGCAGAGTTCGCAGTGGGGACAAATCCCAATGCCCGCTTGATAGGGAATGTCCTCGAAGATGAGAAGGTGCTCACAACTTGCCATATTGCTTTGGGTGACAATTCAACTTTTGGCGGCAAGGTCAAGGCAGGCCTCCATGTTGACGGTATTTTTAAAAAGCCGACCGTGAAACTGGATGGGAAAATAATTATGAAAGAGGGTCAATTGCGGCTTTAACCTCTCTGATTAAAAATTTTAGTTAATGGAAGGCCTAAAATTAAGCTGTATTTTGGCGATTAAACGCATTTTTTAAAACAATTCAAGAAAGGCTTAAATAGCCTGCTACCTGACCTTATAGTCGATGGTAAAAACAACAATGGTTGGAATAATTGTCGTCGTAGTAGTTGCTATTGTAGCCATCGGTGCATTTGTTGCCATGCAACCTGCAACTCCAACAACCACCACAACCACGCAAACTACCACTACAACTACACAAACAACCACAACTACAACTACAACTGCAAAACCAATAAAAGTCGCATTGATTAGCATCTCACCAGCTGGAGACTTGGGCTGGACAGACGCCGCATATTCGGCGTTGACCGAAGCCGAGGAGATGGGCTATGACACCGCTTTTACAGGGACAGTGGCGGATGCCGACTTGATCAATGTCGTGACTACCTATATCGACAGGGGCTTCAATCTGATACTTTTGGCCTCGGCTACCTTCGGCCCGATTATAGATGCTTCTGATATACCTGCTGAAAACCCAGATGTAATTTTCGTCGGATACGCTTCTACAAGTGTGCCAGTGAATCCCAACGTGATTTTCTTCGAGTTCCTTAGAGAAGAGGGATCTTTCTGCGTTGGTGCTCTGTTTACGAAACTGACACAGACTAACATGGTCGGATCAGTGGGTGGCATAGACTATCCAGTCGTGGTCAGGAGTCATGAGGCCTTCCAAGCTGGAGTTCATTGGGCAGTCCAAGGAAACTGGGACACCGCTAACCCCACAGTCGAAGTAAAGACGTTGTACTGCGGTTCTTGGATTGACCCGGCAGCCGGTAAAATTTCGGCCCAAACCCTCATCCAAGAGGGTGCTGACTGCCTTGTCGGCCAGTGCGACTCTTCAACGATTGGAGTGATAGATGCAGCAGAAGAGGCCGGGGATGTAATAATATCCTACAATGACTATGTGGGTGGATTCGCTATTGCACCTGAAATAATAGTTTCGACTGTTGCTATACGCAGCGATATCATGGCAAGAATGATTCTCGAAAACATGGAAGCTGGGACAATTCGCGGTGGTCTCTGGAGACCTGCCCTTGCATCTGGAGTCGTAGAGCTGGCTATCAATCCAGTGTGGGAAGACATATTGACCACAGAACAAAAAGACTACATAGAGTACGTTAAGAATGCAATTATGGATGGAGACGTAGAAGTCCCGTATGTCTTTGAGAAGAGTGGAGTTCCGCCCGCTGACTTCTAGTGAACTAGAGCTTAAAAACTAATTTTATTTTTTCTTTTTTTATTTTCCTTAGTGATAAAAAGTTAATTTTTTCACCAAAAGTTTTATAAGTATTTTACCTTTAGTATTTTTAGATTTTCTTGAAAATAAACCTGAAAATAAATGGAAAGAATGTGGAAGTCGAAGCAGAGCCAAATAATACTTTAGCAGAAATGTTGCGTGAAAGATTATTGCTAACAGGAACAAAAACAGGATGTGAAGAGGGAGAATGTGGTGCCTGCACAGTGCTGATGAATGGTAGGCCCATACTCTCTTGCTTGACTCTTGCCGTTGATGCAGCAGGAAAAGACATAGAGACTGTCGAGGGATTGTCTGCCCCCGATGGTAAACTTCACCCCATACAGGAAGCTTTTATAGAAAACTATGCCCCGCAATGTGGCTTTTGCACTAGTGGAATGATCATGGTCGCCAAAGGCCTTTTGGATGAGAATCCGAATCCCTCTGTTGATGAAATACGCAGGGCGATTTCAGGCAACCTCTGCAGATGCGGCAATTACCAATTCATCATAAAGGCCATTCAAAGCGCGGCAAAAAAAATGAAGGGTGGTAATCATGGCTAACGTTACGAATGAATTTAAAGTTGTAGGGAAATCTCACCCGAGAATGGAATCAGCCGATCTTGTTACCGGCAAAGCCAAATTTGTCAATGACATGAAAGCAGAACTCTATGGCAAAATTTTGAGAAGTCCATTGCCGCACGCAAAAATAAAAAGTATTGATGTTTCCAAGGCACTGGAACTGGAGGGTGTCAAAGCTGTAATAACCCACAAGGATGTCCCGAATAGGCTGATGCCCCGCGCCAATGGAAGGGCGTGCCTCGTGCTTGAAGACAAAGTGAGGTTCGTGGGTGACGAAGTTGCGGCAGTTGCAGCCACCAGCAGAATGGTGGCCGAAGAGGCACTCGACTTGATAAAAGTTGAATATGAAGAACTAAAGCCGGTGTTTCATCCTAGGGCGGCGGCTAGAGAAGACGCCCCGAAAATTTATCCAGAGGGCAACGTCTACGGCCCACAATACGGGGCTTTGGTCGAGAAGGGCATACAGGAACCAGGTATAATTGAGTGGGGCAACGTAGAAGAAGGTTTCAAATCGGCCGATGTTGTAGTTGAGAGGTCTATTGAATCTGAGCCAGAGATACACGCCCCCATAGAAACGCACGTCTGCATAGCAGAGTGGAAAGATGACGAGCTAAAAATATGGATTTCATCGCAAAGGCCTCATGAAGTTCACGATGCTGTGACTCATGTTCTCGATATCCCGGACAATAAAGTGAGAGTTTTTACACAGCATGTTGGTGGCGGATTTGGCTCTAAATATGTAGAGCGATACGTCCCTATAGCAGCACTGCTTTCAAAGAAAGCGGGAGGCCAATCTGTAAAGATAGTGAATACCATCGAGGAGGAATTAACCCACGTAAAGCGAGGATTATCTTCGATCACTGTTAAAATTGGAGCTAAAAAAGATGGAACAATCACCGCGCTTATGCTGGAGGCTTTTTGTGATATTGGTGGTTATGGAAACCCAATCAGTGGAACATGCGCACTTGGGACTTTAGGTATACCAAACGAAAACTACTCGGCTGAAAACGGCCGATTTTTAGCTTGGGACGTGCATACGAACCATTTTAGCACCCAAGCATTTCGTTCTGTAAACATACCTAGCCAATGCTTAGCAATAGAACAAGCTATCGACGAGTTGGCTAAAAAACTAAACATGGATTCCATAGAATTTAGGATGAAAAATATACCACACACAGGCGACATTATACCAAAAAAACCGGTCATAAAAGGTACTTCAATTTCACAAGCTACCCTAGAATATTACCCTGCCAAAGAGCTGTTGGAAGATATTGCCGATAAAATTGGATGGAAAGAAAAAAGAGGAAAAGGATTTACCCGTGACGGTACTAAAAAGAGAGGCGTTGGAATAGCCTATTCAGCCGGCTGGGGAATGGCGTTCGCAGTTGGCGAAACCACAATGGTCGTTTATATAAATAGGGATGGCACGGCCACGGTACTTACTGGAACTCAAGATATAGGGACGGGAAGCAACACCGCTTTCAGGATGATTGCAGCAGAAGAACTCGGTCTCGAATTTGACGAGGTCTCGATAAAAACTGGCGATACGAGCTTTACACCGCACGACCACGGCGCCATAGCGAGTAGGACATTGGCCACTGGCGGAATTTTACTTATACGCGCCGTTCAGGATGCAAAGGACAAGATTCGAGCGATGGTAAGCAAAGAACTGGGTGTTAACCCTGAGAATATAGAAGTGATAGGAAAGTCAGCTTTTGATAAAAACCATCCTGAAAACAAGATAGTCTTGTCACAATTTTTGGAAAGCACTATCGTAGGTAGTGCGACCGGATCAGGCTTTTTAATCGCAAAACCTGGAACAAAACAGCGTCAGGCAATGGTTGTAGCTGCCGAGGTCGAAGTCGATGCTGAGACTGGTGAGGTTAAAGTCATAAAAATGGTTACCGGAGGGACTTGCGGAAGGATGATCAACCCTGAGGTTGTTAGAGGGCAGTACATTGGAGGGGCAGTGCAAGGAATAGGTGAGGCACTTTTCGAAAAATTCGTGTTTGATGAAAAAGCCTTGGCTTACAAACACAAGACCTTCACCGACTATAAAATACCGACCTCATTAGATGTTCCAGAAATAATCGCTGCACCGATGGAGGCAAAAGGAAAGCAACGAAGTGACACGCTGCCTTATGGTGCTTTTGGCGTTGGGGAAATGGGCAATTGTCTTATGGTACCGGCCATCAGTGATGCCATACATGACGCCATAGGAGTCAGAGTTTCTGAATGCCCATTCACACCCGAGCTAATCTTGGAAGCTTTGGAGGGAAAGAAAAATGAGTAAATATCCGTCGATGAAAAAAGCAATCAAGCCCTTTGAATATTTCTCGCCCAAGACATTGGGTGAAGCAACTTCACTTCTGAAAAAGTACGGTGCAGACGCAAAGATATTGGCCGGAGGCACTGATCTTTTGGTTTGGATGAAAGACAGAGTTACAACTCCAAATGTTATTATCAATATCAAAGGGATTACTGATATCAGTTGTGAAATTGATGATAGTGGCAACGGGCTGACCATCGGAGCACTTACAAAAATTAGCGATTTGGAATCTTCCAAAGTTATCAATGACAATTATTTGGGCCTGCAGGAAGCAGCGCTTAGTCTGGGTTCGGCCCAAGTCAGAAACATGGCTACTGTAGGTGGTAACCTGTGTCGCGCATCACCATCTGGTGATGTGCTCTGCGCTCTGAGTGCCTTCAACGCCACCGCTACCATCTCTGGAGTGAATGGTACAAGAGAAGTTCCAGTGCAGGACTTTTGTTTAGGGCCTGGAAAGACAGTTATGGCCTCTGGCGAGATTTTAACAAAAGTTAAAATTTCCAAGCTACTGGAAAATTCTTCTTCTGCATTTCTCAAACTTAGTAGAACGGCTGTGGACTTGGCTAAGATTAACCTCGGCGCGACCGCCTCATTCTCAAAAACAGGGACATGCGAGGATATTTGCCTCGTGACTGGCGCCGTAGCACCAACTCCAAAGAGGCTGAAAGAAGCGGAGAAAATACTCAAAGGAACTAAATTGGATGAAAAAACAATCGCAAAGGCAGCCGAGATTGCAGCGGGAGAGGTAAAGCCGATCACTGATATTAGGTCTACTGAAAAATATAGAAGAAAAATGGTCACCATATTGGTAAAAAGGGCCGCGAAAGCTTTGCTTGAAAGAAAAAGCCAATGAAATCGGTTCTCTTATGTCAACTTCTGCAGATAAGAGGCAGATAAGGATTAAGCGTTACGGTAGCCTCTCACTTGTTAGGGAGGTTGTATTAGAAACTTCCAAGGTCAAGGTCCGAGATATAATACTTGAAGCCGTTGAAACCAAAAGTTTAGGACAGCCCGTGGCCGAGTGGTTAGAGGGCTCCACGAATTCTCCTTATATTGTGGTGGCAGGCAAAAAAACTGTTGGGCTTGACGAGCTTCTAGATGAAGACGTCAAAGAAATAGAACTCAGACTTGTGGTAAGTGGAGGATAAATTCACTTTGATATCTTTAGCTGTGATTCGGCAAGTTTATTTTGTTTTTATATAAGGTTCCATCAACGCGTTTGGTGGTTGCCTTTTACCGTAGACTATAACTAGCACGACTATAGCGACTATGTAAGGCAATGTGTTCAGTATGGTCAAGGGAATTTGTACCCCCAAAGATTGAATTCTGACGGTCAAGTCAGTGACAAATCCGAAAAGGATACTCCCTACTAGCGCCCCTTTCGGGTCCCATCTTGCCAAGATGGTGACAACAATTGCTATCCACCCCATGCCCGCAGTCATTCCAGGCATGAAAATAGATAAAAACCCTAAAGTCAGGTAGGCCCCGCCCAATCCTGCAAAAACTCCCCCTATTATAATTGAGATATATCTGATTTTGAACACGTTGACACCCAATGAGTCTGCAGCCTTTGGATTTTCCCCTACCGACCTTATTTTTAGGCCGATAGTTGTCCTGTATAGAAATATTGACATAATTGGGACTAGAATAATTGCAATATAGGTTAAGATATTTTGCCGTAATAAATCCCCAATGATAGGAATCTGGTTTATTATAGGTATACTGATTTTTTGTAAGAGTGTTGTAGTTTGTCCTCTACCAAACCATAAGAGGTTTAAGAAAACAGTGATTCCCATTCCAAAAACTACTATTGCCAATCCGACTGCTATTTGATTGGCCTTTAATTTTATAACCATAATTCCCATCAATAACCCTAAGGCCCCTCCGATTATCATGGACGTAACAAGCGCCATTTCAGTGGATTTAGTCCATATTGATACAGTAAAGGCGGAAAAGGCGCCGATTAGCATCATCCCTTCCAAGCCCAGATTTAGTATCCCGGATCTCTCGGCGATTACTTCCCCGAGCGAGGCGAACAAATAGGGGGTTGAGAGCCCTATGCCTGAGCTAAGACTAAGTATGATGAATGTGAGCAGGTCAGCCATATTTTCTCCTCATTCCAATTCTATCCGATGCTATGTAACTTCCAATTACAAACAAAATTATCACACCGAATAACATTTCTGCCACGCCGTCAGGAATGTTTGTGCCGATAGTCATTGCCTTTCCGCCAACAAGCAAAATGCTTAGACCAAAAGCAGATATAAGCGTTCCAAATGGATTTAGCTTCCCAGTCAAGGCGACCATTATTCCTAAGTAGCCGTATCCGAGAGGGAATGGAGCAAATCCATAAGCCACCAGATATTGAACGCCGTTAACCTCACACATTCCCGCCAAAGCCGCCAGTCCGCCGCTGATAAACGCAACAGTAATTATCATTTTAGACATGTTTATTCCGCTGTATTGTGCCGCCCTTACATTTGATCCAGCCGCTTGTATGTTATACCCTAATAAAGTCTTTTTGAAAATTATGTAAATCACAATTACCGCCACTATCGCAAAAATAAATCCAAAATGCAGAACGGTCTTGGGAATTAGTTGGGGTAATTCCGCCGCCTCGACAATCGGCAAGGTTTGCGCATCAGGCGATCTGGGGTCTCTCATCGGCCCCGTTATCAAAAATAGGTAAATATAGTATACTATGAAATTTAACATCATAGTGGTGAAAACTTCGTTAGCTCCAGTTTTTACTTTGAGAAAAGCCGGCAGTAAGGCGACCGCCGCGCCCATCAAAAAAGCGACTAATAAAGTGATGATGATAAAAATTGGTGTGGGGAGATTACTCGGAAGTGTGGTCCCTATTAACACAGATATCATTGCACCAGCGAAAAGTTGCGATTCCCCCCCGATATTGAAGTACTTGGCTCTAAAAGCGATTAAAGCGGCCAATCCGGTGAAAGTTATAGTTGCGGTTTTTGATAAAACCTTGGCAATATTACTGACACTTCCTAAAGAACCTCTTAACATTTCTCCAAAGGCGAATATTGGATCCGCGTTAATTAGAAAAACTAGTATTAGGGTAAAAATTAGGAAGCCAGCCGCTATGCCCAAAATAGGAATTAGGTATTTGAATAGCGTCTCTTTACTCATACTCTCTTTGCGAGTTCAATTTCGATTAATAAATACTTTCTGGTTTTTTTGACCACACAAAAATGTTTTCGAAAACTCTACTGAAAGTATAAATATACTAAAGTTCACTTTTATCCATGGCTTCGGAAAAAGTTAAGATATTAGGAATTAGTGGGAGCCCAAGAAGAAACGGCCACACCTCGATTTTGATAAAAGAAGCCCTGGACGCAGCCAAAAAAGTAAAAAATGTGGAAACCGAACTACTGAACCTTGCGGGAATGGAGATAAAACCCTGCGCATCTTGTTCCAAAAAAGACGGTATGTTGTACTGCCACACTGAAAAATGCATACTGAACGACGACATGCAATTGATATATCCAAAGCTTGTGAGCGCAGACGGCATCATCATCGGATCTCCGGTGTACTACGGCGGAGTTCCCGCACAGCTAAAGGCCCTCATGGACAGGAGCGAGTGGGTCTACGAAATGCGCGCATCCACTAAGATGGTGAGCAGCCACTTGTTAAAGGATAAAGTTGGCGGCGTGATCACCATCGGCAGCGACAGGCACGGCGGCCAAGAAGTGACACTTATGAACGTGCTGCAGTTTTTCATAATACACGGAATGATAATGGTTACCGACGGAGCACCCACCCCGGCCGAAATTAAGGAATTTGCGGGGATAAAATACGACTCTTCCGCGAGTTACGAACAAGCGATCATGGGAAGGTGCCACTGGACGGCGTCTTTTGCCGACCCGCGCTGGGGCCAAGTCAGAAAAGATACTTTGGGAATAGCTAACGCCCGAGGTTTGGGGAGACACGTGGCCGAGACGGCAAAATGGGTAAAGGCAGGCAGACCGAAGATGAAGGTCTACTATCCAAAAGGCTACTTGGAATACATGAAAAACCAAAGAAAGGTTGTTTTACCCAAGTCAATCGTGATTTAAAAACACTGCATATGAACACAATTTAGGCTTCTAGTGTAGAAAGCAGCTTTGGGAAGATTTCAGCGGAGCTTCGGCATCTCAGTATATGGTCAATTAGAAAAATTTTTAAAAAATCAGTTAACCTTATAAATCATAGTCGAAAACTTATTTCCATGATGCCGCTTCCAGATTTCGAAGTTGTTTATCCAGAGAGTTTGAAAAGTGCAAGCCAATTTTTGTCAAAGAACAGTAATTCCAAATTGCTTGCCGGTGGCACAGATATTTTTGTAGTTCTCAGACAGGGTTCTATAAGCCCAAACTATCTTGTCAGCCTTGAAAAGATACCAGAATTAGCCTACATTGACTTCGAGGACAAATTTTTAAGAATAGGCCCAACGACGACTTTAAGAGAGATTGAGAGGAACAAGGAAATCCAAGAAGAGTATAAAGCACTTTTTGAAGCGGTGCGCCAAGTGGGGTCTGTTCAGGTCAGGAGCATGGCTACTTTGGCTGGAAATATTTGCAACGCTTCACCGGCCGCCGACACCGCGACGCCGCTCTTGGTTTTTGACGCGCAGGTTAGCGTGCTGGGCCCAAATGGGGAGAGAACTATTTTATTGTCTGATTTTTTCAAAGGTCCTAAAAAAAATGAACTAAAATCCGGAGAGATAGTCACCGAAGTCCAGATACCGCGCGCCGACAAAAATCTAAAATCAGCTTTTATCAAAATTAGCCGGGTCTCTCAGGATCTTTCCAAGGTCAATGCGGCCGCAGCCTTGAAATTGGACTCGCGCAAAGTCTGCAGTGAAGCTAGGTTGGCTTTGGGGGCAGTGGCGCCCGTCCCACTCAGAATTAACAAATGTGAGGCTTTGGTTACTGGTAAGAGTTTGAGCGGTGGTTTAATTGAAGAGGTTATAGAGGCATTATCCGGACAGATTAGTCCCATAACCGACTTGCGCTCGACAAGCGAGTACAGGAACGAGATTAGCAAAGTAGCTCTCAAGAGAGTTCTATCACAGATAATGGAGGAATAAATAATGAGAAAAATTAAACTCAACGTTAATGGCGAAATGCACGAGCTTGAAATCAAGGACAGCAGGACGCTGCTTGAAGTAATCAGAGAGGATTTGAATCTCACTGGTGCAAAATTCGGATGCGGGTCTGGAGAGTGCGGTGCTTGTACGATGCTCGTTGACGGGAAGCCGATCCTCTCTTGCTTGACGCTCGCTTTGGAGGCAGATGGAAAAGAGGTAACAACTGTCGAAGGAATGGCTAAGGACGGAGAACTTCACCCTATACAGCAAGCATACATAGACGAGTTCGCAGTCCAGTGTGGATATTGTACATCCGGCCTCATAATGATCACAAAGGCTCTGCTCGAAGAAAATCCAAATCCCACTGAAGAAGAAGTTAAGGAATTCATAAAGGGCAACCTATGTAGGTGCACAGGATATGTCAAGATTATCAAGGCCGTCTTAAAAGCGGCAGAGGTAATGAGGAGGCGTGGTTAACTATGGCCGAGTACTCTAACATCGGAAAAAGGGACATACGTGTTGACGCCGTCAAGAAAGTCACTGGGAATTGTCAGTATTGTGACGACCTACGTTTACCGGGCGTTCTTTTTGGACGGGTTAAAAGAAGCCCTCATCCCCACGCTAAACTGCTAAAGATAGACACCAGTGAGGCTGAGAAGGTCTACGGAGTCAGGGCAATTGTTACAGCAAAGGACGTGCCTGAATGCAGATTCGGCTATGGATTGAAGGACAGATATCTTTTCGCTCGAGATAAGGTCCGCTATGTAGGAGAGCCGGTGGCTGCTGTGGCGGCCGACACAGAAAGAATCGCCGAAAAAGCTGTGGAACTGATAAAGGTCACTTACGAGGAGTTGCCCGCAGTTTTCGATGTAAATGAGGCGATTAAGATTAATCCTCCAGTAATAATACATCCCGAATTGCCCAAGTATTCTCGGGACATCCCTTCAGCAAAGACTGATCTCGGTCCCAATGTGTCTTATCACGCCAAGATCCGTGCCGGCGACGTTGACAAGGCCTTTGCTGACACTGATCTGATTGTCGAAAACGAGTACAAGGCTGAATTGATGCATCCCTGCCCGCTCGAGGGCCACAACTCAGCAGCGAAGATGGAACCGGACGGCAAAATCACTGTTTGGTCTTCCTCACAGAACCCGAATAGCACCCGTGCCCAGATTGCGGCCGCTTTTGCCATGCCCGTAGCCAAAGTCAGGATTATTACTCCTTATATTGGGGGAGCTTTCGGCGGCAAGGCCATGGTACAGACCGAGCAAATTGCCGTGGCACTGGCCATGAAAACGAACAGGCCAGTAAAGGTAAGGTTCACAAGAAGCGAAGTTATTAGCAACACCTACGGTAGGGCTTCCTACACTGCCCGCATTAAGGACGGAATCAAAGGGGGCAAAATAGTGGCCAGGGAACTTAGACTCATACTGGATCACGGCGGTTACAGCGAAAGCGGCTACTTGGTTCCGGGCAATTCAAAATTTGCCGTAGTTGGTACTTATGACATACCGAACGTGAAATATGACGCGATTGGAGCGTACACGAACAACCCGTTGGGAGGAGCATTCCGTGGCTTCGGCACGCCAGAGGTTCATTGGGCAATAGAGTCCCAGATGGATGTACTGGCTGATAAGCTTGGCGTGGATCCATATGAGTTCAGAAAAAAACACCTTTTGAAAGAGGGGGACACGAACCCAATAGGTATGAAAATCCACAGCATCGGGGTGGAAGAATGCATGGACAAGGTAGTGCATTCTCTGAGGCAGGAGAAGTTTGAAAGGGAGAAGAAAAACCTGAAGCGGGGCAGAGGCTTCGCTATCTACAATAAATACAGCATGGCACCGACGGCGTCCGCCGTTATTATCAAAATATGTGAGGACGGCTCCGTGCAGGTAAGGACGGGTGCTCCGGACGTGGGCCAGGGCTCAGAGACTGTTTTCTCCCAGATAGCGGCGGAGGAATTCAAGATGCCAATCGAAAAAGTCAAGGTTTTCTTTGGTGACACTGATTTAATGCCTTTCGACCATGGCCCCATCTCCAGCAGAGTCACCTACTGCACCGGAAACGCTGTCAGGCTGGCCTGCCACGACGCTATAAATCAGATGCTCCAAAAAGCGGCAAAGATGCTCCAGACTGACCAAAAGGACCTTGACTTTAACAACGGTGAAATCTTCTTTAAGCAAGATCCCAAAAAATCTATAAAAATAGAACAGCTTTTCACTCCGGCAGCGCTGGCCGGAGTTTTCCTTGACGAAGGCGGAGAACTTTTGGGCAAAGGAACTTTCTACCAAAGGACCCGTGGAGTGGATTTGGAAACTGGGAAAGTGGTTTTCGAGAGTCCCATTTGCTACTACAACTACGGAGCTCAAGGGTTCGAGGTCGAGGTGGACACAGAGACCGGGGTTATCCGCATCCTAAAGTTCTACATCGCTTCAGATGTCGGCAAGGCTATCAATCCAGGCATGATAGAAGCGCAGTTGGATGCTGCCATGGGTCAGGGCATTGGAATAGCTTTGTACGAAAGGATGATTCGCAAGGAAGGCAAAGTCATGAATTCCGACTTTGTGGATTATAAGATTTCGACATCGGCAGAGATACCCAAGCTGGACAACATTAAGCGGTTTATAGTCGAAGCGCCGCTGAAGGACGGCCCATACGGAGCCAAAGGAACTGGTGAGGGAATACTGGTACCCACAGCTCCCGGCCTGGCGAACGCCATCTACGATGCCATTAAAATAAGATTCACACATCTGCCCATAACTCCCGAGGATGTTCTCAAGAAATTGAAAGAAAAAGGAAGCAGGTAAAGAAACTTCATAATGACAAAATAATTTCAGCAGATTTTTCAATAAAGGTATTTATCTTCTTAAAATGAGTTATTTCCAATGAAAATTCTCCGTACCCAAATTGGGCGGAATCTGGAAGCAAAGTCCCTTAAGCGCAGACTGTTGGAGGCTTTAGTCGGTCTTTCTGTTGCTTTCTTGATGGGAGGGATCCTGATTTGGGCAGTTGGCGGTGACCCTGCCTTGGGAATTTTCAAACTCGTGGAGGGAAGCTTGGGTGGGCAACGACAAATAGCGAACACTTTGACAAAGGCCGCTCCAATTTTACTCATTTCCATTGGATTATCTGTCGCCTTTACAGTGAAATTCTGGAACATCGGAGCGGAAGGTCAATTCTTTATGGGTGCCGTTTTCTCCACTTTTGTTGGTTTGAACATAGGTGATTCCTTGGGGTACTTCGGGGTCCCTGTTTGCATTCTTGCTGGATTTGTGGGTGGGATGCTTCCAGCTTTTATCGCCGCAATTTTAAAAGTCAAGCTGAAAGTCAACGAAATGCTATTCACGCTCATGACTAATTTTATAATAACTTTGTTCACAAGCTATCTTTTGTTTGGCCCTTGGATGGCGCCAGGCGGAGTCATGCCGCAAACAGTACACATGTCCCCCGTACTTTTATTTCCAAATATACCTCTAATCAACGTTCAATCAGGATTTTTACTTTCAATTATTTTTGTCCCCCTGGTTTACATCATAATACGCAAAACCTCCCTAGGGTATGTGATGAGGGCTACTGGTGACTCAATAAGAGCTTCCTCAGCTTTGGGTTTGCCGGTTAACAAGGGCATTGTTGTGGCCCTAATCATCAGTGGCGGATTGGCTGGATTAGCAGGTACCGGTGAAGTTTTCGGTGCCGCCCAAAGACTTAGGTTGGACATATCCCCAGGATATGGCTATATAGGTATATTATTGGCAATACTTGGTACCAATGATCCAATTTGGGTGACTGTGGCATCTTTATTTTACAGCATGTTGGTGGTCGGTGGCGATGTTATGGGAATGACTCTGAACATCTCCACCACATTAATTCCAGTGTTTCTTGCAATAATTTTCATCACGATGCTTGCTGTCAAGGCGGCATTTGAGTACAGGAGAAGAGTGAGCTAAAAATGTCACCTGGATTATTGGAGCAAGTCATAACAGTCGGGCTGTTCGCATCAATGATTGAGGTCACTGTACCTTTGCTTTTACCTGCTTTGGGAGAATTAGTCTCTCAAAAAGCGGGTTTTATGAATGTCGGTCTCGAAGGGATAATGTCAGTAAGCGCATTCGTCGCTTTCTTTGCAGCCCATATTTTCAATAACGATCTTCTGGTGAGCACTTTACTCGCCGTCGGCGTGGGGATTGCAGCGGGACTTTTGATGAGCCTTCTCTGCATTTATTTGAAAATTAATCAATTTGTCATCGGTTTAGCTGTTACTATTGGCGGCGGTTCTTTAGCTACATTCCTAAACATAATGTTGTTCAAGACCCTATATTTACCCATACAGGCTTCTCCCAAATTACCCATACCTATACTGAGTGATATTCCAATAATCGGTGAGATACTGTTTAACCAACACATCCAGACATATTTCCTCTTTTTCATCTTATTGCCGTTCGTGTGGTTCCTCATCAACAAAACAACCGCCGGACTTAAGATAAGGGCGGTTGGAGAAAATCCAAAAGCCGCTGACTCATTGGGCATTAGCCCAACTAGGGTCCGTTTCTTATGTTTGACCTTCTGCTGTGCTCTGGCAGGTTTGGCTGGTGCTTTCCTAACGACTGCGACCAACAACATTTTCTTTTCCGGTATGGTGTATGGAAGAGGGTGGATTGCTATTGCCTTGGTAATATTTGGCGCTTGGAGTTCCATGAAGGTATTCGGTGGTGCTTTACTGTTCGGATTCATTATGGCGCTTCAGTACAAACTTCAAGCCATAGGTGTAGCCATACCTTTCCAGTTTCTCATCATGATGCCTTATGTCATGACAGTGGCCGTTTTGATTTTTAGCCGAAAGAGAGTCCCCCCTGGATCACTTGGCGTTAATTTTGAGAGAATAAGGTAACACTGAGAATCTTTAAAACTAGTCACATTGAAAAATATGAAATTTGTTGTTAATACAGATTATGAAAGTACCATATTCCAACAAAGGAGCTTAGAGTTTAAGAAAGCTTTATACGCAAAAATAACGTAGTAATTTCAATGCAAAAATCCATTATTGGAATAATTGCAATAGTTGTCGTTGTTATTGCAGTTGCGGGTGTATTTGTTGCCATGCAGCCTGCTGCGACTACTACAACCGCTCCTGAATTAGTGAAATTTGGCGTTATTTATGAGACCCCCGTTTCCCAATCTTGGAGTGGATCACAACACAGGGCCTTTCAAGAGCTTTATGATGAGGGAAAAATTGACTACACCTATGTTGAATCCGTGATGGTTAACGACGGAGAAAGAGTCGGTGAAGAGCTTATAAACACTATGAATTGCGATGTTGTTGTCTACACCAGTTGGTATGCTGACCCCATTAAAGCGTTAACCGAGAAATATCCTGATATAATGTTCGTGGGTGGTGGCGGCGGCGTATGGTTCACGGACATATGGGGTGAAGGTCCTTACCCGTCGAACTATGCACACTATGACTTCGTTTCATACCAAGCTTCCTATGTGGTCGGCGCGATTGCGGGAAGGCTGTCCCAAACCGGGAAGATGGGGATGGTGGGAGCTTACCCGATACCGGATTATAATGCTCCCATGAATGGGGTAATCGAGGGCTTTGTCTCAGTTATTCCAGACGCCGAAGTGGTTGTTTCTTGGCTGAACACTTGGGAAGATCCGGCGCAGGCAAAGCAGGCGGCCGAAGCGATGATAGATTCCGGAGCTGACGTTATTTTTGGAGGACTTTACGGGGTAGAGAAAGCTGTTGACGAGCATCCCGGCACTTACTCCATTGGTTACTATGCAAACACCAACAGTGCGGCACCCGATGGGGCCGTTGGCTCCATAGTATGGTATCCAAAATGGGTTTATCTAGAAATCGCTGACATCGTAAAAAGCGGAACCCTGGAACGTGGAGAGTACTCGTGCACGCTGATAGAAGGTGGGACACTACCTGAGTTAAATGAAAGGGTAGTTTCCTCTGCTTTGATGGCTGAGGCAGATGACCTTGTACAGCAAATAAAGGATGGGACACTCACGCCCGTTTATGATATAAATTTACCAGAAGAAGTCTGGGCGAGCCACATAGTTCAACAGTAGAAATATCTTTCAGGATTAAAGTTATTTTCAGTATTACAGTAAGTTAGTGAGCCTTTAGAGTCTTTTTTAATAAGAAGTTAAAGATATATTTTTGAAATAGATGTCTCAGAAAGGTGACCGGTTGGGTTTTGCAATCGTTGGTAAGAGAATACCTAAAATATCTGCTCCTGATATGGCCACTGGCAGGATTAGTTACGCTGTTGATACTAAGCTGCCTAGAATGCTATATGGAAAAATTCTAAGAAGCAAGTGCGCCCATGCTAGGATTAAAAGCATAGATATTTCTAAGGCTCAGCGACTCAGCGGAGTGGAAGCCGTAATTACTCATAGCGACGTTCCCAAAAATAGGTTCAATTCAACGGCTTTCATTGGAGTGATGCCCAAGGATAAGTACGTTCTGAGCGAAAAGGCTCGCTATGTTGGTGACGAAATCGCCGCGGTAGCCGCTGTAGACATAGAAACCGCTGAAGCAGCTGTTGAGCTTATAGATGTCGAGTACGAGGAGCTTCCTTGTGTTATAGATCCTGAGATAGCAATGCAACCTGATGCACCCCAAATACACGACATTGTCAAGGGGAACATTTGCACTCCTGTTTTGAAGGAATGGGGAAACGTCGAAAAAGGATTTGAAGAGTCAGACATGATTTTTGAAGATAAGTACAAAACCCAGGGGCAACATCCAGCACCTTTGGAGCCTCACGTTTGTATTGCAAATTATGAATCGGGAAATCTTCAGATATTTACAGCAACACAAAGCCCTCATCGGTCCCAGACTAAGATTGCACAAATTTTTGGCATTCCCCAGAACAAGGTTTTACTGTCTTCCCCATACATCGGCGGCGGTTTTGGGAATAAGGCCGATCTAATTCTGGAGCCTATTGCCACTTCTTTATCCATGAGAACCGGTAAGCCGGTGAGAATCGAATTAACTCGGGAGGAGATGTTTTTGATGCCCAAGCGGCACCCTTCTATTGTCAGAATTAAGACGGGCATCAGGCGTGATGGGACTTTGGTGGCACGACAAGTGAAAGGCATTCTTGATACAGGAGCTTATTCCTCACATGGTCCAGGCGTATCATATTTTTTCGGATTTTCTGGAGTAGGGTTGCTGTCGCTCTACAAAACCCCGAACTTAAAATGCGAGACTCTTGCTGTTTACACTAATACTCCACCTTCAGGGGCTTTCCGAGGCTACGGAAACCCGCAAGGAGCATTTCCCCTCGAGGCGCAGTTAGACCAAATAGCGAATGAACTGGATATTGATCCTGTAGAGCTGAGGTTGAAGAATTGCGTGCGCATAGGCGACATAGAGCCAACGACCGAGCAACGAATAAGGAGCTCCGGACTCCTTGATTGTGTTGACAAAATTAAAAAGGAAATGAAATGGGAACAAAAGAGGAAAAAAGGAATTCGAGATCGAACTGGGATTAAGAAGAAGGGTATTGGTTTGGCGTTCTTGATGCACCCGAGTGGCGTATATGGTATTGAGACACCCTGTTCTGCTGCTGTCAGAATTAATTCTGATGGAACAGTAAATTTGCAGTCTGCAGCAACTGACATAGGAATGGGTTTAAAGACCACACTGTGCCAGATTGCCGCCGAAGAATTGGGCGTTCCGATAAAAACAGTGACTACTCCCGCGATAGTTGACACGACCTTAGTGAGAGATAGAGGTGCCTTCGGGAGTGGTGGCGTCTATGTAAGCGGGATGGCGGTGAAGCTGGCGGCGGCCGATGCAAAGAATCAGCTTCTTAAAAAAGCTGCCCAAAAATTTGATATCAGCGACAAAAACTTGGACATTAAGAGAGGACTCATTCTTATCAAAAACAAACCAAAAAAGAAAGCCTTGGCAAAAATACACGAAGTAATGCCGGACGGCGAGATAATTGGAACGGCGTCTTTTCAACCGTCTTTTTTTGCCCCAACCTTTGGAGTCCAATGCGCAGAAATCGAAATCGATACCGAAAGCGGAGAAATCAAACTTTTAAAACTGGCATACGCTCATGACGTAGGCAAGGCGATTAACCCTATGATAGTTGAGGGCCAACTTGAGGGCGGCATGGTGCAGGGATTGGGATACACGCTGACTGAGAATCTCTTTATTGACAAGAAGAATGGTGCCTATATCAATACAAATTTTATTGACTACAAGATGCCTCGGGCAAGAGGGGTGCCTGAGCTCAAATCAATAATAGTGGAGACAGAAGATGATACTGGACCTTTTTCTGGAAAAAGCTGTGGAGAATCAAGCCTTGTACCAACGGCACCAGCTATCGTAAACGCAATTTTTGACGCGACGGGCTTAATAATCAAGGAAATACCCATAACTTCTGAATTACTTCTTTCGGAGCTTAAAAAGATGAAATAAATCAGAATTTTTGCTAAAGTTCAGCCGATTTAACTAGTTTTATCGCGTTGCGAATTTTTTCTTCAGTCATTGGCATGTTTTTGACTCTAACCTTGACAGCGTCATACACAGCATTTGCTATGGCGGGAGCCGTTGAAATCATCACTACTTCCGTAATTCCTTTGGCGCCATAAGGTCCGTATGGATCGATGGTTTCTATCCACTTGTGGGTTATCTTGTGTCGGGCCTGCATTGTCGTGGGTATTCCATAAGTGGAGAAAGTTCTAGTGATGACTCTTCCACTGTCATCGTGACGCACTCCTTCGAACAAAGCCGATCCCGCCCCCATCACGACACCGCCTTCGGAAGATCCTTCAAGATGCAGCGGGTTTATTGCTTTGCCACAATCATCTGCCGTGAATACCTCAACTAGTTTTACTTCACCCGTCTCCGGATCAACCTCGACCTCAACTATCTGAGCGCCGAACCCCCAAGCTGCTGACATGTTTCCCTCCCCTGTTTTCAGGTCCCAGTGCTCGGTAGGTGGGGTGTAGTGGCCGCGACCTACCAACGGCAGCGGCTTGCCCATGTCCGTGTAGACCTTGACCGCCTCTTTGAACGTTATGCCTTTGCTCGTGCCCTTGACTGAAATTCTGCCGTCTCTAGCTTCCAAGCGACTGGGGCTCACCTTGAGCTTCTTGGCGACAGCCTGGAAAAGCTGCTTCCTCACATCTTGGGCCGCAGCAATCGCTGCCCTACCCTGGCTCACAGTGCCACGACTGCCGTAGTTGCCATCTTCCCACGGAACAATTTTAGTGTCTATTGTGTCGTTTATGAAAAGATCATCAAATTTTAACCCAAGTTCCTCAGCAATCGCCATGCATATCATAGTAGTTGGAGCGTTCCCGTATTCTCCTCTGCCAGAAAGAATAGTAACTTTGCCGAATTCATCAACACTTATCAAAACAGTGGATTTCTCTCCGCTTGAAGAGTGGTAACCTGCGGTGTGGCCAGCTATTGCTAGGCCCAGGCCGCGGTTTGGAGGCAAATTGCCCTTTCGCTTTTTCCAACCTGAGGCTTTGACCACGGCCTGAATGCACTCAAATATTCCACAACTTCCCAATTTAGCTCTGGTCGTAGTCACATCGCCTTTCTTATGTGCATTTTTCAGGAGAAAGTCGGCAAAATCCATATCAAGACTTTCGGCGAGCATGTCCATGTGGCTGTAGAGTCCCAAGGAGAAGGTGTTGTTCAGCAAACCTCGAAAAGTGCAACCAGGTATCGTATTGGTGTAAACGACATAGCCCTCGAACTTCACGTTTACTGCACCGAGACAAAGGTCGAAGATGTTCACATCTTGTAGGGTGTTTATGATTCCAAAGTCAACGTAGGCTCCTGCGTTGGTGAAGTGCCTGCACGACATTGAGACTAACTTCCCGTCTTTTTTCACCCCCGTCTTGAATTCCAGGGTTACAGCTTGCCTACCCCTTTGCACGGCGAATTCCTCATCTCTGGTGTGTTCCACCCTCACAGGTTTGCGGGCTTTTATTGATAAAAGTCCGGCTGAGGTTTGGACATCGCTTATTCCAGACCTGCCTCCAAAGGATCCAGGAACATAAGGCCTGATTACCCTGATTTTTTCTGGAGACATCCCAAGAATGGGCGCTAACGTCGGCTTCAGAAAATAAGGCGTCTGAGTATCGGAGTGTATCGTCAGCTCGCCGCTCTCTGATGAGAAATCTCCAACGGCGCATCTGGTCCCTATCGTCGCGTTGACTACCATCGGAGATGTAAATCGGTCTTCTCGCACGACTTCAGATTTTTTAAATCCCTTTTCAACGTTGCCCGCGTCGTGTAATATGCGAGCAACGATGTTTTGCTTAACTTTATGGATTTTTGGGGCATCTGGTTTCATGGCTTCCATAACATCGAAAACCGCGGGCAGTTCCTGGTATTTTACTTTAATTAATTCTAATGCTCTATCTGCAGTATCCTCGTCGACTGCAGCAACTGCAGCCACGGGTTCGTCCACATAGCGCACCTTTTCAAAAGCGAGGGGGTACTCGTCGCTGACCCCGTAATCAATTGTCTGGAACATTTTTTTTGGCGTGTCTTTGGCTGTGATTACTACTTTTACACCAGGCAGTCTTTCTGCTTGACTTGTATCTATTTTTAGAATTTTGGCGTGGGCATATGGGCTACGGAGTATTTTTCCATAAAGCATTCCCGGCAGATAGGTATCGTTTATGTACTTCAGCCTTCCTGTGGCCATAGTTTTTGCATCTGGTCTTGATAATCTTTTTCCGATTATTCGAAATTTGCCCATTTTTAACTTCCTTATTTTTACATTTCGTGCTACTTTTTCCTATTTTAATTTTAGAAACCCATTTTCGACGACTATCTTCCCATTTTTGATAACGTAATTTCTTCTTACTTGTTTTATCATCGCTTCATCAAGATTTTCTGCGTCTAGCACAGTTAGATCGGCTTTTCCACCCACTTTGATGCCATAACTTGGGAACATTTTTATTATATTGGCCGCATTCGTAGTTCCCATTTCGTGTATTTTTTTGAAAGGATTCTTTCCGTCAAAATTTTCCATGTAAGCTAAAAACAAGCCTGCGGTTATCATATCTGGGTTGCCAAAGGGATTGAATGGGTCGTAAGTACTGTCCGTAGCATAAGCCACGTTAACCCCTGCGTCCAGCAGTTCTTTTACGCGGGTGACCCAATCTGGTTTGCCATCTTTGCCCCAGAGGTACAGGTTTGTGAGTGGATTTGCAATTATGTTCATATTGGCGGCGTGCACTTTCTTTATAATTCTCTTCGCATCCTCGTCGCTGGCCGCAGAGAGCGCACAACAGTGGCTTCCAGTTACCCTTCCGTTATATTGATATTTCAATGCTTTTTCTGCAAGGGTTTCCAAAGTAAGGACTTTTGGATCGTTCGTTTCGTCCATGTGGAGGTCTATATCTGCATTAAACTCTTTGGCCACTTTAAAGACAATGTCCAAATATTTTTCAGGATTGGGGTCGCGATAGGGCAATCCTCCGACAACATCAGCACCTGCACTCATTGCCTGCTTTAAAAGTGATTCCCCAATATTTGAGTTGGTTGCCGGATCTTCGGTCAGAAAAGCGACTATTTGTATGTCCATCCAGTTTGAAATTTCTTTTTTGAGTTTTGTCAGGACTTTTATGGATTCTGAGCCTGTTATTTGATCTACTGTTACGTGAGTCCTTAATGAAGTAGTCCCATTTATTAGGATAGTTTCTGCGGCTAACTTGGCCCTTCTTTTCATATCCTGCGCGTTAAAAGCTCGTCTCTCTGCATTGGTAATTTTCTCAGCTTCTGGAATTCTCCTCGTGGACCAAACTTTATTCCCACCCATGAAGGCAAGATCCAGATGCAAATGTGCGTCTATAAAGCCGGGTGAAACTAAGCTTCCTTCCACATCTAGCTCTTTTTTAAAAACGGCATTTATTTTTTTGTCAATCTTAATTATTCTATTTTTCTTAATAGCAATGTCGACAAGGTTACTTTCATCAATCAATCTTGCGTTTCTAATAATTAGGTCAGAATTTTCACTCATCTTATACCTAATTAAATTTCTTAACCTGATATAAATAAACAGAAATTTTCACTGTTTTCATAGTTGAAGTTTTTGTCTTTTTCAGATAACTGTCGACAATCGAAAAAGCTGCTCAAGAAATCTTCATTAATGCCAATTAATATTATCTTCTAAATTTCAAACTAAATTTTTTAATCCCTGAATTTGGACAATCGATTTTACCAAACATTTATTAATCCTTTTATTTACTTATTACTGGTGAAAAATTATGACCGAAAAATCCGAAAAAGCTGTTGAAGCGCTTAAGACTTTCGCCGCCGCTTCAGCTAAATTGCCCCTGCACTTGGGAAGATTCCTTTTAGATGGAATAAACTACCAGGACTTTTTGGACATTTGCGAGAGCATGAAATCCATTGACGACTGGTGCCCCCACTGGATGCAAAAAGGACTGAATTATGAAAAAATAGCTGAAGAGGCATTAGCCGCAGGCAACACCATAACCGCCGGCGAAACCTTTTGGAGAGCCTCGATGTGTTACCACTACGGTCAATACCTTGAGTGGCACAACAAGGCTTTGAAAACTGACTGTGTAAACAGAAAGGTCGAGTCATTCAAACGCGGTGCCCCCCACTTTTTGCCCCCGTCGGAGCGCGTCGAAATACCAGCTCCCGCCTTGGGCCTCACACTTCCTGGGTACTTCCGGGTCCCCAAGACGAAGAACAAACCCCCAATAGTTGTCTTAATAGGTGGATTGGAGAGCACGAAAGAGGAATACTACACTTTCGAAAATCTCCTCATGGCGAGAGGGCTCGCGACCATCACATTTGACGGTCCCGGCCAGGGTGAAATATTCTACAAAATGAGGACCAAGCCAGACTTTGAAAAGGCAACGTCCGCCGTGATAGACTATGTGATGACGAGGAAAGAAGTTGACACAGAGCGACTGGCAGCCTTCGGCAGAAGCATGGGCGGCTACTACGTCCTGCGTTCAGCCGGTGCCGACAAGAGGATCAAAGCCTGCTGCGCGATGTCTGGAGTCGACTTTTCATTATGGGATGAGATGTCAGTTGGACACAAGGACGGCTTTACCTACACTTCTGGCAAGAAGGACTGGGAAGAGGCTAAGAAGTACTACCAGACGGAGTTCAGGCTGGAGGGTTTTGTGGACAAGATCACCTGCCCACTTTACTTCCTACAGGGAGGTATGGACGACCTTGAACCCAGGGCATACGGCGAGTGGATAGCGAAACAGGCAAAGGGCCCGACAAAACTGGTCATTGAAGAAAGGGGAGATCATTGCGCCCACAACCTTGGGCATATTGTTCGCCCGAGAATGGCCGACTGGCTGGCGAAGAATCTCGGCGTCTAAAAATCAAACCGAGCAGTCACGACAGTAACGGTACCACTTCAGCTGTAGCGAGGGAAGTACTACTCTGCAGCAATCCGAAAAGAGCAACGGCAACCCGTCCAAAAACTTGATATTGGTCCGTACATAATGAAGTTAAAATTCCAACAAATGAAGGAAGATAAACACATGAAAGTCCTAACCCTTAACTGCGGCAGCTCGTCAGTCAAGTACTCCATATGGAGTATGCCGGCCAAGGAGGTTCTCTGTAGTGGGACTGTCGAGAGGGTAACTCTTGGGAGCTCTTTTATCAAGCATAAAAAATCTGGGAAGGAAGAAGTGATTCAGAAACACGACTGCCCGACCCATGAAGTGGCCATCGAGCTGATAATAAAATTTTTGAAAGACCGCGAACAAGGCGTCATAGTCGATTTGTCTGAGATTGACGCCGTCGGCCACCGCGTGACTCACGGCGGAGAAAAATTCGTGAAATCTGCGATAATAAACGGCGAGGTAATCAAATCGATCGGAGACTGTGCCGCCTTGGCTCCCCTCCACAATCCCCCCCAGCTGGCCGGAATTAGGGCGGCCATGAAGCTGATGCCGAATATTTCCCACATGGCTGTTTTTGACACGGCTTTCTTGACGACAATGCCGCCCCCAAACTACATCTACGGGGTGCCGTACGAATGGTACGAGAAATACAAGGTAAGACGATACGGATTCCACGGTACCTCCCATTTATATGTCTCGAAGAGGGCGGCGGTCCTGCTCGGTAAAAATCCGCAGGACATCAACCTTGTGACATTGCACATAGGGAACGGCGTCAGTGTCACCGCGATCAAAAAAGGCTTGGCTTATGACCACAGCATGGGCTTCACGCCGGTCGAAGGGGCCGTAATGGGAACCCGGTCTGGAGACGTGGACGCCGGAATCATCTTCCACATCATGCGCTTGGAAAAACTCTTGCCAGAGCAGATGGAAAACATCCTGCAGAAGAAAAGCGGCCTTCTTGGAATCACCGGCAAGTATGTCGACAGGAGGGATATCCAAAAAGCCGCTGAAGAAGGTGACAGCAGAGCCAAGCTGGCCATGGAAATAGAGTGTCACAGGCTGCGCAAGTACGTGGGCGCCTACATAGCGGCTATGGGTGGCGCCGACGCCATAGTCTTTACCGCAGGAGTCGGAGAAAACGCTCCTTTATATAGGGAGAAGATTTGTGAAGGGCTCCAGTGCATGGGTTTAAAGATAGACCTCAAAAAGAACGCTACTGCCGTAGGTGGCAAAAATGAAATGGAAATAAGTACGAGCGACTCTTCAATAAAAGCTTTTGTCATTCCCACGCGCGAGGAGCTAGTGATAGTCGAGGACGTCGTGGCGCTCCTTGAAAAAAGGTACGACGTGCACACTAACTTCAAGTATTCTTTCCAAAAATAAATATAGACAAATTTCTGGATAAAAATAATTAATAAGATTTACAATGATTTCTTAGACAACTGTTAAATCGGAGGCCAACAATTTAGTAGGGATTCAAATGATACGCGTTGAAGGCCTCACTCGCAATTTCAACGGTCGCACCGCTGTTGATGACATAACATTCGAAGTTGACGAGGGTAAGATATTTGGACTACTCGGCCCCAACGGCGCTGGCAAGACCACCACCGTCAGGATGCTCTGCTGCCTAATCAAGCCCACTTCTGGCAAGGCAATGATTGGAGGCTACGAGATTGACAAAGATCCTATAAAGATAAGAGAAATAGCCGGGTTCCTCCCAGAGTCTCCCGGTCTCTACGGGGAGCTCAGTGCCCGTCGCAATCTCGAGTTCTACGCCAAGCTCTACGGCATGCCGAGGCAGAAGCGCGAGGAGAATATCGAACGCTTCCTGAAAATGCTCGACCTATGGGAAAGACGGGACGATCCAGTCGGAACCTTTTCCAAAGGGATGCAACAAAAGATTGCGATAGCTCGATCGATGATTCACGAACCTAAGATACTTTTCCTCGACGAACCCACCGCCGCCCTGTCCCCCGACTCGGCGAAGGTCGTGCGGGATTTTATAGTCGAGCTCAAGCATGAAAAGCGGACAATTTTTCTGTGCACTCACAACCTTTACGAGGTCGAGAGAGTTTGTGATCAAATCGCCGTTCTCAACACCAAACTCGTCGCTTTCGGGTCTCCGCGCGACCTTGAGAAAAAATTCGGGTCTACTAAAACGGAGGTCCAGCTCAAAAAAATCGACAAGAGAATGACAGACGCTGTAAAGAGGCTCAAGCATGTCAAAAACGTAAAAATTCTTGGCAACAAGCTGATTGTTGACACTGAAGACCCAGAGACCGCCAACCCCGCGATAGTGGATGCCATAGTGAAGCACGGCGGCAAGATTCTCTATGTCACACGCACAGCGCACGGCCTCGAGGACGCTTACTTGAAACTGGTGAAGAAGGATGAGGTTTGACCGGGTCTGGGAGATAGCCAAGAAGGACATGGCGAGTGTTCGCAAGTACAAGTACGTTCTCTACGGAGTGATAGCCATGCCGCTTATTTTCGCCATTGTCATACCTTTCGCCACAATTTATCCGATGTTGACCGCAGATATTTCTTCCAACGGCAACATGCCGGTGGTTGTACCGCCCGGGATGGATGTTAGGCAAACCATGGTTATTTGGATGTCGAACATGGCCGTGATAATGTTCATGATTTTACCAGCTTTCGTCCCTTCTGTGATAGCTTCTTACACTTTCGTCGGCGAAAAAATCAACAAGCAGCTCGAACCGCTCTTAGCCACGCCGACGACCGACATGGAACTGTTAATCGGCAAAGCTCTCGGAGCCTTTGTGCCGGCGATGGCGGTGACTTTCGCTTCTTTTGTGGGCATGATGACCGTCGTCGATATTATGACTTTCCAACTTTTTGGTTATCTGCTCCTGCCGAACTTGCTCTCGCTGGCAGTGCTGCTGGTTTACTCTCCACTGGTGGCCTTGCTCTCGACTTCTTGGTGCGTCTTCGTCTCCTCAAAAGTGAGCGACATGCGCGCAGCGATGCAGCTCGGCCCCGTGGCGATAATTCCGATATTGGGGTTCTACTTCCTGTTTCTCAGCGGCCTGCTCGTACTCGACTGGCTGGTCCTACTCATCTACGCGCTGGTTCTGGCTCTCGCCAGTCTCGGCGTGTTTGTCCTCAGCAAGGCCACTTTCAGGAGAGAGGAAATACTGACAAAGTGGAAATAACGGAACGTGTTTTTTTGAAATATGCCGAGCTCAAGGCGCCAAAAGGCGTGATAAAAGTAGAGTTAGAGATCTCAGACGGAGCCATATCTACTATCTCACTCAGCGGCGACTTTTTTCTATATCCGGAAGAGGCGATTGAGGACTTGGAGAGAACACTTGTCGGAGTGAAAGCAGAAAAAGAGAGCCTGCTTGCCGCCGTTGTTAAATTTTACCGTTCAACAAAGGTTGTAACTCCAATGCTGGAGCCGGAACACTGGGCCGAGGCCATTTTAAAAGCAGCAAAAGGTTGATCTTATGTCGCTTTATTTTTACAAAGTTATTAGGGGGTTTGGAAGTGGCAAAATGGCAAATACTTCCGCTACGGGTTGATGACGCACCAACGAGCATGGCCATCGATGAAGCTCTATTGACTCTCAACTCGGAAGGAAAACTGTCAAACACAATACGCTTCTGGCGCTGGTTGCCTTCGGCGGTTTCACTGGGCTGCTTTCAAAGCCTTGAGCGTGAGGTCGATTTGGAAGTGGCCAGACGCCGCGGCGTCGACGTGGTTCGGCGCATCACTGGGGGGGGAGCTGTTTTTCACGATCACGACGGCGAGCTCACCTATAGTGTCGTTTGCAACCAACGAGACGTGCCGAACGACATAGTGGAGTCTTACAAGCTGATATGCGGAGGCCTCGTGGAGGGCTTCGGTCAGCTCGGGATAATGGCCGAGTTCAAGCCAGTGAACGACGTCCAGGCGAACGGCCGAAAAATTTCCGGGAGTGCTCAGACGCGCCGATGGGGTTCGGTCCTCCAGCACGGAACAATTCTGATTTCCCCTGACGTTCGCCTCATGTTTGAGCTACTTAAAGTTAGTCCAGAGAAGATATCCGATAAATTCATCGCCTCCGCTTTCGAGAGAGTGACGACGTTGGAACGCGAACTGGGTCAGAGAACGAAGATCGAGGAAGTGCGCCAGGCGATGGCGACAGGATTTGAAAAAGTGCTCAAGATCGAACTCCTCCAAGAAGAATTGGGAGAAGAATTATTGGCGCTCTCAGCGAAGCTTAGGCCCAAATATGCGTCGAATGAGTGGCTGAGGAAACGTTGATGACTGCCAAAATAAAGAAGGCCCTTTCAACAAAGCTTGAACGCAGCCATGACTTTTTCGCTTGCTACCCTCATCCAAATTTTCCAACCATATCAATTACCGGGGAATCCTGCAAGCTTTGTTGTAAGCACTGCGGTCGCCGCTATTTGAAAGGAATGACCTCATGCTTGACGCCGCAGTCTCTGCTTTCCTATTGTTTCAAGTTGCATTCCGAAGGAGTGAAGGGAGTCTTACTCAGCGGGGGTTACAACGAGGAAGGGTACGTGCCCTTTGAACCTTTCCTAGATGTCATCGAGGAAATCAAAAAGAAGACCGGGATTTTCATCAGTGCCCACACGGGTTTGGTTCCGGAAGAACTCGCACGGAGGATGGGGCGGGTTGGTATAGATCTGGCCGATTTTGACCTGATTGGTGATAACAGCACCATCGAATTGGTTCTCGGGATTGAAAAGACAGTAGAGGACTATCAGCACTCGATGAAGTGGCTCGACAAATATTTACCCTACGTTGTGCCTCACATATGCGTCGGTCTTCACGCTGGCGAGTTACGCGGCGAATTCCGCGCTCTTGAAATCGCTTCTGCAATCTCGCCTCCATTGTTGGTGCTGCTTGTCTTGACGCCGACACTAGGAACGGAGTTCGGCGGTTTGGTAGCACCATCTCCCGAGGAATTCAAAAAAGTGGCCGTCGAGGCGAGATTAAGGCTCCCAGAATCCCAACTGTCGCTGGGTTGCATGCGGCCGCGTGGCTCTCTGCGTCTTGAAATGGAGCTGGCAGCGCTCCACTCAGGGATTGATAGGATAGAGCTGCCTTCCGAGGAGACGATCGAAGCGGCGCGCACAATGGGTTTGAAAATAAGAAGTTTGCCCGCCTGTTGCTCAGTACCTGAGGAAATTATTTCAAAGTTTAAGATTTGACGGTTCGTGGACCAAATATAAGTTTATTTGGTAATATTGCGTAAGTAAGATAATTAAATAGTGAAGTGAGCCCGTGGAAGAATCTAATCAAAACAATTCGGCAACCAGCGTGAGGGTGGCATTTGGTACAGGCGTGGTGCTGGGGCTGTGGCACGGGCAGCTTTTAGAATCGCCGACAACAGCCCACCTCTTGACATATTACGAGGGGAGATGCAGAGGGAATTGCAGGTTCTGCCCTCAGGCTCGTGAAAGCGCCGCGGATTTGAAGATGCTTTCTCGTGTCGCTTGGCCGAAATTCGAACTGGAAAAAGTCGCGGTCGCGTTGAACGGCAACTCAAACGGCTTTCAGCGAGTTTGCGTTCAGGCAGTCAACTTCCCAGGATCAATGGATGCCGTTTGTGAAATTGTCTCTCGTGTGAAGGACTCATGCAAACTACCCGTCACTGTTGCCTGTCCTCCCCCGAGTATTGATGACTTGAACAGACTTGTGGATATTGGAGTCGAAAGAGTTGGAGTGGCGTTGGATGCGGCAAACGAGGAAATATTCGCCAAAGTCAAGGGTGATTTTTATTCTTGGGCTGGGCACCTGAAAGCCCTCGAGGATGCAAAGACCGTTTTCGGAGACAAAGTTTCGACTCACCTAATAGTAGGTTTAGGCGAACATGAGGAAGACATGGTTCGTATAATCCAAAAATTACACGACCAAGCAATCACCATCGGATTGTTCGCCTTCACCCCTGTTCAAGGAACTCCACTTTCGCGGCAATCCACCCCTGAAGTTGTCAGCTATCGCAGAATACAGCTTGCCAGGTTTTTGATTGTGAACAACTTGGGCAATGCAAATCGCATGGTCTTCGAGGAGGGCCGCATAAAAAACTTCGGAATAGGTGAGGAGGAGCTTGCTAAAGTGGCTGAGTCTGGAGAACCCTTCATCACGTCCGGTTGCCCAGGCTGCAACCGTCCATTCTACAACGAATCCCCAAGAGGTCCCATTTACAACTACCCTCGAAAGCTCAAGCGCAACGACATTGAGGAAATAACGGCCGCTCTAAGTTTAAACACCTGATAGAATTCTTGGAATTACATTATGGCACTCCGAGAGCATCAACATTAAAAGTAAGAAAGCGAATTTACTTGATGAGGTAGATACTATGGGAGTTTCTGAATATGAAGTCCGCGATGGAATTTACTACACACGCGAGCACGACTGGATCAAGGTGGAAGGCGAGCTGGCGCGAGTAGGTATAACGGACTACGCACAGAATAAACTTGGAGATGTTGTTTATATCGAGCTTCCGGCCGTTGGGAAAACCATTAAACAAGTTCTGGAACCAAAGAGCCGGGATATGGAAATCGGAGCCGTGGAATCGGTAAAGGCCGTGTCTACCATTTACAGCCCGGTTAGCGGTACAATCAAGGAACTGAACACGACTCTACAAGAGCGGCCCGAGATAATAAACTCCAGCCCATACGACGAAGGATGGATCTGCATAATAACCCCTACCAACCTGCAAGAGGAGCTAAAAAATCTGATAGGGCCCGGGGAATATTCTGAATATATAAAAACACTTTAGCAGCTGGTGCAAATGGACCATCCCTATATTCCGAACACCAGGGTGGTCCGTGAACAGATGCTCCAAGATATGGGGCTAACTTGTGTGGAGGAACTCTTCGAAGACATACCCGCCGAGATAAGGCTGAAGCGCAAGCTGAATTTGCCCCCCTCTATGCCCGAGGTAGAGGTAACTAGGCACGTCAGGGGCATCCTTTCAAAAAACAAGACTTTTACTCAGATTCCTTCTTTTTTAGGTGGAGGGGTCTGGCCACACTATGTGCCCGCCCATGTTCGACATATCGTGCAGCGGTCGGAATTTCTTACCTCTTACACACCTTACCAACCCGAGACCAGCCAAGGCATGTTACAATCCCTTTTCGAGTATCAGAGCCTTATAGCGGAGTTGGTTGGGCTCGAAGTTGCCAACGCTTCCATGTATGATTGGTCCACCTCGCTCGGCGAGGCGGCCACAATGTGCACTCGCGTCACTGGTAGAAACAAATTCATAATTCCACGTATCATCTCGAAGGACAGGCTCGCAGTGCTGAGGAATTATACCGCGGGACCCTCGATTAAGCTTATTGAAGCGCGCAACGATCAGAAAACCGGCCAACTAGACTTGGAGCGACTCGGTAGCGAGATTGACGAAGATACCGCAGGCGTCTATATCGAGAATCCCAGTTATCTAGGCTTTTTGGAAACTCATGTTGATGAGATAGCTGAGATAGTACACAAAAAGGGGGCGCTTTTCGTGGTCGGCGTCAACCCGATTTCTTTGGGCCTTTTGAAAGCTCCTGGCGATTACGGGGCGGACATAGTAATCGGCGAGGGACAGCCACTTGGGAACGCGGTGAGCTTTGGCGGCCCCACGCTCGGGATATTCGCCTGCAGGGGGGAGCAGAAGCTGATGAGACAGATTCCTGGTCGCCTAATCGGTATGACGACTACTCTCGACGGAAAGACGCGTGGGTTCACCATGGCCCTTCAAACTAGAGAACAGCACATCCGGCGCGAAAAAGCCACTTCCAACATATGCTCTAACGAGGCGCTCTGTGCCGTGGCAGCAGCAGCTTACATGGCCACGCTTGGCCCCCGCGGTTTCAGGGAACTCGCTGGGGTCTGCGCAGCAAACGCCAGCTATGTTATGAAGGTGTTAGATAAAATTGAGGGTTTGAAGGCGCCGATTTTCAAATCTCCACACTTCAACGAATTCACCCTCCAATGTAAAAAGGGCACGATCGCTGGGCTCAACGCCCAACTTCTGGGACAGGACGTTCACGGCGGTAGGCCTTTGAAAAAGGACTTTCCCGAGCTTGGCGAGTCTGCGCTTTTGTGCACTACTGAAATGCACACAAAAAAGGACTTGGATGCCCTGGCTGAGGCGGCGGCGAAAGCGATGGAGGAAATAGAATGAATTACCGTCAAGCGCGTTGGGTTTGCGAATTTTGCATAGAGCCTCTACTTTTCGAAAGGATTAGCTCTGGGAGCAGAGGCGCGCGGATACCACAAAATGCTCATGGTGAGATAAAAATCCCTGAAAAACTATTGCGCAAATCTCTCAACTTACCAGAACTCTCAGAACCCGAGGTCGTCAGACACTACACTCGTCTCTCCCAGATGAACTTCAGCGTCGACACCGGTTTCTATCCTCTTGGCTCGTGCACGATGAAATACAATCCCAAAGTCAACGAGGCGCTTGCAGGTCTGGATGAAGCGGCCAATGTCCACCCCAGCCAGGAAGAAGGGACAGTCCAAGGAGCACTGGAGCTCATGTACAAACTCGAGCGCTTTTTGGCCGAGATAACTGGGGTGCCAAAATTTTGTTTACACCCATCTGCGGGAGCTCACGGCGAGTTCTTAGGCATGGTTCTTACTCGAGCTTATTTCAAATCGAAGGGTGAGATTAGAAGTGACGTCATAGTTCCAGATTCGGCGCACGGCACCAACTTCGCCACGGCTGGAATGACTGGCTTCAACGTCGTGGTCGTGCCCTCCAACAGCCGCGGCAGAGTTGATTTGGAAGCTCTACGGGCAGCCGTCTCGGAAAAGACCGCGGCTCTCATGCTGACCAACCCTAACACCTTGGGTCTCTTTGAGTACGAAATTTTAGAGATTGCCAAGATAGTCCACGACGCTGGTGGCCTGCTTTACTACGATGGTGCCAACTTGAATGGTATCGTCGGCAAGACGAGACCCGGGGACATGGGCTTCGACATCGTCCACTTGAACCTCCACAAGACATTCTCTACCCCTCACGGCGGAGGCGGTCCAGGCGCCGGCCCAGTGGGTGTCGCTGAAAAGCTTGAAAAATTCCTCCCAATTCCGAGGATAGAATACGACGAAAAACTTGGAAAATATTGGTTCGACAGCGACCGCTCGCAATCCGTCGGCAAGATAAAATCATTTTATGGTAATTTCAGCGTATTCGTCAAGGCGTATGCCTACATATTGTCGATGGGGGCTGAAGGCCTTGAGGAGGCCACCGAGACGGCCGCGCTCAACGCTAATTACCTCATGAAAAATCTCGCGGATGAGAAAAGTTTCAAAGTTAAATATAACGGCCCCTGCAAGCACGAGGTAGTGCTCAGTGCCGACCCACTGAAGAGGGAGACGGGAATCACAGCCAGAGACGTTTCGAAAAGACTGCTTGACTTCGGCATCCATCCCCCGACCTATTATTTCCCACCAATAATCCAAGAGGCCTTGATGGTTGAGCCCACTGAAACAGAGTCGAAGGAAGAGCTCGACCGGTTCATAGCCGTAATGAAGCAAATATCCCAAGAGGCCAGGTCAAACCCTGAAAAAGTCCGCGGAGCGCCCACAGTCACGGCAGTCGGCAGGCTCGACGAAACCAAGGCCTCCAGAGAACCAATCCTCTCTTGGAAAATGTACAAAAAAAGAAAGTGAATCAGGCGCGTCGTGCTTAGGTTTTTATTTATAGTGCTCGAAGCCTCGATCCTCCAGTGGTCGAGTTTTTTTACCTTCAATCAGGATGACTCCCCTTCCTTTTTCAACAGACCCTATCTCAGTGGCTCCTGTCCCCAGTCGCTTCAGCGTTTTCTCAATACTGGTCCATTTTTTTCTCTTCGCCGTGAATATCAGCTCGAAGTCCTCCCCACCGAAAAGAAAGAACTCGTCTATATCTAACCCATTCTTTAAACAGAACTTCTTCGCAAGTGGGTTGACTGGTATCTTGTCTTTGTCAATTACAAGCTTTACTTTGCTCTCCCTGGCTAAGTGCCAGAGATTCGTCGACAAGCCATCGGATACATCTATGGCTGCTCGAACACTTCCGTTTTTAGCGAGAGCCATCCCTTCTTTGACTCGGGCGTTTGGCATCAGCTGGGCTTTTACAAGATTTTCATAGCCTTTCATTGGCATTTTTTCAAGCAGAATCTTGAGGCCAACTGATGCGGCGCCAAAGTTTCCGGTAACGGCCACGACGTCGCCTTCTTCAGCGCTTGAGCGCCTCAACAGCTCTTCCCTTTTGGCGATTCCGAAAGCAGTTCCAGCAATGCTTATTTCTCTGCTTTCGTCCAAATCGCCGCCGACGACATATGCTCCGTATTCCTTAGCCCCGGTTTCCATCCCTTTCATGATGCGCTTCGCGAAATCGACCTCCAAATCTCTTGGTAGGGCGACCGAGAACACCAAAGCTAAAGGTTTAGCCCCCATCGCGGCCAGGTCGCTGAGGTTAACCACCACTGCTTTGTGACCGATTTGTTCGGGTTTGGTGCCAAGAGGGAAGTGAACGTTTGCGGTGAGCATATCGGTGGTCACGACCAAGCACTTTCCACCACCAATGTCGAACGCCGCGGCGTCGTCCCCTATCCCTATCCTGACCGGACCGCCGCTCTTGAATATTCTGCGGGCACTTTCGACAAGGGCTTGCTCTCCAACATCACTCAGCTTCATCGGTTCCACCTAGAGCAGATGGAGACCACCTGTGACCTTATCCAAGGCTTCGTTTGGTGCGGGACCAATCCCCAGGACAGTGGTCGTGCCTGGCGTTAGTTCAGTCAAGCCGGCGTCTTGGACAAGCATGTTGGGTAGCCCTTCACCGTTTGCAATTTTTCTTAGTGCGTGGAGTTCGCGTTCGTTTTTGGCCTTGACGACTACCTTCTTTTGCCCTTCGGCAAGCCATGCGGAGAACCATCCACGGTGCTCGTGCCTTGCCACGTCCGCTGCCCCGACCGAGCCGTGCGCCACCTGCACAGCCAGCTTTCCAAGGCTCATGTTTAAATCAGCCCTGACGACAATGACCTGCTTGTACTTGAACACCGGGGCCACCCATCACTATGTAGTTTTGGGTTCCTCAGGTGTTTTAATTTGCGGTTCTTGCTCCGCCTTTTGTCGGCGAAAGACATTCTTGGCAGCGTCAATATAGCTAAAAATCATTCCAAGTCCACCGCGGAGGTAGCTCAGTATTGCCATAATTGCGGACAAAATCAGCGTCGCTATGACGAATGATCCCAAGGAAAGAGTGCCCACTCCCGGCATTGCTATTACATAGCCCACGACGGCGGCCAAAATGGCCCCAAGGCCGAGACTGACACCAATACGCTTCCAAAAGTCGAAGCTGTCTCTTTTCGGGTAAAGTAATGTCGAGAGAAGTAAGCCAGGGGCTAGGATTAATATCAGCCCCAAAATCACGTAACCGACAGCTTCAAGCATATACCCACTCGTTAGCGTTATCTAACTACAGCCTAAAAAGTTATGAGGTACTGTCATGGAAGTCGATGTCGCAGTCATTGGAGCCGGTCCGGCCGGGTGCTTCGTCGCAAAGGAGCTGGCGGAAAATGGGTTAAAAGTAGTAATCGTCGAGGAACACGGCGAGGTCGGCAGCCCCGTTTGCTGCACAGGAATAGTCGGTGTGGACGGCTTAAAGGAACTGGGGGTAAAGCCTGGCAAATGGGTGCTAGGCAAACTCAAGGGAGCCGAGATATATCCCCCGTCTAACAATCCCATCAAGCTGTCCAAGTCCAATCCTGAGGCGCTAATAATAGACCGAGCGGAGTTCGACCGCTCCCTCGCTATGGACGCCGTCCGATCCGGCGCCGCATTGTTGCTTAAGAGGCGGTGTTTGGACCTTCGTCTTGACGGTGGGTGCACTATAAGAATTAGTGGTGGCGAAGAGAACGAGCTGAAGACCCGTGTCGTGATTGGTGCGGATGGGCCGACTTCAGTAATCGCTCGAAAGTCTGGGCTTTTGGGGTCGAGCAGTTACGTCAAGTGTGCCCAAGTTGAAACGGTAGCAGAGGCCAGCGATGATATCGCAGAAGTTTACTTCGGCCGAAATTTTGCCCCGGGATTTTTCGGCTGGTTAGTAAAGGCCGGCGAAGTCTGCAGAGTTGGGCTTGGTGCTACAGAAGGCAACCCGATTCAACTTTTGAAGTCTTTCATGAGCAAGCATCCAGTCGTTTCGCGCAAGGTCAAGGGAAAAACCACTGGCTCTTGTGCGGGTCTGATTCCTTTGAGAGCTTCAACTAGGATTCGTTCTGGTCCGGTTGTTCTGATCGGCGACGCGGCAGGCCAGGTCAAGCCGCTCACCGGCGGTGGCATCTACTTCGGCCTTTCTTGTGCAAGGCTCGCCGCCGACCCGATAGTCAATGCTCTCGAAGGCGACGATTTGAAAAAGCTGAGTGGATATGAGAACGCAGTTGCGACCAAGTTCGGGAAGGAATTCGAATTGGGCATCCGCGCCAGAAAACTGTTTGAGAGCATGCCAGACGAAGATATCAATCTTTTGTTCGAGTTGATGGCCCGCGACGACATCAAGGATTTGGTGCTGAAAAATTTCTATTTTGATCATCACGAAAGACTGGTTCGGGCACTGATGGCCAAAGCTCCTGACATCTTGGCTTCAATAGGAATTAGACGTGCTTTAAAATATGTCAAGTTTTTAGCTAAACCATAAAAAAAGTGGCGGGGACTTCGGTCCCTCCATTACTTTTCTAACGAGATTGCGAATCTCGACCACTTCGCTCACTCGTCATCTTTTCGCGTTAGGACCTTTCCCCCACGGTCGTTGTCTCATCCCGTTCCTCCACGGAATTTATCCGCGTCCTTCCCCGGTTTTTCGCCCGGGTTTTTACACGGATCCCCGTTGCCCGTAGGCTTCGGTTTGACCTCCTCCGCGGGTTTCCATCCCCGCCAAGCATCTCTTTGCCATTTTTCTTATTTAAGTATTTTTTACAAAATTGAGATATTTCAAAGTCTGGAAATGTGTTTATCAAGCTCCAAGCTGGGGGCAAAACCCGTTTATTAGCGACTTTTTCAAAAATTTTGATGAGCCAACAAATATTTTTCCAAGCAACGGTAGAATTTTATTGATTCACGTGCCGACCAACGTTCATCCAGATTACATAAAAGCCGAAGAGCGCTACCAGCAGGCACGCACCATTGAGGAGAAGGTCAAGGCCACCGAGGAGATGATACGCGTGGCCCCGAAGCACAAAGGCGCCGAGAAGCTTCTCATGTCTCTGAAACGCCGCTTGGCCAAGCTGCGTATGGAGCTTGAGGAAAAGCGCGAACGTGGGTCTGGCCGGGGTGGCGGCCCTAGCTTCGCCGTGAAAAAGGAGGGTGCAGTGCAAGTGGCCTTGGTCGGCTTGCCGAACGTGGGCAAATCGAAGCTAATGCAGAAGCTCACTGGTGCCCGCATCGAAGTCGCCGATTATCCTTTCACCACCAGAGAACCAGTTCCCGGCATGATGATTTTTGAAGATGTTCAGGTGCAACTAGTTGAGGTTCCAGGAATAGTCGAAGGCTCGAGCATCGGTAAAGGACTTGGAGCCCAACCGCTGAGCGTCGCACGCAACTCCGATGCGATAGCCCTCGTTGCCGACGCCTCGGTCGATCCAGTTCAGCAGATTAAAATTTTGCTCGGTGAACTAGAAGCAGTCAGCGTCAAACTGAACAAAAGGCCCCCAAAGATAAGCATCCAGCGTCGCTCAAGCGGTGGAATCGAGATTAAGGGTGCAACCATGGTCGAAGGCGGAGAAGTTGAAATAAAGCGCATTCTCCAGGACCACAGCGTCCACAACGCCTTTGTGGTAGTTGAAGAGTCGGCCACGAGCAACGAGTTCGACGAAGTTCTCTCAGAGTCCACGGTATATCCACAGGGGTTCATCCTGCTCACAAAGTGTGACAAGCCTGGGGCAACTAAGAATCTCGATATGGTCAAATGGGAGTTTGGGAGCGAGCTGGAAATACTACATACCGGCGAACCCGCAGATAAGATAAAGCGGGAGATATACAAGAAACTCGACCTGATTCGTGTTTACACGAAGCGGCCTGACGAACAGCCAGCCAAGCGCCCATTGGTCTTGCGCCGTGGTTCCACGTTGATGGATATAGCCCGCTCCGTTCACAAGGATTTCGCCAAGGATTTAAAGTTCGCCAGGGTTTGGGGCTCGACAAAGTTCCCAGGCCAACAGGTGCCTAAGGATTATGTGCTCGGAGATAAAGACATCGTGGAGCTTCATATCTAGATTAAGCGAACCCAGGTCAATTTGTTTATAGCCGACTTTTTCTAGACTTGGTTTTCTTCAAGCGTTTAGCCACGTCTCTGGGCGACAGTATCTGCTCCTTGATTCTTTTCAGCCTTTTTTCTTGGGTATGTGTTTTCTTTGCCATGCTAACAATTGATGAAACGGCAACAATAAATTTAACTTTATCCAAGTGCGCCGAGATATGAGCCTCGGACACCTCTGTGATCGCGGTCGATGCAGCCCATGTCAGACCGCCTTCTGGGCAGCCCGCCGGACCACACCGCTCCGATCCTTACGAATCGTGCGGATGTCTCTTGCGAGTTCTCCACGCCGCAATCTTTTGAGAGCTTTTGAACCTTTCCTGTCTGCCAGCTATTCAGAACCCCGATGAACGGCCAGTTCTTCGGAAGCCCCTACTAGTGGGATCCACCAGGACCGATTCTAGAGACTATTCCGGTTTTACCCTCTCGGCGCATATAATATTCGATTTTGCAGGCTTAAAAGTCTAATTTCCAGAATTGGAACTAAATTTCGTCCGAAAGTGCAATATAAGCTTTTTGGTGGCTTCACAATTATTTTTTAACGCGAATAATGAAAAAACAAGGTAAAAATCAATTTTTTAGTTTTTGGAAATCCTTAAATAAAAGATTTAGTTTATTTTATCAATTGAATTGCAACGGAGGAAGCAGATGCCGAAATGTTGTACTAGCTGCTACCTTTACGAAGAATGCGAAAATCGCGACGGTTGTTGTGAAGAATGCGACTTTTATGCTGACGGTGATTGCAGCTTGTCCGATGAGGAGTGGCAAGAGGAAGAGTAAAAATTTAGTTTTTTATTTTAATACTATTTCATGAAAAAACAATTTTAACTTCTGATCTCCAAGACTATAAACACTCGAAATGAAATTTTATTTGGTGAGAGGATGGGCGACGATCAGTTTGACGAGTTCTTCAGGAAAATGATGAAGAGATTTTTCAAGGACTTTGAGGATATAGAAAAAGAGTTCGGACGTCCGCGAGACCTGGCGAGAAGGCCGCGAGGCTGGATAATCAAAACCCCGGACGACCAAGTCAACGGCGGCGGTTTCAGCATATCAATAAAAAGCGATGGCAAGGAGCCCCCCAGGATAGACGTCAAGCGTTTCGGTCCGTCTGGGAAATGGGAAAGGGTGCCATTGGCGCGTAGAGAGCTATTGTTGACGGGTGAACAGGCAGAGAAAAAGCCTAAAACTCGTATGCCTATTAAAGAGGATTCTATACCCAACCTCGGTGAGCGGGCGATACCAGAATACAAAGTTTCTATAGGTGCTGACGAAGTCACGATTGCCATGAATGCCGAGGGAGTTGAAGACCCGAGGGATGTCAGGTTGAGATTCTATCCTGAGTCAGTGGAAGTCTATGCTTCGGCGCGCAAGCTCGATAGACAGTATTTTTGCACAGTGGCGTTGCCTTCGACCATAGACCGGCAGAATCCGAAGGTGAAAGTGGAAAAGGGAAAGGTCATCATCGACATACCCAGGAAGATTAAAATGACCTAGTTTTGGATGCGCCGCTAAAAATATTCACACGAAACCGTTATCACCCCCTTCCAATAAAGATTTTCAAGTAATCTACGGGTGGAACAATGCTCGTGAAAATGGTTATGGAGCTCGAGGACATTCCGGGCCAACTCATCAAGAGCTTGGAGCCGATAGCCCGGTTCGGCGGCAACATAAAGAGCATCATGCACCAGCGTGAGCGAAAGACTCCGCTCGGACGCCTGCCTGTCATGTTGATTTTCGAGGTTAGGGACAAAGCAATGCTAAAGCGCATCCTAGCCGCCCTTAAAGAGGAAGGCATGCGAGTGACTCAGCTCGGGGAACGAGAAGGCGAAGTCAGGAAGATCGTCCTGTTGGTCGGCCACATTGTTCACACTGACATTCGTGACACAATCGACCAGCTTAACTCGATAAAAGGCGTGATGGTCTCCGACCTTAACCTCGCGGTTGGCAGCCCCGGCCGAGAGTCCTCAGCGCGCATGACAATTACAGCTGACAACAAGGAGCAGGTCGGCTTGGCGATCTCCCGCTTGAGCAATATAGCCAACAACAAAAAGCTGTTGCTCGTGACATCGATTGAGGCGGTATGATGAGGATAGCTATTATCGGGTTCGGGAACCTGGGAAAGGGCATTTGCCGCGCCTTCGTTGACAAGGCGGAATTTCTCAGAAATACCCACGGCCTGATTCCACAGGTTGTGGCCGTCGTGGACGAGTTCGGTGCTGCTACCGATGAGAAGGGTCTGAATCTCTCGCAGTTGCTGAAGACAGCTGAGACTACAGGGACGGTGGCAAAATATCCTCGCGGCAAGCGCGGGAAGCTAGCCCGAGACGTTATCGAGGACGTGAACGCAGACTTGGTGTTTGAGCTGACGCCCACGAACATACGCACGGGCGAGCCTGGCATAAGTCATATCAAAGGGGCGATGCAGTCTGGCAAACACGTCATCACCTCTAACAAAGGGCCGCTGGTGGTAGCCTTCAGGGAACTGGACAACCTAGCGAAGAGACAGGGTGTGGAATTTAGATATTCGGCTTCGGTCGGTGGGGCCATTCCAGTGATTAGCTTGGCTCGGAAGCTTTTGGGTGGCAACGAAATATCGGAAATAAGGGGCGTGCTCAATGGCACAACGAACTATATTTTGACCCGCATGGCTGCGGAGGGTGCGCCACAGGACATCATCATCCGTGAAGCCCAAGAATTGGGCTACGCTGAGAAGGATCCTTCGCTCGACATCGACGGCATCGACACAGCCTGCAAAGTCACCATACTCGCTAATTCTGTCCTAGGGATTAACGCTAAGATTAGAGATGTGAAAAGAGTTGGCATCAGAAGGATAACGCCCGACGCCACACGGCTGGCTCAAGAGTCTGGCCAGACGATAAAGCTGGTCGGGATAGCCAAGCGTGGCTTGCTGGAAGTTGGGCCGAAACTGGTCCCGATGGGGCACCCGCTCGCGGTCAGTGGGACTTTGAACGCCGTGACTTTCGAGCTTGACCTGGCAAGGGAAATTTCGATTGCTGGTTACGGAGCTGGACCTAAGGAGACGTCGTCGTCGCTTTTGGGCGACCTTCTCGACATCCACCACACGCTTGGTGGTTAATTTTGTGGCTCGAGTGCATAAAATGTGGCAAAAAGTACGACATCAGCTCTAGGTTTTATACTTGTCCTGATTGCGATGGCTTACTAGAGGTTGAACTCGATTTGAACCTTTTGAAAAAAAAAGTCGCTTCGAGGGATTATGCTTCAGAGCAGCCAAGAGTTTGGAAGTATCGAGATTTTATACCAGTCATAGATGACGCGAAGATAGTTAGTTTGGGTGAAGGAGGCACGCCGCTTATCCGTTGCGACCGTCTGGCTAAGGAGATTGGCATCCGCGAGCTCCATGTGAAGTTTGAGGGGGCCAATCCCACGGGGTCCTTCAAGGACAGAGGCATGACAGTTGGTGTGACGAAAGCTTTGGAATTGGATGTCAAGACGGTTGCCTGCGCCTCCACTGGTAATACTTCTGCCTCCCTTGCGGCTTATGCAGCCAAAGCTGGTTTGCGCTGCGTGGTCCTGCTGCCGAAGGGTAAGGTGGCATTGGGCAAGCTTTCTCAGGCTCTGATTCACGGGGCCAAGGTGGCGGCCGTCAACGGGAATTTTGACGAAGCTCTCACAATCGTCCGAAAGCTTTGTGATGAAAGAAAAGACATCTACTTGCTTAACTCGCTGAACCCTTTCAGGCCGCAGGGACAGAAGTCCATAGGCTTTGAAATCGCCGACCAACTAGGGTTCAAGGCACCAAATCGCGTCGTTGTGCCGATGGGCAACTGTGCCAACATCTGGGCAATTTACAAAGGCTTCTTCGAATTCGATGCTATTGGTTTGATAAAAGGGATTCCAAAGATGACTGGAATACAGGCGAACGGCTCCAAACCGATAGTAGATGCGATAAAGCGAGGTTTGGACGTATTTGAACCAGTTAAAAAACCAGAGACAATAGCAACGGCAATTAGGATAGGTAATCCTGTCAATGGCCCCAAAGCTATGCGCGCAATAAGGGACACAAAGGGCACGGCCGAGGCTGTGACCGATAGTGAAATCGTCAAGGCTCAGAAGCTGCTGGCCCGTCTCGCGGGCATAGGTGTCGAGCCCGCTAGTGCTTCCACGATTGCTGGGCTAAAGAAACTCGTGAAACAGGGCGAGATAGATAAGGAAGAACACGTGGTCTGCGTCGCTACGGGCCATCTTCTCAAGGACCCGGAGGAAGCTATAAGAGTGGCCCAGCCTTCAAATATGACGGGAAAAATAAAAATCTAAGGTGTATGCATGCTGCTGGACAAAGAAATTGTGAAGCTCACGGGAATGAGCGAGAAAGCATACTCTCTGTTGAGCGAGCCGGACCGGATTATAAAATGCAGAATTAGAAAGCACGTTCCAGACGGAGAAAAGTTCATTCAAGTATACTTGGTTTACCACAGCGCCGCGCGGGGGCCGCCATGCAAGGGGGGCATAAGGATGTCTAAAGACGTCAGCGTCGATGAAGTGGCTCAGTTGGCTGAGATAATGACTTACAAGAATGCTCTTATGGATTTGCCTTTTGGAGGGGCAAAGTCTGGAATAGTCGCCGATAGTAATCTTCCTCCTAAGGCCAAGCAACAGATTATCGAAGGGTATACTCACGAAATTATCAACGAATTAAGTTCTGGTAACTATGTGCCCGCTCCGGACATTGGGACAGGGCCACGGGAAATGGCCACGATATTCGGAGTGACTCACATCAGGGAGTCAGTAACTGGAAAACCAGTCGGTATAGGCGGCTTGCCAGGTAGAAAGGAGGCCACGGGCTATGGCGTGTCAGCAGTTACCGTTAGATCGGTTCAAGAGTTCCTTAAAAAAGACATATCGGACGCCACCGTCGCGATACAGGGCTTCGGCAACGTTGGCTCTTGGACCTTTGATTTTTTGTCAGAGATGGGCGCACAAATCGTCGGCGTGTCCGATGTGCAAGGTGGGACTTTCCAGAAAGATGGCATCAAGCCCAATGAGCTTCATGATTATTTCCAAAAGAATGGCACCGTTGCCGGTTTTTCTGGTTGCAGTATTAGTAACCAAAGGTTGCTTGAGTTGGACGTTGACCTTCTGATTCCGGCAGCTATTGGGGATGTCATAAACAGGGACAATGCACCGAAAATAAATGCAAACCTGATTGTGGAAGGCGCCAACGCCCCGCTGACAAAAGAAGCCGACGAAATACTCAGCAAGAGGGGAATAACCGTAGTTCCAGACTTCCTCGCGAACGCTGGCGGCGTTGTCGCCAGTTACGACGAGTGGCGCATTGGAAAATCTGGGAGCAAAACTAGGCGAGAAGAAACATTTGCCACGATTAAAGAGACACTTCTCAGCGCTTTTGATGAAACGTTATCTTTCTCGACCAAGAAAAAGATTATTTTCAGGAAAGCGGCTCTAGCCTTGGCAGTTTCTAGAGTTGTGGAGACGATGGATGCCAGAGGATGGCTTTAGGAAGCTTAGCTAAAAGCTCGACATGTGATTGTCAATATTTTTGCTCTCCACAAATATCTACTTAAAAATTGAGTCATTAAATACAGAAAGATTTTTATATGCCCAAAAAAAATGCACACAGGTAAAAAATGAGCTTGTTTAGACCAAAAGAATACCTTAGAGTCGCGACAATTAGTGAAGCTACAGGATTGCTCAAAAAATATGGTGATTCAGCAGCTGCTTTGGCGGGAGGTACAGACCTGCTCGTTGCAAAGCCACCACATATTGAGTACATAGTGGATATTTCCCACCTACCCCTGAACTACGTCGAGCATGACGCGAAAGGAGTAAGAATCGGTGCTTTAACCACTCTGAACGAAATCGCAGCTTCGCCGCGACTAAAGGAAGAACCGTATGATTTAATAGCAAAGTCAACTTTGGAGATGGGAACTCCGTTGACGAAGAACTACTCAACTATTGGAGGTAACCTCTGTACGGCAGCACCCTCCGCGGACATGCCGCCCTCGCTGATGGCGCTCGATGCCGAGGCGAGGATAACAGGCCCGACCAGCAAGAGAAAAGTTCCAGTTTGTGAGTTCTTCGCGGGGCCAAAGAAATCAATCCTGAAAAAAGGAGAGCTCCTTACGGAGATTTTCGTGCCCAAGGCGCCAGCCAAGACCAAAGCGGTCTTTATGAAAAAAGGCAGAACCAGCGAGGACATCGCCCAGGTCAATGCAGCAGTCCGCTTGACTATTTCTGGTGGCGCGTGCAAGACGGCCAGAATAATCCTCGGAGCCGTGGCGCCCACCCCGATAAGATGCGAGGCAGCCGAGACGATGTTGGAGGGCAAGAAGCTGGAAGATATCTCTGAAATGGCCGAGGAAGTAGCTCAGGTGGCTGCCAACAACGCAAAACCGATAAGCGACATCCGCTCGTCAGCAGAATATCGAAAGGCCATAGCCAAGGTGCTTGTGAAAAGATCTCTTATGTGTGTGATTGAAAAATTCGGAGGGAGCTAAAATGGTCGAGAAAAAGAAGGAACAGAAGAAAATTTGTATCACGCTGAATGTGAACGGCAAGGACTACACTGGTGAGGTAAAACCCCACTGGACTTTGTTGCAAGTTATCAGGGATCAGCTGGGACTGACTGGCACGAAATACGGCTGCGGCACCGGAGAATGCGGGGCCTGCACCGTTATCATGGATGGAAAGCCAATGACTTCATGCTTGGTGCTGGCAGCTTCAGCAGAGGGCAAGAAAATCACTACTATCGAGGGAATATCTAAAGACGGACTGCATCCTTTGCAGGAGGCTTTCATAGAGGAAGGCGCTATTCAGTGCGGCTACTGCACCCCAGGCATGATACTGACTGCAAAGGCATTTTTGGAGAAGAATCATCATCCCACTGAGGAAGAGGTCAGGCGCGCCATAGACGGCAACCTGTGCCGGTGCACGGGCTACGTCAAGATTGTGAAGGCCATTCTCTCGGCGTCGAAAAAGATGAAGGCGAAGTAGATGACGCACGAACACAGCGAGTTCACAGTCATAGGTAGGCCCTTGCCACGTAAGGATGCCATGGAAAAGGCAACAGGCAAAGCACTTTATCCGACTGGATTTCAGCTGCCCGGAATGTTGCATGCCAAGATACTGAGGAGCCCACACGCTCATGCCGAAATCCTAGGTATTGACACCTCAAAGGCAGAGAAATACCCTGGCGTCGAGGCGGTGATAACCTACAAGGACATTCCAGACAAGAGATACGGCTATGGTCTCAATGACCAGCCGATGTTGGCACGAGGAAAGGTTCGCTACATAGGCGAACCTGTGGCAGCGGTCGCGGCCAGAGACCTAGACACCGCAGAAGAAGCGCTAGAACTGATTGAGGTAAAGTACAAAGTACTTCCTGGGATGTTCGACCTTGAAGATGCGTTCAGATCCGACACACCTGTTATAATACACGAGGACTATGAAAAATACGAGCTCCAGTTCTTCCCTCCGGCCAAGATGGATGCCAAGAGGCCCAACGTCGCGAACCACTTCATAATTAGAAAGGGTGACGTCGAAAAGGGCTTCAAAGAGGCCGACTATGTCCTTGAGGGCAAGTTCAAGACACCAAGGCAACAGCATGTCCCGATGGAGCCGCATGCGGCAATGGCCAGGATAGAGAACGACGGCAGCGTGACCGTTTGGGCATCAAGCCAGCAACCATCATTGCTAACGAACCAGATTTCCACCTTGCTTGAAATACCCCCTTCTAAAATTAGGGTCGTAGTGCCTTACCTCGGCGGAGGCTTCGGAAACAAGACGCAGTTAAAGGCCGAAGGGGTCTGCATTGCCCTTGCCAGAAAGACGGGCAAGCCGGTAAAGTGCTCCTTCACCAGAGAGGAAGTCAACTGCGGCACGACTTCAAGGGGCGGCACAGTTTCCAGAGTAAAAATCGGTGTGATGAAGGACGGCCACATCGTCGCCATGGAGAACGAGATACTCTACGCTTCGGGTGCTTACTCTGGTGACGGCTTTGTCTACTCTACCAGAGGGCCCTTCGAAGCGGCAGGCACTTACAAGATACCGAACCTGAAACTGGACTCCTATTTGGTTTACGTCAACGAGCCGGTATCGGGCGCTTTTCGCGGCTTCGGCAACCCAGAATTGAACTGGGGAATCGAGATAATGATCAGCCAGGCAGCGGATAAGATCGGTATGGATCGCGCAAAGTTCCGCAGGATGAACTTGCTGAAGGAAGGAGACGAGAGCGGCTTTGGCGAAATAATGCACAGCCTAGGGACCGACGTATGCTTTGACAAAACCGTGAAGGAACTGAAATGGAACGAACCGCTGGCCAAGGGGAAGGACAAGTGGAAGAGGGGCAGAGGCATCGCACTGGGAAACAAATACAGCATCGCGCCGAGCGCGTCCTATGCGACGGTGAAGCTTCACGTCGACGGGGCCATTGAGGTCCGTGTAAGCGCCATAGAGATCGGCCAAGGATCAAACACGATTTTAGCACAATTTGCAGCCGAATACTTCGGGCTAACACTTGATAGGATAAAAATGGTGGTCTCTGACACCGCGGTGACGCCGTTCGACTTCGGCACGGTTTCCAGCCGAATTACATACCACGTCGGCAACGCCATCATCAAGGCCTGCGAAGGACTGAAGAAGCAAATCTGCGAGCTTGCGGCAAGGAAGATGAATGTCAAGGCAGATGATTTGGATGTAAAGGGCGGCAAGGTGTTTTCCAAGCACGACCCGTCTAAGAAGATAGACACCCAAGACCTGTTCTCCCCGACTCTAGGCATGGGCCACATAGGCAAATACGCTGAGATCGGGGGCGAGCTAATCTCGTCAGCGACCTTCTTCTCAAAGATGGGTAAGATGGATCCGGCGACTAACCAGCTACTGAACAAGCACGACAAGTCGTGCTCTTTCTGGATGGAGATAGCCAACGGCGCGATTGTTGATGTTGACATAGAGACAGGTGAAGTGAGGCTGCGGAAGTTCATCAACGCCTGCGATGTAGGCCAGTGCATAAACCCGCTGCTGGTCGAAGGACAGCTCGACGGCGGCGGCGTCGGCATGGGACTCGGTCTCGGAATGTGGGAAGAAATGATATTCAAGGACGGTAAGATTATGAACAGCAACTTTGTCGACTACAAGTTGCCTCGAGCCGCTGACCTTCCAGCGGTGGACGACACGGTCTCAATAATAGTGGAAACGCCGCACAGAGAGGGACCATATGGAGCCAAGGGAATCGGAGAGGCGACGATGATTTGCACGCCAGCGGCCGTGGCCGACGCAATCCACGACGCGACTGGAGTGTGGATGACCGAACTGCCCATGACCTCTGAGAAGTTGTACAAGTTACTGCACGACAAATAAACGTGAACTAGCCGAGGCCCTTGCCGAATAACAAGGGCTTTTCTTTAAGATGATCTGGCGGAGGTTGCAAGGTGAGTGATAACAAAGTTGTAGGCAAAGCGACACCCCGAATCACAGCTTTTCTTGAAGCTTCAGGGACTGCCCAGTATGCTCCAGATATAAAATTGTCAGGAATGTTGCACGCGAAGATTCTCAGGAGCCCATTCCCCCATGCCGTTATTAAAAAAATAGACGTGAGCAAGGCAACAAAGCTACTGGGGGTCGTGGCCGTTATTACTTATAAGGACGTCCCTAGGATTGCATACACTGGCGAAGGCGGCCCCCCTAGCATTTCTTTTACGGGAGAGGCTGAAAGACCCACCGAAGCCTTCCCGAAGGACGAGTACATCTTGGACAAACGGGTGCGCCATGTTGGGGACAAGGTCGCCGCGGTCGCTGCTGTTGACGAGGATACTGCCGAGGAAGCTCTTGAACTCATAAACGTTGAATACAAGGAACTCCCCGCCGTTTTTGATCCTGAGGAAGCCATGAAACCTGGTGCACCTAAGATTCACCAATCCGAGAAAAATATTGCGGTTCACATTCTTAATGAGTGGGGGGACATCGAGAAGGGCTTCCGGGAGGCTGATTATGTCTTTGAAGGCAGTTACAAGACTCCACGGCAGGTGCACGCCCCAATGGAACCGCACGGGGCAATTGCCGATTACAATCAATATTCTGGTGAGCTGACAGTTTGGACGACTACCCAAATTCCGTTCGTCAACCAAAGAATCCTGAGCGAACTGCTCGGCATCCCGATGAACAAGATTCGAATAATAAAGACGTTCACTGGTGGAGGGTTCGGCGGCAAGGACGAGATACTGCTCGAACCCATTTGCGCAGTGCTTTCGATGAAGACTGGCAGGCCCGTGAGGTTGATTTTGACTAGAGAAGAGGTTTTCATAGGTTCCCGCACGCGCCATCCCGCCACCATCTATGTCAAGACAGGGGTGAAGAAAGATGGCACGATTACGGCAAGACACGTCAGGGCGATACTAAACGGCGGCGCTTACGCTTCCCACGGTCCCTCCGTCACCGCAGCGATGGGCTCTAGAGAAATAGGACTGTACAAGTCGCCCAACGTGAAGTTTGATGGTTATTGCGTTTACACGAACTGCCCAGTTGCGGGAGCTTTTCGGGGCTACGGCAATCCACAACAGACATTCGGCATCGAGCAGCAGATGGACGAAATTTCAGAGAAGCTAGTAATGGATCCGGTCGAGCTGAGGCTAAAGAACACCATCCGTAAAGGCGACTTGAACCCCGGGACTGGCATGAAACTGGGGAGTTGTGGCTTGCAGGAGTGCATGACAAAGGGCGCTAAAAAGATGGGTTGGATGAAGAAGCGGAAGATGCCCAAGTATTCCGGTGCTTCGAAAAGGCGCGGCTACGGAATGGGCATTTTCATGCACAATAGCGGCTGCGTTCCTTATCTTCCAGAGTGCAGTTCGTCCATAGTCACCGTCAACTCGGATGGGACGGCCAGGGTCTTAATCGGGTCAACTGACATCGGACAAGGGTCTTCCACGATAATGGCCCAGATAGCGGCTGAGGAGCTCGGCATAAGTCTGAAGGATGTTAGTGTCACGTCCGCAGACACCGGCATAGTTCCTTTTGATCAAGGTACCTATGGTAGCAGGACCACTTACATAATGGGAAACGCGGTCATGCTGGCCGCCAGGGATGCTAAGAACCAGATTCTTGAATTGGCTTCGAAGGTGCTTGGTCGAAAAGCGGAGAACTTGGAAATCAATGAAGGTAAGGTCAGGGTTAAGAAAGGAAACAAAAGAGAAATTCCAATATCTAAAATAATCGTGGGTTTTCAGTTCGCTCCAAAGGAAGGGAAAATTGTCGTGGGCAAGGCGTCTTTCCAACCTTTGGGCAACGCGCCCTATTTCGGCGCGCAATTCATGGAAGTAGAGGTAGACACCGAGACTGGTCAGGTCAAGGTCCTGAGAGTAGTGAACGCACAAGACGTGGGCAAGGCAATAAACCCGACGGCGGTCGAGGGCCAGATGAACGGGACGGTTTACATGGGCATGGGTCTCGCTCTTACTGAGGATCAAGTGGTGGATGAAAAAGGTAGGTCGCTTAACCCCAACTTCACAGAGTACAAACTTTTGTCTGCTTCTGACATGCCGAAGATAGACTTGATTATAGTCGAGGACAAGGAGCCCTCAGGTCCTTTTGGTGCGAAAGGAGTTGGGGAGGGAGGTCTTGACCCGACAGCCGCGGCTTTGGCCAACGCCGTTTACGATGCCTTGGGCGTAAGGGTTAAGCAGATGCCGCTTCTTTCGGAAACCGTCTACAAATATATTGTTGGAAAGAAGTGATTTTTTTCGTAAAAATACAAAATCTTATATTTGTTTACATGGCTGTTGACACGGAGAATAAAAATGCCGAAGATAGACAACCCTTTTTATGAACGCGGTAAGCCGCCAAGACCTGATAAAATAAGAGCAGTAGATTTTCGTGATGAACTGGAGAGAGCTTGGGGGGGAATTAATTGGGGTCATGGGACGCAGACAGAGCTCGGCAAGATAAAGATTTGCTTGGTTAGCAAGCCCACGGAAAACGAGTCAACACCAGAGATTGCGAAAGACCCGATTCACTATTTGCTTCCCGAGGGCCCGCCGCACCTTGAGCTGATGAAAAAGCAACACGCCAAGATGGTACAGGCACTTAAGGATGAGGGAGTCAAGATTGAATACTTCGACGTCCCCGAAGTGGCTATGGGAGCATACGGCCGATTGAAGAACTGCGTCCCCACGCGGGAGGCTTTAATGCTCCACGGTGGGGTCATAATTCCACGCGTTGGGCTGGCCGAGTGGAGAAGGGGTTACGAGATGCTCATGGCAAAAAAGTTTGCCGCGATGGGTTGTCCAATCCTCCACACCTGCAAGAGCGTCTACGACGGCGGCGGCCACATCTGGCTCGATCACGAACACTTGATATGCACGACCGGTCCAGGAACGAGCATCGAAGGCATAAATGAGCTCAGGCCGCTTTTCGAGTGGGCGGGGGTCAAGGAGCTACACGTAGGCCATTGCCTCGGCTGGGTTGAGAAGTTGGAATGGCCGAAGGGAAACTGGATGTGGCACTTGGACGTGGCTTTTGGCATGGTTGACGCTTGGCTGGCACTCATATACCCGGCCGCTGTTGATTACGACACCATCCTTTACCTCAAGAATAAAGGCATCAGGATGATAGAGGTCCAACCTGAAGAGGCCAGAAACTTCGCCTGCAACACCGTGGCGATTGAGCCCGGCAAGATAATTATGGTCTCCGGTAACCCATTGGCGGCAAAGGCATTGCGGAAGGAAGGTGTCGACGTCATCGAAGTAGAGATGTCAGAGCCAATAAAGGGCGGCTTCGGCCCTCACTGTGACACCTTGCCACTCGTAAGAGAACCCGGTCCACGTCTCGAATCGAAAAACTGACCAGTGGGAATTAGACAGGATTTGTGAAAAGCTACAGAAGGTATTTTTACCTAAAAATTTTATTTTTTAACTGGTGCCTGCCTGAAAGATCTCCGCAATTTTATCAACCATCTGAGGCGAGATTATCCCGAGGAGATTCGGGAAATCGACGAAGAGACGGAGGCGGACTTTGAGCCAACCGCGATGACACTTGAATTCGAAAAAACCACCAACCCAGTTCTACTTTTCAATAAGGTGAAGGGGTCGCAGTTTCCGATCGTTACCAACGTCTTTGGAACGAGGAAAAGGGTGGCGCTGGCGATGGGAACGACCTTAGCTAATCTTTATCCTGCTATTGAGAAGAGGCTGCAAAGCTTGGTCAAGCCAAAAATGGTTTCAGACGGACCGGTTAAAGAAAATGTTATTATAGGCAAGGAAGTCAATCTTCGACTGTTGCCGATATTCAGGCACTTCGAGCAGGACGCTGACAAATATGTCACGGCGGGAATTTTTGTTGCTAAGGATCCTGACACTGGGATTAGGAACTTAAGCATACATAGGATGCAACTCGACGACAAAAACAAGTTCCGGACGAGCCTCCACTCTCGAGGACATCTGTGGCGAATCTGCCAAAAGGGGCAGAAGCTGAACAGGACCATCGAAGCCGCGGTGGTCATTGGCGTTCACCCCTCCATCCTCTTGGCGGCGGCGACTTCCGTCGGCATGGGTGTGGACGAGTATGAGGTGGCTGGGGCTTTTATGGAAGAGCCCGTTGACCTTGTGAAATGTAGCACCATCGACACGGAGGTTCCGGCCAACGCAGAGATAGTTCTGGAGGGGGAAATTCCTCCCGTTCTGGGGGAACCTGATGGACCTTTCGGAGAGTACACCGGCTATGCTTCCCACCGTTCTACCAAGAACATCTTCAACTTGAAGGCGATTACTTATCGAAATGGCGCCATCTATCAAGACGTCACTCCCGGGAAATCGGCCGAGCACTTGATACTCTCCAACGTTGTCAAGGAAGCCCACGTTACCTTGAAGCTCAAGGAAAATATTCCCAATCTCAAGGAAATCAACTGGCCAAAGTCAGGGGTGCTCTTCACCGCTTACCTTTCCCTTTCAGAGCCAGTTACTACTGGCGAGGCCAACCACGCGGCCATGCTGCTCATGGGCTTGGACCCATATTTGAAAGTGGTGGTCATTGTTGATGACGACATTGACGTGCACAACGAGCAGGAAGTGGGCTGGGCCATCGCGACGCGGATGCAGCCCGATCGCGACATAAATATAATTAAAAATGTCTTCTGCAACAAACTGGACCCATCTTCACATGAAGACGGTACAACGGGGAAACTCATCATCGACGCGACCAAGAAAAAGGGCATATTTGATAAACTTTCTCTACCCAAAGAGGCGGAGGAAAAGGCGGCACGGAGAGCCAAGAGTTAGTTATAAATTTTCGACCTTTTTTGTCTTTTCAGCCGCCAGCCGCAGGAAGCACAAAAAATATCTTGTCCCCGTCTTTGACTTTTTGGTCCATGTCTGGAAGCGGTTCGTATCCTCCAGCCTCGAATAGTCCGACGACGTCCTCGTTTTTTGATACCAACAGTCCAGTAAATGGGCTAGCCTGTCGTTTCAGATTTTCACTGTATTTTGTCTTTGGAATCTTGTAATTTTCATGCATTTTTGAAATGACGTCGACAACTTTGTCGTTTTTGCTTTCCTCCACCATCATGAACTCAGGAATATTGTCCTCAACGTTGATTTGGCCGACTATTTTTATCGTTATCACATTATCACCATAAGTTGTTACATATTATTTATTTTGAGCATAAAGAAAAAGATACTTATTTTATCCGTCTCATCAATTCTTTAATAGTTCAGACCAACTTGGGAGCTTTTCACAAGTTTTTCTAAGGCTCGGGAATCTTTCTATTTTGGAGTGTGGCAAATACATCGCTGCGATGAATTCGTCTTTGAATTGAGGAGCGATGGTCAGCTCTAGATAGTTGGTTCTTTTGGCGATTATCTCGGCCTCCTCTCTCTTCCCACGTGATATCAGTGCGTGTTTTGCCCCCATACCTGCTGCATTGCCCACGGACTTCACTTTATCCCCTGGGACGTCTGGATAGAGGCCTATGATCTTTGCATTTACTTTATCGATGTAATTTCCGAAGGCTCCAGCCAAATAGACCCTCTCAATATCTTTTTCCTCCGCATGTCTTCTTTTCATCATTATTTTGGCTCCAGCGTAAATCGCGGCCTTTGCGAGCTGGATTTCTCTCACGTCTCCCTGTGTTATGGCTAGGTCGCCTACTCCTTTTGCAGTTTCATCAGCCCACGCCAACACGAATTCAAGAACGTTTTTTGTCCTCCTGATTCGTTGATTCTTTATATCGGCGTTAATGTTCCCAGTCCTGGTCAGCACCCCTGCTAGGAACATTTCGGCTATCGCGTCCACGATACCTGAGCCGCATATTCCTCTTGGCGGCAAATCGTCTATTGTTCCGTAGTTCACATCCAGCGTGTTCGCATCTATACTGATCTTTTCTATGGCACCCGGCTCTCCTCTCATTCCCTGCTTTAGATGTGCCCCCTCAAAAGCTGGGCCGGCGGCCGCCGAGCATACTTCCATAGCGTCCTTGTTCCCAAGCATGATTTCGCCGTTTGTGCCTATATCCGTCGCAAGGGTCAGTTCCGGCTCTTTGTATATGTTGGTCGACAGCAATACTCCTACAGTATCAGCCCCCACGAAGCCAGCTATTACGGGCAGGATATGCACGTTTGCTCCAGGGTTTACTTTGATTCCAAGATTGCAGGCCTTTATATCTAAGCCTCTTTTCAAGACTGGAGTGAACGGTGAAAGTGCCAGGAACTTTGGGTTTAATTTCAGGAACAGGTGGTGCATTGCAGTGTTTCCAACTACGGTGACCTCGTAAATTTCGTCTTTTTTCACCTTGGCCTTTGAACAGGCTTCCTCGATTACTTCATTCAGGCCATCGACTATGACTTTGTTTATTTTATCGAGGCCTTTGGCATTTTGGATGCAATAAGTTATTCTTGTTATCACATCCTCTCCGAGTGAGATCTGTGGGTTGAGAATCGAACCAATGCCAATCAATTTTCCATTATTCAAATCGACTAGGTATCCAACTATGGTCGTTGTTCCTATATCTACGGCTAGTCCAAATTTTCTCTTCACAGTGTCGCCGGGCTCAATCGAAATTATTTCTCGATCATCCCATATCACAAAAGTTGATTTCCAGTCTCTCGTTCTCAAAGAGTCTGGCAATTTTTTGAGCGCATCGTGAATTATTTCAAGGTCACCAAGGCCAAGGCCTTTGAGGGTGCTAGTGGCTCTTTCAAGGTCCGGGGTGGCCTTGGCCAATGATGGTTTGGGCATTTCGACGAAGTACTTGTTGACAAGTGGGTCGGCCCTGACGCGTTTTTCAAAGCCCTCAACAAGTATTTTTTGGGCCCCGAGTCTGCTTTCTGCAGGAACGGTCAATATCACGTGGCCGCCAATAGAAGAATCGGAAAAAAATTTTTTGTTATTTTTAACTTTAACGGAACAAGCGAATCTGTAGCCGCTGTCGAGAAGCTTTTGTGAAAATTTTCCATTTTTAATAGCACTAAGCTCCTCATACGTGGGACCATCCAGGTTTTCGGCGCCAGAATCAACTATAAGCTTGCATTTTCCGCAAGTTCCTTTTCCTCCGCAAAGGGATTCGATTTTGATACCTGCTTTTTTTGCGGCCTCCAAAAGGCTGGTTCCTAGTTCGACTTCTGTGATCACGTTGTCTGGTTGGAAAACTACAATTGCTTTTTCCATTTAATCACATGTGCTTATAAATGAGGCTCTTTTTCACTTCATTTATAGGTTGGCCAGTAAAAAATTACCAAGTTTTGACCAACATTGACCCACTACATTTTTAAACTATGATTTGATAAACGTGATGGGGAAAAATTGAAAATTAAACCACCCAAATCCGATAAGGCACCATCTAAGGAAAAAGGTGATGCCATCACTAAAATAAAGTCGGAAAAAGTCAAGCCTGGAGCAGTAGTTCTTGAGATGAGAGGAATAGTCAAAAACTTTCCCGGCGTCCTTGCAAACGACCACGTAGACCTCAAAATAAAAGCTGGCGAGATTCACGCGCTGCTTGGTGAAAATGGTGCTGGCAAAACTACTCTCATGAACGTTCTCTACGGACTTTACCAACCCGACGAGGGGAAAATACTGATAAAGGGCAAGCCTGTGACCATTAGGTCGCCGAAAGACGCAATCGACTTGGGCATAGGTATGATACACCAGCACTTTATGCTCGTTGATCCACTCACGGTCACGGAAAATGTCGTGTTGGGGTTGCGCTCTCCAAAAGAGCCTCTTCTGGATTTGGTCACAGCAGAGAAAAAAATAGAAGAACTATCTAAAAAATACGGGCTCAAGGTAGACCCCAAGGCGAGGATAGAGCAACTTTCCGTGGGTGAAAGGCAGCGCGTCGAAATAATAAAGGCGCTTTACCGTGGGGCCCAGATACTCATCCTAGACGAGCCCACGGCCGTTCTCACACCACCTGAGGTCAAAGAAATGATGCTCATGATAAAGAGAATGGCCAAGGAAGGCTTGACAGTCATACCTTTCATCACCCACAAGATGCCCGAGGTCATGGCGATAAGCGACCAAGTGACGGTTCTTAGGAGAGGCAAAGTCGTGGGAGAGATTGCCACGAAGAGGACCAACGAAAAAGATTTGGCTAAAAAGATGGTTGGCAGACAAGTTTCATTCGGTAAAAAGAGGAAGAAAGTCAAACAGGGCAAAGTCGTGATTTCCGTAAAGGACTTGGAGGCCTTGAATGACAAGGGCCTTCCGGCCTTGAAAAAGGTCTCGTTTGAAGTGCACGAGAGGGAGATTGTGGGAGTCGCGGGCGTTTCGGGGAACGGCCAGAGGGAACTAGCCGAAGTCATCACTGGGCTGAGGAAGGCTACCAGTGGCAAGGTGACTATCCTCGGGAAGGACGTGACCAACAAACCACCGAAAGAGATAACGGACCAAGGGGTCGGACACATACCAGAGGACCGGATGGGGACGGGCCTAATCATGAACTTTTCAGTTGCTGAGAACCTAATCCTTGGATCCCAGTCAAAAGACCCCTTCGTGAACAAGTGGTTCTTACCGATTAACAAAAAATGGTTCTTAGATAAAGACGAAATTAACAAGCATGCTGACCAGCTGATTGCGGAGTATAACATAAAGACACCCAGCAGGGACGTGCCCGCAAGGACACTGTCTGGTGGGAACCTGCAAAAGTTGATTCTGGCACGTGAGCTCTCAAGAAAGCCGAAGCTTCTCATAGCTAACCAGCCGACGAGAGGTCTGGACGTCGGTGCGACCGAGTTCATCCAAACAAAGATTGAAGAGCAAAAGGAAAAAGAAACCGCAGTTCTACTAATCTCCGAGGACCTTGACGAGATACTGTCGCTGAGCGACCGCATAGTCGTGGTCTACGAGGGAAACATAGCGGGCATAGTCCCGGCCGAAAAAGCCAAAATCAAGGACATAGGACTGATGATGGCCGGAGTGAAGAAATAGACTCTTTGCCGCTTTAAGGAAACTCGGCAAGCTCAGGCGCTTTTCCAGCCCCGGGCCTCATAGTAGGGCTGCAGCAACGGCTTCACGTTGGATATGTTTTTGACTTCTTTTCTTATCCGGGGAACTTCCTCGAACCTTTTTGGAATTAGTTCATCATTTTTTCCGATTCCAATCTTTTCTATGAATTTTCTTTTCATCCCAAATATTCTGTTTCCGATTTCATAAAGGTCAGCGATTTTGACATCGCGGCCTGTCACGGCCAAGAGCAGTTTTGGAATGTATTCGAGTGGGAGACCGCCTGCCCAGTCTTCGAATGCAAACGAACACATCACCAAGCAATCCACTATTTCGCTCATGTTTTGTCGCCAGATGACCTCATTAACAGAATCGTGCTGTGACTTGGCGGATATCTTTTCTCCGACAAATCCCGAACCACCTTTGCCATGGTAGGCTCCCATTGGTAGGGTGGCATAACTCAGGCCTTTTAGGGGCTGGACGCGTGGGTCATGCATCGGTATGGATGCGCCCCTAACATGCATGGCGAACTCAGGTGCTTGGTCGCCTATTTTTTCTGCGGCGCCTTTAACGCCTTCTGCCAAGATGTTCCCAAATCCTTCTCTTTGAGCTATTTTGGGTATCATCTCAGCTAAGGCCCTCCCGTTTCCCCATTCGAGTTTCATCCCTAGGTCATTTTCAGTTAAGATACCTTTCTCATAGCATTCCATTGCCATGGCTATTGTAGCTCCTGCCTCTATGGTGTCGATTCCATATTTGTTGCAAAGGTCGTTTCCCATAATCACGTCGTCTGGATTGCCTATCAGGCATAGCGATCCCAGTGCCGCCAGGGTTTCGTACTCTGGTCCATGTCCCTCTGTGCCTCCGCACATCATCTCTATGCCGCAGGCCACAGGGCAGTTAAAGCAGGCTTTCCTCTTTGTGGGTATTTTTTCCATGATTTTGATTTTAGATATTGCTTGCACTGACTCCCTGTCCCACACATCCAAGGCCCAGTTTTTCAACGGCAAGTTGCCCATATCGAGAAAGCGTTCCAAGTTTGCCCCAGTGCCGATTGTTGAGAGTGTTTTTACCCCGGGTCGTTCGCGCAAATAGTCGGTGATTTGTTGTCTAAGTTCTTTGAGGTAGTTAAAGTCGTTTATTTCCACTTGCTTTCCGCCGCTTACCGCGACGGCCTTTAGCTTCTTGGAGCCCATCACCGCGCCCATGCCTGTCCGTCCTGCCATCCTGCCGTTATCGTTTGCCACCAGAGCGTATTTTACGAGATTTTCCCCCGCGGGGCCGATGCTGGCAACTTTAGTCTTTTTTCCGTGCACTTTTTTGAGCTCGTTTTCAACTTCATAAGTGCTCAAGCCGGACAGCTCTTCCGCTTTCTTAATCTCAGCCTCTCCATCGTGAATCCATAGGTAAACGGGATTCGGAGAAGCCCCGCGAACTATTACTGCGTCGAAACCTGAAAATTTGAGCTCGGCCGCCCAAAAACCACCGCTGTCTGATTCTCCCCACATGCCCGTTAGCGGTGATTTTGCGGCGATGACGTGTCTGCCGGCCATCGGCACCATCGTTCCAGTCAGCGGGCCAGTTGCAAAGACGAGCGGATTTTTGGGATCGAAAGGCGAGGTCAGAGGGTCAAGCTCTTCACAGATGATGTTCGTGGCAAAACCAGAACCACCGATATAAGTCATCAGGTCTTTCTTGAGTTCTCCATATTCTAACTTATTTTTCCCCAAATCCACATTGAGTATTTTTCCGGAATATCCGAGAATATTACCACCCGAGAGGCATTGATTTTTTAGTATTTAGCTCTTATCCTGTGTGCAGTGATTTTAGCCCAGATGAAGTAGAGATTTTTCAAAAATGAATCAAGCTTTATAAACAACCCATCATATTCTTTTTGGTGATTTGAATGAAAGCAGTCAGGTATTATGGACCGAATAAACCCCTAAAAGTTGAGGAAATACCAATTCCTAAGATAAAAGACAACGAAGTTCTCGTCAAAGTGAAAGCCGCCGGTATCTGTCACACGGACTTGCACTTTTTGGACGGAACTCTGACCCCTTGGAAGGGCGAATTGCCGCTTATTTTGGGGCACGAGATTGCGGGAGAAGTTCACGAGATTGGTAAAGACGTGAAAAAGGTCAAAAAAGGCGACAGGGTTGTCGTGAACAACAACATCGGCTGCGGAGTTTGCGAGTACTGCAAGACTGGACACCAGAACATCTGCCCGAGCTTGGACCAAATCGGCTTCACGGTTGACGGGGGATATGCCGAGTTCGTCAAGGCGCCAGAGGAGAATCTGATCAATTTACCTGACAAAGTCTCTTTTGAGGCTGGTTCGGTCCTCCCATGTGCGGGCGGCTCCGCTTATCATGCCTTGGTAAGCACTGCTGGCTTGAAAAAAGGAGAAACTCTGATGATAAACGGGTTCGGTGGTCTTGGCACTATGGCTTTGCAGATAGCCAAGAACATCGGAGCCAAGATAATAGTGGTCGACGTCGCCGAGGATAAGCTCCAGCTGGCCAAGAAAATGGGTGCCGATGGAGCGATAAACGGTGCCAAAGCGAACGTGCCTGAAGAAGTCAAGAAGCTGACCGGAGGCAAGGGTGCCGACGTTATAGTCGAGTTCGTGGGCAGAAAACAGACGATGGAAAACGCTATGAACAGTCTTGCGAAGATGGGGCGGTACGTGATAGTCGGGTACACCAAAGATCACTTGGATCTGATTCCACTTTTGATATCGGTAGGAGAATACAAGATACTTGGATCTGTCGCCTACACACATGACGACTTGGCAGCAATGGTCAAGCTGGCACACGAAGGCAAGATCGAGCCAGTGGTTTCAGAATCATTCAAACTAGAGGAGATACCCAAGGCTTTGGAACTCATTAAGGAAGGTAAAATAATCGGTAGAGTTGTAGGTAAATTCTAATCTGTCAGAATTGGGGCTCCTAGATGGAAAAGACCATCATCGAGAACGGCATCGTCCTGACGATGAACCCGAAGAGGCAGATAATCAAGGACGGGGCCGTGGTCGTCGAGGGCAGCGAGATAGTCGACGTCGGCGACAGGGTCGCGATGAGAAAGCACAAGGCCGAC